>FRDC01001243.1_pt1 | contig 131566 bp, 116 predicted proteins | sample 1106171 | NCBI WGS metagenome assembly FRDC01 (sample SAMEA3930566, study PRJEB13176) | freshwater metagenome | biome: Drinking water system; feature: drinking water; material: water | place: Singapore | collected 2014-12-20 | reverse complement strand
ACCGAGGCTTGTTGAGTTAAAATAAATTCTATATACGTTTCAATAGGAGCATTCGTATTAGCAATGGCTTCTTGAATTTCCTCTCTATTTACTTGTGCGGCAAAGGAGGCTGTTTTTAGTTTCTTCAATACGCTCTTTACGTCCATCCCTTCGTAACGGGTGGGGCGAATAAGAGCTGCGGCATGTATGAAACCGGAGAGTTCGTCGAATACATAGATCATTTTGTCCATTACAGAAACGGGCTGTACGCCAAAATGACGAGGGCCGTGCGAAGCGATGCATTGTATGATATCGGGATCAATATTGCGTGCTTCTAGTTCTTCGATGATGATACGGCAATGATCGTTGGGGTATTTTTCCCAATCGGCATCGTGCAATAAGCCGGCTAGTTCCCATTTACGAGCGGTGATTTCATCGGCGCCTTCTTTTTCGAGAGCCCAAGCTTTCATAACGGCGGCCACTTGTTTCATGTGCAGTCGCAGGCGTTCATTGGGCACCCATTCTTCCAGAAGGGCATTGGCTTCATCGAGGGTCAGCAAATTTCCTTTGTTTTCGGGTTTACCGAAGCTTGTTCTTCCGAGGTGTAATGACATAAGAATGAAATGAGCAGCAATTTAAGCGAAAGGGCGGCAAAAATAACCATTTTACTGTTGTTTCTAACACATTGATAATCAGCCTCTATTTGATATGATATTTATTATGTTACAAAATATTTATTGATAATCAATAAGATATGAAGGCTGCTGTAAAAATAGGTTCCGGAAATTTAGGTTGAGAGAATGGAGATGGTTATCTTTGCGTCCCTTTAGGCTATGAAAATAGGGTTAAAGGGGGCAGAAAAGCGGGATGGCGCGTCTGTTCTATTTTTTAAACGCATCGGTGAATACCGGTAAAAAGTTATTAAAATGAGTAAACTACATTTCACTACCAAACATGCGAATGCGGCTACCGTACAACGTAATTGGTATGTTGTTGACGGTACCAATCAAACCGTGGGACGCATGTGTGCTAGAATTGCTTCAGTTCTTCGTGGTAAGAACAAGGCATATTATACGCCACATGTTGATTGCGGAGATTATGTGATTATTATCAATGCAGACAAGGTTAAGTTCACAGGAAACAAAATGGAAGAGAAAGAGTACATCACTTTCTCGGGTTATCCTGGTGGTCAAAAAATTGAGATCGCTAAAGATTTGTTGAAACGTCGTCCTGAAGCTTTGTTGGAAAGAGCGGTACGCGGTATGTTACCAAAGAACCGTTTGGGTCGTAAGATGATCAAGAAGTTATTTGTGTATGCCGGCGCTGAGCATCAGCATGGAGCACAACAACCCAAAGAGTTGAAGTTCTAATTTAAACGAAACTAAAACATCTCATCAGTTGTGCGCCGAAAAGGCAAACGACATAAAGCTTAAATAAAAATGGAAAAGCAAAAAAATGGTGTAGGTCGTCGTAAAGAAGCTGTAACCCGCGTATTTATTTCAAAGGGTAGCGGTAACATTACTGTGAACGATAAAAACTACAAAGAATATTTCTCTTTAGTATACCTTCAAAATCAGGTTGAGTTGCCTTTGAAAGTGGCTCAGCTTTCTGATAAATTAGATGTTAAGATCAATGCTGCCGGTGGTGGTATCAAAGGTCAGGCAGAAGCTGCTAAATTAGGTATTGGTCGTGCTTTGGTTGAAATGAACCCAGAGTTACGTCCTGCTTTGAAAGCAGCGGGCATCCTGAAAAGAGATCCTCGTTCTGTTGAACGTAAGAAGTTCGGTCATAAGAAAGCCCGTAGAAGCTTCCAGTTCAGTAAACGTTAATATCGGTTGGGTATTCCAACTGTGTGGATGGTTCTTGCGGAACTCATCTTACATCGAAAAAAACATTGTAAACTTTTTATACAAGAAAAATGGAAAACAACACTTCTCTTCAACAACAACTTTTAGAAGCCGGTGTACACTTCGGTCACCTGCGTAAGAAGTGGAACCCTAAAATGTTGCCTTATATCTTCGCTGAGAAGAAAGGTATTCATATCATCGATCTTAACAAAACCACTGAAAGCTTGCAAGAAGCTGCTGCTGCTATGAAACAAATGGCACGTAGTGGAAAGAAGATCATGTTTGTTGGTACTAAAAAACAAGCTAAAGAGATCGTTACAGAATGTGCTAGAAAAGTAAACATGCCGTACGCAACAGAACGTTGGTTAGGTGGTATGTTAACTAACTTCAATACCGTTCGTAAGAGTGTAAAGAAAATGCAGAGCATCGATAAAATGTTGAACGACGGTAGCGCTGAAAGCCTTACTAAAAAAGAGCGTTTGACCTTGGGTCGTGACCGCGATAAAATGGATAAAGTATTGGGTGGTATCGCTCAATTAGGACGTGTTCCTGCTGCTTTGTTCATCATCGATATTGGCCACGAGCACATCGCTTTGGCTGAAGCTAAGCGCCTTGGTATCACTACCTTCGGTATGGTAGATACGAACTGCGATCCTAACAAAGTTGATTTCGCTATTCCTGCGAACGACGATGCTACTAAATCAATCGCTATCATTACTCAGTACATCACTGCTGCAATTGCAGAAGGATTGGCTGAAAGACAAGCTGCTAAAGATGAAGAAGTAGAAGAATCAAGTGATGATGAAAAAGAAAAGAAAGCAGCACGTTTACAAGCTGAAGCAGAAGCAGAAGGTGGCCGTGGTGGTCGCGGTGGTGGTAACAGAGGCGGTCAAAAACGCCGTGTTCCCGGTGGTGCAAGCCGTCGCCCAGCTGGTAAATAAGCGAATGGTATTTTATCAATAAACATTTAATATAAAAGATATGTCAACTGTAACTATATCTGCAGCCGATATCAATAAACTCCGTCAAGCTACCGGTGCCGGTATGATGGATTGTCGTAAAGCGCTTACAGAATCAAATGGTGATTTTGAAGCAGCGATCGACTGGTTGCGCAAGAAAGGTGCAAAAGTTGCTGCATTAAGAGGTGATCGTGAAGCAAAAGAAGGTGTGGTATTGGCGAAAACTACTGCAGACAACAAAACCGGTATCACTCTTTGTGTGAGCTGTGAAACAGACTTCGTTAGTAAAAATGCTGACTTCGTTGCGTTCGCTCAATCAATTATGGATGCTGCCGTTGCAAACAACGTGAAGTCATTAGATGAATTGAACGCTGTTTCAATCAACGGTGCTAAAGTTGCTGACTTAGTAAGTAAACGACAAATTGGCTTCTATCGGTGAGAAAATCGGTATTACCAAATTTGAGCGTGTAGATGCTCCATACGTTGCTTCTTACATTCACGGTGCAAACCGTTTGGGTGTATTGGTGGGAATGGATAAAGAATCTGCTGAAACAGGTAAGGATGTAGCAATGCAAATTGCTGCAATGAGCCCTGTAGCTGTAGATCCTTCAGGAGTAGACGCTAGCGTAATCGAAAGAGAGCGTGCTATCGTTACAGAACAAATTAAGAACGATCCTAAAATGGCAGGCAAACCTGATGAAATGATCGCAAAGATCGCTGAAGGTAAATTGAATGCCTTCTTCAAAGAGAGCACTTTGTTGAGCCAAGCTTTCGTAAAAGACAGCAGCAAAACTGTAGGTGACTACTTGAAGAGCGCTGGTGATTACAAAGTAACCGAATTCAAACGTGTTGCTTTAGGTTAATCTCCTTCGTTAAGATATGTGTGAGAGCCCCCGGAATTCCGGGGGCTCTCTTCGTTTGATCAGGATTTACAAGATTCAAGGATTTACAGGATGGTGATTTAGTTGGATAGTATAGATGTGATTTTTATTGGAAGCGATTCAGGGCAGGATTTAACGACGCTGTAGGCGTCGAACATAAGTAGCAGCAATGAATATTGTTAATAGGGCAACACGACCCTGTAGGGGTCGCACATTAATTGTTTTTGATCAGGATTTACAGGATGGTGATTTAGTTGGATAGTATAGATGTAATTTTTATTGGAAGCGATTCAGAGCTGGAGTTAACGACGCTGTAGGCGTCGAACATTAGTAGCAGTAATGAATATGGTTAACAGGGCAACACGACCCTGTAGGGGTCGCACATTAGTTGTTGTTGATTGGATAATTTCCGTGATTCGAATTCATATAAAGAATTCAGAACCTCTTTCCTTCCTACCTTCACATAAAATTTATTCTCATGGCTACTGAAAGAGTTGGATTCATTGGATTGGGCAATATGGGATTGCCAATGGCGCTCAATTTAGAAAAAGCTGGTTTCGATTTGAGTGTGTACAACAGAACAGTCGGGAAAACCGATGCTTTTAAAAGTTCCACGAAGAAATCTGCAACAATAGAGGAATTAGTAAGTCAATCCGATATTATCATCACCATGCTCACCAATGACGCTTCTGTTGAAGAAGTATATACCAAAGCACTTTCGGTAGATGTAAAAGGAAAGCTCTTTATTGATATGAGCACCGTCTCTCAGCAATTATCTGTTTCCTTGAGTGAGAAGCTAAAAGCTCATCATGCTTCGCTCTTAGATGCACCGGTAGCAGGTAGCACAAAGCCCGCCGCCGATGGAACATTGATTATTATGGTTGGAGGCGAATCCTCCGACTTAGAAAGAGCCATGCCTTACTTTGAAAAAATGGGTCGATTGGTGAAACACCTCGGTGCAAATGGAAAGGGACTGGCTGCGAAGATTGCAATCAACTATTTTCTTTCGATTCTCTATCAAGGACTGGCGGAAGGTGTATTGGTTGCCGAAAAATTGGGAGTGGAACGCAGCGCGTTGCTCGATATCATCAATGAAAGTGCCGTGGGTAGTGGTGCTACAAAAATCAAAACCCCATTATTGAACGCTCATGAATACCAGCCTGCTTTTGCGTTGGATCTGATGTTAAAAGATGTGTTACTCGCTAAATCGGCTGGTGCCGTTTATCCATTGGGTGCAGTTGCCATTGAATCGTATAAAGAGGCGCAGAACAAAGGGTTGGGAACGGAAGATGTAATTGGTATTATAAGATCATTATCTTAATACCCGCTATTGATATTTTTTCAAAACTGCAATCAACTGATCTATTTCTGTTGCGCTATTGTAGAAAGAAGGAGAGATACGTATCATGTGATCGTATACTGAAATATTGATCCCTTCTTTTTCCAGCGCAGGTTTTAGTAGTTTGCCGGCGTCTTTGAAGGCAAAGCAAACAATGGGTCCTTCCGTTTCTTTTGGTGTTAGGGGTATGAATCGACCTCCTGCGATTTCGTTTTGAAGTTTATTGATCAAAGGCTGCCTGTAAGCGGCGATATTCGAAACGCCCATCGAATGCAACAATTGCAAGGAATAACGCAAGGCGGCAATGCCGCTATTCGCGAAAGTACCCACTTCAAAATGCCCGCTCATGTCTTGCCTCGCTTCTGAATCAAAACTAGTGCTGCCGGGTGTGTCAAAGGGAAGTACATGAGACACTTCATTGGTCATTTGCCTGTATCCAATTGCCATTCTCTTCATCATTGGTAACAAGTTTTTCTTTACATAAAGAAATCCTATTCCAAAATCACCCATTAACCATTTGTATGTTGCGCAAGCGCAGAAGTCAACGTTTGTATCTTTTACATCAATCGGAATAGCGCCTGCCGCTTGAATGATATCGGCATAAACCAATGGTCCTTTTGCATGAGCCAATTTACAAACCTCTTTTAAAGAGTGTTGAAACCCGGTAGTAGCGGAAACCAGTGATAGCGCTACTAATTTAGTACCGGGTTTAATGGCTTGGTCTAATTCATTTAAGTCAATTTGATTGTTCCTGGGTTTTACCACCGTTACTTTGTTCCCGGAAGCTGCCAATTGATTGTACAAATGCAAGGAGCCGTGAAAATGAAATCCGTCTGTAACAATAGATTCGTTTGTGCCAGGTAGTGAGAGTCCATTCACTACCATGTTTTCTCCATACATAGTGCTTGGGATCCAAGCTATTTCAGAAGGGTCTGCATTGATGAGTTGGGCAAAACTTGCTGCAACTTCTGCTCTTTCAAAGGCATCATAGCCCGGTGCTTCTTTTTTGTTTTGCATTCGATCGTTTAAAAACCGATTGATTTCTGCACGACTGCCAATGCTCATAGGATGCGTATATGCTGCATTGAGGTAATTGCCTNNAATTGCCTTTAATTTCAAACAATTGCTTTGCCGGGAAAGTTCCGGAGAAAGAAGGAATGGTGGATTGTACAGGAAGCTGTGTGAGCGCCGGTAAACCGGTCATTAACGACACAAATTTTCTTCTCGAAAAATCCTGATTCCCCATTCAAGTTGATTTGATTAAAGATAATAAAATCTTATGGATGCTTTCAAATTCAAGCCATTAGCAAAGTACAAGTGAAGCGGGCATGCCTGAACATATTATCGATTTCAACCTAAAACAATTTTCTTATCTTGCGCACCAAACTACCAACACATGTTACCTAAATACAAAAGGATATTATTGAAGCTATCGGGCGAAAGTTTGATGGGAGATAAGAGTTTTGGATTAGATCCTGCCGTTATTGAAAAATACGCCAGAGATATTAAGGAAATCGTTGATTTAGGTGTACAAGTGGCTGTGGTAATTGGAGGTGGTAATATCTACCGCGGTATGAATGAAGGTGAAACGGGAATTGAGCGTGCTCATGGCGATTATATGGGGATGTTGGCCACGGTAATCAACGGTATGGCCATGCAGGCAATGTTGGAAAAAGTAGGCGTTTATACTCGTTTGCAGAGCGCCATTAAAATGGAACAAGTGGCTGAGCCGTATATCCGTCGCCGTGCCATCCGTCACGTAGAAAAAGGACGCGTAGTGATCTTCGGAGCAGGAACGGGCAACCCATATTTCACTACTGATACAGCAGGTTCTTTGAGAGCCATTGAGATGCAAGCAGATGTAATTTTGAAAGGAACCCGTGTTGACGGTATCTATACAGCCGATCCCGAAAAAGACCCTACAGCAACCAAGTTCAATACCATTACCTTCCAGGAATGTATCTCGAAAAACTTGCGAGTTATGGACATGACGGCATTCACACTTTGTATGGAAAACAGCCTTCCTATCATTGTGTTTGACATGAACAAGCCAGGAAATTTACGCCGTGTGGTTAGTGGAGAGAAAGTAGGGACCCTTGTAAGAGGTTAATAACCAATACGGTAAAAAATATTTTAGAAAGCACTTGCAAATACGGCAAGTGCTTTCTAATTTTCGGACTGATTCCTATTCTGGAATCCCTCCAATTCTGATTCAAAATCCCTTGAAAGATGGTTTACCTTGTTCTTCCCGTGAAGGGCAATTAATGCTTATTTCCGAACCATTATGAACACGTTATCAATCATCCTGGGTATTCAAATCAGTCTCTTGGAGATCATCATCTTCCAAGTAGGCGCTGCTATTCTGGGATTCGCTATTCACTTCTTCATCTCTTCCAAGAAAAATATTCAGATAGAAAAGAAACCCGTTGAAACAGGTATCAGCGATGCCGATCAATGGCGCCTGAAGTATTACGAGGAACTCGATCTTCACGAAAAACGTCAAGAAGAACTTAGAAAGAAAGTTCAAGATGCACAAGACTTAGAGGAGCAGTTTGAGGAAGAGTTGTCGGAAATGAGGAGAGAAACCAAAAGAATGATTCAAGAACAAGAGGCGGAGAAGAATAGATTAAAAGAAGAATTCGAAAAACAATTACAAGAGATAAAGGCGCAATTTGAGGAGAAAGAAAAGGAATTACAAGCCAAGCCGGCTGAGCTTCCAACTCTTGACTATTTAGATGAACTAAAGAAAACACAGACGAGTTTATTGGATCACAATCAGCGGATCAGTCGTTTGCTCGAGCAGATCGATTTTCTGAAAGACGCAGAGCAAAAGCACATGGCAAGCACTCGTTTAAATGAGCAATTGCAAGCTGAGTTGAGAGATATCAAGCGCATTTTAAATGAAAAGGAAGCCGAGCTGAAGCACGCTAAACAGCAGCAGGATCTTGCCAAGGAAATGCAGGATCGATTGAAGCAAGCTTATGGCGAGTTCAGCAATTTGCAGGAGAAGATTCATAAAGTAGAAACCCATATTGTTCAACCACAGAATCGAAATTTTGAATACGAAGAATTGCAACAGTCGTATTTTAAGTTGAGTAAAGAATTTGATGAGTTGAAAACGAAGCATTTGTCGATGATGGAGGAAAACCAACGCTTGTCGCGTCTTTTGACGGATGTGGAAGACAAATTGCGAGAAGCGAATTTCAACCGTCAGCAATTAGCGAAGAAGGTAAATTTCCTTGAGGAATTGAACGGCGATTTGCAACAAGTAGCTGAGCATAATAAAAAGCTGGAAAATCAATTGCGTAGAATCGGGGAAATTGAAGGGTTGTTGGCGAAGATTTCAGCGATGCAAGGGGGAGAAAGTAACCCAACGATGTAGTTCACATGTCATGTTAGTTATACAGCGCGGAGCAGTACTCCGCGCTTTTTTATATTAGGACCTCCTGATCGGATAAAAGTCAGTTTTTTAAAAACAAAAGGGCTGTAATTTTGTACCTCAATAAAAAAGAAGTGTATGGCAACAATTGCGGACATCAGGAAGGATTACAAGATGCACAGTTTATCGGAGAAAGAAGTATCAAATGATCCAATTGCTCAGTTCAGTCTATGGTGGGAAGAGGCCCAAAAAGCGGAGATTTTAGAGGTAAATGCGATGACATTGGCCACTGCATCGGTTGATGGAGTTCCATCGGCTCGAATTGTGCTTTTGAAGGATTATGATCATCGTGGGTTCGTGTTTTACACCAATTATACGAGCTATAAAGGCAAGGATTTGTTGGAGAACCCTAGAGCTTGTTTGGTCTTTTTCTGGAAGGAATTGGAGCGCCAAGTGCGAATTACAGGTATTGTAGAGAAGGTAAGTGGATCGGAAAGCGATGTATACTTCAATTCAAGACCGGAGGGAAGCAGAATAGGGGCATGGGCTTCGCCACAGAGCACGGTAATTGAAGGTCGGGACTGGTTAGAGCAGAATGAGCAGCAATGGGCGGAGCGTTTTAAAAGCGAGCCTTTGAAGCGTCCTGACCATTGGGGCGGATACCGAGTAAAACCCGTTACCGTGGAGTTTTGGCAGGGAAGGCCTAGCAGATTGCACGACCGAATACAATACAGTTTAGAAGACAATGGGGCTTGGAAAATTGAGCGATTGGCCCCTTAAAAGAAAAAAGGAAAATGACAATGTCGTTTTCCTTTTTTTAACTATTTGGCGTCTTTCTTAGCTACCGCTTTTTTTGTTCTTGCTGGACGGCTCTTACCGAAAGAACCTTTGAAAGTTTTGCCTTTTTTGGTTTTTTTATCACCTCTACCCATAAAATGTATTTTTTACCTGTTTTTTAGATTGCTGCAAAAATAAAACAGCTCCGGCACATAGACAAGAGCTATATACCGGAGCCGATAAAATGCTTTTTCGGGTGCAGCATTATAATTTAGCAGAAAGCTCTTTACCAGCTTTGAAGCGAGCAACTTTCTTTGCTTTGATTTTGATAACAGCACCGGTTTGAGGGTTGCGACCGTTACGTGCAGCTCTCTTTGATACGGAGAAAGTACCAAAACCTACTAAAGTTACTTTACCACCACCTTTTAAAGTTTTAGTAACTGCTTCGATGAAAGAATCCAAAGCAGCGTTTGCTTGAGTTTTTGTAACGCCAGCATCGTCAGCGATTTTGGCAATTAATTCAGCTTTGTTCATGATGTAATATTTAAATTTTATTAGCGGAGACAAATTTAACCGCTTTTCAATACCAACAAAATTTTTCTTATAAACAATCACATTTTTTTAAGTGTGTGTAAGCCGCACGGGACAAGGGTTGCACCATTTTTTTCAACAAAATGATTTTTTATAAATGAAATGTGAATGAGCTGAAACTCGCTCTGGTGGCATGTTTCACGATATTTCGGCTGTAATCCTTGTGCGGTGCGGTTTTCAGAGGAATTTACATTTATTTTTCAATTACCCAAATCTATTATTTTCTTATCCACACTCAGTTCACAACCTCCATAAGCGTGCGAAAAGTCATACATCGATCGCCCCAAAGCTGTTTGCTTTCTTCGCGCAAGGCCGGTGCATGATGCTGAATATAGGTTTCGTATTTCGCTCTGTCGGCCGCATACAATTGCAATGCATAAGTAGGGCCTTCTTCTTCGTCGATATCGAGTAGTTTTACGAATTGGTATTTCTCGAAGTAGCCGGTGTTCATGATGTCGGGAATGTGCTTTTCCTGCATCCATTTCATATAAGCGGCTCCAATGGCCCATTCGAACTTGATGGTGATATTGTAGATAAACATAGAGATACTTGATAATTGTTTGGTGTAGTATTGTACTAGAGCAAAATTAAGTAATACCACTGATCAGGATTTACAGGATTAAAGGATTCTCAAGATGGCTGCTTTCCCTCCTCATTCCTCTTGTCCTCTTATCCTCGCTCCTCTTTTCCTCGTCTCCTCATTTCTCTCCTCATTCCGTCAACAGCTTTTTAATTCTTTGATACATGAAAGAAACTACGAGTAATAGAACGCCCAATAAAATGAAGGCGATGATTTTGCCGGCCGGATTGATGTTTTGGATATCGTAGGTAAACAATTTCACCAATGTAATACCAAATAATACAAGTGCTACAATACGCAAAGTCTTGAGCTTTTTTTGTAAGCCAATATAAATGGCAACAAAAGACACCAATGCCCATACTATAGTAAGACCTGCTTTGTGAAATAGATGACTGTTTAAATGATACGATGCTAGGTCATTGCTTGTTAACCATACAAAAGCCAAATTTGTTTCATTGCTGAATACAAGGGTTGCAGTAAACACGATGAACCAAGTGTACGATTTTCCTAGGCTTTCTCGAAGCGACTCTTCTTTCATAAATGCTTTTACGCCTATATAAAAGATCCACAACATCATTGGGAAGCTGAGCCAGTAGGCATTGAACCAAGATTGATATTTACCAATGCTAAACAAATCTTCCTGAATACTATTCATATATAAACCGGAGAAGAGATAGTAAAATGCTGCAAAGCCGGGTGCGATTAGTACCGCTTTGTTGATAATGGTTAGACCCAATTTTGGAAGCACCTGCGAAACTAGAATGAGATAAAGCATTACCCATAATTGAAGGTATACTCCGTTAATGTGGGCCTCTTCTAGGCGATGGTTGAATTGGTAGTCAATCTCAGCAATTCCGGCGATGAAAAGTAGCAATATGGGTACCAGTCTTGTTACAGGTTCCCATATCAGATTTATAGCATCCGGTGCCTTTGTTTGTTTGCTTTTATTGAAATAGTATATTAATAATTGACTTGCTACAACAAACAAGCCGGTTAAACATGCTTTGTTGACAATGATCGGAAGTGGCCCTATGTCGAATCTATAGATAGTTGTCCAATCACTTATCAGACTTACCAGAGTAAACAAATAGAGAATCATCGACGCGTAACGAATGAGTGCTTGCTGAGTTCTAATAAAAAACCAAGCTAGCAGCGTTGCTTCTACTGCCCAGAAAAGGGTAATGGTATACCCGCCAAATTGGATAGGGACTGCCATTGTAATCAGTCCAATTGATAAGCCGGTAAGCAATTGAACAAGGTTTCTATCGGCGTTCATACTTGCAAATACGCGTGCGGCGAATAAACTTAGCGCTGCAAGTACAGCGGAAAATAGACCTTGGTATTGCTCCCATTGGCTGTATTCAAGTGTAGAATATCCGGCACCAAAATAGAGCATGTACAAGGTGAGTAATTGAATGAACTCAATTGACTTGAAAGGTCTTTTCAATAGAATATTATACAGAACTTGTATTCCAAAGAATTCGATGAAGAAGATGCTGTAGAATAAAAAGAGTGTTTTTGCGAGTGCCGGATCAGAGCTGATTGGTGCTGAAATATAAGAACCGCCGGTTAGCAATATGGTAAATCCAAGGGCGACTGGTGAGAGTATGGTCCAACGTTTATAGAAGCTTAGAACGAGTAATCCTCCATTTAAAATGGCGATGTAAGTAAACAGTGCTTGATAGTTGTTTTGTCCATTGCTTACCAAAAGAGGTGCTATAAATCCTCCAACGGTGGCAAGAACTGCAATCTCCATTCGATCGTACCAAACAGCAAGTGCTACGCCTAATAGTGTAACACCCACCATGCATATAAAGGCGGTGGTTTGAGTGATCAGTTCATATTCTTGGAATGCAAATGCAAAGCTGAAATAAAATACAGCTAATCCGCCGCCTACTAGTACCGATGAAAAAGAACGGTAGTTCTTTTTAAGTAGATGTGCCAATACAAGTAAAAGAAGTCCTACGAAAAGAGAAATGCCAATTCTTGTTGCTTCTCCAATCCAGTTCTTGTCGATTGCGTATTTGATAAAGAAGCCGATGCCTAGCACTAATACGGCAATCCCGATTTTGTTGAACAAGTTCTCGCCAATAAATTTTTCAAGATCGGGATTGTTCTTTAACCAATTGTCCCACCAACTTCCTTCTGACTTCGAAGAAACAGGTGTTTCGTCTACGGGTTGCCATGTAGGCAAAGTCGATTGTTCAATTATCTCAGGTTGGGGCTCCTCCTTAGGGGTAACCAATTCTATAGGACTCGCCTCTACAATCGTAATTTCTTTGTAAACTGGTTTGGGTGGTTCCACCACGGGCGCTGCTGGTATTACAGGTGCTTTTATTGGCGCTGTACTTTCTTCTTTTTTAATACTTGGTTTTTCTACTGAAAGCGAATTGATCTCGTTGCGAAGTTTTTTGATCTCGGAAGTGAGGTATTTGAGTTGCTCATAGATCGCGTCATATTTCGAGGAGCGCGAAAACGCAATGTAAATAATAAAAGCGGCGACAAGCAGTACAAGGACAAATTCCATGACGGTTAGGTTTCATGGAAATTAAGCATTTCTGAGGAAATGGGAGCCAGACTGGTTGTTTTAACGTATTCTTAAGCGGTATGAAAGAGAATTTATAAATTGATCTCTTGTGTTCGAATGCAATTCGTTTTTAAAACAACCAATCGATGTAAAGATCATATATCTTGCTTGTAACTATTCGATTTTACTATTTAACAAACCATATGCGACCCTTCCAGGGTCGAATGCATTGTTGATTATTTTTTTCTACGAACACACGACCCCTCTGGGGTTGGAGGCCAATGAAATGAATGGCTTGTTTCTTCCCTGAGGCTGCGATTCTGTTGAATATAAATGAATTGTTTCCATACTAGGGACGGAGTCATAATACAAATGAATGTGTTGAGTTATTTCTTGAGCTGGGATCGTAACAAAACAAAATACATCCACTTCGGAGTGGGGAGCCTAAATAAAGAGTGGATCGCCTCTTCATTCGGGCTAGGATACTAATAAAAGCAAACGAATTGGCTACCCTCTATATTTCAATTGAAACAAACGGATTGGGCCCATTGATATCAGGAAAAGCACAAAATGGTACTGCTAGTCTTTTAACTCCAAATAAACAGGACAATGATCAGAATGCTTTACATCGGGATATATCTCTGCGTCTACAATTTTATTCTTTAACGGTGTTGTTACATTGATATAATCAATTCTCCAGCCTTTGTTTTGCAGTCGTACACTTGGAAAGCGTTGGCTCCACCAACTGTAGCGATGTGGTTCCGGATGTATTTCACGGAAACTGTCAACCCATCCTTTCGCAAAAAATTCATCCATCCAAGTTCTTTCTTCAGGCAAGAAGCCGGAAGATTTTTTGTTTCCTTTCGGATCGTGAATGTCTAATTCAGTGTGTGCAATATTATAATCGCCACAAAGAATGATGGATTCTTGCTGCTTCTTTACTTCTTGTAAATACTGGTCAATTTCATCAAGCCATTGGTATTTATAGGTTTGACGTTCATCGCCGCTGGTACCTGATGGAAAATAAGCGTTTATTAAACGGATCTTTCCGAATATTAGTTGGATAACGCGGCCCTCATCATCACTCATTTGATGTCCGGTACCGTAGATCACGTCGTCGGGTTTTATTTTACTGAAAACGGCGACGCCACTGTATCCTTTTTTCTGAGCGCTGTACCAATAGTCGTGAAAGCCTAAATCGGTGAATTGTTTGTAGTCAACATTATCGCGGTGTGCCTTGGTTTCTTGAATACAAATAATATCGGCCGGATCTGTTTTCAACCAATCTACTAAGCCTTTGTTCATCGCCGCTCTGATACCGTTAACATTATAACTAACAATGCGCATGAGATTATTTATTAAATTGAAAGGCAATTTACAATATTACTATGGATACAAATACAGTCAAATTAGCCGTTCCTCCCATAATTCCACCCAAAGAACATATCTATTTAGACGGTCCTCGCAAAAGAACCTTTGAGCTGAGTTTTGCATTTCGCGTTTTTCAACAGTTTATCAAAGGATTTCGCGCTTTGCATTTTGTGGGCCCCTGTATTACTGTTTTTGGCAGCGCTCGGTTCAATGAAGATCATCCCTACTATATTGCTTCTCGAAAATTTGGAGCAGCCATTGCGCAAGCCGGCTTTACTACTTTAACCGGTGGTGGTCCGGGCGTAATGGAAGCAGCCAATAGGGGAGCCCATGAAGCAGGAGGGAGTTCAGTGGGCTGCAACATCCGACTGCCCTTTGAGCAAGTGCCCAATCCCTATACCGATGTATCCATTACAATTGATTATTTCTTCGTTAGAAAAGTGTTGTTGGTTAAATACTCCTATGCTTTTATCATCATGCCCGGTGGTTTTGGCACTATGGATGAGTTTTATGAGACCCTTACTCTTGTTCAAACCAAAACAATTGAACAATTTCCGATTGTTTTATACGGAAAAGAGTACTTTCAAGAACTCTGGGATTACATGAAGGTGATGGCCAACCAAGGAACCATTGATCAAAACGACTTAAAACTGGTATTGCTCACCGATGATATTGATGAAGCCATGCAACATATCAGAACCTATATTAAATCTAACTATGAAGTAAAACCGAGGAAGAGACTGTGGTGGTTGTTTGAGAAGAAATGAGTTGGAGTTTATGCTTTTGGTGGTTCTTGTAGAAAATAAATTTTGCAGACTGTTATAATATGCATATTTTCATTTAATCCTTTTAGAATAATGTATCCTGTTATAGGTATATTATTTATTTTATTACTTTAAACCTACAATTAAATGAAATGTCATCTAATTTGGGCAGTCATTGTATTGACCGTCCTTTCCAGTTGTAAGAAATCAAATTTTACGTCTCTAAAATCTGAAGAATCTGCTCTTTCGGTCAACCCTAGTAAAATAGCAAGACTGCCTGTTACTCAGAAGGAAATTGAGTTGGTCGAGAATTTAGGAAAGGTAACACAAGTACTCAAGAAGGTGTATCTTAAGAAGGAGAATGTTATGCTTGTTAATGCAGCAATTCTTTCTAGAATCTACACTGATAACTCAATTTTGATAAAGGATTTGATTTATCCTGAGACAAGCCGATTACAAAAAAGTAAAAAGTTCTTGGAATTATCGGAGAGACTAGGTCTGAGTCTCGCAAATTTTTCAAAGGAATTTTTGGTGGAGGCTCACAGATTGAATGATTCATCGTTTGAATTGTTTTTGGATAAACTCAATACTATCAGCAATGATGCCGTAACGGATATTGGAAAAAATTTAGTCGATCCAGATACAGGGGCAAGCATATATTTTCCTTATCAAGACGAATTTATTGATCCCAATGGATATGGATATGGATCCTATACAATTGGGTCTATTGTTTCAGTAGCTACCGCTACTGCTGATGCAGACGAAGGTATAGGTGAAGGTCCTGTTTTTGATGCAAATGGCTATGCTATTGGATTCTTTCAGGTTTTGATTAATGATGATTATGCGTTCGCTCATCCTACCCATATCATCGGGGTGAATGGCATTGAGCCCATTGATGTTCCAGAAACTAATTCATATCCGGCTTTGCCTCCTGCCAACGGTAACTTCAGAGTTTACATTGGCGAGGGTATTTGCAAAGTTCAATTGGATCATTTGATAAGTTTCTCAGGAAATGGTGGTGGATCAGAAATGATTTATAATCGGCTTACAGGATATTTAAAGATTGAAAACGGGCAAATTACAGAATTTAAAGATATGTTTCAAGTTGATTTTTCACGGTCAGATATTAAGAAGCAGCGTTGGAAAAGATTTTTCGGTATCTGGGATCCTAATTGGGTTAATGATGACTTGGAGCAAGTTTTAGCAATTTACGAGAAAGATCAAACTAATAATATTGTCAAGTTCACGGGTAACCTTAGTACAACTGCTACAATTCCAATTCCTGGTGGTGGTAGCGTTACAGGGCAACGTACATTAGGATTTGAAGTGCAAGTTCATTCAAACAATTCAATTCAAAGACAGTTAAAGATAAAAAGAATTGATTACTTGGCAGGCGCATTAGTTGATCAAGGAAATGGGTTTACAAATGATCTAACATTTATTCCTTCTGGATCCGGTTTGAAATGGCCCGCCTATGAAGTTCATTATACTACAAAACAAGGTGCAAGTGTCGGGTGGACATGGCCTTATAATACATACTAATCTTATGAAAAAGCTGATTATTTGTCTAGTTGTAACATGTCTATCTATTAATATTTTTGCGCAAACGGGAGCTTTTAGTGTCGAAGCACATCTTGGTTTCAATGGAAGTTTTTTTGTGAAAGACTTACCTGAGCGTAGAGATCAATTTGTTTACGAGTTTAACCGAAAGAATTTTATTGGAAGTGTCAGAGGTATTGAGGCCTCCATTGGCTTGTCGGATAGGTCCAGACTCAAATTTGGATTTGCTCGAGCAGTAAATAAAAAGAAAATCAACTATTCATCGACTAATTTTTTCATACAGGATTTTTTTATTTCTCACACTTCGGATTATTTAAATCTGATTTATGAATTCACGGCGAAAACAAAGAAGATTAATTTCGATTTTGAAGGGGGATTGACATATCAAAGGACACGTCAGCAAGAGCTTTCCGTTTCTTCTACTGGGGGTGGTTTCCAAGAACGCAACTTCAAGAACAGTGGCCTAGAAGACGGGGGCACCGTCTTTGGAATTGGAGTTTCAAAAATGTACGACAAACATATTCGATATGGAGTAAGAGCCAGAGCTTATTATATTATAAGTACGGGACTCTTGGAGCAGGTTACTTTTGCCCCTTTTATTGAGTATCGGTTTTAAGCATCGTGCTTTAAATATAAAGGGTTCTTCAACTGTTAAAATATAACATTTGAAGAACCCTTTTGCATTATGTCAAAGCAGCTTCGCGGCTACTCATAACTTACTACTTAAAACTCACCACTCTTCTAAAACGCAAACCCCAAACTCAAGATCGCTTCTGCTGTTCCAAAAGCCTGCTTCGCATGACCTTTGTAGATCTTCAGGTTCGAATAGCGCGCGTAGTCTAATTTGCCGGAGAATTCGAGGTATACGTGTTTGTAGAAGGTGGAACGAACTACTGCTTCGGCACCCATGTTCCAACCGCCTAGTTGAAATAAAGGATCGTTTTTCTGACCAAAGAAACTGTTCTCTACGTGGGGAATCACCGGTCCTACACCTACTTTTCCAAAGTAATCGATTTTAACGGTCTTTGCCTTATTCTCCACTCCTTGCCAACGCTTCACCAAGTTGAACAAAAGAAAGTTGGCACCATTGTTCAAGAAATAATAGAAACCATTGGCTTCATTGAATACAATGTTGGAATCGATCGGTGCATTGTTTCTTCTACCGATAACATGAATGGTTTGTCCATCGGTAATGATGTACTTTGTATGGTCGAAGTTGATTTCAACGCCTAGGTCCTTTTTATTGTTGAACATATAACCAATCCGGTAATTGTACTGTGGAATGGTCAATGCTTTCGTGAAAAGCGCATCGTTCCAACCCGGACGGTTGTGAGCTTTAACGTTGTTGAGTTTGTAGTAGTTGCCTAAAGAAGGCTGACTTACCGTTACCGTACTTCTAGTGTAGGCTTCCGCATTGTAGCCCCATGAAAAATAGAAAGTACCTTTTTGTTTCTTTTTGTCTTTTGTTTGAGCAATTACACTTGTTTGAGCCAATAACAGGATACCGGCTACTAACATCAGGGTTCTTTTCTGCATACAGATCAATGTTTGGATTTGCGCCGCAAATCTAGCACGTAAAAATGTTTTTCGTTTGTTATTCTAAAATGGGTCTTAGCCATTTTGTCATTATTTCAGTAGTGCTTTCTTTTCTTACAGTATAATCGTTTAGTTGGTCCTGCTGTATCTTTCCAACACCGAAGTATTGGCTTTGAGGATGACTGAAATACCATCCGCAAACAGAAGATGCAGGGTACATGGCAAGTGATTCTGTTAGTTGAATATTGGTGGTGGCTTCGCCGCCTAAAAGATCAAACAACTTGTATTTTTCAGTATGATCCGGACAAGCAGGGTAGCCCGGTGCCGGACGAATACCTACGTATTTTTCTTTGATCAGTTCTTCGTTGCTCAGTTTCTCTTCTTTCACATAACCCCACCAATTGGTTCTTACCTGAGCGTGGAGGTATTCTGCAAATGCCTCTGCTAAACGATCGGCTAAAGCTTGCAACATGATTTTATTGTAATCGTCGTGTGCCGCCTCAAAATTCTTAATAGGAGCATCGATGCCATGAATGGTGACGCTAAAAGCTCCGATATGGTCTTTCTTGCCTTCCGATTCAGGACAAACAAAGTCTGCTAATGATAAATTCGGCTGACCTGCGGCTTTCTTAATCTGTTGACGAAGGAATTCAAGATTTACTTTTTTAGCTCCATCTTTTACAACCACTGTATCGGCACCATTGCTATTAGCTTCCCAGAAGCCAATTACACCGGTAGCGTCCAACCAGTTTTCTTTGATCACTGTATCGAGGAGTGCATTCGCATCATTTAATAATTTGGTAGCTTCTTTTCCAACTACACCATCGGCTAAGATGGCAGGATATTTTCCATGCAATTCCCAAGCGATGAAGAAGGGCGTCCAGTCAATATAGGGACGCAATTCAGCAATTGGAACAGACTTGAATTGTTTGATTCCGGTGAATTGTGGAGTAGTTGGTTGGAACTCATTCCAGTTGATCGCCGTTTTTTGTGTGCGGGCCGTTTCCAAAGGAATATATTCTTTCACCGTTCTTCTATTGAAGAAATCTTCTGCAAGCGTCGTGTATTCTGTTTTGATCGTATCCAGAAAATCAGCCTTTTGTTCTTTGCTCAACAAAGAACCGGCAACAGTTACGCTTCTGGAAGCATCCAATACATGCACCACACCCTCATTGTATTCAGGGGCAATCTTAACAGCCGTGTGCATTCTGGAAGTAGTAGCACCTCCAATAAGAAGGGGCTGCTTCATGCCTCTGCGTTTCATTTCGTGCGCAACGTTCACCATTTCATCGAGCGAAGGGGTAATTAATCCGCTCAAACCAATGATGTCAACGTTTTCTTTTTGCGCAGTATCTAAGATTTTATCGGTAGGAACCATTACACCCAAGTCGATAATATTATAGCCATTACAGCCCAATACAACTCCTACGATGTTTTTTCCGATATCGTGTACATCGCCTTTTACGGTTGCCAACAAGATAGTAGGTGCATTCGAAGCTTCTTGTTTTTCAGCCTCAATATAAGGGGTAAGCCAAGCCACACTTTTCTTCATTACACGGGCACTCTTTACCACTTGAGGTAAGAACATTTTACCCGCGCCAAACAGATCACCTACTACATTCATCCCTGCCATCAAGGGGCCTTCAATAACTTCGAGCGGTTTTGAATATTTTACGCGCGCTTCTTCCGTGTCAACATCAATATATTCGGTGATACCATTTACCAACGCATGTTTTAGGCGTTCTTCTACACTGGTATGTCTCCAAGCATCGTCTCTCTTTTCTTCTTTCCCTTTTGCCTTGACTGTTTCAGCAAAAGCGATGAGTTTTTCCGTTGCTTGGTTATTGTCGTTGTTTCTATTTAAGATCACATCTTCGCACAGGTTCCTTAACTCGGGTTCAATTTCATCGTATACTACCAATTGTCCGGCGTTAACAATGCCCATTCCCATTCCCGCTTTGATGGCATGAAACAAGAATACGCTGTGCATAGCTTCACGAACGTGATCGTTTCCTCTGAATGAGAAAGAAAGGTTGCTCACGCCACCACTTACTTTGGTGAGCGGCATTAAGCGCTTGATCTCTCTGGTAGCTTCAATAAAATCTACACCGTAATTATTGTGTTCCTCCAATCCTGTTGCAACAGCAAAAATGTTTGGGTCGAAGATGATGTCTTGAGGATCGAAACCAACTTGTTCAGTTAAGATTTTATAGGCTCTATGACAGATTTCAATTTTGCGTTCTTTGGTATCAGCCTGTCCTTTCTCATCAAATGCCATTACGATAACGGCTGCACCATAAGCTTGACAAATAGTAGCTTGTTCAATGAACTTGGCTTCTCCTTCTTTCATGGAGATGGAGTTCACGATACATTTTCCTTGCACGCATTTCACTCCGGCTTCAATGATTTCGAATTTCGAAGAGTCGATCATGATGGGAATGCGCGCAATATCGGGTTCGCTCTGTAATAGATTTAAGAAGGTGGTCATGGCCTGTACACCGTCGAGCAGGGCATCGTCCATGTTTACATCCAACACTTGAGCGCCGTTTTCTACTTGTTGACGGGCTACACTCAAGGCTTCTTCATAATTTCCTTCCTTAATAAGTCGCGCGAATTTTTTAGAACCGGTTACATTCGTTCTTTCACCCACGTTCACAAAATTGGTTTCCGGGCGAATAACCAGTGGTACTAATCCACTTAATCGTAAAAAGGGTTTAATTACAGTAGCAGTTGACATAATGGTTAGTTCAGTTCTGTTTCAACAATAGGTAATGGACGAGGTTTGATCGTTTTTACGTGATCAGCAATGTGTTTGATATGATCGGGGGTAGTACCGCAGCAGCCACCAACAATATTTACAAATCCTTCTTGAGCCCAATCTTCAAGGTAGTGACCGGTGTCTTCCGGACGTTCGTCGTATTCGCCCATTGCGTTGGGCAAACCGGCGTTGGGGTAAGCAGATACAAAGCAAGAAGCGATCTGAGACAATTCGGCGATGTGTGGGCGCATTTCTTTTGCACCCAAGGCGCAGTTCAAGCCTACACTGAGTGGGCGCGCGTGCGCTACTGAAGTGTAGAAGGCTTCCAGGGTTTGACCACTCAAGGTTCTTCCTGATGCATCGGTAATGGTACCGGAGATCATAATGGGAAGTTCTTTTTTACCTGTTTCGCGGAAATATTTTTTAGCGGCGAAGATGGCTCCTTTGGCGTTTAACGTATCGAAGATGGTTTCGATGAGAAGAATGTCTGCTCCACCATCTACCAATCCGCTTATTTGTTCGTAATAAGCTGCCACTACTTCATCGAATGTAACCGCACGAAATCCGGGGTTGTTTACGTCCGGACTCAAGGAAAGGGTTTTATTCAAAGGGCCAATGGCACCTGCCACGAACTTGGGCTTGGTGTCTTCAGGGTGTTGTTCTTTGTATTGCGCAATGGCGTCTTTGGCGCATTTCACTGCGGCAACGTTTAATTCGTAGGCAAGTGATTGCATGTCGTAGTCGGCCATGGCAATCACGGTGCTGCTGAAAGTATTGGTTTCAATAATATCAGCTCCTGCTTCGAGGTATTGTTTGTGAATGGCAGTGATGATATCAGGACGTGTAATGTTCAACAAGTCGTTGTTACCTTTTACATCGGAATGCCAATCTTTGAAACGATCGCCACGGTAGTCTTCTTCCTGCAATTTGTAGCGTTGGATCATGGTACCCATTGCGCCATCGATCACTAGAATTCTTTGTTCCAGTTCTTTTCTAATATCCATTCATAAAGGATTTAGTGTACAATAGTTGAGCGGATGCCGGACGGCTAAAAACGTGAAGAAATTCGGAAATAGATTTTAACACGTTTATTAGTTCCGTTTCTGGCCGAACAATAAACAAATCCGCCTGCGCAAAGGTACAACAGTTTGAATTGATAACAAACTACCTGTTGGCTACATAGTTCTCAATGGGCATGCGGTTTTGAAAGCTTCTTCCAAGGGTAAGCTCGTCGGCATACTCTAATTCGCCGCCAAAAGCTACCCCTCTGGCAATAGTGGTGATTTTTACACCCAAGGGCTGGAGTTTCTTTTGTATGTAGTAGATGGTGGTATCTCCTTGAATAGTAGGGTTTAAGGCAAAAACAATTTCTTCGGTTCCCTCTTTTTGAACGCGGTTAGCGAGCGACTCAATATTCAATTGGTCGGGCCCAATTCCGTCGAGTGGAGAAATAATGCCCCCCAACACATGGTAGGTTCCATTGAATTGTTGGGTGTTTTCGAGCGCAATCACGTCTTTAATGCTTTCCACAACGCAGATAATGTTTTGCTTTCTCATCGGATTCGAGCAAAGCAAACAAATATCATTATCCGATACATTGTGACAACGGGTGCAGAATTTGATGTTCGTCCGCATTTTAATAATGGCTTCTCCAAAAGCACTTACTTTTTCAGTGTCTTGCTTTAAAAGGTGTAACACCAATCTTAATGCTGTTTTCTTCCCAATGCCCGGAAGTTTGGAGAATTCATTCACCGCGTTTTCTAACAATGTACTCGAGAGTTGCATGGGGCAAAGATAGGATATAAGGAGGGGGGAAATTAAGAATTAAGAATTAATAATTAATAATGAAACAGCCGGAGTACAGGAGGGAGGAGGGAAGATGGAAGAGAGAGGAAATACAGAAAAGGAAGAGGGGGGCTAATTAATAATTAACAATTAATAATTAATAATGAAACAGCCGGAGTACAGGGACGAGGAAGCGAGGATAAGAGGAACGAGGAAAGTGGAGGGTAAGCAGCATTTAAACAAGCCATCCTGAAAATCCTTTAATCCTGTAAATCCTGATCATGGTCAGGTTGATTGAATTTCGGAGACTAATCTGCGGGAATCTGTAATAATCTGGGCTATCTGTGGTAAAATAAGGACAGTGGAAATACAGGAGGCTAGTAGTTAAGGAAACTATCCTGAAAATCCTTTAATCCTGTAAATCCTGATTATAGGTCCAAGTCAATTTCATTCTCCCAATTAGCCTTGATCGTAATTTTTCGCTTTATAGGGATGGCAATTTCAGGTTGTTTGCGATTGGGGTAATACTGACCGGCATCCCATTTGCCATTTTTGTTGTCGTCGTAAAGAATTCGAAGATCATAGTCGCCTGGTACGAAAAGCTGACTGGTAAAGGTTTTGTCGGTGAATACATGAGAATACACCACTGCATCAGACTGTACAAATTGCAATACCGGATTTTTACTGAGATCTAAGTTTGTAAAGCGCAAACGAACAATTCCGTAAGCAGATTTCTTTTTAGACTTGAAACTCAATGTATCTGTTTTCGACAATTGACGTCCCAAAGTGTCAACTGCAAAATCCTTGTCAACAATGATCACATATTTTGTGTCTTCTTCCCAATTGTATTTCAACGTGAGTTTTGAATTGGTGCTGTCTGAAACCAATGTGTAGTTTTTGATTGGCTGCATGGAGTCTTTGAAAAAGCGGAACTTCGTACTGTCGTAAGTTCTAAGCGGAGTAGTTTTGAAAGAGATTTCCAGTGGCTTCAACAAATCTTGTTCTCCGGTATTGATATTGGTTTCGTAGCGCAGTTTCTTGTCTGCAGCATTTTTTGCTGCCGGACCTCTTGCAGATGAAACCGGTTTTACAGGCTCTTCTTCTTCCGCGTACGCGTAGATTGTTTGAGGTGCTGATTTTCCGATTATTACTGGTTCATTTGAAAAAGCAAAAAGTTGTCGATTGCTGGTATAAGTGCGTGTACTACTCTCGTCTTTAAAAGCAAATAAGTAATACGTTCCTGCGGCTACATTTTTGAATTCAAATTTACCTTCCTTATCCAATCGGGTGATGTAACGAGGCTTTTGTTTTGAAACAGTAGAATCATCGTTCTTACGGTGCAGCACTGCAATTAAGGTGCTGTCTGTTTTACCGGTCTCAGCCATTATTACATTGCCGCTGTAGGTATTGTTGTCGATAGAATCGCCGGTTGCAAATACGTAGCGGAAATTCTTCAAAACATTGTTCTCGTTTACGTCTCTGATTCCGTTGCCAAAATCAAATGTATAGGTGGTATTAGGCTCTAGTGTGTCTTTGATAGTGATGGTCACTACTTTTAATTTTGACTCAACTATCGGGTTGATTTTAGGCGTAGGGCTTACAATCAGGTTTTGGGTGATATTGTCGAGATTCACGTACTCATCAAAAACCAGGTTGATTTTTTTCTGGGATACATTGGTGGCATTTGCTCCGGGTTTAGCGGCCATCAAAACCGGTGGTAAACTGTCTTTGGGCCCACCCAAGGGAGGTGCCATATTTGCACAACCCGATTGGCTTACCCAAAAAGGGATGCTCAAAACATATATTGCGAGAGATGTCAGTACCGACCAGCTAAATTTCTTCATAACAGAGGCGTAAAATTACAGTCTTTCCCAAGAACTAATTGTCAAGATTTCCATAAACATTAAGAAAGATCCTCTTCTCCGTCGGCGCTGAGCTCATGAAGCGCTACAGCCATATTGTTGGTTTTCACAAATTCACACCAATGGCAGTCGGCTTTTCCGCATCCGGTATAGAAGTCTCGAGCCTGAATTTTCTCCCAAACCTCCACAATCTGCTGCTTAACGGTGGTTACATCGGCAGCCGTGATATCCACTTTTGCGCGCTCCGATTTCTTATCGTTGGTTGGTTCAATAAAGTCGAATTCAGTACTCACTACTTTCCAATCTTTCTGTTCATAATGATCAATCAAGATCTTATAAAACACCGCCTGACGCCAATAGTCTCCGCCGTTAGGATCTTTGTCGTTCGGCCTTTTCAGCTTTTTATCCGCTTTTTCAGGATCACCGGTCTTATAATCTACTACATTCACTTCTTTTCCATTGAATTCCAGTTTATCGAGTTTTCCTTTCAATGGAACGCCGTTCACTACCACATTACGGATGTTGCGCTCAATGGCAACTATTTTGTTGAAGCGACTGATATTGTTGTCATAGTAAGTGGAAAGTATTTCATGACCATACTCCATTCTTCTATTGAACTGCTCTTGGGTAAAGCTTTCGCGATGGCGGTGCATGTACCAATCAAAATCTCTGGTAAATTGGTCCTTACTCGGAAACTCATTGGCGGGGTGTTCTTGCATTCCTTTGAAGAGCTTTTCCAAAGCAAAGTGCACAGCAGATCCAAATTCAGTGCTTTCGTTCTTGGGTGAAGGAATGCGAACCAGGTTGTTGAAATAGAAATTGAGCGGACAGTTCAAATAATTGTTCAAAGCCGTTACGTTCATCGTAAACTTCTCCAAAATTCGATCGATAAAGTCGGCTTCTATTTTTTCAATTTCAGGTGCAATGATGGTGTTGAATGGAATACTCTGGTATTCCATGATCGTTTCCGGATCTATCACCCTCGATTCAATGGCAGTGCCATTGCTGTCTATGATTTCAGCAATGAAGCGAGTTGGCTCCAAAGCTTTCCCTTTTTCATTGTTTTTTGAATATGTAATGATCAACTCCTTTTCTGCGCGCGTGATGGCCACATAGAACAATCGTCGGAGTTCTTCTTCCGAAGCATTGCCCGCCATAGTGCTAAACACAGTATCGGGTAGCTTGAAGCCCTTGCTTCTGTTGGCTTTTTTCTCCCAAGATTTTGCATCGCAACCGGCTACAATTACATGTTCAAATTCCAATCCCTTAGAGCCATGGTTGGTGAGCAAATTCACCCCTTTTTCTGAACCGCTTGTTTCCATCAAAGGCAACTCAATACCTTCTCTCTCCATGATATCAATTACGCCAACAAATTCCTTTAAATGCAAAGAAGGATTGCGATGGGTTTCGTCTTTTACAAAATTAAATAGAGAGGTGAGCGCTTCTAGATCATGGTGCTTGTTAGGGCTTTGCATGATGCTGCTCAAAATCCCTGTTTCTCTTATGATCGATTCAAACAATTGTTGTAGGGTAACATTGTAAGCATCGCCAATGAATTTTTCAGCCAGCGTTATGGCCTTTTTTAGACCCGGATGAATACCCGTGGCAAAAAGATCACGTGGCGCTTCTGTTGCTTTGTCGAATAGATATTTGCGCAAGCTGCTGCCATCTTCACTGTACCTTTTTTCTGCTACCGTAGAAGTGATCTTAGCAATTTCGATAGGGGGTATGCCGTACCAATTGGCGTGTAATAACTCGAACAACATCTCGTCTCCACCATAAGGCGTATCCAATTCTGCATTGATGTATCGAAGATGCAACAGTATTTTATTGATCAATGGAATTCCGAACAAATTGAATCTTCGTTTGCTGTAAAAAGGAATGTTTTTGAGTTTGAGATAGTCTTGTAATTCCGAGCCAAATGCATTCTCACGATACAGTACAGCGATAGAAGACGGGTTTACACCATTTTGAATCCATTTACTAATTTGATCTGTAATTCCAATTAGTTCTACTCTCTTGTTTTCAAACTCTACAATTTTGGGTTCAGGAAAACTGCCCTGCCATTTCGGATTGGAAGCGATCAATTCTTTTGTAAGATTCGGAATTTTCTGTACCAATCGTTCATTGTTTCGATCGATCAATGATTTTGCAATATTGAGAATGGGTTGCGTTGAACGATAGTTATTCGATAATACAATGGTCTTAATCTGGGCTTTGTATTGATCGGCGATTTCTACCATGTTTTCTAAGTTAGCGCCTTGGAAACGATAGATGCTTTGGTCGTCATCCCCCACTACAAAAATGTTGGGCTGTTCCCAGTAATTGATCAATAAAGACACTAACATATTTTGAGTACCGCTCGAGTCTTGGTATTCATCTACAAGTATGAACTGATATTTTTCTTGGTATTCGAGCAATAGGGACTGGTTTTCTTTGAATGCTTGTATCACCCAATTGATCATGTCGTCGAAATCATATCGATTTCTTTTTCGCATGGCTTCTTGAAAGCGTTCGAATTCGTTGACGGCAGCTCTTAGCTTTTCAACTTTCTTTACTTCGATTTCAACTCTATCGGTTCTTACATCTCCTTTTTTGAAATTGCCCACGGCCTTTTTAGCGATGTTTTCGTCTCTGAAAGGAAGATCATTAATATACCGGTCGATGGCTTCATTGAGGAATTGGGGAGTCCATCCTTCTTTTTTCATCGTAGAGAAAAGGCTAAGGAGGGATTTGGTTTCGAAATACACATCACCACGGTATCTTTTCAAAGGATTGCCTTTTTTAAAACCGTCGATGAGCTCTTTCATGAGTTCGATTTGTTCTAGCTCTGAGATTGGGTCGAGATAGGTTTTGTCGAACAGCGATAGGTTATCTTGAATAATTTCATTGCAGAAAGAGTGATAAGTATTGATGTTCACCTTGTAGGCATCGGGTCCAATGAATTGCAGCAAGCGCTTTCTCATGGCAATTACACCGGCATCGGTGAATGTAAGACAAAGGATGTTTTCGGGGTTTACATCTGTTTTCAAGAGGATGTTTCCGATGCGGCAGGCTAGAATTTGCGTTTTTCCGGTACCGGGTCCGGCAATTACCATTACGGGCCCTTCTATGGCGTCAACGGCAGTTTTTTGCTGATCGTTCAATCGTTCGTATTCGGCATTGAATTTTTCTACTAGTTTTTCTCTGATAAAGCTCATATTTCAAAGATAGGAATTCGTGTTTCAATGGCTGTTAGCAAGAAGTAAATCACAGCTTCGGCTCCCATAAGTGGAAACCTTTATCCTTTGATAATTAATAACTTATGAAGCTTAAATAAAGTTGTTGTAAGGATCGGGAAACTGTCTTTTTTTGGGAATAAATCAATCCGACCCTTCGTTAAGAAGGTTGCGCAATAATCCTATATGAAGAACACGCATAACCTTAAAATTTTTATTCTTGAAGATGATACCTGGTATGGGTCCATGCTTCAACATTACCTTTCCTTGAACCCCGATTTTGAAGTAAAGCGATTCGAAAGTGCGAAGGAGTTCTTTTCTAAATTACACGAACTGCCTGATGTAGTAACGCTTGATTATTCCATGCCGGATATGGATGGAGATTTGGTTTTGAAGAAGATCAAAGACTCATATCCTAATATTCAGGTGATCATTATTTCCGGGCAGGAAGATGTGGGTACTGCCATCAACTTACTAAAGAGCGGTGCGTTTGACTACATTGTTAAAGACGAGGACACAAAAGACCATGTGTGGAAGAGCCTGATGCACTTGAGTGAGATCAATGGTTTAAAACATCAGGTAGAGCAATTGAAAGAACAAGTTGGAAAGAAATATGATTTTTCGAAGTTTCTAATTGGTAAAAGTGAGGCCATTCAGAAAGTATTCGCGCTCATTGAAAAAGCTTCAAAGAGTAATATTACAGTTTCCGTTACAGGTGAAACCGGTACGGGTAAAGAGATGGTAGCGAAAGCTATACATTACAACTCCGATAAGTCGAACAAACCCTTTGTTGCCGTAAATGTGGCTGCAATTCCAAAAGATCTGATTGAAAGTGAATTGTTTGGTCACGAAAAAGGTGCGTTTACAGGAGCCGTTACTAGAAGAATTGGAAAATTTGAAGAAGCCAATAATGGTACACTTTTCTTAGACGAGATTGGCGAATTAGATATCAACTTGCAAGCTAAATTGTTAAGAGCATTGCAAGAAAGAGAGATCACAAGGGTAGGGGGAAATGAAGTGGTGCAGATTAACGCACGCATCATTGTAGCTACCCACCGGAATTTATTGGATGAGGCGGCAGCGAAACGATTTCGGGAAGACTTGTATTATCGCTTGATCGGTCTACCTATTTCTTTACCTGCCTTAAGGGAAAGGGGAACAGATATTCTGCTTTTGGCAAAACATTTTGTGGACCAATTCTGCAAGGAGAACCAAATGGAGAAAAAATCGTTAAGTGAAGAAGCGCAACAAAAGTTACTCAATTATCCATTTCCCGGAAACGTGCGTGAGTTGAAGTCAGTGATGGAACTGTCGGTCGTTTTAAGTGATGCAGAGACCATTCAACCCGAAAACATTAGTGTTCAAAACAGCAATAGCATTAATAATATCATGGCAAAAGAAAAGTCGCTGAAAGAGTATGAAGTTGATATTATTCAATACTTTTTAGATAAGTACGATCGCGATGTATTATTGGTTGCGAAAAAATTAGATGTTGGGAAATCGACTTTGTACCGGATGATTCAAGCCGGCGAATTAGTAACAAAATAGCAAGCATATGAAAGGGATGGTATTCACGGGTTTTCTGGAAATGGTTGAGAATCAGTTTGGATTTGTAACAGCCAGTAAGATTGTAAACGAATCGAACTTGAATTCGAAAGGTGTTTATACTTCGGTAGGTACGTATGATCATAAGGAGATCGTGAACTTGGTGGTATCCTTAAGTAATAATACCGGTATTCCCATTCCCGACCTGTTAGAAGCATTTGGAAAGTATTTGTTTGCTATGTTGGCAAAATCGTATCCTCAATTGATCAATCGAGATGCCGGACTGTTCGCCTTCCTTTCAAAAATTGATAATTACATTCATCCGGAGGTGTTGAAATTGTATCCGGATGCTGAATTGCCAAGGTTTTCAGTGATCAACTACACAGAATCGGAATTAGTGCTCACTTACCATTCTGCAAGAAAAATGGAGCATTTAGCACTAGGATTGTTTAAAGGCAGTATCGATCATTTTAGCGAAACTGCCACTGTTGATATGGAGCCATTAAGCACAGGAGATACAAAATTTATTTTAAGAAAGTAGTTGATGCAGGTAGACTTGACCCATGAAATTGCTGCTTTAAAGGAAATCTTAGAGCGGGAGCGACAGGCACGGAAAGCCGTTGAACTGATTTTAGAACAAAAATCTTCAGAGCTCTACGCTATTAACCAGAAGTTAGAAGAAAAAGTAAAAGAACGTACCGAGGTTCTTACCAATAAAAACGAGGAGTTACTGGCAACCAGCACCAGAATGATGTTATTGGTGCAAAACCTGCAGAATGCCGTATGGATGGAAGACGAATTTGGCAATACGGTACTCGTTAATCAACAGTTCTGCGATTTGTTCCACATGCCGTTTGTACCAGCCGACTTAGTGGGTTGCGAGTCGAAAGTAATACTCAATCGTATTGCAGGAAGTTTTAAAGAACAAGGGATATTTGATGTTATCCACGGTAATTATTGGGCAGAACGTGCACCGGTTGGAGCAACCGAAGTTCATTTGCAATACGATCGAATTGTTCTCGTTGAGTTTATTCCAATATGGGCAAATGGTATTTATAAAGGGAATTTGTGGGTACTGAAAGACGTAACTCAGCAACGAATTGCTGATCAAAAACTTAAAGATCAGAAAGCTTTCTATGAAGACATCTTGAACAATGTTCCGGCAGACTTAGCGGTAATAGACAAGGATCAACGCTATATGTTTGTAAACCCTAAAGCGATCCGAAATCCTGAAGTAAGAGAATGGATTATTGGGAAAACGGATGCAGACTACTGCAGGATGAGAGGTAAAAACATGGAGATCGCAAAGAAGCGACAGGAACGATACGATTTAATTAAGAAGTTTAAGAAAGAACAACAGTGGGAAGAACAATCTGTTAAACCGGATGGTTCCATGGAATATATTTTTAGACACCTGGCGCCGATTCTAGATGAGAAAGGGGAAATCAGGATGTTTATTGGTTATGCAACTGATATTACAGCCCGAAAAATGGTGGAGAAACGTGCCAGTAGTCTTTGGTTTTCTTTGGAAAGGCTTGGAGACAATGTTTGGGAACATGATTTCCAAACCAATGAAACATTTTTCTCGAAGCAAGAGTTTGAAATGTTAGGGACGACGGAAGCGCCAATTGAAAGCAATGCGAAGCTCTGGTGGGATCGTGTACATCCGGAAGACCGAAACATTTTAATAAAGAATGATGAACTGTATAAAGCAGGATTGATTGATCATCATAGTTTGGAATACCGCATTTATCACAATGATGGCTCTATTCATTGGGTGTTGGATAGGGGAATGGTCACTGAAAAAAGCACCAATGGGCTGCCTTTGAAGATCTTAGGTACGCATACCGATATCACATTTATTAAAAACATTCAAAAGGAAGGGATCAAATCGGCTGAGCGTTATCAATCATTGATTGAAAATAGCTTGGCACTTATTTGCACACATGATTTAAAAGGACTCTTTCAGTCGGTAAATCCCGCCATCTTAAACGCGTTCAATTACACGTCTGAAGAAATGATCGGAAAACCGGTTTCAGATTTTATGCCGGAAGATCAGAAAGCCTTGTTCCAAGAATTGTATCTCGATAACATCAGAAAATATAAAAAAGCCGAAGGTGTTTTTTCTGTATTAGCAAAAGATGGCAGAAAAATTTACCTGTTGTATCATAACTTTTTGATGGAACAAGAGGATGAAGAGCCTTATGTTATTGGATTCTCTTTGGATATCACAGAAAGGATCAAAGCGGAAAAAGAACTGAAAATAGCGAAGAAGGCTACTGAAGAGATTGCAAAGGCAAAAGAAGCCTTTTTGGCAAATATGAGCCATGAGATTCGTACACCAATGAATGGAGTAATGGGGATCGCCGGATTATTGGCCAAAACGGCACTCAATCCACAGCAACAACAATACTTGAAGCTGATTCAAGAATCTTCGAAGAATCTGTTAATGATCGTAAACGATGTATTGGATTTGGAAAAGATTGTAATGGGCAAGCTTCAATTCGAAAATGTACCTTTTCGATTGGCTGAAAGAGTAGAAATGTGTATCCAGGGATTTACTTTCAAGGCTGAAGAAAAAGACATTGTTCTCGCATTTGACAACAAGCTTAAAGACAATTTGGTTGTAACGGGTGACCCTTACCGATTGAGTCAAGTTTTAAATAACTTAATTAGCAATGCCCTCAAATTTACAGAGAAGGGAAGTGTTCGAGTAGTGGTGTCGGAACTTAGTGCAGAAGGAACACGTCATCAAATAGAAGTAAGAATTGAAGACACCGGCATAGGAATACCTGCCGACAAGCTCAAAGAAATTTTCGAACCTTTTGTTCAAGCCAGCAGTTCGGTTTCGAGGATGTACGGTGGAACGGGACTAGGACTTAGTATCTGCAAAGAAATTGTATCGATGATGGGTGGCTACTTTGATGTGAAAAGTGATTCCGGAAAAGGGTCGGTATTTACATTCATTGTTCCGTTTGAGGAGAGCACAGTAATTCCGGATTCAGAGAAAACAACCACTGAAATTAATTTTCAAAGTTTAGGTTCTAGAAGAGTGTTGGTGGCTGAAGATGTAGAATTAAATCAATATCTTGTAAAGCATATTTTGCAATCCTGGGGCTTCGAAGTGTGTTTGGTTAACAATGGGGCAGAGGCTTTATCGAAAGTACAAGAAGAACCTTTTGATCTCGTTCTAATGGACATTCAAATGCCCATACTAGATGGAATGGAGGCTACCCGACAAATTAGAAAACTAAGCAATCCATCCGTTGCTTCTATTCCAATCATCGCCCTAACCGCGAATGCATTGAAAGGAGATAGTGAGAAGTATTTGGGTGCGGGAATGAATGATTATCTTGCCAAGCCTTTTGATGAAACAAAATTATTTATCGCAATTTCAAATATCTTACAACCCCAGACCATGGGCAGCATGAGCCTGGCTCACAAAAATTCTAAAATGGAAACATTCGAAAAACTCTACGACCTAAGTATGGTGGAAACAATCTCCGGTGGAGATCAAGGATTCGTTAAGAAAATGGTGCAATTATTCGTAGATACGATGCCGGCAACCTTATCCGATTTACAACAAAATGCTGCGGCAGGGAACTGGGAGCAAACAGGTAAAGTGGCGCACAAGCTGAAAAGTACCATCGATTCTATGGGTATTACTTCTCTCAAAGACGATATTAGAACCGTAGAGTCAAATGGAAAAACTGCTACCAATACTGATGCTATTCAACCTTTGGTAGAAAAAGTAGTGAAGATCGTAAATGCATGCATCGATCAAATAAAGACTGAATTCGGGCTCTAATTTTGAATCGAACAATTTTACCGCTGAAGGGTTATTAGTATACACAATCATTAATATGTCTGTATACTCACTGAAACGGGTTCAATGGATGCCCATTACACTTGAAAAAGCTTGGGATTTTTTTTCCAGCCCGGCAAACCTCCAAACCATCACTCCCAAAGAGATGGGGTTTGAGATCATCTCCAGTTTTCATGGAACTAAAATGTATGCGGGTCAATTAATTGAATACCATGTACGTCCAGTTCTCGGAATCAAAATGTACTGGATGACAGAGATTACTCATGTGGAAGACAAGAAATTCTTCGTCGATGAGCAACGATTTGGCCCCTATGTAATGTGGCATCACCAACATCATTTTGTTGAAAAAGACGGAGGCGTTGAAATGACAGATATCGTTCATTATAAGATGCCGGGATGGTTTATTGGTGATATTGCTAATAGCTTGTTCATTAAGAAGAAATTGGCTTCCATTTTCGACTATCGTTTCGACAAAGTGAAAGAACTTTTTGGTTAACAACTCTTGCTTAATTGTTATAAACGAAAAGGCCTGCAGTTCTACTTGCAGGCCTTTTTATTTTGATGAAAACTCAAAGCTTATCCCGGAATACGGTTGATGTATTTTTCAATCTCTTTGATCTGCTTCACAATTTCAGGACTAGTAGGTTTTAATGCTTTTGTTTTTCTAAAGAATTCCTTTGCTGCTCTGAATTCTCTCTTGTTCATCATAATTGTACTCATTTGCAAATAGGCTGCTGCTTCGTTTTCTTTATCAGGCAACCCCTCTCGAATGGCTTGACGGATATAGCTTTCGCCTTGTTTCATATTGCCTTTTTGAAGCGAGATCATTCCCATTTGAAGCATGCTGGCTCCTTTAACTTCTTTCATAGGGGAACCCAAATCCAATCCCTTTTTCATCATTTGTTCAGCACCGTCAAAGTCTTGGCGCATCATTGCCATCTGACCTTTTACAGTATAGTAAGCTGAACGAATGGGTTTGTATAACAGATTAGGGAAACGGATGCTATTCAATACTTGTTCGGCCCCTTCCATATCACCGGCTTCCAAATACTCTTGGATGATGCGTAAGGGGCCAATAAAAAAGTGACCGGCGATCAAAATTACGCCTACAAAATGTGCGGGGAAACCTGGCCAAAAACCTGCGTTCAAGTTCACTACTACACCTAATGCAATCAACGCCAAACCAATATAAAGGCGGTAACGAATAATAATATTATAGAATTTCATAAAAAAGCCCCTGTTACGTCTTTTTCGTATCAGGGGCACAAAACTACATAATTTAACCGTATTGAAAACTGCTTTCTAACAGCTTAATTATCAATGGGTATACGTAAAACAGTAAAGGAATAAGGCGGACACTCATAAGGAAGGCTATTCCCTCTTGAATTAATGACAATTTGTTCAGGCGTCACGGCAGTTGGTTTCGCGAATGTGTTGTAAAGGTCAATTGTGTTTTTTAAGACCTGACCTTTGATCAATGCTTTTGAAGAAACCGTGCCTTTGATCATGAATTGAATCGGCTGCGCTTTTGGTAATGTATTTACAATTTTAATGATCAACTCTTTGCTGACAGTGTCTACTACGGCGCTTGCATACAAACTGTCTTTTCCCGTAAGCGGCTGATTGTTTTCAAGAATCTTGACAACGTGAGTTCCTCGATTGGTTGAATACATTTGTTGTACAAAGTAATTGGCAGTAGGAACACTCCATAAACTATTGAACCAAATTAAGTCAGGACTCCATTGCCACGCATCGGCATGTGCCAGAAGTGGCGCATAAGAGGCCATTCTTACCACATCAGCATTGCGTTCTAATCCGGTCATAAAGGCCGCTTCACTCATAGCGGCAAACCAAGTGCTTCTTGCCATACCATCTGTATTGGGTATATGAGAAGCGTATTCTCCTGCAAAAATTTTGGGTCCATTGCGGTCATAGTTGTCATACCTGCTAGCCGATCTGAAAAAGAAAGAAGGTGGTGCGTAATAATGTTCGTCTAAAATATCGGCCCCTAATTTTCTCAATCGGGGGTTGAGATAATTGAACAAGTCACCGCCTGAAAAGGGGCCAACGCTTGATACCAATTGGATCTCAGGATATTTTTTGTGAATGGCATCTGCAAATACAGTGTAGCGTTCTAAGTATTGTTCACCCCATTGTTCGTTTCCAACTCCCATAAATTTCAACTCAAATGGAGCCGGATGACCCATTTGTGCACGCAAACTTCCCCATTTCGATTTTGCGTCTCCTTTTGCAAACTCAATCAAGTCAAGCGCATCTTGAATATAGGGTTGTAGGTCGTCTACCTGAACCAACTCGGCAGTGTTGAATTGACAGGCCATGCCACAGTTTAAGATCGGCAATGGGCTGGCGCCTATGTCTTCGGCTAATAAAAAGTATTCATAAAAACCTAATCCATAGCTCTGAAAATAATCAGGAGCATCGCGGTATTTGAATTCAGTATTCCATCTGTTGATTTGCGGAACACGATCGCGCAAAGCACCAACGGTTTGTTTCCATTGATAACGGTTGTTTAAGTCACGTCCTTCTACAATACAACCTCCGGGGAACCGGATGAAGCCCGGTTTTAAATTCGCCAATAATTGAACCAAATCTCTTCTTAATCCACCGGGTCTGTTTTTCCAGGTATCTGTTGGAAACAGTGAAATCATATCAACGTCAACATTCCCTGCTTTTGAAAAGTGAAGCAACAAACTGCCTTTCGGATTGGTTGCACTGCTTTTGATTGTGGCGGTATAAGTTTTCCACTGATTTCCTTCAATTTTAATGCTGGCTTTTCCGATTGTCTTTTTATTCGAATCTAAAAGACACACTGTTAAGTCCGTTGCTTTTAGTTCTTTCAGTCTTGCGTCTATGCTAAACTGATAGCTTTGCCCCTCCTTAAATCCCATGCCTCTAAATCCTTCATTGCTAAAGGCAAATCCTGAACTATCATTGGAAATGCGAAGTTGGGCGTAGCGACTGTTGGCGCCTGCTTGGTTCATAATTAAAATAATACCGTTTCTATTGTTCTTTTCGTCAATATCCCAGCCCATCAAGGGTTCATTGAATTGAAAGGAACGGTTTTTTACCATTTCGGCATAGATACCTCCATCAGCCGCGAAGTTGATGTCTTCAAAAAAAATCCCCCACATATTGGGGGATATATCGAATGACTTGGTGGTGGCGTCTACCTGCACCAGATGAGGTGTTTGAGCAATTCCTGCATAGTAAAGGCAGCTTGCCAACAAAATTGTTAGGAGTCTTTTCATAGTTCTTATTTCAAAGTCAAAACAACAACGCTTAGTTTCGGAAGCGTTACTACCAATTCATTTCCTTCTTTTTTAAAGCCAGAGAATCCTGTAATCGAAACTTGATTTGGTTTTTCAAAACTATTTACCGAGTTGAAAGCCGGTGCAGTAAGAATTTCACCTGTGGCTCCACTCCATTTTAAGTCGTTTAAAGAAAGGCGAATGGTTTGAGCTTTGTTAGCATCGATGTTTACAAAACTAATATGGATCGCACCGGTTGAATCTTGTGAGGCAGAGGCATTCACTGCCGGAATTTTTTGAGTACCACTTTGGTAGTCGGGGCTGGTGAAATTCAACTCCAAAAGAGTAGCGTCTTGATGTACTTTGAATAAATCGAATACATGATAAGTAGGAGTGAGAATCATTTCTCTTCCCTTGGTCAAGATCAGCGCTTGTAAAACATTGATTGCTTGCGCTAAGTTTGCTAAACGAACGCGATCGGCGTGTTTATTGAAAATATTCAAAGTGCTGGCAGCAATCAATGCGTCGCGCATACTGTTTTGTTGATACAAAAATGCAGGATTAGTGCCGGGTTCTACATCCGTCCAAATGCCCCACTCATCAACGCAAAGAGCCACTCTTTTACTAGGATCGTAACGATCCATGATTGTGCTATGTTTTGTAATCAGTTCATCCATGCGCAATGCTTTTTGCATGGTTGTAAAGTAGATTGGTTCATCAAATACAGTTGCTGAGCCTTTTTTATTCCAATCGAACGGTAAAGTGTAGTAATGTAATGAAACGCCCCACATCATATCGAGTGGAATCTTTTTCATAAGTGTTTCAGTCCAATTGAAATTCCAATCACTGGCACCTGAAGCAATTTTTTTCAAAGTAGCACCGGGGTAATCTCTGCAATAAGTAGCATACCTGCGGTATTGATCAGCATAGAAATCTGCAGTCATTGATCCACCGCAGCCCCAGCTTTCATTTCCAACTCCCCAAAACTGAACATTCCAAGGTTTATCTTGACCGTTTTGTTTTCTTAACTGCGCCACAGAACTGCTGCTTGGTGAGTTAACATATTCCACCCATTTATTCATTTCTTCTACGGTACCGCTTCCCACGTTGGCAGATAAGTAGGGTTCTGTTCCTATTAGTGTGCAGAGTTCAAGAAACTCGTGAGTGCCGAAGCTGTTGTCTTCCGTTACATTTCCCCAATTGGTGTTAACCATTCTGGGGCGTTGATCGCGAGGGCCAATGCCGTCTCTCCAATGGTATTCGTCGGCAAAACAACCTCCCGGCCAGCGGAGGTTAGGTATCTTAATTTTTTTCAATGCCTCCACAATGTCTAATCGAATTCGATCTTTTTTGGGTACGCCCAAAGTATCGCTCACCCAGAAGCCATCGTATATACAACGACCTAAGTGTTCTGAAAAATGGCCATAAATATGACGGCTGATTTGAGGTGCATCGGCTTTTTTGTACATGGTCATTTTTGTTTGTGACCTTACATTGGACGCCAACGATAGCAAAAGAGCGGCAACTACGATTTTCTTGTTCATGTGTTTGTTTTATTATAACCAAGTAAAAGGATCTTTAGAAGCAATATGAGTCACTTTGAGTTCCGGTACTTTCTTCTGCAACCATTCACTTACCCATTCCATCCCCGGTTCTTCGCTTACCGAGTGACCCAGTACTACTAATGCAGTTTTGTGTTGCATGGCCAACCCGTCTCTGATGTATTCAATGGTTTCCCATTCAATTCCTTCGCCAATAATGAGTAGATCCGGTTGTTCTTTTTCAATAGTGCTCATGTGTGCTACGGAGCCCCAAGCTCCGGGCATAACCGCTATTTTGGTACAAGCGTGCGAATCAGAACCAATATAGCGAAGCATGTTTAATGAAAGGCTCTTTTTACAGTGTTTCGCCACTTGTTTCAATTCCATTGTTGGAATGTCGAATACAAACTTTCCATTTTTATAGTAATCTAGCCAGTGTAATTTTCGGAGTAGGCCGTATGTGATGGCATCCGGATTGATTCGATGACAATAGTCATGGTATCTGAATATCGTGATGCCCTCTTTCTCAAGCAACAAGTCTTTATCCGAAATCACAGTGTTTTTGCTGATGAGGGTTTTCTTATCGTCACCGTTATAATAAGTAGGCTCGTGTACTACTATTAAATTGGCTTTTAATGCAGCAGCTTTTTTAATTACCTCTACAGTAGGAAACATGGTAGTTACAATTCCTGTTACTGCTGTGTCTGGTTTTCCAAATTTGATAGTATCAACTGTGCTAGGTAAACGAACGCCTTTTGCCTCTGCTACAAGGATGTTGATGATGTCTTGAACCGTATAATTCTTTTGATGGAATGCAAAAGCTTGATCATTGAACGCAAGGGCTCCTGCACTCAAAATGGAAGCAGTTTTGAGAAAGTTTTTCCGATTCATATAGAAGCTTTCGTTTTTAGTTCGATGTTGATCGCGCAATGGCGATTTCCATTCCGCGTATCTCTGCCAAACCTCTCAATCTGCCAATAGCAGTATAACCCGGATTGGTTTTCTTTTTCAAGTCGTCGAGCATTTGATGTCCATGGTCCGGACGAACAGGAATGCTGATTCCTCTTTCTTGTTGAATGGCGTAAACGCGCTTAATGATTTCATAGAAGTCGGCATCTCCTTCTAAATGGTTGTCTTCATAAAAATCACCCCATTCATTTCTCTTGGTATTTCGCAAATGAAGGAAGTGGATACGCTCTCCAAATTGGGTTACCATTGAAGGTAGATCATTATCGGCTCTTACCCCATAACTACCTGTACAAAAACACAATCCATTAGTGATATCAGGAATAGCTTTGATCAAATAGTCAATATCGGAAGCTGTGCTCACTACTCGAGGAAGACCAAGGATTGGGAAGGGGGGATCGTCGGGGTGAATGGCCAATACCACGCCACATTCTTTTGCAACAGGCACAATTGCTTTTAGGAAATGTACCAGATGCTTTCTTAAGGTATCGGCATCAATATCTCTATAGGGCTCCAATGCTTTTTGGAATTGATCAAGGGTGAATGATTCTTCACTGCCCGGTAGCCCCGCAATTATGTTTTTTTGAAGGAGAATTTTCTCGTCTTCAGTCATGCTCTCCCACTTTTCTTGCGCTCGAATCAATTGGTCATTGGTATAAGAGGCTGCCGCCAAAGGACGCTGTAACATGAAACAATCGAACGCTATGAATGCTGCCATCTCAAAACGCAATGCCTTGCTGCCATCTTCTACTTCAAAAGACAAATCGGTTCTGGTCCAATCTAACACCGGCATGAAATTATAAGTAACTATTTTCACACCACAGGCAGCTAAATTCCGAATCGATTCTTGGTAGTTGAGGATGTATTGTTCGAATCCGGTTGTTTGTGTTTTGATGGCCTCATGAACCGGAATGCTTTCTACTACGCTCCATTTTAGTCCGGCCACTTCTATGATTTCTTTTCTTTTTTGAATTTCTTCGATAGACCAAACTACTCCGTTAGGAATGTGATGCAGTGCGGTAACAACCCCCGTGCAACCTGCCTGTTTAATATCTGCTAAACTTACCGTATCATTCGGGCCGAACCAGCGCATGGTTTGCTCCATTAAAATTCCGGCATTTTTATATGTAGGCGCATTCGTTATCATACCTCAGAATTGTCCTTAAAAATAAGAAAACTTCTTTTTATTTGAAGCATTCTTCAGAAAAAGTGTAAAAATGACAATTATTTTAATATTGGATGCTTATACTCGGATAATTTGAATGGTGGTTTGAATTAAAATATAAGTTGTTGTGCGAGTAGTTGGTTGGCTGAAAATGACAGTATCAAATTGTGCTCGTTAGCCTAGCTGTTGTTCTGAAGTCAACTTTGTCAAATTTCCAGCCGGCCCCAATTCTTAATTCCTAATTATTAATTAAAAAAGGCCCTAGGGCCTTTTTTATAACTGTGTTTCTACGAGATTCTTGCAATAGTCTTTTATCTGTCCTCGAACCTCTCTGAAAGCAGCGGTAATTTCTTCTTCCGTTCCGGTTGCTTTGGCCGGGTCAGGAAAATTGTAATGAAATTTTTGAGCTTTACTGGGGAATACCGGACAGCGTTCTTTTGCATTGTCGCAAACGGTAATGATGTAATCAAAATCAATTCCGGTGTATTCAAGCACATTATTAGAAGTATGCCCACTGATGTCGATACCATCTTCTTTCATGGTGGCAATCGCTCTCGGATTTACTCCGTGGGTTTCTACTCCGGCACTGTATACCGTGGCTCTGTCCCCTGCAAAATATTGCAAATAACCATGTGCAATTTGACTCCTACAACTATTTCCTGTACAAAGAATAAGAATGTTCATATAAAAGTTTTGTGTTTAATTAGCAACAACCCGGAGCACAACAAGCTTTTTCCTCCTTGGTTGGTTTCTCAGCGTATACCGTAATGCTAAAAATACCAAACTGGCCTGATTTTACTTCCTGAATTTGCGCTTCGTTTAAATATTTTGAAAGAATGTCGTCCGGTATGATGATGGGCTTTGATTTTTGAACTTGGATGTTTTTAAAGCCATTTGACTCAATTAATTCAAGGTAAACTTGTTTCTGAATGGCGCCCGATACACAGCCGGCATACATTTCAGCCTCGTTGCGCAATCCATCGGGGAGCTTACCTTCAAGTACCACGTCGGAAATGGAGAAGTGGGCGCCCGGTTTCAGTACACGATAGATTTCTTTGATAACACCATCTTTATTTGGAACCAAATTCAATACGCAATTGCTCACAATTACATCGGCTACATTAGAAGTGATGGGCATTTGCTCTATATCGCCTTGACGAAATTCTACATTGTTGTACCCAAGCTTGTCGGCATTGGCTCTCGCCTTTTCAATCATGGCCGGGGTAAAATCAATTCCAATTACTTTACCTGTTTCACCTGTTTCGGCTCTGGCAATAAAGCAATCGTTTCCTGCTCCACTTCCTAAGTCCACTACTACATCTCCTTTTTTAATACCTGCGTATTGAGTAGGCAAACCACATCCTAGTCCGAGATCTGCGTCGGCAGTATAACCTTCCAGTCCGGTGTAGTCGTCTGTCATAATATTATACACTTCTGTAGAGCAGCATCCGCTTCCGCAGCAGGAAGAGGCATTTGTTTCTTTCGATTGTTGAGCGATCTCGGTATATTTTTCTCTTACCAGATCTTTCAATTCTTGATCCGTTGTCATCTTTTTAATTTTTTAATGTTATCGTAATATTGCGATTGATTTGGCCAAAAAAAATCAACCGCAGTTGTTGCAAGGTTTTTCGTAGCTATCGAAAAACTCATTTAGCATGGCTTGTGCGCTCGCCCAATTGGTTTCATCAATGCAATAACAGATGCTCGCGCCGTCGATATTTCCTTTGATGATGCCCGCTTCTTTCAATTCTTTTAAATGTTGTGAAACGGTACTTTGCGATAAAGGGAGCTCGTCTACTATATCACCACAAATGCACGCTTTTTTACTGATCAGCAAACGAACAATTGCTACCCGAGCCGGATGTGACAAGGCTTTGGCGATTTTCGCCACACGATTGTCTTTTACTGAAAATTCATCTGCTTTAGTTGCGCCCATATTCTAATTTATATCGCAATATTACGATGATTGTAGGAAACTCCAAACTTTTTCCTTCTTTTTTTGAAAAATTGTACAACCTTTTTTCTCTTATCTTGTTTATAGGCTTCACAGAATACCTTACCATGAATTCACGAAATGTATTTGTTCTTGCTTGTTTACTATTTATATTTCAATTAGTTACGCTTACTGCTCAATCACAGAGTTCAGGACGCATTTCTGGAAAAGTGACCAACAAAGTGACAGGAGCAGCGCTTTCCGGAATTTCGATTACTGTTCAACCCGGGGGAAGGGGATTGGTAACCGATTCCCTCGGTAACTTCCGAATTTCGGGGCTGAATTACGGCGCGTATTCCATTTCAGCCAGCTCAATCGGATACAAATCAACCACCCTTTACAATCTTAACCTTAGTTCGGGTAATGAACTCACCCTCTCAATAGAATTGGAGCCGGAAGCAACCGAGCTGAAAGAAGTGGTGGTAAAGTCAGCCAAACGTACCGCTCGGGTAGCCACTCTGGAAACACCTTTGAGTGTTCAAAAACTCACTACAGAAGAAATTAAAGCGAATCCGGGAGGAAATTTCGATATCAGCAAAGTAATCCAAACCCTTCCCGGTGTGGGCGGCGGCGTAGGTGGCGGTGGTTTCAGAAACGATATCATTATTCGTGGTGGCGCACCAAATGAAAACGTTTTCTATTTGGATGGAATTGAAATTCCTGTGATCAACCACTTCCAAACACAGGGCAGTGCAGGTGGTCCACAGGGTATATTGAATGTTTCGTTTATTGAAGAAGTGAAACTCAGTACTTCTGCATTTGATGCTCGATACGATAACGCGGCCAGTTCAGTATTCCAGTTCAAACAAAAAAATGGTAACCCCAACAGAATCCAGGGTAACATACGTTTAAGTGCAACCGAATTAGCGGCTACTTTAGAAGGACCTCTCTCTAAAAACAAGAAAACAACTTTCCTGGCTTCGGCCCGTCGCTCATATTTACAATTACTATTCACGGCATTAGATCTACCCATTCGACCCAACTATTGGGACTTTCAAACGAAGGTTACGCATCAATTCAATAAGAAAACCAGCCTCTCTTTTCTAGCTATTGGAGCGATCGATGAGTTTAGCTTTGCAGTTCCAAAAGAGGCAAGCCCCGAAAAAGTATACATATTGAATTCTAATCCTCTTATCAATCAGTGGAACTATACTGTAGGTATTACATTTAAGAAACTAGTGAACAGAGGCTATTGGAACCTGGCTTTAAGCAATAACAATTTCGATAATAAGATCGATCGTTATGAAGATAACCAGTTAAAGGATCCAAACCAACAAACCTTGAGATACCGTTCTCAAGAGAAAGAATGGAAACTGCGTTGGGATATCAATCAATCAAAAAATGGCTGGCGTTGGAGCTACGGTGCCATGGCTCAATTGGCCGATTTTACTAACAATACCTACAGTGTGATTCGCAAGCAGGTTACCGATGCAAACGGTGCAGTGGTGCAACCGGCCGTGATTGTAAATTTCAATAGCCCTTTGGGAAATTTTCTTAAATACGGAGCATTTGCACAAGTATCGAAACGTTTACTGAACAATCGTTTGGGTTGGAGTGCCGGCATTCGTACTGACATGAATAGTTTTACAACCAACGGGGCTGATGGATTGAGAACACTTTCTCCAAGAATGAGTTTAAGTTATGTGTTGAGTGATCGTTGGACTGCCAATGCTTCTATTGGACGCTATTATAAAATTGCACCGTATACCATTCTGGGGTATGCAGACAATAACAACAACTTGGTAAATAAAAATGCCGACTATTTGCAAAGTGATCATTTTGCAGCGGGGCTTGAATTCTTACCAAATGACGGCTTGCGTTTTACATTGGAAGGCTTCTACAAGAAATATGACAACGTACCTGTTTCGGTTAGAAACGGAATTTCTTTGTCGAATTTGGGCAGTGATTTTAATGTATTGGGAAATGAGGCCGTTACTACTAACGGGAAAGGCCGAGCTTATGGCTTTGAATTTTTCGCGCAAAAGAAATTAACGGAACGCTTCTTTGGAATTGTTTCCTATACTTTTTACAGAAGTGAATACACCGGCAATTCAGGCATTTACATTCCGAGCAGTTGGGATAATCGTCATTTGCTGAGCGTCACAGGAGGCTATAAATTTAAAAAGAACTGGGAGTTAGGATTGAAATTCCGTTACCAAGGGGGAGCTCCCATTACACCATATGATTTAGCAGCTTCTCAACTCAATTATCTTAGTCTAGGTCAAGGAGTATTGAATTATGCTTTGTTAAATACACAACGGTTGGGCGCATTCAATTCCAGTGATATACGCATCGATAAAAAATGGAACTTGAAAAGAACAACTCTTGATCTGTTTTTAGACATCACCAATTGGTATGGTGCGCGCACCAGTGAACAAGATAGCTATAGCTTTACAAGAACAGCAGATGGTAAGAATTTCGTTACTACAGACGGTCAGGCGATAAAGGCAGATGGTACCAACGCCATTCCTACTTTCATCAATAATAGCAGCGTGCAAGTAACGCCCACGATCGGATTTATTGTTGAGTTTTAGTAGTTCGATATTGTATAATGATATAACAATCAGTCTGCTAGTGAACAATATTGAATTCTTGAGGGTTAATTCTTAATTTGATCTGTATCTTTGTAACCTCAAATCAATTTTTTGCATGAAAACAGCTCGAATTCTGGTGATGATTCTTTTGGCGGGAATGCTGCTTTCTATATCAGTTGACGTGGCCGCCCAATGTTCTATATGTACAAAAACGGCCTCTCAATTGGGCGAAAAGCCCGCTAAAGCGCTGAACGGTGCCATTGTTTACTTGGCTGCAGCTCCCATTTTGATCATGAGTTTTATTGGCTACCGCTGGTGGAAACACAATCGATAGTGAATTATGCTTAGGTTAGTTTTCAGTAACTTAGGCAAAATTCACTGTATATGTTCAGAACACTGCTTCTCCTATTACTTCCCCTTTCTGTTTGGTCGCAAACCCTTCCTACAATTGAGGAAAAAACGAAAAGTTTTACAAAAACCGATGGATTCTTTCCTATATACTGGGATGAGCCTTCCGGAAAGTTATATGTAGAAATTCCTCAAATGAATACCCAATACCTGTATGCCATGTCGCTTCCGGCTGGTTTGGGTTCCAATGATATAGGTTTAGACAGAGGCCTAATGGGCGGAGGCAGAGTAGTGTTTTTCTCTAAAATCGGAAGAAAAGTGCTCATGATTCAGCCAAATTTCGATTACCGAGCTACCAGTTCTGACCCGGCAGAAAAAAGAGCCGTAGATCAGTCTTTTGCCCAATCGGCTCTGGCCGGATTTGCAGTTGAAGCCCAATCGGGCGATCGTACGTTGGTAGACATGACTGATTTCTTATTGCGCGACGGAATGCAAGTTTCGAATCGCTTGAGAAGAATGCAACAAGGAAACTATTCACTCGATAAATCACGTTCCGCGCTGTATTGGCCTCGTACTAAAAATTTCCCTTTAAACACAGAAATTGAAGTGACACTTACCTATGCCAATGCAGATGGTTCTGCAGGCAACTATGTTCAAGAAGTGGCACCTTCTACCGAAGCCATCACGCTTCGAATGCATCATTCATTTGTACAGCTGCCCGATGCCAATTACAAACCACGCCTATTTGATGCGCGTTCTTCATTCATCAATACTAGTTATTTCGATTACAGCACACCGGTATACGAACCCATCGCGAAATACTTCGCCATTCGTCACCGCCTTCAGAAGAAAGACCCAAAAGCGAAAGTTAGTGAAGCAGTAAAGCCGATTATATATTATCTCGACAATGGCACGCCTGAGCCCATTCGCTCTGCTTTGTTAAAAGGAGCACAATGGTGGAATCAAGCCTTTGAGGCAGCGGGATATAAAGATGCATTTCAAGTTCAAATATTGCCGGATTCAGCAGACCCTATGGATATTCGTTATAATATGATCAATTGGGTACATCGTTCTACCCGTGGATGGAGTTATGGTGCTTCTGTAGTAGATCCTAGAACGGGTGAAATCATCAAAGGTCAAGTGAGCTTGGGTTCGTTGAGAGTGCGTCAAGACTATTTGATCGCACAAGGCCTGCTGGCGCCTTTCGAAAAAGGACTGCCCAAAGATGATCCTATGTTGAAAATGGCCTTAGAGCGATTGGAACAATTGGCAGCACATGAAGTAGGACATACATTAGGATTGATGCACAACTATGCTTCCAGCGTTAACAATAGAGCCAGTGTGATGGACTATCCTCACCCGCTTATCAAATTGAAGCGCAATGGTGACATTGATCTGTCTGATGCCTACGATCATAAGATTGGCGATTGGGACAAAGTAGCTATCACATGGGGTTATCAAGATTTTGCAGAAGGTACTGATGAAGCAAAGGAATTGAATAAGATATTAACCGATGCCACCAAGAAGGGATTGCAATTTATAAGTGATCGCGATGCCCGTGCACCCGGTGGTGCTCATCCGCAAGCCCATTTATGGGATAATAATACGAGTGCTGTAGATGGATTGAAAGAAGTGGTAGCGGTAAGAGGGAAAGCACTCTCGAAGTTTGGAATTAATTCCATTCGTCCCGGTCAGCCAATGGCCTTTTTGGAAGATGCCTTGGTTCCTGTATACCTCTATCACCGCTATCAAGTTGAAGCGGTTACTAAAATTGTGGGTGGCTTGAATTATACTTATGCATTGAGAGGCGATGGTCAACTGATCACCGGTGCTATTCCCAAAGAAAAGCAATTGGAGGCCTTAAATGCGACTTTGGAAACTCTTCAACCTGAGTTTTTGGAATTGCCTGAATCAATTGTGAATTTGATCCCTCCGCGTCCGGCCGGATACGATTTCACGCGCGAATTATTTAAAAAGAGAACCGGATTGGTATTTGATCCATTGGCGGCTGCTGAAACTGCGGCTGATTTGCCTTTGAGCTTTTTGTTTAACAGCGAACGCTTAAGCAGGTTGGTTCAATTTGAAATGAAAGGAGGATTGGGGTTGAACGATATGCTACAAAAAACGTTGGAGGCTACTTGGAGAGCACCTAGGGTTAGTGGTACCAAACAATTGATTCAACAACAAACAGAACAGTTGGTGCTTACGTACTTGTTGGCTTCCAGTATCGATGAAAATGCGAGCTTCTCTGCACGTGCGGTAGTAAAGAAAGTACTTGAAGATCTAAAAACTTATATAGAAGAAAAAAAGAAAGCGCCGGGGAATGATAGCTATGCGGCTCACTTAGTGCTGGCGCTTGACAGAATGAAAGCACCGGAAAAAGCAAAACCTACTATTCATGCGGCCATTCCTCCGGGAGCGCCTATTGGATGTGAAGAATAAAAAATAGAATGAAAGTATTGAGAAGGGAAGCAATTGCTTCCCTTCTTATTTTGAATAGCCTTAATTTCGCAACATGCTCTCAGTTGTGATCATCACATTTAACGAAGAAAAGAACATTGAACGTTGTCTGGCTTCTGTAAAAGGCTGGGTAGACGAGATCATTGTCCTCGATTCATTTTCTACTGATGCAACCGTGTCAATAGCTACCGAAATGGGAGCAAAAATCAGTCAACAGAAGTTTGCAGGGTATATTGAGCAAAAAAACGATGCGCTGAATTTAGCTACGGGTGACTGGGTGCTTTGTTTGGATGCTGACGAGGCTATTGATCAAGAATTGAAAGCTTCCATTTTGCAAGCGATTCAACAAGAAAAGGTTCTGGCTTTTAAAATGAATCGTTGCACCAATTACTGCGGCAAGTTTATCAAACATGGTTCTTGGTATCCCGATCGCAAGCTTCGATTGTTTAAACGAGAACTTGGGAAATGGGGAGGCATCAATCCGCACGATGAAATTAAAATGAGCAATGGCGAAGCGCCCTCCTTACTGCAAGGGGCTATTCTTCACTATTCTTACAATACACTTGAAGAACATATTCAGCAGAACAACAAGTTCAGTACCATATCTGCTCTTGCTTATTACAATCGAGGCAAAAAGGCGAGTTGGTTTAAAATGATTGTCAACCCATGTTGGGCCTTTTTACATGGATATATTTTCAAAGCCGGCTTTTTAGACGGATTCGAAGGATATGTAATTGCTAAAAATGTAGCGCATCTCACGTTCTTGAAATACTATAAATTATACGCCCTGCACAAAGGCATTCCGGTAAAATAAAAGCAACTCAATACAGCCTAACAAAGCGTAAGTTTGCAACATCATGAAGATCTCAGGATTTACTATAATAAAGAACGCTGTAAAGAATGACTATCCGATAGTGGAAGCGATTACTTCCATCCTCCCGGTTGTAGATGAGATGATCGTTTCTATTGGTGATTCGGAAGACGATACAGAGGGGTTGATTCGCTCTATCAATTCTCCCAAAATTAAGATCGTACACTCGGTTTGGGATCCTTCCATTCGTTCAGGTGGAACCATTTTAGCAGTGGAGACTAATAAAGCGTTTGAACACATTGCAGCAGATAGTGATTGGGCTTTTTATATTCAAGCCGATGAAGTGGTGCATGAAAAATACCATGCGGCTATTAAAGAAGCAGCTAATCGATACAAAGATGATCTGCGTGTAGAAGGATTGTTGTTTCACTATACCCACTTTTACGGCACTTACGATTATGTAGGCGACAGCCGTCGCTGGTATCATAAAGAGGTTCGCATTATTCGCAACGATCGAAAGATTCAAAGCTTTCGAGATGCACAAGGTTTTCGAGTGGGTAACCGAAAATTGAATGTGAAACAGATCGATGCATACATCTATCATTATGGTTGGGTGAAAAGTCCTCAACAAATGTTGCAAAAGCAAAAGAATACAGTGGGTTTCTGGAGTGATCAGGAAGATGTAAACAGACGTATTCAAGAACAACAAGTATTCGAGTTCTCCGATTTTGATTCTTTGGCTTTGTTCGAAGGCACGCATCCTGCGGTTATGCAACAAAGAGTAAAAGAGAAAAATTGGGACATTCGTATTGATATTTCAAAGAAGAAATTTTCTTTGAAGAATAGAGTGTTGTATTGGTTTGAAAAACAAACAGGCCTTCGTTTGTTTGATTTTAAAAATTATAAGATCATTTAGGGAATTCATGTCGGCAGCCATTATTCAACAAGTAAAATCCGGTGACATCAAAGCACTAGCGCGTTCTATTTCGATGATCGAAAATGAAGCGCCCGGCTATGAAGAGTTGTTGCTGGAGTCGGCCGCTACCGCGGTGCCTATTATTGGCATTACCGGTCCTCCGGGTGCCGGTAAGAGCACTTTGGTGGATGGTTTGATCAAGCAGATTGTTGAAGCCGGAAAAAGGGTTGCTGTATTGTGTGTAGATCCTTCTTCTCCCTTTAATTTGGGAGCATTGTTGGGCGATCGAATTAGAATGAGCAATTGGTACACACATCCCAATGTATACATTCGCTCTTTGGCTTCTAGAGGCGCATTGGGTGGATTGCATCCTAAAATTGTGGAGATCACCGAGTGGCTCAAAGCTGCTCCTTTCGATTACATAATCACAGAAACGGTGGGCGTAGGTCAAAGTGAAGTGGAGATTACCGGTTTGGCCGATCTAACAGTAGTAGTGGTAGTTCCGGAGGCAGGTGATGAAGTACAAACCATGAAGTCGGGCATAATGGAAATCGCCGATTTGTTTGTAGTGAACAAGGCAGATCGTCCGGAAGCAGATCAATTCGTTCGAAATCTTAGGTTAATGTTGGCTCCTGCTTTTCATCGTTCCCAAATAGAAATACCCGTTGTAAAAACCATTGCTTCTACCGGTGAGGGGCTTGGTGAATTGTGGGCTGCCATTCAAAAGCAATTGAGCTTGCAGTCATTTAATGAACACAAGTCTTGGTTGTTGGCTGAAAGAGCCTTTCAATTGATTCAAGCCCGACGCATGAAAGGCGTGCATAAAGAAGTCATCAAAGAAATGATAGCAAAAGAGTTGAAGGAAGGGTCCTTTAATCTCTATCAATTTGTAAGCAAGATGGACAATTGAGTGTTATTTATAGTAAATTAATAGTTCTATTAGTGGCGTATGACGAATTTCATTCCTATTTTTCCTTTAGGCATTGTAGTGTATCCCGGAGAGAAACTCCATTTACACATTTTTGAACCCAGGTATAAACAATTGATTCGTGAATGCCATGCCAGTGGCAAAACATTTGGTATTCCATCTGTTGTTGGCGATCGATTGCAAGAATATGGTACTTCGGTAAAACTTGTTGAAATTGTAAAAGAGTATGAAAACGGAGAGATGGATATTAGAACCGAAGGACTTCAAGTATTCCGAATTTTAGAAGTGGTGAAAGCAATTCCTGATAAGCTTTACAGTGGTGCTATTGTGAATTACCCCAATAATGCCACGTATTACAGCGATCGCACCATGATTCAAAAAATTGTTGCAGGTATCAAAGAGTTGCATCGTTTGCTGCAAGTGTCGAAGGATTTTAAGAAACCGGAGCAGGAATTAGGAGCATATGATATAGCGCATCATATGGGATTGTCACTAGAAGAAGAATACGAAGTGTTGGGGCTGTTTGAAGAAAAGCAACGTCAAGAGTACCTTCGCCGACATCTGCAAAAAGTATTACCCATGTTAGCAGAAATGGAAAAGTTGAAGGAGAAGGTAAAATTGAACGGCCATTTCCGAAATCTCTCACCTTTCGATTTAAACCTATAGTTTTACGAAAATTTTTCAAATTGTCGACCTGCACTATTTGCTTTGATTTTGGAAATACGCGGAAGAAATGCGCGGTATTTCAAGACAGAGAATTGACGGAAGTGATTGTTCTTCCCGATGATTCCAATGAAACCATTCAGGGGTTATTAGACCGCGTGAAGCCTCAAAAAACCTTGCTATCATCGGTGGTGAATCACAATGCGGAATTAGAAACCATCTTAGCCTCCCAAACCCGTTTTCATAAACTCAACCATCTATCTAAAATCCCGATTACCACTCCGGTAGGTAAGCCCGAGACCATTGGTGCCGACCGATTGGGGCTGGTGGTAGCTGCCAGAGACCTCTTTCCTAATAGCAATAACTTGGTAATTGGCCTCGGATCGGCCATTACCTATAATTTCATCAACAAGAATCATGAGTTCTTAGGAGGGGGTATTTCCCCTGGTATGGAGATGAGATTCAAGAGTTTACATCAATTGACAGCGCTTTTGCCTTTGGTTGAAAAAGACTGGAATTTCCCCTTGGTAGGATACGATACCCGTACCAATATTTTAAGTGGAGTCATCCTTGGAATGGCCAAGGAAATAGACGGTATGATAGACGCTTACAAGGAAAAATATGATAACTTTAACGTCCTCATAACCGGGGGCGATGCGGCCTATTTTGTCTATCACTTGAAAAACAAGATATTTGCGGACTCTAACTTAATCTTTAAAGGCCTATATGCAATCAGTGAGTTTAACAATGACTAAGAGAATCAATGTGTTAGCACTTATTTGCTTCGGATTGATCTCTGGGGTAAAGGCGCAAACACTTAACTCCCCCTATTCCCGATATGGTATAGGCAACACCTTGAGCAATCAAAACATTCTAACCCGTGCAATGGGAGGGGTGGCTTCAGCTTATGGCGACTATCAAACCATCAATTTCTACAATCCGGCTTCATATGGTAATCTTCAAACCGTTACCTACGATGTTGGATTAGAATTGGAAAACTTGACAATCCGTTCCTTCAATCCTGTTCAGAAATTCTCAAATGCCAGTCCTATCATTTCAAATGTGAATTTGGGCATTCCTTTAAAAAAGAATGGTGGCTGGGGATTGGTTTTTGGTTTACGCCCCAACAGCAGAATTGGATACAAAGTATTAAAAAGCGAGCGTCTCAATTTTGGCTCCGGTGCTACCGACAGCGTTTCAACTTTGTTTGAAGGCAATGGAGGAACGCAACAGGTATTCTTAGGAACCGGTTTTAGAATCAAGCGTTTTACATTTGGAGCGAACTTGGGATACATGTTTGGAAGTAAAGATCACAGCACACGCCGCATTTTTATTAATGACAGTTTGTTGTATGCCAAATCAAACAGCGAAACAAAGTCTAACTTTTATGGCTTTGTGCTAAATGCAGGAGCGCAATACAATGCGAAGCTGAATAATAAATATGTTCTTCGTATGGGTGCCCAAGCAACATTGCAGCAGAATTTAAAAGCGACCCGCGATGTAGTGCGTGAAACATACAATTACGACGCAAATGGCGCTGAACTTCGAATTGATAGTGTTTATGCAGTGGCTGGTCAATCAGGAAGAGTGCAATTGCCTTTAAGTTATAGTGCCGGTTTTATTTTGGATAAAAGTGGTCAATGGCAAATTGGAGTTGAATACGCTGCAGCTAAATGGTCGAAGTATCGTTATTTTGGCGAAACTGATCAAGTTCAAGACAGTTGGGAAATCAGAACAGGTGGACAGTTGATTCCCAAAGCAGGTAAATCTTACTGGGGAAGCGTTGCCTACCGCGCAGGGTTTAACTACGGGGTTGACTACATTGCTGCTGACGGCGACCTTAAAAAATTCTCCTTTACTTTCGGGGCCGGTTTGCCAATGCGACGTGTAACATATACAAATCAATTTAGCATTATCAATACGTCTCTAGAATTCGGACAAAGAGGCACCAATGCCAGCTTGGTAAAAGAAAACTTTGTTCGTTTTTCAGTTGCTTTCTCAATGAGCGATATTTGGTTCATTAAGCGTAAGTACGATTAACAAATGCAAGTAACGAAGTCAAATACTTTCAAATTAGTAAAAGCAGCTTTATTGGTAAGCTGCTTTTTTATGTTTTCCTGTGAGAATGATCAGAAGCAGGTAGACGAAATGTTTAGCAAAAAAACAGCGGTGGAAGAAGCCGCAGGTGTTGAGAGTTATCTAAGTCAGGGCGGAAAAGTAAAAGCCAAACTAACGGCGCCTTACATGCTTCGCTATTTGATTGATTCACCTTATCTAGAATTCAATCGAACCCTCCATGTAGATTTTTACAACGATTCTAATCAAGTTGAAAGCATCCTCGATGCACATTACGCTAAACATAAAGAATTTCAGCGAACTGTTTTATTGCGCGACAGTGTTGTGATCATAAACAAAGTAAACGGCGATACCCTTAAAACCGATGAACTTTGGTGGGATCAAAACAAACAAGAGTTTTATACCGATAAAGTGGTTCATATCTATCAAAGAACCGGCTATACCATCGGGAAATTCGGACTTCGCGCCAAACAGGATTTCAGTGAATGGTGGATTCTGGGCTCCTCAGGCCAACGAATGGTGAGTGACGATGGCATTCCACAGTAAGGCCATTTCAACCTGATGATCCAAAAGGCAGTTCACTGCCCTTTCAAATCTCTTTGCCACTTCTTAACAATTAATTCTTCCTGTGTTAGAACCCAACAAGGGTTAAATTTGTAATTCACTAATCAACAAATCCTCAAATCAACTAATTAATATATGGAATACCGTAGAATGGGCCGTTCCGGCCTCCAATTAAGTGTGCTGAGCTTTGGTAGCTGGGTAACCTTCCACAAACAAATTGAAGATGGAACCGCAGATACATTAATGGGAATGGCTTATGATGCCGGCATCAATTTTTTCGATAATGCCGAAGCCTATGCCTTGGGCGAAAGTGAGAAAATGATGGGCCGCGTATTGAAACAAAAAAATTGGGACAGAACTTCCTATACCCTCTCTTCAAAAGTATTTTTCGGTTGGAGGGGAAAAGCAAACAAGCCCAATCAAACAGGGTTGAGCAGAAAGCACATTGTAGAGGCTTGTCACGAAGCCCTCGGTCGCTTGCAAACCGACTATCTCGATATCTTTTTCTGTCATCGTCCCGACCCAACCGTTCCCATTGAAGAAGTAGTGTGGACGATGCACAACCTTATTCAACAAGGGAAAGTTTTGTACTGGGGAACCAGTATGTGGAGCGGCGCTGAAATTATGGAGGCACACCGAGTTGCACAACAATATCATTTAATTGGTCCGGTTGTAGAACAACCTCAATACAATATGTTCGAGCGCTTTAAAATGGAGCAGGATTATGTACCGGTTTTTAGAAATGTTGGATTGGGAACTACTATTTGGAGCCCATTGGCAAGTGGATTCTTGACTGGAAAATACCTCGATAAAGTTTCTGAAGATTCAAGATTGAATATGCCCGGATTCGAGTGGTTAAAAGATCGCTGGGTACAAGAAGAAAAGATTGAAAAGGTGAAAAAACTATCGGTTTTGGCGAAAGAACTAAATGTAAGTTTGGCTTCCCTTTCTATTGCTTGGACCATCAAGAATCCGGATGTTACAACGGCTATTTTAGGTGCTACCAAACCGGAACAGTTGACTGAGAACTTAAAAGCATTGGAGGTGCTACCCCTGCTTTCTCAAGAGGTAATGGATAAAATTGAAGCCATTCTTCAAAACAAACCCATTCTAGTATTGGTATAGCAATCGATTGATAGCGCTTAGAAATTCCGCAGGTGTAGAAACTTACCTGCGGAATTTTTTTTAATTCAAGGCTCTTAGTACCTTTTTGGAAATTTTGGGTTCATGCGATTCCTACTACTGCTGTTGCTCCTGCCATACACCGTTTTTACACAATCGAATTATTTCTCCCTTGAAGTCAATAAAACCGTGTTTTATTTCAATGCGAATCAAACAAAACAGGCGGGGCTTTCCTTAACAGTTATCATTCCGGATACCGTGGGATTGCGTTACTATAATTTAACCAACACTTCGAATGATACGATCGTTATTAGAAACATGGTGCCTAGTGGAGTAAGTGCAGGCAATGTTTATATTACCGGAATGGGTGAGCATGGACTTAGTAGGTCTCATCTTTTTATTCCCGGAAAAAAGCCTGTAAATGTAGTGTTGCCCGATAATGCATGGGAGTTGGGCTTCAGTTGCTCAGCAAATTATGTAGAATCGGGTAAGGCTCTTTTAGTTAGAAGAGATCGTACTAGTATCACAAATGGCCAAAGGCGAAGATTCGAAACCATTCTTTATCCCGGAGGCTCGGTTCGATACGTTGAACACGAAGAAGTGTACTCTGGCAATTGGCAGGATGCCCTTCGAATTGTTTTTCAATACAGAAAACTCTATGATATTGGGCATTTCGATAATGCGCTCTTTGAACGAAAAGACTTGTCGTGGATGCGTCATAGCTATGTTATTCATTTAATTCAAGCTTGGGATAAATTCTACTACGATATCAGTGACAAGAAATTTCATTTGAATGAATTTGAGGCAAAAGCGAAATCATTGTATGGAGGCAATGAGGTAATTGGCATTTGGCCAACCTGGCCTTCTTTAGGGCTTGATCAAAGAAACCAATTTGACCTTTTTCGTGATTTACCCGGAGGAACGGTAGGCTTGAAAAAGCAAGCGAAAGAACTTCGTGCAGCGGGCACTCGATTTTTTGTTTGTTATAATCCATGGGATGAAAGTACAAGAGCAGAAGGCCATTTAGCCGGTATAGGTAAGTTAATTGAAACCACTGATGCCGATGGAGTGGTGTTGGATACAAAAGGAGAATCGAGTAAAGAATTGCAGGAAGCAGCCGATAAAGTGAAACCAGGTGTAATTATGTACAGTGAAGGAATGGCTGTTCCGAAAGACATGCCGGGCATTGTTTCAGGTAGAGTACACAATGCACTGTACTATGTACCCATGTTGAATTTATGCAAATTCATAAAACCCGATTTTGCCATTTTTCGGGTAGCTGAACTTTACAAAGAACCGATCAAACGAGAATTTGCAACTTCTTTTTTCAATGGATATGGAACAGAGCTCAATATTTTCGCTCCGGGACAACCTGAATGGGTAGACGAACAATACCGTTATCTAGGAGCCACTTCAAGAATTTTACGCGAGAATACTAAGAATTTTACTGAAGGAACTTATACGCCGCTGCTGCCAACCACCCGCGATCAAATTTGGGTGAATGAATGGGCCGGCGCTTCCAAAACATTGTATACAATCTATTCTTTGATTCCGGAAGGCTTTACCGGTGATTTGTTTGAAGTAGAAGAAAAACCGGGATATCATTTTGTAGACCTCTGGCATCATGAATTATTGAAGCCGAGTTATAAAGCCGGGAAAACCTGTATTCCTGCTAAAACAACCGCATTCAATGCCTCTTATTTAGGAACCAATAATGAAGGTGAAGTAGATGCCATTGCACAACTACCTCAATTGATTCAATCAGGACTTCGAGGCGATCAATTGATCATTAAAGTTCCAAAAGGATACGAGTTTCAGTTGTGGACTACTACAACTTCTTACAGTCAAAAGCCTTTAAGCTGGAACTCTTGCGATACTGCCATTTCCCTGTACAAATCAATTGGAAGGTTTGAAGGAAAATTGATCTTGCGCTTGCTAAAGAACAACGACTTGATCGACGAAACCATTCAAACGATACAGCCCGGAAGATCCAGAAAAATAAGCGATGTTCCTGTTGTTGGTGGTGCTGCAAAGAGTTTGAATACGATGGCATTGATTCCGGCAGGAAGTTTTGTGTTTAAAACAAGTCATGGCGACGACTTCATTCCCTATCCAACAGAGAATGAAGGTGAACAAGTGCAACTGCCTTCATTCTACATGGATCGTTTTCCGGTGACGAATGCGGAGTACTATGCTTTCGTTAAAGCCTCGCGTTACATTCCATCTGATACCAATCGTTATTTAAAACATTGGGTAAAGGGAAAGTACAAACCTGAAGAAACGAATTATCCGGTTGTTTATGTTAGTTACGAAGATGCCAAAGCCTATGCGAAATGGGCCGGGAAACGCTTGCCAACTGAAATAGAATGGCAATATGCAGCTCAAACTCCTGCCATGAACGAATGGCCTTGGAAGCAAACAAACCCTGTTTCAAGAAAAGAAACACCTGTTACCGAAACCTTGACTACCATTTCAATTGAAGGCATCGACAGTACCTATTGTAATTTAGGTGATGGAAAACTTTATAGTGTTGGCTCCTTTCCGAAAGGTGCAAATCCATACGGATTGCAAGATCTTACCGGATCGGTGTGGCAGTTAACGAACGACGAGTACATCAATGGAAGTTATCGCTATATTATCATGAAAGGAAGCTCCTATTTTAAGCCTTCAGGAAGTTGGTGGTATGTACAGAGCGGTCCTCGTGAATTGCACTATCGACAATATTTGTTGCGTATTGATCAGGGTTTTGAGAGAAATGCAACAGTTGGATTTCGATGCATGAGACCTTATTAGTTGTTTCTTCGAATAATGGTTTTCGCTGGCAATGTTGCCATACCTTTCTTAGTTTTCATTTGAATAAAATAGACGCCTTCGGGTAGGTCTGTTACATTAAACGCCCAAAGATTAGTTCCGGGTTGAAGCCTGTTTTGATGCGTTTTCACTATCTGGCCGGTTACTGTTACAAATTCGATGAGTACTTCCTCTGAAATAGAATGATGATCGTATTCAATACGAACAAGATTATTGGCGGGATTGGGGCTCACTAGTAATTCTGAACTGCTTCTGTTCGATACAAGGTAGATGTGGGAAGAGTATATATAAGATCCTGCTTTTGTTTTAATGATGATCCGATAATATCCGGATCGATTAAGCGGGCTGATCCAAAAATAGTCTTGCTGACCTATACCTTTTGATGACAAACTATCCATCGGAATAAAGGTTGTACCATTTTGAGACCATTCAATTGTGTATTGCTGAATAATTTCCCCTGATGGGCTCGACCAATTCAAGTAAATATTGTTGTTCTTAAGTGTCCCTTGGAAGCTTGTTAATAATTCGGGTAGAATATATCCGTTACAGTCAAGGATATTAAAATACACAATTTGGTCACTGCACCCGCTAGCCGGTGTCATTTGTAGGCGATACCTGCCCGGTTGCATGCCACTTACATTTACATTTGGAGAAGAATTATCGGTGCCTGTTGTATAAGAGTCTGTTAATTCAAATACATTGTCGTTATCTGTATCGTAGGCTAGTATATAGCTTACAGGAAACAACGTGCCCGAGCCACTCAATAACACACTTACAGCACCATTATTCGTACAACCATTGGGTTGAGTAATGCTCAGTGTAGCGGTTACAGAGGCCACATCGCCCGAAGTATTGTTCGAGGCGCCACCGCTTTGTTGAGTATCTTTCACCCAGCCACAATCACCATCTAAAATTCGAGCGAAACTATTACCCCTACCGGTAGATTGTCCAATGGTTTCATATGTAATTGAATAAGAAGTCAAGTTGAACGTTTGCGCGGTACAACCACTGATGCTTGCTGTGGTGATTGAACTTGAAGATTCAACAGGCAAAGCCCTTACCACTGCATCCACAACCTGCATTGATGAGTTTAGCAACACAACTTGTTCATTAGCCGACCCGCCATCTGTAAAGAATCCATCTCCGGTAGTTGGTATGGTTCCACTGGTACAACCGCAAGTGGTCCAGTTCAGATTTACCGTAACGGCATTGTTGATATTTGCACAACCTGTTGCAATAGTATTTTCTCCGGATATTACATAGAACTGCCCTGGTTGTAAAATGGTATTGGCCGGAATAGTAACGCTGAAGTCTCCGTCGGTTAAAACGTAACATCCAATGTTAATGGGTCCGGGCCCCATATTGGTAAGTTCAACAAATTCGGAAGTAACGCCACAAGAGTTGTTCGGCCATGGAAGGTATTCGTTGATTACTACGCGACCTTGCGAATACGCTAATACGGGGAATATTAGGCAAAGAAGAAGGCCGTATAGTTTTCCAAAAGGCACGGTAGGATTTTGAGTAAAATACGGCGAGCAAAGCGGCACTGCAAGTGGATCCTAAAAATTTTTAGGCTACTAATGGTTTTCTTTGAGGTATAGAAACAAAAAAACCTGAAGTGGAAAATCTTCAGGCTTTTTAAAAACGTTTTGTACGAAACCTTAACGGCTATTCATAGGTACAAATTTACGTTTTTCAGAGTTACTTGGATCGCGAACGGAATCTTGGATTTTAAACGGTCTCTTGAACGATGTTCGAACTGGTTTTTCTTTTGGACTTTTGGACTTTACTGTGTTTTTCTTAGGACTAATTGGATATTGGTCTTTCTTGGACTTTGGATTGGTTCTTCTTGGATTTTGGATCGTCCGTGTTCATCATTCAATCAACAATACAAAGATACCTCGCAGTTCAAATCTATTCAAGAGCAGTATTGCTCGTTTTTTGAACTATCATTTTTACCAAAGAACTCGGAAAAATACGATACGCGATTGGGTAGTTTTTCTAAATATTCCCCCTAAACAACTGTTTTTTCGTGTTTTAGCTTAATTTCAGCTATTAAATGAGTTGCTATGCAGTTTGAAAATAAAGTGGTTTTAATAACAGGCGGAAGTCGTGGAATCGGTAAAGCCATCGCGCTAAAGTTAGCAAGCGAAGGTGCGCACACAGTTATTGTAGGTAAAACAGCTGAGCCGCATCCAAAACTTGATGGAACCATTCACACCGCTGCAGAAGAAATTGCAAAAGCTGGTCCGGGAAACGTACTACCTATACAAGGCGATATTCGTTATGAAGAGAGCATTCAGCATATTGTAAAAACAACCATCGATACCTTTGGTCGTATCGATATTTTAGTGAACAATGCTTCGGCCATCAGTTTAACTCCAACACCTCAAACTGAGTTCAAGCGCTGGGACTTGATGCATCAAATCAATGTTCGTGGCACTTTCTTCATGGCCAAAGAGTGCATTCCTCATCTTGCAAAAGCGCACAACCCGCATATTCTCAATCTTTCACCGCCTCTGAACCTGGATCCCAATTGGTTTGGTAAGCATCTCGCTTATACCATGAGCAAATATGGAATGAGCATGGTAGTGTTGGGTTTGGCAGAAGAATTAAAAGAACACCGTATTGGTGTAAATGCCTTGTGGCCTAGAACAACTATTGCCACAGCTGCAGTTCAAAACCTTCTTGGTGGTGATTTCTTAATTCAACGCAGCAGAACTACCGATATCGTAGCCGACGCCGCTTTTGAAATTCTTCAACGTCCTTCTTTTGAATGCACGGGTAATTTCTTCATTGATGAAGATGTACTTCGTGAAAAGGGAGTAACCGATTTCACCAAGTATGCGGTGAATCCGGAGCAGAAGTTGATGCAGGATTTGTTTGTGTGAGAGCAAGAAACGAGGAAGCGAGGAGACGAGGAAGGAGGAAATAAAGAAAGAACAAGGGCAGGAACAGGGGGTAATTAAGAATTAATAATTAAACAGCCGGCAGTCAGGCTGATTGAAGATCGGAGGCTAATCTGTGAGAATCTGTTGTAATCTGGGGTATCTGTGGTAAAAAAAGAGGGAGGAAGGTGGATAGAGGACGGAGGAAATACAACGATACTGCCAACGCTGCGTTACCGCTGCGCATGCTGCGCTGGTTCCTGAGCGGGCCGAAGGCACAGTCGAAGGACGCTGCGGTAAAAAACATGATGATGAAGAAACCTTTGCGATCTCTCTGCGCCCTTTGTGACGAAAATTCGCTTGAAGATAAATTCAGTCCCTTAACAATCCACAGCTTTATTAATTAAAACGACCACTCCATTCGAGTTTAAGTGATTCATCGCCTCCAGCCTTGGGCGAGAATTGCGCTCTTTTTCTTACATTTAACGATCAGTATTTATTCTTTCCAATAAAACATCGTTACACATGAGAAAAATTGCAATGAGCCTGCTTTTACTGAGCAGCTTATCGGTTATGGCACAAAAGAAAAAGCCGGCTGCAGATCCCGCTGAAAAAATTAAGACACAAGCTACACAAGACATTCAGTCTGGTTACGATAACTATAAATCAGTAGCACTTCAAATCTGGAACTATGCTGAAGTAGGATACAAAGAAGTAAAAAGCTCTGCCCTCTTGCAAGAAACACTGAAAAATAATGGCTTCACTGTTCAATCAGGTGTGGCTGAAATTCCAACTGCGTTTGTTGCAACCTATGGCAGTGGAAAGCCGGTGATTGGTATTTTGGCTGAATTTGATGCCCTACCGGGTTTGGCCCAAACCAACAGTCCCGAGAAAACACCCATAGCTGGCAAAGAAGCAGGTCATGGTTGCGGACACCACTTATTCGGAACAGCATCAGTAGCTGCCGGAATTGAAATCAAAAAATTAATAGAAGAGAAAAAGTTTACCGGTACCATTAAAGTATTTGGCTGTCCGGCCGAAGAAGGTGGAAGCGGTAAAGTATATATGGTGCGTGCCGGATTGTTCAATGACGTAGACGTAGCCATTCACTGGCATCCTGGCGCAGAAAACGGTGTTACACTTACTAGCGCATTAGCGAATAAATCTGCAAAGTTTCGTTTCAAAGGAATTTCAGCGCATGCAGCAGCATCACCTGAGAGAGGTCGTTCTTCTTTGGATGCGGTAGAAGCAATGGACAATATGGTTAACATGATGCGCGAACATGTTCCCCAAGAAACCCGCATTCATTATGTGATCACTAATGGCGGCAAAGCACCCAATGTTATTCCTGATTTTGCTGAAGTGTATTATTATGTTCGTCATCCAAAGCGCGATCAAGTAAAAGCAATTTTTGACCGCGTAGCGAAAGCCGCAGAAGGTGCGGCCTTAGGTACGGAAACTAAAATGGAATTTGAAATCATCGGAGGTACACATGATCTGTTGTTAAACCGTTCTCTTGCAGATGTAATGCAGAAGAACTTAGAAAAAGTAGGCGGGGTAAAGTACACTCCCGAAGAAATTGAATTTGCGAAGAAAATTCAATCTACTTTCGGATACAAAGCGCCCGATATAAGCAATGCCGATAGTATTAAAGCGCTAAAAGTGGTGAACGATGCAGGTGGAGGTTCAACCGATGTAGGAGATGTGAGCTATGCGGTTCCTACAGTAGGAATGAGCGCCGCAACTTGGGTTCCCGGAACAGCAGCGCATAGCTGGCAGGCCGTTGCTTGTGGTGGTACTGAAATTGGCATCAAAGGATTGATGGTTGCAGCTAAAACAATGACTTTAACCGCAATTGATCTCTACCTCAATCCAGCACTTGTTGAAAAAGCAAAGGCGGAATACCAGGCTGCTCTTGGCGACTATAAATATGAAGCCTTGTTGGGTAATAGAAAGCCTGCGTTGAACTACAGAGATTAATTGGTTGATTTGTGAGTTTGATGATTCGAAAATTAATTTGCTTACTTCAAGTAAAGTAATGATTGGAAGAGATAGGGTGTTGCAAACAAAGCTTTGCATTTGAATGCATTGTTTGATTTTTATTTTGCTTACCCGACCCCAGAGGGGTCACACATTAGTAGCACAAATCATCTGAATAGCATTTCGACCCTGTAGGGGTCGCACATTACGTTTAAGTGTATAAATGATTTTTTGAAATAAAATAAAAAATCCCGCCTCGGCGGGATTTTTCTATTGACAAGTTTGTGATTTAACAAATGAACAAATTCACCAATTAACCAATTGACTCCGGTCTCATTTGTGGGAAGAACAACACATCCTGAATACTTGGTTGGTTGGTCATCAACATACACAGACGATCGATACCGATACCAATACCCGAAGTAGGCGGCATACCATATTCCAATGCGCGCAAAAAATCATAATCGATGTACATTGCTTCATCATCTCCACGTTCCATTAATTTCACCTGATCTTCGAAACGTTCACGTTGATCAATAGGATCGTTCAACTCACTGTACGCGTTTGCAATTTCTTTACCGTTCGCCATTAACTCGAAACGCTCTACAAGCCCGGGTTTATCGCGGTGCTTTTTAGTGAGCGGACTCATCTCTACCGGGTAATCGATGATGAAAGTTGGTTGAATGTATTTTCCTTCAGCTTTACCTCCGAAAATTTCATCGATCAGTTTTCCTTTACCCATGCTTTTATCTGTATGGATGCCCAATTTCGAACATACTTCTCTCAGTCCGTCTTCATCCATTTCACTTACGTCAAATCCGGTATGCTCTTTAATGGCATCGTAGATCGTAACGCGTTTGTAAGGAGCTTTGAAATCGAGTTGTTTGTCACCTACTTGAACTACCGTAGTACCATGAAGGGCGATAGCAATGCGCTCCATTAAATTTTCGGTAATTTCCATCATCCAATAGTAGTCTTTATAGGCAGTGTACCATTCCAACACAGTAAACTCCGGATTGTGCGTACGATCCATTCCTTCGTTGCGGAAGTTGCGACTGAATTCATACACCCAATCAAACCCTCCAACAATCAAACGCTTCAAATACAATTCATTCGCAATACGCATGTAGAAAGGAGCGTCCAGTGCATTGTGATGTGTTGCAAATGGACGAGCTGCTGCACCACCGGGTATTGATTGTAGTACAGGGGTGTCAACTTCTAAAGCACCCAATCCGTTCAAATATTCACGAATGGTATTTACCAATTTCGTGCGTTTAACAAACGTATCTTTTACTTGAGGGTTGATGATCAAATCGGCATAACGCTGGCGGTATTTAAACTCCGGATCGGTTACTGCATCAAAGGTTTCGCCTTCTTTTTCTTTTACAATTGGAAGCGGTTTCAAACTCTTTGTGAGTAGTGTTAGTTCTGTTACGTGAATAGAAGTTTCACCGGTTTTAGTAGTGAACACAAAACCCTTCACACCAATGATATCGCCAATATCGATCAAATGTTTCCACACTTTATCGTACAAGTTTTTGTCCTCACCGGGGCAAATATCATCTCTGCGGATGTAAGCCTGAATTTTTCCTGAACCGTCTTGGAGCACAGCAAAGCTTGCCTTACCCATGTCACGAACACTCATAACACGGCCAGCCAAACATACATTCGCGAAGTCGGCCTTATTCTCCTCACCCTTATAATCACGCTTTATAGCAACAGCGGTTTGATTTACTGGGTATAAAGGAGCAGGGTAGGGGTCGATTCCCAGTTCCTGTAAGGCTTTGAGCTTCTCTCTTCTAATCAGCTCTTGTTCAGATAATTGAGACATATTCTATTGATTGTTAAAAATAAGTTTCCCATTTTCAGGGCCTGCAAAATTAGGACGAAACAACGGCTGTACCAAGTTTGCCTTTCTAGCCCTCTGTGGAGGTGAGCAACACCTGCCACGCATCCTTAACCCTTCCTTCGTCGAGCAGTTTTTTGGCCAACAAATGGCATTCTTTTTCCATCTCAGCTGGACTTACACTGTAGTACTGAATGATTTGCTTTAGTTCCGGCAATTCAAAACTGGGATCTATTACGGGATAGTCGTGTACATTTCCGAGTTGTCCTAAATTATTACCCGTTAACACGGTACTGTTTCTAATGGCTGCCGGCAGTTGATCAACTCCAATGCCGAGTTGTGTATTTGGCTTTTCCACTTGAAACAAATTCGATTCGTTTACAACACAATACCAATCGCCACCCAAACGGGCAACATGATTGATCTTTCGTTGGTCAATTTTTTTATTTTCATCTAAAAGCGAATCATCAATGTGCATGCACAATACTTCACAGATCACCAAATTCCCGGCACCTCCACCTGTTCCCAAGGCTTTTACTTCAAGAACTTTACATTCCATTTTAATCAAGCTCTCTTTTACCATGGAAGGTTTTACAAGTGTTGCTTTTTCTTCTGTAAAGCCTGCTTTGATAAACTCGTTCACGCCTTTTGGAAATTCACAACTACTCAAACTCATTTGTTGCACCATATCGTAAGTAACCACATGTATTACCACCTCAGGAACAGAAAGTACATTTTGAAGGGTGTGTTTCGAGCTGTTATCGCGCACTCGTAAACTCGGTGAAAACACCAATATGGGTGGATTCGATGAAAAAAGATTGAAAAAACTAAAAGGACTTAGATTCACATTGCCCTCTTGATCAATCGAACTTACAAACCCGATTGGGCGAGGCGCTACCGCATGTTGCAAGTAGTACTGTTTCTCGGCAGGTTTCAGTTGGTTAAATGCTAGCGTCATGTCTTTTTTATTTTTTACGGGCTAGAATACTAAAGTCGGAGTCTTCCGCTACAATGGTATTTTCGAGTTTACCCAATCCTTCAATTTCCATCACTACGTGGTCGCCATCTTGCAACCACTGTTCTTGGTAATTCGGATCGTTGCGTTTGCCGGTACCATTCAATTCAAGAAAGCATCCGGTACCAACGGTACCACTACCTATAACATCGCCTGCATATAGGTTCACACCGTAAGAGGCACGTTCAATAATTTCTGCAAAAGTCCAATCCATATCCCCTACATTGCCTTCACTCACTTGCACATCGTTCACCCAGCACTTCATTGATAGGCTCCAGTTTTTTCCTACATGACCCGGTTTGGGTTCTTTTTCAAATGCTGCTAACTCATCGAGCGTAACCAACATTGGCCCAATAACGGTTGAAAAATCTTTTCCCTTTGCAGGGCCTAAGTTCAATAACATTTCTTCCATCTGAAGTGTTCGAGCACTCATATCGTTCATGATCATTAAACCCGCAATATATTCGTCTGCTTCCTCAGCTTTAATATTTCTGCCGTGTTTGCTTATTACAATAGCCGCTTCCAACTCAAAATCCAGTTTGTTGAAATGATCGGGCATACACAAAACCGGACCGGGTCCTTGAATACTATGATGATTGGTGAAATAGAAAATGGGGTATTGATCGAATTCGGGAATCATAGGCGCGTTTCTATTTCTGCGGGCTGATTCCACATGTTGACGAAAAGCGTAGCCATCTCTACAACTTGGAGGGAAGGGCACGGGTGCAATGATTTCCACTTCATTGGGATTTTTTCCTTTTGAGGAAGAAATCTTTCCTTCTTTTACTAAAATTTCACCGCCTTGAGCCATGGGCAAATAATCGTCCCAATAGTTCAGGAACATACCCATGCTGTGAGGCAAATCGGGGTGCAATACTTCCATGTCGTACAAAAGCCCATTTATAAGCGCAGCTAAACGGTCTTGTCCTTCTTCTAAATACGATACAAATTTCATAGCAATAACATTAGGCCTGCAAGTTAGCACAATCCGCTGCTCAAAAATGGTTTCAATAGGCCGTTTTTTGATTGTAACTTAATGCCATGAAGCGAATACTTTCCATTGCCTTGGTGTTTATATTGATGGGTTCTTTTAAAACGCGTCTTTACAACCCCTCATGGATTCGAATCAATTTGGTTGGATACCGAACACAGGCTCCCAAAGTGGCCGTTTGGTGCAGTAAAGACAATGAGCAAATTCAGCAATTCCAAATTGTTGATATCCTAAGCGGAAAGCCTGTTTACACCGGAAAGAAAGTAGAAAGTTTCGGAGCTTACGGTCCTTTCAAAACGGTTACAAGACTCGATTTTTCCGATTATACAATTGAAGGACGCTATGTAATTGTGGCCGGAGGTGTCAGTTCTCCCGAGTTTACCATTGCATCCGACGTTTACCGAAAAGGAGCCGATTTCTGCTTGCGCTACATGCGTCAGCAAAGAAGTGGATTTAACCCTTTTCTAAAAGACAGTTGCCATACCAAAGACGGCTATGTGCTCTACGGCAGTTCAAAAGGGATTAAAGATAGCTCTTATGTTTATGTGAGTGGTGGATGGCACGATGCCAGCGACTATTTGCAATATGCCACTACATCGGCCAATGCAACCTATCACTTATTGATGGCCTATCGTGATTTTCCAGATGTGTTCAATGATATCTATCAGGCCAACGGATTGGCGGGTTCAAATAAAATACCTGATGTATTAGACGAAGCCAAATGGGGTCTCGATTGGCTGTTGAAGATGCATCCTAGAAAAGATTTGATGTTCAATCAGGTTGGAGACGATCGCGATCATGCCGGAATGCGCATACCCAAGGAAGATAGTTTTTATGGAAAAGGAATTCAACGCCCCGTCTATTTCATCAATGGCAAACCACAGCAAAGAGGGAAGTTTTTAAATCAAACTACCGGAGGTGCTTCTACCGCAGGAAAATTTGCAAGTGCCTTTGCTTTGGGAGAGCGCCAGTTCAAAGCCATTGCTCCGTCTTATGCAAAAACGCTTCGCGAAAAGTCGTTGACGGCGGTTCAATTTGGTGAAGCGATGCCCGGCGTAGCTCAAACTGTTTCCGTAAAGTCGCCCTATATCTATGCAGAAGGAAATTGGATGGATGATATGGAACTGGCGTACGCCGCGCTTTATGCCCGCGATAAAGATCCGCAACAACTTGCAAACGGAATGAAATTGGCGTCGAAGGAACCACTTACACCCTGGATGGAGACAGATACAGCAGCCCACTACCAGTGGTACCCCTTTATTAATATTGGTCATTACGAATGGATGCGACAATTGAAGGGAGAGGCGAAGAAGAAATTGCTGAGTTATTATAAGAAAGGGATTGAACAGGTTTGGTCTCGGGCACAAAAGAACGGCTTCTATCGCGGTGTGCCATTCATTTGGTGCAGCAATAATTTGACGGTTTCCTTTGCCATTCAATGCTATTGGTACAGAATAGAATCAGGCGATAGCAAATACCAACCTTTAGAGCAAGCCTGTATTGATTGGTTGTTTGGTGTAAATCCATGGGGAACTTCTATGGTCTACGGCTATCCGGCTTGGGGCGACACGCCGGTTGACCCACACAGCGCTTTTACTCAACTAAAAAAGTATCATATTGATGGTGGACTGGTTGACGGTCCGGTGTACACGAATATTTATAACAACCTCATTGGGATCAAATTGTACAATCCCGATTCCTATGCAGCATTTCAAAGTAATCTGGCTGTTTATCACGATGATTTTGGCGATTACAGCACCAATGAACCAACAATGGATGGAACGGCCTCATTAATTTATTTACTCGCTGCATTGGCAAAATAATGCATTGTATCTTTGTACCATGATCCATTCTATAGAACCACTTAAGCGTATTTTTTTTATTGGCGTAGCCGGAACCGGCATGAGCGCGCTAGCGCAGTATTTGAAGGGAATTGGAAAAGAAGTGTCCGGAAGCGATCGCTACTTTCAGCCCAATACATTTAATGACACAAAATCGAAACTTGAGGCCGAAGGCATTGAGTGTTTTGTTCAAGACGGATCCGGTATAACAGCGGAAACCGATGTCGTGATCGTGTCTACTGCAGTTGAAGACACCGTACCTGAAGTAATCAAAGCAAAATCCCTTAACATCCCTATACTCAAACGATCTGAATTATTGGCCTTGATTGCAGCCAGTAAAAAAACGATCGCGGTTGGAGGCACCTCAGGAAAATCAACCACAAGCGGCATGTTGTTTCAGATATTGGAAGAAGCCGGTTTGCAACCTAGCATTATAAGTGGTGCCGGTTTGGTTAGCATTATTCAGGAAGGCAAAATAGGCAATGCGAAAGTAGGACAGGGAGAATGGCTAGTAATTGAAGCCGATGAAAGCGATGGCTCTATTGTTCAATACCATCCTGAAATTGGTTTGCTGCTCAATATTGATAAAGACCATAAAGAGATTGATGTATTGCTCGATATCTTCCAAACATTTAAATCTAACTCCAACACTTTTATAGTAAACCGTTCGCATCCTTTAGCAGCACCTTTGTCGGCCAATGCTGCTTTCGACTTCGCCACAACTCCAAATACAGGAGCAGCTTTTGAAGCGAGGGATTTCAAACAAGAAGGATTTGTCTGCAAGTTTACCGTCAAAGATCAAGAGATCACTTTGAACACGGTGGGAAGGCACAATATGGAAAATGCACTTGCAGCTTTGACTGTGGCAGCTTCAATTGGTGTTCCATTGGCTACCGCTGCAAAAGCCTTGTACAAATACGAAGGTATTTATCGCAGACATCAAATTGTTGGTAAGGTACGAGGAGCTTGGTTAATTGACGACTATGCGCACAATCCGGCAAAATGCGCCGCTTCCATTGCTGCCTGTCAGCCACTCGCTAAAAAAGTAATCGCTTGGTTTCAGCCTCATGGATATGGACCCACTCGTTTCCTTCGAAACGATTTTGTGCATGAAATAGCAGCCGTATTGCGTCCTGAAGATGAGATATGGATGAGCGAAATTTTTTATGCCGGTGGAACCGCCGTGAAAGATATATCTGCCAACGACTTAATAGAAGATCTAAAAGCACTGGGCAAGCCAGCTTTCTTTGAAGAAGACCGAAACAAATGGCCGGAAAGAATCAAAGAAAGTTTGGGAGATGATGTGGTGGTACTCTTAATGGGGGCCCGCGACCCAAGCTTAGAGACTTATGCTCAACAAGTTATGGACGCTTTCAAACGTTAATAATTCATTCACAATTTCCTTTCTAAATTTGCAGTGGCAAAAAGAAAGTGTATGAAGTTTGAAAAAATCCACAACAAAGGACAGGCACAACTTTTTGAGAATCCATACCTGGAAATGCTTACTAAAACCAATCCTATTGTTATTTGGTCGATGTACATTCCGATTCTCAGTTTCATTTTGTATACCGCATATTCCAAGTTTCAGTACAGTGCAGGAACTATCATTGGACTGTTCGTAGCGGGAGTTTTTTTCTGGACATTTTTTGAATACCTAGCACATCGCTACATCTTTCACATGATCAGCGAGAGCCCTCGAATGAAGCGCTTTGCTTATATTTTGCATGGCAATCACCATCATTACCCTCGCGATCGGGAGCGTTTATTTATGCCTCCGGTTCCAAGTTTGATCATCTCTTCCACTATTCTTGGAATCATGTATCTATTCATGGGTGCCAAAGCATTCATGTTTTTTCCCGGTTTCATGTTCGGATACTTGATGTATGGAACCATGCACTATGCCATTCATGCATTCAATCCTCCTTTTAAATGGATGAAGCCTTTGTGGAGAAACCATCATTTGCATCATTACAAAGACGAGCACCATGGATTTGGAGTAAGCTCCACTTTATGGGATCATGTTTTTGGAACCATGTTCGATCTTAAAGCTGAGAAAGAAGATCAAGCCAAAGTAAATGAACTTAGGTTTGAGAAAAAGAAGATAGCTTAGCAGCATGGAACTGGAAAAGTTGATACAAGCTCCCGACCTCAGTGAGAAAGCAGGTGAACTGGAGGCGGCAGTGAATCATTTGATCAATACCGACTTCAATCGGCTCATTCAAGTATTGTATAGAATTGATATCAACGAGTCGTTATTAAAATACACCTTGAAAACAAATGCAGAAACAGATGCTGCAAAATTGATCTCAAAGTTGATCATCGACCGCCAGATTGAAAAAGCAAGAACCAGGGGTGCTTCGGGTTCTACTGACTGGAAGGATGTATAAAATGAGGATGTTGTATTTTTGAACTATGGATCGATCGGAGTTAAAAGAGTTTTTGGATTTTAAGGTGGAACAATACAACAAGCCTTCTTTCATAGAAGCCGATCCCATTTCGGTTCCGCATCGCTATACAGTTAAGCAAGACATTGAAATTTCCGGATTTTTAGTAGCCACCATTTCATGGGGCAATCGTAAATCAATCGTTGCCAACGGACATCGGTTGGCTGATTTATTGGGCAATTCTCCTTACGATTTCATCATGAATCATAAGAAGAAGGATTTGATAAAACTGGAGTCTTTTGTTCACAGAACTTTTAATGGGGAAGATTTGATACATGCCGTGCAATCATTGCAGCATTTGTATAAGAGCTACGATGATATGGAAGCTGTGTATGCGCGCTATCAAACCAAGGAAAGTTTGCAGCCGGCCATAACTGCATTTCGAGAAGCCTTCTATTCAACTCCTGTTCCTTATCGAACGCAAAAGCATGTTTCCGATCCTTCATCGGGATCAGCTGCCAAGCGCATCAATATGTTTTTAAGATGGATGGTTAGAGAGGATGCAAAGGGTGTTGATTTTGGCATCTGGAAATCGATCTCTCCCGCCAAACTTTCTTGTCCCTTAGACGTTCATTCCGGCAACACCGCTCGCGCCCTAGGCTTGCTCAAGCGTCCGCAAAGCGATGCCAAATCTGTTGAAGAACTGGACCAGTCGCTCCGATTGCTCGACGCCACTGATCCTGTTAAATATGATTTTGCGTTGTTTGGATTGGGGGTGATGGAGAAGTTTGCGAGTTAAGGGAGAACTTACAACCTACGCTTAATTCTGTTCTTAACGCTTTTGCTGTTCTTTATACAATCTAACAAAGCATGGTATTCTTCAGGTAATAGGATGCCCTTTCTCTCAAAATCAACTCCTTCAATCCCATATACTAAGTTTAAAGTAACAATCTCATACTCCTCAATTTCATATCCATACACATACGTTGCAAGCTCAAAAGCGAAGCCATTGGTGCAGATTGGTCTGGTGGGTTCAAATACATAGCAGTTAAAACAACGATCATCATGATTTACACATCCATGCAAGGCGTTTACTATGGAAGGTGCATGATTGATTGAGCTTGGCAGGGAGGCCAAAATTGTTCTATTACCTTCGATTTTTATTACAATGAAGAATTTATTCTTGGCTGTATTGCCATTCTTAAAGTAAAAGGGAGTAAAATAAACGATTTCGCCTTCTTGAAACACCTTATTTGTTTTTAAGATGATTCATAAACTGCAAGTTCTCTAGAGCAGCCTCATATCGGGATTTCATAAATTCGTTGTCTTCAAAAAGAAGTCTGAAGTCAATCGTTTTATCGGTGCTATTTATATTTTCGGATTCAAGCTCTTCCAAAATACCGTGAGCTATTGCTGACTTCCTCCAAAGGGATTTTGCATCATGAGTGTATGCCACAAGGTCTTTTGCTGTTTTGTGTTTGGCAAACTGAATTATTAGGTCCATCAATTCTATATCATTTTCACTAAACTCATCATCACAGAAAGCTTTCAATGGTTTATATCCATCAACCTCCTTTTTGAGGTAGGGCTTTAAGAGTTGCGGCTCTTCTTCTGATAAATCGATATAAATATCCTTCAATACAGGACCATATTTCCAAAGTTGAAAATCAAAACCAAAAAAGGGATGTCCGTACTTCTTAATGCAAGACTCTTCCAGCAAAAAAAGTAGCTTCAATATCTTTGTTTTGTTGAATTCGCTAACGCCATTAGCCAGGTATACTAGTGCGTTACCTAATTTTTCAACTTGCTGTTTGGTCAAGGAATGGGACATGGTGAGGAATGGTTGTTCAAAACAAGTGTGTTTTGCCAATTTGTTTAGCAAAATTACGAAAAAATATATAAAAATCAAATCCCTATTGAATTTCAACAACTTTTTATTTTCTCTGCTAGATCTATTGTTTTGGTCTTTAAAAGCATTTGCTTTCGTTCGTTAAGAAAGGCGGTCTGTTGCAGTTTTGGTTGCATTTTGTTTTTAATGTTTTCAATCAAATAACAGACTTAATTCCCTGATTTATGCCTTTGTTCTTTAGGTAGGAATCGGACTTGTTTTGTATGTATTTTTTGCCTAGCGCTTTATCAGACATTGTCAGTTATTGAACCCCGTAATAGACGTATTGAGCCTTCCTTAGTTTGGCTCTTGCTAATCCCAGGGTTTAATCTTGTTTGGAACTTCTTAGTTGTGAATTGGTTCTCTAGGTCAATTGAAAACGAGTTCGAGGAGAAGTCGACTCCCATTGAGTATAGTTCATTATTTGCATTGGGCCTTATATATGCGATCTCTTTTGCAATTTGTCCAATCCTTACTTTTTTATTTTCTTGGTACTTTTTCCCTTGGCTGATTAACTTTATTATTATGATTATTTTCTGGAATATGCTTTTGGCAGAGAAATATCGTATTCAAATAACTAAATAGATCATAGTTGCTTTTATTAGAATCAAGATAAATCAGTACTCCCAATCAGTATGCGCAACCGGTAATCTATTTAGTAATTCCCTATTCATCCGCCATTTAGGCATGAACTCGTTCATGTACTTAATAAACCTATCTGAGTGCTTTCTTTCTAGCAAATGAACTAGTTCATGACAAATAATATATTCTAAACATATTGTCGGCTTTTTTGCTAATTCCAAATTGATCCATATCTTTTTGCGAGCCACCGTGCACGTTCCCCATTTAGTCTTCATTTGTTTGATTCCCCAAGATCTGCACCTTACACCAATAAGATTTTCCCATTTTTCAATTAACTCTGGAAGTTGTTGTCTTAGTTGACCACGATACCATTCTTTTAACAGCTTCGCTTTTTGTTCCTCAGTACTATTTGGCCGGGCATGTATTTCAATCTGTTTGATACCTTTTATGCGTACGTGCTGTTTACCTTTAGTTTCAACAACTTTCAATTGGTATCGCTTCCCTTTGTAATAATGTGATTCGCCCGATAAGTATTCTCTAGCTGATTCTCTAGGTTGTGATTTAAAATTCTTTACATGTCTTTTGATCCAGCTGTATTTTGACACCGCAAATAAACGAATTACATCGGCATCTGTTTTAATTGGAGCTGCCAATCTAATTCTTCCAGTAGGAGGATAAACTGCAAGATGCATGTTCTTGATTTGTTTTCGAACCACCTCAATTTCAAATGCTCCAATGGTTATGGTTGAACTAGTACTCACTTTGTGCCTTTATTATTTTCATCATTTCATCGGTTTTCTTTTCGTCTTTTAAAATCTCAAGTACGGCTAACCTCACTTTTTTCTCCCTAATTCCCCCATCCCTCCAGCCGGCATTTTTAGTGTATTGAATGACTTCATCTAAAACCAGACTCATTGCTTCATCTTGTTCCAAGTTGTCATACAGTGCTCTCTGAGCAGATGTTCTTACTGTTGCCGGATATGCTGTTGATTCTTCGTTATTTTTTAGATTTTTGGCCAATTCAATAATCTGCCTTAAGTACTCTTGGTATGCCAACGCTTCAGCCTTACGCTGCTGAATGAGTCCGTTGAGTAATTTAGACATTTTCTCATAATACTTTGGGTTCGTTTGTGATTCTTCAATAATTACTCTCCTAACATTGTTCTCAATTGTTTCTGCTGCCGAGTTCTCTTTTCCTTTTCGTTCTTCCTCCTTTGATTCATTCAATTCTTGATCTAACTTAACAATCAGTTCAACTAGTGTTTTATTGTCCAAATCACTAATTTTCTTGCTGCTTCTTGCATCAAGATACATATCCATTAATTGACGCATACCGGGCTCAAATCGCTTTAAATCAATATAATCACCGCTAGCTCTTTTAATTGTATCTCTTAAGTCAGAGTAGTATTGTACTTGGTTTTTTATTTTTTCCTCTTCTTCTGCTGTGTATCCGGCTTTAGTCATCTCGTTTGCAAGGTTGGCATAAGCCCTGATCAAGGCCACAACTGCTTTGTAAAGAGTAACTCGTTTTTCCTCTGTTAATTTAATGTCGTCCGGATTTTCTGTATTTCCACAGAAGTAGCGTATAAAGTTAGGCTCATCCTGGGGGTGAACCGGTTCACACAAGGCAATCACAGTTTCCAATGCAGTTTCTAGCCTTTCTCTACTAGCCTCATATCGGTTTGATAAGAGCCCCTTTACGTCTTCTTCATCAAATTGATCAAAAGCTCCCGAAGTGTAGCTTTGTATTGACTTCGACAAACTATTGAACAAATCTTTGTAGTCTATTATACAACCGTATTCTTTGTCGTCCGTGTCAACTCTATTTACCCTGCAGATTGCTTGAAACAATCCATGATCCTGCATTTTCTTATCGATGTATAAATAGGTGGCAGACGGAGCATCAAAACCGGTCAACAACTTGTCAACTACAATTAATAGTTTCATTTTCGCTGGCTCATTAATGAATTGAGTCTTAACAGCCTCCTCAAACAGTTCAGTTGTTTTTCCGTCTAGCATTTTGTTGTAGATCTCATATTTCAACAGATTTTCAGTTGGAGAGCCTTCCCCCGTTTCCTCTCCCTTTATATCTCCGTGATGAGGCTCGTAGCTTGTAATAATTGCACATTCTTTTAAACCCGCATTTTGGAAGAGTTCATAATATTTACATGCCTGATAAACACTCCCTGAAACTAGCATGGCATTGCCTTCGCCAGTTGAAAGTCTAGGTTTTATCTTGAAGTCTTTAATGATGTCGAATACAATTTTTTCTAATCTCGATTTGCTTCCAAGTACTTTTTGCATAGTGCCCCACTGCCTTTTTAGTTGGGTTTTAGCGACATCGTTTAAACCTTTGGTTTCTGCTTCAAACCAATCATCAATGCTTTGTTGGTCTGTTACAAACTGTTCAACATCTCTTGCCTCGTACAATAAGTCTAACACAACACCATCCTCCACTGCCTCATCAAATTTGTAGGGATTTCCAATATAAGGCCCAAACACTTCAATGCTTTTCTGCTTATCTTTTTTAAGCAGCGGTGTTCCTGTAAAACCAATAAACATAGCGTCCGGCAGAATCATTTTCATGGCATCATGAAGCTTGCCCGATTGCGTGCGGTGACATTCATCTACAAATACGTACACATCTCCTTTGGCCTTAAAATCTTTACCGAGATTTTTCTTAATATCCTCAATGTATGTATCATAATCCCCCTCATCTGATTTACGTCCAAACTTGTGTACCAAACTGCACACCAACCACTCTTCTTTGGCATTTAGAGTGTTCAGCAGGTCTCTTCCGCTGTTGGTTCGGTATATCTTTTCGTCCACGCCTATAAAATTCTTTTCAATTTGATCGTCCAGCTCTTCACGATCGGTTATAATAAGCACACGGGCATCATGAATGTGTTCCCGTATCCATTTGGTAAGCCAGACCATTGTAAGACTCTTTCCACTTCCCTGTGTGTGCCAAATGATGCCTCCATGACGGTTGCGGATTCTTTCTTGCGCGGCCTTAATTGCAAAGTATTGGTTCGGTCTGCAAAGTTTTTTAATACCCTTGTCAAATACAACAAAGTCATGGATAAGTTCCAATAAGCGGCCTTTCTCACAAAGCAAAGCAAGATGTTTATCCAAAACGTAATCGTAAGATTTGGGGCTTTCTTCTTTCCATTGCAGATAATATTTCTCACTAGTTTCAATAGTACCGTAACGCAATCCCTGTGTATCATTGCCGGCAAGCACTAATTGCATACAACTGAAAAACTTTTGAATGAATTCAGGCTTTTGATTGTCGAGATTTTGTCGAATACCTTCTGTTACACCAACCTTACTCCGCTTTAACTCCAGAACACCAATGGCGATGCCGTTAATGTATAAAACGATATCCGGTCTTTTTTCAAACTTGCCTAGAACAGTTACTTCTTCCGCTATGGCGAAATGGTTCTTAGTTGGTTCTACCCAGTTGATGAACCAGACCCGTTCAGAGAGCTGACCGGCTTCTTCGGTAATTGAAACGCCATAGCGAAGCATTTGGTAGGTCTGCTTGTTGGCTTCGTATAACCCATTGTGAAGAGTGCCGGCAGTATTTGCTAGTTTGTCAATGGCCTTACGGGCCAGTGTTGCAGAGTAGCCTTGTTTCTCAGTAAGAAAGCGAAACAGTAACTCCTCCTCAATAGGCAGAGCGCGTGTCTGCTCTTCCCAGTTTCCGAGGTAATCATACTGCAGCTCCTTTTGGAACAATGCTATGATTCGCTTCTGGGTAATACTTTCAGGTTTACCGATGTCTTTTGAACTCATATCGCATTTTTTTTAATGCCATACCTCCTGCCACCGCTTAAATATTAAATCGGCAGTGGAAGTAGCTGGATTATCTGGATGTTGACGATTAAATCTATTCATTTGAAAACCAGCATAGCCAGAAGGCGTTAATAGAGTTCGGTGTCTCTTCTGATTTTCTTCGCAATAAGCTTTAACTGAGTCCCATAATCTCTTCCAAAATGATTCACTATCCCCCTTCGTAAGGTATACGTTATTTATTGTTGGATTTCGTTGCATTACTCCGACAATATCTGTCACAGTATGATCATTAAATTTTTCAGCTATATTCCTATCAGAGAAATTTGCTAAGTAATTATGGTGGTTATTATTTTGCCTATCTGCATCCTGGATACAAGTGATCAAATCTGTTATTGCAATTCTATTTCTACGACAAAATAATTTCCACTCATTAGGTCCATGTTCTCTCAATGATTGCTCACCATAAATTCTTGGAAGAACCTCCCAAAAATAATTTCCAGTCCGTCCATAAAACCATTCCGCATTATTCTCCTCTGGCCACGATGGATTGAATGTCCCGACTATTAGGGTTGTCGGTTCAAAATCTAGATTGTCAAGATTTAAATACTGTTGAAATTTATGTGGACACGGCATAAATTCAATTTTTAAATAATTTAAAGCTAACCTGATAGCGATAAAACTCGATATTGTTCGTCACAGAAAGCGCTCTTCTGATTCGTAAATCATCTTCTAGTCCAATAATAGCACCTTTTACTTGTTGATTATCTTCTGCCAGTTCTTCCTTTACATAACCCATATATCGCTGGATTTGGCCAACCACATTATCACTTACCCTTCCTTTCTTTAACTCCACAACCAAAAGTGATTTTTTGTCTTTGCTGATGGCCAGAATATCTATAGGGCCTGTATCACTGGGGTATTGCTGACCAACCAATTCTCCATCTTCCTCATAAATATCATAATCCTTGCCTAGTTCAGTTTGTTTCCAGTTCTGGACCAGAAAATCTTCCAGATGTTTCTCTAAGGCAAATACCGATGGGTCTTCCACTGTTTCATCTGTTGAAATCAACGTAGCTGCCTTTTTACCACCAATAAGCCCTTCAATTTCTTCTGCATATTTGGAAATATCACTAACGGTTCCGATGGAGCCTGTTGAATTCTTGAGATTATCGCTCATGGAAGCCCTTTCAATCAATACGGGGTACCACCTTACCGTTCTGCGGTGTGGCAATATCTCATTTTGATGAAAAGAATAATTGTCCAGCACTTCACCAACATAGTAAGCACCGGCACCATTAGGGCAAACAACAGTGTCGCCCATTTTTAATCCCTTGGCGATAGTCCATAGGGCACCGCAGGATAGGCCGGCGGATACCTTGCTTTTTCCTGTATTACGCTCCAGCCAAATGGGGATGAACTTTTGATTGAACTGTCGCCAGTCATCAGGTAACTGACCCGTTAAATCAGTGTCAGCCAAGAAGTCTGCACCAATAAAATTGCCTTTGTAGCATTCATCAGCATAGATGCTTTTAGCGCCTAACATTACTCGGCAGTACCTCTTCATAGACTAACTATTTATTTCCATAAATTGATTAATTCGGTTGCCAAATCTTTATTCTTTCTTCCATTGCGATTAATCAACTTTAAGGCCTTTGGTTTAAAATGCTTTTTGATAAAAGTGAGGCTTTTTCTTCTCTTATTGGGTACTTCCACATAACAAAAATTGCTCAATTGTTTCCCGTTATTCCATTTTCGAATATGAATTAGGGTACCAGGGGGTGAAACATAGACCTGATTGCCCTCATCAATAATCTGCATCACGGTATCTCCTTTTTGGGCCACTATTTTTCCTGTGAACTTGAATTCTTTAACAGTGTGTCGTGATTTGTGAACTCGGTATTTCTTTGCCTCTTTACGTCCCTGGTTAGCTTCATGGGTTTCTTCTTCAGTCCATTCTCCTAATGTTAGTCTATAGACCAAAAATGATGGCAGACTTGATGTTTTGCGTTTGGCTGTCTTTAATTTGGTGTTCCTTACTCCAGTAAATCTTGGTGGCCGATATAACCTTTGCAGTCGTATTAACTGTTCTTCTCCCAGTTCTATATGGCAATGACTTTCAATAAAAGCCTTGGCGTCATTTATAGCCTGTTTATCATTGGTTTTAATGATGGCTTCCTGTAATACTTTAGAAGAGTTACCGGATACATTGGCTGAACCTATTAGTAGGGTATTGCCCACCACATATATTTTTGCATGGAGATTCTCTAAGGAATAGACCTTTACACCCTTGTAATAAAGCTTCAATAATTCGGCTGGGCAAGTCTGCCCACTTTTAACTGCTTTTTCACTGGCATCTACCAGCAATGTGCTGCTCTTTTTAAGCGGGAGCATGTTGGCTGCTTGCTGGCCAAAATATGCCACTGCCACCATTGATTTGGAGGGGTGTGACTTAACAGTTTTGGTAATCAGCCGCCAGATATTTGATGTGACCAGTTCTACAGCCATAATTATATTAATCGGGTTTTACCTGTTAACAGTTCTTGCATCATACCTTGTTTGATAATTCTCTGTTTTTCAGCTTTAATCTCTAGTTTCTCTATTTCATCATCCATATCTGCCAGTATTGTAGCAATCGCAACTTGTTCTTTTAAATCTTTAGGTCGATTCAATTCAACTGTCTTTACAATTTCTTTATTCAAATTCAATACACTACTTCCAGAAGCCATCATTAAATATTGATTCAAAACGTCTCTTGAAATTAGAGTGTAATAAAGAAAGTTAGTATCAAAATACTCATGGTAGTTCTGCAATACCAACCATCCGTCATGAATACAGCCTTCAATTTTTAAAATATAGGGTCTGCCAAAAGACATGGAGTTTGATAAGAGAAAATCACCACTATTAACTTTTCGGGAATATTGAATGCCTTCGGGAATTATTTTTTCTACACTGCTCGTTATGAATTTACTATGGGGGCTAGTATCTCCAATCTTTATCCAGTTTACCCCATTTGTATTGTTTGTAATATAGTCCTGAATGGGTCTTGGTGAACCACCTCTTGAAACTGATATGGCTTTGCTTAGTTTAATCCTTTCCCACTCACCAATATACCCTTCCAACCGTTTGCCACCTTTATGTGGAGGCGTCAGTAATTGCTGCATAGCCCCTTGCTTGATGGCTTTCTTTTTGGCGATGAGCTTTTCCAGATTGGCAATTAATGCATCCACATCACTCAGGGCATCGGCAATGGCTTTTTGTTCGGCGAGGGTGGGGATTGGGACAGGCATTAACTCAAGCGTACCTGCATTTACATTTTTTTGGCCACCTCCAATTTGATTTTTTTCGAAGAATATTCTTCCTTGCTCGGAATTAATGTAATAGCTCAAAAAATCACTGGAAACTATGCTTTGTCTAGGCCGTGTAATTAATGTAGTAAAACTTTGTGTTCCCTCGTATTTCATTGGGATGACACATGTGGTACCTGGATAACCAGTTCTTGCTGTTATTAAATCTCCTCCTTTTAATCTTTTGGCGCAAAAAATCTTCTCATACTCTTCAGTAATATGAAGTATTTCACTGTCGTCAAGGAAATTACTTTTTATGTTTTGATTTCTAAACAGGATAACCCCTTTATCTCTATATGCATGAGTTGCTGCACTTGCAATTCCTACCATCACCTTTTCCGATATATCGCCTAGTCGCCTTACGTTCCAATCGTTTGGAATCACACCCACCTCCGTTTTTTTATACCCCTTTTTTACTTGCTCCATACTAATCCAATTTTTTTGAGGTGAGCACTAACTTTTTCTTCCAGTTCTTTGGTGGCTTTATCCAAGGCACTCAACGTATGATCATAACGTTCCCCCAGTTCTTTAATACGGGTGGTTAACCTTTGAGAGATGGCGTCTATTTCTGCTTGTATACTGCTTTGGAGGCTCGCCATCCATTTGCTTTCAATCACTAGTTTTTTTACATCCCCTTCACTCAGTTTTTCATATTGCTTCAGTGTCAATTCATCCAGCTCGGCTTCTTTTTCCTTGAGCAGCTTGCCCAGGCTGGCTACTTTTTCAAATAGCTTCTCCACTGTTTGCATCAGGGCATAAGCTTCTTTTTCACTAGTATCTCCTTTTATCTCTTTCATCCGTTTGGTAACGGTGGCTTTGGTTAGCTTTCCATTGTCATTGGTGGCGTCGGCCAGTAATCCCTCTTCAGCAGTATGTTCTTCTTCCAAACTGGTTATCTCGGCTTCTGTGCTCTCTTTATCTGCCTCCAGTTGTTGGATGGCGGCTTGTTTATCGGCAAAGTACTCCTTGATGATAATGCTTTTGGGGAGCAGGTCGCAGGTCCAGCCCTTATCCACTTCCTTGCCTTTATTGTTCTTTTCGATGATTCTTCTGGTACGGGCCACCCAGCCATCTTCTACCAGCATGTACACATCATCTTTCATTACCTCATTCCAGTAATTCATTAGGTGCTGGTAGATGTCATAACGGTCAATCAGGGCCTTCCCTTCGTAGTGTTTCAGCAATAATTCAGATAGCTCATGTATTAGCTTCTTTGGTTGAGTGCATGAGTTAATGCCTTTCAGTTGCTTTATCGCTTGTTGCTTCCATGCATCGAAAACACCATCCAGTTCTTTGCTATATTGCGTGAATTCTGGATGATTGTAAATGGTTTCTTTGATAGTGCTTGCGTCAATTTTTAAACGGCTATATCCATCACGTAGGGGTTCAAATAAACTGGATTTCAATTTGGGATAAACTTCCCAGTATTTGTTTAATCCTTCCACATCACGGTTGGGTATGCCACCATTGAGATGAGCGTCCAAGTCCTGTATATCCTCTTCTTCCTGTGTATCTATGTAACGGGGAATGTTAAGGTTGAATTCGTTTTTCTCAATCTCTTCATTAGGCACAAAACGCGCGAATTTTTCAACATTTCTTTGATTGTTGAAGACGTCTACAATCAAATGAATGTCTTGTTCTCTCAATCTGTTCTTGTTCCCATCCTTTATGAAACCTTTGCTGGCATCAACCATGAAGATACCCTCGCGATTCTCTGCTTGTTCTTTATCTAGTACAATTATACAGGCAGGTATTCCGGTTCCGTAAAAAAGGTTTGCGGGTAAGCCAATTATACCTTTGATAAGCTTTCGCTGGATAATATTTTTACGAATATCGCCTTCTGATCCTCCTCGGAACAATACCCCATGCGGTAAGATAACAGCACCTTTGCCGGTACTCTTTAAGCTCGCAATGATATGAAGCAAAAAGGCATAATCGCCGTTTTTTTCAGGAGGAACGCCGTATTCTTTAAAGCGGTTGAATTCATCATTCATTGGAGAGATTCCATTACTCCAACTCTTTGTAGAAAAAGGTGGGTTTGCTACTACGAAGTCAAAACGCATTAAGCGACCCTGTTCATCTTTTGTTTGTGGTTGTGCAAGTGTGTTCTTTCCGTAGATACGAGCTTCCGGATTGTTGTGCAGCCACATGTTCATTACAGCCAAACCTTTGGTGGCAATATCCATTTCTTGTCCATAAATGGTGAGTCCTCGTTGAGATTCTTCTGCTACTTTCAAAAGCAAAGAACCGGAGCCGCAGGTGGGGTCATAAACAGTGAAAGAGGGCTTGTCGGCCTTTTGTACGTCTATTACTTTAGCGAGTATTCTTGATACTTCTGCGGGAGTATAAAATTGGCCTTTACTTTTTCCTGATTCGGTAGCGAAATGCCGCATCAAATATTCGTAGGCATCCCCCAAAATGTCATCATCTTCGGCTCGGTTGTTTTTGAAGTCGAGTGAAGGATTTTCAAATATGGCAATCAAGCGAGAAAGTCGGTCAACCTTTTCTTTGTCCGATCCCAGCTTGTTATCATCGTCAAAATCTACCAATTCAATAGCCCCTTCAAGTCCATTTGCTGCGAAAAGGGGTTTAAGGATTTTTTTGTTGATTTGTTCTCCGATATCTGACTTTCCCTTAAGAGCCACCATGTCTTCGAAACTGGCACCTTTTGGCACTTCTATTAGGCTATTCGATTTATTGGCATATTTATCTGATACGTATTTTACAAATAACATGGTGAGAACATAATCTTTATATTGACTGGCGTCCATGCCGCCTCTCAATTCATCGCAACTCGCCCATAGGGAACTGTACAATTCCGATTTCTTAATAGCCATAATTCCAGTTTATCGTTTTTTAGTTGAAACCAATAGTTCTTTTACGTCTACATCTAATAATTGTGCAATTTGATACAATAACTCGATGGAAGGCTGTCTTCGGTTTTGAGCATACGCATTGACCATATTGTATGATTTTCCGAGTCGTTCGGCCAACCATATTTGAGTCAATCCTTTTTCTTCCAATATGTGTTTAATGGTGTTCATTGCAACAAACCTATTTCCAAATATATATGTTGTATCTCATAAAATGATATATTAAGAAAAACTGACATTGTTTTTCAGCCTAAATCTCTTTTGTTTTCAACAAACTAAACTAATAATTTAAAAAAATGCAACGTGAGAATTGAGTAGTTTTACAATAAAGGGCTAAATTACCTAACAAACCTTATCAGTATATGACAGCCGTAATTGGAATTATTAATAAATCTGCCGCTGCAATAGCTGCTGATAGTGCGGTAACAGTAAACGGACCACAAGGACCTAAAATTTTCAATAACGCTAACAAAATATTTCAGCTTTCCAAAAAGCACCCCGTTGGACTTATGATTTACAACAACGGTGAGTTTTTGGGAACGCCTTGGGAAGTTATCATAAAACAGTATCGAAAACAGCTAGATGATACCTCTTTCCCTAAATTGTCGGAATACAAAGATGATTTTATTCGGTATTTGCATGAAAAGGGTTTTTTTGCAGATCAAGATCAGCAAAAGAGAATGTTTCAGTGGATGCTACTTGATTTTATGGGGAGTATCTATAACGAAGTTTTAGCTGAAAACTCGCAACAACTTCAACAACAACCCAATGATGCATTAATGATCTTGGGTACTGCTTTGAATTCGCAGGTGGACTTGGCTTTAAGTTATTATGGCGCAAGTACAGACTTTAGTCCCGAAATGCTTGACTTTACTGAGTTGGAATTTTCTCAATACGGAATGCTTGAGTTTAATTTTGCCTTTGATCATACTTTTAATCCTCAAACTATTCAGTTGGATTTTCAAGCTTTGAAATTGAAGTTCGAAAAGTTGACATATCTAATTTTGAAGTCAAAGCGGTATTTTAATTTTTATTCAGGATTGGTTTTCACTGGCTACGGAGAAGAAGAATACTTTCCATCTATCGCTGCTGTCAATATTTCTATTGCGATCAACAATCGATTGAGATATTTTGAAGATGAAGTAGGCTCAATTTCAGTATCTCATAATGTTCAAAGCGCAATTCGTCCTTTTGCACAAAAAGATGTAATTGATACGATCTTAACCGGTATTGATCCGCGACTTAGTGATTTGTATTTTCTTCAATTTCGCCAGTTGTTAACGAAGTACAATGAAGCTATAGCAAGAGAGGTGGAACAAACTGATCATTCGCTAGCTCAAGTGATTAGGAAATTAGATTTCCAGCAATTTTCAACGGAGTTGGAAAACGAAATATATCGTGCTCGAAGAGAGGAATACATAGATCCACTTATGGGGGCTGTGGTTACCTTGTCAAAGGAAGATTTAGCGGAAATGGCAGAAAGTTTGATTTATTTGACTTATCTTAAACGCCGCTTCACGTTTGCTGAAGAGAGTGTAGGTGGGCCTGTTGACGTCGCTATAATAACAAAGGGAGAAGGATTTATTTGGATCAAAAGAAAACACTATTTTAAGAAAGAGCTAAATCCTTATTATTTCAAAAACACTTAATTTTGCATATGCTGTATTCAAAAATGCCTTCAAAATCATTTAGTTACGATCAGAATCGCTTGATTCCTACTGAAAGAAGTAGGCCTGAGATCAATGAAAATGCTGGCCAATCAACTGTTGCTCAGCAGAATACATATGTACCTAAAGACATTAAGGTGCTTGCAGATGAAATTTCAGACAAACTAGTAAAAATTCTAGAACAGCACCTCAGTGAGGTAAAAAGATAAGAAATTGATTGAAATTAAAAAGGACCCATTTGGGTCCTTTTGTTTTTATATGAGTTTTTACTAGCCGATTGCTCTGCCCAAATCCTCTATCAAATCTTCCGCATCTTCAATTCCCACACTCAAACGAATTAATGAATCGCTGAGTCCGTTTTTGATGCGCTCTTCTCTGGGAATAGATGCATGGGTCATAGAGGCGGGGTGATTGATCAAACTTTCTACGCCTCCCAAGCTTTCGGCTAAAGAGAACACATGAGTGCTTGATAGCACTTTGCGAGCTGCTTCTACACTATCGTCTTTTAATTCAAAACTGATCATGCCGCCAAAATCTTTCATTTGCTTTTTGGCGATTTCGTAACCGATATTGCTTTCGAAACCGGGCCAATATACTTTTCCTACTTTAGGATGTTTCGCCAACCAATGCGCAATGATCTTTCCATTCTCACAGTGCTGCTTCATGCGTACTCCCAATGTTTTGATGCCTCTTAACACTAAAAAGCAATCCATTGGACCGGGAACCGCACCACAACTCTTCTGAATAAAGTACAACTGCTCACGTAATGCCGGATCATTCATCATCAAACAACCTTGAATCACATCACTGTGTCCACCTAAATATTTAGTGGCACTGTGCATTACGATGTCTGCTCCTAAGTCCAATGGGTTTTGGAGATAAGGAGAAGCAAAAGTATTGTCCACTACCAAGATCAAGTTCTTAGGCTTTGAAATGGCTGCAATTGCTTCGATATCTGTAATGTTCATTAGTGGATTGGTAGGTGTTTCCAGCCAAACCATTTTAGTTGCAGGACTAATTGCCGCAGCAACATTTGCTGCAATGGTCGTATCTACGTAAGTGAATTTAATTCCGAACTTTTCAAACACTTTCGTGAAGAGACGGTACGTACCTCCATACATATCGTTCGCACAAATAACTTCATCACCGGGAGCTAATAATTTGATGACTGCATCGGTAGCCGCAACACCGCTGCTAAAAGCCAATCCAAATTTTCCATTTTCTATAATTGCAAAAGCTTCTTCCAATGCTTTGCGTGTTGGGTTCTGACTTCTTGCATATTCAAAACCTTTGTGATCGCCGGGTGCTGCTTGAACAAAGGTACTGGTTTGATAAATTGGCGTCATAATAGCGCCGGTAGAAGGATCCGGATGCGCTCCGGCATGTATAAACTTTGTAGCTGGTTTCATATTCGTAGTTATTGACTGCAAAGATGCAACTTTTGCAGCAGTGAATCCATGCTTATTCCCCTGTTTTTAGCGCCTGAGTTTTCATACAAGTAGTTTAACAGCACTTTAACCCGATTGCAGCAATTTGTTGTAACATTTCTCAAATGCTTTACGGTACTGTGTTCTGTTCCAGAAAATTCATTACGCAAATTTCTAATAAGTACGAATGAATTCGTTGATTCGGTTTTCTTTAACACCACACTTACCAATTAGCTTGACTTCAGCGACTTACTAGGGTAGATTTGAATCCTGTTTCATTTGTTCACATCACTAAATACAAAGCCATGAAAAAAATTTCTTTAATGATCGTAGCGGCTATTTGCGCCGTGAATGCTTGGGCCTTTAACCCCAATAGCAAAGTATTGAAAGCTTTTAATGAACGCTTCTCTAAAGCACAGCAGGTAAAATGGGAAGATGATGAGGATCGCTATTATGTGAGTTTTGTGATGTCGGGTGTTCGATCTCGCGTGTTTTATAACAAAGATGGTGAAATTGTTCGGGCGATCCGCTACTACCAGCCGGAGAATTTACCCGTAGGAATTCAAAATCGACTGTTGAAAGAATATTCAGATTACAAACAGTTTGGAGTAGTTGAACTTACGGAAGGAGATACCGTGAATTATATCGTTAAGCTTTATGATGACAAGCATTGGTTGACAGTGAAAGTTGACGAGTTTGGAAATTCAGAAGTAACGGAAAAATTGATCAAGGGTTAAGGATCCTATATATTCCCTATAGGAAGGCACCGGCGCATAAGAGTTTCCAGTCGGTGTTAACAGCCGCATAGGAAGGGTGCGGCTGTATTTTTTTATTTAGTATTGAAGCATTAAGAATGCGTTCATGCACAAGTTTTTCTTTCGAATCAATGATTCTTTCTTGAACAGCTTTAAGTTGCATCCATTTTTCTTGCGGCGGTTCAAATCCAATCTTTTTGCGATTCCATACAATTGCCTCCGGTAAATGAGGAGCCATTAATTTCCGGAGAATCCATTTAGAGTATCCTTGTTTGAATTTGTAGTGGGCCGGAACGGACAAACAGAATTGAATGAGTTCAAATTCCAAGAAGGGTAATCGAACTTCTATTCCATGTGCCATGCTGTTTCTATCGGCATAACGCAACAATTCTTCCAATCCACCATTAAAGCAACTGTCTACCAATGCTTCTTGTAAGGTTTTTATCTGCGGCTTATTGATAAAGGTTTTCGATTCTAAACTGTTCAGCCATTCGATATTGAAATCCAATTCTTTTCTTGCTTTCTTTTCGGCCAATTGTACCAATACCTTGTTAGCTAAATTGGGAGCTAGTGAAGCGGCATAATTTTTCCAACCCCATCTGGGATCGTATTTTTTTTCTGCGTTAACTGTAGTCCAGTCACCCTTTCGAATACATTCTTGTAAAAACCAATGACGGTATTTATCATATCCGCCTAATAACTCATCGGCTCCTTGCCCATCGAGCAGCACTTTTATGCCTTCTTCCTTTGCCTTTCTGAATACATAGTATTGAGCAAAACTACTGGCACTACTGATGGGCTCGTCGTGGAGCTCCAATAAATGTGTGAGGTTACGTTCTATCTCAGTACTGCTGATTTCAATAAAGTATTGTTGAAGATTGAACTGCTTTCCAATGGTTCTTGCTGCCATTGTCTCATCTTGAGCGAAGCCCGGAAAGGAGGCGGTGAAACTTTTATGTTGATAGCTGGATGGCAGCTCATGGTGTCCGGCAATAAGTGCTGCAATAGATCCGCTGTCTAGTCCGCCGCTCAAGCTAGTCCCACTAGCCACATCGCTTCTGAGCCTACGCGAAATACTTCGCTCCAAGAGGTCTTTAAATTTCGCTAAAATCATTTCTTCTGAAAGATCGGTCAAGTCCATGGGGCGAAAGCTCCAATATTTTCGAACTGCTACTTCAATGGTTTCATTTTTCAATTTCACCGTAGCAAAATGTGCTGCCGGCAGCTTCTTTATATATCTGTAAAAAGTAGAGTAATGGTTGGGAACATTGTGCAAATGACCAATGCTCAGGTATTGCGCCATTAATTCGGGTTCTACTTCTTTCGAAAATCCGGCCGCGAACAGGGCTTTTATTTCTGAGGCAAAGATCCATTGACTGGCATCTTGACTAAAAGCAAAATAGAGAGGTTTTTCACCCATCCGATCTCTGGCAACAAATAACTCTTGTTGCATTTCATCCCAAATAGCCAGCGCAAACATGCCGTCAAACCGATTCAAACAATCAGCGCCAAACCGGTCATAACTTGCTAGTATGACTTCGGTATCGGAGGCCGTTCTGAATTGATAACCTTGCTGCTCAAGATCTGATTTCAGCTCCTTATAGTTATACAATTCGCCATTGTAAGTAATGGTAAATCGATTGTTGAAATGCATGGGCTGTGCGGCTGCAGGGGAGAGGTCAATGATGGAGAGCCTGTTATGTCCTAACCAGATATTGCCGCTAGGGTTTTGCCAGGAACCCATTCCGTCGGGGCCTCTGTGTTGAAGGGCGTCCAACATCATAGCGCCCGTTTCAAGGCTTATCGAGGCTGTTTTTGATACAATTCCGGCAATGCCACACATTTATTAAAATTACAATACTTGAATGAATTGCGAAGATTGAAATGATGGTTCTTCGTAGGACCCACGTTGTAGGTAGTTCTATCTTCTTTTACTATTTTATAGCCCTTCATCACCACATGTCCAAATTCACGAATTTGCTAATCCCCTCGTTTCTTCGTTCCTCATTTCCTCGTCTCCTCGCCTCCTCATCTCCTCCTTTTCTCACCAACTAAACGGCAACTTCGCAACCACGTCGTCCCATCCAATCACCAATTGGCAACCGGTGCCCAATTTTTCGAAGGCCATAGAGAAAGCCTCAATATTTTCAGTAGATTTTTCAGGTTTTATGTCAACTCTTAATACATCTTTTTTTGCGTCGTATTGAAAAGCACCCCAGATATCCGTTTCTTTATTAAATATGATGGTCCACTTGTCTACTGTAGGAATAGCATATACAGTGTAACGACCTTTCTTCAATTTATTGGTACCAATTTTCACATCACGGAACAATTCAATTTCTGTTGCCTCGTTGGCTCCTAAACGCCATACTTTTCCAAATTCAACCAATTCTCCAAAAACGGTACGACCATTTTTTTGTGGACGACTATAACAAACACGCATGATCAACGGATCAGTGGCCTTATTTTGAATTTTTAGAACAGGATAATTAATGGGGAAATAAATCATATCCATCGGCGATTTGTCGATGGCAGGAAATCGGTTCTGAGCCGAGGCGGATATCCAAAAACAACAAATTGTAATTACTAACAATTGGATTTTCTTCATTCTTCATGGTTTAGGAACAAAAATATATAATTATATAGTTATATGCCTCATTTATAAATGAGCTGCAATATAATTACGTGAAAGGCTTTCCACTTCCGGAATAAACTCCTCATAATAGCCTTTTAACTGCTCGTAATGCAATTTGAATATGTTAAAAGCTGTGTTCGACTCAGTTATATATTTCGCTCTGCGAACCAACCCTGCAAAACTATTTGCGATACCCCAGGTACTATTATAATGATAAAGCCAGTTTTGTTCTTTCATGAACGGCAACATTCTTTTGAAGCGTTCGGGAAGAACTTCTTGCCTTTCTTCTAAACTTGCATACACTTCTTGCGCAAAAGCCTTTAATGTGGCGTCTGGGAGCCTGGTTTCGTCTTTTGCAAGAAAGTGATCGTAAACAATGTCGATAAAGGCCCCACTATAAAGTCGATAATCTTCTCTAAAAAGTTGTTTTGCTTCGGAAGTGACTTTGTGCGAATCAGTAAACTCATCGATCAGCCGATGCAAGCGTATTCCAACCTGAATATCAGCGGGCAAGTCATATTGTTTGTTTCCCTTGATAAAATCACTGGTCATATTACCAATGAGAATACCCGAATGATGAAACGAAAGATATGCGTGCGCCAAATAGTTCATAAATGGAAGTTACAACATTGCTTTTGTACATTCCGATCAATTTAAGGTATGTCTGAAGATAGAACAGTAATGTATTATTTCTCTATTCTTAACGTGTTGTGCTTTTGAAATAAAGGGTCTCAAACATTTCATGACATACTAGTTATTGAGCGATGACGCTATATAAAACGGTACTCTTCTATCCAAGCGACTCCTCCGTCCGATATTTTGAGTGGTCCCCACTAGGTCCCTGAGCGGACCGTAGGTCTAGCCGAAGGGCCGACGTGGGGGCCACGAAAAATATCGAATGATTAATAAAAAAATACGGCGTCATTCCGAACGAGCATTTTTTGCGAAGCAAAAAAGCGCAGAGAGGAACCTCAGAACGGGTTTTGCAGAAACAATCCAATTTCGAAGCAATGGCGCTACATGCTTTTAATTGCTAAGTAATTGAGTTGTTGAGTTTTTAAAGTTCTTAAGTTGCTGCACTATTGGTGAATGGCGCTCATGTTCACGCAATAATGCGCAAAAGAACAAATTTAAACCGGGATCTTTTGTAATGCCTAAACTCAAAAACCAAACAACTAAATCACTCAAAAACTCACCAACGAGTTTAGTGAACAAAACAGTTTCAAAAGCACTTCTTCCATAACAACGCGTTTTGAGGTCCCTCTCTCGCTGCGGCTGCTTCGCAGCCTCGCTCGTTCGGGATGACGGGGAGGTATAATAAACACCCAGATTTCTCGCGTCCTTCTTCAGGCCTTCGGCCTTTCGAAGCATGCTCGAAATGGCTTCGGACATCGTTGTCGGCTGAGATGAACGAATGGTAGTTTAAAAATGAAATCATTTTAAATACATAAGAAGTATGCAAAAGAGCAAATGTAGGAGAAAGCAATCTTGCTTTTTTGATGCCATCGGTTTTTCTTGATTAGCCAATAGCACCAAGCGCTAAGTAGTTAAGTAATTAAGTTTTAAGTTTCGCTCCAGAATAAAAAAGTTCGGCTATTTTGGAAACCAAAACAGCCGAACAAAATACACAACAATACTAACACCGTTTACTTCAATTCAGCAGCATTCACTTGCAATAGTCTTGCTCTTTCTCTCGCTTTTCTTCTGCCTCTGAAGAACAGGTACAAATTGAAAAACAACATGATTCCTAGATAAATACAAAAACCGCCGATTTTATTAGATAGAATTTCTAGCAATGACTGTTTGGTTTGAATAGTGGTATAAATTTCCATTATCATAAAAGCATAGCCCAAATTGAGCAAATAGAATCCGGTTTCCATCAATCGATTGGTAGCTTTTGCAATGGCTTCCTTTCCACTAAAAATATCGTTCATGAAAACCTGACTGTGTTTGAAGAGCGTATAGGCAACATACCATGTAAGAACGATCACCAAAGGAAGATAAATTAAATACGCTGTGAAGTTTAAGTTTGTGTTCATAACCTTGTTATTTATGATGAATAGATAATTGTTTCCTTACTCCGAAATAGATCGCGATCATATTGAAGTAGTGAATGACGGCCAAGATGAGAATGATACGACCTGTTTTAGAAATGATTACCTCCGTTAACTGAGCTTTTGTTTCAATCGGCTCCCAGCCTTTTAATATGAGTGCTGCATATCCCAAATTCAATAGATAGTACCCCACTAGCAGCAGCTTATTTATTGAATCGGTGAGCGCTTCTTCTTTCGCCAAATTCAAGATGAAAAGGCGGCCATTTTTGTAAAACCTCCGACCTACCAGTACTGTGATCGTAAAGGTGAACCAGAGGTATACGATATAAGCAAGTGTATTCATGGTTCTTTGCTTTTGACAAGTCAAAGATATGTCGCATATTCTGAACTTTCAAATTTTTCTGAAATTATATTTATTACAGTGTAGTTAAGGGCTTCGGATAGTGGTATTTCGGAAAGGGCTTCGAAAGAGCTATCTTTGCAGGCTCATGGACAAGAATTTTATCGATTATATCAGGATTTTTTGCAGAAGTGGTCATGGTGGTGCCGGCTGTAAGCATTTCGCGCGCACCAAATTCAACCCTCAAGCAGGCCCTGATGGTGGCGATGGCGGAAGAGGTGGTCATATCATTTTACGAGGCAGCAAACACGTGTGGACCTTACTCCACCTGCGTTACATGAAAAACGTACTGGCAGAGAACGGCGAAGGAGGCAGTGGAAACAATTGTACCGGTAGAAACGGCAAAGACATCATTATTGAAGTACCCTTGGGTACTGTGGCTATAGACGAGGAAACAGGCATCCAGGAAGCAGAGATATTGGAAGATGGTCAGGAGGTAATTTGGATCAAAGGGGGAAGAGGCGGATTGGGAAATGCTCATTTTGCAACAGCCACCAACCAGGCACCTGAACATGCCCAACCGGGCGAACCCGGCCAGGAATGCTGGAAAGTTTTAGAGTTGAAAGTTTTGGCGGATGTGGGTTTAGTAGGATTCCCCAATGCCGGAAAAAGTACATTGCTTTCGGTTGTATCGGCTGCAAAACCCAAAATTGCAGATTACGCTTTTACTACCTTGGTGCCCCAATTGGGTATGGTAGCTCATAGAGAAAACAAAAGTTTCTGTATGGCCGATTTACCCGGAATCATCGAAGGCGCGGCAGAAGGAAAAGGACTTGGTCATCGATTCTTACGTCATATTGAACGTAACCCCGTATTGCTATTCGTAATTCCGGCCGATAGCAATGATCATAAAAAGGAATTCGAAATCTTACACAACGAGCTTAAGGAATACAACGAAGAATTACTCCATAAGCAATTCGTAATTGGAGTAAGTAAAAGCGATATGCTGGACCAAGAATTAATGGACGCCATCCGTAAGGAATTACCTTCAGAGCTTCCCGTAATCTTCTTTTCTTCAATGACTCAGAAAGGCATCCAACAACTAAAAGATGCCCTGTGGATTGCACTCAATAAAGACTTAGAGGCCTAGTACTAGCAGAAGCGATTATTGTTTCCTATATTGTTAACGATATTCTCTGATATGCAGCAAGACCTTCTAAAAGAATTTGAGAAACAATTCGAGGACCCCATTGCACCAATGGTAAGTCGATTTCTAAATTTTATCATCGACTTGTTTTTAGTAAACATCATTCTCGTGATTGTTTGGGTATTTATACTGATTTCCGAATCGGTAACACTAACTAATTCAGGTGAACCGGACAATGCAACCTTTTACGGCATTACCTTATTTGTCTATATCTCTTATTATACGCTACTAGAAGCAAGCTTTGGCGGGAGAACCTTCGGAAAAATGATCACGAGAACTAAAGCTGTTACTATAGAAGGCTCGGAACTTACGCTAATCGATTGTTTTAAACGGAGTTTGGTAAGATTGGTTCCACTCGAGTTCGTTAGCATTTTTTTCGATGAAAATGAAATGTGGCACGACAAATGGACCGGCACTAAAGTAGTAAAACCAAAAAACTAACCCATCGCTTTGAAGTATTCCATTCTGCTCCTCTGTTTTTTAATTCATACCGTAACTCACTGTCAGGTGAATACGGCATTTAGAGAAAAGATGAAGCGATTCAATGGCTACTATGGTAAAAGCATCACCAAACTCGAAGATCTCTATCAGAAGAGAGGGGCCAGTTTCGCGTGTAGTTATGATGTAAATACAAACTACTTTACGGAAGTCTATAAACTTTTAGAAGCCTATGGAGAACAATCCGGAAAAATTGGCCTTCTTTTCTACAGTGTTGAGAACGACAGTTTGCGTACTTGGTTTATTAGCAAACATAGCTTTATAGAAAAAGACATTGCATTCCCCACAGACAGCCTTGTGCAACTTGAGTTTGACATTAGACGAAGTTTAGAAGTAGACAGACGCAGCCTTGACAAGGCCATTATTAGCAGAGGCGCGGTGCTTGGCACGCCTTCAAAAGAAGCAATACCAAGTTTAACTAAAACGATTCAAAAAGCAACCAATATTCTGCTACCAAAAGAGTTTAGGATAGGCTTAGAAAAAGTTGAACATCTACTAATAATTCCGGAGTTCAATATTGGGCAAATTCCTTTTCATATACTTCAACCATTTGAACAAGGGGTATACTTAGTAGACAGGCTGTCGTACAGTTTTGTACCGCATTTATGCCAAGTAAGTCAATTTATTGATGATGAAATGAACTTGGGGACGCCGAGATCCTTGTCTCAAAAAATTCCTTTGGTAGTGGGAAATCCTCAATTTTCTCAGAATCTTGACCTACGATTAGTTCCACTACCCGCAGCAGAACAGGAAGCCAGAGAAATTAGTTCGCTTCTAGGAACCACTGCCATTGTAGGAAAACTGGCAACCGTTGATACTATAATTGAATTAAGTAAAAAAGCCGATCTTCTCTATTTTGCAACACATGGCTATTTTGACTTCGATAAGTTATTAGATGGAAGTTTCCTCGCGTTTGCGCCAAGTAACTCATATCCCGATGGTTTGTGGAGAGCAAGAAGTATCCAAAATCTAAGACTGAAAGCTTCATTAGCAATACTCAGTGCTTGCCAAACCGGATATGGGAAAGTGTATTCAGGCGGATTTATTGGAATTGGGAGGGCATTCTTCAAAGCCGGAGTAAAGGATGTGATATTAAGTTTATGGAGCGTAGACGATGAAAAAACCAAAGAGCTTATGATTGAATTTATCAAACAACTGCAACAACCGAGTTTGTACTTTCCTGCAGGCGCGCTTCAAAAGGCAATATTATCATCAAAGGCTAAAAATCCAAATCCGATTTACTGGGCACCATTTGCCAGTTTTGGGTTTACTTATTAACTGTCTTTCCATCTCCACAAATACATACAGGCATAGGTTCTATAAGGGGCCCATTGCTTTGATTTTCGAATCATTGCTTCTTTTAGAACTTTTTTATCTGTAGCATCCAATTTATACAACTGCGTCATGGCTTGTTGTATACCAAGATCGTCTACCGCAAACACATCTTCTCTTCCTAAAGCAAACATCAGCAGCATTTCAACCGTCCATCTCCCAACACCCTTAATGTCAGTAAGGTATTCGATCACTTCTTCATTTGTCATCTTATCAAGTTTCTTAGCATCCTTCCCCTTTTCAATATGAAAACCGGCTACATTTCTCACATACTGAGCCTTCGCATTTGACAAACCAACAGCTCGCAATTGTTCATGTGTGGTTTGCAATATCAATGCCGCAGTTGGCTTTCTCTTTTCAAACAAGTCCAAGAATCGATTATAAATTGTATCGGCTGCCTTAACTGACAATTGCTGGCTCATGATAGAAGCACATAAATAAGTACACAAATCGCTACGCTTCCTAATAGAAAGCTCGCCTTGAACAGCAATGATCTTCTGTAACTTCTTGTCTTTCGATAAATGTTCGATATAAGGATGTGCCATTGATTTTTTTTAAACTACGGTCTTTAAAATTATAAATAAATTTGTGAAATGAACCGGCGATTATTCACTACAAAAGATGGATCAAAAACGGTTGAGATACCAGAGCTAGACGTTACCTATCATTCGCGACATGGTGCCTTTCAAGAATCGGTTCATGTATTTAGAGAAGCCGGTTTGGAGTATCTAAAAGACCGTTTAAAAATACAGGTGTTCGAAATGGGATTTGGAAGCGGTTTGAATGCGTTATTAGCGCTTGAATTTTCAATACGAAGCGGAATCGAAATTGTATATGAAGGATTTGAAAAATTCCCTTTAGACTCGTCTATTTACGAAGCACTGGATTATTCCGGCCTTTTGAATAATCCAATACTTGTTCCACTTTACCATACCATGTGTGAATGTGAGTGGAATCAATCCGTTGCACTAACAGAAAAATTTACGTTTACTAAAAGACTTGCGGACATACACATTGATAAACCAACACCGCAAGTTGATTGTATTTTTTTTGATGCTTTTGCACCTGCCGCTCAGCCGGAAATGTGGACATCCACCATTTTCTCGAAAATGTATGAAACATTGAAAAGCGGAGGAATTTTGGTCACTTATTGTAGCAAATCGAGTGTTCAAAAAGCAATGAAAGAAGCGGGCTTTGAAATTGAAAAGTTACCCGGCCCCAAGTGGAAGAGGGAAATAGTAAGAGCGAAAAAATCATAATGCCTCTGCCCATTGCTTGAATACAGAAACTTTATCACGGCTCACTAATAACTCCCTGTCGGCTCCTGCTCCTTTTAAATACAAACGAAGTCGATTATTGAAATATGGCTTCAAGTATTCAATTGCCTCCAAATTAATGAGGATGCTCCTATTAGCCCTGAAAAAGAGGGATGGATTCAAGCTTTGCTCTAATTTTTCCAAAGTTGTATCTAAAAGGTATCGATTCCCTTGCATGTCAACAACAGAAACGATTTTATTTTCTGCTTCAAAGAAAGAAACATCGGCAACATTCAAGAAGTATAATTTCTGTCCAATTCTACCCAATATTCGGGATTTGAACTTGTTTTCTGTTTTCAACTCTGTTACCAATTCTTTATAATTGAAAACAGTTTTACCCGAATACTGCTTGAATTTCTGAAGTGAATTACTCAGCGCTTCTTTTGTAACAGGCTTTAATATATAATGAATGCTATGAAAATTAAAGGCCTCTAATGCATACTGATCATAGGCTGTAATGAACACCACCGGACCTTTGTATTGGGTAGCTTCAAAAAACTGAAAGCTAGAACCATCACTTAATTGAATGTCGAGAAACATTAGATCGGGTATGAACCCATCTTTAACGAGTGAAATCAATTCTTCAACCGACTCACAAACAGCAATAATTTCAATGGAGGGATCAATGGCATGAAGTTGATGAATGAGACGATCGGCAGCAACTTTTTCATCTTCAGCTATTAAAACTCGAAGCTTGTTCATTTGGATAAAGTAGTGGTAGTGTTACAGAAAATAAGGTTTCGGTGCTTTCTACTTGAACAAGTTTCCCTGAAATAAGTTCGTACCGCTTTTGAATGTTTTGCAAACCGATCATAGAAGAGTACTCAACTGCCTCTTTTTTCTGAAGGTTATTTGAAACGATTAAACCTGTTTCATTAGCGGTAATAGTAATATATAATGGTCTTGAGGATGAAACGATATTGTGCTTTATCGCATTTTCAATCAACATTTGCAGTGCAACCGGAATTATCAATTGTTTACGTTGACCTGAAGCGATGTTAAATTTTATTAAAAGACTATTGGGGAACCTCTTTTCCAGCAATCGTACATAGGATTGTACATATTCAAGTTCCGAATCGAGTGAAACCAATTCTTGCGTTTGACTACTGAGAATGTGACGATACACTTTAGAAAAATCTTCTATAAACTCATTTGCAACCGGGTTTTCTTTAATAATAAGTCCCGAAAGCACATTCAAATTATTGAATAAAAAGTGAGGATTGATTTGCGACTTGATCAATTGAAGTTGCGCCTGGGTGCTTACTTGCTTCAGTTCTTGCGCTTCCATCCAATGGCGCTGGTATGCTTTGAAAAAATAAAAAACGGCGTATAACAAATGGAACAATAAGGTTACCAATGAAGCGTAAATTAGATTTAACTTCAAAGGAATCATACTGCTTTCAATATCGAGTTCGTGCAAACCGAGTCCCATCATGGCAATAACGGCAACGGTCCAAAGCACCGACAAACTCAAGCTAGTAAGAAAGAATACGATCAAGTATTTTACTTTATTCTGGTAAACAGCCTGCATTTTTCTTTGCACCAAAGGCTTCACCAAACGGGAAGATTCCCAAGCTCCAAGTGTAATTAATAAGATCGTAAGAAAAGCATAATACCATTTGATATCGATGTTAAAATAGAAGTACACTTCGCACAATACCGTGTTGATATAGGTATAGAGTGCCAAGATGAAAATAAACAGGTATCTGTACTTATGGTTGAACATCGCCTTTTAAATAGGCGTCAGCTTTGTTTCGAAACAAAGCTGACGCGATTGATTTTTCACAGACCTATGGCAATAAAACTCCGTTGATCACATGTACAACACCATTTGTTGTTGTGATATCTGTGGATGCAATTACCGTTGCAGAAGTATTGGTAGCACCTTTTACCTTCGCTCCTCCTGAGAGGGTAATGGTTACTTTACCACCTTGCAATGTAACCGGCTGTGCTCCTTCTGTAAGGTCAGAAGAGTACACGCGCGCTCCAATAACGTGGTACAACAAAATATTCTTTAATTTGTTTGGGTCCTCCGCATTGATCGATGCAATGGTTGGGTAACCGGCTGCAATGAAAGCGTCATTTGTAGGAGCAAAAACGGTCAATGGACCTGCTCCACTCAAAGCTCCTGAAATACTGGTTCCGCTAGCATCGGCTCGCAGTACAGCGGCAACCAAGTAGCTAAGAGTTGGAACCGCTTGCGCAGTTTGAACAATGTTTCCTGCAGGGGGTACAATTACGCGGTTTACTACGTGAATCACACCATTGCTGGCAGCTACATCGGCTGTTACTACTTGCACACCATTCACAAATACATTGGCTCCGGATTTCGTAACATAGATATTCTTGCCACCAAATGTTGCCACAGCTGCGTTTGGACCAGCCGGAACAGAACTTGCAGGTATCTTAGAAGTCAACACGTGGTACTTCAACACTTCTTGTAACTCTTCTTTTGATTTAGAGTTTATCACTGCTTCTGTTAAACCCGCATTGATAAATGCCTCGTCAGTTGGCGCAAAAACTGTCAAGTTTTGCGTTGTAGCCAATGTAGTGGCCAATTCTGCTCTTACTACTGCTTTTTCTAACAAGGTAAAACTTGCTCCGTTTACTACTACATCGGTGATGGTACCGGGGTTGTTGGTGTTGTCTTCGTCTTTTTCACAAGCTACCATTGTAGTGAAAAACAACGCAAGGAATAATGCCCAAGAACCTACTCTTTTCAATTTCATAAGATTTCATTTAATAGTTAAAAAATTAAGGCAACAACACGCGGTCAATTACATGAACTACACCGTTAGTTGTAAGAATGTTTGTTTTAATGATATTAGAAGGAACTGTATTAGAATTGCCTTTCACTTGCGCACCGGAGCTAAGTAAAATTTTTACTGTTCCTCCGTTTACGGTTGCAGGCGTACTATTGTTCACTAAATCGGAAGAGAACACACGTGCTGCAATTACGTGATAGGTAAGAATTTTGGTAAGTGTGTTAGGATCTGCGGCTTGAATAGATTGAATGGTTGGGAAACCGGCATCCTGAAACGCTTTATTGGTAGGTGCAAATACAGTGAATGGACCCGCGCTACTCAACACTGCAGCTACGTTGGTAGAACCTTGACTGGCTCTTAATACTGCCTCCACTAGGAATGATAAATCAGGATTCGACTGTGCCGTTGCAACAATGTTTCCAGAAGCAGGAAGCAATACACCACCCAATACATGAATCACACCATTTACGCAATCAAGATCTCTCTGGATAACACTGATTCCATTCACAAACACTCTTGAATTGGCTGTTTTTGTAACAAAGATGCTGCTATTCGCAAGTGTGGTTACAGCAGTGTTGGCTGCTTGAGGAATGTCTCTTGATTTTACTTCAGAACCTAATACATGGTAAAGAAGAATATTTTTTAAGGCTTGCTCGTCAATTTCTGCTAATACTTTTGGATCTCCCAATCCGGCACTTCTAAACGCATCATCCGTTGGAGCGAATAAAGTAAGATTGTTTTTTTTGCTATTTAATGCAGTGGCTAAACCTGCTTTGTTCACCGCTGCTGTTAAGATGGTGAAACGACCATCAGATGCAATGCGTTGGAAGATGGTTTTTTTCTCATCATCTCCACCGGGAGGCATTTTAGAGCATGATACCGCAGTAAGAATGAATGCGAAAAAAATAAGGGATAGTTTTCTGAATCGCAGCAAACTGTTTTGTGTCATAAGTCATGTGTTTTTATGACTTATTACTACACAAAAAAGCCTTCGGAGGTTACGAAGTACCCACCCGAAGGCTTATAATTTGGAGTGAACGGTTGCTAATGAGGAGCGAATTGTTTACTCAAAACTCACTGTTACCGTTCCGTCTTTATCGTCTTTTAACAAAATACCCAGTTGCTGTAATTGATTTCTGATCTTGTCGGAAGTTACATAGTCCTTCTTCGCTTTAGCATCTTTTCGAATATTTATCAGCAGCTCCAACACACCATTCAGTTTGTTATCGTCTTGTGCTTTCTCTGCCTTAAGACCAAAGATGTCTTCTAAATAAGCCTTAAACTTCGAAGAAAGCAATGAAATCGTTTTTGTACCAATTGCGCTAATCGAAATATGATTATCCTTTACAGAATTAATTACGGGAGCCAACTCGAACATACTTGCCAATACTTTGGCTGTATTCAAGTCGTCATTCATGGATTCATCCATTTCCTCCATTAGCTTGGTTACTTTGGCCACCAAGGCGTTATCGGAGCCCTCCTGATCGCCGGAATGCGTTTGTGCTAATTTCTTCAATGATTCATAGGATTCCCACAAACGCTTCATTCCTTTTTCTGCGGCTTGTAAGGCTTCATTGCTGAAATCGAGGGTACTTCTATAATGAGTTTGCAGAATAAAGAAACGAATGGTCATGGGTGCATACGCTTGTTCCAACAATGGATGCTGACCACTGAACAATTCCGTTAACTTGATTACATTGTTATAACTCTTACCCATCTTCTTACCATTGATGGTAATCATGTTATTGTGTAACCAGTAACGGGCAGGCACATGGCCTCCATGGCAAATAGAGCTTTGAGCTATTTCACTCTCATGATGCGGAAACATCAAATCCATTCCACCACCGTGAATATCGAATTCTGTTCCAAGATACTTGCTACTCATTGCAGAGCACTCAATATGCCATCCCGGGAAACCAACGCCCCAAGGACTGTTCCAACGCATGATATGTTCAGGAGCGGCCGATTTCCACAATGCAAAATCTTGTTTATTGCGCTTCTCATCTTGCCCTTCCAAATCGCGCGTAGTTTCCAATAAATCTTCCACTACCCTTCCGCTCAACTTTCCATATGGATAGCTTTCGGCATATTTCTTCACGTCAAAATAAACCGATCCATTTACTTCGTATGCATAGCCTTCCTTGATGATGGTTTTGATCATCTCAATTTGCTCTACAATATGACCGGTTGCAGTGGGTTCAATTGATGGCTCCAGGTTATTGAATTGCTTCATTGCCCAATGAAACAGATTGGTGTATTTCTGCACCAATTCCATTGGCTCGAGCTTTTCCAAAACGGCTTTTTTCGAAATTTTATCTTCGGCTTCTCTTCCCTCTTCTTCAAAGTGTCCGGCATCGGTTATATTTCGAACATAGCGTACTTTATTTCCCAAAAACTGAAGATAACGATACACTACGTCGAATGTAATAAAGGGACGAGCATGACCTAAATGGCTTTCGCCACTAACGGTGGGTCCGCACACATACATACCCACATGCCCCGGCGTAATTGAATTAAATACTTCTTTCTGACGCGTATATGAATTATAAACTTTTAACTGACTCATGAATTTATGTTTGCAATCCTGACTTGAATTAGAGTTGAAATTTCGTTTGTCGTAGGTTTCGACAAAATTAGAGCGTTCCCGTCAAAACGGGACAACAACAAAAGCAGCATAAAGAGGGGTGCTTTACCATAGCACGAAGATAGCAATTTTTATGGCTGAATCCAGCGCAAATCAGCCAAAACGGGGAAATGGTCGGAATAGGGTAGTTTCTCACAACGGTAAGACAAAACTTGAAAACCTGGATTGGTAATGATATAATCGATTCGAAGCGTAGGAGATACATTGTTGAAAGTACGTCCCAGTCCCCAAGAACGGGCTAAAAAAGCATCGGTTCTACTTCCCTTGATGGTAAAATAGGCGTAAGAATTGGGGACGTCGTTAAAATCGCCGGTGATCAACTCGGGATAGGGACTCTCACCAAGCTTGGCTTTAACGATTTCAGCTTGATTAGCCCTGGATATATATCCGGCTTTCAATTTCCGTAGAATAGATTTGGAAGCGCTTAGAAGGCTGTCGTCGGCATTGCGGATGATCTCCAAATCGCGGTAATCGTTCGCTTTTAACAGAAAAGACTGCAAGTGGGTGGTAAAAACACGAATAGTGTCGCCGGAGGGAATCTTGATGTCGGCAAAAAGCAAATGTTCTGCAGACCTCTTTTCCAGAGATCCGTTGTATTGAATATTCCCATTGTTTACAATTGGAAGTTTGCTGAAAATGGCAGATCCGGCGTCTGTATTTCCTTTGCGAATGATGTAATCGGGCACATAGTAATGATATCGAAAACCCATCGCCTCCAGTTTTTCCAGCGTACTATTCACTTCCTCTCGGTAATCGTTGTTGAGAAATTCTTGAAGACAAAGAATTTCAGGCGATTGCTCCTTTATATAATCGAAAATCTGTTTGCCGGAAGATTTCTTTGAAGCATCTGTCTTTTTTTGCCCATCGAACCAACTTACGTTCCACGACAGGATGCGGATGCTGTTCTTCTCTTTCACCTCTTTATCGAAGTTGGATGAAAAATGAAAACCCCAACTGTTGCGAATATTGGGGATGGCGAGTATTAGAGAAGCCAGCGGAAGTAGTGCCCAGCGGGATTTTGCCAACACCCAACTGACAAAAAGAATAAAAACAACGATCGAAAGAACCGGAAATATCAATCCGAAAAAAGTAAGAACCCACCATGATCTAGGATCGAGGTACACTTGTAATACTGATATCACAAAACACAAACATACGGCTATGGTAAAACCGATGGCTATACGTGATGATATTTTGCGAAGAGCTGTTGACATATTTTAAAGTGAATCGTCGTTGGCAGCTCTTTTTAATATCTCTTTCTCTTCATCTGATAGTCTGTTGTAGCCTTCTTTACCAATCTTATCTAGAATGGCATCAATTCTTTGCTGTGTTAAATTAGGCACTTTTTTAAAAGGTGTTTTATCAGTATCATAGAAATAAGCCCCGCGAAAGGTTTCCTTAGCGGGTTTGGGAGGAGTAAATAAATTTCCAAACCAATTGAAAAAGCGGTTCATTCCATTTCCCCAGTCGTTGCCTTTTTTCCATTGATTCATATAGATGAAACCAAAAGCTGCAGCGGCCAACTGAGAAATATGGGTGCCTTGCATTACTTGATCGGCTACGCGTGCAAAGTCAATCAACACAAAAATAACCGTGATCACCCAAAGCGGGATTCCGCCTAAGATCATAGGAAACAATCTATAATTAGGCGCCAGTACAGTTGTAGCTACTGCAATTCCCATAACACCGGTAGAAGCACCGAGCAAATAGGATCCGCCGGAATAAGGTTTGAAAGCGGGTACCAGGTTCATTGTAATCAAGAAAATGGCTGCGCCTACTAAACTGCTGTATATAAAAATGGGGAAGATGGAACGATTTCCCGACAAGTCTTGAAGAATGAATCCAAATACCCACAACCAAATCAAATTACTGATAAGGCTAAACACATCGAATTCAAAGAACATATAAGTAAAGAAGGACCAAACTTGGGATAAGAAGGCTTCCAATCGGGCTGGTAGAATCATTTTATTGAATACCGTTAAGCGGTAATGCTGGATGGCCGCGTCTGTATTTTCTTTGTCTACAGTATACACCAGCTGTAAAAATTTGAACAGGCAGAACACGATGGCCAGAATGGCAATCAATAAAATCAAGGAATTTCCGGACTCTCCAAACAAAGGTTTTGAACTTCGTTCACGCATAAGATCTTTATTTATTGAATTAACAACTAAAACTCAAACAGGTTGATTAATAAAAGGTTTTACGGTTAGTTCTATTGGAATAAATTACCAATACCAGACCTACAAGAGCACCACCTAAGTGCGCCCAGTGTGCGATATGGTCGTTATTACTAGAATCCAATCCACCAAATAAATCAATCAAAATAGTGCCTATAGCTATGTATTTCATTTTTATTGGGAAAGGAATAAACCCAATAAACATCTCAGTATTTGGAAATAAATAAGCAAACGCGGCCATCAATCCCATAATTGCGCCCGATGCTCCCACAACGGCATAGGCTTGGCCAATTATCAGTTCTGCCGCAGCGGCACCAAGACCACAGATCATATAAAACTCCAGAAACCGCTTGGATCCCCAACGATCTTCCAAATGATGTCCAAAAATGAACAAAGCAATCATATTGAACAAGATGTGCATGATATCTATATTCCCCATCTCAGGGTTACCTGTATCATGCATGAACATATGGGTTACAAGTTGCCAAACCTTGAAATTGCCGGTTTGGAAGGTCCATAATGCGCCATATTCTTCCAGGTTGAATCCAATCTTAGCGAAATAGATTTGTAGAATCCAAACAATGACATTCGCTATGATTAGGCCTTTTACAACTGGCGTCATTCTATTTCCGGGTCTGTAATACATAGGTGATCTTTTCTATTTTCTAAGAATCAGTTGCGCCACATTCTCAATATGAAGGGTATGTGGAAACATATCAACCGGTTGAATTTTGGTGACCTCATATTTCGCTCCCAATAAATTTAAGTCACGAGCTTGTGTGGCCACATTGCAACTTACGTATACAATGCGCGGAGCTTCCATGTCTAATAGCTTTTGCACCAATTTCTCATGCATTCCTGCTCTTGGAGGGTCTGTAATGATCACATCCGGTTTTCCTTCCAGAGCGAAGAAAGCATCGTCACATATGTCAATTACATCACCGGCATAAAAGCTCGTATTCGTTAGTTCGTTCAAAGCAGCATTTTCCTTTGCATCGTCGATAGCCTCTTTAATGGTTTCTACTCCAATGATTTTGGCAGCTCCCTTACTCACAAAAATGCCAATACTTCCTGTTCCACAGTACAAATCATATACCGTTTCCGTTCCTGACAATTCGGCAAAATCACGGGTTACTTGATACAGCTTTTCAGCCTGAGCGGTATTGGTTTGAAAGAACGATTTAGGACCGATTTTGAATCGAAAATCTTCCAGCGTCTCCATCGCATACCCCTTCCCGTGGTACACAATCGGTTCTAAATCATATAAACTGTCATTCGCCTTGGTATTGATGGTATACAACAAAGTAGTGATTTGAGGAAAGTTCGCTACTAAGTGATCCAATAAAGGTTTGAGCTGATCCGGTTTATTCTCAGCCACTACTACATTCACCATTAACTCGCCCGATCTACACAAACGCACTTGCATGGTTCTTAAAAACCCGGTATGCATGCGGATATCATAAAAAGGCCACTGATGATCGATCGCCCATTTCTTCACTGCCTTGCGAATTTCATTGGTAGGTTCTGCTTGTAAATGGCAGGTATCAATGTCTACAACCTTATCGAAGAACCCTCTCACATGGAATCCACCCACATCGGAATAAGACGATACATTGGGATCATTCAACTCTGCAGCGGAGAGGTATCGTTTGTTGCCAAAAGTGTATTCAATTTTATTTCTGTAGTAGCGATCGTTATCGGCCCCTACAATGGGCATTATTTCGGGGAGTGGTACTCTTCCAATTCGGTGCAACACATCGAATACTTGCTTTTGCTTGTATTCAAGTTGTTTGTTGTAAGGAAGCATTTGCCACTGGCAACCACCACAAACACCAAAATGTGTACAGAAAGGCTGCACACGATCTTTCGACATTTCATGGAAATGTATTGCTTTGCCTTCGGCCCAATCTTTCTTGCTCTTAGAGATGCGAACATCTACTAGATCTCCGGGAACGGCGTCTTCAATAAAAATCACTTTGCCATCTACTCTGGCCAAACAACGTCCTTCGCCGGCGTGATCTTCCACTCGAATGGCGGGAAGCACCACATTTTTCTTTTTTCTTTTCACCTTACAAATATAACCCATCCGCTTGTACTTGAGGCAGGTATACTACCTTTGTTCTTCATGAACCAAAACCCCCGAACTTCTTATAAAGGCATCTATTTCATGCTGTTAGCCGCTGCTGCCTTTGCTGTTATGAGCGGGTTTGCAAAGGTTCTCAAACCTCATTATGATGCCGCTCAATTGGTTTTTTTCAGAAACATGGTTGGATTGCTAGCCCTTCTACCCTCCTTTCTCATAAAACCTGTAAAACAAAGTGGCGGTCGATTTGGCTTGCTACTGTTCCGCGGCATCATGGGCAGTTTTGCCCTCTACACACTGCTTTTCAATATTTTACATCTAACCATTGGGGCCGCAATGACGTACAACTCTATCAATACTTTCTACATCGCATTGATTGGAGGTTGGTTCTTGAAAGAAAAATTGAATAGCATTAGTTGGGTTTGTATTGTGCTGGGATTTATCGGGGTTTTGTTGATCTATCGACCCGATATCGATTTCAATTTGCAATACCATGCTATTGGATTACTTCATGGATTGTTTTCTGCCATGGCCTATTTGTCAATCGGGTCGCTGAATAAATACTACGATACCCGAATCATAGTACTGTCCTTTTTAGTGAGTGGCATCGTACTTCCTTTGTTAGGGATGTGTATAGGAGCCACCGGATGGGTTGCCACGGATCATTTTTTCTTTCCGGAGTTTCCAACAATCAGCTCGGACAGTCTTTGGTATTTGGCAGGCATGGGGATCAGCGCCCTCTTGGGTCAATACTTTGTGACGCTGGCCTACTCCAACGATAAAGCAGGAATTGTAGCAGCCATCGGATACAGCAATATTGTATTTGGGTTGATGGTGGGAATTGTGTTAGGCGATCCCAATCCAGGATGGATCGCTTCTATCGGAATTCTATTAGTAATACTAAGCGGAGTCATTCTCTCCCTTTTTAAAAACAAGATGCCCGAAAAAAAGGAATAGGGGCTTCCTGATTTTCGGGCAACACTGGTTTTTCACCTTATAGCTTATTCGCCAGACTTTGGCTTTGATTCATTGTATTTTTTCTCGGCTTCTTTCGCTTTCTCAAAATCGAGCACTACACCGTTAATACAGTAGCGCAATCCGGTTGGAGGTGGACCGTCTTCAAAAACGTGTCCTAAATGCGCGCCACAACGACCGCACAAGGTTTCTGTTCTCGACATACCATGAGAATTATCGGGTTGGTACACGATGCTTCCCTTTGTAATAGGTTCATAGAAGCTCGGCCATCCGCAACCGCTGTCGAACTTTGTATTGCTCTTGAAAAGGGCATTACCACAAGCAGCGCAGTAATAGGTACCTACTTCATCGAATTTTTCAAACTTACTGGTCCAAGGTCTTTCAGTCCCTTTTTGACGTGCGATATAGTACACATCAGAAGGTAGAATTTTCTTCCATTGTTCCTCGGTGAGGTTTACTTTACTAGTGTCTGTTCTGGAATAAACAGAACTATCTTTTTTTGTGTCCATAGTTGCTTTTGTCGTTTTTGCTACGGGCTGTTGGGCTTGTGTGCAATGCTGCAAACCCAATGATAATAAAGCCATTAGCAGTATTGAAATCTGTCTTTTCATACGTGTGTTCTTATTCATAACAAATTTACGAAGTAAGGGTTCGTTGGGATTGTCGGAAAACCGACATACAGGCAATCTTAACATATTGTTTGAGGGCCAAGAGAGACCAAATTTAATGGCAATTTATTTGGTTCTATCCTTTATATTTGTCCATACACTAAGATAAGCAAGCAAATGTTCAATTTAATCTTATTTGGCCCTCCGGGAAGTGGGAAGGGCACGCAGTCGGAAAAACTAATTGCTCGTTACGGATTAAAGCATTTAAGCACCGGTGATATTTTGAGAAGTGAGATTGCAGCTCAAACTCCGCTTGGATTGGCAGCTAAAAGTCTGATGGACAAAGGTCAATTGGTTCCTGATGAGGTAGTTATTGAAATGATCAATGTTGCCTTGGAAAACAATCCTCAAGCAAAAGGATTTTTGTTCGATGGTTTTCCTCGCACCACCGCTCAAGCTGAAGCACTCGACAAGTTACTTGCCAGCAAAAACAGCGCAATCAATGTTGTACTGGCTTTGCAAGTAGGTAAAGAAGAACTCGTGGTTCGTTTGTTGAATCGCGGAAAAACTTCCGGAAGAAGTGACGATACCAATGAAGCGGTTATTCGTTCTAGAATTGAAGAATACGAAAAGAAAACAATGGCAGTGGCCGACTATTACCGTCAGTACAACAAAGTTGAACTGGTAAAAGGAGAAGGAACCATTGATGAGATCTTCGCAGCTTTGAGCAGCGAAATTGATAAAAGAATGTAAGAATTTTAGATTCCATAAAAAAGCCGCTTCGTTTGAAGCGGCTTTTCTTTTTATTTCTTCAGTAAAGAATCGGCTCTACTAATTGACTCAAGTATTCTCTTCTTAACCGCTTCTACGGTTGACTTCTCTCCCTCCAAATATTGAATGCGTTTGGGAATATCATTCTCTAAACTATCCATACTGAACTTTTCCATCCACATATTCATACTGTTTTCAGCAGAATTCAATTCTTCTTGTGCTTGGGTTAAAGCTAGCAAATAGCTATTGTCAACTTTATTTTTGGGAACTTTTGCCAAGCTATCTAATTGAGTACGAATATCACTTAAGAGTTTTGTGATCTTACTCATTTTGGCCATACCTACATCGTGGCCTTCCATTACTTCTTTAAGCAATGAATCTTGTTTTGTTTTAGGAACATCGGAGAAACCGTTTGTTCTCTGCTCTTCGGGTTTTGCGGATGGTTTGCACGATAAAACGGCAAATGCCATTATTGCTAAAAAGAAGAATGTCTTTTTCATAGTAAAAAAATTTAGAGAAGTCCTTCCACACGTTGTGCAACAAAATCCCAGTTTACTACATTCCACCAGGCGTTGATGTAATCGGGGCGACGATTTTGATACTTTAAATAATACGCGTGTTCCCACACGTCTAATCCTAAAACAGGATAGCCCTTTACATCTGCAACGTCCATTAGTGGATTGTCTTGATTTGGAGTAGAACTTACTACCAGCTTTTTATCGTTGGTGAGTACCAACCATGCCCAACCGCTACCGAAGCGGTTTTTACCTGCATCTGTGAATTGCGTTTTGAAAGCATCAAAGGAGTTGAAATCCTTTTGTATTGCTGCTGCTAGTTTACCTGAAGGTGCATTAGAAGCAACGGTGGCTTTCATTGATTTCCAGAACAGTTCATGATTGTAATGACCACCGGCATTGTTGCGCATTTTAGCACTAAAGCCGGATATCTTAGAGAGTAGTCCTTCTAAACTTACTTGTTTCACATCTACCTTCTCTGCCGTTACTGCATCTGTTAAGTTCTTGGTATAAGCAGCGGCATGTTTGGTATAGTGGATTTCCATGGTCATGGCATCAATAATTGGCTCAAGTGCAGTATAAGCATAAGGCAATGCCTGTTGCGTATATCCAATTGGATCTGCAATGAGTGGCGAATACCCTTTTGCCCAAGACGGCAAAATGGTAACGGCCGCTCCGGCCAATGTAGCATTCTTCAAAAAATCTCTTCTATTGCTTGATGATTGATGACTCATGAGTTCGAATTTTAAGTAAAGCTAGTCCAATATTTTATTCTTTCACGTAAGCGGCCGGGTCTTTAACAAATTCATTTTTGCAAGACTCGGAGCAAAAACCATACACTTTCCCTTTATAATGAGCAGTATCCTTTGCATCGGGGCTAATGGCCATTCCGCAAGAAGGATCTTTTTCATTCGCCAACTTTACTTGTGCAGTAGAAGCGGCAGTAGGTTCAGTACTCACTTTATCAGAAGCAGGTTTTTGTTCACTGCATGCTGCAAGTGAAAGAACAAATGACAAACCAATAATCAAACGTTTCATATAAATCGCTTTTATAAATTAACACAGATCAGTTTACATATTTACGTTTCCACAATATAAAACCGGTAATGGAAAGTAATCCCGGACAGAGTCCAAAGATAACATACAGTACTTTTATCCATTCAGGACCAAAACGACCAGTATGCAAAGGAAATGCCAATGCATCGAGCTTTTCGCCAGCCGACATATCTGCTAATAAGTGCTTGTGATGCAAAGCACCTGTAACAGGGTCGAAAGCAAACTGATTCTCCCCTTTGAAGAAGAAACCATCTTCGGGCAAGTCGCCGTGAATCATCACCTGCTTGCCCTTTTGAGTTGGCATTCGAACCGCCATTGCTTCAAATCCGGGGTATTCTTTAAGTACGGCTTTGTACAAAGAATTGAATTTACCTGAGTAATCAACATGTCCTTTTACAGCATGTTTGTTTTTCTCCCATGTCTCTTTTTCATATACAAAAAGATTCAGCCAAAATCCGGTAAAGAAAATGAAAATAGCGATCAATGAAGGCCATACACCAATTGTTCGATGCCAATTGGAATTCAGAATTCGAAAATTCCTTTTACGAAGTGGCAATCGTAACAAAAGAGCACGAAGAAGGTGTTTGCGATAAATAAGAAGGCCGCTTAGTGCTGATATTACCAAACTGATTCCAAACAATCCGGTAAATAGCGTTCCCGGGATACCCAATTGAAAACTGAAATGAAATTGATAGATCCAATTCATCAGTCCACCCTCAAGCGTATTCAACTTACCCGCTCTATACACTTCTCCGGTATAAGGATTCATCGAAACCACTCCCAGATCATAAGTCCATACATTGCCGTCATTGGTGTATGCCCGAAACTCATAGGTTTCATGTCCATCGGCACTTTCCGGATTGACCCAAGAAATGGCTGTAGCGTCCGGAAACTTTGCCAATGCAATTTTATACATACTATCCAGCGATAAAATACGATCGCCTTTCTGTTGAATTTCTCTCCATTCTTCATTCAGTCCCTCATCTAATTCTTCACCAAAAACCAATAAGGTTCCGGAGATCGAAAATAACAAGATGAAAATACCTGATATCAAGCCGGCCCATTTATGGACCGCGTATAGCTTTCTGTAAAATTTTGACATGTGGCTGTTGGTGTATTAACGCGATGAAATTACCAAGAAATAAAACACATGACACAGATATTTTACGTTTTTAATAGGTGCAAACTGGGTTAAAGTTGACGGGACATAAAATCTACGTTCCCCTAGTTTTTATTTTCTAACTTTGATCAATATTTGCTTGCTTGTTATGTATCAATTAGAAAATTACGTATTTGGTTCCTGGATCAAAGCTGATGATACAGGCCAACCCTTATTCAATGCCGTTACCGGCGAAGCCATCGCTTCGGCTTCAACAAAAGGTTTACCTTTTCACGCCATTGCTCAGTATGCGCGTACCAAAGGAAACCCCGCTTTGCGAAAAATGAGTTTCCATGAAAGAGGACGGATGTTGAAAGCAATGGCGATTCATTTGCGCGAACACTTACCAAAGTTTTATGATATTAGTTATCAAACAGGCGCTACAAAAGCCGATAGCTGGGTAGACATTGAAGGCGGCATTGGAAACCTATTTGCCAACGCATCATTAAGAAGACGCTTTCCAGACACACCCTTTTGTATTGACGGTGAAGCTCACAACCTAAGCAAGGGCAATACTTTTATGGGCACCCATATTCTTACACCGAAAGAAGGAGTGGCCATTCATATCAACGCTTTTAATTTTCCTGTATGGGGAATGTTAGAGAAAATTGCTGTTAACTTATTGGCCGGTATGCCTTGTATCGTAAAGCCTGCCACCGTTACCAGCTATCTTACAAATGCTGTAGTTCAAGAGATGATCGCTTCTAAAATATTACCGGAAGGCGCATTGCAACTGATATGTGGCAGTGCCGGCGATCTATTGGATCATGTAACCTCACAAGACGTAGTAACGTTTACAGGAAGTGGCAGCACCGGATTGCTCTTGAAATCGAATCCGAATATTTTACGAGAGAACACTTCCTTTACTATGGAAGCCGACAGTTTGAATTGTATTGTTCTAGGACCGGACGTTGAGCCCGGCTCTGAGAATTGGAATGTTTTTATAAAGGAGATCAGAAAAGAAATGACCTTGAAAGCCGGTCAAAGATGTACCGGTGTTCGTCGGATATTGGTTCCTGATAGTAAATTAGAAGCGGTTGCAGAAGACCTAAAAAAATCCCTGGCTCAAACAGTAATTGGAAACCCATTGAATGAAAAAGTGAGAATGGGTTCGCTTGCCGGAGAACAACAGCGGAAAGAAGTACTGGCACAGGTCCAAAAATTGTTAGCAGCATCTCAATTGATCTATGGCTCACTCGATAGTGTATCGGTAGTAGATGCCGACAGTACAAAAGGCGCTTTCTTATCGCCACTACTATTACTTAACGAACGCCCTTTTGAAACAGAAGCAGTTCATGAAGTAGAAGCATTTGGTCCGGTGAGCACATTGATGCCTTATAAAACTTTAGAAGAGGCGATCGTATTGAGTAAGAAAGGCAAAGGGTCATTGGTTACAACCATTGTAACCGGAAACCCTTCGCATGCAGCGCAGTATACCATTGAAGCAGCTACTCATCACGGACGCGTTTTAGTATTGAACGATGAGTGTGCAAAAGAAAGTACCGGTCATGGTTCTCCCTTGCCACTATTGGTGCACGGCGGACCGGGAAGAGCCGGGGGTGGAGAAGAAATGGGAGGATTAAGAGGTGTGAAACATTATATGCAAAGAACGGCCATACAAGGTTCTCCGGCCATGATAAGAGCCATTACTCAAGTGCATCAACCACACGCACCTGGAATTGATCCCGGAAAACATCCTTTTAAAAAGTATTTCGAAGAATTACAAATTGGTGATCAGATCATCACCGATAAACGAGTAATTACAAGTGAAGACATCACTCGTTTTGCCGATTTAAGCGGAGATCATTTCTACGCACACCTAACGGATACTGATTTCAAGGGCACTATGTTCGAACAACAAGTGGCACATGGATATTTTATCATGAGCATTGCGGCAGGTCTGTTCGTAGACAGCTATGAAAAGAATCCGGTTCTATTAAACTATGGAATAGATGAACTTCGATTCACCAAACCGGTTTATCCCGGAGCATCTATTTATATTCGCTTTACTTGCAAAGAGAAATTGCCTTCCGATAAAAAAGAAGCAACCGATCTATCCAAAGGCATTGTAAAATGGTATGTTGAAATGATGGACACAACAGATGATCCGATTGTAGGGGTCGCCACCATTTTAACGATGGTTCAAAAGAAGGGAGAATAACCACGGAGGCTCGAGGAAACGGGGTAATGTATTACTGTAAGTCCGACAAAGCGTTCGCTCATTCTTTACTATCTGAAAGGTAATTATAAAAATGTGCAAATCGTTCATTTGTAGATTAAGACAGCAGCTTTTGAGTTAGCGCAAGGCTGAATACGATAAGAGACAAAGCGAAAAAAATCATACAAGAAACTTAGCTAAATAAAACAGTTTCGCAATTTTAAATCATTAACTGCAATGAATACTGCTTACGTAAAAACAACTGTTGACAATCATATCGCTCAAATTGAGTTTTATCATCCTCAAAGCAATTCTTTACCTGCAGCTATTCTGGAAGAATTATCGCATGCAATTGTAGAAGCCGGAAAAGATCACAATATTCGAGTGATTGTATTGAGATCTGCAGGTGAGAAAGCTTTTTGCGCAGGTGCTAGCTTCGACGAGTTGATTGCCATAGAAACAGAAGAACAAGGAAAGAAATTTTTCAGTGGCTTTGCGCATGTGATCAATGCCATTCGTACCAGTTCAAAATTTGTAATTGCTCGAATTCAAGGCAAATGTGTAGGAGGAGGCGTGGGTATTGCCGCTGCCGCTGACTATGCCATTGCACTCGATACCGCATCAGTGAAGCTTAGCGAATTGGCAGTAGGCATCGGTCCATTTGTAGTTGGACCCGCTGTAGAAAGAAAAATCGGCAAAGCTGCCTTTTGTGAATTATCAATTGACGCCGGCAATTGGCGTTCTGCTACTTGGGCAAAAGAAAGAGGCTTGTTTACTGATTTATATAGTACGGCAGAGGTATTGGACGATGCTGTGAACAAACTGACTCTTCAATTGATGAATTATAATCCGGATGCCATGGCCGCATTGAAAAAAATACAATGGGAAGGTACCGAGCATTGGGAGCACCTGCTTTTTGAGAGAGCCGCAATTAGTGGCAGTTTGGTTTTGAGTGAATTTACCAGAGCCGCGATTCAGAAGTTTAAAAAGGCTTAGTGCTATACTAAGCCATTCAATAACAAAAAGGTTGCTATTCCGGCCAAATACCCGATTAAAGCAATCCATGCGATCTTTTTCAAATACCAACCGAATTCAATCTTTTCAATTCCCATGGCTGCAACACCGGCTGCAGAGCCAATGATCAAAATACTGCCACCTGTTCCGGTGCAATATGCGAGGAATAGCCAAAAGTTATGGTCAACGTGGAATTGATCAAGCGAATACATTCCCATTGAAGCGGCTACCAGCGGTACGTTGTCCACTACGGCCGAAAACAATCCAATCAATCCAACGATAATAGTATTGTTGCCGATAGAAGATTGTAATCCCTCTGCCGCAGCTACAAGCACACCGGTTGTTTCCAATACCACTACCATCAAAAGAATGCCGAGAAAAAATAATATGCTCGGGGTATCCGCTTTTCGAATGGCGTATACCACGCTAAAGAAGTTTTTGTCTTCACTACTTTTTCCCGCGTGAAGTATTTCAGTGATCACCCAAATTATTCCCAAACCAAGCAACATACCCATATAGGGAGGTAAATGCGTGAAGGTTTTAAAAACCGGCACCAGAATCAATACAGTTAACCCACTGTAAAATACAATTGATCGATCTCTAGCCGACACTGTAGCAGTAGTAGTGCCATCAGAAATAGGTGGCTCTAATGCTGGGCCTTTGAATTGTGGACCAACTAGCAATAAGGGAACGAGTAGCGTAATTATTGATGGAATGAACAAATGTAGAATGATAGAGCTTGTTGTTAGTTGGCCACCAATCCACAGCATGGTAGTTGTTACATCCCCAATAGGAGACCATGCACCACCCGCATTGGCGGCAATTACAATCATACCACATAATAACAATCGCTTCTTTTGATCTCCTACAAGCTTCCTAACCAAGCTCACCATAACAATTGCTGTGGTAAGGTTATCGAGCATTGCACTAAGAAAAAAAGCAAGCAAACAAACGGTCCAAAGTAGTTTTTTTGCACTGATCTTTCTAATTCTTTGAGTAATGATTTCAAAACCCTCATGCGAATCAATCAGCTCAACAATTGTCATCGCTCCGAGCAGAAAAAACAAGATGCCGGCAATAGATCCAAGATGAGACTCTAAATGATGATTTACAATTTCACTATCATTGTTGTAAACCATGAAGATAGTCCAACAAATCACTCCGGTGATTAATGCCGTGGCCGCTTTATTCAGGTGAATCACATGCTCAAATGCTATTGCAGCATACCCCAAGCAAAACACTATAATCAATAAGGTTACCATAAGTTCTCTCTTTAAAATTAAAATGCCTTCTTTTAGAGAAGGCATTTACTATCAATTTGTTGATCCTTCTTAGATATTCAAGCCACCGCAAACACTAATGGTTTGACCGGTAACGTAGGCGCCCATTTCCGACGCAAGGAATAAAGTTGCATTCGCAATATCTTCCGCTTTGGCAAATTTCCCCAAAGGAATATTTTTCAAATAGGTTTCAGCATTGCCGCCTTCTTGCAAATAAGAAGTCATATCCGTTTCAACAAAACCGGGAGCAATGGCATTGCAACGAATGTTTCTACTTCCCAATTCTTTCGCAACACTTTTAGTAAAGCCAATTACACCTGCTTTACTGGCAGCATAAACGCTTTGTCCGGCATTACCTGTTTCGCCAATAATAGAGCTCATGTTTATAATTGAACCAAAACGAGCTTTCATCATTGGTTTAATTACAAGCTTGGTCATATAGAACACACTGTTCAAGTTGGTATTAATAACGTCTGTCCATTGATCAGGAGTTAAACGCAACAACAAGTTATCTTTTGAAATACCTGCATTGTTCACACAAATGTCAATTGTGCCGAATTCTTTCAACACATCGTTTACAAAAGCTTCGCAATCTGCAAAAACACCTGCATTGCTTCTATATGCTTTTGCTTTCACCCCTAGGCCTTTCAACTTCTCTTCCAAAGCTGCCGCTTTAGGGGCACTTGATTCACTTACATATGTAAAAGCAACAGCTGCTCCTTGTTCTGCAAACTTTATAGCAATGGCTTCTCCAATACCTCTTGCCGCACCGGTAACGATCGCTACTTTTCCTTCTAATAATTTCATGTTGATTTGTTTTGGAAGCGCAAAAATACTCTATGCTATTGAATTTTAAATACGTTCGCGCCAATCTCTTTGATTTCTTCTACATATACCCTGTTATTCGATAAACGAGGCACTTTGTGTTGCCCGCCTAGCTTTCCTCTTGTTTTCAACCACTGCGTGAAAACCCCTTTATTGATTGCATGCACTATAGGTAGGCCCAAAGCAATGCTTTTGTGACGCTTGGCTTCATAATCTGAGTTAACGGCTTTCAAAGAAGCATCTAAATGCATGGTAAAGGTTTCCAAATTGTCTGGTGCACGCTCAAACTCAATCAACCATTCATGGGCACCATTCCCTGTTTCCCCGAAATAAACGGGAGCTGCCGTATAATCGTTCACAATGGCTCCTGTGGCTTCACAAGCTTCAGCAATGGCTTTGTCGGCATTCGCAACCATCAGCTCTTCTCCAAAGGCATTGATATATTGTTTGAGTCGGCCACTTACTTTTATCCTAAACGGCGCTAAACTCGTGAATTCAATAGTGTCGCCTAATAGATAACGCCATAACCCACCATTGGTGCTAATTACAGGCGCGTAATGCTTCCCTAGTTCTACATCGCCGAGGCCAATGGTTTTTGGATTCTCTTTTCCATATTCTTCTACCGGCATGAACTCCATAAAAATACCGTGATCGGTAAACAGCAACATGCCGTCATTACCGGGTATATCTTGTGCAGCGAAGAAGCCTTCGCTGGCATTGTACATTTCCAGGTAATTGATCTTCTTCCCAATTAACTCATCAAATTGTTGTTTGTATGGGGTGAAGGAAACACCACCATGCATATACAATTCAAGTGAGGGCCATACTTCCGAAATGGTCGATTTTCCGGTTAGCTCTAATATTCTTCTGAATAGAATCAAGGTCCAAGTAGGCACTCCCGATATTGAAGTGACATTTTCCTTGATCGTACTCTCTGCTAATTTTTCAATTTTCGACTCCCATTCATCCATCAGTGCAATACTAAGATCCGGAGTGCGAATCCAGTGTCCCCAGAATGGAGAGTTTTGAAGCAAAACGGCACTTAAATCGCCATAATTCGCGTCTTCATTTAATGGATTGATGGTATGACTGCCTCCAATCACCAATCCTTTGCCGGTTAGCAAATCGGATTCGGGATTGAAAACATAGTATAAGGAAAGTACGTCTTTGGCTGCTTTGTAATGGCAATCTTCCAAACTCTCGTCCGTTACCGGAATGAATTTACTCTTAGAACTGGTAGTGCCGCTACTTTTAGCGAACCAAGTTACGGGCGTATTCCAGAGCACGTTCTGCTCTCCATTCATGATCCGATCGATATACGGCTTCATGTCTTCATACTCATGAATGGGCACAGCCTGCTTGAAGGAACGAATATTGAACAGCTTGTTGAATTGGTATTTGCGACCAAACTCTGTATACTGGGCCGCTGTGACCAAGTTTTGAAGCACTTCTCGCTGTGCCGTGATGGGATGGCTTTTCCAGCCGTCAATTCGCCAGAGGCGAAGACGTGCAAGGGATGATATGGCAGGCGATAGAAACTTCATTGGTAGCAAAATAAGAAAGTTATCCCACCCAAAAAAAGCAAAGCGTCAGGATTCAGTAAAATAGGCGCTATATCCAGTGCCGGTAAGCCGAATTTAATTTGGCTTTAATTTCTTCTTTCAGCGTTTCGGGGGCAAAGCAATGGCGCAGCGCTTCAAAATTGCAATGTTTCAGATGGTCAATGGTCCATTTGAACTCTTCTAACATAATGTCGTATTCTTTGCCAAGAGTGGTATCAGAAATGGCTCGCGCGTCGGTATTGATGCTCATCGACACGCCCGCATCATAAATAGTAGTGGCGGTATGCTCCTTCAAACTGGGGAATACATTGGTTTGTACATTACTGGTAGGACATACTTCCAAATGAATGTCTTTTGCTTTTAAATGCTCCAATAAATTGGGGTCCTCGGCACTTCTTACGCCATGCCCAATTCTAGTGGGGGTAAAATGCTCCAATGTTTCCCAAACGCTTTCGGCTCCTTTTGCCTCACCGGCATGCGCCGTACAAGGAATTCCTTTGGAGCGAGCATAGTTAAAGGCCGATTTATGTTCGTCAATTGGAAAGCCGGCCTCATCAGCAGCAATATCAAAGCCAACCACATATCGATTGCGAAAGGCTTCCACCAATTGAACCGTTTCCATACTTTGAGCTTCTTTGAAATGGCGAAGGGTACAAAGCAATAAACGCCCTTCTACTCCTGTAGCTCGAATGCCTTCTTCAACGGCCGAATCTACTATGGTTACTACTTCTGTTGCAGTTAATCCTTGAAACACATGTTGCAAGGGTGCAAATCGAATTTCTGCATATACAACGCCGTCTTGCTTCAACTGCTGAAATAAATCGAGGGTCACCAAACGAAGCTGCTCTTCTGTTTGCATCAATTCAAAACCTTTAATGGCTCTGGTTATATAGTCGGCCAGATCAGTGCACTTAGGCGGTGCAATGAAGTCACGGCGGTATTCTTCAAAACTTACATGGGGAGCGAGTTTCTGAACTACTTCGTAACTCAGGCTACAATCCAAATGCAAATGCAGTTCTATTTTGGGGAAAGTTGAAAAGTCCATGGTATAAAAAAGGCTATCGTTTTAGATAGCCTTCGTGAAAGTTAGAAAATTTCTTTTACAACATTGTAGATCACTCTTGGCTTACCAAGTGTATAATAGTGCAATACCGGCACTCCGGCTGCTTTCAATTCCTTCGATTGTTGCAACAACCACTCCGTACCTACTTTCTCTACATCCGCATCTACTTTGCATTTCATAATTTCAGAACTCAATTCAGTTGGAATATCAACGTTGAAAGTTCTAGGAATAACCGAAAGTTGCTTTTTTGAAGTCAATGGTTTCAAACCCGGAACAATGGGAATTTCAATACCTGCGGCTCTGCAAGCACTTACGTATTCAAAGTATTTTTTGTTATCAAAAAACATTTGAGTAGTTACGTAATCGGCTCCAGCAGCCACTTTTGCTTTCAGAAACTCAATATCCGATTGTAAGTTGGGAGCTTCAATATGTTTTTCAGGATATCCGGCAACGCCTATACAGAAATTGGTACGGAAGCCTTCGCGAATGTCTTCTTCCAAATAAATCCCGTGATTCAAATCAACGGTTTGTTTTAAAAGTTCCAATGCATTTTTATTTCCACCGGGTTCGGGTTCGAATACCGTTTCGTTCTTGGCAGCATCACCTCTCAACACCAATACATTGTCTACACCAATGAAGTTCAAATCGATCAACGCATCTTCTGTTTCACGTTTATTAAAACCACCGCATATAAGGTGAGGAACAGCATCCACTTTATAATGGTTCATGATAGCCGCACAAATACCAACGGTGCCGGGGCGCTTTCTTACCTCTACTTTCTCAAAAGTGCCATCGGCCTTTTTCTTGAACACAAACTCACTTCGATGATAGGTAACATTGATAAAAGATGGTTTGAACTCCATCAAGGGGTCCAAATGCTCATAAATAGAGTTGATGGTTTTCCCTTTCAAAGGAGGCAGGATTTCAAATGAAACCAGGGTGCTTTTCGAATTATTTATGTGGTCTATTACTTTCATCGAGTGATTTATTGTAGTGCAAACTTACTTAAGCTTTTAATTTAATACAAATGCTGTTAAATTCAATTCACAATAGGGCTTAAATGGAAGTATTACGGTATTTTTGTATAAAATCGATATTTGCGTGAGCAGTGAAATTTACACCAGTAACCTCGTTAAAGTATACGGAAAACGTACCGTTGTTAACAACGTATCTGTCAATGTAAAACAGGGAGAAATTGTTGGATTGTTAGGCCCTAACGGTGCCGGCAAAACCACTACCTTTTACATGGTGGTTGGCTTAATCAAACCGGAAGAAGGGGCAGTGCACCTCGATCAAGAAGAGATCACGAAAATGCCCATGTACAAAAGAGCTCAACTAGGTATCGGATACCTGCCGCAAGAAGCCAGTGTATTTAGGAAGATGAGTGTGGAAGATAATATCAAGGCCGTACTCGAAATGACCAAGCTCTCCAAGAAAGAACAAGCCGACAAATTAGAGGAATTATTAGATGAGTTCCGCCTTCACCATGTTCGCAAAAACCAAGGCGATAGTCTCAGTGGTGGTGAGCGCAGAAGAACTGAAATTGCACGAGCCCTGGCCGTAAGTCCAAAGTTCATATTGTTGGACGAACCTTTTGCCGGCGTGGACCCTATTGCGGTGGAAGACATTCAAAGTGTTGTTGCCAGACTGAAATACAAAAACATCGGTATTCTTATTACCGACCACAACGTAAATGAAACCCTTTCTATTTGTGATCGTGCCTACCTATTGATTGAAGGAAAGATCTTTAAACACGGTACTGCAGAAGAATTAGCAGAAGACGAGCAAGTTCGTCGCCTTTACTTGGGTAGAAATTTTGAATTGAAACGCAAGGATTATCTTCACGAAGAAGCCCTTAAAGGACTTCGCCTAAACGATCCCACAAGCAATGAGCCTGTCTAATATTAAAGTAATTGCCTTCGATGCAGACGATACCCTTTGGGTAAACGAGCCGTACTTCAGAGAAACCGAAGATAAGTTCGCTGCGCTATTGGAGGATTATCTTCCCCTGCATACAACGCATCAAGAGTTGTTCAAAACAGAAATGCAGAATTTAGCACTCTATGGTTACGGCGTGAAAGGCTTTGTGCTCTCGATGATTGAAACAGCTTCACGAATTACCAACCAAACAGCTTCTTTCGAATTAGTAGATAAAATACTGGCCTTGGGAAAAGATCTGCTCGATCGCCCTATTGAACTGCTTCCCAATATCGAGTCTGTTCTCCATCAGCTAAAACCACATTACCGTTTGGTGGTAGCTACTAAAGGTGATTTATTGGACCAGGAAAGAAAACTAAAGAAATCGGGGCTAGAACATTATTTCCATCACATAGAGATCATGAGCGACAAGCAAATGGGAGATTATCAAAAACTGATCAAGCATCTCGATATTCCGGCAACCGAACTGATGATGATCGGAAACTCCTTAAAGTCGGATGTATTACCGGTTTTGGAACTTGGCGGACATGGCGTTCACATTCCGTTTCACATCACTTGGGAACATGAAAAAGTGCACCACAAAATTGAACACCCTTTCTTTACGGAAATGAAAGAAGCAAGTGAATTGCTTCCGCTATTGCTGCCTAAAGAGTAACAGCCTTTCAAACAGAAACAGGTTAATTCTTATTCAACAACTGCTTAAACTCCGCATCGCTTACTTTAACGGGATACTTTGCACGTAAACTGTTTACCCATTTCTCTTCCAAAATTTGTTGATAATCGTTTATCACCAAGCCTTTGGCGTCTTCAAACTTGCGAGGCTCTCGATTCGGGTATACTTTAATGATATATGCGAAAGTGAGGGTTTTGTCTTGCTCATTCATTACCGGGGCAGTGATCAACTTCTCCGAGAAGCGAGTTCTTTCTACAACAGGAATTTGTCCCAGTTCAAATCTTCCCGAATCTCCTTGCAAAGTACCATTCGCCATTTCTAACATCTTCTTCCAAGAGTTGGGATCAGCCTGTAAAGCAGCGGAGGTTTGCTCAAACGTGTTTTGATTGTTCGCAGAAAAAATCAGCGCATCGGCACTGGCTTCCCACCAGTATTTGTCGCGGTTCTTTTGAAAATAATCTTGTAATCCAACCGAATCAGCCGCAGCTGCCTCCCATACTTGTTTCTGCATCACTTCAAAAAGTAAATTTCCTTCAGCGAACTCCTTGATCTGCGCTGCAAATTGCGGATTGAATTCTTCTAAATGTTCTCTATAATACTCGAATGTGGTATTTTGAATGAACTGATCTAATTGCGCTTCATTGGTTTTAGCGCCGCGCATATTCTCAAAGTTCCGAATCACTTCAATATAATTCAGCCAATCTTTTAAAGTTACATTCTTGCCTTTATAGGAGAAGAGCGTTGTGGCGTCGTTTAATTCCGGTGCTTGAGTATAGGTAGAAGCAGCCCACACACTGTCTGTTATCATATTAAACAAGGCTGAATTGAAATTCGCCTTTTTGAAATCAGTTAGGGCAAAGATCTTATTCAATAGAATATTCGATGCGATTGAAATCCGATTGTCGGCAGCTACATACTGACGAAATAGTTCTTTATCATTCGGATTGTTTAGATCGGCTTGTAATGGCACACGTTTGTTTAATTTCAAAATATGATACCCATAGGCGGTGAGCACGGGTTTTGAAATTTCTCCAGGTGCTTTCAATCCAAACGCAGCCGCTTCAAAAGAAGCATCGTATTTGCCAATACCAAAGTCGGGAATTTGCCCACCATTTTCATAACTCAAGTTATCACCCGAATAGTTTTTGGCGAGGTTCTTAAAATCAGCACCCTTTTTTAGTAACACATACAGTGAATCGGCTAACTTCTTGGCTTTGGCTTTCTGAGCCGCACTTGGATCGGGAGGAAATGCAATTAGGATCTGTGAAACACTAACCTTTCCAATTGCGGGTCTAGACTTCATCACTTTAATGATGTGAATTCCTGCTTTTGAACGATAAGGCTTGCTCACTGTACCCGGTTTGGTTGCGTAAGCAAGGGTTTCAATTTCATAAGGAAGGTTCAAAGCGGTAATGTATCCGATGTATCCTTTTCTTGTTTTAGCCAATTCATCGTCTGAGAAACTTGCGGCCAATTGTCCGAAATCAGCACCCTTCGAAGCTTTTTCATAGATCAATTGTGCTTTCTTTTGAATTTCTTTCTGTTGAGCTTCGGTCATTCCGGGCTTGATGGACAAAAAGATATGCGCCAATTCTAAGTCCTTTTTACTTCTTTCCATCGCCTCGTCTACCAATTTGTTCAAACTACTTTCGTCCATCATATAGCTATCAGCTACCTGAGAACGAAAATTATTGACCTCTGCTACTTGAGTGGGCAGCGTGTCCATTTTCAAATCGTACGCTGCTTGAACTTTCAACTTAAATCGAATGTACAAGTCAAGATAGATGCGAAGGTTTTTCTCATCCATTGGTAAGCCGGCATTGTTCTTTTTATAGGCTTCTACAAAAGCATCACGGGTTACCGATTTAGAGCCATAGGTAAACAATACTTGTGAAAAGCTTTTCAATGCCACTACTTGCATCAATACGATCAGCGAAACTTTATACAAATTCTTCATAGAAGATTACTTCGATTTTAACTTTAAGGTGATCACTTCGTCTAATTGATCATAACTCAATTTCTTCGCTACAATTCTTTTGTCTTTATCAAGAAGATATAAGATCGGAGTTTGATACACATCGTACAACTGTTTGTAGCCCGGCTTGTTCGCCGCTTCAATCTCTGCTGCTTTTGCAGGAGTTTGATAAACATGGTACCATCCCGATAGATCGTGTTTTTGAATGAATTCCTTCCAATTGTCTTTACCGCCATCAGTCATTACTCCATAAATGGCCACACCAAGCGCCTTCCATTTGGCTTTGTACATCGAGTCTACCCTAGGAACTGTTTCTTTACAATGGCTACAGGTTGGATCCCAGAAGCACACTACAGTTAAGGGTGCTTGAACGGCATACAAGGGCAAGGGATGATCAGTGGTGTCTACCATTTCCAGATTTGCAGCCGGTTGACCAATCAGGTTCGCCATTAAACTATAGGCCCGTTTGGTCATGAAATCCATGTACTGCTTGGTAAAGAAATTCGTATGTCCGGTATTGATGTATTTTTCGAACAGATGTACAAAAACGGCATCCTGACCCATGTATTCCGGATTGATGTATTTCTGAACGAAGTACACCATGTAATACTTGAAGGTTTCATCGTTGGCCCGGCTGTACACAACAATCCGATCTACTTCTTTAATTAATGAATCGGGTGCAGGCACTACCAATTCTCTGAAGTATCGATTGAGTTTGTTTTCGAGGAAGGGCGTACGAATCAGTCGCTCATCATAGAAACTGATGCCATCCCAAAAATGCGATTTGTAATAATTGTATGCATAAACCGAATCGTACTTTCCTCCGGGATGCTTATCTGCCGGAGGTATCACCGGATCGCGCATGGCTTTGAACAGCGTGGCCAACAAAGCTTGCGGATTCTTTTTGATGATGCTGTCGCGAAACTTATCAACTGATTCTGCAATTTTCTTTCTCTCTTCAATCAACTTTACACTATCAGCAGCATTTGCAAGTGCTAATTGCTGACCTATTTGAACAGATTTCAATCCTGCTTCGCCGGCAAATTTGCTGTAGCGAGAGAACAAACTGTTTTCGGGTGAATTGGTAAATACAATGGAAGCCGGAATTTTTGCTGTATCGGCGCTTACTTGAAATTGTTGTTGTTTATCGAGCAGTAGTTCGAATAAGATCTCCATTCGCGGAGATACTACAAAATAGATGCCTCCCGGAAGTGCTTTTTTCCCTTTAAAAACGCCTTTGCTGTTTTGATCGAGGATGGCAGAATCGGCCAAGGCTTTTTTTGTACCGTAATAATAGCCTAGGTATACTTTTGAATTTTTGAAAGGCTTTAGGGTAACAGCAATGGAATAACCGGTTTGAGCTTTTACAGCCGCAAAAACGGTCAATAATAAGGTAAGCGTAACGAGTTTCTTCATGGTCATGGTCCTTCTAACTACTAAATTATCAATATATAACGTGTTTTTCACGAAATCCTTGTGAAAGCAGTTTGTTAATAGATGTATTTTAAGAAGATACGAGTTGCAAAGGGCTTGCGTTAGGTCCCTAAATTTATTTATTGGAGCGTTTTGTTCGGGCACTGCCGGTCCCGAATCGCTGTGCTCTCGGGACGGGCTGCTTGCGCCAGCAACCTAAGGCCTAATGCCTAACAGCCCAAAGCCTAATACCTAATTACCATCTTTGTAGTACATTTAGAGTCAAAATCTCTGCTTAATGAAATGGACATTCCTCACGGCCGCCTTACTGATGGCGGGTGGCGTTGCCGCACAGCAAGTAAATATCAATCAACACTTTAAAAATTGGAAGCCTCGAAACATTGGTCCGGCAGGCATGAGCGGTCGTATTACCGCCATTGATGCCGTTCACAGCAATCCCAATATCATCTTCTTGGGAGCAGCTTCCGGAGGTGTTTGGAAAACAACCAATGGCGGCAATGAATGGACGCCGGTTTTCGACGAACAGCCCTTGCTGAACATCGGTTCCATCGCCATTCAACAGTCCAACCCCGCCGTGGTATGGGCCGGAACAGGTGAAGGAAACCCCAGAAACTCATTAAATATTGGAGAAGGTATTTACAAATCGATGGACGGGGGAAAATCCTGGAAAAAGATGGGATTGGACAAAACCCGCAACATCCACCGCATTATCATCGACCCTACCAATCCACAAGTAGTATATGCTGCCGCTATTGGCAACCCCTATGGAGAACATCCTGAGAGAGGTGTGTTTAAAACAACGGATGGAGGAGAAACTTGGTCGAAAATTCTCTACGCCAACGATACCACCGGTTGTGGTGAATTGGTGATGGATCCTTCTAACCCTAATAAATTGATTGCGGCATTGTGGCAGCACCGCCGCCAACCCTGGGTGTTCAAAAGCGGCGGACCTGGCAGCGGACTCTATATTACCTACGATGGTGGGAAGAACTGGAAGAAACTGGATAAAGAAAACGGAATGCCCGAAGGCAATATCGGAAGAATTGGTCTCTCCTTTTCAAGATCCATGCCCTCAAGAGTGTATGCAAAAATCGAATCTTCAAAGAACGGCTTCTACAGAAGTGATGACGGTGGATTGAACTGGAGCTTGGTGAATGCCGGCCCCGAAGTAACCGACCGCCCCTTCTATTTCCAAGAAATTTATGTAGACCCCGCGAATGAAAACCGCATCTATGATATCCATTCTACCGTAACCCTTACGGAAGATGGTGGCAAGAGCTTTTCAACCCTCATCCCCTACAGTGGTGTACACCCCGATCACCACGCGTGGTGGATCAACCCCAAAGACCCCAATTTTATCATCGACGGTAACGACGGTGGTATCGCTGTTTCACACGATAGAGGCAAAACTTGGCAATTCGATGAGAAGCTTCCTATTGGACAATTCTATCATATCAATGTAGACAATCAAATTCCTTACAATGTAATGGGTGGTATGCAAGACAATGGTAGCTGGCATGGACCTGCTTACACTTGGACCAATGGCGGTATCCGCAACTATTATTGGGCCAATGTGGGTGGTGGTGATGGCTTCGATGTAATGGCCGACCCTGATGACCCCAATTGGATCTACAGCATGAGCCAAGGAGGCTATCTCGGAAAATCAAATATCAAAACAGCAGAAAGCTGGTTCTTACGTCCGGGCGTAACCGATCCCAAAGTAAAACTCCGTTACAACTGGAACTCGGCGATGGCGCAAGACCCCACCGATTCTAAAACGATCTATTACGGAAGTCAATTCTTATTCAAAAGCACCAATAAAGGAGCTACTTGGGAAGTAGTATCACCCGATTTAACCACGAACAATCCGGAACAGCAAAAACAAAACGAAAACGGTGGATTGACTTTGGACATCACCGGCGCGGAAACTTACAATACCATTCTCGCCATTGCTCCTTCTCCTAAACAAGCAGGGGTAATTTGGGTGGGAACCGATGATGGCAATGTGCAGCTCACGACGGATGGCGGAAAAACCTGGACCAATTTCAGAGGTAAGATTCCCGGAATGCCCACCGGCGCTTGGGTACCTCAAATTCGCGCATCCAATTACAATGCCGGTGAAGCCTTCGTAGTAACCAACGATTATAGAAGAGGAGATTTCAAACCTTATATTTTCCGCACCACCGATTTCGGAAAAACCTGGACTCGATTGGCAGACGATACTAAAGTAAAAGGCTATGCGCTTACGATGATTCAAGACCCCGTTGAACCCAATTTGATTTTTGTTGGAACTGAACATGGCTTGTGGGTGAGCATGGACAATGGAGCCAGCTTCCAACAATGGAAAAACGGTTATCCTGCTGTTTCAACCTATGATTTTGCTATTCAAGAAAGAGAAGCCGATTTGGCCATCGCTACTTTCGGAAGAAGCTTGTGGATATTGGATGACATTCGTCCGCTCAGAGCATTGGCCGCAAAGAAAGGGCAGCTTTCAAAATTGTTGACGGTATTTCCTGCTCCTGAAGCGTACAAAGCGAATTATCGTCCTGCCATGGGTTACGAATGGAGCTTGGCCGGTTTGTACGATGCATCGAACAGGCCTTATGGAGCGGCGATTTCCTTTTTAATCAACAAAACGAAAAAGCCTGCGGACACCACCAAGAAGACTTTGAGCGATACGGTGTATGTAAAGATCTACGATCAGCAACGCAATCAAATTCGTTCATTGAGATGGAATGTAGACAGTGGTTTCCAGCGTCAATATTGGTATATGGAAGAAAAGGGCTATCGTTTCCCCGGAAGTCCAAAACCAAAGCCTGATGCTGATGAACCCGGCGGAGACGAGGCATTGGCGGGTACGTATAAAGTTCTGCTCACTTACAATGGCGAAAGCGATTCAACCATGATTGTAGTAAAAGACGATCCACGCATTGGCAATAAGAACGAAGCGAAATTGGCACAGCGTGCGTTGGCGAAGCGTTTGAGAGCCAGCGGCGACAAGTTGATTGCCATCACCGATCGTTTCAATGAAGCGGAAGAGATCATCAACAAGGTAAATGCCAGTTTGGATAAGATAGAAGGAAAAGAGGCCGATAGTTTGCGCAACAGTGCGAAACCGATCTTAGACTCTATTAAAGTATTACGAGAAAAAATTTCCGGTAAGAAGGTAGACAAGCAAGGATTATCGGCCAGCTTGGATCCAACCATTCAATCGCGCTACTACGAAGCCTACAATTATATCGGCGCTCGACTGCTAGCCCCCGGAAGTTTTGAAACCGCTTTGGTGGAAAATTCCGAGAAGGAAATTGCCGAGCTCGCTAAAACCGTGAATGGGTTCTTCGACACCAAATGGAAAGCCTATCAAAGTTTGGTAGAAAGCACGAAGATTTCCTTGTTTAAGAGTTGGAAGGCGATTGAGTAAATTGCCAAGTCTTAGAAATGCACTAACAAAAACGCCTACAAGATTTTGTAGGCGTTTTTGATTATATGAATGTTCTTAATGTCCTACAAAAGCTTCCGGATGATTACGATAATCAACAAACAGAAAATTACAAGATTGATAAACGGACAAAGAAAAACATATAGTGCTATGACTCTACTATTGAGTTGACTATACACTTGCTTCAAGTCGAGTTGAACAATTCTTTTTTTGATATAATAACGGATCGGATAGTGAGTGAAATACCAAATCCCGCCGCTAATACCAACTCCAACATATGGGTTTATAGTAAACGGCAAAAAGGAGATCAGTATAATCTCAATTGCAATTAGTGCGAAAAAACACTCAGTACTCGTAATTGAAGAAGCAATATCCTCGATTGGAATTTTTGGCTTCTTAGCTACTTTAGCACAGAAACTGTAATTGATAAGATATAATAGTTTCATTATAAATCTTTAAAGTCATTGAAGGGTATCGGTTAAGAGAAAGGATGATAAAAGGCTTGGAAATATCCACTGCGCAAAAAAATTATAAAATACACTAGAAATGGAAATCGACGATACTTCGCAACCTCGTAAAACTGTTTTTTAATTTGATACTTTCTTTCTAACAATTTAAACCATTATTATTTACAAGTGGGCAACTCCTTCCAACCGTCAGGGGGTACCTTTACATTTAACAAACAAGCCGGCACTGGAAAATCCTCTAAAAAAACAAATGCATCTGGATTATCGGGAAGTAACTTAATAAAGTAAGCATCGCCAAATGTCTTCATTCCTCCTGGCGTATGGACCAAATCGGTGAATTGCTTTCCTTTATACTCGTATTTTACTCTTGACATGATTCCACCTTTATAGCCTTCGGAATATACAATTGTACAAATCGAATAAACACCGTTGTTGTAAACTTTATTTCTTCTATAAAGTTGATTAGCAAAAAGCAAAAAAACTATCGATAAGAATACAATTAATAGCCTCTTATTCTCTTTGAAAGTTTCTTTTCCTGTTAAATCCATTTTAAAATCTATTTCATGTTACCCACAAATTCATTCTCTGGCAATCAATACATCTTCAAGACCTAATTTCGTGTACAAATCACATAAGATTCAATGTAGTTACAAACTACTATCTTCAATCTATTCTGACATAAGTCTTCCACCAATATCGTAATACTAATACAGTTAAATTAATTCCGACATTAGCGTTTCGATTCAACAAACACACCATTTTTAGGGAACTGAATTTCATTTAAGTAGTTTAAAATGCGTTGCCTCTCCTTGTCCTTTGGAGAACCCGGCTCTACTCTGAATGACTGTAAAATATCATAAATGGAAATTGGTGTTTTCTCGTCTCCTTTATAGTAGATTGGATTAGGTATTGTCATCTTTTTATTGACTATTAAATATCCTAAGAAATAGATTACTTCGTTGCTTGTACTTTCACCGTAGATTCTCCACAAAGGAATGACAATTATTGCTTTTCAAATATAGTTCGGTCAACTCTAAAAAAGTAATTTTAAGCATTTAATATCTTTTTGGTGCTTTAGAATAGGGAAATAAACCCATTACACGCCTTACTCAAATTTAATTAGCGGTAGCATAAAATCACAAATCTCTAGCCTAGTCAATATATTCTTGAAATTCTAACTATAAAATCTTGAATAATCATTGAACAAAATTTGTACATTACTATTTAGCATCGTTGAAGTGTAATCTCTACAAACTTGGCCAGATGTAAAAAGTATTTCCAAAATACCAACCTTTAGAATATTCAAAACTTCTAGATTTTTACTAGTACCAATTAGATTAATATAAGTAAAAGAATGACTTATAAAATCAGAGGATGTATAAGTGTTAATTTCATTTGCTAGCCTTATTGAAAATTCATTCATAAATGAATATCCTCCAACCTCGAAATCATCAAAAATCTTAGACTTAAGGCAATACTCATGAAATTCGGGAACGGTTTCAAACAATAATTCCGCAAGCTTTTGAAATGTAAACGTATCAATCTCATTTAATTTATTCATACAACTTAAATTACTTTTTAAAGCTAAGTCCAGTTCCATCAGTCAGATTTTGAATTACTTCAAATACAATTTGCCGATCCGACTCACAAAGCTCACCATAATTACCTTTCAAAAATTTGGCCATCGCAGCTAAGGCTTCTTCACCTTTTTGAACATGCGAGCCGCTCGCAGATGTTATTACACCTTCGCTTTTTTCAAGTTTAATTATTGCTCCAGTAGAACCATCTCCATATTTAGCCCCTGCTCTCCAAAGTTTTTCAATCCAGCTACGAAGCTTTGGGTTTTGAACTATTCTCAGCATTCTCATCCTTTGCGATTCTAACAATAAAATCTCCTTACTAAATTTTGCTTTGTTCGCAAACAAAGTCCCACCTTTAAGAAAAGGGTTTGGCAAAACCATAGAAGCAGCTAAATTTATTGTCGCACGATTGGCTTCGTCCTGAGAAGGATATTCTTTGTATATTGATCGATCTCCTTTTACAAATATATCCCATCTCATTTCTTCCTGTCTCAGGTAATCCTCTCCAGCATTAGAATATTGATTTCTTCCCTCCCCGTAGTACCTATATGCTACTATGGCCGTAGTTGTTACTCCTGCCGAACTCGTCGAATTTACAATCTTTGTTTTGGTTACCGACCATTCACCATATTCATTCTTTTCAATTTTGCCACCACCATGCCATAATCTGTGCCACCATGCTCCCATTCTAGTAGCAAAATCTCCAAGTGGATCAACATTTATTATGGGATTGTTGTCCATACTCTGGTATGGCGAGTAGTCTTCCTGAATATTGGCATATGGATCGATTTGCAAAAATCTACCCAATTGTGGATCTAGGCTCCTGTAAAATGTAGAATATATATCTAGACTATTTCCATTTATTAGCTCTTGTGTTTCAAATTGACTTGCGGCATTCCATCTTAAATAATTTATTAATGAATTATTAGTTTTTGCCGAGATTCCGGCCATCGTCAATCCAAAAGGATAATAATGCGTCTCCTCCAGTATCTGCCCCTTACTCAAAGTAACTTGTAAATTATCAAAGTAAACATCAATATTTGGTGTTTCATTACTAACATAAACGTACAAATAACCATTCTTAGTCACAGGCAAATCCGTAAACTGATGTATCTTAAAGGTTTCATTCGCTCCAACAATATCCGGATTACCACTTACAAACTTGAACTGCTCATCAACCAATATCCAGTTTAAATAAGCTTTAGGGCGACCGGCAACTGTAGTTTGGCTAGTTAAAAAGCTATTGGCAACATTGGAGGGTAGACCGCTGCTTGTAAATTCAGTTGCCGTAGGTCCCCCCTTTGAAGAAGCCATATTGGCAAACGAGTTGGTCAGTGCACTAACTAAGTCATTCAAGGCGCTGGTAGGCGTTTGTGGACTTACTCCCCCTGTTTTGTACCAACTACTTACTCGTACATTAAACTTATCGCCTGCCATTACTTTTAAGATAATAGCTGGCCCTAATTTATTACCACTTCCACTGGTTTTAGCAG
>FRDC01000494.1_pt1 | contig 133068 bp, 102 predicted proteins | sample 1106171 | NCBI WGS metagenome assembly FRDC01 (sample SAMEA3930566, study PRJEB13176) | freshwater metagenome | biome: Drinking water system; feature: drinking water; material: water | place: Singapore | collected 2014-12-20 | reverse complement strand
GATTAAAAAGATTAACATTGATAGATTTTCGATAATCTGTATAATTTGCGTTATCGGCGTTCCAATCAAATGGAACACGAATAACACCGATTAAAAAGATTAACACTGATAGATTTGCGATAATCTGTATAATTTGCGTTATCGGCGTTCCAATCAATTAAATCTTTTCCCAGCTAGCCCTATCTTTACCATCTTTAATTTGAATACTCAATGATTTTAATTTATCGCGAATCACATCCGATGTAGCGAAATCTTTTTTAGCGCGTGCCTCATTACGCAAGTCAATAATGGTTTGCATTAATCCATCAACCAATTCTCCATCACCACCTGCTTTTTCATCCTTCAAACCTAATACATCATGAATAAAACTTAAGAACTTTTGTTTAAACAGCGTAAGGTCTTCATCCGTTAGTGATTCTTGACCGTCAACCGCGCGATTGATAAAATTCACGCCCTCAAACAACGTTGCAATTAAAACCGGACAATTAAAATCATCATTCATTGCGGCATAGCATTTTTCAACGTAATCGCCAACATTCATAGAACTAACGTTTGCAGCACTTATGCGTTTTATAGTTTCGGAGGCTGTTATAAGTCTTTTATACCCTTTTTCAGCAGCGTTCAATGCTTCGTTAGTAAAATCTAATGTGCTTGAATAATGTGCTTGTAGCATAAAAAAACGAACACACATTGGGCTATAACCTTTTTCAAGTAAATGATGATTGCCGGAAATTAATTCTAAAGGTAGAAACGAATTTCCTAATGATTTACTCATTTTTTGGCCATTAACGGTAAGCATATTTCCGTGCATCCAATACCTAACGGGATGAGAACCTACGCTACTAACGTTTTGTGCGATTTCACATTCGTGATGCGGAAATTTTAAATCCATTCCACCGCCGTGTATATCAAAATTATTTCCTAGATATTTTGTACTCATGGCCGAACATTCTAAATGCCAACCGGGAAAGCCAATTCCCCAAGGCGATGGCCATTTCATAATATGGCTACGATCGGCTTTTTTCCATAATGCAAAATCATACGGATTTTTTTTCTCGCTCTGTCCTTCTAAATTTTCACGAGTGTTTTCATACAATTCATCTAATATTCTTCCTGATAAAACCCCATAATCACCAAACTTATCGTTGTATTTTAAAACATCAAAATATACGCTTCCGTTAATTTCATAAGCAAATCCGTTATCGATAATCATTTTAATCATTTCTATTTGCTCAATTAAGTGACCGGTGGCGGTTGGTTCAATAGTTGGAGGATAAGCATTAAATAAATCCATGACGTGATGAAAATCGAGGGTGTAATGCTGTACAATTTCCATTGGGTCTTTATTTTCGAATCGCGCTTTTTTAGCAATTTTATCTTCGCCCGAGTCGGCATCGTCGGTTAAGTGACCAACATCGGTAATGTTTCGTACATAACGCACTTTGTATCCCAAGAAGGTTAAATAACGGTAAATAATATCAAATGTGATGAAGGTTCGTACATTTCCTAAATGCGCGTAATTGTAAACAGTAGGCCCGCATACGTATAAACCAACGTAAGGAGGATTAATTGGCACGAAAGCTTCTTTTTTTCGCGAAAGACTGTTTTGAATATGTAACGTTGAACTCATGCTTAAAAATAAAAAACCCTCTCACAAAGAAAGGGTTTTTTAACTATAATGGCTTTATTTTTTTAAATTCCGTCGAGCTGACCATCAGCAAAATATTTTCCGTTTTTATAAATTTCAACTTTCAAGATTAAGCCGTTTTTATCGTACTTATACCATTTGCCGTTAATTAATTTTCCGCCTTTAAACTCACCATCTTGCACCAATCGTTTTTGATCATCATATAGTTTTTGATAACCGTCTTTAATTTCTTTAGTAGGATTATTTGTGGTAAGAGCGGCATCGGTAGTTGCGGTTTTAGTAGGTTTTTCATACTTACTTAAATCTTCTTCTTTACCAATTAGTTTTTGCTCTTTACGTGACGACTCATCGGCTTTACCGGCCGCAAAATTCATTTCTTCTTTAACCTGACCGGTATTGTAATAGCGAACAAGTTTTCCGTTTTCTTGACCATTTGAAGCGTCAAATTCCAATTCTTTTTTTCCGTTAGGAAAATAGTAAATTACTTTGCCTTCGGTTTTGCCTGCAGTATTAAAACTTTTTTCTTGGGCCACTTGACCATTTTCATAATAGCGCTTGAAACCGCCGGTATAAGCATTGTTTTTCCAAGTACCTTCTTCCTCAACTTGACCGTTTTCGTAATAGGATTTAAACGTTCCGCTTGGGCGACCGTTTTTGTATTCAATTTCACTCTTCACTTTTCCGCTTGGGAAATACAGTTTCCACAAACCGGTTTTTTTCCCGTCAGTATAAGCCCCTTCTTCAGCTACGGCATCGGCAGCGTATCCTTTACCGGCATAAGTTTTATCGTTTCCGTAAATTTTCCAAGCGCCGGTTTTTTTTCCGTTAGCATCGGTTTTATTTACGTCCTGTGGGTTATTTCCAGCCCACGTTGAAGCAACCAGCCCAATAAATAGCAAACTCAGGTAGATTTTTTTCATGGTCGTTTCTTTAGTGTTCCAATGTTTGGTGCCACAAAATAACAATTTTTACAAACGTGACAAAACAAAATTTCTGCCAAGGCCCGTTTTAACAAGTTATTTTGCTGTTTTTGCGCTTTGAATCCAGTACGGCCATTGCCAATGAAAAGTTACTTTTAAAGTTGTATATTATTCAACATTGTTTCAACCAGCCCCGCAAGATTAAAATTAGCTTTCCAGCCCCAATCGTTAGCAGCCATAGAATCGTCTATACTTTGTGGCCATCCGTCGGCAATTTGTTGACGGTAGTCGGGAGCAAATTCTATTTGAAAATCGGGAATGTGTTTTTGAATTTCAGCTGAAATCATGGATGGTGTAAAACTCATTCCTGCCAAGTTATAGCTTGAACGAATTTTTATTTTTTCGGCAGGAGCATTCATAATTTCAATAGTGGCTCTTATGGCATCATTCATATACATCATAGGCAACATAGTATCTTTTTCTAAAAAACAGGTAAACTTTTGTTTAGCCTTTGCTTTATAAAAAATATCTACGGCATAGTCAGTTGTGCCACCTCCGGGTAATGATTTATAACCGATGAGACCGGGATATCTTAATCCGCGTACATCAACCCCATATCGCTTGTGATAATATTCGCACCAACGCTCGCCGGCTTGCTTGCTAATACCGTAAACTGTAGCCGGATCCATAATGGTGTTTTGAGGGGTGTTTTGTTTTGGTGTGGTTGGACCAAATGCTGCAATACTGCTTGGCCAATATAATTTATCGATGTGTTTTTCGCGAGCAATATCGAGTAAATAAAAAAGCGAATTCATGTTAAGTTCCCAAGCGAAAGACGGATTTTTTTCGGCTGTAGCCGACAGCAAAGCGGCTAGCAAATAAACTTGTTTAATGTTATGTTTTTGCACACAATCAAAAACCGCATTTTTATCAAGTACATTTAGCGAAACGTAATTGTTTTCGTTCGTGGAGGCGGCTTTTATATCGCTTGCTATAACTTGGTCATTTCCGAAAGCTGTGCGCAAATTTTCTACCAATTCGGTACCAATTTGCCCTTTTGAACCAATAACCAATATTTTTCCGGTTTTTCCCATCTTTTTATTTGTGAAGGGCTAATATACACAATTTGTATTTACCTCATTTTTTTGCAAAAATTAGGCTGAAAGTCAGTTGCGCAAATGATTAAAATCAGTACAACTTGATTCAACACAAAACATAAAATTGTAAATTTGCCTCATTAATTTTCCATATTCCTGCAAAATATGGCACTGTACAATAAATACGATAAAAATACGCTGCAAAAAAAGTTGCAGGCCGAGAGTTTTCCTCGAAAAACAGTTTCGTTTTACCGATATGTTATACTAACCGAACCTGAACTATTGCGAGATGAATTGTATCGCGAATGGGAAAAGCTTGGAGTGTTAGGAAGAGTGTATTTAGCACAAGAGGGAATTAACGCTCAAATTTCTATTCCGGAACCTCAAGTGAAAAATTTTATTCAATCGCTTAACAGAAGAAAACAGTTTGAGAGTATGCCGTTGAAATGGGCGGTTGAAGATGATGGAAAATCTTTTTTGAAATTGGTTATTCGCGTTAAACAAAAAATTGTTGCCGATGGACTTGACGATAATAGTTTTGATGTTACTAATGTTGGAAAACACTTAACGGCTAAAGAATTTAATGATGCGCTTGAATTGCCGGGAACAGTAGTTGTTGACATGCGTAACCATTATGAAAGTGAAGTGGGAAAATTTGAGGGTGCAATTTGTCCCGATGCTGATACTTTTCGTGAAGAGTTGCCAATAGTTTTAGATGAATTGAAAGACAAGAAAGATCAAAAAATATTAATGTATTGTACCGGAGGTGTACGTTGTGAAAAAGCGAGCGCTTATTTAAAACATCACGGATTTACCGATGTAAATCAATTGCACGGCGGCATTATTGATTATGTTCGACAAATTAAAGCCGAAAAAATTCCATCAAAATTTATTGGAAAAAATTTTGTTTTTGATCAACGTCTTGGAGAACGAATTACGGAGGATATAATTTCTGAATGTCATCAATGCGGAGCAATATGCGACAACCACACCAATTGCGCAAATGATGATTGCCATTTATTGTTTATACAATGTGATGCGTGTAAAGAACAAATGAAAAATTGTTGTACGCCTTCCTGTAAAACCGTAATTGAACTTCCAATTGATGAGCAAAAGAAAAAAAGAAGAGGGAAACAAAAAAAGCATGCACATGCTGTGTATACCAGCCGCTTGAGACCAAATTTAAAACTAATAATGTTGGCAGTAAAACCCGAAGATAAATGAATTTTTAATACATTTGAAGAATGAGAAATTGTTTTGTGATCGATATTAAAGCCATTACGAAGCGTAATCCGGAATGAGGATAATTTACTTATTCGAATTTTTCATTTCAATCATTTTTAAAATTTATAATTATGCCAATTTATCATAAACTGGGGAACATTCCTCAAAAACGACATACAATTTTTCAACAAGCGAGCGGCAAACATTATTACGAACAACTTTTCGGTACCGAAGGATTTTCGGGAATGTCGGCCTTGTTGTATCATGTGCATCGCCCAACGCAAATAAAGGAAGTGCGTAAGTCCATAGACGTTAGTCCTAAAATATCGATTTCTAAAAACATTAAGCCTTTGCTTTTACAGGGTTTTAACCTAAAAGCAGAAGACGATTTTTTAGACAGCAGAAAAGCATTAATGGTTAATAGCGATGTGGTGATTGGATTGGCGGCCCCGCGCAAATCGATGAAAAATTATTTTTACAAAAATGCCGATGCCGATGAAATGATTTTCATTCACAAAGGAACCGGAACATTGCGAACATTAATGGGAAATATTTTGTTTGAGTATGGTGATTATTTAGTAATACCTCGGGGAATGATTTATCAAATCGATTTTAATACCGATGACAATCGGTTGCTGTATTTAGAAACACATCACCCGTTATACACCCCTCAACGGTATAAAAATTCAGTTGGTCAACATTTGGAGCATTCTCCATTTTGTGAGCGTGATTTTAAACTTCCTTCAAATTTAGAAACGTATGATGAAAAAGGTGATTTCATTCTAAAAATCAAAAAAGAAGGAATGTTGCATGAATTGGTTTACGCTACTCATCCCTTTGATGTGATTGGCTGGGACGGATATAATTACCCCTGGGCTTTTTCCATTCACAATTTTGAACCCATAACGGGGCGCGTACATATGCCGCCGCCCATTCATCAAACTTTTGAAACAAGTGCATTTGTTGTTTGTTCATTTTGTCCGCGTTTGTACGATTACCATCCAAAAGCAATTCCTGCACCTTACAATCACAGTAATATTGATAGTGATGAGGTGTTGTATTATGTTGACGGTGATTTTATGAGCAGAAATAATATTAAGCAGGGGCATTTAACGTTGCATCCGAAAGGAATTCCACATGGCCCTGCTCCCGGTGCAATGGAAAGAAGTATAGGACAAAAAGAAACGGCCGAGTTGGCAGTAATGATTGATACCTTTAAACCACTAATGCTAACTGATGTAGCAATGGAAATGGATGATGGAATTTATTATAAGAACTGGGCAGAATAAATGGTTTAAACAAAAACAAAAAAAAAAATTATAATGAGCAAAGAAGTAAAAAATGTAGAATACGGATTGGAAAAAATTTTTGAAGGCGCACAGGATTTTTTACCCCTATTGGGAACCGATTATGTTGAATTTTATGTGGGCAACGCCAAACAAGCCGCACATTTTTATAAAACCGCATTTGGATTTCAGTCGCACGCATATGCAGGACTGGAAACCGGTTTGCGCGATCGTTGTTCGTATGTATTAAAGCAAGATAAAATTCGTTTAGTACTTACTACTGCGTTAAACAGCAATTCTCCAATAGGAGAGCATGTAAAGAAACATGGCGATGGCGTAAAAGTGATTGCTCTTTGGGTTGAAGATGCTCGTAAAGCATGGGAGGAAACAACAAAACGCGGTGCAAAATCATTTATGGAACCAACCGTTGAAAGCGACAGCAACGGTGAAGTGGTGCGTGCAGGAATTCATACGTATGGTGAAACTGTTCACATGTTTGTTGAACGTAAAAAATATGATGGTCCGTTTTTACCCGGATTTGTAGAATGGAAAAGTGAATATAATCCGAAACCGGTGGGTTTAAAATTTGTAGATCACATGGTGGGAAATGTAGGATGGGGTGAGATGAATACATGGGTAAAATGGTATGAAGATGTTATGGGATTCGTTAATTTTTTATCGTTTGATGATAAACAAATTCATACTGAATATTCGGCGCTAATGAGTAAAGTGATGAGCAACGGTAACGGAAGAATTAAATTTCCGATTAATGAACCTGCCGAAGGGAAAAAGAAATCGCAAATTGAAGAGTATTTGGATTTTTATGAAACACCGGGTTGCCAACATATCGCGATTGCTACCGATGATATTATAAAAACGGTGACTGAATTGCGTGCACGTGGTGTAGAATTCTTATCGGCACCGCCACACGCTTATTATGAAGCCATTCCTGCACGCCTAGGAAAACACATGAGTATGATGAAAGAAGATATAGCAGTGCTTGAAAAACTAGCAATACTTGTTGATGCTGATGAAGAGGGATATTTATTGCAAATATTTACCAAGCCGGTTGAAGACCGTCCAACATTATTTTATGAAATTATTCAACGCATGGGCGCTAAAGGATTTGGCGCAGGTAATTTCAAAGCTTTGTTTGAATCAATTGAACGCGAACAAGCTTTACGGGGAACCTTGTAAGGAAAGCGAGTTAAATTTTTCAATTAATCCCTGTGAATATTCACAGGGATTTTTAATTTTTATAGGATTGAATTGATTATTTTTGACAGTCGTGAAAAACAGGCTTAATTATGTATTGTTTTTAGTATTCTTTTTTTTGTCGGTTGGCAACAATGTTAACGCATCGTCGATTGACAGTGCATTTATTGATTCACTCAACAAAAGAAGCTTTGAAATTTCGTCATTTTATTCCAATCAATCGCTCGAATACGCTAAAAAGGCTTATTACTTTGCTGAAAAGCAAAATTACCGCAGAGGCAAAATTTATGCCCTTGTAAACATTGCTGTTGTTAACCGAAACCAAGGAAATTTTTCTTTTTCCCTTGAAAAGCTAAAAACTGCGTTGGAAGAGGCTTATTTTTTGAAAGACAATGTGGCCATTGCAACATGCTTGTATAACATTGGTGACTTGCATAAAATTTTAGGAAATTATGATAATGCGGTTGTGTATTTTACAAATGCATATACACTATTTCATACTTCGAACGATTATTTGCATGAATTAATGAGTGTAAATAACATGGCACATTCCTATATGGATAAGGGTTTCAAATTAAGCGACACTACATATTTTCATAAGGCCATAAAATTGTATTTAACAACATTGCATTTGGCCGGCGTTTATAAAATGGAGAATCGACGCATTACAGCATTTATCAATTTAGCGAATGCGTACAACGTTTTTGGAAAACAAGTGAACAGTGAAATTTATTATAGTAAATCCATTGCGTATTCGTTACTATCATTTAAACACGCTAAGGAGATGAGAAACTCAAGTGCTGTGGCCTTATCGTTAAACAATATTGGTGAAGTATTGGAATCAAAAAAAAATTATGACAAAGCCTTCGCTTATTTTAACCGCTCTTTAATTGAATATGAAAAATTAGGAGAGGCTAACCGAATTACCGATTTATGCAATGAAATAGCGCGTGTATTGCATATTCAAGGAAAAACAAATGAGGCAATTTTATATTCACTTAAAGCTTCTGAAAGCGCTTTAAAACAGAATCATAAGTACGCTTTACAAGCCAGTTATTCGTTGCTATCAGACTTATATGCCGCTAAAAAGGATTATGAAAAAGCATTCAAATACAATAAACTGGAAGCACAATATAAAGACAGTTTACTTACCGAAAAAAACATGATGGCGACAGCGCGTATGCAAGTGGAATTTGACAGTGAGCGCAAGGATGGAGAAATTGTATTGTTGCATAAAAACAAACTGTTGCAACAAGAAACCATTAATGCTTTTGCTTATTATAGAAATGTATTAATTGCGGGGTGCATAGTTTTATCTATGTTATTATTAGTTTTAGCCATTCGTTATCGTGAAAAACAAAAAACAGCCAATCAAATTCTAAAAGCCAAAGAGGAGGCCGAACATGCAAAAGAAATGCAAGAACAGTTTTTGGCCAATACCAGCCATGAAATTAGAACACCAATGAATGGAATTTTGGGAATGGCTACTCAGTTGCGTGAAACGAATTTAAGTCCGAAACAAAAGGAATATTTAAGTGCCATAAATGAATCGGCGAATGATTTATTGGTAATAATTAATGATTTATTGGACATTTCACGAATGAAAGCCGGTAAAATGATTTTTACATCAGTTCCCTTTAATTTAACCGAGGCATTAAAACCCATTGTGTTTGTGTTTGAGAATAGATGTCGTGAAAAAGGAATTGGATTGGAATTAAAAACTGATGAAAAAATTCCTGTTACGGTGGTTGGTGATAGAGTTCGTTTAATTCAGATATTGAATAATCTTGTTGCTAATGCTGTTAAATTTACCGAGAAAGGAATGGTGAGTGTTTTGCTCGAATTAGCGGGACGAGAGGAAAACCAAATTTCTATTTCTTTTAAAGTTCGTGATACCGGGATAGGAATTCCGCATGAGATGTTGCCGCGTATTTTTGAAAGTTTCACACAGGTTGATGCTAAAACCACACGTAAATATGGAGGGACAGGATTGGGTTTAACCATTTGTAAGCAGTTGGTAGAACAAATGGGAGGAAAAATTCATGTTAGCAGCAAAATTAATCATGGATCGGAATTTGATTTTGTTCTGCCTTTCGAAACAATTAACGTTAGTACAAGTGCCGTTAGTGAAAACGATCAAGTACTTGTTTCAAAAAATTTAGAAGGTGCACGCTTTTTAGTTGTGGATGATAATAAGCTTAATCGGCAAGTAGCAAGATTAACGTTAGAAAAATGGAAAGCCCATGTTTACACGGCTGAAAGCGCGAAAGATGCCTTCAGAATATTGAGCGAGCACGATAATATTGCGGCAATTTTTATGGACATTACGATGCCTGAAATGGACGGTTTTGAAGCCACTAACTATATTAGAACTAACTTTAAAGGGACTTACGCAAATATTCCAATTATTGCCATGACCGCTTCGGCTTTTACCGGCGATCGTGAAAAATGTTTAGCATTAGGCATGAGCGATTACATTTCAAAACCTTTCAGACCTGATGAGTTGTACATTGTAATTGAACGCAACATTAGGTCGGTTGATGAAGAAAAATCTGTAACTGATTTTACCTTGCTTTATGAAAAAGCCGACGGCGATAATTCATACTTAATAGACATTATGGCTTTGTATATTGAAGAAATGCCGGGCTATGTACAGGAATTAAAAGCCGCTATTGAGAGTGGCGATAGGAAAGCAGTACGCGATCAAGCACATAAAATGAAAAGCCCGGTCGGGTTATTTGGAGCCAATGAATTGAAATCAATTCTTCAATCAATAGAATTAATTGTTTTAGAACAAGGAGTTACTGTTGACGTAAGAAAAAAAGCGCAAAAGGCATTCGATTTGTGTATGAGAAGTAAAACCGAAGTTCAACTTCAACTTACTAAAATACTCGTTTCTGAGAACAATAAATTCAATTAGTGTTTAAAATGTCGGTTTCCTGTAAATACCATTGACATATTTACGGTGTTGCAATAATCAATTGAATCTTTATCTTTAATTGAACCACCGGGTTGAACTACTGCAGTAATTCCTGCTTTATTTGCAATTTCAACACAATCAGGAAAAGGAAAAAAAGCATCACTAGCCATAACCGCGCCATTTAAATCGAAATGAAAATTTTTTGCTTTTTCAATGGCTTGACGAAGAGCATCCACTCTTGAAGTTTGCCCTGTTCCACTGGCGAGCAACTGTTTATTTTTTACTAAAACTATAGTATTTGATTTGGTATGTTTTACCAACACATTCGCAAATTCAAGATCACTTACTTCGAATGAAGTTGGTTTTTTATTGGTTACCGTTGTAAAATTTGCGTTAGTGTCAACCACGTTATCTTTTTGTTGCCATAAGATTCCATTTAAAGCTGAACGCACATTTTCTTGAGGAAGAGCAACTGTTTTTTGAATTAAAATAATTCGATTTTTTTTACTTTTTAAAATTTCAAGAGCATTTTTGTCATAAGCCGGGGCAATTAACACCTCACAAAAAAGTTTGTCAATTTCGGCGGCAGTATTTGCGTCAATTAATTTATTGGTAATAATAATTCCACCGAAAGCAGAAACAGGATCACCCGAAAGGGCATCGCGCCACGCATCAATTGAATTGTTACGAATTGCTACACCACAAGCATTGTTGTGCTTTAGAATGGCGAAGAATACTTCATTTGTTTTGTAATCGGCGCTTAAATTAACTGCAGCATCAATGTCTAATAAATTATTGTATGAAAGCTCTTTACCGTGCAATTGATCGAACATGGCGTTTAGGTTGCCGTAAAAGGCTGCAGGTTGATGTGGATTTTCACCATAACGGAGTGAGGACTTATGCCCAATACTAATTTTTAAAGCCGCTTTATTTTTATCAAAGTAATTATAAATTAAACCGTCGTAATGTGATGTAATATGAAAAGCTTTTGCAGCATGAGAGCGACGTTGTGTGAGTGTGGTTTCGCCATTTTGTGAATCAATAATAGTTGCCAAAGAAGAGTAATCGTTTTTATCACAAATAATTAAAGTGTCATTAAAATTTTTTGCGGCTGCACGAATAAGAGAAACGCCGCCGATGTCAATTTTTTCAATGATATCGTTTTCATCGGCTCCATTATTTACTGTTTCTTCAAAGGGATATAAGTCAACAATTACTAAATCTATTGAAGGAATTTCGTATTCTTCGAGCGTTGCAACATCATCATTATTGGCACGACGAGCCAAAATACCGCCAAAAACTTTTGGATGCAGTGTTTTTACCCTTCCCCCCAAAATGGAAGGATATCCGGTTACAGTTTCTACAGCAATAACGTTTCCACCATGATCTTCAATAAATTTTTGAGTACCGCCGGTTGAGTAAATTGTAACATTATGTTTTTTAAGAGCGTTGATTACTTCTTCCAAACCATCCTTATAAAAGACAGAGATAAGGGCGCTATTAATTTTTTTATTCATGAGGCGAAACTAAACTGAAAAAACTACAAAACACTTTCAACTTGTTAACAGAATTCTAAAAAACTAAGATGAAATTATCAAGTAAAAAGCGTTAAATTATGCTCATTTTGAAACGCTAATGAACATAATTAATAATTGCACTTGCGAATCAAGAATTGTTTATATTTGATGAATGCGTTTAGCAGGAATAAAAATTATTGTTTTAACAACATGTGTTTTATTGCGCAACACAATAAACACTTATGCGCAATCCTACCAGTCGCTCGATACGCTTAAACCAAAAATTAAATATGAAAACGTTTATGTTGTTAATGTATCATCAGATTCGTTGGTTAGCAGTTTTGTGATTTTTATTAAGAAGGAAGTGAAAGCACACAAACACTTTAATCACTCGGAGCATGTGTATGTTTTAGAGGGAAAAGGAGTGATGACATTAGGCAACAAAATTTTTAATATTAAAAAAGGCGATTTAATTTTCATTCCCAAAAACACGGTGCATTCAGTAAAAGTAACTTCCGGAATCCCGTTAAAAGTGGTTTCAATTCAAGCTCCTTTTTTTGATGGAAAAGACAGAATAATTAGTGAATATTAATTTTATTTATTATTAATACATAATTAAAAACCATTTAAAGAAAAAGCGAGTATGAGACAGCCGAAATTATTATTATTGTTTTTATTCGCGGTACTTAAAGATAGCCCTGCTCAAAAAATAATTCTTGATTTTATGTATAAGGGGAAAAATATTTATGTGCAAAATCCGATGAAAGTTAATGAAAACGGATTTTGCACTCAAGAAGTTTTTGTAAATGGAAAATCAATTCCATTTGCGCAATCCTCGGCCTATGAAATAAAATTAGATAGTTTAAAATATCGTATTGGCGATTCATTGCATATAGAAATTAGGCACTCTGAAAATTGTACTCCCAAAATAATTAATGAGGTAATTAATGCAGCCGGCACTTTTAAAATATTAAAAATTTATTGTGACGAACACGGTATGTTGCGCTGGATTACAGAAGGAGAGTTGGGAAAATTAATGTATCAAGTACAGCAATATCGCTGGGATAAATGGATAACTGTAGGAGAAATTGAAGGAAAAGGAGATGAATTTGAAAACGCTTATAGTGTACAGGTGCAATTTCATACCGGCGAAAATAAATTTCGCGTATGTCAAACTTATCCAAGCGGAAAAATGAATTTAAGTAAGACCTTAATTGTGCCTGCCAACAGAGGTAAAAATGGCGACACCTGGCAAGAACCCGTTACTTATTCTATGAATTCGGACAGCTGTTTGTTGTTATTTAGTCGAAACACGATGTATGAGATTTATGATAATTACGGTAATATTTCTTTAAAAGGAAACAGTTCCCAAATTGAACTCTCTACCCTAAAGCCCGGCAAGTACCATCTTAATTTTGACAATTCCTCAAATGAAATAAAGGTGAATTGTATGGTCGATAAAAAGAAGCGGAAGAAGTAACCCGGTATTATAAAAAATTAATTAGTTTTATTTTATCGATAAGGTATAGTGTAAATGCTTTTCGATTTTTTTATATTAAAAAACATGGTTAAAATATCGAGTAAATTTAATACAACGATTAAAAGCGTATAAAATATTGAAACAAATAGTTATAAATATTATTTTCATTTTATTGGTGTTAAATAGTAAAACGTTTGCTCAAAAAGCGCGTTTCATGCAGTTGAATGTTGATAATGGGTTAGCTCAAAATTCGGTTTTTTGTATTGCGCAAGATAAAAACGGATTTGTGTGGATTTCTACTGAAGGAGGAATTAATCGATATGACGGAAAAAGTGTAAAAGTATTTCGTCACAATCCCGATGACCCTTCATCTGTTTCATCCAATAATGTAATTGCCATATTACCCGATGCCGATAATTATTTATGGATTGCAACCCGTGATAATGGGCTTAACCGAATGAATCTTAAATCCGGTAAAATCGAAAAATTTAAATGTGATTCTGATGGAAATGGAAAAATTAATTCAATTCATATTTTATCTTTAGCCGAGGGTATTGATGGTAAAATTTACATTGGCACACTTGATAAGGGATTAAATATTTACGATAAAAAGACAAAAAAATTTACTTCGATTTCTAAAGACTCTGCGAACCCAAATTCACTTAATAGTGATGCGGTTCGAAGTATTTCGGTTGATCGGTTTGGAACAGTTTGGATGGGATCTTTTAATGGAGGAGTAACATCATATAATCCTAAAACAAAAAAATGTCGTCGATTTTTTGAACTTAATTCAGACGCGAACGCGCGATTAAACAACAATGTTGTTCGCGCTTTGTATTGTGACAAACATGACCGTGTTTGGATTAGTACTTGGTCGGGCGGAGTAAATGTTTTTCATATTACCGAAAATAAAATGTATTCAAGCAATGCACCCATTGACCCCCATTATGAAAAATTTGTAAAGAGCGGGAATTTAAAAAAACTCAATCCCAAATTAGAAAACTCATTGTATAGCGATTTAAATCATTTACGAATGGTTTTTGGATTTGCTGAAGATGATAATGGAAATATTTGGATTGCCGGAGTTGAATCGGGTTTAACTTGTTATAATCATGAAACAAGAAAAATCACCAATTTTAAAAACGATCCGTATGATCCGCAATCTTTATGTGAAAATAATTTATTTTGTGTTGCTGTTGATGCCACAGGTTTAGTTTGGAGCGGATCAATGTCAACAGGAGTTAGTGTTTTTAATCCATATTCTTACCAATATGGTTTGTACAATTCATCGGCCATTCAAGAAAACGATTTACACAATAGTCAAGTTTGGAGTACACACTATGGAAAGTACAGCGGAAATATTTACGTAGGAATACTAGGTGGTGTATATGTATTTATGCCTGATTCCAACAAATTTGTGAATTATGTTACCGATAAAAATGGAAATAATTTAATTCATCCACAAGGAATTTGTCAAGCTATTTACGAAGATTATTATGGAAATTTATGGGTGTCAGTTAACGGTGCCGGTGTATATCGTTACAATAAAAAAACGAAAGAATTTGTTCCAAATCATCCGCAATTTGGCGAAAAAAATTTAGCAAACATTACGGTTTTAGATATGGATGAAGACAAAGACAAGAACGTATGGTTTGCCATTGGGTTTGGAGGAATAGACCGTTATGACTTGAAAAATAATGAATTTGTACATCATTTTTATAATCCAAAACAGAAAGGTTCAATGAGCAGTTATTCGGTACGAGATATTACTTTTGATCGCGACGGAAATTTATGGGCAGCTACTGATAGCGGAATTAATTTGCTGAAAAAAAACACCAATGAGTTTGTCGTATATCGAAAAGACAAAGGAAATTCAAAATTAATAAGCAATGATGTATTCTCGATTTTTTGTGACAAAAACGGTGTTATTTGGGCAGGATCTACTCGAGGATTGTCTAAATTTAATGTTTCATCACAAACTTTTGAAAACATTTCAGCCAATAATAAACTGCTTGATGAACTTATTAATGGGATTGATGAAGATAAAACCGGAAATTTATGGATAGGAACTTCTCATGGATTGGTTAGTTTAAATAAGTATAATTTTAATTATAAAATTTATAATTTTTCAGATGGATTCCAGGGCAGCGAGTTTAATTCACAAAGCCTACACGCTTTACCAAATGGATATGTAATTGCCGGCGGTAGTAAAGGGATGAATTATTTTTATCCCCCTTCATTAAAACAAAATACAATTGTTCCTCAAGTTTCTATTACAGGTATTTTTTTGCGAAATAAAGCGCTTGAGTTAGAAACATCACCAACATTTACGAAGGAACTTGTTTTAGATTATGATCATTATTTTTTCACTGTTGAATTTGCGGCTCTCGATTTTGTAAACATTTCAAAAAATAAATACAAGTACAAATTGAGCGGATTTAGTGAAGAATGGATTCAATTAGGCAATAAATCTGAAGTAACTTTTGTAAATCTTAATCCGGGCGAATACACTTTGCATATTGCCGCTTGCAACAATGATGAGATTTGGAATAACGCCGGAATCGCTTTAAAAATTATTATTACTCCGCCGTTTTGGAAAACCACGTGGTTTTATTTTTTAATTGGAATTTCAACTTTATTTATTTTATTCGTATATATTAAATGGCGTGAAGGCAAACTTAAGAACGAAAAAATTGTATTAGAATCGAAAGTTAATGAACGAACGCGTGAGTTGCGTGAGGAAAAGGAGAAAGTTGAAGAAGCTCATAAAGAAATTCGTGACAGTATTAATTACGCACAACGCATACAACATGCTTTATTGGCACAAGAAAAAATACTGAATGAAAATTTGCCAAATCATTTCGTTTTATTTAAACCGAAAGATGTTGTAAGCGGCGATTTTTATTGGTCGGCAATTCAGGAAAACGAAATTTATTTAGCAGCATGCGATTCTACAGGCCATGGGGTTCCGGGGGCATTCATGAGCTTATTAAACATTTCTTTTTTGAATGAAGCAATAAATGAAAAAAAAATAAAAAATCCTGCTAAAGTATTTGATCATGTAAGAAGTCGTTTAATTGAAAATATTTCACAGGAAGGAGTACGCGATGGAATGGACGGAATTTTAGTGCAATTGAATTTTTTAAGCAATGAAATGAAAATAAAATATGCCGCTTCTAACAATTCGCCAATAGTAATACGCAACCATGAATTAATTGAATTGAAATATGATAAAATGCCGATTGGAAATAGCGAACAAATGTGTCCATTTACTGAGCATGAATTTGTATTGATGAAAGGCGACCTTTTATATTTGTACACCGACGGGTATGCCGATCAGTTTGGAGGACCAAAAGGAAAAAAATTCAAATACTCGAATTTGAATAAATTATTATTGGAAATTAGTTCGCTTGAAATGACATTGCAACAAGACCGTCTAAATTTTGAGTTTGAAAAATGGAAAGGTGCTTTAGAACAGCTGGATGATGTTTGCATTATTGGAATAAAATTTTAAATGAAATTGATGATTATTGCGCAACATAGAAATTTTAACCAATGAAAAACAATTGCATTAAATATTTTATTATTTCATCGTTTAATTTTTTTCTATTCTTATACTCCACGAATGCTTTTGCTCAAAAAAACCACTATTACATAAATTTAAACAAAATTAATGATGGTGATACCTTAGGATTATACAAGGAAATATTTACCACGAAAACAAGTTTATTTAGTACATTAATTCAAGCCGACTATTTGAATTACGCAAAGCGCACCAAAGCTTCCTTAGCCCGATATAGCAATGCTTTAGCTTTACTAAAAAAAAATTCGCCCGATACTTTAAAAGCTATAGTAAACGCCCGCATAGGTAATTTTTATCATTCGAATGACAATTATACTGAGGCAATAAAATATTTTACAGCCGCATCAATTGTTTACGATTTCAAACCTAAAAATTTATTTCAAGCTAAAATGTATATTATGATGGGGCAGGTTCATCATACATTAGGAAAATTGTCTGAAGGTCTAAAATGTTACTTGTCGGCTTTGTATTTTTTTAAGCACACAAAGGATAAAAAGCGCGAAGCAGCAACCCAAAACAATGTTGCTTTAGCATATATGGAAATGAACGACTTTAACAATGCTGAAAAATATTTTGACAGTTGTATGACTTATCGCGAATCGGTAAAAGATTATTATGGAATTGGGCAAACATATAATAATCGCGGAACGTTGGAATACAAAAAAGAAAATTACGAAAAAGCGCTTGATTATTATCGTTTAGGATATGAGTATCGAATAAAAGGAAATGTTTCCGAAAACGGTATAATTGAATCAATCACTAACATTGGTAAAACATATCATAAATTAAAAAATCAAAATTCGGGTTTAAAATGGCTAACCGATGCGTTACAGAAAGCAAAAAAAATTAATAATATTGAGTTGCAACGTAGAATTCAAGACCAACTGCGCGAAGTTTATCTTGAACTTGGCGATTATAAAAGTGCTTTTGAATCACAAAAAGAGTTTTATACATTAAACGACAGTTTGTTTGGATTTGATAAAAGGTTGGAAATTGAGAATACTGTTTTGAAATTTGAAGTGATATCGAAATTACGGCAAGATAGTTTGAAAACTCAAGAGCGAATTAATAGCGAAAAAATGTTGTCGGCCGAAAAAGAAAAACGCAGCAATATAATTTTATTGTGCCTATTGGGCGGAATGTTATTTATGGCATTTTTTATTTTTCTGTTGTTTCGTACAAATCGACAGCGAAAAAAAACCAATGCCATTATTTTAGAGCAAAAAAACGCCATTGATTCTAAACAAAAGGAAATTGTTGATTCAATTACTTATGCGCAACGTTTGCAAAACGCAATTTTAGCTGATAAAAGTGAGATTGAAAAAACATTTAAAGAACATTTTTTAATTTATCTTCCTAAGGACATTGTGGCCGGAGATTTTTACTTTTTTGAAAAAACAGAAAAACATATTTTTTATGCTGCAGCCGATTGTACAGGACACGGAGTTCCGGGGGCATTAGTAAGTGTAGTTTGCGCAAATGCACTTAACCGTTGTGTGAATGAATTTAAGTTGACAGATTCGGCTTTAATTTTAAATAAAACTCGTGAACTGATTTTAGAAACGTTTTCACGCAGCGGAGATGAAGTAAAAGACGGAATGGACATTGCCTTATGCGTTATCGAGAATAAGAACTCAATTTCTACTACCGGGGATTTAGCTGATGAAAATGGAAATTCAATAGAGCGAAAATTCAAACTTCAGTTTGCCGGCGCTAACAACGGTTTATGGCTTATTCGTAACGGAAAATTAATTGAATACAATCCCGATAAAATGCCGGTTGGGAAGCATGATTATCAAAACAAATCTTTTACAAATCATGAAATTGATTTATTGGAAAATGACGTTGTGTATTTATGTACCGATGGTTATGCCGACCAATTTGGCGGCCCTAAATCAAAAAAATTCAAGTATGCACAGTTGCAAAAAATAATAATTGAAAATTCAAAAAAATCACTAAGCGAACAAGAAAAAATTTTTTTGACAGAATTCCGAAAGTGGAAAGGTAAATTGGAACAGTTGGATGATGTTTGTTTAATTGGATTTAAAATGATATGAAACGATTTTTTCGAATTTTAATTTTTGTACCTCTTATTTGTTTTTCGCAACAAATAAAAAATGAATCGCAAAAAGTAGATTCGCTCAAAAAAATTATTTATTCGGCAAAACACGATTCAGTCCGTATTAATGCAATGGTTTCTTGGGATAATTTGATTTACGTTTCGAATCCAAAAGCCGACTTGCGACTAAATACCACCATAGATAGTTTATGCGAATTTAATATAAAAAAAAAATTATCCTTTAAGGAGCATAGATTTTTTTTGTTAAGAAAAGGAAGTGCCGTTAATAACATTGGTTCATACCATTATTATAAAGGAGAATTAAAATTGGCCGAAAAATATTATGTAATTGGATTAAAAACATTTCAATTGCTAAACCACAAAAAGGGAATTGCTAATGCTTATAACAACTTGTCGAATGTATATTCCGACAAGGGAGATTATGCTACAGCCATTAAAAATTTGCTGTCGGCGCTTCGAATTCATGAAGAGATGAATGATAAAGAGGCAATGGCTTCGCCGTTGAATAATTTGGGAGTGCTTTATGCCGATCAAAAGGATTTTACAAATGCAATTAAATATTATCGTAGAAGTTTAAAAGTTAAAATTGAGGAAAAAGATGTTCAAGGACAGGCCTCGACTTACGGAAATTTAGCCTTAGCTTATAAAGATATTGCTGCCCTGTATTTTAGCAATGGGCAAATAAAACTTTCTAGTATTTATAACGATACAGCACTGCAATATCATGCTTATTGTTTGCGATTGTTTAAACAAGTAAACGATAAGCATGGAATAAGCGCCGCTTATTTAAATACCGGCACAGTTTATAAGGAAATGAAAAATTATGTAATCGCTCAAAAATATTACGATTCAAGTCTTGTGTTACATCAATCCTTAAATGATAATAAAGGTATTGCAATTAGTAAAATAAATATTGGGGAAATATATTTGTTGCAAAATAAAATTACAGAAGCAAAAAATTTATTTATTGAGGGAATTGTTTTAGCGAAAGAAATGGGTGAATTAACTGAAATTCGCAATGGGTCTAATTTTTTATGGAGCATTTATAAGAATGAAGGAAACAATAAAGCTGCACTTGAAATGTATGAATTGTATATTTCAAGCCGCGACACCATAAATAGCCAAAACAATCAAAAGGAAATTATTCGGCAACAATTTAAATATCAATATGAAAAACAGTCGGCCGCAGACAGTGTAAAAATTGCCGAAGAAAAAAAAGTTACCGATGCCGAGTTATTAAAGCAAAAAGCTGAACTAAAAGCGAAACGAAATCAGCAAATAGCATTGTACGGTGGTCTTGCTTTGGTTTTTATTTTTGCAGTTTTTATTTTTAATCGTTTTCGAATTACAAGTCGACAAAAAGATATAATAGAACGTCAAAAGGAGGTTGTTGATGAAAAAAATAAGGAAATTACCGATAGCATTAATTATGCAAAACGAATTCAGTCGGCAATACTTCCGCCGGTAAAAAAAATAAAACATTTTTTTTCTGAAAGCTTTGTGCTTTATCATCCAAAAGACATTGTTGCCGGAGACTTTTACTGGATGTTTAACTCAGAAAATACAGTTATGATAGCCGCTTGTGATTGTACGGGACACGGCGTTCCGGGGGCAATGGTTAGTGTAGTTTGCAATAATGGTTTAAATCGCGCTGTTCGTGAATTCGGGTTATTCGATCCCGGAAAAATTTTGGATAAAACAAGAGAATTGGTTATAGCTGAATTTGAAAAAAGTGAAGAAGAGGTTAAAGATGGAATGGATATTGCATTGCTGGTATTCAATTTTAATACTTTTTCTTGTAAGGATGAAATTTTAAAAATTAAATTTTCCGGTGCTAACAATCCATTGTGGATTGTAAAGAGAACCACTTTAACTTCAGAAAACTCCGAGAAATTTAATGAAAAACACGAAGTGGATAAGAATTTGAATGGGTTGAGTAAAAAGCTAAGCGCAAAGAAAGAAATTGCAAATACACAAAATTCAAATTTATTCGAGTTATTTGAAGTTAAGGCAAACAAGCAACCCATTGGTAAATTTGCTCAATCGAAACCATTTATAACACAAGAAATTGAAGTCAAAAAAGGAGATACTATTTATGTTTTTACCGATGGTTATGCCGACCAATTTGGCGGCGAAAAAAATAAAAAGTTTAAGACTTCGCGTTTAAAAGAAATTATTTTAGGTTTTCAAAATAAAACCATGGAAGAGCAAAAACTAATTCTTGAAAGAGAATTGCGAATATGGCAGGGAAAAAATGAACAAAACGATGATGTGTGTGTAATTGGGTTAAAAGTTTAATTATTTTTTTTTTTGAAATCCATAACGAAACACCGCCGATGTACTTTTTTCGAGTTTATGGCATAAATTTATTCACTCTTGCTAATAAAAATCTTTATTGCAATTGTTGTGAAATGGTTTAAGCGAAGCGCTCCATTTAAAAACCATATTAATAAACACATTAAATCACAGTTTTTGTTACTCAAATTGGGGTTACAACTAAAATGGAATAATTAAGTTGCCAGCTAAAACGGCAGCTGTATAATTTTTGCTCGTGTCGTATGCCGGTTAAAAGAAAAATTGTACAAAACAATAATGATGGTAATGGGTGAAGTTATTATGGTGAATAAATTAGAATTTATGCCAACAATTAATTTATACAAATAAATTGTGCTTTAGTGTAAACTTAGGTTGAATGGAAGCGATGAAAATTGAATAAAACAGCTGTTATAAATGTAAAATTATAGGATTATACCGGGTACAATTAAACATTTAATGTTTTAATTACGGATGAATTATTTTGCCAATAATTGATTTTTACGGCGTACAGTCTGCCGGTGATGGAAGCGGCATAAAACAAGGTATTTGCCCGATTTACTTAGCCGAGTTGGCGATTGGCATGAGCCCATGCGAGGGTTTAGTAAAGCGTGGCGAATACGCGTTTTATATAGCGTACAGCACCATGGGCAGAAAAAAAAATATATGATTGTTTTTATAGTTTACTTTTCGCACTTAAAGAAAATTTAATCCTTAATCCACATTAAAAATTTTTCATTGCTTTTAAACCGCGACAAATCTTTACTAAAAACAATATGAAATAAATCGATTAAGGGCACAATGCCAATTGAACCACCAAGTGTAAGCGTGTAAGCGGCTACTACCCGAGGATGTGTGCCCAGGTACAAACGGTGTACACCAAAGGGGCCCAACGTAAGGCATAAAAAGGCGGCAATTATTCTTCGTTTTGGTTTTATTTTTTGTTGGATAAGTTGGGTTTTTAATGAATCGGGCAAATTACCGGACTGCACAAGGGTATCGACCGTTAGTTTAGGAGACTTTAAGCTGTCGTAAACTTGCTGAGAATGAACGGAAAAAGACACAAAAAATAAAAAAATAAACAGCGATATGGTAATTTTGTTAGGCATGTGTGACACAAAGTAAATATATTTTGCGATGTGGTAAAATTTGTATATTTGCGCCCTAATTGTACTAAACCTTAAAAATTAAAAAAATGAAAAAATTCTGGATGATGCTTGCTGTTGCAGGTTTATTCTCGGCCACTGTAATGTCATGTGGTGGTAAGAAAGAAGAAGAAAAAACTGAAGCTGCTACTGAAGAGACTGCTACTGAAGAAGCTACTGAAGAAGCTCATGAAGAGGCTGCACCTGAAGAGGCTGCACCTGCTGCTGACACTGCTGCTGCTCCTGCTACTGAGGAAGCTGCAAAGTAATTTAGCATTACGCTTTATAAAAGAGGGATACCGCTGGTGTCCCTTTTTTATTTTGTATCGTTTTTATTGCACAACATTTTTTAAATTTAAGCGTAATTATTTGTATGCGATTATTCTCCTTTATACTCGAATTTTTAGTGCTGTTGTTTATTGTGTTTGCTTATGTAATGATGAGCTTGCAAAGCGATGTTGACGCCGAAAAACAACGCATAGAAGCTAAAAAAAGTGGCGAACGTGATCTTGACCGGTTAAATAAAATATTGGTAGAAGACACTGTTTTAACGGATACTACTGCGTTAGTAACCGACACGTTAGTAAGGTAGTTTGATTTAAAACCTGTACTTGCGTGATATTTGTTTAGGAGTTATAATTCATAAAAGTATTTGTTGTTGTTTAATGGTATGCCTTTATTTACTGAAAGGGGCTAATTGTAGTAATGCAAACGTTAGTTCCTTGTAAGCTTGTTTTTTTTTTACCTTTAATTTACGGTTCTGCTTTTTTCGACCCATCAACATTATTTTTTCAAAATTGCAATTTTCTATTGTAGAAAACAGGTTTTTCAACAAGTTTTTATTTTTCTAAAAAAGTTGAAGTGAAAACCAAAAACTAAAAATAAATTACGTTTTTTTGGGAGTTGTGCAACGGTCACCGGTGTTATAGGCAGTTTATTACTTTTACTTTTGTCACGCTATTACTTTTGTCCGTAATAGAAATTACAAATGCACCTGATTGTAAATTGTCAACGCTAAAAATTTGGGATGAATTTACATTTTTAAAATAAATAGTTTGTCCAAACATATTTGTAACTGAAAATTCCAGAATGTCCGTCCTGTTTCTCAAATCGATGTTGATTGTTCCATTTGCTGGATTGGGAAAGACAGTTATATTTTCATTTAACTCTGAACTATTGTTGACATTTGTAAGGTAGTCGCAAGTCAGTGCAATATTGGATGAGTAGGTAAATCCTGAGCTGTCTGAATAACATCTGAACGCACCGCCTTCAATTATTCCATCAACAACCATTCCACAAAAATCAAACTTTACCGGAAATAAATAATCATAATTAGAGTAAGATTTTATTGGGCCAATTTTTTCTACAATTTTAGCATTCCAGCCCCATTTCTGAGAGGTGTCATTTAAGCTTACGCAAATATACCGAAGCGTCTCTGAGTTTATAATTGTTGTGCCAACGCTGTCAACTTTTATTAAGCCTATAGTATCGCATCCTGTATAATTTTTTATCTCGGGAACTGTCCATGTTGCGCCTGGCAATGCTGCAAAGTCATAAAGAGTATAAAATTGATTGTGTTTAAAAATGTAAACTTTGTCCGAGTCTGAATATGTGTATTCCGTGCCAATAATTGCAGTATCAGAAGTCATAAAACCCAAATTTTCCCAATACGCTGTCTTTTTAATTTTTTGACAATTAATTGAACTTATTGCAGTGTCGCCAGCATATTCTAATTTATAATAACCGACCGTCATCCAGTCAGCAAATCCATAATACCATGTTGCTCCGCTAGGACACCAATTCTGGGCATTTGTCAGTGTAGGTAGACAAATAAGAAGTAATAATGCTATTTTTTTCATATCGTCTGTCGTTAATAAATTGCCTATAACGTTGTAAGCTCCCCCGTTTTTCGGGCCAATCAAAAGTAGACTTTTTCATTCATATTTCGCAAAAATTTATTTCCAACATAAAGATAACAAAAAACCAAAATGAAAATAAAGGGTAAAAAAAAAAATTTGTTTAACGCTGCCAAGTTTGTTAGAAGATAAAAACTCAGAAAATTTGTTACATTGTTTATTTGTAAGCATAAAATAAAATACAAAACTAATTGTTGTAAGGAGCTCAAGTATGGTAAATGTTTAATTAGTTCGCCGGTGATAATGGGTTAACTATACAAAACTTCTTGGTGTCATCACGCTTCATTAATCTCCAATTTTTAGGAAAATAATTGTTTACCCGGCCTGTTATTCGATTAATTAAGGCAAATGGTACAGTTGAAAAAGTGGTAATGGCATAACCGGTTTCACTCATTGGCGAAATATTACCATGGGCTAAAACATTCAAAGATTCATTGTAATTTACAGCAACTAATGTTTCGGGGGCAAACGTAATATTGTTTGCGAATGGCAAAAACGAGTCGGGCAATACTTTTGTTCCGGTTATTCGGGCAACCGGAAAACCGGTATAAACAAATTTTAAATGTTTTTGCAAATGCTCTAAAATATTTATTGTGTTTTCATGCAACATTCGAATTTCAGCAATTCCTTTTTTAAAAACCATTTTTTGAGGCGCCTCGAAAAACTGAGACAACGGGTTTTTACGTTGAAGGTTTGATTTTTTTACAATTTTTGCCGTTGAATTATTGGCTCCGGACTTTTGTACAACCGTAATAAAAAAGCCTTCGCTACGTGTTAAACCTTGAAAAAACCGCCAGGCTTTTATTCCTTTGGTTTCAGTAACAATAATATTGGTTGATGTTTGAAAAGAAACATCAGGATTTTCGGCACCAAGATTGTTGATCATCCATTCCAAATTATTTTCATTTTCACAAGCGTTTAAGGCACAGGTACTGTAAATTAAAAATGCGCCCGGTTTTAAACTTTCCCATGCATCGGCTAAAATTGATTTTTGCGTAAGTGCGCACTGAGTTAGTAGTTGAGGTGACCATTGCGCTAAGGCCTCGGGATTGCGGCGCAACAATCCTTCGCCGCTACAAGGCGCATCAACCAAAATAAGATCAAAAAAATTGGAAATATTTTTAAAATCAGTGCTTTTGTTTTTCGAAATTAAAACATTGGCCGAACCGTATTTTATAACGTTTTCAATTAAAGCACCACGCCGCGCATCGGTTACTTCATTGGCTACAATAGTACTCCCATTGGGTAACGTGCCGGCCATTAACGTTGTTTTTCCGCCCGGTGAGGCACACAAGTCCAGTGCAACAATTGGTTTTTCGTGAATGGGAAGTGCGCGCAAAATCGAATCCAAAAACATGCTTCCTGCTTCTTGAACATAATAGGCTCCCGCATGCCATAAAGGATCCATACTAAATGCGGGTTTCGATTCTAGGTAGTAGGCGTTTTTACACCAATTAACTTTTTGAAGAGGAAGTGATGAATTTAATTTATACGGGTTTAATCGAATCGAATAATCGGGAATGTTATTTTGAAGCGCCTCAATAACCGCTTGTCGTTTTGCGGCAGGTAAAATGGTATCGGGAATATTTGTTAGAATGGATGAGAGCGACATTATAATCGTATAACGTTTTTAATTTTTAGTTGTTTTACTTTTCCGTATTTGTTTAATTCTTGCAATTTTAAATTTTTAGTTTTTCCGGTAATACAAGTTGTAGTTGGCGAAGATTGTATATTAACTTGATAAAACTGAACAATATCATTAAAAGTTAAGTGCGGATACACTGCATAATTATAGGCGTTAGGATCAATTAAAAATCCTTTTGTTTGCCAATTAATAAGAGATGGAATAATTTGACGAAAACTTGGTCGAGCGGCAGCTGCCGCTTGCAATAATGCCGATTGTACAGTAGCAAATCGATTTTCTTTTACAGGCATTTGATTTACTAAATGAAATAGTGTTGACAAACAGTCCATGCTTTTGTCAGATTGTGTGCCTGAATAAACCATAAAATGACTTAATTCATTTTGAATTGCCGGAGTTTGGTATTGGGCAAAGGTGGCATAAGCCAAAGATCGAAATTCACGAACTTCCTGAAACAAAATACTTGACATATCGCCACTAAAATATTTATTGAATGCGTTAATTACCGGCGTTTGCGAAAGGGTATAAGGTGAGCCTTGTTTAAGCAAATACAATTGAGTTTGACGGGCGTTTCGTTTTTTTAAAATATAAACTGTATTTTGTAAAGCTAATTTTTTTTTTGGAATGTACAGTTTTTTCATTGGCAATCGAGGCCGAATAAAATTTGACATGCGCAACGAAACCTCAATTTCCTGAATGGATTTTGCCCCCGTGTAGGCGACACGCATTCCGTAACTCAAAACAGAATCTAAAATTGACAATAAAATTTTTGGATTTGTTTTTTTGAAAGATTTTAAATTATAATGATTTAAATAAGAAGACTCTTCGCCAAACAACGCGTAATCGTTAAGTGCTTTTGATAAGTAGTCGGCACTACGTTTATCAACACGATAAATAAGTTTTTTGGCACGAGCAATTTTTTCAATTGCTTTTTTGTCGAGTGCCGGTTCTGTTAAAAGCTTTGATACCAATTGCAACACCGAATCCAAATTTTCTTCAGGAACATTTATTCGTATGTAAAACCGATTAAGACTTGTTTCGAATGAAAGATTACAGGCATATCGTAACAGTTTTTGATTAAGCACATTAAGTGTTAATGATTTTGTGCCGCACGACATTAAGTAATTGTCGAGATACTCGCTAATTGGAAATTGATGTGTGCCGGCGCCAAAGGTGAAAGTAATGGACGCAATTTTATTGTATGGATTATTGTTTCGTAAAATTAAATTGTTTTTATCAATGTTAAGTGAATCAATTTCTTCTTCAGGCTCGATAAAACGTGTTTCAATTTCTTTTGGCTGAATGTATTTCCACTGAGCTGTAAAGGCCGATTCATTTTCGTTTTTAGGAATAACAGGTTTAAAGGATGGTTTTTTAATTTTATCTTTTTTAGGGAATCCCATACGTGAATACATTGCTAAACAATTTTGGCCAAAATATTTTTTACTGATTTCAACAACCTGTTCGCGCGAAACATTTTTTACAGCGTTAAGTTCTTTAAAATATTCGTTTGGTGTTTTATATTGAATGAATGCGTTTATTAATTGTTGTGCGCAAGAGGCATTGTTTTCGTAATCCAGTTCATTAGCTTTTAACAAAGTGCTTTTAACGCTTTCCAAATCATCGTTACTAAATTTTCCATTTTGTAATTCTTGAATACACGTCGAAACAAGTTTTTCGGCTTTATGAAGTGATTGCCCAATAATTTTTGGCACAAAAAATAAAAAGGCCGCACCGGCATCATTTAAAGATAAATATTGCATGCCGGCCATTAACAATTTATCGTCATTTATCAGCCTATCAATTTTTCCTGATTCGGCTGCGTTTGATAGCAACGCCGCAACCACTCGCATGGCAATCATGTCTTGATGTTTGTTTGAAGGCAAGCGATAGCCTATTGCGCCGGCTTTAATCGGAGTACGACGAATTTTAATAATTTCTTTTCCTTTAAAGTCAGCTTCTTTGTATTCGGGATAAACGGGCGATGATTTTTTTATCCATTTCGAAAAATATTTTTCGGTGAGCGAAAAAACCTCGACAGCGTTTACATCGCCACAAATAATTAGCGCCATGTTTTCGGGCACATAGTAGGTGTTAAAATAGTCGTACATTTTTGATAGAGATGGATTTTTTAAATGTTCGGTTGTACCAATAACCGTTTGTTGACCGTAAGGATGATGTTTAAAAAATTGCTGCATATAAAAATCAAATATTGAAGATCCCATATCATCACTTTTTCGATTTTTTTCTTCGTAAACGGTTTCTAACTCACTTTGAAATAAGCGGAATACCGGATGGTAAAACCGTTCGGCGTATAAGGACATCCATTTTTCGATTTCATGCGCAGGAAAGGAGTTGTAATAAACAGTAGATTCAAAATTTGTTGATGCGTTTACTCCCGATGATCCGATTTGCGATAATAATTTATCGGTTTCGTTAGCAATTGCAAATTCACCGGCGCGCAGTGATAAGCGATTTATATGTTGTTGAATTTTTTCGCGTTGATAGTTCTCTTTAATCGAGCCCAGCAAGTCATAAAGTATGGTTATGCTATCCAACAGCGGTTTTTCGGCATTAAAATTAATTGTGCCCAAAACATCAGTTCCTTTAAAAAGCATGTGTTCGAGATAATGAGCCATGCCTGTAGCATTTGAAGGATCGTGTTTGCTTCCTGCGCGCACGGCTATGGCGCCATAAACTTGAGGTTGGTCATGATTCTCAACAACGTATATGCTTAATCCGTTAGCTAATGTTTCGGAAAAAAATCGTTCTTGAGCAGTTGCACAAAAACACAAAAATAAAGCACAAAGAAGTAAACCGCGCATGAATGCAAACTTACGAATTATGAAGCGGTTTATGCGTAAAAATAAGGGAGAGTCGTTATAAAAACTGTTTCACAAAATTGCTAAAAGCAAAACAGTTCGTTGGACTCTCCCCTGTTAACTATTGAAAACCTTTACCTTTTTACTAATGCTGAGGTATCATGATGTGCGGTTTTACGTAAGCTTTCAGTTCCAATCATTTCTAATTTTCCACCTCCGTTTTCATAATCTCGTTTAAAATTTTGAATGTTTGTCATGAAGGTGTGATCAATTAATTTAACATGGCTCACATTTACGGTTACGTTTTTACCGGCAGGAATCGTATTTATTCGTTTACTAAATCCAATCCAATTGCTAAATGTTAGAGCGCCTTCAATATTAATTGTATAATTTTCTCCTCCGTTAACAGTGTTTATTTGCGGTTTAAAGGTGTTTTTGATTTTCAAACCCCGAACATAATTATAAATCAAATCGAGCGCCACACCTGAAAAAACACCAATTAACAAATCGGTAGCCAGGGTTAGTACAACGGTTGCCGTAAAAATAAAAAGTTGATCAATACCTACATGGTACATATGAATGAATTCGCGAGGGTGAGCCAACCGCCAACCTACAAAAATTAACATTGCTGCGAGTGCTGTATTCGGAATCATTTCGATAGCGCTTACAGCGAACAATAAAGCAAGAAGCAGAAAAAACCCGTGGAAGAAATTTGACCATCGTGTTTTTGCGCCGTACGAAATGTTTGCCGAGCTACGAGCCACTTCCGATATCATTGGTAAACCACCAAGAATACCACTTAAAACATTACCCATTCCTACCGCGGTAACATCTTTATTGTAGTCTGATTTTCGTTTGTAAGGATCTAAATTGTCCATTGCTTTTGCAGTAAGCAGCGATTCAATTGTACCAATAAGCGCAAACAAAATCACATATTGAATAAATACGCCTGTATGCGAATATACTCCCGAAAAATCAACTTTTGCTACGCCCTTTGCCATTTCATCAACTATAGACCCAACTTTTACCATTGCAAAATTTTCAATACTATGATCGTGTTTTATGTGTAAAAGATAACCCAAGGGTATTGCCACAAACAAAACCACTAATGGCGGGGGAATTTTTTTGATGTTTTTGTTTTTTACGAGGCTTAATAAACCAAGTATCGCTAAACATGCAATTCCAATTTCAGCTAAATGCGCATGTTCATGTTTCAAACTTGACGGAATCATACCATAAAGTTCTAAGGGGTCTTTGCCTTTTAATAAAGCAGGGTCGATTCCCAATAGTAAATGAATTTGTTTAGAAATAATTATTAAGCCTATTGCAGCGAGCATACCGTGAATAGCGGCACCGGGAAAAAAATTAGCAAGCGTACCAAGTTTAAGTAAACCAAAGGCAATTTGAAGAACGCCGGCAACAACAATGGTTCCTAAAGCAAGTTTCCAACCTTGTTCACCACCGCCAAAAGCACCAACTGCTCCTGACGCAATAACAATTAATCCGGCAGCGGGACCTTTAATTGTAACTCTTGCGCCCATGAACAAACTAACAATTACACCACCAATAACCGCAGTAACAAGGCCGTAAATTGCGGGAAAGTCACTTGCTTTAGCAATGCCTAAACTTAGGGGAAGTGCCAATAAAAAAACCATGAAACCTGAGAGCGCGTCGGTCGCAAAATTTTCTTTTAAACCGGCTAGTCCGTCTTTTGGGACGTAGCGTTTATGTGAATTCATAAAATTAAATATTTTAAATTTGATAATTGATAATTTAAAAAACCTGCCAACCAAACACTCGTTAAAACAAATACCGCATTACACAATGAATTCAACTGTAAACGTTGCATTAAAGAACAGCGATTCAAAACAGGCAGAACGCCTGAAAACACCATAAGCGGATTTGCAAACCGTAACGTTGCCGGGTCGGCAGGAAAAATAAACAAATGAAAAAACGATTTCGATGCGCGATTAAAAAGCGCAAATGATAAGACGTATATGTTAAACAGAAATAAATTTTTCATTTATAAATTTTAAAAAACAACAATGCATTTAATGCAAAGAGTTTTTCAAATTATAAATGAACAATTGAATTTGTAAATGGATACCGGTAAATAAGAAACCGATAAATTATAATTGTGATGAATTAAGTTACCAAGACTCGGTAAGGCATTAATCCAAATAAAATCGGTAATTAAAAGGAATGGATTTTTTAAAAAATCGGGATTGGATTTATCGCTTTCAGTTTCTTCTTCTTCTTCTAATTCATCCAATTCGGCAATGAGCGAAGGGGCCTCGGTATTTTTTTTATCGGAATCAAAACTTTTATTAGCTTTTGATTTTATTCCGTTAACCTCAATGCTATTCGCAATTGAAACGCCATTCACAAAAAGAAGTGTGAATAAGAAACAAAGGCTTAAAATTTTTCCGGTTAACTTACGCATTCCTTGTACAAATATAACATATATGATTATGTTTAAGGGTAAGAATTGGCAATTGATTCGTTAATTTTTTTAAAAGAAAAAGATTACTTGATAAGCATTAAATTTTAGACGGATAAAAAATATTAATCTTTGTCAATCAGCATTATAACAAAAATTCTTTGGCCTAAACAATTTATCATTTTGAATCAATTAATACGATGCTGTTTGTTAAAGCAGGAAAAAGAAAGGGTGTTTGTTGCTGCAATTTGCCGATGGTGAAAAGAAGTATTAAAAATAATTTCGGTTTATTGAATACGAACACCTAAAATGCAAACATCATCAATTTGATCATAATTTCCTTGCCAGGCTATAAATTCATTTTTAAGTAAAGTTTCAATTTCTTGAAGTGAAAGATGTGCATTTTGAAGGAGGATGTTTTTTAGGGAATTGTATTTGAATTTTTTTCCAAGTGGACCACCGAATTGGTCGGCATAACCGTCGGAAAATAACCAAACCGTATCACCTTTTTGAACCTCTAATTTTAAATTGGTAAAGGGAATATTGTTTTCAAAATAACCAATGGGCTGGTTGTTGGCTTTAAGTTCTATGAATTGATTTAGGTTTGCATTTTGCGGAACTTTTCTCTCTTCATTATTGCGGGTTGTTAATTCATTTATTTTTCCTTTCACAATCCAACAAGGATTTTGTGCGCCGGCAAATTCAAGAAAGGTTTTTCCATTTTCAAAATATAAGCAACACAAAGCCATATCCATTCCGTCGCGCAAAGTTTGTTTTCCTTCTTGAGTAAAATGCGAAACCAACTGTTCACTTATATTATCTAGAATTTCGCCGGGCTTTTCATTTTTAAAATCGTGTAAACATTTTTCAAGCGCGTTGTAGCCGAGAATACTCATGAACCCGCCGGGAACTCCGTGTCCGGTGCAATCAATTACAGAAAAATAAATTTTACTGCGAATTTTTTTTACAAAGTAAAAGTCTCCGGCAACAATGTCTTTTGGTAAATATAATAGAGCGAATTCACTAAGTAATAAAGAAATTTTATCGTTGCTTGGCAAAATGGATTCTTGTATTCTTAAAGCGTAATTAATGCTGTCGGTTATTTCTTTTCGTTGTTCTTCAATATGATTTTTTTGTTGGGTTAAGACCTCATTCGCATTCTTCTTATCAATAAATCTTCGTATGGCAATTAACAAAGCAATGATTAATAAAAGTCCGGTAATTGAAATAAAAATATAAATGATTTTATTTTTCGATTTTTCATACTCCCTTTTTTTATTCAATAGTTTTAATGAGTTTTCAGTTTTTAATAAATTAAAATTTGCTTCGCTTTGTAAGGTTCGCTTTAGATTTTCATCATTTAAAATAATATTATTAATGTGCAAATGCTTTCTTAAATAGTAATAGGCTTTTTCGAAATTGCCAATTTTTCGATATACATTTGCAAAGTGCATATAGGTTTCTCGCAAGGAATATTTATCATTAATAGTGTCAATATTTTTCATTGTGGTATTGAGATAATAAAGCGCCGAATCGTAATTTCCTAAATGGTAAAACACCTCTCCGATGTTTGATGAAATTTGTTCGGGTGCGGATCCGCCGTTGTATTTTTTGTTTACACTAACGGCTTGCCTATAATAATAGAGAGCCGAATCATATTGATTTTTTTCAAAGCGAATAACACCTCTGTTCATAAAAATAGTGTGCAATACATCAGTTCTGCCCATTTTATTAAAAATTGCGTATGAAATTTTTAAATATTTATCAGAAATTGAATATTGTTTTAAGTGTTGAAATTCGATGCCTAAATTATTGTACATAATAGCGCACAAATAATCCTGCTTTTCTTTTAATCCAATGCGCAAAACTTTATCAAAATAACCAACCGATTTTTTATGTTGACCTTGTTGTGACAACGCTATCCCAAGGTTATTGAATAGGCTTACCATTAAATTAGTGTCTTTGTGTTGTTCAACCCAATTCATGGCTTTATAATAATAATCAATTGCAAGAATAAAATTTTCTTTTTCGGCATATCCGTAACCCAATATGAAATTGGATTTTGAAAAACGCATTGAATCGCCTTGATTTTCGGCAAGGGTTAATAATTTACGAGCAGATTTTATTCCGTTGCCGGGATATTTATCAAGAATTGAAAGCAAAAATTCATAGGATTTATCAAACTTCCGTTCAAATGTTTTTTCTTTATCAAGATAAATTTTTACACTATCGGTATAGTTTTGAGCTATTATTTCGATAGAGAATAAAAGTGAAAAAAGAAAAATTAAGTTGAGTATTTTCACGGTGTACGAATATAATCTAAAATTGTATTACTTTTCGGCAAAATACTCCAATGAAAAAAATAATGTTACTAGGATCGGGCGAATTGGGAAAAGAATTTGTAATAGCTGTTAAGCGATTAGGACATCATGTTGTTGCGGTTGACAGTTATAATAATGCCCCTGCAATGCAAGTTGCCGATGAACGAGAAGTGATAAGTATGCTTGATGGAAATGCCCTTGATAGCGTTGTTGCAAAACACAATCCTGATATTATAGTTCCCGAAATTGAAGCCATTCGTACCGAACGATTTTATGATTACGAAAAGCAAGGAATTGAAGTTGTACCAAGTGCGCGCGCAGCAAATTTTACAATGAATCGAAAAGCCATTCGCGATTTAGCCGCAAAAGAATTGAAATTAAAAACTGCAAATTATCGTTATGCAAAATCGGAAGAAGATCTAAAATCTGCAGTCAATGAATTAGGGCTTCCATTGGTGATAAAACCACTTATGTCTTCATCGGGTAAAGGACAATCGGTAATAAAAACAAACAATGACGTTGAAAAAGCATGGCATTATGCTGTTGAGGGTTCGCGTGGCGATATTGTTGAAGTTATTGCCGAGGAATTTATTTCGTTTGATTATGAAATTACATTGTTAACGGTTACGCAACATAACGGTAATACTTTATTTTGTTCGCCAATTGGTCATCGGCAAGAGCGAGGCGATTATCAAGAGAGTTGGCAGCCTATGCCAATGAAAACCGAACACGTTAAAGAAGCGCAACAAATGGCTAATGCAGTAACTAAAGCTTTAACCGGCAATGGAATTTGGGGAGTAGAATTTTTTGTAAGCGAAAAAAACGGGGTTTATTTTTCGGAACTGTCTCCTCGGCCGCACGACACCGGCATGGTAACGTTAGCGGGAACACAAAATTTTAATGAATTTGAGTTGCACGCTCGCTCAGTCTTAAAATTGCCGATTCCCGAAATTACTTTAGAACGCGTAGGTGCCAGCTCCGTTATATTGGCAACGCATGAAGGTGGTGCGCCAACGTTTACAGGAATTGAGGACGCCGCCAATCAAAAAAGGACCGACATTAAAATTTTTGGTAAACCAACAACGCGAAAATTTCGAAGAATGGGGGTAGTGGTTTGTTGGGATGAAGTAAATGCAAATGTTGTTGAGGTTAAAAACAAAGCAATCTCTATTTCGAAAGGGATTGAGGTGAAATGATTGATTTAAAGAATTACAACATTGATTGAGCAAAATTAAAAAAAAAAATAATTAAAAAAAAGCTTATTGAAATAAGGGGTCAATTTTATTTCAAATAGTTTTCTCTAAAAAATTTAAGATACGCTTCAATGTTTTTCTCAACGTAAAATGCCGAATAATTTCGATTGGTAATTATAAAATAATCACTTTTATCGCTTAATCCTTTTAGCATATCTGTTCCTTTAAAAGCATTGTAATAATTCATGGCTTTGTCTTTATTCTCGAATTTTTTTACCATAATAATTTGATCATCGGTATTGATAAAAATATTGGTAATTTTTAATTCGGCCAAGCTAAAATTTACGGAATTAAAATTTGAAACTTTTGCTTTTGCATCGTTTACACTTCCCATATCGGGTTTAAACACACACACAAAAAAGTGTTCGGTATTGGCGTCGTATAGGAATGACGACGCACCCGACAGGGCATTGTCTCTGCTGTGATAAGAACGATACATGTTTAAAAGTTCAGTGGCAGCAGTTCCAATTTCATCTTTAGGATATTTTGTGGATGTTTCACTCAAAGCATTTTCAAAGGCCTCATAATTTTTTAGTTCACCATACGAAAGAGCGCGTAAAAAATAATATTTAGGTAAAAAATTATTTTTTGGGTCTTTGCCAATTACATCGTTACAAGCAGTGAGTGTATTTTCGTATTGACGTTTGCTGAATAATTCGTAAATGTTGTTATACTGTTGTTCTTCTTTTTCTTTGGTGAGTGACTCTTCTTTTTTGAAATTCGGGTTGCGAATAATTTTTGCGTATTCACTATCGGGATATTTTTCAAGTATCCAATCGGCATGTTGTTTTGATTTATCCGGTGTTTTATCAAAATAAACCATGTACAATTGAAAATGCGCAGGCAATTCATTTTCATAACCCGGAATTTGAGTTGTAATTCTATCAAAACAATCAATACAAAGTTTTTCTTCATTCAACCGGTCTTTATAAATTGTACCTGCTTTATACAAAGCGGCATCTAATAATTTATTGGATTCGTTTTGTTCCTTTTTACTTAAGGGTAATTTTTTTTCAAGTGCTTGCATACGGGCTACCGGATCATCTTTTTTTACAGGAGTTTCATCAGGTTTTTCATTGGCAGCGTCACCATTTTCATCCACCACGGTTTTATCACTTCTTCGCCAATCATCTTCTAATTTTCGAGAGCCGTAAGTTTTTTTAAAATCAACATTACCTTTTGAAAGCATATTCGGATTGTAAAAATACCAAGCAGTGCTGGTATTGTTTTGTACAGAATTATCGGGCGAGGCATTGTTTTTATTTTCTTCAATTTGTTTTTTGCGATCGGCTTCGGCATCTTGATCGGCCAATAGCTTGTACAAAAACTTTTCGCGATCTTTTGGTTCCATGTTGGCAATACGCATTAAACTATCTTCGCGCTGAATAACAATTAAGTGTACAACCAAATCCTTTAAGCTTTCGCTTTTTTCTTTTACGGCGGCATATTGATCATAATCGGTTGGCAAATTTAGCATGGTACTGTCGTAATACGCTTTTGCGTCAATAAATCGTTTATGACTGTATTTAATATCGCCTAATTTTTTGTAGGACAATCCTTTTTGTCGATTGTTTTTTGTACTGACACGAACCGACTTTTGCAAATAATTTACAGCAAGTTTTTCATCATTTTCTTTTAATGCGATTTCACTAAGGGCGTAATAAATTTGGTCTAAATAATCTTTGTTCTTATCATCTTTTGACATTTTTACAAGTAAACGTTTTAAGGCCGAAGAATTTCCGCTTTCATAATTTAGTGCTCTAAAAATTCGGGAATAAAATTCCATTTCATATTCAGGATTCAATTTATCTACAGTTGCGAACTCCATATTGGCACGACTTCGGTCGCCACGTTCTTGAAACAACTGACCTAAAATAAAATGCAATCGTGCACGTTGTTTTTTATCGCGACATTCCTTTATCGCTTTTTTTAATACTTCTTCGGCTTTTGTAAAATCCTTAGATCGCAAATAAAAATCGGCTCGTGTCATTAAAATTTCATCATACAAAGAAGCGTCTAAATCGGGGTCAACGGTTATTTTTGTTTTACTTTTTGATTTTTTACGTTTCGCTTCTTCCTTTTTTTTGGAAGCAATTTTAGCCTTATCGGTTTGGCTTTCCATTTTTTCCTGTAATTTTTCGAGATAGAAATATGCGTTGCTGTAATCTTTCATTTCTAAATAGGTTTTAGCTTCCCACAAAATGCCTTCCCATTTAATGGGTAAACCTTGATAATTTTTATAAACGTATTCAAATCTTGTTTTTGCTTCATCAAATTCGCGTTTATAGTAATACGCTTTACCCATTACCAGCCAATTGTTATCAATCCATTTACACCATTCTTCTTTTTTATTGGCATGTTTAGCAGGATTTGGCATTGAATGTTTACTGATAACATTTGATGTTTTTGTTATGGCTTTATCCATTTGCGGGTAAAGCGATTTTGCGGTTTCATCGGTTGGAATAATAAAAACCGGCAGTAGTTTACTGTAATCGTCTTTATTTGTGGCGTGAAAATCTATAAGTGATTCCTTGATTAACTCATTGGCATTAAAATAGCCGTTAAAACGAGCAGTAGTATTATGAAAACTTCGATTAATGAATTTATTTTTTTCGGTTGAACACGAAAAAATCAGAACACTTAAAACAACTATGTGAAAATGTTTTTTCAATCCAATAATTTTAACCCAATTACAAACGCCAAAGCAACGAAATTATTTCGTTTAAGAATGAAAAAATCGACTTTTCATTGGAAGAAATTTGTGTTAAATTCAATCAGCCATTACTATAATAATCACATAATTAGTTAGTTATAATTTTCACGCTCAACGTTTTGCAATTTTTATAATGTAAAACATAAGGCAGTAAGCCTTCATAATTATTACTTTTAGCATTAATACCGGTGCGACATTTAATTTTAGACGATAATAATAAGACTGTTTTTAACGATTATTTCGGTAATTTATAAGTCAAAAAAAGCATCATTTTAGTACAAGTAAAAAATTGTGGAAGTTAAAAAGGAGCCGAAAAAACGTTTTGCCAATTTTATTGGAAAATTGCGCGTTCGCTATAGAGTAGTGGTTGTTGACGATCGTACATTTGATGAGAAATGGCACGTGCGTTTATCACCTTTGTTTTTATTGCTTTTTTTTGGCGGCGGAGCAATTGTAATTGTTAGTTTAACAACGGTATTAATTGCATGGACTCCACTGCGTGAGTACATACCGGGTTATCCTGATGGCAGTGAGCGTGGCGATTTAATTGTTAACGCTTCGCGTGTTGATTCGTTAGAGAGTAAATTAAACAGACAGGAAAATTATATTGAACGATTAAAAACTGTAATTGGTGGAGGTAAAGTTAATGATGAACAAAGCGCTAAAGACAGTTTAACCAATATTCCCGGCCCCGAAACATTGTCTAAAGCGAATAAAAAAGAAAAAGACTTTCGTAAAAAAATCGATTCTGAAAATTCAAAGTTTATACCTGACGGTGAAAATTCAACATACACACAATATTTTTATGTTCCTGTAAACGGTGAAATATCATCGTCGTTTAATCCTAAAAAAAATCATTTGGGTTGTGATATAAGTACGGTAAAAAATGCCCCGGTAAAAGCTTCTTTAAACGGAACTATCATTTTTTCGGGTTATACGAGCGACGGCGGTTATGAAATACACATACAACACAAAGAAAATATAGTGACCATTTACAAGCATAATTCAACCGTTTTTAAAAATGTTGGAGATAAAGTAAAGGGTGGAGAAACCATTGCCTTAACCGGCAACACCGGCGAAACGTCAAAAGGAAATCATTTGCATTTTGAAATTTGGGAAAACGGAATTGCTATTGATCCTGAAGAGTATATTGGATTTTAAAAATCGAATTAAATTTCGTTTGAATTGAGGAGTAATAAATTTCATCATTTGAGTCATAAAAATTCATTGTTATTAGCGATTTCTTGCATAGTACAAGCTTCCTTCTTTGGCATTCATTTCCACTTCGGCCCCAACGGGTAAGGTAAATTTATTTTCAACATGACCAATCATGCTATTACTAAATGCCGGTATGTTTAATGGAGTAATGTGCTGTTGCAATATTTCATTAAAGGTGAAAGCTTTTTCGGGTTCTTCGGCTTCACATTTCGAGCATTTTCCGAATACAAAACCATTAATGGAATTTAGTATGCCGCATAGTTTTAATTGTGTCAGCATTCGGTCTAACCTGTAAGGCTCTTCTGCAGTTTCTTCTAAAAATAAAATTGCATTTTTACAATCGGGCATATAGGGCGTACCTATTATAGAAGTGAGTACCGATAAATTTCCGCCAATTAATTTTCCTTTCGCTTTTCCTTCGTTCAAAACCAAAGGGGAATCTATTTTAGTGAACGGCGGTTGAAACAAAACAGAATTTTTAGTAAACAAAACTTCTTTTACATAATGCATTGAAAAATTTCCCCAACTGCTATTGCCCACCGGGCCATGATAAGTTATTAGTGAGCTTTTAGAAGTTATGGCCAATAATAAAGAGGTAATATCGCTAAATCCCATAATAATTTTCGGATTTTTTTGAATGCTAGTGTAATCAAGCAAGGGTAAAATTCTACCACAACCCCAACCTCCTTTTGCACAAAAAATCGCTTTAATTTTTTCATTGGTAAAGCAAGCGTTTATTTCATCGGCACGCAATTGATCATTTCCCGCTAAAAAACCGTATTTTTGAGTAAGCGATTTCCCCAGATATATTTTCAACCCGAGCGTTTTTAAAATTTTTTGAAAATCGGAAACTGTACTTTCTTCCCAAATTGCGCCGGCAGGCGAAACAATTGCAACGGTATCTCCTGTTTTTAAAGAAGGAGGTTCAACGGTTTTGACGGTTTCGTTAAGGAGATTAAAATTTTTATTCGCGAATAAAGATGAACTGAAAGGTAATGCTGCCGAAAATAAAGCAGAATTGCGAATAAATTTACGTCGTGATTGCATGAATTAATACCAAAAATAAGAAAAGCAATAAGATTGAAAGTAATTGTGCAACAATTTCATTAATTGTTTTTTACAGTAAATTTTTTAGCGATTTGATGTGTTTTGTTTTTTAAACGGTAAAAATAATCGCCATTTGGTAACTCACGGGTATTAAACGGAACACCGTACGCCCCCGATTCACGATCTTCGTTAAGAATTATTTTAAGTGAATCAAAGTTGGTATTTGCGATTTCTAAAACAATATTTTGTTTAGCACTTAATTCGATATGAAAAAGAATATCTCCAATCGCAACCGAATTTTCTAAATTATGAAGAATAATGGAAGGTATGTAAACCTTCGTTTTCCAAACATTGCGAATGTAGTACCTATACAAAACGCCTAAAATAATGATGCCTGTGGTTAGCAGTACAGCAGTGATTCCTATTTGATAGTGTATTGACATGAAAGCAACGGCGAAATTAATGGAAAATGTGAAATGGCTTGAAAAATTCTTTCCCAATGAAAAATATACTTTTTGCTTGTCATTATTACTATTAAATTAAAAAAACGGTTTACCTTTGAAACCCTTAAATTTTTATTTATGTCACAACAGGAAGAAGGAAGACAAATTATTTTCTCAATGAAAAAGGTGAGTAAACTCACCCCGGCAGGTAAGCAAGTAATAAAGGATATTTACTTGTCATTTTACTATGGCGCTAAAATCGGAATTATTGGTATGAATGGTTCGGGAAAATCAACGTTATTAAAAATAATTGCCGGTGAAGATAAATCCTATCAAGGAGATGTGGTTTGGTCACCGGGATATACCGTTGGCTGGTTACCTCAAGAACCCGTATTAGATCCCAATAAAACCGTAATGGAAATTGTGCGTGAAGGTGCGCAAGAAATTATGAATCTTTTAAGAGAATACGAAGAGATTAATAATAAATTCGGCGAATCAGAATATTTAGACAACCCCGATAAAATGGAAAAATTAATGGCACGTCAAGCCGAGGTACAAGACCGACTTGATGCTGTTGATGCGTGGGGATTGGACAATCGTTTAGAGCGTGCAATGGACGCGTTACGTTGTCCCGAAGGTGATGCAAAAATTGAGCATTTATCGGGCGGTGAACGTCGTCGTGTAGCTTTGTGTCGTTTATTATTAAAAGAGCCGGATGTTTTGTTGCTTGATGAACCAACAAATCACTTGGATGCCGAGAGTGTTGATTGGTTAGAACAACATTTACAACAATACAAAGGAACTGTTATTGCAATTACACACGACAGGTATTTCTTAGATAATGTTGCAGGATGGATACTTGAACTGGATAATGGAAAAGGAATTCCATGGAAAGGAAATTACAGCGAATGGTTAATACAAAAAGCCAAACGTATGGAGCAAGAAGAAAAAACAGAGAGCAAACGTAAAAAAATTCTTGAGCGCGAATTAGAATGGGCACGCATGAATCCGAAAGGGCGATTTGCAAAATCAAAAGCGCGTTTGGGTAATTATGAAAAAATGTTGAATGAAGATCGCGCCGAAAAAGAAGAAAAATTAGAGTTGTATATTCCGCCGGGGCCGCGATTGGGAAATGAAGTTATAGAAGCGCAAAATGTTGCCAAAGCATTTGGCGAAAAATTACTGTATGATGATTTGAATTTTAAACTTCCACCAAATGGAATAGTTGGAATTATTGGTCCTAATGGTGCCGGCAAAACAACTATTTTTAAAATGATTATGGGCGAGATAATACCCGACGGCGGAACATTTAAAGTTGGAGAAACCGTTAAGATTGGCTATGTTGATCAAAACCATAAAGAGATAGATCCCAATAAATCGGTGTACGATGTGATTTCGGGGGGTAATGAAATTATCGAATTTCACGGGAAAACAATAAATTCACGAGCGTACATTTCACGATTTAATTTTAGCGGAAACGATCAAAGTAAAAAAGTTGCTGTATTATCGGGCGGAGAAAGAAATCGTTTACACTTAGCCATTGCTTTAAAAAGTGAAGCAAATGTTTTATTGCTCGATGAGCCAACAAACGATTTGGATGTAAATACAATTCGCGCGTTAGAAGAAGGATTGGAAAATTTTGCGGGCTGTGCGGTAATTATTAGTCACGACCGTTGGTTTTTAGACAGGGTTTGTACACACATTTTAGCTTTTGAAGGCGATAGTATGGTTTATCCGTTCGAAGGAAGTTTTAGTGAGTATGAAGAGAACAAGAAAAAACGTTTAGGCGATAGTGAGCCAAAAAGAATTCGGTATAAAAAGCTGGTAAAATAACAATACAATGGTTCGGTTAATTCATGATTTACGAATTAACGAATTCAATTTATTTTATACTTCGTATATGCTAAATACGTTAGTTTTACCACTATTTGATATTCTTATTTCAACAGTATTGTTTAAAGACATAAAAACACATCACTCAAATGCAATGTAAAGTTTTATGACACGCAAATATTTTGAATATAAAAAACGAAGATTATCTGTTTTTCTCGCAAACACGAATCGTTTTCAATTCAACAACTACAAAATTGAATGATTGAATCAACAATAAATATTATCATTGTCGAAGATCATAATTTGCAACTTGATGGATTAAAGATGATGCTAAATCGTTTTTCGGAATTTAATGTAGTGGCAACTTTTAATAACCCTAAACAATTCTTAGAAAAAAAAAATAGATTAAATTTTGATATTGCAATTTTTGATTTACACATGCCTGAGGTAAGCGGAATTGAATTAGCCGAAATATTACACGCCGAAAAGCACGGTGCAAAAGTGGTTTTGTTAACCATGCAGCGAGGTACACGTTTTATGCAAAAAGCCGAAAAGGCCGGTGTAAAAGGGTATTTGCTAAAAAGCATTTCAATTGAAAAGTTAAAAGCAGCATTGTTAAAAATTAATTCGGGCGAAATTATAGTTGACGAAACATTACGCGATTATTCTCAAGATGACGATATTCATATAAAATCTACTTTAACGGTTGATGATTATCCCGATCAATTATTAAGCGAAAGAGAAAAAGAAATTCTCATTATGGTATGTAAAGAATATTCTAGTTCTCAAATTGCCGAAAAATTATTCATTAGTACAGGAACGGTTGATACTCATCGAAAAAATATACTTATCAAACTGGGTGTAAGCAATACTGTTGGGTTGGTAAAATATGCCTTAAAACACGGTTTACTAAAGGACTAAATTTCATTATTTACATCCCGATAGCTATCGGGATTAAGATTTCAAATTTCGCTTATGTTTCCACCTTTTGTGGCTCCACAACCATGTTTCAGGTTTTGCCAAAATGTCCTTTTCTAAACGACGTGTATGCAACTCCGTTAGTTCTCCTTCTTTAGTTTGAGCACAATTCTCGGCAAGTAATTCGGCATGTACCGTATAATAACCCCTGCTAACGCGCTGCACACCTACGTAAAGTAATGGTAAATTTGTTTTTTGTGCAATTTTTTCAATGCCGGTATAAATGGGAGTGTCTTGGTTCAAAAAAGTTGTCCAATAAGCATTTTCAGGAGGAGGCGTTTGATCATTTATAAAACACATTCCTGAACATTCGTTTTTTAATTTTACAATTGCACGCGGGGTATCGCGCATTGAAACGGGAATATTGCCGAACCGTGAGCGAAGTTTAATCATAAGTTGATTAAAATATTTATTTGATATTGGGTGATAAATAACATACAAGGGTTGTTTACATAAAATGCCGAATGAACTACCTGCCATTTCCCAATTTCCAAAATGTCCCATGGCTGTTAACATACTTTTGTTTTCATGATACAAACTATCAAATAACTTTTGTGCTTTTGGCGACATTGTACAATGTGCCGCCATCCATTTTTTACTTTTGGTTAATCCGCGAAAGGTTTCCAATGTTACATCGGTTAAAAAGCGATAAAATTTTTTTTCAATTTCACGAAGTTCTTTTTCGGTCTTATTGGGAAATGAATTTTTTAAATTTTGACGCACAACTTTTTTTCTATACCCGATTACAAAATATAAAATAAAAAAAAGGATGTCAGAAAACCCATAAAAAATAAAATACGGAAGCATTGAGATTAAATACAAGAAGGGAAGTGCTAAATAATAGAGTAGGGTTTGCATTTTTAATTCTACGGTTTTTAGCAGTGTGTATTTGTAAAATGAGAATAGTTGTAAGCTATTTGTTATAAATTTTTCTTGATATGTTTTGCAATTATTCTTTGCGTTTTCTTTCGCTATACTGAAGCCTTGCGTTTAAATTTCTAACTTTACTTAAATAGCTTCACAATATCATTTCCATTGGCATACAAAATTAAACCGAATAATAAAATCATTCCTACCATTTGTGCATATTCCAATACTTTTTGTTTAGGAGGTCGTCCGGTTATCATTTCCCAAATTAAAAACATTACATGTCCGCCGTCTAAAGCAGGTATTGGTAAAATATTCATGAATGCTAAAACGATTGATAAAAATCCGGTAAAGGCCCAAAATTGTTGCCAATCCCAATCGCTAGAAAACATAGAACCAATTGAGCCGAATCCTCCAACTTGTGAGGCTCCTTCTTTCGTAAAAATTAATCCGAGTGACTTAACGTATTTAACCAACGTTTCATTTCCGTCATTAAATCCGGCAGGAATGGACTCAAAAAACCCGTAATTTTTATGAATAGTTGTAAGTTGTTTTGAAGGATCGGCAAAATGAATTCCAATTAAACCATCGGCATTAACTTTTACAGGCAATTCTATTCTTCCTTCTTTTCTGCCAACAACACAAACAATATTTTTTTCTTTATGATTATTGATATAAGTAACCACATCGCGCATATAAGCAGATTTTATTTGATCGACACCAATTAGTGTATCGCCTTCTTTAAACCCCGCTTTTTTTGCCGGTTTATTTTTCAAGACTTCATCAATAATAGCATACAGTCTTGGTTCGAAAATTCCTTTTTTACCACTTTCTAAAATTTTGCGATAAATTTCTTCGGGTAAAATAAATTTTACTTTTTCATTATTACGAAGCACTTCAATATTGCGTTCGCCGTCAATAAGAATTAGTGAGCCCGCTTCTTGCAATGATTTTGGTTTTTGCCCGCCAACGGTTAAAATAATATCGCCTTCTTGAAAAAGTCCTTTTCCTTTTAATTCATTAACCAATATATGCGTACCGAATTTCGCATTTTCAGGAGGTAAAATATCTTTCCCCCATGCAAATAGTACCATAATAAAAATTAAATAACCCAGTATAATGTTTACAGTAACACCGCCAATCATAATGATGAGTCGTTGCCAGGCCGGTTTAGATCGAAATTCCCACGGCTCGGGTTCTTTTGAGAGTTGTTCTTTATCCATACTCTCATCAATCATGCCGGCAATTTTTACGTATCCGCCAAGCGGTAGCCAGCCCAAACCGTATTCAGTTTCTCCTCGCTTTATTCTAAATAAAGAAAACCATGGATTAAAAAACAAATAAAACTTTTCGACACGGGTTTTGAAAAGTTTTGCGGGAATAAAATGTCCTAATTCATGCAATACAACAAGAATTGATAAACTTAAAATTAGCTGTGCTGCTTTAATCCAAAAATCCATAATAAAAATATTGGGCAAATATAGCGAAAAACCAGTTTGAATTGAGGTGATAAATTATGTGTATTGAAAGCGAAAACGCGAATAAAACTATGCTTTTAACCCTTTATTATAAAGCATATAGCAGTTGTTATTTGAAGAATTCGCATTTTTATTGGTTTAGCTAATGTATAAAGTTTGTTAAGAAGAACCGAAAATTTATTCTCCCATAATAGTAATTTCTACTCTTCGGTTAAGTGCTCTTCCGAATTCGGTTGTATTATCGGCCAACGCATAACGTGCTGCGTACCCACGCCATTTTAATCTTGCCGAATTAATTCCGTTTTCGATTAAAAAATCAGCTACTGCTTTTGCGCGGTTTAACGAAAGTTTATCGTTGCTTTTTTCATCACCTTGATTATCGGTATGACCACTAATTTGGATTTTTACATTTTTATTTTTTTGTAACCACTTCAACAATTCATTTAATGTATTGGTGGCACTCTCTTTTAAATTGGCATTTCCTGTTTGAAACTGAATATTTTTTAAAACTATTGTACTTCCTACGCTTATTTCATTGGGTAAAATCACCGAAATGTTTTCGCTACTTACTTTTTCAGTTGCAACAATACTTATATCATCAAAACAAATGTTTACCGCAAATTGTTTTTTTTCATTTTCAACGGCGACTTCAATTTTCCATTTTTGTTGCTTATAACGTTTGCGAACAACTTCTTGTGCGGTACCAATTTTTAAACCAACTTGGCGATTGTGTTCAATAGTTTTCTCGAATTTTTTTCGTTTTTTTCGGGATATTTTTTTCGTTTTCTTTTTCACATAAGGATTTATTGAAAAGTCATCTTGATTATAATTTTCGTTTCGAATTAATTGGTTAGCGTAAATGTTTCTTATCGAATCACACTCTGCTTTTTCGCGCAAGTCGATTTTTTCGTATTCATTTTCTAAACTGTCAATTTTTTCTTCGGCGCGAATTTTATTGTACATTCTGGTAATGTTCCCGATGGTTAAAAATTCTTCATCTCCTTTTGCAATATATTCTTTTGATAAATTTTCCCAGTTTACGTGCGCACCTTCAAAGGGAAAACTAATTGACGGTTCGGCTGTAATTAATAATTTCGATAAAACATTTAAAGGAACACCAGTAAAGTACCAATCTAAATAATTTAAATTTCTGTAATTATCATTCTTATACACTTCGTCGGCACTATTGCTTATTCGAACGTTCATGCTTATTGTATAAATTTTGTTTTTTTCTAATTTAGATTTTAAGGCAACGTGCATAAACTCATTTGGCTCCATGCTGTACATGCATAAACAATGATATCCTTCTCCTTGCGCTGCGCCACCGAATTTTGGTGAAACGTGTTTATGATAAAAGTGGTTAAATTCGCCCTCGGCTTGAGTCCAATACATACTGTGACCTTTACCCCTGTGTTCTTCAAATCCACCGTTTGGTACCATTTCTTGAGTTTTCGCGTTATGCAAAATCAACAAAAATACAAGGGCATAGAGTGTTTTTAAACGCACGATGAATTGATTAACGCAAAATACAGTAAAAATTAACCCCATCAATAATTATTTTTAGTATCCATTTGGTGAAAAACTTATTTTTGAAGTGAAAATTGATACTATGAAAAAAATAAATACCATCGTAACTTCTTTAATGTTTGGAAGTGCATTTTTAATTTCCTGCGGAGGCGAAAAAAAAGCAGAAAAAAATCGTACTGAAAAAGAAACTGTTTTTGCACAACCTGCTTTCAATTATCCGGTAACCGCAAAAGATACTTCTGCTTGGGATATGTATTTTGATTTGAAGGTTGCCGATCCTTACCGTTGGTTAGAAAGTGATACGGCAGCAAATACAAAAGTTTGGGTTGAGCAACAAAATTCAGTGACCTTCGATTATCTGAATAAAATTCCATTTCGTTCAAAGATAAAAAATCGTTTAGAAGAAATTTATAATTACGCGCGTGCTTCGGCGCCAATTGTTGCCGGCGAATATTATTTTTATTATAAAAATAGCGGTTTACAAAACCAATCTGTACTGTATTATAAAAAAGGATTGAAAGGCGAAGAAAAAACATTTATTGATCCGAATGCCGAAAACTTAGAAGGAACTTCTGCTTTCTCATTACTTGGTTTTTCAAAAGACCATAAATATGTTGCCATTGGAAGGAATGACGCAGGAAGCGATTGGACTTTGATTACGGTACGCGATGTTGAAAACAATACAGAAACCGGCGATACGCTTTGGTGGAGTAAATTTAGCGGCGCGGCATGGTACAACGATGGATTTTTTTATTCGCGCTATCCTACACCCGCTAAGGGAAAAGAATTTTCGGCAAAAAACGAATTTCATAAAGTATATTACCACAAATTAGGAACTCCGCAAACTAACGATGTGCTTATATACGAAGATACAAAAAACAAATTGCATTATCATACGGTCGAATTAACCGAAGATCAAAATTATTTGGTGTTAACAAAATCGAGTGGCACCGATGGATTTGAAACTTGGTATAAAAAAGTAGATTTGAAAAAAGGCGGATTTACAGTTTTATTTGAAGGATTTAAAAATAAAAGCACCATCATTGATCATAAAAACGGTAAATTTTATGTAATAACAGATATAGATGCTCCAAACTATAAAGTGGTGGCAATTGACATTGCAAAACCACAAAAAGAAAATTGGGCAACTGTTATTAATGAATCTGAAAATTTATTGGATGGTATTACCGGTGTTGGCGGAAATTTATTCGCCTCTTATTTGCAAGATGTTTCTTCACACATTTATCAGTACGATTATAGTGGAAAAAATTTAGGTGAAGTAAAATTACCGGGCATAGGTACTGCCGGCGGATTTGACGGAGAAGGCGATGCGACTGAAACTTTTTATTCATTTGCCTCATTCAATTATCCCACAACTATTTTTCGACTTGACTTAAAAACCATGAAGAGCGAAGTGTTTTTTAAACCGGAGACTAAATTTAATCCCGAAGATTTTGAAGTAAAACAATTGTGGTACACTTCAAAAGACGGAAACAAAAACCCGATGTTTGTGGTGCATAAAAAGGGAATTAAACTCAACGGAAAAAATCCGACGTTACTTTATGCTTACGGTGGATTTAATGTTAACATTACTCCGAATTTTAGCATTAATAATATTCCGCTATTGGAAAACGGCGGAGTTTATGCTGTTGCAACTTTACGCGGCGGCGGCGAATACGGCGAAAAATGGCACCAAGGCGGCATGCTATTGAACAAACAAAATGTATTCGACGATTTTATTGCTGCTGCTGAATTTTTAATTGAAAAAAAATACACTTCAAAAAATTATTTAGCCATTAGCGGAAGATCAAATGGCGGTTTATTGGTTGGTGCTTGTATGACACAACGCCCCGATTTGTACAAAGTGTGTTTTCCGGGAGTAGGTGTTATGGACATGATGAAATTTCAAAAATTTACGGTAGGATTTGGTTGGGTTCCCGAGTATGGTTCAAGTGACAGTACAAAATATTATAAATATTTATACGGCTATTCTCCATTGCATAATATTAAAGAAACAGAATATCCTGCTACAATGGTAACCACCGCCGATCATGATGATCGTGTTGTTCCTGCACACTCGTACAAATTTATTGCAACCTTACAAGAAAAACAAAAAGGAAAAGCTCCTGTTTTTATTCGAATTGATGTTAATGCCGGTCACGGTGCCGGTAAACCAACTTCAAAAGTTATTGAAGAAGTTGCCGACATGTGGAGTTTTATGTTTTTTAATATGAATAAGAATGTGAAATATTGATAATGGTAAAAAAAACTTATTGCTCAAATTATTTACGCGACATTGGAAACGTTATGTTGAAATCGAATTTCACGAATTACCATATTGTTACGAATTTAATTTTTAGGAAATATTTTTCGGTTTAAAAACAATATCTCTTTGGCACAAAACAGTTTATTTGGCAATAAAAATGCCATTAAGTGTTTTTTTGTAAGATAAATCAAGAACGCGAAATCGAATTAGCAACATGATATAAGTCATAAATCGATTTGACACTTGTCATTATACAAACCTTTACACATGCAGACATTCGTATATACAAATCTTACTATATGTCAAACACATTATTGGTTAATAAGCTACACACGCTATCAGAGTCTTTAAAAGTCCTTGCGCATCCCGTTCGGCTAAAGATTCTTTTATTGATAATGCGACACCGCAAACAAAAGTTAACCGTAACTGAAATTCAGCAAAAACTTGAACTTTTACAGCCTGAGACTTCGCGTCACCTTTCAATATTAAAAAGTAAAAATGTGCTGAATCGAAAAAAAGAGGGGTCGAATGTATTTTATTTCATGAACCCCGAAAATCATGAACTACTTTGTTTTATGAAATATTTAAACGATAAATAACGATGCAAGAAAAATCTATTTTAGTTACAAAGGCATCGGGCGATGTTGTTCCCTTTTTAGAAGACAAATTGAGAAAATCATTGGGACGATCGGGAGCAGAAAAGGAACTTGTTGACGAAATCATAAATGAAATACGCCCTAAATTATTTAATGAAATTCCAACAAAGCAGATTTACAAAATGGCATTTTCTCTTTTGAAAGAAGATACCTTGCATTTTGCTGCGAAATATCATTTAAAAAGAGGTATAATGGAGCTTGGACCATCCGGTTTTCCGTTTGAAAAATTTATCGGAGAAATGCTAAAGCAACAAGGTTATTCGGTAAAAGTAGGGGAGATTGTAAAAGGAAAATGTGTGAATCATGAAATTGATGTGATAGCCGAAAAAGGGAATAATCATTTTATGATTGAGTGCAAATACCATAATTTACCGGGAAACTATTCGGATGTAAAAATTCCGCTTTATATACAGTCAAGATTTAAAGATGTGGAAGCTGCGTGGGTTAATATTAATGGTCATTCTTCAAAGTTTCATCAAGCATGGGTAGTAACAAATACAAGATTTACAACCGATGCAATTCAATATGGCAGTTGTTCTGGTTTGAAATTGATTGGATGGGATTATCCGCATGGAGACAGCTTAAGAAATCAAATTGATTTATTGGGAATTTATCCCCTTACTTGCCTTACATCATTAACAAAAGAAGAAAAAGTGGCATTGCTTTCAAAAGGAATGGTCTTATGCAAAGAAATTTGCCAAAATGAAAATAGTTTGGCAACAATTGGAATTAATCAAAATCGAATAAAAACAATTCTTGAAGAAGGTCATCGCTTATGCGAAAAAATTAATAAATAATGGGAAAAATAAATCAAAATATAATTCCGTACACAATCGAACAGGATGAAGTAATTGTTGCTATGAATTCGAACGCTAAGGTAGGTTTGTCAATTTTCGAATATCAAAAACGGTACAATGAATTTGGCGCAAACAGTATAGCTTCAAAAGAAAATAAAAATGCATGGTTTATTTTTTTCAGTCAATTTAAAAGTCCAATTGTTTGGTTGCTTTTATTTGCTGCAGGTTTATCATTTTATTTTGAAGAATGGTTAGATGGGATTGCCATTTTAGTAGTAATATTCATTAATGCCCTAATTGGATTTTATATGGAATTCCAAGCCGAACGATCAATGAATGCCTTAAAAAAATTATCGGCAATTCCGGCAAAAGTTCTTCGAGAAAGTTGCCTAAAAGAAATTAATTCGGAAGAAATTGTTCCCGGTGATATTATTTATGTTGAGGCAGGAGACATGATTCCTGCCGACGGAAGAATTATAAACGCAACTCAATTTCATATTGACGAATCGGCGTTAACAGGTGAATCAATTCCGGTCGAAAAGCAAACTGCTAAATTAAAATCAGATACACTACTTGCAGAACGCACAAACATGTTGTATAAAGGCACCTGTGCTACCGGAGGTAATGGATATATGGTAGCCACCGAAACAGGAATGGATACCGAACTTGGTAAAATCGCAAAAATGGTGCATTCGGCAAACCAAGCCGCCACACCATTGGAAAAAAAACTTGAAGATTTCAGTAAAAAACTTATTTGGATTACAGCAGCACTTGTAGTTGTTATTTTTGTTTTTGGACTATTAAACGGGCAGCATTTTCTTGAAATGTTAGAGACCTCAATTGCAATGGCCGTAGCCGCCATTCCCGAAGGACTACCAATTGTAGCCACAATGGCGTTGGCACAAGGAATGATGAAAATGGCCAAATACAATGTAATTGTAAAAAAGCTTTCAGCGGTTGAGACACTAGGTGGTACAAACACAATTTGTACCGATAAAACCGGTACACTTACCCAAAATAAAATTGAGGTTAGTAAAACAATTACTCCCGACGACAATTTAAACACAACAGAAACCCTTTATCGCATTGCAGTTTTGTGCAATACGGCCGAATTACAAAATGAAAACGGGTTTACCAAAGAAATTGGAGATCCGCTTGAAACAGGATTACTCAAATTCGCATTTAAACACAATTTTAATATTCAAAATTGCCGAAACCAATTTCCAAAAATAAATGAAGAGCCTTTTTCATCTGAAACAAAAGTGATGGCAACACTTCATCAAACACAAAATGAGAAAATTGTTTACGCAAAGGGAGCTTCAGAAGAATTACTTAAGCGATGTAACCGTATTGCGCACAAAGAAGGCATTAAAGAATTAGCGCACGAAGAAAAGACTTTATGGATTCAAAGAGCAGAAGAAATGGCAAATTCGGGACTTCGTGTAATTGCAGGTGCATTTAAACCCTTTACTATTACTGACGAAAAATTATCAGATAACTTAATTTTTGCCGGACTGTTTGGCATGATTGATCCGCCACGTGAAGAGGTGTTTTCAGCAATTGAAGAATGTAAAACAGCAGGTATAAATGTAGTAATGGTTACCGGAGACCATCCTGCTACGGCAAACAATATTGCCATTAAACTTGGAATTGCAAATACTCAAAGCAAAGCTATTGCGGGGAAAGAAATGAATGATTTTGAAAAATTAACGCAAACTGAAAAAGCGAAATGGTTAAACACAAAAGTTTTTGCAAGAGTAAGTCCTAAACAAAAGCTTGATTTGGTTTCGGTATATCAAGAAAATAAAAACATTGTTGGAATGACCGGCGACGGAGTAAACGACGCCCCGGCCCTAAAAAAAGCCGATATAGGAATTGCTATGGGGCTTAGAGGCACACAAGTTTCACAAGAAGCTGCAGACATGGTTTTAAAAGATGATTCATTTAAATCAATTGTACACGCAATTAAACAAGGTCGAATCATTTTTGAAAACATAAGAAAATTCGTAATTTATTTACTTTCCTGTAATTTAAGTGAATTAATTGTAATTGCAACGGCATCGGTAATGAATTTACATTTTCAATTGTTTGCACTGCAAATTCTTTTTATTAATTTAATAACCGATGTTTTGCCGGCATTAGCATTAGGCGTTACCGAAGGTAGTAATGAAATAATGCATAACCCGCCAAGAAACATGAATGAACCCATTATTGATAAAAAACGATGGATATCAATATTCTTTTATTCAATTGTAATTGGAATAGCAAGCGTTGGTGCAGTTTTTCTAAGTCATTTTACGGTGCACAGTACCGAAACATGGAATCCTGAACTATGCAATAATGTTTTATTTTTTACACTCGTCTTTTCTCAACTGCTGCATGTTTTAAACATGAGTAACAGCACTTCGTTTTTTAAATCCGAAGTGTTTAGAAGCAAATATGTATGGGGTGCTATTATCATATCAACCATTATTTTATTGATAGCGTTTTTAATTGAGCCGGTAAGAATTGTGTTGTCAATTTACGAAATGTCAATTTATGATTGGCTGATTACAGTTGGATCAAGCGTGGCCTCATTAATTATTATTCAAATCGGGAAAAAATTAAAAATAGCGCAGCAATAAATTTCTTAATTAACCCTTCTAAACTTGTCAGTGAAAACCAGTATTAAATTTTAAGCGTCACAAAAATCAGCCGGCATTTAAATAATTTCGAAAAAACAAAAAATATATTGATTAAAATAATATGAAACAAAAAAATAAAACAACAGTACAATTTTTAGGCGCGGCAGGAACAGTTACAGGTTCAAAATACCATGTTAAAACTGAAACGAAATCTATACTTATTGATTGCGGTATGTTTCAAGGACTAAAAAAATTGCGATTAATGAATTGGGAAAAATTACCAATTAATGTGTCGGCACTTGATTTCGTTATTTTAACTCATGGACATTTAGATCATGTTGGCTACCTGCCTAAATTGATAAAATCGGGTTTTAAAGGAAAAATTTATGGAACCAAACCTACTCTTGAAATTGCGAAACTGATTTTAGAGGATAGTGCTAAAATTCAGGAAGAAGATGCAAAACGAGCAAATGAAATGGGATATTCGAAACATAAAGTTGCCAAACCCCTTTATACTTTAATTGATGTTGCAAAAACCACGCCTTATTTCGAAATGAAACCGCTTGATACCTGGATAAAAATTGACAAAGAAATAAGTTTCAGATTCAGGTACAATGGTCATATAATAGGTGCGACATTCATAGAGTTGAAAATCGAAAAAAAAACATTTGTTTTTTCGGGTGATATTGGAAGAAACAACGATTTATTAATGTATCCGGCTCAAAAACCCGATTATGCAAACATATTGTTCATTGAATCAACTTATGCAAACAGATTACACCCGATTAGCGCAGAAACAAAACTCACAAACTTAATTAATGAATGTGAAAAAAAAAATGGAACTATTATTATTCCAAGCTTTGCAGTTGAACGAACACAAATGTTAATGTATTTCCTTTGGAAACTAAAAAAGAAAGGTAAAATTTCGGCAATACCTGTGTATATGGATAGCCCAATGGGAAGCAATGTGCTTGACATTTTTCATCATAACCCTAATTGGCATAAATTATCGTTAAAAGATTGTCATGAAATGTGCAAAGACATAAAAAAAATAATTACCGTTGAAGAAACCCTCAATTTAGCCAAGCAAAAGGGTTTAAAAATAATAATTGCCGGAAGCGGCATGGTTTCAGGCGGACGTGTACTTACTTATTTACAACAATATTTAAGCGACCCAAAAGCCACTATTCTTCTTGTAGGTTATCAAGCCGAAGGAACAAGAGGCAGACAATTGTTGGATGGTGCAAAAGAAATTAAGTTAAATGGTCAATTTTATAAAGTAAATGCCGAAATTCAAAACATTGAAGGACTATCAGCCCACGCCGATCAAAAAGAATTATTAGACTGGTTAAGCAACATTAAAAAAGCACCCGAAAGAATTTTTATTGTACACGGCGAAAGCCAATCGGCCGATGTGTTTAGAGTAAAGTTAAAAGATGTGTATGGTTGGAATGCCGAAATTCCTGTTTTGAATGAAATCGTAAACATTGACTAAAATGAAATATTTATTTATTATTATTACAGGGATTTATATTTTAAACCCCATATTCGCATCCGCACAAATAGACAGTAGCGGAATTTATTTTACGGTTAATGATTATTTAAATCAAAATTTAGCTTTTGCTATTGACTGTAAAAATCAAAAACACAAAATTAAAGCAGATATGATGTTTCATCAAAAGGAAATTTTAATAACACATAACGATTCAATTTACAAATACTCGAAAGATTCAGTTTATGGAATTAAATATTGTGACGGTTTAATTGTACGTTTCTTTAAAAATTTGGAGTTTACTTTAATAAATACAGGTGAAACCATTTTGCTTTATAGTATTGAAAAAGGTAGCGGAACGAAAAACGATCCGGTTGTCATAAACTATTATTTCAGCAAAGATGCGGCAAGTGAAATTCAAAATTTAAACATTTACAATTTAAAAGCCGCTTTCCCAACCAACCATAAATTTCATGACCTTATTGATAAGGAATTTCATTCGGAAACGGAACTAATTAAATATGATTCATTCCATAAAATGACTAGGGTGAATAAATCATACATGAATTCATTAATCGAAAAATAGAAACCATAAAATGGAAAAAATTATTGTTGAGCTTGATAAACAAACCAATTGGTATGTAATAACAGGTGGCCCCGGTTCAGGAAAAACTACAACTGTAAATATTTTACACGATCGAGGGTATATAACAACAATGGAACATGCAAGACATTTTTTGGATACCCAGCGATTAAAAGGTAAAACAATTGAAGAAGTAAGAAATAATCAGCGAGAATTTCAATTGGGGGTGTTGGATATGCAAATTCAACAGGAAAATGAAATTAGCAATGATGTTCAGGTTTTTCTTGACAGAGCTATACCCGACGCGTTGGCTTATTACAGGTTTTTAAATCTTTCAGTTGACGAAATTTTAATTAAAGCACTGAAAAAAGTAAGCTATAAAAAAATATTTATAATGGATTACCTCCCCCTGGTAAATGACTATGCCAGAAGAGAAAATGCCGATGCACAAAAAAAAATACATTCATTAATAACAGAAGTTTATGAAGCGTTGCCGTTCCCTATAGTTCATGTTCCAATTTTATCGGCAAATGAAAGAGTTGATTTTATTTTAAACAATTTAGAATAGTATGGTTCTCTATATTAAAAATATGGTTTGCGATCGCTGTATTATGGCTGTAAAATTTGAATTGACTAAACTCGCAATTAAAATCATTAAAATTGAATTGGGCGAGGTTACTATTGATAAAGAATTGAACACCGATAAAAAAAAAATATTAACTCATGCCTTGACTAATTTAGGATTCGAATTATTAGACAACACCAAAGCAAAGACAATTGAAAAAATAAAAACAACCCTTATAAATTTAATTCATTATTCTGAAAATGATATTAAAATCAATTATTCGAAGTTTATACAAGATAAATTGAAAAAAGACTATAACTATTTAAGCAATTTGTTTTCGGAAATTGAAGGCATAACCATCGAAAAATTTATTATTCACCAAAAAATTGAAAGAGTAAAGGAGCTCTTAGTCTATAATCAACTTTCATTAAGTGAAATTTCCCATACAATGGGATATAGCAGTGTGGCATATTTGTCGGCTCAATTTAAAAAAGTGACCGGGCTAACCCCAAGCCATTTTAAAAAAATAAAAGAGAACAAACGAAAATCGCTCGATAAAATTTAACCTGTAAATATTGTAAACAATACACTAAATAGTATAAATGTCATGTTTAAAAATCTTACTACTTTTATATAAAAAGTAACATGACAACTTTAAAACATTCAATTGAAATTCCACTTCGGGGTGTTGAGAGCGAACATTGCGCAATGATTGTTGACAGCGGGTTAGCAAAACTGGAAGGTATTTCTAAGCACAGGGTCGATTTCAATAATAAAAAAGCCATAATTGAATTTGATTCTAAACCACAAATTATAATTGAAGCCATAAAGGTGATTAGAGGGCTGGGTTATGATGTTGAAAGCATAAAAAAAACTTTTCCGGTAAGCGGAATGACTTGCGCATCATGTGCGGTTAGCACCGAATCAATTTTAAAATCTCAAAATGGTGTTATTAGCGTTGCTGTGAATTTCGCGAATTCTACCGCAATCATCGATTTTATCCCCGATTTAATTAGTCCGGCGCAATTGAAAGAAGCATTGCAATCAATCGGATATGATTTAATAATTGATGAAGAAAATGTTAATGATTTAAAAGAAGAAATTCACAAAAATATTTATACAGAATTAAAAACCAAAACCATTTGGTCAGTTGCGCTTACACTTCCGGTAGTTGTAATTGCAATGTTTTTTATGGATATGCCTTATGCAAATTTATTAATGATGGCTTTTTCAACTCCGGTTTTATTTTGGTTTGGCAGAAATTTTTTTATCAACGCATTTAAGCAAACAAAAAATTTAAAAGCGAATATGGATTCACTTGTCGCCTTAAGCACAGGAATCGCTTTTTTATTTAGTGTATTCAATACCTTTTTTCCTGAGTTTTGGTACAAAAAAGGGTTGCAAGCACATGTTTATTTTGAAGTAGTTTCGGTAGTAATTGCTTTTATTTTATTGGGTAAACTACTTGAAGAAAATGCAAAATCAAATACATCTTCGGCAATTAAAAAATTAATTGGTCTTCAGCCAAAAACGACTGTAGTAATTCACGATGGCGGGCATGAAATGGTAATGCCAATAACACAGGTAAAAATCGGAAACATTTTACTTGTAAAACCCGGCGAAAAAATTCCTGTTGACGGAGAAGTGTTAGAGGGTTCAACTTTTATTGACGAAAGCATGATTAGCGGCGAACCCATTCCGGCTGAGAAACAAACCGGCGATAAAGTTTTTGCCGGAACCGTAAATCAAAAAAGCAGTTTTAAAATTAAAGCATTAAAAGTAGGAGGTGAAACGGTTTTAGCACAAATTATTAAAATGGTTCAGGAAGCGCAGGGCAGCAAGGCACCAGTGCAAAAATTGGTTGATAAAATTGCAGGAATATTTGTGCCTATTGTAATGGTAATATCAATACTTAGTTTAATTGCATGGATTGTTTTTGGCGGCGAAAACGGGTTAACTCAGGGCTTACTGGCAATGGTTACTGTTTTAGTAATTGCTTGCCCGTGTGCGTTAGGGCTCGCAACACCTACGGCAATTATGGTTGGTGTAGGTAAAGGAGCCGTTCATGGAATTTTAATTAAGGATGCCGAAAGTTTGGAATTGGCTAAAAATGTAAACGCAATTATTTTAGACAAAACCGGAACAATTACAGAGGGAAAACCTGAAGTATCGGATTTATTTTTACTTGAGAAAAATGAAATTAATAATGCTAAAGAAATTTTATTGGCAATTGAATCACAATCTGAACATCCTCTTGCCGAAGCGGTATGTAAAAAATTAAAAAACGAAAAAATTGCAGCGGTACAAATTAGTAGTGTTGAAAGCATAATCGGAAGGGGTGTAAAAGCAATTTTTGATAAAGAAATTTATTATGTCGGAAATAAAGCGTTGATTACCGAAAACAATATTCAAATTGATGTTTCGCTTCAATCAAAAGCAATAAAATTACAGGAAGAAGCAAAAACGGTTATTTATTTTTCAAACACTAAACAGGTTTTGATTATTGCTGCTATTGCCGATAAAGTAAAACAAAATTCAGCAGTGGCTATTACTGAATTGCAAAAAAATGGAATTGAAGTGTACATGTTAACAGGTGATAATTCGCAAACTGCCGGAGCGGTGGCACAACAGGTCGGATTGAAAAATTTTAAAGCAGAAGTGCTTCCTTCACAAAAATCAGATTTTATTAAAGAACTTCAAGGCAAAGGAAAAGTTGTTGCAATGGTGGGTGATGGTATTAATGACTCACAAGCATTGGCCCAAGCTGATGTTAGTATTGCAATGGGAAAAGGATCTGACATTGCAATTGATGTTGCAAAAATCACTATTATTTCTTCCGATTTAAAATTAATTCCAGAAGCAATTAAATTATCGAAACTTACTACGCGCACCATTAAACAAAATTTATTTTGGGCTTTCATTTACAATGTAGTTGGTATTCCAATTGCGGCCGGCGTATTATTTCCGATTAATGGTTTTATATTAAACCCAATGATAGCAGGCGCGGCAATGGCACTTAGTTCGGTAAGTGTTGTAGGTAATAGCCTTTGGTTAAAAATGAAATCAATAAATTAAATCTTCAACAATGAAAACCTTAAAATTTAAAACAAATATTAAATGCAACGGTTGTGTCGCAAAAATTACTCCAATTCTTAACGGTAACCCCGAAATTAAGAGCTGGGAAGTTGATATTCAAAATCCCGATAAAATTTTAACTGTAGAAACGGCGCTTTTCGATGCGCAAAAAATAAAAGAAGTGGTAGTGAGTGCCGGCTTTATGGCAGAAGAAGTAAGTTAATACGAATATCATATTCGTATTACAGCCGAGTTAATATTTTGATGAATTGAATAAATCATTTTTAAAAACATGATTTATATCAGTTTTTTAAATGATGCTCACAATTCGTAGAATAATCACACATACGCATACTTGCATATCATTTAAAACTACTAATAAGGATTTAGCATGGAAAACAATTGTGAAAATAAGCGAAGGGAAATCTTAAAACAGGGAGCGCTAATGCTTAGCACTGCTTTTTTTACGGGATCATTATTAGAGGCCTGCAGTCCTAAAAAAATTGAAGACGAGGAATCGGTTAAAGTGCTAACACCAGAAGGAAAACTAATAGAAATTCCCAAAAGCGATTATGACGAACATAAAGGTCATGTAACGAATGCTGAAGCAAGAATTGGTGTTCCGGGTAAAAAATTTGTAATGGTTATTGACCTTGCTAAATGCGACGGTTGCGGCAAATGTACCGAAGCCTGTAGTAAAATGCATTTTATTCCACCATCTAAAAAATGGATTAATGTTTTAACAATGCAAGATTCGGAAAAAACAGCACCGTATTATTTTCCTAAACCTTGTTTTCATTGTGACGATCCTCCGTGTACAAAAGTTTGTCCGGTGGACGCAACTTTTAAAAGAGAAGACGGCATTGTTGCAATAGACAATGATCGATGTATTGGTTGTAGGTTTTGTATGGCAGCATGTCCTTATTCTGTTCGAGTATTTAATTGGTCAGAACCGAAGGTGCCCGAGTTTGACGAATTTAACGCATCGCCCGAAAATGTTTTTCAAAGTAAAAAAGGATGCGTAGAAAAATGTGATTTCTGTCCGCACATGGCACGACAAGGAAAATTACCGGGTTGTGTTACGGGATGTCCGATGAATGCAATTTATTATGGAGATGAAAATGAAGATGCTGTTACTTGTTTGTCGGGCGAAACCTTTCGACTTTCACAATTGCTTGAAGACAGATCGGCATATCGTTTTATGGAGGATTTAGGAACTAAACCACGTGTATATTACTTGCCGCCTTATAACAGACTTTATCCGGCACCTGCACCAACCAACGAAACAAAATCATAAAAAAAAAAATTATTTAATATGAATGAAAGTCCTTACACGCGTAAAAATTTTCTTCGCATATTTGGGTTAACTGCCGGAGCAACTTTGGTAAGTTCAACGGTATTGGCAAACCTTATTGATAAGGATGATGTGCGAAAGTTAACAGGGCAACAGCAAGAATTCATGATGCGTTATGAAAAATGGATGAATGCCTTTATAGAAACAATTCGAATTAAAAAAACTGATCCTGATAATGCTGAGAATAAGAGCAAGATTATCGCTTTGGCAAACCAGGCCGAAAAATTTAAACCCGAAATCAATGAATTTCTTCAAGACAAAACGTTCTCGGTGGTATATAAAAAAGCGATTGAACGAATGAGTAATGAGATTTAAACCCAATTAAGAACACAGCAAATAAATTTTATGAGTGAATTATCGAACAAAATAGAGAGCGAACTTACTACTTCACTTCATTTTAAAGGGTGGAAAATAAAATTGGTAATAGCAACATTAACGTTGCTTTTTGCCTCAGGTATAATTGCGTACATTTTGCAAATAAAAAATGGTCTTCAGGTAACGGCCATGCGTGATTACGCTTCATGGGGCCTTTACATTTCTATTTTCATTTTCTTTATTGGAATTAGTCACGTGGGCGCATTAATGTCGGCTATACTTCGACTAACCGGTGCCGATTGGCGTTATCCGATTACACGCATGGCTGAAGCAATAACTTTTTCATCATTATTATTTGCAGGAATAATGCCAATACTTGATATGGGACGACCCGATCGTCTTTTAAATCTTTTGTTTCATGGTCGCATACAGTCGCCAATTATTTGGGACGTTCTTGCAATTTCTACTTATTTCGCAGGAAGTGCTATTTTTCTTTATCTTCCAATGATACCCGATATTGCCAAGCTAAGAGATAAGCCCGGAATTTCTAAATGGAGAAAACGCTTATATACTTTTATGGCAGCCGGATGGAATGGTCATGAGGGGCAACATCATCTTCTTGAAAAATGTATGCGAATTATGACAGCCATTATTTTACCTGTTGCTATTTCAGTTCATACTGTTGTATCATGGTTATTCGCAATGACGTTGCGACCGGGTTGGAACAGTACTATTTTTGGTCCGTATTTTGTTTCAGGAGCAATTATGTCGGGTTGTGCGGCGGTAATTATAGCCATGGCTTGTTTTAGAAAAGCATACAAGCTTGAAAACTATATTACGCGTGTACATTTTAAAAAACTAAGCCTTCTGCTTTTTGTTCTTGCTTTGGTGTATTTATACTTTAACCTTAATGAATATTTAGTTCCTGCTTATAAAATGGAAGAAGGTGAAAGTGAATTGTTGCATGATCTCTTTCACGGATCGTATTCTCCATTGTATTGGGCGGTGCAAATTTTCGGGTTATTTATTCCAATGGTGATGTTGGCTTTTTCGGCAATTCGAAAATCAATAAAATGGACAGTAACCGCGTCAATTTTAATTGTAGTTGGGGCTGTTATTAAACGATATCTCATTGTAATTCCAACCATGCTTCATCCTTATATTCCTATAAACATTCAGCATGCTTCCAAAGATTGGTCAAATTATTTCCCATCGGCGGTTGAATGGTTTGTTACTGTTGGATGTTTTGCCGGATTCATTTTGGTTTACATTCTTTTTTCGCGTATTTTCCCAATCGTTACAATTTGGGAAACGGTAAAAGGAATTGAAGAAAAAGGTGCCGAGGAGGTTGGTGTTAATCCTGATATTGCAAACCCTCAAAAAAGCAATAATCGATTAGCGACGAATACTATTAATAAAATAATTGTTGTGTTGGTATTATTCACTTTTTCCTCTCAATTAATTGCACAAAAAAGAAGTGTAAGTATAAATTTAAAGGAACAAAAAAATGATTCGGTCACATTTATTGAAGCATTGGTTACAGATGTACAGTCAAACAATGCGGTAAGTAACGCCGAACTATATTTTTATGTTAAGCGAACATTTGGTTTATTGTCGTTAGGAGATGCAACCACAGATAGTACCGGCAAGGCTACAATACAAATCTCTAAAAATTTTCCTGCGGGAGATACGTTGGGAAACATAAAAATAATTGCACGAATTGAAGATGATGATTTATTAAGCGATACATTAAGCACGATTACGGTTAAATCAACAAAACTTTTTTTTGCACGAACGCCGTATCCAAGAGCCATTTGGGCACCCCATGCGCCATGGTGGTTAATAATTTGTTTTACATTACTACTGGGAGGAGTTTGGATTACTTACGTTGTTGTAATTAAAAATATAAACTCGCTTAAAAATATAAAATCGTAGCATAATGGATCAATTACGAATACAAAAATCAGTTCAGGTTCAATTTATGACATTTATCATATATTTTCATAAACAAGGTCATATTCCCAATGAGAAAAATAGGGAATATTCGAATCTCAATTGCATAATTTAATAATTTAATCAAATGAAAATGAATAATAAAATATTAGGAGTGGCAGCAATCATTATTTTGGGGTTGTTCACCTTTACGGCATATACACAACAGGGAACATGGAAAGCCCCCGCATCAGCCGACCAAAAAAAAAATACTGTTGCCGTGAATGAACAATCGCTGGCAGCCGGAAAAAAATTATACAATAAAGAGTGTTCATCTTGCCATGGGAAAAAGGGTAAAGGGGATGGTCCGGCAAGTGTTAATTTAGGTAAAGCTGTAATTGATATGACCAATGATAAATTTCAATCACAAAGTGACGGATCTATTTTTTGGAAAACATCGGAAGGCAAGCAGCCCATGCCTACATTCGGTAAAAAACTTACCGAAGAGCAAATTTGGCAGTTAATCAATTACATCAGAACATTTAAGTCGAAGTAATTTCAATTGGCCACTTTTCATTTGTCAAAATAAATTTGACAAATACACTTTCGCAATTATAAATCACAAAACACAAAAATGAAAAATACATTTTCTGCTTTCTTATTTGCTATTGTTGCAGTTTCTGTAAGCGCACAAGAATACAATGCTGAAGCTAAAGACAGTATGAGAAAGGAAACAAATCCTTCACGAAGCCGGTTTTTACTTACCGGTTATTCGGCTTTTACAATTGAAACTGATACCAAAGAAAACTTTAACATGGGGGCGGTGCAATTAAGTCCAATTTTTTTATGGAAACCTTCTAAAAATATTTTTTTTGAAGCTGAACCTGAAATGGAACTAAATAGCAATGCACTTGAAATAGGACTTGAATATGCCAACATTTCTTACATCATGAATAAGTACATAACTTTTCGAGCCGGAAAATTTTTAGCCCCATTCGGAATTTTTCAAGACAGATTACACGCTTCATGGATTAATAAACTCCCAAATACACCATTAGGCTTCGGACACGACGGTGTAGGAACAAGTTCAGAAACAGGAATTGCGTTAAGTGGTGGAATCCCTATTGGACCATCTAAAATAAATTATAGCATGTATGCTTCAAATGGCCCACAATTAAATACCGGAAATGATGAACCGGGCGAAGAAGGAATGTTGAAATATGAAAACGCAATTGATAATAATTTTAATAAAGCATTAGGTGGTCGTTTGGGAATATTGCCTTTTTCAAATTCTTCATTGGAGATGGGAGCATCTTTACAATATGCAATTGTAGGAGATAAAGGAAGCGTGTATGAAAATGTAACATCTACGATGTATTCAGCCGATTTAAGCTTTGTAAAACAATTGGATTTTTTAAAAGGAATAATTGATGTAAAAGCACAAATGAATGCCGTTAATATTGGTAAAGCTTATTACATCGATGCCAATGACACAACCGGAATAAACCAATATACCTATGACAACAAACGAAATATTGTTTTTGGTCAAATCGCTTATCGCCCATCAATGTTGCAAAATAAAACACTTAAAAATTTTGAAGGAGTTTTCAGATATTCAACACTCAATTTGCCACAAGGAGCTAAAGAAAATGAGGATGTGTCGCAAATCGCTTTAGGACTTAATTATTGGCTTACCTGGCGCTCAGTCATTAAATTTTCGTATCAAAAAACAAATAATAAGGATAACTTCTTTTTACAATTTGCAACATCATTCTAAAAAAAAATAATACAAATGAAAAAAATACTAATTCTTGGAATTTTATCAATCCTGATTTTTGCGATTGTGATTATACAGCAAGGATGTGCAATCGAAAAAATTACCGATCGTGGCGGCGCTCAATTATGGAGTGAAAATTGCATTCGTTGTCATTCAACTCCTCCGCCAAATGTTTATTCTAATGAACAATGGGAAGTAATTTCTACTCACATGAGAGTAAGAGCCTCTTTAACAGATGATGAATCGAAAAAAATAATTGAATTTATTAAATCAGCAAATAATTAAATGGATATAGGTGCAATATTTTGGATTGTTTTTGGAGTAGTGATTGTAACCACACTTTCCATTGATCTTGGAATTTTCAGTAAAAATCCGCATCAAGTAAGCGTAAAAGAAGCATTGATATGGACCGGCGTTTGGATTTGTATTGCTATAGCCTTTAATGCCGGTATTTATTTTTACATGAGTAAGGAACCCGCCATGCAATTTCTTACGGGTTATTTGCTTGAAAAATCTTTAAGTGTAGATAATATTTTTGTTTTTTTTATGCTTTTCTCTTACTTTAATCTTAATGAAAAGTATCAACACAAGGTTTTATTTTGGGGAGTATTAGGCGCTATAGTTTTTCGTGGAATAATGATTGTAGTTGGAGCGAGCATTATCAAAGAATTTCACTGGACAATTTATTTTTTAAGCGTATTTCTTTTGTACACCGGTTTAAAAATGGTTTTTGGAAAAGAAACACGAATTGAACCCGAAAAAAGTTTTGCGATTCGTTTGCTTAAAAAGTTTTTACCGGTTAGTGGTCGGTATCACGGCGACAAATTTTTTGTGCGTATAAATAATGTTACTAACGCCACATTACTATTTATTGCCCTTGTATCCATAGAAGTTACCGATATAGTATTTGCAATAGATTCGGTACCGGCAATTTTAGCAATAACACAAAATACATTTATAGTTTTTACTTCAAATATTTTTGCAATTATGGGATTGCGCGCATTATATTTTGCGCTAACAGGTATGATGGGAAAACTGCGGTATTTAAAAATCGGGTTATCATTTATTCTTGTTTTTATTGGTATTAAAATGTTTTTGCATGATATTTATAAAATTGGAACCGATGTTTCGTTGTTGGTGATTTTTTTAACCCTCATTTGTTCCTTGGTGGCTTCATTTCTTTTTCCTGAACCGAAACAAGATTTTAAACCGCAGTAACAAATTCCGCAATAATTATTTTAGTTAAGCCTATTAATTTTTAGCTAGCGAGAATTGGTAAATCATTGAACTAAAATAAATAAAATTTACAACTCGAAATAGCAAATAAAACCATTAAAATTTGTTCATGATAATTGCGAATTCACACTTAAGAGAAATTTATTTTATAACTATAATTAATGGATCAACACAAATTGACAAGAAATTATTTTATTCATCAAAGTTCAAGGTAATTGTTGCTTAGGTGTAAATGTTTTTGAAGCGCAAAAAATTATCCGACTGCTTTAAAGTATTTTATTAAATAACCACCATTCTGTTTAAAACAAACACTTTGTAACGAGTATTTTAATTTATGTTGTTCTTCCTAAAATGGCAAAAAACTGACATAAATCAATATTTAATTTGAGGCCCATCATTAACACCACATACATATATGCTAATATTTGAATGTGTGTATTAGTTAATAATAAAAATTCATCAAATGAAACAAGTAACAGAACATTTTAAATACGTAGGATTAATGATAACTCTGCTATTAGGACATTTTGCGAATGCTCAACAAATATATCAAACCAGAGAAGGCACTATTGGAGTTATAGGCGTGTATAACGATACTAAAGTTATTGCCAACAGTAATCACTTGTTCGCATTAATTAATTATGAAAACGCCGAAATTGAGCTATCCCTTAATACTGCGAGTTTACGAACCACAGCAGATTCATTGAATTTTAAACTTCTTAATTCATCTGCAGGTGCCGCTATATTAAAAGGAAAATTAAATATTCCTTATGTAAATACATTGGGACACCCTACGCATGCATTAAATTTTGAAGCAGAATTTCATTTGGGGACAGAAACAAAAGTGATGAATATTACCGGCGAATTAAAACATATTGCCAATAACGGCGTTATTTCATGCTTGCTCACTCTTAATTTTAAATTAGGGTTAAGTGATTTTGGAATTGTTGTGCCTGATGGGTGGAACGATGAAATTAAGGTACAAATTTCGCAAGCAGTGCTTAAAAAACCCAATCAATAAAAAATAAATTAACTACAATTTTAAATGAAAACAAAAACAATTTTTCTTAGCTTAACCGGTATTTTTATTTTTAGTATTACCGGATGTAGTGTTTATACCGATATTGCAACAGACTATGACCGAAGTGTGAATTTTTTATCGTACAAATCCTTTGCATGGTTGGCAGATAAAGATACCTCCGAAACTGAATTTAATAATCAAATTATACGTAACAATACACGCAATTATTTTACCCATTGTATGGGAGAAAGAGGATTTAAAACCAGCGTTGATACTCCCGATGTTTTTCTTTATTTAGTTGTTACTGCTGCAAAAAAAGAAAAAATAATTACATCACCGGTTTCTTCTTATCCTCCAAATTGGTATTATCATAATCCGTATTACTATCCTTATCCCGGTAATTATTATTACCGTTATCCGTACAATTACAATTATACAATTTTAGTATCTCGAAAAATTGAATATACCGAAGGTTCAATCACATTAAATATAATTGACCGAAAGTTAAACCGGCTTGTATGGACAGGAACCGCCAAAGGTGATTTGTATGACCCGGCTTACATTGGTGATAATCTTCATCCGGCAGTTTATGATATATTAAATGATTATCCTGTTAAGCCGATTCAGGACCATAAACGTCCAAAGAAATAGAATACTAATTTTCAATTAAAAGCTGAAGTAATTTCAAAATCTATATTTTATTATTAATCTCTATAATTAAACTTAGGAAGAAATAAAATGGAGAAAAACCAAAAAATAAAAAAAATAGCTGTAATGACTTCCGGCGGAGATGCTCCCGGTTTGAATGCCTGTATAAGAGCGGTGGTAAGAACAGCTGTTTATAATCAAATAGAAGTAGTGGGCATTCAGCATGGTTTTGACGGATTAATTTCGAACGATATTATTTCAATGAATGCAAACACCGTTAGCAACATTATTCAATTAGGAGGCACTATACTTAAATCATCGCGAAGCGAAAAATTTAAAACAAAAGAAGGAAGAAGATTAGCGTTTAATCAAATTAAAAGTGAAAACATTGATGCAATTGTATTAATTGGCGGCGACGGCTCATTTGAAGGAGCAAAAGTTTTTACTAATGAATTTAATGTTCCGTTTATTGGTGTTCCAAAAACAATTGATAACGATATTTTTGGTACCGATGTATGTATAGGTTACGATACGGCGCTTAACACCGCTACACAAGCCGTTGATAAATTAAGGGACACGGCACAATCGCACGAGCGAATTTTTGTTGTTGAGGTTATGGGTCGAGATTCGGGATACATTGCCTATGGTGCCGGTATTGCAACAGGAGCCGAAGCAATTTTATTTCCTGAAACCAAAGAAGATTTTGCAAATCTTGAAAAAACATTAAAAAAAGGTTGGAACAGAATTAAATCATCCTTAATTATTCTTGTAGCCGAAGGGGATGAAAGTGGTGGCGCAATTAAAGTTGCTGAATTTGTAAAACAACACATTTCGGCGCATTATGTTGGAATTTGTATTCTTGGTCATGTTCAACGCGGTGGTAGTCCTTCGGCAGCCGATCGCATACTCGCATCGAAATTGGGATATGCGGCAGTTGAAGCCTTATTAGCAGGTAAAAAAAATGTTATGATAGGAATGCAAAAAAATGAAATTTCATTTACACCATTAACATCGGTTAAAAGAAATCATCTTTTTGTTAATGATAATTTATTAAAAATGATAACCGCTTTAACCAACTAAGAATATGCATGAGTTAATGATGAAATTATTTACTCCTTTTTTAGTGAGCCTTTTGGTTTCATTAGGAATAGGATTAATTGTTGGCATGGAACGAGAATTTGAAAACGTATCGGTTAAAGAACATTTTGCAGGGCTTCGAGGATTTGTAATAATGTCCTTATTCGGTTGTGTTATTGCGTTTTTAGCAGTTGAATTTAATGCAACTATTTTATTTGTTGTTTCACCTGCCGTTTTGTTTTTTATAAGTGTTTTTCATTTCTCAAAAATTCAAAAAGGTAATTTTGGAATTGTTACAGAATTGTCGTTGGCTATGGTTTTTTTTCTTGGTGTGTTAGCCGGGCTACATTATGTTAAAGAGGCTGTAGCTGTGGCGGCAATTGTTTCAGCCATTTTAACACTTAAAAATAAAGTTCGCGAAACGATTGGTAAAATAACAGCCGAAGAAATGATGGCATTTTCTAAATTTATTATTCTTTCATTTTTATTGTTACCGTTTTTGCCCAATCAAAATTTTGGTCCCGGTGAAATAATTAATCCAAGAAATATTGGGTTTGTTGTAGTTATAGTTTCATCACTAAGTTTTGTGGGTTATTTTATAATTAAGTTTTTTGGAACTGAAAAAGGAATTTTATTTACTGCTTTTTTTGGAGGAAGTTTTTCAAGCACAGCAGTAACCTGGGTGTTTAGCAGCAGAAGCAAAGAGAATGAAAATCTTTCGGCGCAATATGCAACCGGAATTATTATAGCCTGTACAGTTATGCTTGTTAGGGTGTTGTTAATAGCAGCGCTTTTTAACACGGCAGTATTTAATTGGCTTTTCGCCCCATGCTGCGTTATGATACTTTGCAACGCGATAATTGCATTTGTGATTAAAAGAAGCGCAACTGTTCAGCCTACATCATCGCCAATACGATTGGGTAATCCGCTTGATTTGAGCAACGCGTTTTTATTTGGTGTACAATACGTATTAATTACTTTTTTTGTTTATTACGCCAACGTTTATTTCGGCACAAATGGTTTACTGCTTACAGGATTTATATCCGGCTTTGCCGACGTAGATGCCATTAACATTAGTATGTCTAAACTCAGTTTAACACAAATCACTCCGTCAATTGCATCAATTGCAATATTGTTGGCTGTGTCAAGCAATACGATTTTTAAAATTAGTCAGGCTTATTTTAAGGGTTCAAAAGAGCTAAAAAAGTATGTGCTTGCAGGTTTAGCCCCCTCCGTTGTTATTTCACTATTAAGCATTATAGTTATTTATTTAATGACGAACTAAAAAAATAATCCAACATTGAAAAAAAACATGAATTTTGCATTGCTATTGTAAAGTAAAAAAAAAAAGAAGGCTAAAGTGATAGTGTATAAATTATATAATCGAATACAATAAAAATGAAACAAGTAATTGCTATACGAAACGCAAGGTGTATTTTAAATATTCAACAGCAAATGCAATTTCATTTAAGTGTCTTAAAATTTATTTAGCGACATAATTGATTATTGAAAAAATTAAATTAGAGTTTGAAAACATTATAAAATCGGCAAATGATAAATTATTTTATTACCTGGGCAATTAATAACAGAGTTATTGTTTTACTTATTACCTGCGGTTTAACGCTGTACGGATTTTTTGCATTAAAAAATACTCCTGTCGACGCTATTCCTGATCTTTCCGAAAATCAAGTTATAATTTTTACCGAGTGGATGGGGAGAAACCCACAAATTATCGAAGATCAAATTACCTACCCTTTAGTAAGCAATTTGCAAGGCATTCCTAAAGTAAAAAACATTAGAGCGGCATCAATGTTTGGGATGAGCTTTGTATTTATGATTTTTGAAGATGAAGTAGATATTTACTGGGCGCGCACTAGAGTTTTGGAAAGATTAAATTATGCGCAACGATTATTGCCCGAAGGTGTAAAATCAACTCTTGGCCCTGACGGAACCGGATTGGGTCATATATTTTGGTACACACTCGAAGCGCCGGGTTATAATCTTGGCGAATTGCGTAAAATTCAAGATTGGTATATACGTTTTGCCTTGCAAACGGTTAAAGGTGTAAGCGAGGTAGCATCGTTTGGTGGTTTTCAAAAGCAGTACCAAGTTGTAATTGATCCTTACAAATTGCGGTATTATAATATTCCATTAATGAATGTTGTTGAAAAAATTAAATCGAATAACAATGATATTGGCGGAAGAAAATTTGAACAGTCGGATATGGGATATATTGTTCGCGGCCTTGGTTACATTAAAAGTATTGAAGAAATTGAAAATATTCCTCTTACTACAATTAATACGGTGCCTATTCGCGTAAAGGATGTTGCAAAAGTACAAACCGGCGGCGAACTTCGTTTAGGTATTATTGAAGAAAATGGTAAAGGCGAAAAAGTTGGTGGAATTGTTGTTATGCGATATGGCGAAAACGCGAAAGATGTAATTGAAAGGATAAAAGAAAAAATAAAAGATGTTGAAAAAGGATTACCTAAAGGTGTTACGTTTAAAATTGCTTATGATCGCTCAGGTTTAATTGACGAAACCATTGATACTTTAGGTGAAGCCGTTTCGGAAGAAATAATTGTAGTTGCTTTAGTATTACTTGTTTTTCTACTGCACATTCGAAGTGCGTTTATCGTAGCTGTAACCATTCCGCTTTCGGTTTTAATCGCTTTTATTTTAATGAAGTTATTCGGAATCACTTCTAATATTATGTCACTTGCCGGTGTAGCATTGGCAGTTGGCGACTTGGTGGATGCGGGTATTGTAATGGTTGAAAACGCTATGAAAGAACTGAGTGATGAAACCGGAAATAATGAAGTTGTAATTTCAAATCTTGAAAGAGAAAAAAAAATTGAAATATCATCAAAACTTATTGGTAAAGCTGTTTTTAATTCAATTCTCGTTACATTAATTTCTTTCAGCCCAATTTTATTTCTTGAAGGGCAAGAACATAAATTGTTTGCTCCGTTGGTATGGACAAAAACTTTTGCAATGATTGGATCGGCTTTTGTTGCAATATTTGTAGTTCCTGTATTAATGGTTATGTTGCTAAAAGGAAAAATTCGTCCCGAAAGTAAACACCCGGTTTCGAAATTTTTTATTTGGATATATACACCGGTAATTCGGTGGTGTCTTAAATGGAAATCAATAACCATTGCAGCTTCGGTAGCGCTTGTGATTGGTAGTTATCCGTTAATCGTTAATTTGGGAACTGAGTTTATGCCTCCGCTCGATGAAGGTTCGCTTTTATTCATGCCTGTTGCTATGCCCGATATTTCTAACTCGGAAGTAAAAAGAATTATGCAATTACAGGATAAATTAATTTTATCAATTCCCGAAGTCAAAAACGTATTGGGAAAAGCCGGAAGAGCGAATTCGGCTACCGATAATGCTCCTATTAGCATGGTTGAAACCATTGTTCTTTTAAAACCACGGTCTGAATGGAGACCCGGTATGACTAAAAACGATATTATAAATGAGTTGAATTCAAAAATGCAAATTCCGGGCATTATAAACGGTTGGACTCAACCAATCATTAATCGTATAAATATGCTTTCTACCGGTATTAGAACTGATGTAGGAATAAAAATTTATGGGCAAAGTCTTGACACCATTAACAAGTATGCACAATTAATGAAAAAAGAATTAGAATCGGTTCCCGGTGTAAAAGATTTATACGCCGAACCAATTACCGGCGGAAAATACGTTGATATAAAAGTGAAAAAAAGCGAAATTGGCAGATATGATTTAAGTGTTGATGATGTGAATATGTTTATTGAAACTGCATTGGGTGGAATGAATGTAACAACTACAATTGAAGGTCGTAAACGCTTTAATGTTAATGTTAGATTTGCTCAAGAATACCGCGACAAAATTCAAAAAATAAAAGATTTACAAATCCAAACAATGAATTTTGGTCCAATTCCGCTGTCGGCAGTTGCCGAAGTAAAAATTACTGAAGGTCCGCCAATGATAAATTCCGAAAACGCAATGTTGCGCGGTACGCTTTTATTTAACGTTCGTGACCGTGACATGGGAAGCACAGTTAATGACGCAAAAAAGAAACTTGATAAATTCATTGCAAAACTTCCCGGAAAAAAATTACCAAACGGTTATTTCATTGGTTGGAGTGGGCAATACGAAAATCAAGTACGCGCTCAAAAACGATTAACCATTATTATTCCTATTGTACTTGTAATTATTATGGTGATTTTGTATTTTACATTTAAAACAGTAAGGGAAGTTTTAATCGTACTTTCGGCAGTTCCCGTGGCGCTTGTGGGCGGCGCCTATTCAATGCATTTTTATGATGTGAATTTTTCGGTTGCCGTAGCAGTTGGTTTTATTGCATTGTTTGGCGTGGCTGTTGAAACCGGTGTGCTAATGCTTGTTTATATGAATAACTCGGTATATAAAAAAACCAAATTATTAACTGCCGAAAATAAATCGATGACTAAACGCGATATTGAAGATGCTATTTACGAAGGCGCTGTTCTTCGTCTTAGACCAAAACTTCTTACTGTTTTAGTTGACATTATTGGTTTAATCCCTGTACTTATGGCAACAGGAACCGGTAGCGATGTTATGAAACCCATTACTATACCCTTTGTGTTTGGTTTAATTACCTCAACGTTTTTTGTACTCGTAGTTTTACCAACATTGTATGCTATTGTTCGAGAATATGAACTCAAAAAACATGGAAAATTAATTGTGCAAGAATTTGAGGATTAAAAAAGTTACCAATGAAAAAAGCAATAAATAAATTAGCAAAATTTTGGACAGGGGTTATTGTATTATTTCCCGCGTATTTAGGAAAATCTCAAACACTTTCTGTCGATAGCATTTTGCATATTGTAGAAGTCAGTAATCCTGAATTCAAAGTTTACGACGCTCGCATTAATGCTTATAACGAGTATGCAAAAGGTGCTAAAGCGCTAGAGCCTCCAAAAGTAGGAGCCGGCTTTTTCATGACTCCTTACAACGTTTCAATGTGGAAAAATGATGCCACCAATAATACTTCGGGTATGGGATTATTTGTGATTTCTGGTCAGCAAATGATAACTAACGCAAAAAAATTAAATGCAAATGCAAATTACATGCAAAGCATGGCAGCGGTTGACTCATCAATGAAAAAATCCATGCGCAACGAAATATTTATGATGGTAAAAATGAATTATTACGATTGGGTAATTAAGAAAAAAAAGTGGTTGGTATTAAATGAAAGCGAATCGCTAATTAGTTATCTCATTAAATCAACCGAATTAAAATATACTTACGGCATGGATAAGCTTAATGCTTATTATAAAGCAAAAGCTTTGTTGGCCGAGTTGCAAACGCTTAAATTGTTAATTGAGCAGGAGACAAGACAAAAAATGAGTTTTTTAAATACTTTAATGAATCGTGATAAAACAATTGTTTTTGATATTGACACATCGTATAGCATTAAAAATTACGAAGCAGGCGCAGTTGACTCATCTTATATTGCTCAAAAAAGAAGTGATTTTAGTGTACTAACAAAACAAATGAACCTTCTTCGTGCAAAGCAAAAATTCGAAAGCTCTAAAAAATATCCCGACTATGGTGTAAATTTCGATCACATGATTCCGTTCGGTACTTCACCGCAACAATTCAGTTTAACGTTTATGGTAAGCATTCCAATTGCGCCTTGGTCTTCAAAAATGTATTCTGCAAACGTAAAAGGTCTTGAATTTGAAATTTATTCATTAAGAGAAAAGCAAAGCGCTTTTATTAATCAGGTAAGCGGAAATTTAAATGATTTAAAAATTCAAATGAGAAGTAAAAAGCAGCAACTTAAATTAACCAACGAAGTTTTAGTTCCATCAATGAAAAAAAATTACGAAACCGAATTGCTCGCTTACGAACAAAATACTGAAATGCTTTTTATGGTTTTAGATGCCTGGCAAAATTTAAAACTCGCTAATCTTACTTATTTAGATCAATTAATGGAATTATTGACGTTGCAAGTGCAATACGAAAAAGAAACAGAGGTGATAAAATGAGAATAATATTTGCAATTCTGGTTTTGTTTTTGGCAAATTCGTGTCAAAACAATTCAGATAAAAAAAATGCTGGAAACCACGGGCAGCATTCCGAAAAAATTTATACCTGTCCCATGCACCCTGAAATTATAAGAAATAAGCCGGGCAATTGCCCTATTTGCGGAATGAAATTGGTTGAAAAAATTGATAATGGTAAAGCTGTTAACAATAGCGCTATATCAATTCGACTTAAGCCGGCAAACGAATTTTTTATCGGTAATATTGAAACTACCGAACTTAAACAAATGGACATGATTGATACCATAAATGCTACCGGTGTAATTGCCTACGATACGCGCGAAATAAATTCTGTTGCCGCACGGGTTTCGGGCAGAATTGATAATTTATATGTTAAATATGAATTTCAACCAATAAAAAAAGGACAAAAAATAATGGATATTTATAGTAAGGAGTTGCTTACCGAACAAGAAAATCTTTTGTTCCTTATTAAAAACGATCCCGAAAATCAGGAATTAATTAAATCGGCCGAAAAAAGATTAATTTTAAAAGGCTTAAATCAAGAGCAAATTGATAAAATTAAAACCGAGAAAAAAACTTCGTACTTAATTTCTGTTTATAGCCCTTACAATGGTCACTTGCATGGTTTAAACGCTAAATCGTTAATGAATAATGAAGCCTCTACCGGTAGTCAAATGAAATCGGATGGTAGCCCCGATACTTCGCCCATCATTAGAGAAGGAATGTTTGTTCAACAAGGACAAACGTTATTCAATATTTACAATACACAAAACGTTTGGGCAGTAATAAATTTTTCAAATCTTTACGTTGATAATATTCATACCGGAATGCCGGTAATTATTAAAGTTGACGGATTCAGTAAATATTTACACGCGCACATTAATTTTATTGAACCGGTTATAAAGAAAAATCAAAAAACCATTGCTGTAAGGGTTTATTTAAAAAATCCTGTTCAAGAATTGAAAATCGGAATGATTGCTACTGCTTATATCCCATCTGAAAAAAGAATTTGGAATTATGTTCCCATTACTTCTGTTGTTCATCTCGGAAAAAGTGATGTTGTTTTTGTTCAACAGGGTGAAACCTTCAAATCAAAAAAAGTTATTGTAGGTAAAACCTCGAATGGGTTGATTGAAATACTTTCGGGACTAAATAAAAATGAAAAAATCGCCTTAAACGGACAAATGTTAATCGATAGCGAAAGTTTTATAAAAACTAATTAATAAAAGTAAATTTTAGCGCAATTTATTTTGCTTAACACCTATGAATCCTATAAAATTAAAATAAATTATTATGAAGAATAAATTCATCCAACTACTGTTTATTGTGTTAACGGGTATTATTGTTAGCTGTAACGCAAAAAAACAAATAGAAAACAGCGATGTTTTTTATACCTGTTCAATGGATCCGCAGGTTGTTGAAAATAAACCGGGAAATTGCCCGATTTGTAAAATGCCCTTAACACCGGCTAAAAAAAGCAACGTAAAAGACAATGGCGAATTAAAATTAAGCGAACAACAAGTGCAATTAGGGCACATTACCGTTGATACTGTACGCAAACAAGTGTTGGGAAAAGAATTGTTTTTAACCGGAATGTTGTCAGAAAATCAAAATAAAGCGCAAATTATAAGTTCAAGAGTAATGGGACGAATTGAAAAATTATATTTCAAATCAATTGGTGATAAAATTCGAATAGGCGATCCTATTTATGAAATTTACAGCGAGGAAATAAATTTAACGCTTAAAGAATTAAAATTGGCTTATGAGAAAAAAACAATAGGTAATAATTCAGTTGATATTGATCGAATTATTTTTGCTACAAAAGCTAAATTAATTTTATACGGCTTAAATGACAGCGACATTGATTCATATACAAAAAAAGAAATCATTCCCGAAACAATTATAATAAAAAGCAAGCTGCAAGGTGTAATCTCCGACGTTGCAATAAAAGAAGGAAATTATGTAATGGATGGCGGTGATGTTTTTCGCCTTGCCGACTATTCGTCGTTTTGGGCCGAAGCTCAAGTTTATAGCGAGGACTTGCCTAAAATTATAAATGTAAAAAATGCTACAGTAACCGTTCCTGAATTTTTAGGTATGGAATTTTCGGGAAAAATTGAATTCGTTAACCCCGAATTAAATGCTTCTTCAAAAATTAATTTAATAAGGGTCGAAATTCCAAATAAAAACAATCAATTGGTTGCCGGAATGCAAGTCAATTTTTCAATTCTTCTTAACGAATATGTGGCGCTTGCTTTACCAACCGATGCAATTATTTTCGACGCAAAGGGAGCAACTGTTTGGCTTAATACAGCCCCAATACCTTTAAAAACGCAATGGTACATACCGGCGAAGAATCAAAAGGGTTTACAGAAATTACTCATGGATTAAGCGAAGGCGATAAAATTGTGATTTCGGGCGCCTATTTACTAAACAGTGAATTTGTGTTTAAAAAAGGTGCTAACCCAATGGCAGGACACGCCATGAGTAAAATGTAAAAGCTTCGCAAATATTTATTTTAAACCATTAAACAAATGCTAGAATGCCAAGGGATAAAAAATTATTTTAAAATAAATAGTTAAAGTAAATGTTTCAATAGCTTAATTCAGCAAAAAATATTCTAATAAATTATCCAGTAAAAAAAAATTCACCAATTTAAAATCACGTTCTGTTTATTTTTGGATATCGATGCCTTTTCTCCTTGGGAATCTCATCACTCGGCGGCGGTGGATCGTTCATGATAATGGTTGGAAATAATTTGGTTTGAAAGCCGTCAAAATCTTTTGCCCATTCTTTATGATTGTAAACACAAACCGGTAAACAAATGGAACAATAATTATGCGTTGCGAAATACGGAAAACATTTTCCCGTGTCAACCATATAACGATAATTTCCTAAATGATCTTTTCCTGCGTAAGTGCTACGCTCGTCAGGTATGGCTTTAGCCGGACAATAAATCCTGCACGCTTTACATTTATCACAAAATTTTGCAATGCCGGCGTCAATGGGATGATCAATTTCCATTTCCAAGGAAGTAACAACACTTCCCATTCGAAAAAGCGGCCCAAATTTGGGATGAATCACCGAGCCGTGACGACCTAATTCACCAAAACCTGCTTTTAATGCAATGGGAATATGCAACAAATCACTATCGCCAATGGGATGTTCAATTTTACATTCATAGCCTAGGGAGCGAATATGTTCGGCAACTTTTATCACCACTTCACCCAATGAGTGATAAATACGCATGCACTCAATAGCCGATTCAAGCGAAGGAACCGTTTGAAATGCGCGCCAAAGCATTTTTTGTCCAAGTGCAATTGCAAATTTTTCAGTAACAATTTTTCCTTTATAAATATCACTTGGTTCAATTAAACAAATGCCAACCATATCGGCACCCAATTCAAGAGCTTTTGCTTTAATGTTCGCCGACGCTGTGGCGGGAGAAGAAAATATTTTTTTTTGAGGATTAACAGGGCCGGTGAAACGCGTGTATTGTTCGTTATAAATTTCGTCGCGAAGTTTATCCACCTCTTCAATAGAAATTTTACGACCGCCTACCGAGCCGTACCAATCGTCCCAGGAGAAAGGAGGGAGATATTGTTGGTTTATTTGTTTGTTATCACTCACACTTATTTATCATCACATCAAAATGAGTTTTTGTTGTGATACAATTGTGTTTGATGTATTATCCTTTAAAAAAACACAATAAACTCCTGAAATAATTTTGTCAGGCAATTGTATTGTGCCATTGCCGGAATTTAAGTTTTGGGTAATTACCGTTTTCCCTGTTATATCAGTTATTATTATCGTTATTGAAGATGCAGAAATATTTGAACGAATATTCAAAATTCCATCTCGGTTCGGATTTGGAAAAATACTTACCGATATTTTTTCTTCAGGTTTTGTTTTTGGTTTTTCTTCTGGTGGAGTTGATGTACGGATGATTGGATCTCCCACAGGATTACAATTGGCGTATTTAACCGTAACAAACGAATGCGAAGAACTTTTTCTTACGATTCCATGAACACAAATTTGTCCCAGTGAGTCTATACAAATGGAATGAGGTGTTTCATTGGACAAAATAGTATCACTGTAAGATTTTGACCACAGTATATTACCATTTGCATCATATTTTATGGTCAACATGTCTTTATCTGTTCCGTTCCATGCATTTCCTGTTACGTAAATATTTCCTGAAGCATCAACACACATCGCTTTAGTAGAATCACAGCCGCCGGCATAGCCATCGTATGTATTTTCCCAGAGGATATTCCCTGAAACATCCGATTTTTTAACGTAAAAATCGGTTGAAGAATTAACAACTGAATTTATGCTTACGCTGTTATTTACGGTATCGGTGAAAGATGTAAAAACCGGATCTGTAGCAAGTGATGAAGTATTAAATGTTTCTCTCTGCTGTGTAGAAGTAAGTAGTAAATTTATCGGGCTGGCGTTCACTAAATCATCTAGTGAATAAAAGTTTTTGTCTTGATTCACATAATCGAAATTATTCAGCACAACAAAGCGATAGGTTTTTGAATGATCTAAGGCTTCGACAACAGATGGACTAAAGGTGAAATAACCATCGCTTACGGTTATTGGCGCTTGAGGAGCAACATTTTTATCGGTATCAACTAATCCAATCATTATAGCAGGAACAGGTAATATGCAACACGTTGTAGAAACATATGCGTAACCGAAAATCGTTGGGCAAGTATCTATTTCAATTTCAAAACCTAAATTGTTATTCAAAACAATTCCGCTATCAGGAAATCCGAAACCTTCAACTGGAATTCCTTGCGGAAATTCAATATTTGCTTTACAGCCCTTACTATCAGTTATCGAAAGTTCAACTTGATAGGTGCCGGGATTAGGAAATACGTAATTAATTTCAGGAGGTCCGCTAAAATTATTATGATCAATTTTCCAGTCGTAATGATAAGGCGCACTTCCCCCGAGTACTGTCGAAATAAAGTTGATTGTATCGTTTTGACAAGTTGATGAGTCCATAGCAATTGTACCGGAGAAATAATCTTCATTAAAAAGTGAATCTTCAAAAATAATTTCGTGCCCAACATTTATCCATTCGGCATTTTGATAGTATTGAACAGTAGTTTTTAATTTATATCGAGTGTGTTCGCCTTTATATTGAACAATCGTAATTGAGGAATCCAAATCATGAACAACACTATCAAAGGAAAAATACTCTAATAAATCTGTTTTGTAAGGCGTACTAAAATCCCAATAACACTTAAAGCGAATTTTACTTGAATTAATTGCACTTGAAGAGTTGCTTAAACAAGCTAACGAATTATTCATAATAAAATGTTTATTAAGTTTTGTAGTTAAATATTCACATGTCGATTGAATTTTAACCTGATCAACAGAAACATCTGGCTTTGGTAATAATATAATTTGTACAGTATCGAAGTTTGATATACAGTTATAATCCCGTTTAACAGCGGCATTATAATTTGCAGGAGCGGCGTAAATGTGTACCGGCTTAGCGTCTATACTCGTTGAACAATCCCCGAAATTCCAAAAATCACTATTTCCTGTTGAATTCAAATTAAAATTAATCGTATCTCCAACAAATTTTACGTTTTCCGCAATGGTAGAATCATTTGTTGGGTTTAAATATATTCCGTCTGATAAAACTGATGTTCCGTTTTGAAGTTGCGAAAATACTTTTTCGAAATTTTCTTTTGGAATTGTTCCGTTCAAGATTTGCATCTCAGTAAAAATGTCATTTCTTAAAGTAGAAATGTATTCGTCCTGTACAGGATCATGCGTTGGACATCCTCTTAAATTATCCAACTCTTGTAAAGCCAAGCCGCGTTCATTGATGAGTTTGTAAATTCCTGCTTTATCCAATGATAAATAAAGTAATTTATCGTGACTGCTTAAAAAATCTACGAGTAACCTTAAACTACTATTCGCTTGAATAACTTTGATTACTTCAGTTGAGGATAGATTTGCTCCTGTTTGTCCCCTTTGAATGGCTTTACCCAAAGTTTCTTTTATTTTTTCATACGCCAATTCCAAAAGCCAAATTTCATCACCGGTTAAATGTTTATTTGTACTTAATTTTCTGAATTGAAAAGTAAGGATTTGATTTAATCTATCAATAGCTGTAATATTGTTATTTACCGCATCTGTATTTAGGCTGTCAACATTTGATATATAACTCAAAGCATCTTTTATTGCATCGTTTAATTTTACTTTATTGTAACTGGTGGTCAATATCTTTTCACATCCCGGACACTTCTCAATCGGATTAGCGTTTGCAATAGCGTTTTTCTCCACAGGAGTGGGCGACCATGAGGTTAAGCATGAAATAGCTGTTTTAGGATTGGCGTCGCTTAAACCGACTGAAATGTTGGGTAAACACGAACAAGTGGTTAAGCTATAATCTGTTCCACTAATCGGGCCGGTGATTGCTGTTTTCCATTGATTCATTAATCCAACAACTGAAGGTGAAGTACAACTAATGTTCATCGTTCCAAATGCGCATTTATTTACCGACGTAAAATTATTTCTGCCGCCAAGAATATACCAGTAATTGGAACAAATGGCATGCACCGCATTTTTGTTTCCTGAAAAATTTGATTTTCCTCCATAGGGTGCGATATATGGAGAGTTATTTAAAAACGCACTGTTTTTCACCAAAGCCCCAGCGCCGGTTGAGGAACTCAATCCATTGTTGTTTACTAAACCACAAGTAAACGTTATCATCGCCGGACCGTTAAACTCAAAACCGTTGACAGTATTTAATTGAATATTTCCTTTATTGATGATTAAAGGTGATGTCCCTGTTGCTAAAAATGTTCCACCGTTATTGTTTTGCTTAAACAATCCGCCGCCGACATAGCTCGGAAAAGTCATTCCAACAGCGTTCCACCCCTGTTGAGAATTATTAATGAAAACGCAACTTTGTAAAGTAACTCCTTTATCAACGGTGGTTAATCCCCATTCGTTATTTTGAAACCTGCAGTTTTTTAAAAGAAGAGGGCTTCCTCCGTAAGTTGAAATAGCATACATACCAAATTTCCCGTTTTCAAAAGTAGAATAGCTAACATTTATATTTGGTTGTCCAAAAATGGTTAAGCCTCTATGATTATGTGGGCCAAAAGGAATGGAAGTAATTTTTGCGTTGTCCATTGTTAAATCTTTGTCAACACTCAATCTCGCGTTGTCGCCTAATTCTGCTTTTCCATTCTGCAATGTGAATTTTACCAATGGAAAATGAGCGTACATGGTTTCTTGTGTTATTTCCAATACCTTGTCATCAATGCCTGTTCCAACCAATTTTATTTTTGAATTTGTGCCGGCAATAATGTTTGAAGGATTAGTTGCCGGATTTATCCATCCTGTTTCACTGAATTTAATATAACCCAATCCAGTAAAAGTAAATTCAGCATTCGCATCAATTTGCAAATTCCCTTCGAATTCGATATATGAATTATCACCTAAAAGTTCAATATTTGAATTATCGTATTCTAACGTGCCGCCTTTTTCGATTTTAATAAAAGCCCCGTCCTTTAAAATCAAATGAGCTCCGTTTTCGATAACGAGTTTGCTGTCTTTTTTTACAATTATAGATGAATTCGCATCAAGAACAGTTAAACTATTGTTTTTAACTCGGAATGTGCTTTTCTCTGCTACTATAACAGAAGAATATTTTTCCAATAAAATTGACGAATTGGAAAGCAAAGTAAAAACAGTAGGCTCAGTGAACAAATATTCATTTGAAGGAACATCAAATTCAACCTTATAATCTCTAGTATAACTTCGCCCGCGATCTAGAGAAATAGTTTTTGCTTTTTTTAGTTTAATACAAAATAAGCTATCTGAAAAATCATTTAATGTTGTATCAAAATTATGGGGGCTGACTTTAATGTTACCACACCATCTTACGTCATTTTCTATGTCATAATCATCAAAACGAACTTTAACAAGGATTGCACCATTACCGAATAATGAAGGATTATAATTTTCTTGGAGCAGGTCTATTGAAATTCCGTTCAGCCATATTGCGCGATTTTCATAATTCTCTCTATGCTGAGCAGTATCAAAAGTTGGCCCTTTTAGTGCTTCATTAGAAGTATAAGTGTAAACAGGAGTTGAAGGAGGATTGGTCGAATTGGATATTTTAAAATTCGAAGAACCACTTCCGAAAGCGTCTTCACTATCTCCCCTGTCAAACATGCTAAAAGTTAACGCAGTGCCTCCTAAATATTCTCCCCCAATTGGTTGAAATTTATCCGAAGCATCGTGTTCTAATTTTGAATTATTATTTGAGTTGTAGAAGTTGTATAAATCACTATATCCTGTAAGTGGATTTGGTTTGTGTTGCGGATTTGTTTTGTCAATATTTGCGAAATTAAATCCATTACTTCCACAAACCCAACCGCCGTTCAATTTGTCTCTATAGAAAAAATCAAAATTCCCTTCAGCACTCAAAGGAAAAATCCAACTTGCCGCTCCATTTTCAATTTGGGGTGAGCCTTCGGTTGAAATTACACTCAATACATTTGTATCTTTTATTGTCTTTCCTACTTGAATGTAACTATACATTCCTTTACTAATCGGGTCCTTACAGGATAAAAACTCATAATTACCGTGATCAAAATCAGAAATAAGCTGATGATTTTCTATCCATAAAAATTGGTTTTTGGCTTTCTTATAATTAAGCGTATCATCTTTTAAATGGGGAAGCTTAATTCTAATAGCATCACCATAATTTACAAAATCTCTTAGAACAAACAAGCCGTTCCCCAAATCTGAATTAATGTCAAAATCAGTCTTTATTTCAAAATGCGATTGATCTAAAGCGCTTATTAATTCTGTCTTGCGAACTGTTTTAGAATTATCTAACCAACCTTTCCATCCCAATCGATCACGATCATATCCGTTAATTGAGTTTGAAATTCCAACGCCTGCTAATTGCATAGAGATGCCCCAAGCATTCGTTTTGTTCATAAAAGTATGCTTTCCTGCTCCCCACCCCGTATGCCAGCTATTGCCACCGTATAAAGCATGAAAAAACTCTTGCAAAACAAATTGCTGGCATTCAAAACTTCCATCCGCACATTTAAAATCGCCAAAATTATCAAACCCGGTGAAAGACCCCATTGTTTTACTAATGTGTAAACCAGGAACAATAGCACCTCCAGTAAATTTCGGGCCATTTCCATCATCACCGAACTCGAAATTTCTCTTAATCGATATTACCATGTCGAATTTATAATTTCTAGTCTTCAATTTAGGGCTATAAGCTTTACTAAATGCTGATCCTGCGGCTATGTTCCACTCATCTAAAACGTAAGGATTAGAGTAATTCTTTAATGGGATAGGGTTATTAATAGGATCAGCTTCATAATCTAAAATGTATTGTTTTAATTGATCGGTCACATATGTGCTTGCGCCAACCATATCTGAGCAAGGAATTGTAATTACATGGTCAATATAATCTCCTAGCACAATAAATTTTCCGTTCGACATTTCATAAAAATATTTTGTCATATATGCTTGCGGTCCACTTGGATAAAAATATGGATCAAAATAATCATCCACATTAATTGGTAGTTGCCCTTCAGGCCATGTTGGGTTTGATAGGCTTTGACAAGTTGAGGTCGTACAACAGCTAAAGTCTTTTTCAACAAAAACCACAAGCACCCTCAACGTATCCGCAGGGGTAATAGAGTACCCATAACTTGAACTTAATGTTGATTGTGAGAATCCATGTGAACACAAAATAACTAAAAAGACAATGAATATCGATATAATTTTTTTCATTTACTAATTATTAATTTGTTAATGATTTGCGATTGATTTTTCGGCGATATTAATTCAATAAAATACAGTCCATTTGGCAAAAATGAAACATCAAGCTGTGGCCTTCTGGCGAAATCATTGCTATGGAAAATTACACAACCAAAAGAATTTCGAATAATTATTTCTTCATAAAACAAATTTTTGAGATTGATTATTCCAGATGAGGGATTTGGGTAAATTACTATTTCGTTCTCTTTTTCTATTTCATCAACACTTAGAAAACAATTGTGCCAAGGGTCAACATTTATTGACATAACAAATGCTACAGGAGTTGTATCGCCGAAGATATCAGCTAATACAATTGAATCTTGAACATGACATTGGCAATCAAAATAATTTGCGGTATCTGTAAAAATAGCAGGAGTTGATAAAGTGCAGCTGAATGGAGGTACATTAGAAACATATATTGAGGCAACGGCGTAATACAAAGCAAACCATGCCTTCGGGTAAACGGCTTGTATGGGAAATGGTAAAGAGTCACTTCTTAACAAGGATACATCCCAATATAAAGTAAGTGGAAAAACTGTGTAATTACCATTCAATTCAAATCTCAAAGCACCATCTAATGTGTCTTTGACATCAGCTTTAATAATACTATCCCCATACGTCGAATTACTATATAAAAATAGGTTAAATATCATTGGATTGGGTTCATAGTACTCTCCAAATATAAATTCATTTGGGTTGTACTGACTTGCGCTAGGATCATATCCTAAATAAACGGTATCCCTATTCCCATTTGCATCCTTAGCATAAATAGGAAAAACCCATTTGGGTTGTTGTGTAGCCCAAGGAATGGTTTGCGAAAATGAATTGAACGAGAATAAGAGTAGAAAAAATAAAATTAAGTTTTTCATGAGGTGGTGGTTTGAGGTAAATGTAATGAAAAGCATTGGCATTACATCGCATGTTCTAAAAAAATAATTTAACGGTACAATTTTCAATGGTAAAGGTTTTAATTTGCAATTGTTATCACTTATCCTTCTCTTTACTTATTTTCAAAACCCTCTCGTATTTTTTCCCCTCAACGGTTAAAATCACTTTGTATTTCCCCTCAATTAAATAATATTTGCCGTTTGGCTTTTCTTCAAATAATTTTAATTCGCTTTCTTTTTTTCCTTTGTTCTTTTTCTTTATTTCATCATTCAATTTTTTAGCAACAGCTGATTCAATTTGTAAATTATAGGAAAGGCTTTGTAATCCTAACATGCCGCTTACTTTTTCGTTGTAAATAATAGCGTCGCCATCTTTAATGGTTAATTCAATTACGGGCATTGGTTTTTTACTGTAATAATAAAAATGTACCAATGGCACATGTTCATCATTTTCATACCATTTTTTCTCTTCTCCCCAATACGATGATGGTTTTATTTTCGAAATGGGTAAAACATAAAAGTCGGTATTCCTAACACTGTCACTCAACATTCGTATTTGTTTTAAATTTATTTTATACAAAGATCGCCCGTGTGTGGCCGCTACCAATTCTTCATCACGCTCCTGTATGGCCATATCGTGCACAGGCACGGTAGGAAAATTATTCGTTATAGGAAAAAATTCTTCGCCCCCGTCAATGCTTACGTACAACCCATTATCGGTTCCTGCATACACGATGTTTTTTGCTTTAGCATCTTCTTTTAAAACGTTTACCGGGAAATAAGGCAAAGTATTTCCTATTTGTTTCCAATTCTTCCCATAATTATCCGAAACAAATAGCAATGGTTTAAAATCGTCCATGGTATGTCCGCTCAAACAAACGTATACCCTTGCCTCGTTATAACGTGACGCGACTACACGTCGTATCCAATAATTTTTTGGTAATCCTTCCGAAATATTTTCCCAATTGGTTCCTCCGTCCTTCGTCACATAAACCAATCCATCGTCACTACCGGTATACACTAAACCAAATTTTAAAGGCGATTCATGAATGGCGGTTAAAGTGGAGTAGGCAACATCTCCTTTTTTACCTCCTGTGGTTAAATCGGGTGAAATACAAAGGAAATCGTTTCCTTTATTTAATGATCTGTATAATTTATTTGCGCCTAAATAAATAACATCGTTTTGATGAACCGATAAATGAATGGGTGTTTGCCAATTAAAGCGCAAAGGACGTTCACCCAATTCATGTTTAGGTGTAATGGAAACATTTTCGCCGGTATTTCTATTGATACGAAAATAACTGCCGTATTGCCAACCGGTATAAATAGTGGCATTATCGCGCAAATCAATTTGTACTTGCATGCCGTCGCCGCCTAAAATATTTTCGTACGGATATTTTCCATCCATAATCCATCCCGCATTATTCGAATACGAATGTGGTCCGCACCATACACCATTATCCTGCAAACCGCCATATACTTTATAATTTTCGGCATTGTCAACGGCAACGGTGTAAAATTGTCCGACTTCGGGATTCACACATTTCGTCCAATTAATTCCATTGTCATAACTAATATTTATTCCGCCGTCATTGCCATTTATTAAGTGTCCTTCTTTATTCGGATCGATGTAAAGCGAATGATGATCAACATGCACATTATCGCCATTAATATTTGTAAATGTTTTACCGCCGTCATCACTTTTCACTACAAAAAACGCGACCATATAAACACGATCATGATTTTTTGGATGTACGCGTATTTGACCAAAATAATAGCCGTAGGTAAAAACCATATTGTCTAAATAACCTTCATGTGTTTTTTTCCAGGTTTTTCCGCCGTCGTTACTGCGATAAAGTTCGGCACCTTTTACGGGTGTATCAAACATCATGGAATTGGCATCTTCGAGATATTCGGATAAAGCAACAGGTTGAATTTTTTCTGAGGAAATCATGTCTTTTACAACAGGAGCTGTGTATTTTTCAGGAAATTCATTGTCGCGCAAATAAGTTTCAAGTTTTTCATTATTCAATTTTGCAAATTGTTCTTTGCTCATTACTTTGAAATCATCCTTAGTCAATGCATCCGATTCTTCTTCATTTTTTTTTTCACGATGATCTTGATTGTCTAAAAAAGCATAAAGCACGTTGCTGTCCTGGTAACTAACGGCCAAGCCTATACGTCCAACACCTTTTCCTTGAGGAAAACCTGAATTGGCGGTTGAAACGACTTCCCATTTATTTCCTCCATCAACGGTTTTATAAATTCCGCTGGCTTCACCGCTTTCTTCAAAATTCCAACCGGTTCGTTCGCGTTGCCATGCGCAGGCGTAAAGTGTTTTTGAATTTTGAGGATCAAAAGTTAAATCGATCACACCTGTTTTTTCATTGATAAATAAAATTTGATTCCATGTTTTTCCTCCGTCTTCGGTTTTATAAACACCGCGTTCTTTGTTGTAGGTAAATAAATGCCCTATTGCCGCAACGTATATTTCGTTCGAATTATTTGGATTAATTAAAACACGCGAAATATGTTGTGTTTCTGTTAATCCTAAATGCGACCAGTTTTTACCGTCATCACTGCTAACATATAATCCCGTTCCGGCATAGGATGAACGTGATGAATTGCATTCGCCCGTACCCACAAAAATTTTATTATTTTTCCAATCAACTGCAATATCTCCAATGCCGAATACATGATTGTCGTGAAATATTTGCGAAAAAGTTGTTCCGTTATTTTTTGTTTCCCACAATCCGCCCGTTGCAAAGGCCGCATAAAAATGTGTTGCGTCATTTGGGTCAACTTCAATATCGGTAACACGACCCGACATGATGGTTGGCCCAATGTTAGTAGCTTTAATTCCGTTAAAATAACCGATATAATCACCATAAGAATATTTTTTATTATAAGAGGTACTTAACCGTTCATCGGTTTGAGAAAATCCTTTAAGATTGGCGATTAAAAAAAGAAGAGTTATTTTATTTTTCATGATATTTGATGCATTGAAATTATTGGCTAAAATAAAAAACCTTTTTAATGCCTGCAACATTTGGCAAATTTTATTTCTGGCAACATTGCTTAGGTTAGGATGGTATTTTGCTGTTTTATTTTTAAATAATGACGGATTTTGGCTCTATGACTCAACAGGATACTGGAACATTGCATTTAATTTAAAAGAAAATTCTATTTACAGTCAAGCTGCCGATTTTCCTTACACCGAAGATGTTTTTCGTACCCCTTTGTATCCAATGTTTATTTATCCAACCTTATTTTTTGATTTATCGGGAAACAGCATTCCGTTTTTTCAATGTCTCTTAGATGTTTTTACTTGTTTTATTCTTTACAAATGGATTTTTGCAATTACCACATCTAAGAAATACGCTTTGTTTGCGGCGTTTCTTTTCGCATTGAATTTGCCCGCAATCATTTTCGCAAATTATGTTTTGGCTGAATCGTTTTTTTTGTTTTTAATCACTTTTTTCGGATACAGGTTCACCCTGTGTTTAAACAATACTTCTTATAAAAATGTGGCGTTTTGCGCCCTTGTGGGCGGATTAGCGGTTTTGTGCAAACCCGTTGCTTTTTTTATTTTACTTCCCTCTGTGCTTTTTTTATTAAAAAATGGCGTTAATGCCAAAACCGTTAGTTTATCGTTATTGTTTGTCATTTGTTTTTATTTCGTTCAGTTCCCTTGGATGCAAAGAAATAAAAATGAATACGGACATTATTTTAATTCGCTGTTGGGTGAACATTTAATAAATCGTTACCATGCGGCGCATGTTGAAGCATTGGCAACAGAACGCGATTATTTTGAAGTACAGGAAGAACGAACCAACCGTTTCATGGTGAAATTCCAAGAAAATCCGTATGAGAAGCAATATGAATACGCAAAACTTATTGAGAAGGAAGCTTACAAAACATTTTGGGAATACAAATGGATATTTTGCAAGGAGCATTTGAAAGAATGCTTGAAATTTTGTTTTTATCCGATGGGAAAATACATTTCATTTCAATTGGGAGAAGGAAAATCGATAAACGAACTCACAAAATTTATTTTTGTTCCATTTCAGCTTTTTTATAGCACTTTTGCTTTTGGAGTTATTGCGTTTACACTTTTAATGCGGGTGTTTCGTAAAATTAAACTAAGTCCTATTTATTTTTATTTTTTAATTCTGTTAATAATCGCGGCACAATTTAACACCATGCCTTACACCGATGCGCGTATGCGACTGCCTTGGGAAACCACTATTATAGTTTTGTTTGTGCTATCATTTTTTTATTGGAAAAAACGTGCGCAATACTTTTAATGTTAATGAGGTCGAAAAAAAAGGAGTGGATATTTTAGTTCAGCTGCGAAATTTGCGAACATCATTTTAATTTGATTTTATATTTTTCTTCCATTTTTTTTAATTGTTCTTCACCAACGGAATGAATGTTTTTGTTTCCATGGCGATTTTCTACCGTTAAAACATGAATTCGATATCCAAATGTTTTAGCCATTGAAAAATATATTTCCATTTCCCATTCAATCGTAAATGTATAATGTACAACTATTTTTTCTGCTCCTTTTACCATTTCTTCCCTAACACTTTCTTCACACTTTTTATAAGCTAAATGATTTTCATCAAATTTAAAAACATATTCTCCTGTTTTTTCATTGGTAAAATAATCATCAATACTAAAGCAGTTATATTTTCCGCCTTCACTAAGTAAATGCGCAATTGTCGATTTTCCGCTTCCCGGTAATCCTCTCAATAAAAAAAGGTCTTTCTTTTTAGTTTTCAAATCCATTGTTTAAGGGATGTTCAGTTGTATGAAAAAGAATTTGTGTTTCCTTTAAGTTTAGTTGTATAATCAAAAAACAAGAATGAAATTTAATTTTTATTAAATGTAACAATCAATTTTTTTAATAAATTAAAAATCCGATTATACATACATCATCAAGCTGTTCAAATCCTGTTTTCCAAGAATTAAATTCAGTTTCAAGAGCCTGTTTTTGTTGCGATGGCGAAAACTCAACAATTGACATAAGTTTTTCTTTTAAACGACTGTATTTGTATTTTTTTCCGTCCCTTCCTCCAAATTGATCGGCATATCCGTCGGTGAATAAGTAAACAGTATCCTTTTTTTCTAACTGAATAATATGGTTGGTAAACGGTTTTGCCGAATGATGAAAGCCTATGGGCTGTTTGTCGGGTTTTATTTCTATTAACTCGTTTAGTGTTTTTTGTTCTTCGATTTTAGCATTGAAATTTTCACGTTTTTTCTTCACAATCCATAACGGATTATTTGCTCCTGCCCATTGCAATTCGTTTGTGTTTTTATCAATTCTTGCTAACGATATATCCATCCCGTCTTTGGTTGTTCCTTCTTCACCGGTTTGTGCTAACTCACGAATAATTTTTTCGCGTAATAAATTCAAAATATCAGCGGGGGAAAGTGTTTTTTCAGTGGCATTTATTTCGTTTAAAAAACTTGTTCCAAGCATGGTTAAAAATGCGCCGGGAACACCGTGCCCTGTACAGTCGGCGGCAGCTATGTACGCAAAATTTTCTTTTGTATGGATCCAATAAAAATCGCCGCTTACAATATCTTTTGGTTTGAATAAAATGAAATGTGCCGGCAACAAAGGGTTTATTTTTCCATCTTCTTTTATTAAAGCATTTTGAATTTTTTCGGCATAATAAATAGAATCCATAATTTCTTTATTCTTTGCATCAACTTCCAATTTTTGCAAAACAATAATTTTTTTTTGCCTTGAGGCGACACGAAAACGGTTAAGCACAAAAACAAGGGCAATAAATAAAAATGTAAGCCCTCCTAATAATGCTTTTCGTTGTGTGCTTTCGCGTGCCAAAATAGCATTTTGTTTTGAATTTTTTAATTCTTCATCGCGAAAATGTTTAATGCTGTCAGCGGCAATTTTTTTCTCGTATTGAAATTGAAATTCGCGCTGCAGTATTTCTTTTTTTCTATCAAAATTCATAAGCGAATCTTGTAAGATAACGAATTGTTCAAAATATTTTAATGCGTTATTTATGTTTCCTTTTTTTCGATAAGCTTTATACAACAATTCGCTAAGGTCTTTTTTAACGGGAGGCGCATCGGTTTCTTCTAATGTTTTCATCCCCTCTAAGCCCCACTTTATAGCATTATTTATTTCACCGGTTTTTAACGCAATACTTGAAAGTGTAATATAGTTTATTGCTTCTCCGCGTTTGTCGCCTATTTCTTTTTTAATGGATAAACTTTTAAATAAATAGTAATAAGCAGAATCGAATTTTTCTAAGTTAGTATAGGTTTGGGCCATGTTTCCGTATGCGATTGATAGCGGAGCTTTTTCTTCCATTTCTGAATTAATGGAAATTGCTTTTCTGAATTTTTTTAACGCGTCGTTATATTTCCCTAATTTATTATAATTAATTCCTATGTGTGTTAGCTCGGTAGCAACGCCTCTTTGGTTTCCCGATTTTATTAAAATAGCATAACTTTTTTGATGATATTCTATCGATTTTTTATTGTCTCCTAATTCTGAATAAACATATCCTAAATTGCTATACGATGCGGAAACGCCTTCTTTTTCATTTAATTTTTCTCTAATTTTTAATGAATGCATTAAGTAATCAATTGCCTGCAAATATTTGCCTTGATCATGATAAATAATGCCAACATTATTTAATGAACTGGCCACGTTGCTTTGATCATTTCTTTTTTGTGAAATCAACATACTCCTTAAATGATATTCAATCGCTTTTTTGAAATTTCCTTGTTCATGATAAATGCCGCCTAAATTGTTGTAAATATTCGACTCTCCTTCTAAATTATTTATTGTTTTGTATAAGCGTAAACTTTCTAAGTAATATCTTATCGCTTTCTTAAAGTTGCTTCTAAAATACCATGACACTCCTTGTACTTTTTTTGCCTTTGCTTGCCATAAAATTAGATTTTTTGTTACCGCATAATCATAGCCAATTCCCGAAACAACAAATGCAGTATCCGGGTTGTTAAATAAATAATACCACGCAATCTCATAATTTGCTTTTAATCGGGTCGAGTCTGCTATTTTCTCATTTTTCCATAGCTGATTTAACGAATCAATATTTTGACTGTGCCCTGCGCTAAAAGCAAGAACAAAACAAAAAATCAATATTCGAATAAAAACACTCATTTTACACGTACGCCAATAATGCAAATGTCATCAACCTGTTCCATATCACCTCTCCAATTTTCAAAAGTCTCAATTAATTTTAATTTTTGATCCCCTAAGCTGAATTTTTCAAAGCTTTTAAAAATTTCTTTGAGGTTATTTTGCTGAAGTTTTTTTGTTTCCTTCCCTCCAAACTGATTGGCATAGCCGTCGGTAAATAAATAAAATTGATCGCCCGAGGATAACGGCACATGATGATTTTTAAATGGAATTAATTCTTTAGAAAACCCTATTGATTGTTTATCGGCAATTACTTCTTCAATTTTTCCATTTGTTCGAAGTATCCATAACGGATTATTTGCGCCGGCCCACTCCAATTCTCCATTTTTTAAATTATACCGCGCAAGTGAAATATCCATCCCATCTCCTTTTTCACTTAATGCCAATTCATGAATCATTTTTTCGCGCAAGGCATCTAAAATTGCGGCAGGTAATAAAATGTTTTCGGCAGCATTTATTTCATTCAAAAAACAGGTTCCTAACATGGTAAGTAATGCGCCGGGCACGCCATCTCCGGTGCAATCGGCGGCAGCCAAATAAATGAAATTGTCTTTTTCAAGTGACCAATAAAAATCGCCGCTAACAATATCTTTTGGTTTAAATAAAATAAAATGTTCGGGCAAATGTTTACTGGTATGTTCTTCTTTTTTCAATAAGGCTGTTTGTATTCTTTTGGCATAACGAATCGAATCCATTACTTCTTTGGTTTTCATTTCCACTTCATGTTTTTGCCTTTCAATAATTAATTTTTGTTTGGATGTTTTTCTAAATCGTGAGAAAATAAATAGTGTGAAAATGGAAACTATTACAATGCCTAACCAAATGAAATATTTCTTAATTGTTTCATGCTTAATTTCCTCCTCTCTTTCGGCTTCACGAACGGTTTCCTCATTAACGTGTTTTAAACTGTCGACCTCCGTTTTTTTCTCAAATTCATATTGAAACTCTTTTTGAATAATTTCTTTCTCAACATCTTCACTTACCATTGAATCTTTAATGTTGATGTATTTTTCCAAATAAATTAGCGCCTGCTCTTGATTATTAATCGCTTTATTTGAAAAATACAAACAATTGCACGCATTTTGTTCCGCTTTTCTTAAACCGACTTCTTTTGCAGCATTTAAAGAAAATTTACAATGTTTAATTCCTTCCTTCGGTTTTCCCATTCTATTGTACAGTTCACCCAATGATAATTCAGATTGCGCAATGCCTTCAACATAATTTAATTGTATTCGAATGTTTAAAGACCGATTGTACAATTCAATGGCTTCTTGGTATTTATTTTTGTATAATTTAATCATTGCAATGTTCATTAATGCTGTTGATTTTCCTTTTAAATCATTAATTTCTTCTTCAAGTTTTAAAGCTTCATTATAGCACATTAATGCGGAATCATAAATTTCTTTTTCGGTGTAATAATTTCCAACATTGGTTACCGCAAGTGCAATGCCTTCTTTATAACCTACTTTTCGATACAGTGCTAAACTTTTTCGGTAGTATTGAATTGACCGTTGAACATTTCCTTTGTCTTTATACAATACGCCAATATTATTATATACCAAAGCCATTCCTTGATAATTTTTGTTGTGCTCATAATACTTTAAGGAGTTGTAATAATTTTCAATTGCCAATGGAAAATTCCCTTGTTTAAAGTATAACCCGCCTTTATTGAGGGCAACCTTATTTATTCCGTAGTCATTTTTAACTGCTTTGTAAGATTTTATTCCTTCATCATAAAAATGAATTGCAGAATCGTATTCTCCAAACGATTGCGTAATTAAGCCTAAAGCATTGTATGCGTTTCCGCAAGTTGTATAATAAAATTGTTTTTCCTTTTCATTTAATTTTTTTTGTTCAATTTGCAGTTTACACAATCCAACTATTTTATGGTTCAATTCAAGGTCTAATTTTTTATCAAATCTGTAAATTTGATCGTCCCATGCCTTATAGGCTTTTATTCGATTGCTGTCAATTTTTGTTTCAGCAATTACTTTTTTCAACGAATCAATAATAGTGTTTTGTGAAAATGAAGCATTGTTCATTATAATAAATAAAACACCTAAATAAATTTTACTCGAAATTTTGATGCGATTATTATTTTTAAAAACAGGCATCGTTGAATTGTTAATGTTTTTTATTCGTTTATGAATTAAACGCGAATACCAATTACACAAACATCATCAATTTGCTCAAGCATACCTTTCCATTTTTCAAATTCTTCGTTTAAAATATGCTTTTGTTCCTCCATCGGTTTTTGATGTACACTTTGCAACAGTTGTTGCATGGTTTTGTATTTGAATTTTTTCCCGTTTGGTCCGCCAAACTGATCGGCATAACCATCACTGAATAAATAAACACAATCGCCTTTTTTTACATCAATCAAATTATTGGTAAACGGTTTTCGATAATCAAATTTTCCGATGGGTTGTTTATCGGCCTTTATTTCTTCAATTTCTAAGCTTTCATTACGAACTATCCAAATGGGATTATGAGCACCGGCATATTGCAATTTTTTTGTTTTAAAATTAATCGAACAAAGCGCTATATCCATCCCGTCTTTTACTTCATGTTCGTTTGTTTCAAAAGTTTCAATCACTAAGTCGCAAAGTTTATCCAATACCTCGCTCGGTTTTGTCAATCCAAACTCTTTTACACATCTGTCTAAATTATTTGCGCCAACAACACTTACCATTGCTCCGGGTACGCCGTGTCCGGTACAATCAACCGCCGCAATCATAATTTCTTCGCCTTTCGAATGCATCCAATAAAAATCTCCGCTCACAATGTCTTTCGGCTTAAACAATATAAAACTATCATTCAAGTGTGTTCGAACTGCCGTAACAGTTGGTAAAATGGCATTTTGTAATCGTTGCGCGTAATTAATGGAGTCAAGAATTTCTTTATTCTTTTCTTCAACCATTTCTTTTTGATGTTGAATTTCTATTGTCCTTTCTGCAACTTTTTTCTCAAGATTTTGATTGATGTCTTTTAATTCAACAATTAAATTTTTAATGGAAATTTGCATTTTTTTGAAACTTAACGCCAATATTCCAATTTCGTCTTTTCGCTTCGACTCTATATTTATTTCAAAATTACCTTTCGAAAGTTCACGCGCATCATAGGTAAGTTCTTTTAACGGCCGTGTAAGTTGGCGCGCAATAAGCAATGATGAGATCATTACTAAAACCAATAATCCGCCAAATCCCATTAATATATATTTTCTTAAATCATATATTTGAGTGAAAGCTTCTTCTTCATCAATTTCGCTCATAATTACCCAATGAAGTCCTTTTATGTTTAAGGGTTTATAGGCCGATAAAACCGGAACTCCGCGATAATCAGGAAAAATTTCTGAACCGGTTTTCCCGTTTAATGCCGATCGTGTTCCTTTTGTTCTCACTTCTTGCAATCCAATTGCGCTATTAAAATTTTTAATATCTTTTATCACTTCTTCATCAACTCCAATTTCCTTAATCATTTTGAAATAATTTTTTTTATCTTCAATTAAAAATCTTGATTGATTTCGCAATGTAAAATCATTCCCTACCAAATAGGTTTCCCCCGATGCACCTAACCCTACGCTTTGCCAATTTTGTTTATTGGTCATTATATCATTTATTTTATCAATCGGCATCTGAAAAATTAAAACACCTATTCGTTCATTGTTGTCAAATATTGGAGCAGCTATAAACGATGCAGGTGCATTGTATGAAGGATGATAAGGTTTGTAATCTACAATTTTCGTAAATGACTTATCAAAGCTTTCTCTGGCGGCACGAAAAGCTTCGGCTAAATTAGTGTTGCTGTAAGGCCCGTTTAACAATGACGTACCAAAATCGGCCTCTTTAAAAACGGTATAAACAATTTCGCCGGTTTTATCGTCAACAATAAATATATCATAATATCCAAATGTTTCAAGATAATTGCGAATAACCGGGTGCACTTGCTTGTGCATTGCTGTATAGCTGCTGCTGTCATTGGCAAAATCAAGCCGGTGCTTTGAGCCAATCGGATTTTTATTTTCAAATATGTAAAGATTTTGTAATACGCGACCATCTTTATTAAACGTACTAACTTCATTCAAATCGGCTTTTTCTTTTAAATTTTTGTTTAATCTTGGTAAAAATTCTTTTGAAAAATATTCATTTAACTTTTCATCCACGAGTTTAAAATCTGCTTCAGTATAATTTAACTCCTTACTAACGGTATGAAAAGATTCTTTGAATTTTTTTGCCGCCCTAATTATCATTCGATCTTCTGCAAATGTTCGAACTTGATCGTTTATTAGTTTAAAATAATCTTCAATTTGTGTCGCTTTCATTTCTCGAACCGCCGTAAGTTTATTAAAGGATTCTTGTTCGAGCGATTGTTTGCCGCGCGTATATGAAACTATCCCTATCACCATCATGGAAAGAAATGCAATGATAAAGAATGCAGCCGTAAGCTTAACTCCAATTTTCATAGGAAAGTTTAATTTGCAATTTTGATGCTAAAAATAAGAGAAATTGAGCTTGCTCAATGATTAATTTCTGTTTTTTGAGTCTCTTGCCAAAAGAAAAGCTTCGCTAAATAACATGCTCATATAAGCCCCAATATAAAACAACGCCAAAACTTTAGTGTATTCTCTATATTTTAACACGAACAGGAGAATAATTACAGCCGATAAAAGCATGCGAAAAGACGAAACAATCATATAAGCATTAACAAATTTTGCCGGCTCTGATTTAAGTTTTGCATGTATAAACAAATAGCCGGCCACATGAAATAACGCAAATGCACTAATGGGAATGTGTAACACAACAGGCAATGGTTTGCCGGTTAATTGTGGAAACAAAAATTGCATAAGTGCGCTAAACGTTATTAAAAATAAAAGACAAATAAGCAAAAATAAATTGCGCATAAAATTATTTTTCACGGGTATCACGAATAACAATAAATAACGATAAGGCCAACGACGCCATTCCAAGCGTTAAAGTTGTAATGGGGAATTTTAATGCAAAATACCGGTCAATGTAGTGTCCGCCAACGAAACCGGCTGTAATCACCGCACCCATTTTAAAACTCATTGCGGTGTATTTCAACAATTCGCTTTCGCGCTTTACCCTGTTTTTATTGGGCGGCTGTAGCAATGTTTGGTTTTTTATCCGGTTCAATTACTTGTATCGCTTCACGGGTTAGGCCACCCATACTGCACGAACCGCTAAATACTGCCCCGGGTTCAATGGCTAATTTACCTGCAATTATATCGCCTGTAAGTTTACAGGTTGCCTTAAGGGTAAGTAGTCCGTTAACGCTAATCTTCCCAACAAAAATTCCTTCAATGTCGGCACTCTCACAGGCAATATCTCCTTCAATGCTTCCGGTTGCTCCAATTACAAGTTTTCCTTTAGTTGTAATGGTTCCTTTAAGTCTTCCGTCAATACGAATATTACTGTCCGATTTAATGTGGCCTTCAATCGAAGTACCGTCAACTATACGGTTTAACTTTTCTGGCGAATTGATTTCGGTTGTTTTGCTCATTTGATTAGTAGGATTGGTTTTAAACATGGTCATTTAAGTTGTGGCAAATTTAGTAAATCTTGCATTAAATAGTAAATGTTTGTTTAAACTTTATTACCGACTTTTTAAAGAAAAATTTTCTGATTGGATTTAGCCTCAATTTTATGGCTTACTATAGGTCACTTTGGCCATTAAGGGCTTTTCAATTAAGTCGGCATGAATTTGAATTTGAATGGCCGGACTACCTATTTCAAAACTCATGTCACCCATAAAAATTTCTAATGAATAGCCTTTTGTAGATCTTGATTTCCAAGTGTAAAATCCGCGCGAAACACTGCCTCTGCCAAATCGTTTATTCATCTCGTTTACCAAGGTATCCGATACTTGTTTATTTAAACTATCGGTCTTCGAAAAAATGTTTATTTCCGCACTTTGAAATTGGTTGTTTTCGAAATGATAACTTATTTCAGCAAATGTGCTATCGGCACTTTTACTGAATATTTGTTCTACCACATGGTCTTTTTCATTGGCTAAAATAGTACTATCGTCTCCAACATCAAAATTTTCACGAGCTATACCAAACGAATAATTTCTCAAATCATTTTTTTCGATAAAAAGCGAGTCAACAATCGAACTTGCTCCACTTACGGCGTATTTTTCTTTTCCATTATCGCAAGCAGCAACAAGGGTTATTGTAAATAAGAGTGAAAAAATAATTTCGTTTCGAAACATCTATACAAAGATAATATCTTCTTCACTTATTTCAATATCACCTCTGTATTTTAAAAATAAACGAGCAACTGTTAATGCATCTCGTTTACAGTATTCTGAAATTCGCTCAATATCTCCTTCTTCGTAATAAACCCGCTTAACATCACTGCCTTTAATATCGTTTTTAGGCGAGGGTATTCCAAATACGTGTGCCAATAATTCTAATGAGGTAAAATTTTTATAATCGCCAAATCGCCACAATTCCATAGTGTCTAAGAAATTAATCTCCCATTGCTTTTTCCCTCCTACATTCAAAATATTTGGCAGCTTTATCCCATTAATTAATATTCGGCGGCATAAATAGGGGAAATCAAATTCCCTTCCGTTGTGCGCACATAAATAATGCTGCTTTTTGTTAAAATGGCTGTGCAGCAAGTTGCAAAATTCATTCAAAATCTTTTTTTCATCATGACCATAAAATGATTTTACCTTTACTTTTTTCGTATCGTTTTCGGCATACACAATGGCTGTCGATACACAAATTATTTTTCCGAACTCCGCAAAAATCCCTGCTTTTTCGTAAAGGTCGGCTTCGGTAACTCCTTCTTTTTTTTGAAACGAAATTTTATTGTCCCAAAGTTGTTTTTCGTATGTCCCCAAATCGTTATATTTATAAATAACGGGAACGGTTTCAATATCCAAAAAAAGGATATTTTCAAGTGCTAATTTTTCAATCATTTTGCTTTATCTTCTTTAAACCAGCTTGCGTACATCACATAATTTTGACTAATGCGATTAATTTCGCCTTCAAACAATTTTTGATCAACGGCTTTTACTTTTTTTGCCGGAACTCCCGCATAAACACTTCCGCTTTCAACCCGTGTGCCCTCAAGTAATACCGCACCCGCTGCAATTATGCTGTTCGATTCTATTATGCAACCATCCATTACAATTGCACCCATGCCTATTAATACATTATCATGAATGGTACAGCCGTGAACAAGCGCATGATGGCCAATAGAAACATTATTACCAATATTCGTAGGTGCTTTTTGATAAGTACAATGTATAACCGCGCCGTCCTGCACATTTACCTTGTTTCCCAATCGTATATAGTGAACATCGCCTCGAACAACAGCATTAAACCAAAAGCTGCAATTATCACCACAAATCACGTCTCCAACAATTGTTGAATTTTCAGCGAGGTAAACATTATTTCCAAATCGTGGGGTTTTATCTAAAACAGTTTTTATTATTGGCATATACCGAAGATAGAAAAATAAGGTTTGCAATAATTTTTAAAAAAACACAATGTAATTCAACGCCGTTTAAATCTAAAAAAGGCTTGAGATTTTCTCAAGCCTTTCTGCTTCATGGTGCCCAAGACTGGATTCGAACCAGCACACCGGTTAAAGCTCTACCCCCTCAAAGTAGCGTGTCTACCAATTTCACCACTTGGGCTTAATAAAAAAGCAATTTATTTGGAAAATTTTCCTTGAAACCGCGTTACAAAATTAATGATTTTTACGAATGAAAACCGATTTACTTCGGCATTAACACAATAGGAAGTTCGAATTCTAAAGCTATCGCTTTTCCTTCTTCCATCATTTTTTCGTCATCGGCATCATAATACCAATTCACCGACATTTTTTTTCCTGTATCAATAACTTTTCTTGTGTTTTTTAATATTTCAACAACCATTTTTTGCGAAATGGAATTTAAATAATCAAGGTCAACATGCAATTGTGTTTCTAGTGGTGCATTGGTAATATAATGATCAAGCCATTCAAAAACCGGATCATAAAACTCAACAGCGTTTTCAGGCAATGACCGTCCCGTTAATTTTAATTGACCGTTAGGTTGAAATTCAATTGCGGGCGTGTGCTCTGTAGCTTCGATTTTTAACGCTTCCATAAATTTGTGGTTAGTTGTCTCTAACAAGATACGTATATAAACGAATAAGTTGCATAAAAATTGACCAATACTTTATTTTTTAAGATGGGTTTTCAATTTAATCATCTTAACCAATGCTGCAGCACATTCTGCACCCTTATTTCCATGCTTTCCGCCGCTTCGATCAATGGCCTGCTGGTGAGTATTGTCGGTTAATACGCAAAAAACAATTGGCTTTTCTGTTTCTAGTGAAACTGATATTATACCATTCGAAACAGCGCTACATATAAAGTCGAAATGAGGTGTTTCTCCCCGAATTACACTTCCAATAGCAATAACACCGTTTACCGATTTTTTTGAAGCCAACCATTTTGAAGCCAACGGTAATTCAAATGAACCGGGAACATAGGCAATTTCAATATCTTTTTGCTTTACTCCTGAAGCGAAAAGGATTTCCATTGCTCCGGATAATAATGCCGATGTAATATCGCTATTCCATTCCGAAATGACAATTCCAATTTTAATACCCTTCAGCTTGGGTAAATTTGAATCGTGAATTTTTGAGAGATTCTTGCCCTTAGTGGCCATGACTAATCGTTCGCTTGAGCACGCGCTAAATATTTTTCAATATCTCTACCCTCGTTTGTGTGCTCAAATTCGTCGTAAATTCGTTGGTAAATTTCACCGGCTTTCTTAAAGTTTTTCTTTTCTTCATAAGCCATTCCTGCCTTCTTTAAATAAATGGGTGTAGTAAAATCATTCAAACTTCTGTCGGCAGCTTCTTCATATTTTTCAATTGCATCGTCAATTTTATTTAACTCACGATAAGCATCTCCTTGCGCTCCAATTGCAATAGCAACAATCATATCATCATCAAAACTGCATTCGTCTAAAGCTTCAATAGCCTGTTTGTATTTACCGGTGTTTAGATAAGAAATACCTAAACAATAATTTGCAATATTTCCTGCTGTTGTGCTTCCGTATTTATCGGCAATTTTTTTAAAACCTAAATAAGAATTAGCACCTTCAATTTTGCCGTCAATCGCTAACTGAAAAGAGTCTTTTTCAAAATAATACTCAGCCTTCCAAATTAAATCTGCAGCCTTTTTCTCATTCTTTTGCTTATAAAATTTATTGTAAGCGAAATATCCGCCAACAATAATTACTAATGCAGCGCCAACAATTGTTAAGCCTTTGCGATTCTCTTTAAAATATCCTTGAATCTTATCAAGGGTTTCTTTTGCGTTATCGTTAGTGTCAGTCATTTTTTAAAAACAGGCACCAAAAATACAGTTTTTTATAACAATACTGCACATATTGTAGCCTTTGCCTATCTTTAGGCTTAAAGATGTTTCTACGAAGCTTGTCATTGCTGAATTTCAAGAACATCGGCGAAGAAGAATTCTCCTTTTCGCCGGGGGTTAATGTTCTGTTGGGTAACAATGGTCAGGGTAAAACCAACGTACTTGATGCTATTCACTATCTCTCGCTTTGTAAAAGCTGTTTCCAATCATCCGATATGCAAAATATAAAACACGGTGAGGGCTTTTTTATGATTCATGGTGTTTTTGAACACGATGCTGCCTCAACAGATGTTTACTGCGGGCAAAAACGCTCGCAAAAAAAAATCATGAAGCGCAATCAAAAAGAATATGAAAAATTAGCCGATCATATTGGTCTTTTTCCATTGGTAATTGTTTCGCCGGCCGATAGTGATTTGGTGAACGAAGGAAGTGGTACAAGACGTAAATTTTTAGACGGAATAATTGCGCAATCAGATAAATTATACCTCGAATATTTGATTGCATACAACCGAATTTTAGATCAACGCAATGCATTATTGCGTAGCGCACGCTCGCAAGGGCTTTCAACCGAATTGCTCGAAGTGTACAACAATCAGTTAGTGCCCTTTGCTCAAAAAATATTTGAAAAACGAAATTTTTTTATACAGGAATTTAATCCGCTTTTTAATCATTATTTTGAATATTTAACAGGTAACTCAGGCGAAAAACCACAATTAACGTATGCTTCAAAATTACACCACTCATCAATGACCGACTTACTTAGTAAAAGTTTTGATCACGATCGCCAATTAGAGTACACCACCGTTGGAATTCATAAGGATGATTTGGAATTTCAATTAAATGGATACGCCGTAAAAAAATTCGGTTCACAAGGACAGCAAAAATCCGTTGTTATTGCACTTAAATTAGCACAGCATCATTTTATTGGCTCTAAAAAATTTTTTTCACCGCTTCTTTTGCTTGATGATATTTTTGATAAACTCGATTCACGCCGTGTAAACGCATTGTTGAAATTGATTACGAAAAAAGAATTCGGTCAGGTTTTTATAACTGATACTGATATGGAAAAAATACCTGCACTAATGTCAGCACTACAAATTAACGCGAAATTATTTACTATTCAAAATGGTAAAAAAAACATTTTACATGAAGCGCAACAACAACCAGCAGTCCATTAAAGAAGCCATCGATTTGCTGTTGCGCTCGTATCGTTTAAGCGATAAAATGACCGAATTAGATGCCATAAAAAGTTGGGAGCAAATGATGGGAAAGGCAATTGCAAAACGAACACAAGAAATATATATTAAAGAGAAAAAGCTTTTTTTAAAAATTACCAGTGCTCCATTAAAAGAAGAATTGCGAATGGAAAAAACTTCGATTGTAAAACGTATTAATGAAAGTGTAGGAAAGGAATTAATTGAAGATGTGTTTTTTTTGTGAAAAATTATACTCTCCTTTTTACAACCATTCTGTTTCCCTGTAATTGAAAATTCCAATTCTCGCCAAAAATGGTTTTTAAATAACGCTTGTATAACAATAATCGTTGTGTTGGCATTTCTGAATTTTCATCTTCTTTAGGCTCTCCGGTAAATTCTACTGTATGTAAATTAGGATGCTCTTTTAAATATGTTTTTACAATTGCTACTAATGTTGCCATTACTTTAAACACTTCACCACGATTAGTAACTGAATATTCTTCTCCGTTAAATTCTTCATTCAACACACCAAAGGCAACTGTAGCATGTAAAATGTTGTCTTTTTTACGGGCAAATCGCACCTCATATTCCAATCCGCTATCGGTATTAAATAAGTAGGTTCCTCCCGATGCAATAGCAGGAGGAATTATTTTGTATGGTTGAATCGATTGCAGCGCGCGATTTTTGTATGGACTAAAGTACTACTTTTATTCAATCAAATTTTATTGAATAAATGCCCATCACTTTTACTTGGTTAATAACCGCTCTTGCCGGCTATCTTATATCGGGTGGTAATATTTTAGGTGCAATTTTTGGTTTAGCAATTGGTGTAATGTACACCACTGCATTTGGTAACGCACAACCCATTACAGCAGCCGGCCAAGCGCGTTCACAAAACGATTTTTCGCAAGTACTTCTTATTCTCACAGCACACATCATGAAGGCCGATGGTAAACTCATGAAAAGTGAGTTGGATTTTATTAAAGATTTTTTTGTTCGAAGGGTTGGTCCGGTAAAAACACAAGAGCTTATGTTGCAATTGCGCGATTTATTGGAAAAAGATTTTTCGGTAAATGAAGTTTGCAGACGAATAAGAATGGGAATGATTTATCCGATGCGCTTGGAATTGCTTCACTTTTTATTTGGAATTGCCGCCGCCGATGGCGAAGTAAATCCAAATGAATTGGAAGAACTAGAAAAAATATCGGCATACATGGGACTTTCAATGCCCGATTTTGAATCTATTCGAGCCATGTTTTTTCGTCGTAATGAACCTTCTTCGGCTTATAAGATTTTAGAAATTGATCCTTCAGTAAGTGATGATGAAGTTAAAAAAGCGTATCGTAAAATGGCTACTAAATTTCATCCTGATAAAGTTTCTCATTTAGGCGAAGAATTTCAAAATGCTGCAAAAGAAAAATTTCAAAACGTACAAAACGCATATGAAACAATTAAAAAATTAAGGGGAATACCTTAGTTTAATAAATCAAGCGGTGAAAAAAACTTTGTTCCCTTTTCATGGTTATCTTCACTGCTGTCTTTATGGGTTGCATTGTTACATGAAACCAATAAACTAAATACACCGAAAACACAAAATATCAACTTGATTTTTTTCATTTTTGCCCGACAAACATAATGAAAAAACAGATTATTAATGGCATAATTCCGATAAATCTATTTTTCGTTTGAAAACAAACAATCGGTTAAAAAACAAAAACACAAGTCATTGTAAATGAAATGAAAGCACCGCATAACATGAAACCCAATGCTTCATTAAGTTCGGTAATTTTAGTGCCGCTGTTACTGGTATTTTGTATGTATGTGTTGTATAAGGCCGATTTACATTACAAACTTCAACTCTATAAATATGCTTTGTTTCCGGGATCCATAAAAGGCTTATTCGGAATTTTTGTTTCGCCACTAATTCATGATACACGAAGTATGTTTCATGTTTTTGAAAACACAATTGCGCTCTTATTTTTTGGAAGTTTACTGTTTTACTATTATAAAAAAATCGCTCCGTTGGTTTTATTTTTTTCATGGTTAATAACCGGAATTTTTGTTTGGTGTTTTGCCACGCCGGTTTATCACGTTGGAATGAGCGGTGTAATTTATGCCATCGCTTTTTTTCTGATTACAAGTAGTATTATACGTAAAAATCGACAACTTACAGGCGTAAATTTTTTAATTATTTTTCTTTACGGAAGTATTTTTTGGGGACTCTTACCCTTGGTACCGGGCATATCTTGGGAATCGCATATTTATGGCGCTGTTACCGGTGTTTTACTCTCATTATTTTATAGAAAATATATTCCTGATAATATTCATTACACGGTTCCAATTGTTGATGATCCTAACGACGATGCCGTTGATGCGTGGTGGAAAACAGGAGTAATAAATAACGAGCCTCCAACATTTACTTATCATTATAAAAATAAAAATACACCCGAAGATGACACCCGAAAATAAAAACATTTATTCTTTAATCCCTTATCAACATCAAAATAATCTCAGCGAAGAACAAATGAAAAACGCTTCTTCTCAATTCTACCAATGGTGTAACTCTCGTAGAACTGTTCGCAATTTTTCCAATAAACACATTTCTAAACAAATTATTGAAAACATTATTCTTACAGCCGGTACCGCACCTTCTGGCGCAAATAAACAACCATGGACTTTTGTAGGTGTGCAAGACCAAGAAATAAAAAAGAAAATAAGAATTGCGGCTGAGGAAGAAGAGTTTAAAAGCTATAATCAAAGAATGAATGATGAATGGCTTAAAGATCTTGAACCGCTAGGAACCAATTGGCATAAACCATTTTTAGAAATTGCTCCATGGCTAATTGTAGTTTTTCGACAAACCCATAGCATAAATAATAACGTACGGCACAATCACTATTATGTACAGGAGTCTATAGGAATTGCCTCAGGATTATTATTGGCCGCAATTCACAATGCCGGATTAGTCGCTTTAACCCATACACCAAGCCCCATGAATTTCTTATGTTCAATACTTAACAGACCCAATAATGAAAAACCATTTTTATTAATTCCAGTGGGTTATCCGGCTGAAAATACGATGATTCCAAATAACAAAAGGAAGACCCTGGAAGAAATATCTGCGTTTATATGAGCTATATTAAGGGGAAAAAAAATTTTGCACAGGTTATTGAATTATCTTTTATTTGCACCCTGTAAATAAAAACTAACGAAATTTAAGAAAGGAGCATTGTATGTCTGATATCAAATCAAAAGTAATTGCGATTATTGTTGACAAATTAGGAGTTGACGAGAAAGAAGTTACAGATGCAGCTAGTTTTACCAATGATTTGGGAGCTGATTCACTTGACACCGTTGAATTAATTATGGAATTCGAAAAAGAATTCAATATTGCAATTCCGGACGATCAAGCTGAGAAAATTGCAACCGTTGGTGATGCAATTGCCTATATTCAAAGCAACGTTAAGTAATCCTTTAATTAACTTCGTATGCAACTTAAACGGGTAGTTGTAACCGGTTTGGGTGCTCTTACTCCTCTAGGTAATACATTAGATGAGTATTGGAATGCGCTTTTAAACGGAGTGAGCGGAGCCGCTCCAATTACGCTATTTGACGCCGCGAAGTTTAAAACGCGATTTGCTTGTGAAGTAAAAGGGTTTAATCCCGAAAATTTTCTCGAAAGAAAAGAGGCGCGTAAACTTGATCGTTTTGCGCAATTTGCAATGGCAACAACGCATGAAGCAATTGCTGATGCTAATTTAATTACTGATAAGCTTAATTATGACCGCGTAGGTGTTATTTGGGGATCGGGTATTGGCGGATTAGGAACTTTTCAAGAAGAATGTAAAGGATTTTATGCCGGCGACGGCACCCCTCGCTTTAATCCTTTTTTTATTCCTAAAATGATTTCTGATATTGCGTCGGGGCACATAAGTATAAAATACGGTTTTCGTGGACCAAATTTCACAACAGTTTCAGCTTGCGCATCATCTACAAATGCGCTTATTGATGCCTTCAATTATATTCGTTTAGGTAAAGCGAACGTTATTGTAACAGGAGGATCGGAGGCAACAGTGTATGAAACCGGTGTTGGCGGATTTAATGCCCTACAAGCATTATCAACCCGTAACGATAATCCAAAAACGGCTTCACGCCCATTCGATAAAGAGCGCGATGGATTTGTTTTAGGAGAAGGATCGGGCGCAATTGTTTTGGAAGAATTGGAACACGCTTTACAACGTGGGGCAAAAATTTATGCCGAAGTTGTTGGTGGCGGAGCAAGTGCCGATGCGCATCACATGACTGCACCACATCCTGAGGGGTTGGGTGCAAGAAACGTAATGACGGCCGCATTGGAAGATGCAGGAATGAATGCGAATGAAGTAGATTATATCAATGTTCACGGAACATCAACTCCGCTTGGCGATGTTGCCGAATTAAAAGCGATTTTAAGTTGCTTTGGCGAACATGCTTACTCAATGAATATTTCTTCAACAAAATCAATGACAGGTCACTTACTTGGAGCCGCAGGAGCTATTGAAGCGATAGCCTCTATTATGGCAGTGAAGAATGATATTATACCTCCAACAATCAATCATTTTACCGATGATCCGGATATTGATTCTAAATTGAATTTAACATTCAATACTCCACAAAAAAGGACCGTTCGTGCCGCGCTTAGCAACACGTTTGGTTTTGGTGGGCATAACGCTTCGGTAATCGTAAAAAAATATTAATCTTTTTTTCTTTTGGATTTCTTTCGCTTTTTTTTTCGAACCACAAAAAACGACAAACAACTGGTTGATTTTATTCGTGCTATTTTTGGAATAAAGCCGGGCGACATTTCATTATACAAACAAGCATTCATTCACAAATCAATTTTACGGGAAGAAAAAAATGCGCACTCACGCAGTAACGAACGTCTCGAATTTTTAGGTGATGCTGTGCTTGATAATATAGTTGCTGAATTTTTATATGCAAAATTTCCTCATAAAGACGAAGGCTTTTTAACGCAATTCAAAGCGCGAATCGTTAATGGCGAACAATTAAATCGCTTAGCAGTAAATTTAGGTTTGGATAAATTTACTCAATTTCAACAATTCGGTGATTCAACACCTAAATCTTTATATGGTGATGTAATGGAGGCATTAATTGGAGCCCTTTATTTGGATAAAGGATTTGAAAAAACAAGAAAAATTATTCTTGAAAAACTTTTAACGAAACATTTCGACATTAAAAAACTAGCTTCAAATAATGACGATTATAAAAGTCGATTACTAATTTGGGCGCAACGTAAACGTAAAAAAGTGTTTTTTAAATTGATTAATGAAACACAAAAGTCGGGAAGTAAATGGTTTGAGATAGCTCTTTTTATTGATGATGATGAGGTAGCGCGTTCACAGGCAGGCAATAAACGTCAAGCCGAAAAGGAAGCGGCGCATAAAGCCATAAAAAAATTACGAATCGCATAGTGACGAAAAAAATTTTGTAACTTGAACTCTTTCGAATTTTAAAGATTGGAAAATATAAATCGAAATATACTTGAAGTAAATGAACTCATTACCGAGTTTAAGGCTGAGGAAGGGATAGTTCGTGCGGTTGATTCGATATCGTTTACTTTAGGTGCCGGCGAAACATTAGGCATAGTTGGTGAATCGGGTTCAGGAAAATCGGTTACTGCTCTTTCTATTATGGGCTTAGTTCAATCTCCTCCCGGAAAAATTGCCGGTGGCGAAATTGTATTTGAATCACGTTCAGGCAAAAAAAATAATTTGCTACAGATGCATGAAAAACAAATGCGAAAAATTCGAGGCAATGAAATCGGAATGATTTTTCAAGAGCCAATGACGTCATTAAATCCGGTTTATACTTGCGGCAAACAGGTAATGGAAGCCATTTTGCAGCATCGCGAATTTCCCGAAGTAAGTCAATCAAAAAATTTTATTCAGCGTTTAGTAAAATCCTCATTTTTTATTCTTCCGTTGGTGAGTATGGTTTTTATTTGGTTCGCGCCAATAGTATTTACCATTAAAATAATAATTTCATTAATTTGTGTAATTTCACTTTTAGGCGAGTTTCATTCTTTTTATTATACGAGTAAAGAAAAAATTGCGCGCGATTTAACACTCAATCTTTTTAAACAAACCGAACTTCCTAACCCAAATCGAATTTTTACAAGCTATCCACATCAATTATCGGGCGGACAAAAACAACGGGTTATGATTGCAATGGCGATGAGTTGCAGTCCTAAAATTTTAATTGCCGATGAGCCCACCACAGCACTTGATGTAACCATTCAAAAAACGATTCTCGACCTAATGAAAAATTTACAGGCTAAACTAAACATCGGAATTATTTTTATTACACATGATTTAGGTGTTATTGCCGATTTAGCCGATAGAGTAGTGGTTATGTACAAAGGAAAAATAGTTGAGGAAGGAAGAGTTCGTGATATTTTTTTAAATCCACAACATCCGTACACAAAAGGATTGTTGGCGTGCAGACCACGTTTAGATGTTCGCTTAAAAAAATTGCCGGTTGTTGCCGATTTTATGAAATCAGACAACCGGGGAGTGATTTCAGAATCGGGTTATACGGTTAAAGAATTAATAGATCGAAATAAAATGACAGAGCAGGAGCGGGAAACCCAACTCAAAGAATTGTTTGAGCGTAAACCGCTATTGCAAATTCGAAATTTATGCAAATGGTATCCGCAAAATAAATCGGGTTTTGGTAAAACAAAATCATGGTTAAAAGCGGTTGATGATGTTTCGTTTGATGTATATGAAGGCGAAACGTTAGGATTGGTAGGAGAATCGGGCTGCGGTAAAACAACGTTAGGAAGAACTATTTTACGACTAATTGAGCCAACCTCGGGACAAGTGTTTTACGATGGATACGATCTCTCAAAACTATCGGCATCGCGATTAAGAATGTTGCGAAAAGATTTACAAATTATTTTTCAAGATCCGTATTCATCTCTAAATCCGAGAATGTCAATTGGTGAGGCTATAATGGAACCAATGCGTGTACATGGTATTGAAAAAAACGATACAGCGCGAAAAAATAAGGTAATAGAAATGTTGGAGCGCGTAAATATGAAAGCCGCACATTTTGGTCGCTATCCGCATGAATTTAGTGGGGGTCAAAGGCAGCGCATTTGTATTGCGCGAAGCATTTCGTTGAATCCAAAATTTATTGTTTGTGATGAAAGCGTAAGTGCATTAGACGTTAGTGTACAGGCTCAAGTTTTAAATTTACTGAATGAATTAAAGCGTGATTTCGGGTTCACGTATATTTTTATTTCGCATGATTTAAGCGTAGTAAAATTTATGAGTGATCGTATGTTGGTAATGAGTTCAGGTAAAATTGAAGAAATGGATATTGCCGAAAACATTTATGCCAATCCGCAAAAAGAGTACACTAAAAAATTAATCAACGCTATTCCTAAAGGTCTTTAGGCAATACAACATAAAGGATATTATCATTTATTTCCTCATTTTTCCATCCTTTATACTTTAACCAATTATTCACTTGTTCGCGCGTAGGGTTTAACCAATCTATGCAATAACCTTGAGGTCCAATAGTTGTATAACCGTTTAAAGTTGGAAAATTTAAATCGTTTGCACAAGTCATAGCCGATAAAATATGATCGAAAGTTAAGGTGGTGTCGGTTGAAGGAAGAATAACAAATGCTTTATGAATTTTTTTTCTTCCAAGTTTTACCAGATCTTCCATTTTTAAATGTGCGTTTTTTGCCACATTCAAATCCATGTGTTTCATGGTACCGTGAATCACAAAATTTTCGGTCATAATCGCAATACTTAAAACAATGCAAACCCATTTCCATAAACGAGAAATTTGCGAAGTGTGATGAAAAATTAATGTAACACTTATAAAAAAGAATGCTAAAAAAATAAGATAAAAGCGCCATGGCGATTGCAAAAACTTTATTACAGGTAATTTTTGAAAATATTGTGCCATTGAAAAATCACCAAAGCGAGTAAATACAAAAAGAAATAGTAACCCGGTTAAAGAAAACAACAGGATGCTTTTATGTTTTTTCAAATAAAAAAAGAATCCTGTAAAGAAAACAATTTGAATAATGAAACCGGGACTAAATTCGTTAGCTACAAAATTCACCAAATTTTTTTGCATTTGCCAAGAGTACCAACCCCAAAAATAACTTCCTGTTACCGGTGTAATGTAGGCTTTGCCGAAAGGCAATCGATTTAAAAATTCAAGAGCAGGAATAGGTTGTTTGTCTCCTATGCCATATTTATACAAAAGCAAAAATGGCCAACAGGTAAGCAAAAGAAATAGAATCCCTGCTAGGTGATAAAGCAATGTTTTTTTATTTTTAACTGCATACCCGACATAAGCCCAATCTACCCTTTTCATCATCAAAACATAAAACAAAGTAAAAATAAAAAGCAGGAGAATTGTGAAAAAGGTAAAGTAAGCAGAGGAGTGAAAAAGTAAAACAAATGAAATAACCAAGTAAAAAAAATCTTTAATCTTAATAAATTGTAACCATTGGTAATAAAAATAAATAACCAATGGAACGGCAAATTTAACCAATGTTTGAATGTGAAAAGTTTGACCGGCTATTGGCATTGAAAAAGCAAACATGAAAGCGCCAAAAGAAGAAAACCAAACATTACAACCGAACTTTTTTAAAACAAAAAGAGCAATAAAAAAATTTAGGGCAAATAATACTACAACCCAAGCTTGAAAAGCGCTAAACATATCAAATCCTAATCCACGAAACGCAAAATAAAAAACAGCGGTACTGAAATGGGAATCGCTTCCAAAAAGCATTTTTTTAGCGGGATAAAAAAAATTTGGACTAAACAAATCTTTTTGTTCGCCAAAAACAACTTGATAATGATGTTCAAGAATTAAGTTGTTAAATCGAGTGTCAACTAAATCGCCGGCGTAGTGTGCCTGTGAATGGCCAATGCCAAATAAGTCACGCCCTAAATTTAGTATACCTAACGAAAAAACAACAACAGGAATCAGTATTGAAAAAATTTTATTTTTTATCGGCATATTAGTTTTCAATTACTTTTAAAGAATACAATTTTAACTTTTCATAGGATAATACATGATCAAGTTTAACAAAACCAAAATTTAATTTTCCGAAGAAACTAATTGGTGAATAAAAATTAATATAATATTTAACGGTTGAAACTCCATTGCCACCATCAATAAAATGCTTCAAATAGCGTTGTTCAAAGTGATAGGAATGTCGATTTACTGTTGATGTATCTGATATATCAACAAACAACAACGCGTGTTGGGGTTCGATGTCTTTCATTTTTGCTACAAATAAAAAGCGATAACCGGTTTCTGCCTTAAAGGAATAATTAACCGATTGTATTCCTGCCCAATCTCCCGGATTAACAGTTAATGATTTATCAAGAATGGTAATGGAATCGGTTGGTACTAAATTGGAGGCTGTACGCAATGTTTCCTGATAATCGAGGTAACAGGAGAAGCGTTCATCATAACGCAAAAATATTTTTTTATAATAATCAAAATTCATTTGATCCCAATGTAAATAATAATTTGTGTATTGAAACGATTGCAACAGATTAAGGTAAATGAAAAACGAGCTAATCGACAGAATAATTATATTTAATTGTTTTTTACACTCGTTTAATACAAGGATGGTTAGTACTGCAAATACCGGATAAAAATCAATGTAAGGTCGCAAACCGAAACTTGCTCCATACCACCAGGTTTGCCACGATGCCATGAAGTAATGTATAATGAATAATCCAAGAAACAACCACAACGCTTCTTGTTTTTTTCCTTTTTTGAAAAGGATGAAAAAAGAAAATAATGTTAAAAACAAGAGGGGTGTATAAATAAATAAACCTTTTCTAAAACCGAACAAAGTTTGCCATAGCGTCGGGTTTGAAAAAATAAATTTTTCATCGGTATACGTCCATGGCAAAAAACTTCCGCTTTGAACTTGCCAAATAATAAACTGTACCGACATGAGCAGCACAAAAATACCAAGCGTGATAAATAATCGCAATCGAATAGCAAATACAAAATTTAAGTGTTGTAAGAAAGGAGTTATTCCGCCGCTAAAAAAAGGAAGAAGTGCGAGAATTAATGCATTAAACGGACGAATGAGTACAATCATTGCCAGTAAAAAAGAAATTGCGTATAAATGTACAGATTGATTTGTGCGAATAAACATAATATAACTATACAAAAAAGCCGCAATAAACGTGAAGGAATAAACGTGTGTAAATGAAGGTTCGGAATAGGTGTACAAAAACAAATTGGTACCGAATAAAAATAATAATTGAACAATTATTATAAGGGAATTCTTATCGGTGTAAAGCGCTAGCAATTTTTTTAAAACCAATAAACCCAAAAACAAAAACAACAGAGAAACGAGAAATATACTTTCATGGTAAGGCTCACTAAAACCGGTGGCTAATTCGGGATGAAAATATTTCATGTAGGCATGCGTTGCCAAAAAAAATGGCAACCATACCATTGCCATTCCCACCGTATATTTATTTACAGTTTTGCCATTGCTTTTTACATTATGCGCTATATTATTTTGCGCGCCTTCAATTTGTTTTTCGCGAAACTTGAATTGTAAATCGTGATATATAAAAACAGCAGGTAAAAAATCATAATATCCTTTTCCGTCAGACTTAATAGGAAGTTGATCTGTTTGAACAAAGCGAACGAAAATAAAATGACCAATGATTACGAATAAAAGTTCGAGCCAAATAAATTTTACTATTCTTAATGCAGTTTTCAATTTTAAGAAACAATATTAAGGCTAAAAAAGTGAATTTTAGTAATGATAAGTCATATCTTACAACAACATAAAGTTAACTTGATGCTAAACCCGATGCGGTAATCGTCGATTTTTCTTGATAATCTTCGTAATCAGTATTAATTTCCCAAAGATTATGATTTGTTCCTTTGGCAATATTTTCGGCAGCCAATAATCCCATTAAAATGGAATGGTCCTGGTTATTGTATTTAAAAGCACCGTACCGGCCAATGACGCTTAGGTTCTTCACTTTGGTCAAATACTCTTCAACAGGTTTTAATTTTTCTTTGTAGCCTTTACTATAAACCGGATAGCATTTTGGAATTTTATATATTAACCCTTCCGTTATTGGTGCGTTGCCAATCAATCCTGTTTTTTTCAATTCTTCCTTAGCTAATTCGATCCAATAATTTTCAGTTTCGTTCCATTCTTTATCATAATCATAACACCAATATTCCAACGCAACAATAGTTGTGTCTTTTCCGTTCAAAATTTCGGGTACCCAATTTCTAAAATTAGTAATACGTCCCATTTGCAAATCGTTGCTGTGAACGTATAGCCAATTATCAGGAAAAAGATCTTTACCTTGTACATGTAAATAAACCAAAACAGTGTTCCTAAAAGTGAGTGATTGGGTTAATTCAATAATGTGAGCCGGAGTTTCGGGAAGGCGAGTAACTAAAAGTGTAAACGGCATTGAAGAAATGATGTGATCAAATTCAATTGATGTTTCGTTTTCAAGTTCAATGGCATTAGCAAATCCGTTTTTATTTAAAACACGCTTTACAGGAGTGCTCAAATGAACTTTACCTCCTTTTGAAATCACAAAATCTTTCATTCGTTCATAAACCAAACCTGTTCCTTCTTTTGGGTAAGCGAACTGATCGACCAATGTTTTGTGTTTATTTTTTTTTCCTCCGAATACTGCGTTTTTTACTGCTTCCCACAACGAAAGTTTTTTAATTCGTTGCGCAGCAAAATCGGCATCCAATTCTTTACACGAAATGCCCCAAAGTTTTTCGGTGTACGTTTTAAAAAAAATAGAATACAATTTTTTTCCGAAACGACTAATTACCCAATTTTCAAAAGTGCCATCTTGTTTAACACGAACAACTTTTTGCCACATAAAACTAATCATACAAGCCATTGAAGTAAAAAAGCCAAGTTTTTTAAGTGCATCACCCGCTTTAAGGGGATAGTAATAGAATTTTTTCTTGTAATAAATTCGGGTAAGGCGATCAACCATGTGATAATCTTTACCCACTACCTCCAGCCAAGTTTTATTGACGCGGGTATCATTGCTAAAAAAACGGTGAGGACCAATATCCACCTTTTGACCCCAAAGGTCAACGGTTTTGGCTAACCCGCCAACAGATGGGGAAGCTTCAAAAACTTCAACGTAAATACCTGCTTTTGCAAGTTCATACGCGGCTGTGATGCCGGCTGGACCCGCCCCAATAACTGCTACTTTTTTCACCTTTAAAAATGAACTACAAGATTAGTCAAGATATTGCTTTTGCCCAAAAAAATCTTGATTTAGCGGCCGTATTAGGTGAAATTTATATATTTGCAACCCTTATTGAAAATTCCCTGGTAGCTCAGTTGGTTAGAGCACATGACTGTTAATCATGGGGTCGCTGGTTCGAGCCCAGCCCGGGGAGCAGAATGAAAAAAGCAACGTTAATACGTTGCTTTTTTTTGTTTACAATTTATTGTGTTAAGCAGCAGGTTTTATACCGACTTATGATGCCCCGATATTTAAATTTAACTATAGCTAATAAAATTATTCTAGTACACTTTTCGCAGTAAGAAATAATTTGTAATGAGTTGAAATTTTTAGTGTATGCACGCATTAAAAAAATTCAATACCAAGAAAGGAAACGACATTAAAATGATTTTTTCATTCAACTTTGCCATCATTCATGTTTTGAATTAATATAGTTTTACAAGGAACTCATAAATGCTCCCCTTCAGGTCGCATTTGAGGGAAAAATAAAACTTCTTGAATGCTTACTTGATTCGTCATTAACATACACAATCGATCAATACCAACACCTAAACCTGCAGTAGGCGGCATTCCAAATTCCAATGCACGTAAAAAATCGTAATCAATTACCATTGCTTCATCGTCACCGCGTTCACCTAATTTCATTTGTTCTTCAAATCGTTCACGTTGATCAATAGGGTCATTCAATTCACTGTATGCGTTCGCGATTTCTTTTCCGTTCACAAATAATTCAAATCGCTCAACAAGCCCTTCTTTACTTCTGTGTTTTTTGGTGAGCGGTGACATTTCAACCGGATAATCGGTTATAAATGTAGGTTGTGTATAATGGTGTTCACACTTGTTGCTAAAAATCTCATCCACTAATTTTCCTTTACCCATGCTTTTATCAGTTTCAATATGCAATTTTTTACACACTTCGCGCATTTCATTTTCATTCATTTCGCTTAGGTCAAAACCGGTATGTTCTTTAATAGCATCGTACATGCTTATTCTTTTAAAAGGCCTTTTAAAATTGATTGTTTTTTCTCCAACCGGCACCTCTGTTTTTCCGTGTACATCAAGCGCTACTTTTTCAATCATTTCTTCCGTAAAATTCATCATCCAATTGTAATCTTTGTAAGCAACATAAATTTCCATTGCAGTAAATTCAGGATTATGTGTACGATCAATTCCTTCATTTCTGAAATTTTTTGAAAATTCATACACGCCTTCAAATCCTCCAACAATTAATCGTTTTAAATACAATTCATTTGCAATTCGCAAGTACAACGGAACATCAAGAGCATTGTGGTGTGTAATAAAAGGTCGGGCGGCCGCACCACCATGAATAGGCTGCAAAACCGGCGTTTCAACTTCAATATAACCCTTCGCATTAAATGTATTTCGAAGAGAATTTAAAACTTTTGTACGTTTTAAAAAAACGTCTTTCACCCCATCATTCACCACTAAGTCAACATAACGCATACGGTAACGTTTTTCGGGGTCGGTAAAAGCATCAAACACATTTCCCTGTTCATCGGTTTTTACAATGGGTAATGGTCGCAATGCTTTACTTAATAATATTAATTCACGAACGCGCATTGATGTTTCGCCGGTTTTGGTTTTAAAAATCTCGCCTTTTACGCCAATAAAATCACCAATATCGAGCAAATGCAAAACAAGTTTGTTGTACAGCGATTTATCTTCGCCCGAACAAATATTATCAATAGCAATGTAGAGTTGAATTCGAGCCGAGCTATCTTGAATTTTCGCAAAAGTAACTTTGCCCTTTGGCTGAATACTCATAATTCGACCGGAGAGAGAAATATTCTCAAACCCCGGTTTATCTACTTCAAAATTTTGCAAAATTTCTTCAGCTAAATGAGTAGTAAAATATTCGTTGGCAGGATAAGGGTTAATACCCATATTACGAATTTCTTTGAGTTTATTGCGGCGCACAATTTCTTGGTCGGTAAGTTCGGCTAACATAATGCTTTGACTTTTAAGGCGTCAAATATAAGTTAATAGTTTTATTCTTAATGAGCCTATTATTAACGCCATATCCACAATAACATTTGGGGCTTATATACGTTGTTAACTATATTTGTCGCCCTTATGGATATGCATTTGCTAATCGAAGATTTTGGAAAGCAATTACACAGCGCAGTTGAGATTGCCAAATCAGTAAAAATTACCAATACCAAGAAAATTGAGAATGTGTTAATCTCTGGTTTGGGAGGTTCGGGAATTGGCGCTACAATAGCGGCCGAATATTGTGAACGAGAATCTGCCATTCCTGTTACGGTATCAAAAAATTATTTCATTCCGGGTTATGTGAATGAAAACACGCTAGTAATTGTTTCGTCTTATTCGGGAAATACCGAAGAAACCATTATGGCAATGGAAAGCGCAATTGAGCGCAAGGCGAATATAGTTTGTATAACCAGTGGAGGTAAAATTACCGAATTATCAAAAAAGTACAATTGCAATTTGGTGTTAATTCCGGGTGGAATGCCTCCGCGTACTTGTTTAGGCTATTCATTGGTACAGCAATTTGAAGTGTTGCATCAAGCAGGGTGCATTAAAAATTCATTAATGGATGAGATTAATAATGCAGCAAATTTCATCATTTCTAATCGTACAAAAATTCAGGAAGAAGCCAGACATATTGCTGCGTTTTTATACGGTAAAACGCCGGTTATTTACACCACATCTTATCATGAGGGGATTGCTGTACGATGGCGACAACAAATTAATGAGAATGCTAAAATGCTTTGTTGGCACCAAGTTGTTCCTGAAATGAATCATAATGAATTAGTAGGTTGGAAACAAAAAGACGATAAGAAAGCGGTTGTGTTTTTACGTTATCAAAATGAATTTAATAGAAATGTAAAGCGTATTGAAATAAATAAAGATGTTATTAGCAAGTGTACAACTAACGTATTTGATATATACGCTAATGGAAATACATTACTTCAAAACGAAATTTATTTTATTCATTTAGGCGATTGGGTATCCTTTTATTTGGCGCAATTGAATCAAGTTGATCCAATTGAAGTAAAAGTAATTGATCATTTAAAAGGCGAACTCGCCAAATTAAAATAATGGTAAAAGTCGAATGCCTTGATTTAGGCCTAATCGATTATGCCGAAGCTTGGTCTTTTCAAGAAAAAATATTTTCAAAAGTTGTTGATGAAAAACTTGCTTTGCGAAATTCGCGAGCAGATGCGCGTACAATAACATCCAATTATTTATTGTTGTGTGAGCATTCTCATGTTTATACTTTAGGAAAAAGCGGCAATGAAAAAAACTTATTAATTAATGAAGAATTTTTAGCATCAAAAGGAGCAAGTTTTTATAAAATAAACCGTGGCGGAGATATTACTTATCATGGTCCGGGACAATTGGTGGTTTATCCTATTTTTAATCTCGATAATTTTTTTACCGATATACATAAATTTTTAAGATATCTTGAGGAAGCTGTTATATTAACACTAAAAGAATACGGAATTAAAGGAGGAAGACTCGCCGGATGGACAGGCGTATGGCTCGATGCCGACAAACCGCTAACCGCACGAAAAATTTGCGCCATGGGTATAAAATGCAGCCGTTGGGTAACAATGCATGGCATTGGATTTAACATAAACACAAACCTTGAATATTTTAATTTCATTGTTCCCTGTGGAATAAACGATAAACAAGTAACTTCAATGCAAAAGGAGTTGGGAGCAGCCGTTGATATGAGTAATTTAAAGAGAACATTGTGCGATAATTTGGCAAACATTTTTGCTTTTGATTACGTAAATGTGACAACAATTGTATGAAAACCATCTTTACATTTTTCGGAAATTGTATTCGCTATTTATTTAAGGCGGTAATTATTATTTTGATTGCAGCAAATCTTTATATTTTAATTACCGGAAACTTTTACGTTTATCGCGCCGTTTATTATACTTTTTTGCACGGACAAACAGGTCCTGATATTTTGGATCGCGATTATTTTTTTTCAAGAGAAGTTGCGAACGGAGAAGGGCAACCTTGGGCAGTGAGTTCGCAATTCAATCACGTAAAAATGACTGACGATGATCGCAAAAAAATCGAATCCTTACAAACCACATCTTTTATTATTATTCGAAACGATAGTTTGGTTTATGAAGAATATTTTGACGGATTTGACAAGGAGCAAACCAGCAATTCTTTTTCTATGGCAAAAACTGTAGTAGGAATGTTAATTGGCATTGCTGTAAAAGAAAAAAAAATTAAAAGTATTGATGATAAGGTTGGTGATTATTTAAACACTTATAAAGAAGGATTCAGAAGTAAACTAACCATTCGACATTTTTTAAGTATGAGCAGCGATATGGTATGGGATGAAAGCGGATGGAATCCATTATCGGATAATGCCGAGGCGTACTACGGCACAAATTTAACCGATAAAATTAAAGATGTTGAATACAATGGAAATCCCGGTAAAAATTTCGATTACCGAAGCGGAAACACTCAAATACTGGCGCAAATTTTAGAAAAAGTAACAAAAAAAAAATTGGCCAATTATGCTTCTGAAAAAATTTGGAAAAAAATTGGCGCCGAAACACGCGCATCGTGGAGTTTAGATCATGAGAATGGAACAGAAAAAGCGTACTGTTGTTTGTATGCTACTAGTCGGGATTATGCGCGTTTGGGAAAGCTGGTATTGCATAATGGTTATTGGAATGGACAAGAAGTGGTTGACAGTGCCTTTTTAGCGGAAGCAACTGTACCGGTAAAATTAGGAATTCCCGATGGCGGTGACAATGACAGATACGGATTAACCTTTTGGTGTACGAAAGATGAAAACGGGAATTCAATTTTTTATTTTAGAGGAATTAAAGGTCAATACATCGTTTGTTGGCCAAAATACAATGTTGTTTTTGTTAGAACCGGACACAAGCGCGGAGACAAACGAAAGGATGACCAACCAACCGATTTGTTTGATTATTTGAAGGCGGTAAAACATATTTTGAAGATAAATTAATATGCGAAAAGACATTGATATTCCTGTAGTCACTGATGTTGCAGTTGCTGTAGTGAATGAAAAAAATGATTTGAATAAAGAAGAATGGAATGTGTATTTAATTAATTTAAAAGAAATTCCGATTGAAGGTGTTTTAGTTTCCTCTCGCGGATACGGTGAAATTGAAAACGAAAAACGAAAAACTTCTGAGCTTCGTCATTTCTTGGATGTAATGGAACCAAAGACATTCAAAAAAATTGAACCCATTATGGAAGATGTTTTTGGTTTAAATAATGAATATTGGGTTAGTTTTTATTTGGATAAAAAAATGTTTGATAAAAAATTTATTTTTTTAGCAGAAAGTATTCGTAAAGAAAACTGCACTAAAATACCTGTAATCAATAAGCGAGGGGTTTTTATACGATAAGTTTCATTTTTATGAATTTATCCTGCTAAGCCCCAATTCATAAATCATCACGTTTCGTTTACCTAAAAAGCACAAATCATTTTAAGTATAACGATGCTTGTTGCGTAATTGGTTACTATAATTTATTTTAAGTTTAATTGATTCATGGACCGTTAATTTTTTTTTTCATTGTCTTTTTTTATTTTTTACCATATTTGCAAGCAATAGGTATTTATGAAAACAGTAAATGATATTAATTTTCAAGGAAAGCGCGCCCTTATTCGCGTTGATTTTAATGTTCCTTTAAATGAAAAATATGAAATTACCGACGATACGCGAATTCGTGCGGCAATTCCAACCCTTAAAAAAATTTTGAATGATGGAGGCTCAATAGTATTGATGAGCCATTTAGGTCGCCCAAAAGAAAAACCCGAAAAAAAATACTCGTTAATACACTTAGTTAAACATCTTTCAACCTCAATTGGAAAAGAAGTAAAATTTGCGGAAGACTGTATTGGTGAAAATGCGTTCCAAACATCATCGCGCTTAAAGCCGGGCGAAGTATTGTTATTGGAAAACTTAAGATTTTATAAACAAGAAGAAATGGGTGATGAAGAGTTTGCAAAAAAATTATCGATGCACGGTAAAGTTTATGTGAACGATGCTTTTGGTACAGCGCATCGCGCGCACGCATCAACATCTGTTATCGCAAAATTTTTTCCCGATAATAAAGTTTTTGGATATCTGATGGCCGGTGAAGTTGCCAGTATTCAAAAGCTCCTAAATCATGCCGAAAAACCTTTTACAGCAATTATTGGCGGTGCAAAAGTGAGTGATAAAATTCTAATCATTGAACAACTCATGAATAAAGTTAATCATATTATTATTGGAGGAGGAATGGCTTATACTTTTGCCAGAGCATTGGGCGGAAAAACCGGAAGTTCACTATGTGAAGAAGATAAATTGGAAACCGCGAAAGCGTTATTGAATAAAGCCAACGAAAAAAATGTACAATTTCATTTACCGACAGATACAATTATAGCCGATAAATTTGATAACGCGGCTAGCACTAACGTAGCAAACATTATGAATATACCCGACGGTTGGATGGGACTCGATATAGGGCCGGTTAGTATTGAATCTTTTAAAAAAATTATATTGAATTCGAATACTGTTTTGTGGAATGGACCAATGGGGGTTTTTGAAATGAGTAATTTTGAAAAAGGGACAAAAGAAATGGCAATTGTTATTGCAAGTGCAACGGCTAACGGGTGTTATTCACTTATTGGAGGAGGCGATAGTGTAGCCGCAATAAACAAGTATCATTTAGCCGATAAAGTAAGCTACGTTTCAACAGGTGGTGGGGCTTTATTGGAATATATTGAGAACGGCAAACTTGTAGGAGTTGAAGCGATATTGAATGGATGAATCGGAAACTATAGTTTATTATCATCCTTCTTGCAGTAAATGTGTATTTGCGATGGAGTTCTTAAAAAACCAAGGAATTCCTTTTCAAACCGTCAACTACTTAGAAAATCCTTTTACCAAAAAAGAACTTAAAAACCTTCTTCATATAATTGGCGTAAGTGTTAAAGACGTTATACGAAAAAACGAACCGATTTTCATTAACAAATTTCAAAGCGCATTATTTACTGATGAGGATTGGTTTAGCGTATTGGAGGAGTATCCTGAATTATTGCAAAGACCATTGCTGGTGAAAGGAACTTTGGGAAACATTGCACGAGACGAATCATCGTTACGAGAATTCAAGAAAAACAGCTTATTGCCTGTAGAACTGATTTCATCTGAAAATTTTAAAACCATTGAATGGGCAGGAGGAACAACCTCTCAGTTTTATATTTATCCAAAAAGCGCCTCTTATGCCGAGCGAAATTTTGATTTTCGAATAAGTAAAGCACTAATAAAAGTAAAGGGAAGTGATTTTACTTATTTGCAAGATTATTGTCGCGCATTAATTATGCTTGATAATGAAATTGAATTAACCGTTGATAATCGCTATGTAAAAGTTAATCCCGAAAACCCTTTTTATTTTTCAGGAAACGTGAAAATACAATCACAAGGCAAGGGAACCGACATAAATGTAATTTGCAAAAATAATTTTATTCCTGAAATCAAGTTGATTAAAAATAACGGATTGGACACTTATGTAGTTTCAAGGAAGGATAAAGAATTTGTGTTTATTTACATTGTTAAGGGAGCTATTTTAATCGATAACCTTCAGTGCTTAGAAGGTATGTTTTTACGCATTCATCGAAATGAAACTAAAATTCAAATGAATCGGCTACAAGAAATTCGCATGATTTTGATTAGAATTTCCGAAACCTGTTAATTTAAAATCCATCTTGTTAAATATCTAAGCGTGATTATCAATGTTTTATAACCGATATAATTTATCGATTAAAAACCCATCTTCCTCAATAGAAATAAGGCAACCAAGTATTTCTTGCTCGTCTAAATTTTAACAAGCGAGCAAATAGCTTGTTTAAATTTAAAGAAAATTAAGTTCTAACGTAAAATTTTATGAAAACTATTTTTAACTTTTTTCTCGGCATTGTGCTGTTAAGCATTAGTACAAATTCAGTTATTGCACAAGAAAAAAACAACGTTACTTTTTCAATTAAAGAGGCGCCAAGTAGTGTTGACATTACAACTTATGTAACGGCCATGGAGAAAGCAGATTTTTCATGTTTTCGTTTTTTAAACAATGAGCGTGTAATCACATTTGACACCGGAGTTAAAATTTCATTAATGTCGGCAATGCAAGTAAAACTCTCATCGGTAAAATTAACCACGAATTGTTACGCAAAAGAAGAAGATATTACGCCGGCAAACGATCCAACATTTCAATTGGGACCAAACGGATATATTTTAATGGTGGCTAAGGCAAAGCCAAATAAAACAAAAGAATAATTATTTTGATACCTCAAGTTATGCGACATATATTTTTATCATTCGGATTTTTTTTATTAAGCACTTTAGTTTTTGCACAACCTGCAAATGACAATTGTGCTACAGCACAAAATTTAGGAACCCTTCCTGCGCCGGCCGCGTGTTCAGGGGCAGGCCCTCAATTAGGAGCACCGGTTAACGTAGCTGGCACTAACGTAGCTGCTACTCCTGCATCACCTTATATTTATCAAACAGGATGTAGCGGAGCCGGTGGCACTACAATGGCTGTACCTGCTAACGATGTATGGTACACTTTTACCGCCTCAAGCTATCAATTCGTAGTTAATATCACTTCTACATTCGCAAACCCAAACGTTGCATTTTACTCAGGAACTTGTGGTGCATTAGGTGGTGGCGTTGGTGGTTGTGCAGTTGGAGCAGGAGGTAGTGTTTCACTTACGGTTGAACAAATGGTAATAGGTCAAACTTATTATATACAGGTTAGTGGAAATACCGGACAAAGTGGAACCTTTAACATGAGTGTTCAAAACAACAAAGATTGTCAAGATTGCTTAAACGCATCAACACTTACTGTTACTCCATTGCCTACTGCAGGAACGTATGCCCCCGGTACGGTAGTTAATTTTTGTTACCATATTTCACAATACACACAAGTAAATACAAATTGGTTACACGGCGTACAAGTTGCTTTAGGCAGTGGGTGGAATGCCGCTTCAATAGTTCCAACTCCTCCCGTAGCTTGTCAAGGTTCGGGGCAGTGGTTATGGCAAACTTCGGTGACCTCATCTGCCACAGGAACAACCTATCCTCAAGGATTTTATTTTGATACTGTTGATGCGGGAACAAATCCCGGAAATAATTTTGGAGACAATTGTTCGGGAGCAATTACAGCAGCGAATTGGAATTTTTGTTTTACGGTTCAGGTTGCAACAACATGTAATCCCGGATCGGATTTATCAATAACAATTAATACTTCAGGAGATGGTGAATCGGGATCATGGTCAAGTTTAGGATGTGCCGATGACCCTGCAACCGTTTTTCAAGCTGTTGGTGCTTGCTGTCCGCCAACAATGTCATCAACCCCATCTTGTACTTCACCAACTACAGGTACGGCTACTGCCACTCCTGTTGGCGCAGCCGGACCATATAACTATACATGGACTAACGCAGGTGGCACAGTAGTTTCAACTTCTTCAGGCGTAGCCGGTGCAAATACTGTTACAGGTTTAGCACCGGGGACATATACTGTTTCAATTGTTGATGCTAACGGGTGCGTTTCAACAAATACTGTAACAGTTGCAACATTAGCTGCCCCTGTAATTAATGTAAACTCTCCAACTATTTGTAATGGTGCCAGTACAACTCTTACGGCAACCGGTGGTGTTTCATACACATGGTCACCATCAGGCGGATTAAGTGCCACAACCGGCTCGAGTGTAACAGCAACACCTGCTTCCACAACCGTGTATACCGTTACAGGCACTAACGCAGGAGGTTGTTCTTCTACCGCTACATCAACAGTTACTGTAAATCCAAATCCTGTTGTGAATGTAAATTCACCAACGTATTGTGCAGGATCATCTGCCGTATTAACCGCAACCGGTGCGACTACATATACCTGGAGTCCTGCGGCAGGATTAAGTGCTACTACAGGTTCGAGCGTTACAACTACATCGGCATCATCTACTTCTTATACAGTAACAGGAACAACTGCAGGTTGCACAGGAACAGCAACATCAACCGTAACAGTAAATCCGTTACCGGTAGTTGCAGTAAATTCACCAACGTATTGCACAGGATCTTCAGCGGTACTTACCGCAACCGGTGCATCAACCTATACATGGTCACCTGCGACCGGACTAAGTGCTACTACAGGTTCGAGCGTTACAACTACATCGGCATCATCCACTTCGTATAACGTAACAGGGACTTCTGCAGCAGGGTGTGTTAACACAGCAACATCAACCGTAACAGTAAATCCGTTACCAGTAGTTGCAGTAAATTCACCAACGTATTGTACGGGCGCTTCAGCAGTTTTAACTGCAACGGGCGCATCAACTTATACCTGGAGTCCTGCGGCAGGATTAAGTGCTACTACAGGTTCGAGCGTTACAACTACATCGGCATCATCCACTTCGTATAACGTAACAGGGACTTCTGCAGCAGGGTGTGTTAACACAGCAACATCAACCGTAACAGTAAATCCGTTACCGGTAGTTGCAGTAAATTCACCAAATATTTGTCCGGGAGGTTCGGCTATACTTACTGCAACGGGCGCATCAACCTATACCTGGAGTCCTGCCGGTGGATTAAGTGCGACAACCGGCTCAAGTGTAACAGCGAATCCGGCCTCTACAACTGTATATACCGTAACGGGGACTTCTGCAGCAGGGTGTGTTAACACAGCAACATCAACCGTAACATTGGGGTCGAGCATTACATTAAACGTAAATTCTCCATCAATTTGTATAGGAACAAGTACACCATTAACAGTTACAGGTGCAACTATCTATACGTGGAGTCCTGCCGGCGGATTAAGTGCGACAACCGGTTCAAGCGTAACAGCGAATCCTGCTGTAACAACAGTATATACGATAAGCGGAACGGATGCATCGGGTTGTACGGGAACAACAACATCAACTGTTACTGTAAATCCATTACCAACCGTCAATGTAAATTCACCGTCTATCTGTCCGGGTGCTTCTGCAGTTTTAACCGCAACGGGAGCATCAACTTATAGCTGGACACCGAGTGGAGGGCTAAGCGCGACTACCGGTGCGAGCGTTAACGCAAACCCTGCTGCAACTACAGTTTATACTGTTACAGGAACTGATGCGAATGGTTGTGTAAATACCGCTACAAGTACAGTAACCGTAAATCCTAACCCAACAATAAATGTAAATTCAGGATTAATTTGTTTAGGTTCATCAATGGTACTTACGGCTACCGGCGGTTCAACTTATACTTGGTCGCCATCAACCGGTTTAAGCGCAACAACAGGAACGAGTGTAACAGCTAACCCTGTGAGCACTTCTGTTTATACCGTTACAGGAACCGATGTAAATGGATGTGTAAATACAGCAACCGGTACAGTAACCGTTGATCAAGTTGTAATAACCGGAGTTGCAGTAACGGATGTAAGTTGTTTTGGTTTAACCGACGGAACAATAACGGTAACTGCCGCGGGAGCTACACAATTTAGCGATGATAATGGGGGAACATATCAGGTATCAAACACATTTAACGAAGGCGTTGGCAATTATACTATAATCGTTCAAAATGCAAACGGTTGTGCCGACACATCGGTTGCAACAATTAACGAACCTGCACTATTAACGTTAGCTGCCGGCACATTACAAGATGAAACTTGTTTTGGTGATTGCGATGGGCAAGTTGCGGGTTTACCTGCAGGCGGTACTACACCTTATGGAGTAACGTGGGCGGGACCTACGCCGGGCACAGGATTATCTTTATCGAATGTTTGTCCGGGAGTATATACTGCAACTGTAACCGATGCAAATGGATGTACTGCAACAGCAAATACAACAGTAAATGCAGCTATAGCTGTAACCATAGTTTCAGTTACTCCAACAAACCCTACTTGTAATGGTGGTACAAATGGTCAACTTGTAATTGTTGGCTCGGCAACAGTAACACAATACTCAATTGATAATGGCGCAACATTTCAAGCAACAGGAACATTTACCGGGTTGGCTGCCGGCCCTTATATAGTAGTTGTTACCGATGCCAACGGTTGCAGTGCCACACAAAATATTACTTTAACGCAACCTACAGCAGTGAGTGTAACATCGAGCCCTGATGTAAACATTTGCGTAGGTGCTAGCACCGTTATAAGTGCAACCGGCGCAGGTGGAACGGGGCCTTATAATTATCAATGGAATGACCCAACCAATGCAACGACATCAAGTGTAAGCGTTACGCCTGCCGGTACAACAACGTATAACGTAGTGGTAACTGATGCAAACGGTTGCGGACCGGTAAATGAAAGCGTAACGGTAACTGTTGGCGCTCCATTAAATGTAATTGCATTAACCGATCAAACAATTTGTCCGGGTGCAAGTGCAAACATTACGGCGAATGCTTCGGGTGGAAGCGGAGTTTATACCTATACATGGACAAACGATCAAAACGCTAGTGTAGTTGCCGGACAAAACCAAACGGTAAGTCCATCTACAACTACAATTTATACCGTAACCTTAACCGATAATTGCGGAACACCATCAGCAACCGATAACGTTACCATTAGCGTATATACCCTACCGTTAGTTACGTTTACCAGCGATGTTAATTCGGGTTGTTCGCCGGTGGCGGTAAACTTTACCAATACCATGGCGGTGGGTACAATTACGAATTGCACATGGGATTTTGGCGATGGCACAACCAGTACAAATTGTAATGATAATCATGTTTATTCGGCACCGGGTTGTTACAATGTAACTTTTAGTGCCGAAACAGTGCCGGGCAACTGTCCGGTTACAGGAACCATCAACAACATGGTTTGTGTATTTGCAAATCCGGTGGCAGATTTTACTGCGAATCCGCAACCAACCGATTTATACAATACAAATATAAATTTCACCAATACATCAGTAGGAGCAAGCACTTATACTTGGAATTTTGCAGGATTAGGAGTTGATAATTCAACCAATCCATTTTTTATTTTTCCTTCGGATAGCGGTGGAATTTATCCGGTATGCTTAGCGGTTGCAACCCCACAAGGTTGTGTTGACAGTGTGTGTCATAACATAGTAATAAATGGCGAATTTTTAATTTATGTTCCAAATGCATTTACGCCGGATGGAGATGGACTTAATGACGTATTTACTCCAATTTTGCGAGGCGAAGACCCGAAGAGTTATGAATTAATGATATTTAACCGTTGGGGCGAATTAATTTTTACGAGTAATAATAAATTAATTGGATGGGATGGTACACATAACAATGCTAAATCAAAAGAAGATGTGTATGTGTGGAAGGTAAAAGTGAAAAAGAAAATGAATCAAGATAAGGTGGACTACATTGGGCATGTGACGCTGTTGAGGTAGTGAAGAAGGTTTTACCGGTTAGCTAATAGCAGTTGTGACCGTTGCACAACTCCCAAAAAAACCTAATTTATTTTTAGTTTTTGGTTTTCACTTCAACTTTTTTAGAAAAATGAAAACTTGTTGAAAAACCTGTTTTCTCCAATAGAAATTTGCGATTTTGAAAAAATAATGTTGATGTTTTTCAGTCGTTCTATACCCGTTCATTTTTATTGTTTAATTATTTTTTTAATTTCTCTTCTATTTCCTGTAAAAACACTTACCAAATAAGTTCCCTTCGACAAATCTCGTGCATCAATGGTATTCATTCCATTATTTAAATTTCCTTCGCGAACCATTTCTCCCGCAATAGTGTGAATTGCAAATTTTTCGCCCACACTCGCATTTATACATAAAATATCACTAACGGGGTTTGGATATACGCTTATTAAAAAAGTATTTTTTATTTCATTCACTCCAACCGTACTCACATCCATCACCATTACTGCTCTTCCAAATGTGGCGGCCGCTAAAACATTACCGGTCTCGTTGTATTCCAGTTCCATTACTGCTACCATTGGCATTCCGCTGCCATAAACGGTCCAATTCACACCACCGTTCGTTGAATGATAAACGCCGGCATCAGTTCCTATGATAATGTGGTTTTCGTTTCCGTTTTCTACTATTATATCGTTTACTCCAATATTGGGCAAATCGCCCTGTATATTCGTCCATAAACTTCCGTTGTTGGTAGATTTATATATATGCGGCGTATTGTCATTTAATCGATATCCGCTAAACGAAATATAAACATTACCACTAGTATTTGGCGAAGCATTAATAGAGGTAACATACCTGTTTGGTAGCCCTGCCGAAATATCATTCCAGGTTGTTCCGCCGTCGGGCGTTGTCCAAACATTTGCGTCGGTTGTTCCTGCAAACAATCGTTGTTGAACCTGATAACTTTGAGCAACTGCAGTTATTGTATTGGCGCCGGTTAACGTATATACTACACCGTTAGTTAAATCAGAACTAATCGGACTAAAAAATCCGTAAGGTGCTCCCGTCATTTTAAACATGTTTTGGGCGCCTAAATAAACAATGGTCGGGTCAAAATGATCCAACATATACGGTGTATTCCAATTAAAGCGCTCGGTGCCGCTTAATCCCGCATCAAGTGTACCAAAACTTCCGTTGTCATCATAATAAATTCCTGCCCATTGTGTTTCGTAATAGCGCAAATTGGTATCGGTCGGCGACGCATAAAATTTAAATCCGTCGCCGCCAAATGCCCAATTCCACATGGATGAATTACTTCTATTCCCTCCAATGGTGCCATTATCCTGTGCGCCGCCATAAAATGTTTCCTGCGTAAGTGGTAAAGGCGTTACATGATAAAATTGTGTGCTGGGAATATTGTCAATATCATTCCACGTAATTCCGTTATCGGGTGTTTTAAACAAACCTCCGTCGGTGGCAATTAATATGTTTTGCGAATCTATAAATGCTAAATCATGTCCATCGGCATGTACTTCATAGGTGCTCCAATCGGGGGCAAATAAATTCCACGATGCGCCTCCGTCGTACGAAATAAATTTATCTACTCCGTAAGTGTAAACAATATCGTCATTAGTCGGGTTTACATGTATCCTTCCAAAATACCAACCAAAGCCACCGTAACAGGTACCAATTGTTTCAAGATCGGTGCTGTTTCTAACGTTCCAGGTACTTCCGCCGTCTAAGCTTTGATAAACGCCTTCAATATAACTTGTAGTCGAGGCAATAATTGCGTAAAGTTTATTTGAGTTTGTTGCGCTAATGGCTAAACCAATTCGGCCAATATCGGTAACCGGTAAACCACCGGTTAGCCTGGTCCAAGTACTTCCGCCATTGGTTGATTTATAAACTTTGCATTGATTGCTATAAAACGTACTTCGATACGCCGTGCGCATTCGTGTAAAAGTTGCGGCATATAATACAGCACTGTTATTGGGATCCATGATTAAATCAATAACCCCTGTGCTGTCATTTTCAAATAAAATTTGATTCCATGTTGTACCGCCATCGGTACTTTTATATAAACCACGATTGTTGTCGGCTAAAAACGGATTTCCCATTGTTCCTGCGTATAGGGTAAGGGAGTTAGTCGGGTCAACCATCAATGAAGAAATAACGTATGTATTCGATAAGCCTTTATACGTCCACGTTGCGCCGGCATCATTTGAAAAATAAACACCGCCGCCGTAATATCCCGTTCCTGAAATATTTTTATCGCCTGTTCCTACCCAAATGTTGTTTGAATTGTTAGGATCAATTACGACTTGACCTATTGGTAAATTATTTTGCGCGTCAAACATGGGTGCCCAAGTGCCACCTCCGTTAGTTGTTTTAAAAACACCGCCAAAGGCAGTGCCAACATAAATGATGTTGGAATTGGAGGCATCAACAGCTATAGAATTAATGCGACCGTTTATATTTAGCGGGCCAGATACTTGCCAAACACCGCTTCGTTCATCATGCGTATTTCTAAAATTTGCCATGTCGCGCATCGATTGATTAATGGCATTCACATCGGGTGATGAAAGCGGATAGGAACGCATGTACGTTAAATGATCGTAGGGCTCGTTGATATCTTCTTTTTCAGAGAGAGAATGATTCCGATTTTGTTTCTCATTCACAGAAAAGAGAAGACAAGATGCGATGGTTATGCAAACCAAGAAGGGGAGTGAATGTTTCATAAGCAATGTTGAATTTGAAAGATAGTGTATTCATCACATTCTACCAATAGAAATCATCATTTTAACAAACATGACCACTGTCAGTTTAATTTATGACAGTAATTAACCTCGTTTTTTTGGTGACGGTTGATTTTCGCATTGTAAAACATAAAAACACAACAGTATGATGACACCAACCGACAACATGTATTACGCCGCGGGTGAAGTGGCTTATGCAATTGCAATGGCCGACGGACAATTGCAAAAAGAAGAGAAAGATCGTTTTCAAGAAATTCTTAAAAGGGAATTTAACGGAAAAATTTCGGAAGCGAATACTGCTGAAATTATTTTTAAATTGTTTCAAAAAGAAAAAGTAAGTGCAAATTATGCTTATGAAGCAGCTATGCATACGTTAAATGCGAACAGTCATTATTTAAGTAAAGCAATGAAAGAACACATTATTCATGTGATAGAACATGTTGCTTCATCTTTTCCTCCCGTAACACAAGCCGAAATGGATATGATTAGTAAATTTATTATTGATGTATCGAAAATAAAAGTAGATGAGGTTTTATCGAAGGGACTTTAATATTTTTTTACCGCACTTTGCTTCGCTGAAGCTACGCGAAAGCGAAGGAGGGCGCAATGAAGTTGCAAAGGACACGAAGAGAATCGATAATTTTTACTTCAATAAAAGTGGGTGAGGTTTTTTCGAAGGAGTTGTAGGGTTCACACAGATCTCACAGATTTATATTTTCTTATTTTGTATTTGTTATTCTCGATTAATAACAGAAAAAGATTACCAACAATAAAGTGTAAATGCATTTTCTAAGTGGTTAGCACGAAACGTGTGCTTCCCTTCCAACAGTTCTGTATGTAGTTTTCCCAAGATAAGAGAGTAGGACAATTTTATGTCACTTTCTAACCATTCAGCTTTGATACAAGATTGAACGATTATTGAATTTTCGTCTAAATAAATATTCAAAGGATTATGCAATATTATTTTAGTTAAACCAAATGTAAACTCTAGTGTATTTTCATTTATTTTTCGGATTCCTGTTAAATTATAAATTGTATCGCCAGGTTTTCCTATTGAATCACCAAATAACCCAATTGACCCGAATTTGATAATTTTATTTTTGTGAAACAAATCTACTAATTCATCTATACTAAGATAATCATATTTATTTATAGTCATAATTTTTCTATTAAATATGGAAATTTGTTTTTGAAGTCATCTAAAGTATAAGTTAATCCTGTTTCTTTATCAATTATTTTTTGCACCCAGTTAGTAAAGTCCCATTCTTGTGGCATTAGTATTTGATCTGCCCCTCCGTTTAATATTTGAGTTCCATCCGCGCTAGTTTGCATTTGTACTTTTCCTATATTCAATTTTATATCTACTGGAACCCTTATTTCGACTTCAAATCGCATATTATTTTGCCATTCGTCGAGTATTGCAAGCTCATCTCTTGTAGCATTCTTTATTGTTGTAGCGTAGTTTTCTTTTAAAAAGGCATTTGGTTCACCAAATTGCCTATAAAGTGTAATTTCCCTTTGCGTCTTTACTGTCTTGTAAAAATCATTCTTAAATGTACTCGATACTTGTGGTGGAAGAAAATCATGTAAAATTTCAGAGACAGAGTTGTCGATTATAGTTGAATAATCTCCAACCACCTCCCCCACATCATCCACTACCTTCCCTGTTTCTTCAATAAAATCGTCGAGTGCTTTTTCAGCGTCGGTTGATAAAAACCCATGAAACTTGGATCT
>FRDC01000864.1_pt1 | contig 133648 bp, 131 predicted proteins | sample 1106171 | NCBI WGS metagenome assembly FRDC01 (sample SAMEA3930566, study PRJEB13176) | freshwater metagenome | biome: Drinking water system; feature: drinking water; material: water | place: Singapore | collected 2014-12-20 | reverse complement strand
CCGGCCCGCCGAGCGCGTCACCTGGTTGTAGGCCTCGGTCCGGGGGCCATGAGGGGCAGCGTCCTTCCAAGGACGCTGCCCTCTTATTGATGGACCAATCCATATGCGATGTTGTGATTTTGGGAGGAATCCATTTTCCAGAGACTTGACCATTTGATTTGTCCCGCTCTACCTCCGTCTTTCTAAAAGCACTAGAGCCAATCTATCCAGCAACATCAGCCTTTTGGCTCACTATCACTGCATCTTCTGCACACTTGACGAGATAGATCTCGTCCAGTAGAGTTTTGAATCATGGTGTCTTTGCTATTCCATTAGGGAGCACTCCCGGCGTGACATCACATCAGCAGCAATCAGTGCCGTTTGCTGCACAGGCGATTCCATTTGAAGAGTTTCTCGCTTCAGGTAAACTCCCAGATGGCTATTTGAATAGTGAGTATGTCGCTCAGCAGTTCGTTGAGCGTCTGGTGCATTATATTCTCAGCGTTCCTGCTGGCAGCTATTCCATGGCTCAGCTCAGCCAACTTCTGGAACAGCTTGACCCACGCACGCAAGTCTTTTTCTTCAAGCGCTTGAAGGAAACGAGTCCGGACTGCTTGAAAGACTTCGCTTCGCTCTATTACGGTTTCATGAACGAATTTCACTCTCTCCTCTTCACGTAAGCTCAACAAAAAAATACTCCTTGTCGGGGCTCCAATCTCATGTATAATTACAGTTCATCCTAAAGAGAAGGAGTACCATGAATCCATCGTTACAAAGGGCCGTCACCAGTTTCTACAACTTGATTTATGAAGCCCAGACCTTTGCCACGGCAATGGCAAGAATCGATACCGCAGAACAGGAGCATTATGCTGGACGTATTGAAGGGCTCAATTGGGTGCTAGATCGTTGCCAGGAACTGGAAGATATGGATACCAATCTAACGCCGTCGTCACTGCAGCGCACCTTAGGGGAAGTCAAGTCCGATTTGGAACATGAGCTTTCTGTACAACGTCGGGAAAAAGGGCGCCGTGCTGATGGGAGAGAGGAAGCCCTCAACTTCGTTGCGGATTATCTCTCCAGCCTCATCACTGCAACCGAAATCGAGTCCGCCAAAGCTACCGTCTAATCCAGCCAATTGCTACTCACAGGGGTGCTTGCCTCTTCTTGCTCCGTAGAGGCATAGCCCGCCTCTAGGCTCATCTTCTGACATTGAACGGGGTAACAGGCGGTTTACTTGCCCTGTATGATTATCCTGGTTTGGAAGCTCATGATATCCAGCTCTGGATCCATGAAGCGCGTAAAGAATGTTGACTCTTGACCCTGACCTGCCATCATCACTAATATGAAACATGCTTCCTCGCAGACCAGGTACTCAATGGATTCCTGGGGCCCACTCGGGTCCGAGAATCAGGTCACGGCCATCCAGCGAAGCTCCTCAGGAACAATTCGGCTCGCTCAATGCCTCTCTTTTGTTCTGTCCTCGATGCCGAGTGGCCACTCCGACAAGAGAACGGCTCCTGCTCGTTCTACCCAGTGGAAATCTCTATGAGTATCTCTGCATCCACTGTGGAACCTCTACAGGATCGAAGACGGACAATCCCGTAAAAACCGTTCAGATCGTCGCTCCCTAGTCTTTTCTTCCATGCACCCATCCGCCCATACTCGGGCCAAGGATGAACATATACTTCAATAGACCACCGATGGTCGAATCGCTATCAGATCAGTGCCAACTTCTCGCATAATTCACGTCAGACACGGCCCTGAAGGCCATTACTGATATCAGACGTACGTGAGAAGAGAGCACAATAAGAGATGATGAGACTAAGGAAGGGCACATAGGCACTATGGAGCGGATGGAACGGGACAACACCTTACTAGGGCCAAATATTGTAACAGTCGAAAACTACATTATCGGGTGATCTCTGGAATTTGTTCAAGGGGGATGCCTTCTTCGATAAGCATGACAGGAATGTTACTCCGGATGGGGTAGAGGATCTTCCGGTCAGCTCGAATCAAACCACCATCGAGCTCACCAGATACAGCCCGTTTGCCGACATTCTTTAGTTCACCCCGTGCAACGGCAACATTTAGCCTCTGAATAAGTGCCTCCTCAGCCAAACTCACAGCCTGTTTGGTCTCTGGGCAACACAAGATCGCCAAGAGCTCCTTATCAATACTCATGACCGTCTACCTCCCTCAGGTTTCCGTAAGGCAGAATAATCGATAGCCAACTCGAGTGCAAGCCATGGCGGACAACTCCTCACGTTCGGCTATTTCTGTTACACTGAGCATGCGCGTTGTGAGGATGGATTCATATGATTAAAGCCTTCTGGAAAACCTGTATGGCTGGCCTCATTGTGTTGGTCCCTGCCTGGGCCACGTTTCTGATTCTTTCGACACTCTTTACGACACTCGATGGGCTGGTCGGTCGATACATGCCCGAACCCATCCCGGGGTTCGGCCTTCTTCTTTTGGTCTTCATCCTCATTTTGGCGGGATTCATCGGCGATCATGTGATCGGCCAAGGCCTATTCGCTCGACTGGAACACCGCATTGAACAGATCCCGCTTGTGCAGAGCATTTACCTCACTTTAAAGGGCATGACCGATATTCTAAACTTTCGATCCCGCTTCGGGAGCAGTAAAGTGGTTGCGTTTCCCTTCCCTCGCGATGGATGTTGGGCATTGGGATTTGTGATGGGGATGGCACCCCCCTCTCTTCAGGTGGAACATACCCACACCCTCTTCATGGTTTTTGTCCCGACCGCAATCCATCCCTTTACGGGGTATCTGGCCTTCATCCCTGAACATGCGCTGCGTCCCATCAATCTACCAGTCGAAGATGCCATGAAAATGGAGTTCTCGGCCGGCTTCTATAGGCCAAAAACTGGATGGCTGGATGTGTCATCCAGCTCCTCCTGAATCATGGCTTCTGAAGGAATTATCATTCGACAGGCCCATTTGGATGATGTGGATACCATCGTTATGTTCAATACCGCCATGGCAATGGAAACGGAACGGCGCCGGCTGGATGCTGTGCGTCTTCGTGAAGGAGCTATAGCGTTATTAGATAGTCCTCAGTATGGATTTTATATTCTCGCCGAACGTCAAGGAGGCACGAGGTCTGAGCCGGTCGGCCAACTCATGGTTACGTACGAATGGAGCGACTGGCGGAACGGAATATTTTGGTGGATCCAGAGCGTGTATGTCGAACCTGACCGGCGAGGCGTGGGTATTTTTCGGGCGATGTACGATCATATCCATGCCAAAGCCAGAGCTGAACGCCGGGTGTGTGGTATCAGATTGTACGTGGAGCGGGAGAACCGGAGGGCTCAAACCGTGTACCAACGCGTAGGACTCACACCGTCAGTTTACACGGTATTCGAACAAGATTTCGTCCTTGGACATCAGCTAGAATAAAAGGGAATGATAGACAAGGAGCGTATATGAAGCCTCGCCGATACATGCTTAGCATTCTTGCCTTCTGTTTGCTCATTCAAGGGTGTGCCTTCAGTCGAGGGACCCTGGGCGACGACATCAAGTCACAAGTGATCGCGACTATCCAAAAAGGAACCACCACCAAGGACGAACTGGTCAATCTCTTGGGTGCGCCTGATCGCCTCGTCCAACTTAATGGCCGAGACGTCTTTCAGTATTACCGATACGACGCCAAAGCAGGCAGCCTCTTGCTGATTCTTCTTAATTTCACGCGTCTTTCCATCAAGAGCGACGATCTATTCATCATCCTTAATCGGGATGGGATTGTCGAAGACGTGATTTCATCAAAACGAACAGACAACCTAGAGTTTCGATTCTGGCCATTTGACTGGCCATTTGGTTCTTGAGATGGCGACTTTCGTCGGCAAGATTATTATTCCGATGCTCTTAGGGACGGTGATCTGTCTACCTGCATTAGGGTGTAACATCGTCCGCGTGTCGCTCAATACCTCAATTGGACCAGAGGATGTCGCCTTTATCGTACCAGGAAAGACGACGTTGGCTGACGTCGTGTCCAAGCTAGGCGCGCCGGACTCGATCACCGATTCAGAAACGGGAATTGTCGCCACATACCGGTTTCTGGATTTGAAATACTCACGGATCAATTTTGGCTGGTTAGCAAAACCTTGGACACCGATCGACCCGGATTTGATCTTTTCCAGAACGGGACTTGGTGTTGATGCATTCCAGGTCTTGTGTGACGACCAGTGGGTCGTGTTGCATCAAGGATTTCAACGGCATCTCGTCAGGCCTCCCTTTTATCCCTATCCCTTTCAACGATCATAACTCTTCGTTCCACGCGAATTGCCTACGCCCAATGGCCTAGCTATAATGGCCGGCGATGGAGCCACGACCTGCTGATCAGACGTCTTCACCGCAGGCTGACGTCGTGTCGACTTCCTATATTCCGGCTGACAAAGACATCGAATTCCTCCAGCGAGATGAGTTGCGTTCGGTTCGTCTTGGGCTTGAGCTTTTGAAGCCGGAATTGATTCAGCGAGAAGAAGGTATCCGGTCGACCATCGTCGTCTTTGGAAGTGCCAGGCTCCATGAGCCGGCCGCAGCAAAAGAGGCGCTTCTTTTCGCCGAAGCTGAAATGGCTCGTACTCCCAACGATCCGGCGTGCCGCCAGAAAGTGGCCATCGCCACCCGACAGCTGGCCCTCTCGAAGTACTATGACATCTCCAGAGAGTTCGGACGATTGGTTTCATCAACGTGCCAAGTCGGCGGTCTTTGCGACTACGTCATCATGACGGGTGGAGGTCCCGGCATTATGGAAGCCGCCAACCGCGGTGCGGCGGATGTGAGTGCGAAATCGATCGGTCTGAACATTACCCTCCCTCACGAGCAGCATCCCAATCCTTATATTACGCCGACTCTCAACTTCCAATTTCGCTATTTTGCGATCAGGAAAATGCATTTTCTGATCCGCGCGAAAGCGCTTGTCGCCTTCCCTGGCGGGTTCGGCACCCTCGACGAACTGTTCGAAACATTGACCCTCCTGCAAACGGGAAAAACCGACCGAGTGGTCGTCGTCCTGGTCGGCCGGGAGTTTTGGGAGCGCCTGATCAACTGGTCGCTCCTCGCGGATCATGGCCTGATTTCACAGCAGGACCTCCAGCTTTTCCATTACGCTGAAACCGCCCAAGAAGCCTGGGATCTGATTGCACGGCACAATGGAGTCACCACCACATGAAACTTTCTTTCTACGGCGCCGCTCGGTCTGTCACAGGAAGCCGGCATATGCTGGAAGTACCGGGATTCCGGCTGTTGCTCGATTGTGGGATGTTCCAGGGGCGTCGGGATGAAGCGATTCGTCGGAACCGCGACTTTGGGTTTGAACCCAAGTCGCTGGGCGCGGTGCTACTCTCGCATGCGCACATCGATCATTCCGGGGCGCTTCCAGTGCTTCCAGGACAGGGGTTTTCGGGGAAAGTCTATCTCACCAGAGCCACGGCCGATTTGGCCGGGATCATGCTGGAAGATTCCGCGCGCGTCCAAGAGAACGATTGTCGGTACGTCAATAAACAGGAAAAGAGGCGTGGTAAAACTTGTATTCGGCCGTTTTACGACGGCGACGACGTTCGGAGGACGGTTAGGCGATTCGAGGGCGGACGATATGGCGATCAACTTAAGATCGCACCGCGAATCACCGCTTCATTTCATGACGCCGGCCATATCCTAGGGTCCGCCGCCGTCCGCGTGAAATATTCCGCGCGCGGCAATACCACGACGGTCTTGTTCAGCGGCGACCTGGGGCGATCCCACATGCCCATCCTGCGCGATCCTGAACCGCCGTCCGCCTGCGACGTCCTCATCCTGGAATCCACCTATGGCGACCGGCTGCATGAACAGGCCGGCGAGGAGATGAAGAAGAAAGCCCAGGACCTGATCGCGCATGCACGGCTACACAAAAGCAAGATCATTGTCCCGGCCTTCGCGGTGGGCCGCACCCAAGAACTGGTGATGCGGATCAAGGAATTGGTCGGCGAGGGTCGCGTCGAACCCATCCCGATTTATATCGATTCGCCCTTGGCCGACAAAGCGACGGACGTCTTCAAGCGTCACCCCGAATGTTACGACGACGAGACGCTGAAGACCTTTTCCTCGAACAATGATGTCTTCGCCTCGCGCTACATCCATTTCATATCCTCGTCCGAAGACAGCAAGCGGCTCAACGCCATGCGGGGGCCTTGCGTCATCATCTCGTCATCCGGCATGTGCGAAGGCGGTCGTATCTTGCATCATCTGAAACATGCGATTCAGGACGAAGCCAACGTGATCGTGTTCGTCGGCTTTCAAGCAGAACACACTCTTGGTCGCAAGTTGGTCGAAGGATGGGACATAGTGCCGATCTTCGGTGTGCCGACGAAGCGCCGAGCTCAGATTGTCAAACTCAACGGCATGTCGGCCCATGCCGACCGTCATGATCTCTTGGCCTACGTCCGAGCCATCAACCCGCTGCCAAGTACCGTGTTCATCGTGCACGGTGAGGAGAAACAAGCCCTCTCCCTGGCCGCGGCGATTCAGGCGGAACATTCAAAGATCGATGTACGGGTTCCCCACCAGGGTAGTACGCATGAAGCCTAAGTCGTTGCCGGTGAGCGCAACCGCTGATAGGCGACCCACTCAGTTAGTGCTCTTGTCCTGTGTGGCCATCCTGATAGCCGGCTGCCTATCCATGGCTGCCATGGTTGCTGCTGCCGAATCGGATCATAGTCGACAAAGGATTCGAGACCTTGGCATTGTCATCGGCTCCTATCAGCCCGGTCCTCTCAACGCGATTACCGATGTGGTCGGTGTGAAAGTCGGACACCAGACCCTTATCCAAGGTGAAGGGCCACTGAAGCCAGGCCAGGGACCGATCCGCACCGGCGTCACCGTCGTGATTCCGCGTGACGATGTCTGGCACAAGAAAGCGCCCGCCGGCTCGTTCGTTCTCAACGGCACCGGCGAAATGACCGGTCTCTCATGGGTAGCTGAATCAGGCTTCTTGGAATATCCCATCGCTCTCACGAATACGCTCAACATCCCGCGCGTGGCGAACGGCGTCATGAGTTGGATGATCAAGCAGTATCGGGAGATCGGCATTTCCGACGACACGCTCACGCCGGTCGTGGCGGAATGCGATGACGGCCGATTGAACGATATCCAAGGCCGCCATGTGTCCGAGCAGGATGTGATGGCCGCCCTTGACGGCGCGAGCGGCGGGCCGGTCAAGGAAGGCACCGTCGGGGCAGGCACCGGGATGATGTCCTATGGATTCAAGGGCGGGATCGGTACGGCGTCGAGAAAGCTGCCTGAGAAAGACGGCGGTTACACCGTCGGCGTGTTGGTCAACGCAAATCACGGCCGCAGGCCGGAATTGGTCATCGCGGGCGTGCCGGTGGGGAAACTCTATGAGCCTCCTCAACAGATGTCTGAGGTGCTCTTACCCGATCAAAGTGAAGGGTCGATTATTGTAATCATCGCCACCGATGCCCCGCTCGACGGTCGCCAACTCACGCGACTAGCCAAGCGTGCCGCACTGGGGCTTGCTCGTACCGGTTCCACGGCCCGGCATAGCAGCGGCGATTTCATGCTCGCCTTTTCAACGGCGAACGTCATCCCTCATTATCCTAAAGAACCAACTTATCAGCTGACGCATCTGGCTGATACCCATCTGAATCCACTGATCACCGCCACGGTGGAAGCCACGGAAGAATCCATTCTGAACGCCCTTACCATGGCCACGACGGTCGTAGGTCGCGACGATCATCGGATGGAGGCGATCGACTTAGGCCGACTGAAAGCGTTGATCACCGCCCAATCGCGTTGACGATCTCTTCTCCCCGCGATCTGTTACTTCACCTCGAGGCCGGAGCCTTCCCTTGACGACCCAATTTCAACAAGATCGCTTATAAAAATTTGCTTCCGACACTCGCGCATCCTTGCAATTTCCATCCTCTCCTCGCTATTCTTCGAATGATTCGGCCAACCGGGGAGTGTCCTTCCATGGGCGACTATCAAATCGGCGGCGGATTACAACTGCTCACAGCGGTGCAAAAAACGGAAGCCTTCGCGGAGTTCCTCAAAGCGAGGATGGTTCACGCATTGGAAACCGAAGATCCGACAGAGTTGCACTACCTCCTCGCACAGGTGGACGATTACCACTCGTACCTGTGGCGGTACTATAAGAAGCTGGCCAAGGAGCGAGTCCAGCGCATGGACCCAGGCGTCTGAGTCTCAATACGCCGAGTTCCCTCAACTTAGAGCGGGTATCGCTTTCTACATATCAAGCAGAGGCATTCTCGTGCAGTTTGCTGTGGCCCTTTCGACAAGGTTAGAGACCGACGCAGCCGCGCAGGATCTGGCGACGGATATTCGGGCACAATTGGGCGACGCGCCGGTCGATCTGGCCTGTCTTTTCTTCTCCGCTCATCATGCGGAGCGGGCCGATGTGTTGGCGAAGACGCTGATACGGAGACTGCGGCCCGGGCTTCTGATCGGCTGCAGCGGAGAAGGCGTGATTGCCGGTGCGGAGGAGTTGGAGGCGGCCCCGGCGATGACGGTCTGGGCCGCCTCACTACCTCACGTCGACCGGTATCCATTACAGGTATCGTTTTCCCAGATGCAGGATCAGTTTCACCTGGTTGGATGGCCTCAACCTGGAGCAGCGGACGTCTCCTTCCTTTTGCTTGCAGATCCCTTCAGCACTCCCGTTCAAGAAATTCTAGGACTCTTGGAAGAACGGTATCCCGGCAGCAAAGCCCTGGGTGGATTGGCGGGAGGGGGGCAGGAGGCCGGCATGAACCGTCTGGTACTCAACGATCAAGTTTTCGAAGGAGGGCTCGTGGGAGTCCGGCTTTCAGGGGCAGTGGACATTCGGCCCGTCATTTCTCAAGGTTGTCGGCTCATCGGTGAACGATTTGTCGTGACAAAGGCGGAGCGAAACCTTCTGCAGGAGCTCGGCGGAGTTCCGGCTCTGGACCGGTTGCAGGCGGTCTTTGAATCGCTTCCGGAGGAGGACCGATCGCGTGCCCATCGGGCGCTGCACCTCGGCATCGTCATCGATGAACATCGGAACCGATTCGAGCGGGGCGATTTTCTGATTCGTAATCTGCTGGGAGCCGATCGGACGACCGGCGCCGTCGCAATCGGCGATGTGGTGCAGGAAGGCCAGACGGTACAATTCCATCTGCGTGATGCGAATTCCGCCAGCGAAGATCTGAGTTCCTTGCTCGCCGCTGATCGATCGTCCAATCGACAACCTCCGCTAGGCGCGCTTCTGTTCAGTTGCTGCGGCCGAGGGCAAGGGCTGTTTGGACGACCGAATCACGATGCCGCGACCGTGGCCGAGCAGCTGGGGAGGATCCCTCTCGCGGGGTTTTTCGCACAAGGTGAAATCGGACCCATCGGAAACCGCAACTTCTTGCATGGGTACACGGCCAGTCTCGCGCTCTTTGCCGAAAACGACTCGTAGCCAAACTCCAGTTGACCGAACCGTCTCTCCCATGCCATACAGTCAAAGAAGGAGGAGCATGTATGACACTTGTGCGTCTTGCGTATGTCTGGCTATTGATCGCGGTCACACCGATCCTAGGATCGGAAAACACCATGGCCGGGAATGAGAAGGAGAAGGAGACGAACATGCAGGAAGTCACCACGCCGTCCGGGCTTAAATATATCGACCAGGTAGTGGGTACCGGTGAGGTCGCCGTTGCCGGCAAGACCGCCAACGTTCACTATACGGGATGGCTTGAGAATGGAAAAAAGTTCGATAGCTCCGTCGATCGAGGTCAGCCCTTTTCGTTTCCCCTTGGCACCGGCCGTGTCATTAAAGGATGGGACGAAGGGGTGCAGGGGATGAAGGTGGGCGGCAAGCGCAAGCTCACCATTCCATCCGATTTGGGTTACGGCTCGCGCGGCGCGGGCGGAGTGATCCCACCGAATGCCACGCTGATCTTCGACGTCGAATTGCTCGGGGTGCGGTAGCCACGCCGTGCGGCAGACCTCCCTCATCGCACAGCATCGCGCTGTCGGCGCCAAGCTCGTCGATTTCGCCGGATGGGAAATGCCCCTTCAGTACACCGGCGTTGTGGAGGAGTATCACACCGTTCGCAGCGAAGCCGGTCTTTTCGATGTCAGCCACATGGGGCGGATTGTCGTCACGGGCTCCGGTGCAGATGCGTTCCTGCAGCGCATGACGACGAACGACCTTGCTGCGCTGAAACCCATGCAGGCGCAATACTCGATGCTGTGCAACGAGGAAGGCGGTATCAAGGACGACATCTTCGTCTATCGGTTGGCCGGAACCGGGGAATTTCTTCTGTGTGTCAACGCATCGAATCGTGACAAGATCGTATCCTGGCTCACGGAGCATGGGCGGGGGTGTCGTGACTGTCGGATTTCCGATCGTTCCGCCGAGATCGCGCAGATTGCCTTGCAGGGCTCCGCTGCACGGGCGATCGTTGCGGCACTGGGATTGTCACAGTTGAATCAGCTCAAGCTCAGGGAGTCCACGATCGTGCGAGTCGCGGACGCGGAGTGCCTTGTCGCACGAACGGGTTATACCGGAGAATTCGGCTATGAGTGGTACGTGTACGGACCCGCCGCGGCCGTTTGGGAGAGAATGTTGGACGTGGGTACGGCGTTTGGCTTGAAACCAGCGGGGCTTGGTGCACGGGATCTTTTGCGTCTCGAGATGGGTTATCTGCTCTATGGTAATGACATTGATGAACGAACGACGCCCATCGAGGTTGGAGCGGAATGGGTGGTGGGCTTCAATAAGGGAGACTTTGTCGGAAAGTCCGCCTTACTGGCTCAAAAACAAACAGGCTTGATACGCCGATTCGTCGGATTCGAATTACTCGAAAAGGGCGTGCCTCGCCACGGGTTCAAGATTTTATCCGCATCGGCACGGCCGTCTCCCGTCGGAGAAGTCACCAGCGGCAATCTATCTCCCCTTCTCCAGAAGGGAATTGGACTAGGATATGTATCTCCCGAGCACGCCGAACTTGGGACGGACCTCTTCATCGACATCCGAGGAAAATTGGTTCAGGCGAAAGTCGTCAAGCCGCCGTTCTACAAGCGCGTTGCTCCATGACCCGGCATGGGCCCTCGACTCCACGGCCGACCAACGGTGAACTCGATGAGTGGAAGGGAACATTCAATGGTACGCAACATCTATACCGGCAAGGTCATTACCCTGAATGTTGACACTGTCCAATTACCGAACGGGGTAACCGTTGATCTTGAAACGATCCGTCATCCGGGCGCCGCTGCGGTGGTGCCAGTCAAAGATGACGGTATGGTTGTGTTGATCCGGCAGTTCCGGCACGCAGCCGGAGGATTCATTTACGAGATTCCCGCGGGAAAACTGTCTCCCGGTGAAGATCCGTTGCATTGTGCGGCACGGGAACTGGAGGAAGAAGTCGGCTATCGTGCATCCTCGTTCCAATTGCTTTCGAGCATTTTCACCGCACCGGGTTTCGCGGATGAAGTGATCCATGTCTACAAAGCCACCGATTTGACGAAAGGGCAACAGCATCTGGATCGGGACGAGGTGTTGGAAATCGTGGAAATGCCGTTGGAGCAAGCGATCACAAAGATTCAGGATGGCACGATTCGAGATGGGAAGACGATCGTCGGATTACAAGCGGTTTATATCCTCAACGGAACTCGCCGTTGATCAAGCGATACGTGAGACGTAATGTGGACGATTTCTACGAGAGGTCGTGAGGAGGGCTTCCGCCACGAGTCAACAAAAGGACGTGGGGCGCTTCCGCAGTGAAAGCCCCCCACGCTGAGTTTCAACACACGGAGTCTTACTTTCCGCCCTTGTCCTTCTTCTGATCGCCGAAGGTGTCGGCATGGCCGCCCTTCTTCTCTTCTTTCTTCTCGCTGCCGAAGGTCTCGTCTGCCTTGCCACCCTTGTCCTTCTTCTCTTCCGCGTTGATCATCTCAGTGAACTTGCCTCCCTTCTTTTCGTCCTTCTTCTCCCCAGCCGCGAAAGAAGGTGCGCTGAAAGTTACGGCGACTGCAACTGCGATGACGGCCATCAACATGCGTTTCATAAATAGTTCCTCCTTGAAGGATTGTGGCACCGACTATTCGGTAGTTACCAAATAAGTAGAGCAAACACGGTGCCATTCTGTACGTATGTGCATGGCCTGATGAATAAGTTGAGTATTCAGTATTTTAGGCTCCGGTCTCTTTGTCGTCATGGATCTGGGAGCATTCCTCCATGATTCTTGGGGCAGAATTGAGCGAGCCCCCGACTAAACTGCCCCAGGCGGACCCCCAGTGGATCAAGCATCCCTGAGTAGGTTCACAGTGAGGCCAAATCATGCTATCTTCCATCCGCACTGATAAGCGACTCTCATTCTACCTCACGGTTTATTCTGGGCAGAGTCCGGGTGCAGCTTTGTGGTGTGTGTCCAAGTCAATACCCAGTCGTCGATTTCGAAAAGGAGAAGCGTGCCAATGTTGCTAAAGGAAAAAAAGGGACTCATTATCGGCGTGGCGAATAAACACAGCATTGCCTGGGCCATCGCGCAATCGACGGCCGATCAAGGCGCGCAGCTCCTCTTCAATTATCAGAACGAACGGCTCAAGCAAAACGTGGAGGACCTTGCCGCCACTTTACCCGGCGCAAAAGCGTTTCCCTGCGATGTCAGCAATGACGCCGAAATTACTTCGCTCATGCAGCAGGTTCAGAAGGAAGTCGGTCAAATCGATTTTCTCGTCCACTCCCTGGCGTTCGCGCCACGGGAGGAGCTGAGCGGACAATTCGTGAATACGACGCGACAGGGATTTGCGATGGCGCTCGACATCAGCGCCTATTCGCTCGTCGCAGTCTCTCGCGCCGCATTGCCCTTGATGGCCGCGGGAGGCTCCATTGTTACCCTCACCTATCTCGGCAGCGAGCGGGTCGTGCCTCACTACAACGTAATGGGCGTCGCCAAAGCCGCGCTGGAGGCCACGGTGCGCTATTTAGCGTATGACCTTGGCCCCCTGAACATCCGTGTAAATGCCATCTCCGCCGGCCCCATCAAGACGCTGGCCGCACGCGGGGTCTCGGGCATTACCAAAATGGTCGATCATCATAAGGAAGTGTCTCCGCTTCGGCGTGCCACCGAACAGGGGGAGGTCGGCGATACAGCCCTGTTCTTGGTCAGCCCATTGGGACGAGGCATTACTGGCGAAGTGATCTACGTGGACGGTGGATTCAATATTTTGGGCATGGTGGCATCCGGCGAGCAGGGAACCGCTTAAGCGATGATCACGGAACTCAAACCGCAAAGTTAGGAGACCTCCAAAAACTTTCCGGCCTTCTCTGAGCACATCCCTGCACCAACTTGTCCATCTACCGACACAATTTTCATGTATTGTCTCGGTGTATCTAGGGGGTATGGATGGTTGAAAGTGGCGACTGATTGGCATTGTGTTTGCTGGTCTGAACGCTGTTTTATCAATGAGTCCTTTTCATTCTTATTCACAAGAACCATGCAGAAGATTTTCTTTGTTTTGGTAGGTTTACTTGCAAGTGGGGCACTCGTCCTTCCGATGCCGTCTAGGGCGCAGAACCCGGGAGCGCTCCTGTCAAAACAGGCCCTCGAACAATGCAATAAAGGCAGGCTCGCCACGGATCGTTCAGCACGCCTCGCGCATTTTCAACAGGGACAGACCTTGGGAGAACAAGCCGTGGCAGCGGAGGAGGGAAGCGCCGATGCCCACTTTGCGCTTTTCTGCAATCTGGGCGAGCTGCTCCGCATCGACGGAGAATCCCTGACCTCGATTTTCGGACTTCGCCGCATGATGCATGAACTGGACCGCGCGCTCGAAATCGATCCGGCTCACATTGACGCGCTCTCCGCGAAGGGGACATTGCTGGTGAAGTTGCCGAGTTTCCTTGGAGGAGATTCGGGAAAAGGCGAGCAACTGTTGCAACGTGTCGTCCAACAAGCCCCGAAATCTGTCAATGCCAGACTTGCACTTGCGAAGGTCTGGTGTCAGCACGGTCGGCATGCCGATGCCGTCACATTGGCGTCAGAGGCGCTGGCCATCGCCGAGAAACACCAACGGCTGGATTTCATCCCGGAGGCGCAAGCGGTGCTGCAGCAGGCTAAAACCAACGCCGCGAAAACCAAGGACCATCGCTCCTAGCCATCCCGATATGCTGAAAGCCACCCCAACGACGAGCGCTCGTCACTCCAGCGTTCGTCTCAGCGCCTTCAAGCGCCCCTGTCTCTTCTTCCGTTCAATCCGTCGGTCCTGGGAACCGCGTGTCGGTGAGGTGGCCTTTCGTTTCTTGCGCGGAATCACCGCATGTTGAATGAGCGTCTGTAAACGATTCAGCGCATCTTCGCGGTTACGCTCCTGGGTCCGATACTGCTGAGCTTTGATCGTGATCACGCCGTCAGCGGAAATACGATGATCATGCAGTTGCAACAGAGCCTCTTTATAGAATTGCGGCAACGATGACGAACGGATATCAAATCGCAGATGGACGGCTGTTGAGACCTTGTTGACGTTCTGCCCCCCTGCACCTTGCGATCGTATGGCGTGAATGTCGATCTCTTGATCCGGGATCGATAGAGACGATGAGATGTACAGCATGAGAGAAGTAGCTAGCACAATCACACCGCGGGCGCAATCCGGCACCGGAGGAGCGTGATTCCTTAAATTTTTAACTGGCGTTTCCCTCGTGGGACGAGTACAAGGTCTGCCCAAGGTGAAGCACAAACCCATAACCTCAATCCCATCTGAACTCGTTATGAGTGAGGAATACGTGGGAGAGCGATGGCGTATCTTAGAAGCAGCGCGCGAGGTTTTATGAGAGAGCGGCAGCTGAATGCTCAATTAAGGAGGTATTATGCAGCGTGCAGAAGCGAATCAACGAGCGTGCAAGTGGAGACGGGGACTCGCGATCGCGACCTTCGCGTGTGGGCTGCTGGTGGGAGGAGAAACCTTCGCCCAGTCCACCTCGACATTTAGTCAAGACTTTCGCCTATGGTCACCTGTCTTTTTGACGGTGAAACTTCCCTCATCAATCCTTGCCTATATGGAGGTCAACCCCCGCTTCGCCGATCTGGACGATGCCGGCCATATTGATCAACTGCTCCTCAGACCCGCACTTGGCTATCAGTTGACGGAAAAACTTTCCATCTGGCAAGGCTATGCCTGGGTCGGCAACTTTAATCAGCGCCATACACCGCCTCAGTCACCCTTTTTCGAAGAAAGCCGCATCTACCAGCAGATCAACTATGCACATACGTTGGGCTCCTTCAAAATTCTCAGCCGAACCCGTCTGGAGGAGCGCTGGATCGAGCATGTGGACGGTACCGCTGTACGGTTCAGACAAATGCTGAGGCTGACATATCCCTTGCCCATGGCGACGGAATGGGCTCTTGTCGGCTACGACGAAATTTTTGTTCATCTGAATACGGTCGGTACCCGTGGACCTGCGGCCGGTTTTGATCAAAATCGATTCTTTGTCGGGATCAACAGGACGTTTTCGAAGTATCTCAACATGGACGTCGGCTACCAAAATCAGCTCCTCGACAGTCGGTCACTTCCCAACCTGGCCAATCAGATGAATCACATCATTTTATTTCAACTTTTCATCAACCTGTAGTTCGATAGGGTCCAGAACGGAACAGTCCGTCTTCATCTTCACCAAGTCCTGCGACTGGTCCCAGCCGCCTTTTCTCAAGAACAGATCTGTCTTTTACCTCCTCCATATTTTTCCGCCATGATCAATGGTAACAATCGTGCGCATACGCACGGCTGGTGCACCCAAGCACATCCGTCCAGTGCGAATGAGAAGCGTCAACTGTTGATTCATAGACCATATGTTGAAATGACGTACATTATCGATAGCTTGCGATGGTTTTACCCGCCGGTCTTGTTCTTGCTGAACCACCGAACTGGGAAAGGAATCCCTTATTCGAACCCTCATTCGTGCTGAGGAGCGTTGCTATGGATGGCATGACAATCACCACGCAAACGTCGGTTTCAACGGCCGATGATTCAAGATACACTGGACAGCTTCCCAAGGCAGTAACCCTCGAGTCGGCTGCGTTCCAAGCGCAATATGTCGGTCGTGATATCGCCGCAGGTCTCATCACGGGAGTGATGGCCATCCCACTGTCGGTTGGGATCGCCATGATGTCGGATTATCCCATCAAAGTGGGACTCGCAACCGTTGCATTTGCCTGTTTGATCGGATGGATCAACGCATGGTTTCGGCCGGGCAACTTTATCGGCTGTCCCGGCATTGCCGCAGGGCTGGCTCCCGTTCTGGCCATGGGAGTCGCCAGCTTCGGCATGGAAAACATGGCGTTCGTCATTTTTCTCACGGCCGTCATGCAGGCGATCATCTGGAAATTCAATTGGCAGAGATATATTTTGCTGGCTGTCCCGGCGTACCTCGTTGAAGGACTACTCGCCGGGATTGGATTAAAGATAGCGTTGAAGTTCTTGGACTTCACCTACGAACTTCCAGCCGAATTGATAGCCACAGATACGTTCTTTAACGATGCACGAATCCACATGATTTTCATTTCCTTGGCTGGACTGGGAATTTTTGTCTATCTGTTCACAAAATTTCGGTACATCCAGCCTGCCGTGCCGTATTTCGTCATCATTGCGGCGGGAGTCCTTCTGGCGCAATTTATTCACATGCCGATGTTGCATGTCGAAGATGTTCCCCTCTCGTTGGCACTCCCGATTCCTCATCTCGACAGTCCGTTGACCTGGTTCTATGTCTTCGGGTTTGCAGCCATGCTGGCCCTCATTGACGTCATCGAACAGGTCATGAGCAACGCCGCCATCCAAAAAATCGATCCGCTCAAGCGTGAGTGCAACAGCAATAACAGTTTATTGGCGATTTGGATCGCCAATATCGGGGCAAGCTTTTTTGGTGGCATGACGAATTTGGATGGATTGGCCAAGAGCACCACGAACCGACTGGCGGGGGCTTATACAAAGTTTTCTGTGCTGATCATCGGATGCGTGGTCACTTTCTTTGTCATCAATCCTCAATATTTGGAGCTACTGCCCAAGTTCGCCGTGGCCATCGTCATGATGTTTACCGGATGGAAAATGATCGCCGGCCTCATGCATGTGACCCATCATGGTCCTTATGCCATGGTTTTGGCCATTCTGACCGGCGCTCTGGTATACAAAGTAGGAATCTTCGAAGGCCTTCTCATTGCCATGGCCGTACACGGGACAGTGCATTATCTCGTCGACACTCAAGTCAATCGGATGCCCGCAAAAGAAGTCGTCAACAACTATCTTGCAAATTTGAGGAAGGTCAGCGCGACATCCTGACCGCATCTTAGAACAAATGCACACGGTACTGAGTAAGTATCCATATTGATAGGCATCGGCTCCAGGTGGTGCCAGCCATCTGAAGCCGATGATGGAGAGAGAGTCAGCAGTGGGGTCCCCATTAACGAGAGGTGCCTTCGATAGGCCGGCTGTTTCCGCTCTCGCGTCTCTTACCATACCATAAGAAGCGTTCGGTTCGCCGTTACTCCTTTGGAGGAACAGCTGATGAATGGTGGCTGGTGATCAGCCATTGTTTGCCGTCCCACTTGTAGGTGAAGGTATAGCGGGCTTTCACGCTGGCCCCGGTTTTCTGAAAGGTGAAGGTGTAGAGCCCGGTGTCGATCGCCGTATTGCAGTCGATCTCAATCTCGCGGGAATCGATTCGTCCCACTGGCCGGTTCTCGAGAAAATGATGGAAGTAATCTTCTTTATCTACAGAGGTGAATCGGGGTCTGCTCGAGACGGTCGGCAACAAAAGAGAGGTTGGAGCGTAATTGGCGGCAACTTTGTGAACGTCGCCGGTTTGGAGTGCCCCATTCCAGCGGTCAAATAAGGCCGCAATTTGTTCTTCACTGGCCTCCACACATTCTTCAGCATGTTGGGCCACTGCCTGGTGAATGTGCGCCGGAGGGGCATCTGTCGTTGGCAGCGCGGATGAATGATGGCTGGTGATCAGCCATTGTTTGCCGTCCCACTTGTAGGTAAAGGTGTAGCGGGCTTTCACGCTGGCCCCGGTTTTCTGAAAGGTGAAGGTGTAGAGCCCGGTATCGATCGCCGTATTGCAGTCGATTTCAATTTCCCGAGAGTCTTGAGAATCGATGTGTCCTACCGGTTGATTCTCAAGAAAATGATGAAAATAATCTTCTTTATCATAGGTCGTGAGGCGGGGCCGGCTCGACACGGTTGGAAGCAATACAGACTTGGGAGCGTAATTGGCGGATACCTTGTGGACGTCTCCTGTTTGAAGAGCGGTATTCCAACGATCGAACAAGGCCGCAATGTCCTCCTCGGTAGCCGCCACGCATACTTCGGAATGTTTGGGAACGACATGATTGAATTTATGAAGCGTATCGACTTTCGGTTTCTCGGCGAGTTTATCTGCGCAGCTCACCATGGACAATACGATACCCACAAGCAACAATGACAATGCCCTCATGGCCGTTCCTCCCACGTGTGGATTGATATCCCCGGCACCTAATCGATATGAAAAATTGATTGCGACGCGGAACAGGATTCCACTGCGGGACGTATTATAGTTTTGGCAAATGCGGATTCTCAACTAGATCGCGATCATATCAGATCCGTTCACATTCCCCATGTAAGTGTTCCTAAGTAGTAGGGTCACCATGAAGTTAGCCTGATGCGGATCGAATCCGTCACCTCTGATATGCAGCGAAGTGCTCCTGTAAACTAAACAGATGACGGATCACGGCTCCCAGAGGCGTAGCAACCTGTGCGACAGAGATCACCCGTTAGTAGTCAGAAGGGCAATTGTGGAAGTCACCAATGTGGCTCTATGCGAAGCCGCTGACGCAGAATACAGGCCTGTAGTTATGGCGGATAGATCGATGAATGGTCGCTCGTAATCAACCACTGCAAGCCGTCCCATTTGTAGACGATGCTGTACCGGGCCCTGACGATGGTCCCAGTCTTCTGGAAGGTAAACGTATAGAGGCCTTCGTCGATCGCCGTGTTGCAGTCCAGTTCAATCGTCCGGGAGTGAACGTCGACCAGGGGTTTATCCTTGAGAAAATGGCGGAAGTAGGCTTCCTTCTCATCGAGAGTGAGTCGGGGCTTGGTCGACGAAAGCGGTAGTAAAACGGACTTCGCAGCATAATGAGTCATGACTCTGTGGGCGTTGCCGCTTAGGAGAGATTCCTTCCATCGCTCCAGTAAGACTTCAATTTCTCTTTCACTGGCTGCAACACACACTTCGGAATGCTGGGCGACAGCGTGGACAGGCTCTTCTGGAGGAGCTTGCTCGGTCGGCAATCTGGACGAGTGGTGGCTGGTGATCAGCCATTGTTTCCCATCCCATTTATAAGTGAAGGTGTATCGGGCTTGTACGATGGCACCGGTTTTTTTGAAGGTAAACGTGTAAAGGCCTTCATCGATTGCCGTATTGCAGTCAAGCTCAATGATACGGGATTCGATACGCCCTTCCGGCTGATCTCGCTGGAACTCTCGGAAGTACGCGGCCTTTTCATCGACTGTGAAGCGCGGTTTGCTCGAGACTGTGGGAAGTAAAACGGATTTCGAAGCGTAGTTCCCGACAACTTCGTAGGGGTCGCCTGTTTTCAGTGACTCATTCCATCGGTCAAATAGGGCGGCAATATCCTGTTCGCTGGCCGCTACACACACTTCAGTATGTTGCGCCATCTCGGCAAAGCCCAAAGTGGGAACCGCAACAAATACTATCAACAATGCGAGTTCTCTCATGATGGAGCCTTTCTCTTACATTCATCGACCACCGTCATGGCATGGCGTTGGTACAACCTTGGGACAACACGAGCACGTGGCTCACAACATATTGATATGGAGGAAATGCCCAGCTTTCACGGAGCCCGGCGCGACGAGGTCATTGCCGAGGTTCACTATGCCAGAAGTAGTAAGTCCTGGAAAATCAATTCAACAAACGGAACCAATTCCATTGCATCGCTCGCGATGAGTAATCGAAAAAAGAGAAAAGATTTGCGGCATGGGTGAGGAAGCACCAAGTTCCTCGGAAGGGCGTTAAGGGGTAGTTCTCTTTGCGGCAAGAGTGGCATCCGACAGCAATTGTTCGACCACTTGATCGGCGACCCGGCTTGTTATGCTCTGTGTGGGCTTCAGAAGGCCCCGTTCATATTCGTGTGTCCAGATGGGCTCCTTGGTTTTGGCATCCACTAATCGAAAATGTCCTACACCCAAGTAATGGGTATCAAGGTCTCCTTCCAATCCATAAAACCCTTCCATCCCGTGGTACCACTTCTCGAAACCAGCCAATCCCGCCAAGATTGCATCGGCTTGTCGGGGAGATTCGGCGAGAGAAAAACGCCCTGATTTGGCCAATCCTGCGCTGATCTCTTCCTTGACAACGTTGGAACCCTCTATCAAGGGTGCGCCCTCTTCATGCCCGAGGTCCTCAATGTAGATCGATTTGACCGCAGCCAAGCGGTTGAGGTCGTGCACGGCCGGGGGGACCACGCCCGGGGTGCTATGGCAGGCGGCGAGAAGAGCGCACAAGGTCGCGAGGAATATCGCTCTCATCATCGGTTGCTCTCTGGACACATCATTATCTCAGATCGGCGGTCTCAAGATACACTGCTGATTTGCTGCACATCGTTCATCTGTGCAACAGGGTAGAAACGCGGAAAAAGCAAGGGCGACGGTTTCATGCGTAGTCTTCAAAACCGGTACAGGACGCCGAGGCCCACATTGGTATTGAAGGCCTGTATATGTTCAAGTTCAGAATTCAGATTGCGGTTGGCTCGCTGAACCGTGAACGTCACAGCGGTATTATCCGTGACCTGGTACAGGAGCCTACCGCTTCCGAGAAAGATGTTCTCGCCTCCAAGAAAATGCAGCTCATCCTCGGAGATCCCTGTCGTAAAGTTGTTGCGTTCATAGTGAAAGTCCAGCTCCAATTCCAGATGTTCCATCAGATCGGCCTCAAAAGCGATCGACGCGAAATGTTGAACATAGGAACCATCTTCATGAAATTCGGGATGGTGACGGCCTTCGGCTAAGCCCCGTTCATACTGATAGCCGATTACCATTCTAGCGTGGTGCGTCATATGCCAAACCAGACGCGGGCTCACCGCCCACAAGAACATGTCTCTCTCGGCAAAGGGCTCATTGAAGCGCCGGATTCCAGCGCGTCCATAGAGTTGGATTTCCCAATGGTCGGAAAGACGCTTATCAAATCGGACTGCACCGATATGGGAAGAGACCCTCGCATCTTGCAACCCGATCCCATCCCGCTCGACATTAGCCTGTCCCAGCAACTGATCGGGAGCGGTAAAAAATCGCAACCGGATAGCAGTGTCAGGATTGAAGGCATGAACCCCCTCCAGGTAAATGCCTGTCTGACTGAATTCCGGATTGACGGCGTAGACGAACCCGCGAAGCTTGATCGTGAAGGCCGTCTGGCCCCATGAGGAAGGGATAAATTTCATCACCCGGAGGGTCGGCTCGAACACCATGTCTTTGCCATGCCCAAAGGCCGACGTATCTAAAACTGGTTGCGATGGATCACCATCGAGACTGGAGCGGCGTGTGGCGGAAAACAGATTGGCATTGTCCGTGTAGAACAACGCCCCGCCTCCGGTCGCGGACCATTCGGCAGACGCACGAGACGGAATTAACAATGCCGTGCATATTACCAACGCCATCAAGCTAAACAGGGTGGTACAAGACCGACCAATGTTCAATCCGATCTTCGACATAATTCGTTTATGTATTTAGATTCAACTTACGGAAGAAGAAACTGGACATGCAGTTTTACCGAGGACCGATCGATATCGACAACCTGCACCGCGATCTTCTGGGTATTCGTTGCCCCTTACGACCATCAGAAACTAGGATCAACCTAACCTAAATAGTGCTCAATTGCACCTCGTAGGTTTACTAAAGTTATGCCAATAAATACCTGTTTCATAGGTTTCGACCTTCAGGGTTTGCCGCCTTTCTTTCCAAAATATTCCTGTCGGCTCACGGCCACGTCGGCGACGAGCATGAAACCGGAATGCCGCTCGAAGAGGGGGCGGAGGCCCGCGAGAATGGGATCGACTTTTTCCTCCGGCACGACGGTCATGATAATTTCAAGGCTTTCCTGTTCGCTGAACATGAAGTGCGCCTCGCGAACTCCATGGTGCCCTTTGCCTGATATATTACCGATGATCGTGTAACCGGTGGCCTGGATACGGTCCAGCAGTTCCGTTACGAACGCACGATGCTCGCCCGCGACAATCACGCGAATTTCTTTCATCGGATGCAAGCTTAAACCACCCATCGATACGCTCCTTTCCGGCCTACGGTCCTTGAGGTTATCTCATCATGATGCCGCCTGCGACATGTCCTGCACGATAGGGAGCCATTCTCCGGTGGATCTATAGCGATACCAATCTCCATCTTCGGGGTCGAGTACAACCAGATGTACCCACTCATTATGGTAATAGTGCTGAAGCACGTCGTGTCGCGCAATCAATTTCTCGATTCTTTTTCGGGGCGCTTCGACAATGGTCAGGAGGCGCATCGGTTCATGGTACGGCATCTCGCCGTTCATGACGGTTTGTCTTGCCAATCCAAGCCGGAGGTCGCTCCAAGGTCCGGACATGATGCCGAACCGGCCTACCACGTTGTGGTAGATCTTACTGCCGCTGCCATACACTTCGTTATCCACGGTAGAAAAATAGTGTTCCATATTGATCCATTGCGCGACGACCTGAGGCGCCGTCAACAGCACCTCGAGTAGTCGATTGCTGGGATCTTCTCGATAATCGTAGGAGTGCAGAAAAACGCGACCGCCCAGGTCCAACCCTTTCGTCAGTTCGCGGCGCGCGATCAGGAAGGACGTATTGTTGGAAAGTCCCCATTCAGGCCTGACTTGACTCCAGTCAAGGCTGCGCCGACGGGCATGTGCTTCAGCCGTCGTCGCCTTCAGGACCCGTCGGACATCGGGAAAGCGCGTGCAGCGTTCTTGACTGGTGAGCGCCGAGGCCTTTTTGATGTCCTCTTGGAGCCGGACCAAGTCCGCACGATGAGTCGATGGGACATCCTCCAGGTCGAAGAGTTGGATTTCATCAGTCGTCGTATTCATTTGTCCGGCCAGGAAATGCGTGTCGGATGGAATATTGATACCGGCCTTCGTCAAACGTTCTCTTACGCGTTGATTATTCGCCATCATCGCGAGGACGCGTGCATTCGGTTTGCCCTCGTTGCCGCCGCAGGCTCCGCAATCGAGAGCGGATTCGTACGGATTATTATCCGATGTGCTTCCATGTGCGCAGAAAAGGATAAGCCGTGCGAAGTTCTTGGTTAGTCCCATCATACGGAGCGCAGTATCGACCGTCAGGACCTGCTCTTCCAGAGTGAAGCCGGTCCTGGTGAGCCGTTCTTTGTGTCGTGACGCGGATCGCGGCGTCAGATCGTACTGCCGCCGCAGGATTTCGACGAATGCGTTGATCGCCTCCAGTGTAAGTCCGGCCCGCTCGGTTTCTTCGGCGGCGATCGGCGGCTCGGGATCTCCCTCCACCGTCAGAGCGCGCTGGCGCAAGCCTTCGACGAGGGCAGGAGTGATACGAGAGCTGCGAAGCCCGAATTGTTCATACAAAGCCTCTCTGATCACGGCCTGTTGTTCCGCTTCGAGCATTTCCGCAGTTTCGGCGGGTGCCAGCTTGTCTATTGTCAACGTGGTGGCCAGAGAGGGAACGAAGAGGCGCCGTAACCAGGCGGTCCAGCGCTGATACAGCATCGGGATCAATGTCTTGCCGAAAATCGGGAGAGCGTAAAACCAGCCCAGCGATTCCACCATGACATAGGGGGTCACGACGTTTTCCTTCAGATCGTGCAAGAGCGTATGACCGGCCTGCACCCATTTGGCCCGCACCGCGTGCAACGAGAGCTGATGGTCGAGAAAGCTGCGCGGAATCTCGCGGATCTCGTTCTTCGCCCGCATGATGACTGGGAACTGTTCCGTATCGTGTTCCTTTCCCCAGGCCCGAAAGCGGATGAAGGCGGCAAAAAAGCCGGCGAAGCCATAGGTCTCGTGTGGGCCGACCGATTCGAGGTGGCGGCGAAACGGTTCGGAGCGCACGTCGATGCAGTAGACCGACTGTGAATGGGGGCGCGCCATTTCAGGGGAGGGGACGTTCTCGGTGCGCGCCCGCAAGTGTCCTAACAGCCGTTCCTGGTAACTGGTCTCCAGGGCCTTGAGCCATACCGGTCCATGGTCCGATTCCGGAAAGGCGTCCATCCAGTCGATCGCTTGCTTGAGGTCCGTGGGAGCGCTTTCAGCGAATGTGGCGGCGTCAATATTCAATGCACGGGCCAGAGCGAGAAGCCGACGCGCGGCCCTCTGGCGAACGGCGGTTTGCAGTCGGGGAATGACGTCGGCACGGTACCGTGCGAGGATGGCCTTCCAGCTTTGTCCCTTCCGGTGCGAGAGCCGGTCCACTTCCTCGGCATAGAGAGCGGGTAACCGGCCGGCAACCCGCTGTCGTCGAAGATAATATTCTTCGGGGTAGTCGCGCATGTAAGCCATCACGGCCTCGTATCGCCCGTCGATGTCGAGGTGGTCGATGCAAGCCTGTTGAACCAATTCATGCGCGTACCAGAGACGAATCGCCAGAAATTTCACCAGACCGACGGGGTGAGCTTGCTGCCAGGGATAGTCGCGTTCTTCCGCACGCCACTTGATGAAGCCGGCCCAGCCGGGCAGTGCAGTCAATTGCAAGGATAAGTAATCTTGTAGAAGTTCGGCCGGAATCCCCAGCGCATCCAAACTTTTCAGGCACGCGTCCTCGGGATAGTCCGGCAGCCGCGCGATCTTCTTGCGACTGTCTTTGATTCCACAGGGAGACCATTCGTTGGAGGCCATGGCCTTCCAAGCTCCATACAGACCCAATTCACGTCCCGGCATGGCCCACGTGGCATGCCCCTCGTCCAGGAAGGCTCCGCACCATTTGATCATTTGCTCATTGATCTGCTGGACGATCTGTGTGCCGAGGGTGTCGTCGCACCAGTGCGAAAGGGTGAGCCATCGGCAAAGCGCGCCTTGGTTTTCCTCCACGACTTTGCGGATTCGATCATCGAGTGAAAAAGGTGGAAGCACGCACTCCAGCTTATGGGCAAGTGAGTCGATCAGCGGCCTGTCGGGGCTTTCAAGCTGATCGTCAAGCGGTTCCATGGTCGGGGCACACAATCCCTCGGTCAGGCAGGCTCGCAAGACCGAGCCGTGCGTGACGCGGTGCGATCCGATGGTCACATGCTTGTCGATGATTCGCGGCTTGAGTGCGTCATCGAGATGAGTCGGTCGGATTCGACCGGTCTGGAGATACTCACGATACAGATGACTGGGAAGGTAGCCGTTGCCGCCCAAGAACTGCTTTCCGCGCTTGACGGCTTCCTCGAACGGCACATATTCAATGCTGTGCAACGGGTTATGATGGACGAAGGTTCGCATCGGCCAGTACTGCGCGATGACTTCCCCCGCAAGGCGGACGACGCCGCGCAATTCCATTCGCCTGGACTCAATGTCGGTCTCGCGCTTTAGCGATTCCATTCGAGAGGTCGCTCCATGGCGGAGGTCGTCGTGAGAGTCTGATTCGGCGCATATAGGCTGGTCGGGGCCAAGCCAAGCGCCAACAAGGACAGCACCACGATCAACAGCGAAGTCAATTCAGGATGCCGGAGATCGGCATAGCGCAATTCCGGTCTGCGAGTGCCGAAGAGCAACTGCTGCACCATTTGCATGATGTACCAGGAGGCGGCAAGCCAGGCCGTGAGCGCAATGAACAGGCCGATCGTTGAAGCGGGGGATGTGGTGAGCAGCAATCCCATGAACCCGGCAAACACGCCGAAGGGAGGGATTCCCATCGCCGCGAGGCCCAACAAAGAAAACAGGACCGCATATTTCGGCATCACCGCGGCCAGGCCGCTGATGGCCTGAGGGTCCACATCGTCGCCGTATCGTGTGCGGATCACTTGCCAGGCCACCAGCAATCCGGCGGTGGCGAGGCCGACTGCTCCGGCCAGCACGGCCGCGCGCGGCGTCGCTTGGTGCGCGCCGGACACAAACCACCAGAGGATCGAAAAGAACGAGACGCTCCCGTAGCCCAGCAGGAGACGGACCCGCGACTGAGCCAACGCTTTGACGGCGCCGTACAGCGAGCTGGTCAGGGCCAAGAGACTGACGATGGCAACGAATTCATTCGGCATCGTCGGCATGATTGTCGCCAATTCGTGAAGGCCCAGCACGGGCAACAGCACAACAATGAACGGCGGCAAGCTACCCGGCAGTCTGGTGAGCGCCGTAAGGTATCCGTTATGGAAGGGCATGAGCGGCAGGAGAACCGCACAGGTCATTAAAGAGGCGACCGGTGCGATAGGAGGTCCGGCCGCGAGAGAGCAGCCCGCGCCGACCACACCGACGCCGAAGGAACCGATGCCCCACCAGGAGATGGGCCAGAGCGTGGTGTGGTGACGGTACAGGAGAAGCATGATGACCAGCATGAGCGTGATCAGGGACAGCAGGTCGAACGGATCACCTGCGGTGAGCACGCCCATTCCCAACCCAAGAAAGACCAGGGTCATGGTCCAGGAGAGCCGATGGTTCGCGTGAACCGGCTGGCCTAATGCGGACACCAAGGCTGCGATCGGCAATAGATAGAGCGGTAAGAGACCATCGGGTGGATTTGGAAGCCGGTGGGCAACTCCCACGGTCAACGCAAGACTGATGACAGAAGAAATGATCGCAGACATTTTCACGCGGTAGGGATCGGACCAAACAGCCAGACAGGCGAGTGCGCCCGCGAACGGAATCCCGACGAGCAGCCATGGTATGAAGACGTCCGTCATCGAGACCACCCGCGTTCCAGCTTGTCGATCCGATGAATCAGTTGCGCGGTCATCGAACTGATCAGTTGATAGAGCTCATCGGCATAGATTCGATTCAAGAACACCGTATACAGTCGAATTCTCATGCCTTCAATCCAGGCCGGCATCCAGACTTTTCGGCCATGGGCCCGCATGTACAGATAGGTCCAGCCGAAGATCGTCATAAGCGCGGCCATCATCACAATGAGATCGAAGAGCAAGTCCGGCAGATCGGCGGCCTTGAAGTACGACGCCACCTCTTCCGGGCTGGGGTAGAGAAACGCGGTGAACGACTCGACGGCGAACAGATAGACGAACACGATGAAGAGGAGCGTCAGCAGCATGATGGCCGACACTTTCCACGACGCCACGGCACGAAGCCGTGTGAGCGTCAAGATCGCTTGCGACGAGGTGATCCAAATGAAAAAAAGAATAATGACGGTTCCCTGGGAATCCAACAATGGAATGTGCAGGACTCCGTGCGTGGCCAGCAAGATGAGCAGCGGAATAAACAGTGTCGTCACAAATCCGGTTGTCCAGGTCAAGCGAGAGAATCCCGCGTCGTCGTTCTCTTGACGTGGATGGGGGAAATGCGGCTCCTGTCGCGCCTTATGAATGACATTGCCACAATGGAGGAAGACCGTCGCTTTAAAGAGACCGTGAGCGATCAAATGGAACACGGCCAGCGAGAAGGCTCCCAAACCGCATTCCATGGTCATGTAGCCCATTTGCCCGATCGTCGAGAAACCGAGCGTCTTCTTGATGTCGTTTTGCGTCAGCATCATCGTTGCGCCGAGAACGGCCGTCAGAGTTCCGATGACGAAAGCGATGTGCAGGGTGGCCGAACTCATTCCGAAGAGCGGAGCCAAGCGATTGATGAGAAAGCCTCCGGCGTTGATGATACCGGCGTGCAGCAAGGCATGGACAGGCGTGGGGGCGAACAGCGATCCGGGCAGCCACAGGTGCAGAGGAAACTGAGCCGATTTGCCCATCGCGCCGATGAAAAGGAGGAACGTGACAGCCGTTGTGCCGGTGACGTCCAACCCGGGCAGAATCGAAAGGGTCATGGGCGTGGCACCCGCTCGGGCGAACAGCTCTTGGAATTCGAGGGTGCCGTAGAGTTGATACGCGAGGACGATCCCGGCAAGAAACGCCGTATCGGCGACACGCAGCAGCGTAAACGTCTTGAACGCACCCGCCAACGTCGCGGGATGGACGTGGTTGTGCGCGAGCAGGTAGAGCAGGTAACTGAGGATTTGCCAAAAGAGAAACAGCATCATGAGGTTCCCGCTCGAGACCATGCAGATCAGCACGAAGTCGGTCAGGCAAATCAATGTGAGATACCGGCGCGCATGATGGTCCTGGTGCATATACGTTGTTGAGTAGCAATAGATGATGGTGCTGACGCCCGTGATCAGCGTCATCATGACTGCGCTCAAGCGATCGACGTAGAAACCGATGGGAATTACGAAAGCTGCGACGGAGGCAGGATCATAAAACCGAACGGTAACGGGAGCTTCCGATGCGACGAGCGCGAGCGCGCCGATGGAGCCTAAGAAGGCTAGACCGATGGGAAAAGCGGCCACCTTCGCGCGGGTGAAACGCGGCGTCTCCCGACCGATCATCACGATGCCTGCGGCGGTTAGGAGGAGAAGTGGAACGATGAGTACCAGCGACAGAAGCACGTCAACTCTCCTTCGCCTCTAACATACCGGGCGTTCACCATCTCGCGCCCGTCCGCAAACGTGAGGCTCCTTAATAATCGTCGCCTCGCGGACCTTGCCGCGGCCGCCCAGCGGAATGGCGCGTCTTGGCGCGCTGGGGTTTGGACGGGTGAAAAAGACCGGCCTTTTTGCACAGTCTGCAGACTGTTTTCAAACCCTTCGTCCTCTCTCATTCAGCGATGGGTACACCTCCCGCCACGGTAGGCGGTGTACCATTAATACGGGTTCTCCATATTCGTCAAGCAGGGACTGACCGCCGGTCGCTGTTCATGAGTCGTTGTAGACGATGTCTCCATGTCCCCGCTTCGGTAAGCTCACCTCGGCCCCGCCGTGCCGGTCGGTTATAGCGTTCGTTCTTGAGCGCGTTTATCCAACCGCTGAATGGCTGCTGTCAGGGCGTGCCCCACTCGATGTAAGACCGCATCGACATAGAGTCGATTGAGGAAGAGGACATAGAGGCGGATCCGAACGCTGTGGATCCACGACGGCGTCCAGACCGTTCGGCCATGGGCCCGCAGGTAAAGATAGATCCAGCCCACGATCGTCACCAGCGTCGATACCACGAGGATGAGGTCAAAGAGCCAGTCCGGGAGATCGGCGGCCTTGAAGTACGACGCCACCTCTTCCGGGTTGGGGTAGAGAAACGCGGTGAACGACTCGGCGGCAAACAGATAGACGAACACGATGAACAAGAGTGTCAGCAACATGGCCGCCGACACCTTCCAGGAGGCGACCGCCCGCAATCGGGTCAACGTTAAGATCGCTTGCGACGAGGTGATCCAGATGAAGAAGAGGAAGATGACGGTTCCCTGGGATTCCAGCAGCGGAATCCGTAGCACCCCGTGAGTCGCCAACAAGATGAGCAGGGGGATCAGCAGGGTCGTGAAAAAGCCGGTGGCCCAGGTCAGAGGGGAGTAACTTTCTTCTTCGGCCTTGTGCCCCGGATTGGGGAACGATGGTTCCTGTCTCGCCTTGTGAATGACGTTTCCGCTGTACAAAAACACGGTCGCTTTGAACAGTCCATGGGCGATCAAGTGGAACACGGCCAATGAGAAGGCTCCCAAGCCGCATTCCATGACCATGTAGCCCATCTGGCCGATCGTCGAAAAGCCGAGCATGTTCTTGATGTCGTTTTGCACCAACATCATGGTCGCGCCTAGGATCGCCGTCAGCATTCCGATCACGAGAGCGATGTGCAGGGTGGTCGAACTCATCCCGAAAAGCGGTGCGAGGCGGTTGATGAGAAAGCCTGCGGCATTGATGATACCCGCGTGCAGCAACGCGGTCACCGACGTCGGGGCATAGAGATACCGGGGAAGCCAGCCGTACAGTGGAAACTGGGCGGACTTACTCATTCCGCCGACAAGGAGCAGCAAGGTGACCGCCGTCGCCCCGTTCAATTCGACCCCGGGGAACAGGGATACGGTGGACGTCGATTGTACGGCAACGGCAAACAGATCCGGGAATTCCAATGTGCCGTACAGCGAGTATGCCAGCACTGTTCCGCCCAAAAAGGCCACATCACCCACCCGCAAAAGCGTGAACGTACGAAACCCGCTCTTCAGCGTTTCCTGGTGGCTATGATTGTGGACGAGGAGATACAGGAGGTAACTGAGCAGCTGCCAGAATATGAACAGCATCAATAAATTCGCACTGGACACCATGCAGAGGAGAACACTCACGGTGAATCCGATCAAGGCAAGATATCGGCGCTCGTGCGAATCTTGGTACATATACTCGACGGAATAGGTGTAGATGATGGTGCCGATACCAGAGATCAACACCATCATGACCGCGCTAAGCCGGTCGATGTACAAGCCGATCGGCACGGCGAGGACGGTGGTTGCAGCCGGATCGTACAGCCGAAGGACAATCGGGCCTTCCGTGGCCACGACGTAGAGGGTGGCGATGGCGCCACAAAAAGCCGCACCGATCGGCCAGACGGCGAGCTTCGCACGAGCGTGGCGCGTGGCCTCGCTTCCGACACCCACAATAAGAGCGGCGATCAATGGAAGCAGCGGCACAAGCAACGCACCGGACATCATTGCCTCAAAAGGATTGTAAAAACACGAAAGCCAACCGGCATGCTCGACCGCCCATCGGCGCAGCTCGGTTGGCTTGTACTGCGACCGGCCTCTCGTACGAACTGCCGGTCGCCCTACGGCCCGTGACGGAAGAATAAGGCGTCCTGTCCATCCACAGGCAATCGTGTGATAGACAAAACGCCATTTGGTGACTACTTCAATGAATAATATGGTGTGGAGTATAGCGTCAAGCTCGAAATGGAGAACCAGGTCTTTCACCCATGGGAGCCGAAACAGGAGGACCTATCGTACGGTCGCTGATTATAGCGAAAGACCTAGGACCGTGCTTGTTCGCTTCCTCATACGGCCCTATAATGACGGCCGAAGAACCCATGGAAAACTCGATTCGCAACGCGATTATCAAATTCGAACAAGAGTTTCTTGGGCGTGGTCCTGATGAGGTTCGCGCGCTCGTTGCACGGGATTTGGTCGTCGTCCGACTGAAAGGCGTCCTTACGCCGGCGGAGCGCCAGCTCGCCAAGACTGTGGAAGGTGTTGAAATGGTGAAGCGGCTAAGGCAAAACTTGATAGCGCAGGGCCGCGAAAAGCTCTGTGAGCAAGTGAGCGAGATAACCGGAGCCAAAGTCCTCGGACTCTTTACCGATATTGATGTACAACTCGGTGAGCGGGTCTTTGTCTTTACCGTGGATCGGGAGCTTCAGAACGGGAACAGGTAGTTGACAGCCTGCCCAGTCTTTGCGGGCCTTCCTCAAGCGCCGGATCACGGCGCATATTGCCGCGAAGACCACGGGACGAGAGCTCGTACATCATGGGGTGCAGCGCCTGAGCGGGACAGTAGGCCGGCGATATGACGCCGGCGACGAGTGTTTGTAAGACTTTGCACCGAATTGAGATTCGCCGAATGTCTCCTACGATCGTTCTCAGCCTTTCTCTCCGCCGAGTGACATCAGGTCAAGTGTAGTGGCTTACAATCAGCTGATCACGACAGACGAGCCGACGGGAGGATTCCCAAACCGGCTCCAGGCATTGTCGCCACGTAGAAAGATTTCCATCCAACGTAGGTTGCTTCCGTGAGGTAACTGCCAGCCGCTGCTGCCTGGGGCGAACGCCATGTCTCCGTGACGAACGGCAAAGGCGCCATCACTCACGATCGCCTCATGACTGATCTCCCCAATTCGCACGTGGATGCGCTTACCCGGGCGAACTTTCTCAGGATTATAGGGAATCGTCGTCTTCATGTTGCCATAGCCATCGACGTAGGCGACCACTGAGGGAGGCGGGTCCGGGATCAGTCGAACGTCGATCGCATCACCTAATGCGCCGGGAAGTCCGAGCGCGACAGCGGCTGCGGCTTGCGGGAAGATATCCCGAGAACGGAATTGGCTTCCTTCCGCGGGGGAGGCGGCCCATCGCAATGTTTCGGCCATATCCTTGATGAAGGACAGAGCATAGCCTGCATTCACGCCGATTACGCGGACGCCCGTCGACAACTGGGCATAGGCCAGACGTTCGCCGGCATTTTCTGGTCGGCTCGCCGGATCATCTTCCCGCGGCGCCACATTATGATAGATAAGAGTGCCGGGTGGGGCGATGTGCCAACCGAGCTGCGCGATGCAGAACCCGGCCGCCAACGTTGAAAAGGTGGGAACCGGCATGGAAATGGGTTCCGCATCAGGCAAGTGGAATTTAATTCGTTGAATGACTTCGGCAAAAGCGAGGTCACCGATGCCATAGTCTGCAATCACATGTACAAGCATGAGTCATATCATTGAGGTCTAACTTTAGAATGAGCCAACAGCCCTCAGTAGCGCTTACGAGACATAAATTTACAACACCTTACCCGCGGCGAGGCCGCTCTCTGTTTGCTATTATTGAACGTCGTCCTGATCGGCTTGCGAAATTCGGCCTTTCTTTCGATCAATACTTGCATGAGAAGATTGACCTTGGCCGGCTTCGACATTGACCGCCATCACCGGTCCTTTCCAGATCGACACCGCTTCCTCCGGCAGGGCCGTCGCCGTTCACCTTACCCTCGGAGCGGAAGCTCCGCTACTCGATATCGGAGACCCAAGAAACGGCGAGTGCCCCTGCCTATGATCAATGACACATGAGGCTCTACCGAGTGACCGTTTGTTCATGAAGGGTGCGGATCATTTGTCGGATCCGAGATCCGGCACAGGATTGACCTGTGCCTTAATGAATGGCGTCTTTAGAGACACATCCGAGCGGGAGATCGCACATAGTCAGTGGCGGCGGACAACAAGTCGTGATTGGTCGCTCGTTCTTGCGGTCTGATCCGATTGCGTCCGTCTCGCTTCGCCTGGTAGAGCGCGTGATCCGCAGCCGTAATGAGGTCGGTGGGGGAGGCGTTTGTTCTACCGGTCACGATGCCGGCATAGCCTCCACTGACAGTCACGCGTTCTCCATCCGAATGGGTGATTCCTAACGATTCGACTCGACGCCTGAGGCGTTCCGCCACTCGAGCGGCGCCGCCAATGTCGGTGCCGGGAAGAATGACCGCAAACTCGTCGCCGCCGTATCGCGCCACTACATCCCCAGAGCGATTGACGACGCTACACAAGGCCGAGGCAATTCGCCTCAGGCATTCATCACCAGCAGTATGGCCTTTCGAATCGTTATAGGCTTTGAATCGGTCTATGTCCAACATGATCAGTGACAACGGAGTCGCCAGCCGAAGCGCCCGCCTCCATTCACAATCCAAGACTTCATCGACTTTCCGTCGATTGGCAATTCCTGTTAAACCATCCAAGCAGGAAAGGCGAAGCAACTTCTGATTTGCTTTCTGAAGTTGGCGTACGACTTCACGGAGTCTTTGCCCTCGTGCGGGACCGTCACGTACAAGGCGCAGGAAGCTAAATGTGCCGTTGGTACGGCTTGGTCGAATAGAGAGAGATGAGACATATTGGCTCATCACTTTCTTCTTGCTTGCCCGTGCTGTACTGCCACGATCCATAAAAAAATAGGGGTTTTCTCCAGGCAGAGATTACTATGTAGGTATCCTATTTTGTGTTGTACTAGGAAGACCCCTGGCACCCACCGCAAGATTTCTGGCAGCTTCCCCTGTGTTTGCATGTTTGACCTGTTTGATAGGTCTGTGGTGAAACCAATCATTATCGGATGGATGATTGTGCGTGGCGCTCCGATCCGCGCCGAGGAGCAAGGAGCCAGCGCGCTCCTGCCTTCCATCCACGTTCGGTCAGGTTCTTTTTTCCTGGGGTTTGATCCAGTTAGCAAGAACACCAGCTTTTGCTACAAGGCTAGCTGTAACGCTGAGCCAATACGGATAGAACAGATTGAAGCGCGCCACAAGGGCGTGACGATGCCGGCGATCATTCACCGCGATGCGAGTATCATAGAGCCAGAATCTGGACATCCCGCCGACGCGCCTCACCGGAGCGGGCATCATCGTCCCATCATTGTTGCCATCCTTGCCTGCGTCATCGCGCTCTATGCGCTGCTTGGCTTTGTCGCGCTCCCTTGGTACCTCCAGACGAAAATCCCCGAGACCGTGTCGGCCTACCTTGGGAAACCCGTCGGTATTTCGGATGTCCAACTCAACCCGTTCACATTGGTACTCACAGTCCGAGGCTTCGACGTCAAGGAAGCGGACCACACCACACTGATGGGTTTTGACGAACTGCTCGTCGACCTTTCGCTGTCGTCGGTGATGACCCGCACGTGGACCTTCGAGCACATTCGTCTGCAGAGTCCGTATGCTCGACTGGTAATTGATCAAGGTGGACACCTGAACGTCCGTACGCTCCTTCGACATGAAGCGACGACGTCTTCGCCGGCTGCGGCATCAGCAGAGATAAGGGAGGACCACAAGGTACAGGATCCTGCCGTTCCTGCGGTCATGATTCAGGCGCTCGACGTTGAGAATGGCGACATTGAGTTCCACGACCGATCGCGCACCCCGTATGACAACAGGGTCCATGTGTGGTTTGCTCTCAAGAACTTTGGGTCGCGCCAGGCACAGGACAACGCCTTTACGGTCAGGGCGGAGTTGGATCAGGGAGGCACGCTTGTCGGGGACGGTCGGCTGCTCATCAATCCCTTGTACTCAGAAGGTCGCATGACGGTGACCGGTGTCAACCTTCGCGACCTCTGGGAGTCTATCCAAGACACGGTGGAGTGGGAGGTGCGCGAGGGATCGCTGCAGGCCGAGACCGCCTATGCCGTCGAGGGGAAACGGGAAGGGCTGCAAGTCAAGACGTGGAATGGCGGTCTACAGGTAAACAATCTGACTGTGCTTGAAAAGGGCAGCACGGGCACGATTATCGCCTTCCCCGCTTTTGCCGTGCAGGGCATGGAGTGTGATCTCAATGAGCATCGCGTAGGTATCCGTCATGTCGAATCCTCTTCGGCGGCCGTCCAGCTCGTGATCGAGAAAGACGGCCGGATGAATCTCCAGCGACTGCTGACTGTCCCGACACAGCGGTCGTTAGGTCACGTTCGACCGGCCTCTCGAGAACAAGCCGCATCGTCAGCCTGGGAGGCTCGTATCGACAAGGTCGTGATCAATGACTCCCGCGCGGTGATTGAAGACCGACGGACCGCGACACCGGTTCGATTCGCACTGTCCAAGCTCCATCTTGACCTTGAGCATGTGGCCTACCCTGGGACGATGCCGCTCCGGTTCGTCGCATCGGGGGTGCTCAACGAGACCGGTGCGCTGACGGTCAGCGGTGACCTGACGCTCGATCCGTTGGGCTCGAAAGGGCGATTGATGCTGACTGGGATCCGACTTCGCGACTTCGTGAAGTATGCGCAAGGCATCGTGAAGTGGGACATCCGCGAGGGAACGTTGCAGGCCGAGACGTCCTATGTCGTCGGGCGGAAACAGGAAGGGCTACAAATTAAGACATGGGATGGCGCCCTGCAAGTGAACAATCTGACCCTGTTCGAACAGGACGGCAAGCAACAGCTCATCGTGTTGCCCTCCTTGGCGGTGCGCGGCATCGGGTTCGATTTGCGTCGGCATCACGTTTCCATTGAACATGTCGTGTCGCACAACGGCTCAGTGCTGGCGGTCATCGAGCGAGACGGGCGGTTCAATCTTCAGCGGCTCTTCGCGACGGAGCCAGAGCGGTCCTCGCACGCCGTTCAGACGTCCTTCGCCGAGCAAGCCGCGTCGCCGGTCTGGACGGCGCGCATCGACAAGGCCGAGATCGATCGATACCGCGCGATGATTGAAGACCAGCGGCCGGCGCAGTCTGTTCGAGTCACATTGTCACAGCTCGACCTCAGGCTCGCGCATGCGACTTACCCAGCTACAAAGCCCGTTCGACTGGCGGCTTCCATGTCGGTCGACAACCGCGGCGCACTCACGGTGGCTGGAAAGATCACGCCGGCTCCTCCCGGTGCGGATGTCACGATCACCGCGTCGCGACTTCCATTGGCTTCAGTCCAGCCGTATCTGGAGGAGGTCGCACACGTTGAGATCAAGGAAGGGGAAGCAAATGTGGCAGGGCAAGTCCGTTATGCCGCAGGACCGACGTCCTCCTTTCGTTTCCAAGGGGATGCCAGCGTGACGAACCTCAAGACGACGCATGCCCAACTCAAAAAAGACTTGGTGAATTGGGACACTGTGGCGGCAAGCTCCGTCGACGTACGACTTCCAGCCGGCGGTCTGGAAATCGGGGAGATCATGATGCGACAGCCGTACGTCGATGTGATCTTAACTGAAGACCGAACGTTGAATCTGAACACAGTGATGAAGCCGCGAGAGAATGATGCGGGCACCACTCCGGAAGGGAATCAGCCCGCTTCCACACTGAGCCAGTCCAGAGTGACGACGATCGACGCTGTCCACATCGTCGATGGGTCGGCGCATTTTGCCGATTTTTCCATTCATCCTCAGGTCGACACGAGTATCTCTCGCCTCAACGGCTCCATACGTCATCTCTCGTCGAACGACGCAGCCCGTGCGGAAGTGGATCTCCGTGGCGCAGTGGAAGAGTCTGCGCCCGTGACCATTGTCGGCACGATGAATCCCTTGAGTCGCGAGGCCTTTACCGATCTGCATGTTTCGTTCAAGAACGTCAATTTCCCTGACCTCTCGCCCTACGCCATCAAATTTGCCGGGTATCCCATCGAGCAAGGCAAGCTGTCGATGGACATCGCGTATCGCCTGGCCCATCAACATCTGGAGGCCGAGAACGAGGTGATCATCGATCAATTGACCCTGGGCGAGAAAGTGGACAGTCCAGACGCAATCTCCCTCCCCGTCAAGCTGATTGTGGCGTTACTCAAAGATCAACAAGGGCGCATCAATGTCCGTCTGCCGGTCAGCGGCGACTTAAACGACCCGAATTTTCATTACGGCAGGCTGTTATGGAACGTCGCCGTGAACGTCTTTCAGAAGGTGGTCGCGGCACCCTTCGCATGGCTGGGCACGTTTGGAGGAGGCAGGGGTGAGGAGGAAGTGAACCACATCCGTTTTGCCGTCGGCAGTGCTGAAGTGCCGCGCGAAGACGAGCACAAGTTACTCACGCTAGCCAGGACGCTGGAAGATCGGCCGGGTCTGCAACTGGAAGTGACCGGAGTAGCGGACCTCGTTGCAGATGGCATGGCGTTGCGCCAGGGGAAATTCCAGGAGCGGCTGGCCTCCGTCAAGCAAGCTCTGACAAGCGAAACATATGCGACGACCGCCTCTGCTCGAGAGGCGACAGATGAAGAGGCGATTCAAGCCTTGTACCTTGAGACGTTTGGAGAACTTCCGTCCGGGTTGGGGAATGATCAGGGCTTCAACGTCGCTGAAGACCTTCGGGCCCGTCTCTTGAAGGCCATCACGGTCGATGAGAGTGACCTTCGCCGACTGGCGCATGAGCGGGCGATGCAGGTCCTGAACTTCTTGGTGAATCGGGCCGCGGTGTCGGCCGACCGTATCTCTATACCGGGAACGAGGATCGATGGTTACGCGGAGAACGATCAGGTCGAGACCACGCTGGACCTCACGGCGAGTTAAGCCGGGGCGCACAACGGACCGGGCGAGGTTCATGGATGACCGCCGGGCTCTCCCCTGTTCAGCAAAACAATGGTCGGATCCTTCCTCAGGAACCATTGACACGAGATCTCCCTAAGGAGGGACTCGGCAGCGCCGGCAGGCGCCGATTACATGAACTTCGTCGGACACTGCTTCACCAAGGCGGTCGTGAGTGCATCGGCAATCACATAAATATGGTGCTCTATCACCGGCCACTTCTCTTCCTAGCCGGCGTAATCCTTTTCAGGCGTACGCCTGGAGTCGTCGAGAACTTCAGTGTATAGTGCGGCCCCCATGGAGTGGCTCAATTATCATCATCTTCTGTATTTTTGGTCGGTTGCGAAACACGGGACCATCGCCAAAGCTTGTGAAGAGCTTCAGCTGGCTCAACCGACGATCAGCGCACAACTTCGGGTGTTTGAGGACCGGTTGGGTGAGCAGTTGTTCTTGCGGGAAGGCCGGCACCTTGTCTTGACGGAAATGGGCCGCATCATCTTCAAACACGCCGAAGATATCTTCTCCATAGGACAGGACCTGATGAACACGGTGAAGGGGCGTGGCAGCGGCCGCGCCGTTCGTCTCACCGTCGGCATCGTCGATGTCGTACCGAAGCTGTTGGCCACTCGACTTTTGGAGTCGACCTTCAGGCGATTCCCAGGCGTGCGTCTGGTTTGCTGGGAAGATAAGCTGGATCAGCTCTTGGCCGACCTGGCAATCCACGGACTGGATTTGGTCATTGCGGACACACCGGCGCCACCGACGATCAAGGTGCAAGCCTATAACCATCTCCTGGGTGAGTCAGGGATTACCTTCTTTGCGAGATCGCCGTTGGCCGCGCGCTATCGTCGCAACTTTCCACAATGTTTGAATGGCGCACCGCTCTTATTGCCCACCTCCAACACGATGCTCCGGCGGTCGTTGGATGACTGGTTGAGACGACAGGATTTGATGCCGACTGTCATCGGCGAGTTTGAAGATAGCGCCACGCTTAAAGCTTTCGGGCAAGAAGGACATGGGTTGTTTCCCGGCTCGACGGCCATGGAAAAAGAAATCTGTCGGCAGTATCAAGTGCAGGTCGTAAGACGGGTCGACTCAGTCAAACAAAAATTCTATGCCATCACGGTCGAGCGGAGACTGAAACATCCTGTCGTTGTCGCGCTTTTCGACATGGCTCGTCGAGAGGTCCTCCGGTAGTGAATGCCGCAATTCTCGGAAACCTCATTTCCTCCTCAACGTGCGAATGTACGCCAGCACATCTCTGGACTGCTCCTTAGAGAGCCTATATCCCCATGATGGCATGACCTTGCCTGGGCGTCCGTCGTGAATGGTTGCGAGCAGGTCGGTGTTCAGCTTTCGTTGCGTGGTGGGCGAGGATAGATCTGCAACGGTCGCTCCGGCAATCTCAAGGCCGTCACCTCGGCCCTTTGGCCCATGGCATGTCACGCAGTGCTGGTCGAAGAGGACCTTCCCCATTCGGGCATCCCCTTCAACCTTCGTCGGTGGCTTTGGATCACTCTGGGTCTGCGCCGACATGGCTTCCATTGGTCCGGTAGCCCAGACTCCAGCAGACCAGATCATACCCATAACCAGGTAGAAGAAGTTAGAACATCTGGCAAGGATCGACGATTGGGTTTTCGGTGCGGTCATGGCTGTTCAATTGAATGAACCGGTATTTGTACCCTCGTTCCTCAGAGACTCTAGCTTCCTAAAGGCTCGCGAGGCAATTCCCTCACCGGTGGATCGCCTTCCACCCAGCGCCCTAACGCCGTCCGAGGTCTCTTTCCGCTAGGCTACGCGAACTTCTTCGGAAACTGTTTTACCAAGGCGGCTGCTAGTGTATCGGCGATGACGTAGATGTGATGCTCCATCGCCGGCCAGGTCTCTTCCTCACCGGCGTAGTCTTTGTCTTGAAACTTGTGTATTTGAGCCACATGATGGTCGACATGAGCGGCAAATAGAGTACGAACAGCCTCCTTGGAAAGGTGGGGATTGATCCCGCTGAAAAATGACGCAATCTCGTCGATGTTCGAGGTTAATTGCGCTTTTGCCGCATCCTGCTGTCGGGTATTCCCGGCCACGGTGGCCAGGGAATAGGCTCTGACGGCTTCGTAGTGCTTGGTCAGTAAAGTGCGGAGCCGTTCAGAAGTTGCATCGCCGTAGAACGGCCTAAACGTCCGCGCTATATCTCTTGCATTGGCAGCCACCGCTTTCTCCGCAAAATCCCGAGATCGCAGATCGTTTTTCGCGTTATCCAAGACGACGTTGCGAATCCAAAAAAGATGTCGCGACCATTCATCACGCAAGACAGCCTGGAGATCCGCCGCAGTGACGGGATGAGGCTCCGACAACGAGCTCCATTCATGCGCGCAACTCCCTAAGCCGACGACGGTGGATATCAGTAGCGCCATGGACCAATACATTTTGCTCATGACCACCCTTCCTCCTTAATGGCAAGCGAACGGAATCTTTCCCTGCCGTTCTGCCGATATTCTTGTACGGTTGTGCACACCCATACGGGCAGGTATGACTTAAGGCATCCTTGTATCCATCATGTAAACGTCATGTTACTAACACGTAAACAATCGCGCTGTTCACGGGCAAATAGATAAATTGCATCAAAGCAATCATAAAAATAGATGCTGATGCTGATGTGTCGCGCAGGCATCGTTTGCTGGTATTCCAGCGTGAGCAGTAAGCAGTCCCTGTGATGGCCCACGCAGCTTAACCATCTGACACTCCAGGCACAATCCAGAACGACTCTGATGCAACATGGAAGTCTTGCTGAACATGCAATAGGTATAAGCTGAATTTGCGGCCAATCATCCCTGAGGTCAGCCAATGCGTTGCGCATGTTGCATTGAAGAAGGACACAGGAGATATAATATCAACACTTAGACGCCAATGAGCACCCCAGCTATCGATAAGAAACATTACGAAGAAGCGATCCTCCTGGACTGCATCGGCGATGGGGTGGTTACGATCGGCCTCGATATGAAGATTCGGTACATGAACCGAGCGATGCGTGAGCTACTCGGGTACGAAGAGGGTGAGCCGTTGGCACAACTGCCGAGCTGCCATCTGTTGGTCCAGGGTTCCATCTGCTCGACTCCGGACTGCATCTTGGAACGCGCCATTAGGAACAGAGAGAAAGTCAGAAATTACGAAACCGTCATCCAGAACAAGGACGGTCGGAAGATTCCAGTGAGTTTGAACACGGATTTGCTCCGCGATGAGACCGGAAACTTGATCGGTATTGTCGAAACCTATCGTGACTTAAGCCAAATCAACGAGCTCAAGGCAAAGCTCGAGCAACAGATTGGGAATAGGGTACGCGGTCCCCTCGTGGCGCGAAGTAAAACGTTGCAAGGAATCCTTGATCTTCTGCCGCAGGTTGCCAATGCGAAAGCAACCGTACTGATTGAAGGAGAGAGCGGGACGGGAAAAGAATTGATCGCCCGTGAGATCCATCGGTTGAGCCCCAGGCGAGATCAGCCATTCGTCGCCGTGAACTGTGCCGCCCTAGCAGAAGGGGTTTTGGAAAGCGAGCTATTCGGCCATGTCAAGGGCGCTTTCACGGGTGCCATTAGCGATCGTCTGGGAAGATTCGAGATGGCGAACAAGGGGACCATCTTTCTGGATGAAATTGCGGACATCACTCCTCTGGCACAGGTCAAACTCTTGAGAGTACTTCAAGAATCGGAGTTCGAAAAAGTCGGCGGGAACAAGACGGTGAAAGTTGATGTGCGGGTGGTCGCAGCGACGAACAAGAATTTGGCCGCGGCAGTTGAAGAAGGGAAATTCCGGGACGATCTCTACTATCGATTGCAGGTGTTCCCGATCCGAGTCCCTTCCCTCCGTGAGCGCAAGGAGGACCTGCTGCCGCTTATCGAACATTCGATTACACGACTCAATCGCACGATGGGCAAAAATGTCAGGCACATCGACGGACCAGCCCTGAAACTCCTAGAGGCCCATCGGTACCCAGGTAACGTACGAGAGTTAGAGAACATCCTCGAGCATGCGTTCATTCGATGCCCGGACCACACCATCCGATCCGAACATCTCCCCGACTACTTATTATCGGATCGGTCTCGGCAAGAAAGGTCACCGAGTGAAAATGAAAAAGATGGCGGAGCCACCCTTGCCGTCCTGGAACAAGAAGCTATCGTGCAGGCGCTTGAGCAAACCAACTGGGACTACAAGCGCACCTGCAAAATACTGGGACTTAGTCGATCAACCCTTCTCAGGCGAATCAAACACTACAAGCTGCTCCGCGTATCTGATTCAAAACGGTCCTATTCCTTCCAAATTGACACTCATAAGTAATTGATAATATGCATATTATAAATTAGCAGTTTCATTCTGAAACATTACAGCTGATCTCCTCTATCTTCCTGCAAGAAACTTCCAATAAATCAAACGCTTCAGCATCCGCTTTTTTGAGTGTCATTGGCATTGGATCTGCACAAGAACGGATTAGACGGTTCACCCGTCTTAAATTTCCTCCAGGAAGGACGCGTCTATGCACGCAGGGGATTCTCCCTTGCTATTAGGTTTCGATCAACAGGAAGCAACGGGCACAGAAATGGAGGGCGAGACGATCGAATTTAATCGATTGGTTCACCTCGTCGACGAGACCGGGCTCATTCGGCTCGGCTTAAAGGTTATCGAACGAGTCGCCCAAGCGGAAGGGCGGGCTCTGTGGCATTAAGCAGTTTCAAACCCTTCGGTATTAGAGTCACCAAAGGAGGACGGCATCATGGCGTACAGCGAGAAGGTCGTGGATCATTTCAATCGTCCGCGCAACATGGGGAGCTTTTCAAAAGCGGATCCCCAGGTCGGAACCGGTATGGTCGGAGCGCCGGAGTGCGGCGACGTGATGAAGCTTCAGATTAAGGTGCAAGATGATACGATCGTCGACGCGAAGTTCAAGACGTTCGGCTGTGGGTCGGCCATCGCCAGTTCGAGTTTGGCGACGGAATGGCTCAAGGGGAAAACGCTCGCGGAAGCCGCCAAGATCAAGAACACGGATATTGTGCAGGAACTGAACCTTCCCCCGGTCAAGATTCACTGTTCCGTCTTGGCGGAAGATGCCATCAAGGCGGCATTGACCGACTTTCAGCAGAAGAACACCGCTAGTCGCACGACAGTATCGGAGTACACAACGGTGTAACCCTGACCATACCAATGTCGATATGGAGGGAACCTGATGAACTGTCCTCGCTGCAAGGGATACATGATGCAAGACGATTACCTCGACATTCAGGACGAGACCGGGCAGTGCCGATTCGTGGCGTGGCGTTGCTTGATCTGCGGCGAGGTACTCGATCCCGTCATTATGAAGCATAGGAGATCGCCCCCTCAGCCGATGATTGACCGTGCCAGGCTGCCCCTCGCGGTCCGCCATCTGTGGAATGTTCGCTGAGAAAATCGATCACCGTTCGAGGAAGTTGAGGAGATTGTCTTATGGCGCTATTGATCACAGACGAATGCATCTCTTGCGGAGCTTGTCTGCCGGAATGTCCCAACGAAGCTATTTTTGAAACGCGCAGCGACGCCGAAGCGAAGGGGCATCACGTGGGAGATGGGCAAGGCATCGGTGACAGCATTTATGTCATCACACATGAGCGTTGCACGGAGTGTGTCGGCCATTTCGACGAGCCGCAATGCGCGGCCGTGTGCCCCGTGGATAACTGTTGCATTTCGGATCCGGCCTACCCGGAATCGAAAGAGGTGCTGCTTGAACGGGCAAAACAGCTCAATCCAGACAAGGAGATTCATCCTGAAAAGGTCTGGAGCGGAGTCCGAGGTTAAACTGCCGATTCGCTTTGTGAGGAGACACAGTCGGAGACAGTCATGGGTGAGTACGTCAGGATTGACGGAATGAGTGAAGTTTCTCCTGGCAGCGGTCTTGCCGTGGAAATTAACGGCCGGTCTATCGCGATCTTCAACGGGACGGGCCTTCTTTGCCCTAGACAACACCTGTGCCCATCGCGGTGGTCCGCTGAGCGAAGGCGAACTCGAGGGAAAAGTCGTCACCTGCCCCTGGCACAGTTGGGAACACAACGTGCGAACGGGGATTTCATTGACGACTCTCTCCGCATCCAATTACTTGTGTGATCCAGTCGAGAGGAGACTGGAGAGGGTCTGATGATCACGACCAAGAGCCCGCTCCTCCAACATACATTGGATGCGATAACGCTCATCCTAGTTCTCGGTGCTCTATCGATGATCTGGCCAGTCATCATTGGCCTATTTCTCGGCATGCTCCTGCTGCTCCGCTCTTGCAGTGCCCAACAGGAGCTTGCGGTGCGGTCGTGGACCGAGATCGGTAATTTGTCGCTCGTCTTCATCTCGTGATTCGGACAACGAAAGGAGTTAGCGATGTTGACTATCTCATCGGGTGCAGAACAAAAGATTCGTGAGTTCATCCAGCAAGAACCTGAGGCGGTGGGATTACGCATCTATGTCCGTGGCGGGGGTTGCCACGGATACCAATATGGCATGGCATTTGAGGCCAAGATCGCCGAAGACGACACTGTGATCGAGCAAGGCGACCTTAAGATCATCATGGATTCCCAGAGTGCTCCTTTGCTCCAAGGCGCCGAGGTCGAATATTTGGACAGCGTGCAGGGATCCGGCTTCTCGATCAAAAACCCTCAAGCCAAGACGACATGCGGTTGTGGAAGCTCATTTAGCGCATGAGAAATCTTCAAGAGAGAAGGCGAAGGCGATGATACCGACGATTACTCCTCGTGAGCTGAAAGACCGGGTCGACAAAGGAGATAAGCCGTTTCTTCTCGATGTACGAGAGCCATGGGAATACGCGCTCGCCAAGCTAGAGGGCAACCCACTTCATCCCGCTCGCACCCTTCCACAGTCCCTCGCGATGTTGGATCAAAACGCGGAGATCGTCGCGTACTGCCATCACGGGATGCGAAGTGCCGACGCCGCTGGATTTCTCCTACAGCAAGGCTATACGAGCGTGAGAAACCTCGTCGGCGGGATAGATGCATAGTCTGTACAAGTTGACCCGACAGTACGGCGGTATCGATAAATCCCAGCCCGATGGTGTGCGATCATGGCGAGCAAACCCGCGTCGTGACGAACATCACACCGGATACCCAAGGGCGAGAACGGTACTGGATCAGTGTGGAAGCTTCGCAAGACGATCCCTCGCGTCTGAAAGACATCGTCGATGCCATTGTGTACATCGAGACTTACTATCATTTGTTGTTGATGCAAAATTCACTTTTTTCTGCCGCCATTGATCAGGCCTATAAATTTGAACAAGTTCACTTGAAGCAGCGGGAAATCATTACGTCTCATATCATGCGAGCGGACTCGGAAGACTTGCAGCGTTGGTTGAACACTCACGCAAGACCTGCTGAAGACCAATCGAATGGAGGGGAAGCTTCACTTCGAGCTGTCGGCATCATTGCCGTACGACAAGATCGTGCGTGCCACATTAGCGTCGACTGCAGAACAACCGATGGACTCCTATCGACCCATCTCTGACTATGTGTTAGGCAGGATCACAGGGGTTGCGGAAGGCTATCAACAGCTTTTGCGGCGGGTCGACACGCTTCGTGGCGGATTCGAGGGGATCACGGTCATCATTCGGACGAGGGTCGAACCTCCCAGCGATCGCATCCCAAGACAAATTGACGAGGAAACAAGTTCTTCCTATGATGAACGTATGAGAGCTTTCAGGTTTCTTCAATGGCCGCTTGCCGTCAACTGATTTATCATGAGCAACAAGGGCGATTCCGTGGAGAATCCATCTCTGGACCTGAAAAGGGAGGTCCACTCTCTCATTCAAGGCGAGGTCGAATCGGACGATGTAGCCCTCGACAGGTTCGCTGTCTCAACCAACCTGCAATCGTGGAAGGCCACTCAACTTCCGGATGGCTGGAGATTTTCCTCGTATTTCCCCGTCACGTTGGTCCTACTTTTCCTGGTGGTCCTCATTTTCGTTCCTTGGACTCAGACGATAACCGTGACAGGCCAAATGTCGGCCTATACACCATACGAGCGGCCGCAAGACATCGAGGCGCAGATTACGGGCCGTATCAAGAAATGGCATGTATTGGAAGGTGACCAGGTTAAAGAAGGTCATCTTATTCTTGAACTGGAGGACAATGATCCCAATTTCATGTCCCCTCACTTACTGGTGTTTTTGGATCAACGCAAAAAAGCACTGGAGAAGACTCAGCAGGCAGCACTCACAAGGGTCGATCAGCTGGATAAGCGGATCGTCGAAATGCGAAACCTCGTGAAAGCCGCCGTGCCATCGGCAGAGGCTCGCGTGGTCGAAGCCGGGAACAAAGTACGCGAAGCGCACCAGAAAGTCGAGGCGGCCAAAATCGCCGCGACGACAGCGGCGCTGAATGTCGAACGGCATAGACAACTGTCGAAGAGAGGTCTGGTGTCCCAGCGAGAACTGGAATTGGCCATCCAAGGAGACACGGCCAGTCAGGCCGAACTCGAAGGGGCGCGTGCGAATCTACAGGCAGCCGAAGGGGCGATGAAATCGCTCAGCTTCGGTCGCGACCAAGTCAATGCGGAAATGTTACAGCGGTTGCTCGATGCGGAGGCGGGTCGCGATGCCTCGGTGGCCGAAGCGGCAAGAGTCGCCGACCAACTTGCCGACGTCTCGCTCCGCCTGTCAAACGCAGAACAACGTCGTCTGGTCGGCAAGATTTTAGCTCCGATCGACGGGACCGTCGTCAAGATGGCCAAGGTCGGCATCGGCGAGACCGTGCGCCAAGGTGATACGTTGATCCGACTCTCTCCTACCAGTACGGACAAGGCGGTGGAGATGACGGCGGATGGACTGGACGCCCCTTTGCTGAATGTTGGGCGAAAGGTCAAGATCCTCTTCTATGGTATCCCTGCGATCCCCCTGCCGGCCTGGCCCGAACTCATGGCCGGTACTTATTCCGGCATCATTAAAGTTATCGATCAAGTCGACGATGGAAAAGGGAATTACCGATTCTGGGTCGTCCCCGATCCCAATGATCGTGCATGGCCGGAACAATCTCATGTGCGACAGGGTACAAAGGTGATGGGTTGGGTCATCTTAAACCGCGTGCCCCTCTGGTATGAATTGTGGCGCCGCTTCAACTTATTTCCACCCGATTATCTAGAACGATCTCACACGGTGATCGATATCCTTCTGCCAAAAGCGGGGCGGGGCTCGAAATAATCATTCTGAGACGCGCAGGTCTCATGCGGATCGGCGCAAGTGGTACTGATATGAGGGAATGTTCAAGAAGGCAACATCGGTACTTGGCGGGCGAAATCATCAAGTGTGATGCGGCGATCGACATAGGAAGTGAGCTTAGGATCGTTCGAGACGAAAATCACCGTCCAGGGCTCATCTTTCGAGCAGATTCGCTGTAGGATACTGTCTCGCAGCGCAGGTTGCATGTCATGAATCATGCCGTCGAAGACCAGGAGTTGCGGACGACCCAGGATGGCGCGTGCGAGGAGAATGCGCAACACATGAGTTGGCGCAAGAATCTCTCCGAGAGCACTGATGTGGGAATTGATGCCTTGCGGAAGGGTTCTGACCTCTTCTTGAAGCTGAGTCAATCCCAGCGCCCAGCGGACATCGTCGTAGGAGACATAGGAACGTCTCCAGACGATATTGTCCGCAATGGTCCCGTCAATCAGTGACAGCTGCGAATCGATCATAAAGCCACGGCACCTGTTGATGACCCTCAGGTCGAGATGTCGGAGATCAACGTCGTTATAGAAAACAAGACCGTAGGTCGGCACTTCGAGGCCGGCCAAGACTTTGGCCAAGGACATTCGAGCCATCGTCGTCTTGGTGTAAATCGCAACTTTTTCGCCGGCAACGACATCCAGGTCAAGATTGTCGAACAGCGATAGACTGTCCTTGACCATGCCCAATCCTTGACAGGTGACTCGGATGCCATGGATTTTTGGATCCGGCAAGGTTACCGATGCTGTCGGAGGCAGATGGAGCTGGTCTTTCGGAAGCGCGAAGAACGCATTCAGTTCCTCCAAAGCCGTGAAGAAAAAATACACCTGTCCCATACTCTTGACTACGGCATCAAAGTTAACGAGCAGGCTCCCGACCACCACCTCCACCGCCACCAGCTGGCCGAGAGTTAACTGATCACTGGACAGGAGCCAGCCAGCTAGGGCCAGGGCGCCACTGTGAGCCAGGGCTTGTCCCCCTACCGAGGCGATAAATTGGCGTAAAAGGACGGCGAATCGCGCCCGTCGGCATTCCATATACTTCTTCGCAAGGTCATCGGTCTTCTCCATGAGCAATGCTCGGCTGTCGGTTGCTTTGATGTGCAGCAAGTTCCTCGAGATGTCCTGAATCCAGTGCAGAACATCATATTTGGCGTGAGACATTTCGATGGTGGTCCGCAGCCCTCCGCGAGAGAGCACGAAGAAGATGAAGCCGGACCCGAGCAGCAACATGATATCGAAAAGGGCGAAGTACGGATGATAGAACACCAAAATCGTCATGCCGATCATGCCGCCGACCAGCACATGGATCAGGTCCACGAGCAGGACCGACAATGCGCGCTGCATGAACGCCGTTTCCATAAAGTAGTTTGATACCCGAGGTCTGAACCCTTGTAATGACACCATGGGGAGTTTTTGGGCCATCGCGAAAGCAGTCCTGACAAAGAGTCGACGCTGGAGCACCTCGACGGCATAGTACTGGAGTGCTCGGAATGCTCCGACTACCGCCAGCACGACGACCATAATGATGGCCAGCGTGGCGATCATGACCGGTTGGATGGCAAAGGAAAACGTATTGACCAATTCCTGAACCGTCAAGGGAACGATCAGTGAGAAGAGCCCGATCACGAGTGCATAGGAGACGACGAGAACCAGAATTCTGCGCTCGAGTCGAAAGAACATTCCGAGGTGCTTGAGGACTTGAAAGAGGTTCGGATGGGTTGCTCCCGGTGATTTGGTCATATGACTATTGATCAAAGAGATTCACGCCGTCGAGACACAAGACTCTCCCGACTTCAGATGGAAGTCTGCTGTTCTTCACGCCGGCGAAAACGCAGCCGCGGTCGTCGTTAGATCATCTCTTAGCGGTAACTGATTCGCACGGCCTCGTGCGGGCTTTTCGCCCATGCTCCAATGGCCCACTGGTACAAGGCCAAGGCTTTGTGGTACTCAGCCTTTGCCCGAATAACCTGACCTTGTGAATCGATGGTGTTGCGTTCGCGAAGATTGACGAACAGCACGCTGCTTGTTCCAATGCTGAAACGATATCGCTCTCCTTCTTCGACGAGTTCAACGAGACGGAGAGCTTGCGACGCCTCTTCTATTCGCTCTCTTGCTCGCTGAATCGCAGACCGCGCATTGTCGATATCGACCACGACTTGGTTTTCCCGGTACAGTTGCGCCACCACCAGTCGCTCCGCCTGGCCTTGTGCCTGGAGCACCTCACCGCGACTGCGGCGTTGGAACAGGGGGATTCTCAGTTCGACACCGAAGCGGTATCCCAACCCGAGAACAAATTTCTCCGGGGAACGCGCCGGTGCTGCCTCCAAATTGAGGCTTGGAAGCAGATTGTTCTTCGCCAACACGAGGTCAATGTTGTTGATCCTCGCCTCCACCTCGAGCGCTTTCACTTCCGGCCGTTCCCTCATGGCTTCTACCTTGTGTGCCATGATCTCTTCAAAGGTCGGGACCGGTTTGTCCATCGAAAAATCAGGAACACGATCCAACGGCGGAGTCGTCGGAGAGCCTTTATCCCATAAGAACATCGAAAGCTTGAACGACTCCTGCTCGAGTAATCTCTTGGCGGCGATGGTCACTTCCCGTCGCCGATGTACTTCCTGACCGGCTTCCGTGACATCAATGGGAGCCACCACACCGGCTTTTGCACGCTCCTCCACCTGTTTATATCGATCTTCCGCAACGGTCAAGGCTCGCTTCTGAACGTCCAGTAATTTGGCCGCCGACACCCAGTCCCAGAATTGATGGGCCGCCGCCAAGAAAAGACCTTGTCTAGTTTGAGAGATTTTGATTTCTGCGAGAGGGTCGGCCAGCTCTGATCGCTGTAGTTCTGCGCGTTCAGGGTTGATCATCAGGCCTCTCAGCAAGGGTAAAAAGCCGCCCAGAATGACTTGTTGATTCCCGTCACCGAACGACAGGTCCGGTATTCTCGCGTCGCCGATCGCCTGACGAAATCCGGCGCTGCCTCTAAAACCCGATGGGTGCAGCGCTTCGACTAGCGTGTCGTTAAAACCGACGGTTTGAGTGCCCTTGCCGGGTTCGGTGCTCGAAATAAAACGTTCAAGCTCCGTGTCGTTCACAAGAGTCGGCTCAAACGCACCAAGTGCCTTCAACATCTGTCCCCTGGCGATCGTCTTTTCTGCTCCGGCCCCCCTGAGGAGCGGATGAGTCCGATCAATCCTTGAATGAAGTTCGTCAAGGCTGAGTGGGATAACCGGGAGCAATTTGACTGGATCCGCTTCCACAGCCTGGCCGGCGCAGGTGATACCTGGAAGCATAAGAAGCCAGCTGAAAATGGGCCATACGAGTCTCATAAATGTGCTCCTTTCTATTCAAGAAGTCAGCTTGCAGGACTGTTTGGCGAATGGAGCCGCCTAGCAATCGATGATAGATCTGATCCATTCCGACGAACATGTGCCCGATGGTCCCATAAGACGGTTGACGATCATCTCGGTATGCGGATTCCTGTGACTGGAGATTCCGTCGGTTCCTTCTTATGCCGAAAGCTTATTGAAGGCATCCAATGCGGCGACCTTGTAACATTCAGCCAGGGTGGGATAATTGAAGGCGGTCGACAAAAAGTAATCAAGACCGCCTCGCAGCCCCAATACAGCCTGGCCGATATGGATCAGCTCTGTCGCGCCGGTACCGACTGCGTGAACTCCCAAGAGACGGTGGTCTTCTCGATGAAACAGCATCTTGAGAAAACCGCTGTCATCGCCCATGATGTGGCCGCGCGCGATCTCCCGATAGCGGGCCACGCCGCTCTCGTATGGGACCTTCTTCGTCGTCAACACATGCTCAGGTTCTCCGACGGCCGATACTTCGGGGATCGCGTAGATCCCGATGGGGAAATGGGACGCCATGGGCTCCGCGTCTATGCCAAACGCGGCGCAAGCGGCAAGGCGGCCCTGCTCGGCAGAGGTGGTTGCGAGGCTGGGAAATCCAATGACATCTCCGGCGGCTAAAATATGCTGGACGCTCGTACGGTATTCACTGTCGACCCTCAACCGTCCGCGCTCATCCGCCTTGAGTCCTGCGGCGGACAGATTCAATCGATCAGTCGCACCCTGCCGCCCCGCACTAAATAGCGTCAGATCTGAGACCAGTCGCTTGCCTGATTCCAGAAAGATCACGACGCCTGGAGATGGCTTCGCGACGGCCTCAAGCCGCTCCACCGCTTCTCCTAGTCGAAAGGTGATGCCGGCATTCCGCATTTGGTGGAGTAATTCGTCGACCAGTTCTCCATCGAGAAACTCCAATGGACGCTCCCGCTTGTCGACAACGGTCACGTCTATACCGAGCGCTGCGAACATCGAGGCATATTCGATCCCAATGACGCCGGCCCCTATCACCGAGAATCGTCGCGGGAGACATGTGATCTGCAGCAGCTCATCACTCGTGACGACAAGCTTCGATTCCGTGAGCATGCCAGGCGGCGGTGCCGGCACCGTTCCGACGGCGATCAGGATGTTGGCTGCTTGCACTGTCGCAGCTTGGCCATCTCTAGTCACCGTCACCGTATGAGAATCCTGAAAGCTGGCTTCACCCATGAAAACGGTCACGTCGTTGCGCTGAAGTTGGTCCCGGATTATCTCGGCTTGTCTGTATTCGACTTCGGCGACTCGTGCCATGAGCGCCTGCGCGCTGGGGCGAGACCGGGCGACGGGGCGGCCAAACCCTTCTTCGAATCCGGTTCCATCCATCACTGCCAGAACCGCTTCACGGAACGTTTTACTAGGAATTGTTCCCGTGTCGACACAGACCCCTCCAATGAGGTGACCTCGCTCCACGATCGCCGTGCGCTTACCGAGTTTGGCAGCTTGGACAGCAGCGCGCTGTCCGGCCGGTCCGCTTCCGATGCACAGCAAATCGAAATCAAAAGTCGGCTGATCTTTCATACGACTTCACGGCTACCGAGAGTCCACTCGATGCATTGGCTTGAATGGCTTTATCGATATTAACGCCGGACTGTTCTATTGCCGGATAGATGCGCTGATATAACACACTGATTTGTCCGGAGACGCTATCGGTCGTCATCGCGGCTCTCAAGGCCCTGCAGTTACTATGGTTGATCACAAGAAGCGCTTTGATTCCAAGGACCGCTACGCCGAATTCGGGGCTGGACGCAATTTCAGGATTCACCACATTACCTGCCACCCACGTGACAAAGATATGACCCATCGTTTGATCAAACACCGGCTCCACGGGTATGCGAGAATCGGCACAGGCAAGGACTGCCGCAAACGGCTCATGTTTATTGACCGTACGCTCTTTCCTGATGATCAAATTGTGCGTGATCGATCTCGGTTGATTCGCGGCAAAGCGCTGGTTGCCTGCGAACAATTCATGCAGAGCTTCATCGGGACTCGGCATGGTTTGGGCATAAAACGTTCGGGCGGAGGCAAGCTGGATTCCCGTGGCTGCCACAAGGGCCGTTCCTGAAAGAACCGTTTGAAGGAGTCGTCTCCTGCCGACGTCTGGATTCGTCATCGTGTATGCCCCTCTACATGGAGTGGAATCTAGGCCTCGACAGATAGTTACTCACGAGAGTCAGTACCGTCACGTCACCTTGAATACGAACCCGCCCACTCATTTTCCTGGTTGAAGTTCGCATTTTCAGGTGTTGTCAGACCCTCAAACGGCCAACTGAACATGAACGCTGCACCGTCGGGCACATGGTTGTTCCGGTAAAAAGTAGGGTGGTGCGGCTCGCTGCCGGGAAGATGATGCGGATCCGGATGTACCAAGCTCATTCCATTCCAGGCCGGCTGCTTCCCGCGCCGCGACAAACCTTGCTCACTCGGGACCGGTCCGATAATTGTTTCAGCTTCAGCACGTACGGGTGATCGCCTCTCTGCCTCTAGTGGACCAAGGACGTGTTTGTCCGCCCGCGAGACATCCGGAGCCGTATACCCGGCGAGAAAAACGAAAATTAGAACAACAAGAACGTTGTTCATGACCATACTTCTTCTCCTGTCATGCGGTATGAAAGAGCCGTATCGTTCGCTCCCTGCTGCAGAGAGGTTCTCAAGAGCTCTGATGAACGGGAAGCTACGGTGGCTGACCCGATCTCCATACAGGTGAGCCGACGCAGCCGCCGTTCAGTCACGCGCTTCTCAGAGGATCTCTTGCTCCCGCTTGCAGCCAATCATCCTCGGCATGCCCATCCACGTCACCACGTTGGAGGTACAGCTCGTATGTGCGCAGGGCGATTCCGTCTAGATCGAACTGGTCATCGTCTTCTAGTACCACTCCGTTCCCTTCCGGCTTATCACTCTTCGGCTCGTCACTCTTCGGCTCGCCCCTTTCATGCGCCGCTCCCTTATTGATTTACTCGACCTCTTTCCGTGCGACGTGATTGCTTGAGATACATGGCGGAACGCCTTCCGTTCCGCCTGGACGACGTTGGTCAATTACCCAATCGTCCCGTATAGGGGTGCACATACTCCACAATGACCTTTCTATCTTCACCGACAACCGGCTTATTAACTCCAGCCGTTCTGAGCGGGATAAGGAGATAGGCGTTGCCTTTCGAATCGACTACCTCCAAGTGCGACACCTCTTCGTCCACATCCTCCACGTTCAGCTTCCCTGCCATGGCAGCCTTAGGCTTGAGTTCCATGCCGATTTTCCCAGGCTGGTCGGACGCGAACCCGGTCGGTCCTGTGGGCAAGAACGCCATAGTGATAATGGATAGAAGTCCAACTTTCGACATATCTGCTACGTTCATGGTCCTCTCCTTATGGTTTGATTGAACGACATGTGCGTCTAATGAACTGTATAAGATGTACTATACATCTACAAATAGATAATAAAGTCGTAATACATTTAAAAATGCAATGTATATCATAGCCGGACAGTTCTCTGGCTACTAACCACTATACGAGTCAAAGTTCGTTCATGAAACGGGCGCGAGTAGATCTGCAATCCCTCAGTGAGGCTTGTGTCATCGTTGATCTGGAAAGGCCGGACTAGGTCTACAGAACATGTGCGCTCCCTACCGCCTCGCAGAGATGGCAGCGATAGAGACGTTGCAAAAGTAGCGTCCTTCGACTATCTCACGGGCATCGTCGTGGACATGACCGTGGCGATGAGGATGTACAACGGTATGCCGATCGTGACGTTGTAAGAAAAGGTTAGGCCAAGCGAGGCGGCCAGTCCAAGGGTTGGACTCGCTTCCGGAATGGCGAGTCGTTGAATCGCAGGAACGGCAATATACGAGGCCGACCCGCAGAGAACGGCGAAAAGAGCGTAGGTGCCGATTTCAAACGGATGCCCAAGAAACAAACTGTACCCGTGCGCGGCCAGGATGCCGAATACGGCGAAGACATTGGGAGCCATCAATCCGAATAGAACGAATTTCCAGCCTGCGGTCCGCACGTCTTGGAGCCGCTTGCATGCCGTCATGCCCATCTCGATAAGGAAGAGGCATAGGACGGCCGGGAACAACTGAACAAACAATTGATCATTGGCGCCGGTTACTTTCGCACCCTGCAGGCCGGACACGAAGCCGATGACGATGCCGCCGAACAATAAGTAGAGGCCCGAGTTCAAGAAGACTTCGTGGAGCACTCCCTTGCTGAAGATACCGGGAGCTTTGACGTTGTCTTGCAATCTCGACGGCTCCACCGCCCGGGCAGAGCTAGGTCCTGTCGCTCGTGCGGATTTTTTGGTTTCGTCGAGCTCGTCAAGCTCGTCGATTTGGCCGTTCCCATCCAAGCGCCTCGCAGAAGGATCATATCCGGGCTCGCCCGGCATATTCCCTAACGCATCCATCAAACCGGTTGCCCGCATGCGGGCCACGAGCGCCAGGGCGACCAGACAGCCCGGGATTTCCATGACGGCGAGCAGGACCGGCATATAAGCTGCGAAGGCGATGTTGGAGGCAGTCAGGACGCCCAGACAGGTAACAAACGTTCCCGCCGAATCGGAACCGTAATAGCCGGCCACAGCCGCCGCGTCAATTTGACGGATATTCGTCCGGCGAAGCACGACATACGCCACGACACCGATCACAAGATTGGCCAGAAACCCCACAACCATGAATCCACTGGCGCGACCCAGATCCCCCGCCGAAAGGGACGCCAGCTCTTCGCCTCCATGCCAGCCAATCGAAATCAACAGATAAATGATCAGACCTTTATAAATGGCGTAAGGAAACTCAAAGGGCACTTTCAGGAGCGGTACCAGAAATCCCAGATAAAAAAACAGCAGCAATGGCTTGAAGAGATTGTGCAAGAAGTTATCAAAGAATTGCTCGAGCACGGATGCCTCCCAATGTGATGAGGCAACATTTTTTCATTAGTGAAGTGGAAACCCACCACAACGATGGGATTCGTGATCCTGTCCTAGAGCAAATCGTGTTCCAATCTGTGAGCAGGAATATCGGGGCAGATTTATTGGAAGTTATGACCGTACGGCTTCTATGAGGAGGAGCGATTGTGCAGAGATTCGCTTCGTGCGAAGATTGGAGTGCGTTGGCGCACGCCTCGCACGTTGTCATGTGCTGCAGCACCCGCAGTAATCACTGCGAATCAATGCACATCTGTTCGAGTTGTCCCGAAAACGAAGAATAGACGCAGACCTTATAAACAAAAAGCAATACAAAACGACTCAAAACTAGGCGAAGGGATCATCAGTCCATATGAATCAAGTTCTCGTTTCCGATCATTGGTCCGGCAAATATCCCGAAGCCGGGTGACGTTCTTATCCTGAGTTCAGAGGCAGATGAATTGGTGTTGGTGACGCCATGTGAGTCATTTGCCTCTTAGCGGTCACGGTTCAAATACAGGAGCATAGGCTCGCCTTGTGATCATACCCATGAAGACACCATCAGCCGTCCTATTCGGCCCAGTCGTCGAGGTCTATTTATCTCCTCCTAACGGGGGCATATTGGGCATGTTGATAGCGGTGCGTTCGAGGCCCATGATGACCGTCAGAGCCGAAGGAGCATGCTGGACGATCTCCTTTTGCACTTCGATGCGGCGCAGATCCACGAACTCCGTCGCTGATAGTCCCAGCGACTCCCGATAGGCCCGGTCTGCGATGCCGCGCTGCCGTTCTGCTTTTTCGCGCGCTTCTTCCGCCTTTTGGAATTCCGCCATCGTAATCTTCCGCTGTTCCTGCACGATGGTCTCAGTCGTCTGCTGCACCACCCCTTTCGGTGGCATAATGCTGCCGACCACGATGCGGTTCAGCCGGATCGGAATGTTTTGCTTGTCGACCAACTTGGTTTGTACTTCACGCGCAATGGCATCCTGCAGTTTGTTACGCGTAGTCGGATCAGTCGTCAACTGGAACAGCGGATACTTTTGTACTTCTTCCCGCACAAAGGTCCGGAAGGCTTCTTTCACGTTGTTCTGATACCAATTCGGGCCATACTTGGCGATGAGATCGGGAGACCGACCCTCGACGACGTTGGCAATGAGGAAAGCGTCAAATGACACCGGGGCGTTCTCAGCGGAGATAATGTCGAAATGCTCAGAGTACTGGATCGGCCTGACATCGACATGGATCGCTTTGGTTGTCGGCACAACCCAGACGCGCCCCGTCTTGCTAGGAACCGGATCAACTCCTCCATGACCAAAAATAAACGGCTGTTCGACCAGCACACCTTCATGCCCCGCTTCAATCGCCACACACGCGGTCCCCATCAGTAACAGTCCGACCGCGAATACGATTTCTGCTATGTTCCGAGCGGGTCGTTTCATGTGTTCCTCCTCAGGAAAGCGCTATCGCTCTAAGGGTTCCCGGCTCAATTCCTTTGACAAGTCCGACTCATTGAACCGATCATAGGACTCATCGAGGTCAAATTCGTCTTTGCTCTGCTACCTTTCATATGCGTGAATAGGTCATAGCCGCAGCCGAGCGCCTCAACGGTCAGGATGGGGCGCACCAGCATCTCTTTACCTTCCATGATAGCCGGGGGCAGAGCCACCGGCATGACCCGGTGAAGAAAAGCCACCACCATCCATATGGCTCAGGTCCTGGACCATCGGATCTGCTGACGACCGACGACCCCACCACGGGTCGACCGCACCAGAGTGGCCGTCGACGCTATCGGGAATATCGAATGATGGACCTAGAAAATCACTATAGGATTTCGTGTCCCTGTCACTGGAACGGTCCCGAGCTTCACGTTCACCCGTCAATTTTCCTCCCCAGGTTCCACTGAGCAGCTCGTCACTGCTGTAGCTGTAAATCCCTTTACCTCCGAGGTCCGGGCGCTGCTGCACTTTGAGGATGAATGATTTCGGTGCGTTCGCGTTCATTTCGGAGTCTTCGCACCGATAGCGTTCGACCATCTTGTGGATCAATGAGTTGGCCTCAATCCTACTGACATTGACTGTGTCAGGGGCGGTCCAGGGGTTGCCGGAGTATGGGAGTCTCCCTGCTGAAGCCACCGTCGGTGCGGACAACCAAAACACCATCAGCAGATAAGCACATGTTCTCACCATTGCACACCTCCTCTCTCATCAAGAGGTTCTGTTGCCGTCCAGTTTTCCGGCATCAGCGTACACCGAATATGCCGGTTCCTCGTCTCATCTCTACCCCTCGTGGGGGGGCAAGAATGAGACGGTTGCGGTTCGGAGATCGTACATCGCTCCGGCGATCGCAATAGCTCCTTTGTGTTCGAGTTCGCGCAGAATTGCGCTCTCCTTACGTATGACGCCGATTGTTCGCTCGACGTTTGCACGCGCGACTCGCTCCACGAACGCGACATCGCTTGACCGGCGAGGTCCGTCGTATGAGGTTTCAGCCACCGCGGGTTTAATGCGACCGAGGAGGCCCGTGAGCTGGCCCAGCTCGACGCCGTCGATCGCCCCGACGACCGCGCCGCACGACGAGTGACCGAGTACGAGCGCGACCTTCGCTCCGGCTACGTGGCAGGCGAACTCTAGGCTGCCGAGAATATCGGGATTCGCGACATTGCCGGCGACTCGAGCGTTGAAGACATCCCCGATGCCCAAATCCATAATAAGCTCGGCGGGAGCGCGGGAGTCTATGCAGCTCAAGATCACGGCGACCGGATACTGCCCGGCGGCTCGCTCCCGCTGTTCCCGCAGAAAATCGCGATTGACGCGCAGTCCCCTTCGGAACCGCTCATTGCCGTCCTTCATCATGTTGATGACGTTAATCGGAGTTAATCGGTCACGATCTTCTTTGGATGAGGCCAGTACGCGAGCCGTGCTGAAAAGGTCGAGGCCTGCGGCGCCCAAGACGGCGGTGGCGGCCAAGAACTGCCTTCTAGATGTCATGGTCGTCCCTTCCTTTCGATGATCGTACCCGTGGTGCTCCATGCCCAAGAGTCCATGATCGATCGTGAGTTCACCGTACCTGATTCAGCAGTATTTCCCGCTCTGCTTGCAACCAATCATCCTCTGCGTGGCCGTCCATTCCGCCACGTTGGAGATACAGTTCGTATGCACGCAGGGCGATCCGTTTTTGAATCGACAGGACCTCATTGTCTGGTGTCGATCCGTTGACTTTTGTCTTGCGATCCTTACCGTTTTCGCGCTTCATGGCTCTTCTTTCCCTCATGAAAGGTGATGTCTTGACATATTGCCGTGCCCGCTCCACTGCCTGAGATGCGAGGAGGGACGTTTATGTCCCTCCTCGTTGACCTTGCTTAATTACCGAGTCGCCCAGAATAGGGGTGCACATACTCCACGATGATCTTTCCGTCTTCCGCCACGACCGGTTTGTTTCCTCCGGTCGTTTTGAGCGGAATCAGGAGGTACGCGTTGCCTTTCGAATCCACGACTTCCAAATGCGAGACCTCCTCATCCAAATCCTTTACGTTCACCTTCTCTTGCATAATGGTTTTGGGCTTGAGTTCCACGCCGCCGCTTTTAGCGGAAGCGTCGGCGGCAAATCCGTTCGGGACCGCAAGCAGTACCGCCGCAGCGATAACGGATAGAACTCCTGCTTTCGATAGACCTACACTATTCATGGTGTCCTCCTTATGGTTTCGAATGAACGATGTACGCACTTGAGAAGTCTCTATAAGAGTCATCTATACCATTACAAATAGATAATTATGGTCTTCATCCATCCAAAAACTAAATGTGACATGATTCTGGCCACATTCTGAGAACAGAGATTATGGTTACCTTTTCGTCTAATAACATTGAGGGGAAGACTCTAGAGCCGTCTTCTCAATAGTTGGTATGATTGCAGAAGAACGGAGGCTGCTATGGGCGGCAGTCCCCATGATCGGAATACAAAACCGCCAAGTGTCACGTGGACGATCGCCGGTATTCTTGGTCTACTCATCATCGCTGTGCTCTCGATCGTCCCTCTTACCCTCTCCATCAGCCAGAGTCGTGAGTCTGATGCTGTCATGATCGACACAGCAGGGCGACAACGGATGCTACTGGAGCGTCATATGGAAGAGGTGATCTTGTTTGCCCAAGGAGTCGACACTCAGTATGCTCGCACGCGTACAGCGTTACGTGAACGCCTGACGTCGCTCATTCACGGCGGCCCCATCTCCCCCTACTTTGACTTGGACACAGAGGTTTCCGTTCCGCACGCGCCAACCGATGACATTCGGGCTCGATTCATCGAGCAGGAGCGCCTGCTGGAGTCTTTCGTGGTCGAATCAGATCGTTTTCTGCGGACACCGATGAGCCCCGCCCAGCAGAAGCACGCGCGTGATGCGCTGCTCGTTCACAATGCTAAGCTGGTCGAGACTGCCAATGACGCGGTTATCCTCTTGACCCAGCATTCATCAAAACGCCTCGAGCAACTCATTTGGCGGGAAGTTGTGGCTGCTCTGCTCGTCATTGCGATTGCTTCGATCCTCACCTGGCGTTTTCTGCAGACCGAGAAGGCCTTGCTGGCAAGTCAAAAGGCTACCTTGGACGCCTTGCGTCAGAGCGATGCCCTCAAGTCAGCCTTGATCTCCTCCGTCTCGCACGATCTGCGGACGCCTTTGACGGCCATTAAGACAATGCTGTACAGCCTCCAGGATGACGCTGCGGTTCATACTGAAGGAGTTCGCAAGGAATTAATTCGGAGTATTGACCGAGAGATTGATTACTTGGATCGGCTGATCGGCAATCTTCTCGACATGTCCCGCATCGAAGCAGGGGTGCTCACCCCGAAGAAAGAGTGGCACATCATGGATGAACTGGTAGAAGGAGCCATTCGTCGAGTGAAGAGAATCAGCACACAACACCCGTTGGAGGTCCAGCTCGCGCAGAACCTTCCCCCTCTCTTCATCGATGGACTACAAATCCAACAAGTCCTCGTGAACCTGCTCGACAATGCCATCAAATTTTCATTTCCCGGTTCTCCGATAAGACTCACCGCTTCTTTGACGGGAGACAGTCTGAAAGTCGGCGTCTCGAACGCTGGGGAAGGTCTGCATTCTGATGAAGTGGTTCGAATATTTGAGCGATTCTACCGAGTGCGTTCAGGGCGTTCGGCAGCGACTCCCGGCCTTGGCCTTGGATTGGCGATCTGCAAGAGCATCATTGAAACGCATGGCGGCTCGATCGTCGCTCATTCTGTTCCGGGAGAAGCGACGACGATCTCATTTCGATTGCCGTTGATCAAGACCATGCCGATCTCGGCACAGGCGGTGGCGCATGCGTAACACGTGGAGGAAGCGATGAAGGCTCAAGGAGCGAGAATCCTGGTCGTTGATGACGAGCCGCAGATCCGTCGATCACTCCAGATAAGCCTGGAAAGCAAAGGCTATGCGGTGGAGACCGTAGACTCGGGCCCGCTTGCGATCAGCTCTTTTTATAACCGTCATCCCGATCTCATGATCGTTGATGTGCTGATGCCGGGGATGAACGGCGTCGACGTGGTTCGTCGGATCCGTGAATCCTCCCCGGTGCCGATCATCGTGTTGTCGGTGCTCGGCGAAGAACGGCATAAAGTCGACGCACTCGAAGGGGGAGCGGACGACTACATCACCAAGCCCTTCGGAATGGAGGAGTTGTTGGCCCGTATACATTCATTGTTGCGGCGTGCGGCAGGTGCGCACAGCGCGCAGCCTGTTTTTGTGGCCGGGAATCTTTCGGTGAACTTCGATCGCCGTGAAGTTTCGCTCGACGGCCTCTCGGTCAAACTCACGCCCACGGAGTACGACCTCTTGAAGTACATGATTGAGCACGAGGGCAAGGTCCTCACGCATCGGATGCTGCTACAAGAAGTGTGGGGGCCTGCCTACGCGGAACAATCGCAGTATCTCCGAGTGTTCGTCGGTCAACTCAGAAAGAAACTCGAGAAAGATCCAACCCGTCCGCAGTTCATTCGAACAGATCCCGGTGTCGGCTACCGTTTTTGCACCGACTTGGATTCTTAATTCTGGAGCCAGGTGCCCTTGCGATTTATCCGTCCAACGTTCTCTATCTGCCTGATCCGAACGATTCAATCGATTAATCTTTACGCCTTCCTGATGTGAACGAGCTTACCCAGGTATCGAATCCTTATCCAGGCTAAGGGTAACCTGTCTTCAGGCAACTCAGGGTTATACAGAAGCCTCATGAAAGAGCAACTACAGAACAAACCGCCTCCATGACAGAGAGCCAACCATGAAAAGTTGAGAAAGAGGCAAGCATGGGCAACGGGGTCTCTCGGTCGCGGGGCGAAGATGAAGCGGTCATGTTTCCTCCTTCTCACTGCCCGCGCTGTCGCGGATTGATGTACTCGGTAAGCTATGGAGATTGGGGAGATACACGGAACACACAACCGATTCGGGCGTGGAACTGTCTTCACTGTGGAGAGATGGTTGATCCGGTCATCTTGGCGAATCGACGTCAAGGGCAACCTCCAGCGAGGAAACCAAATCGAGCGAGATTGCCGACAGGTATGTAAGAAAGAGCTGGAGCAATTCATATGTCTTCCTTCAGAAAGCCTCAAGGAGACAGCCATGACCAAATGGACACTGACCATAGGCATCGCATGTAGCGGCATCATAGTCGGCATGTCCCTCGCAACGGCGAATCCTGCCTTGCTCCCCAAGCATCCAGGTCATCCGATGGCACCCATGAAGGATCCCGTCACGGAACAGTCGCTGACGCATGACACGGGCCAACAGGCGAATCAAAAGGATATGGCATTGGAGGAGGCTGCTCGATACCACGATCGAGAATCAGCGCAGAAATTGGAAGCCGATCCAATAATTGAGTCATTAGGAGCAGGACGTCTTCCGAAGGTTCACGGATACCCAGAGTATAAGATTGAATCGCCCGTCACTGAGGCGATTGACCCCAGCAAGTCTTCCTCAGCTGGTATCGGGAATCATTAAGGCTGTCAACATGTCCTCCAAGGACGGACATGTGCGGGAAGGACTGAGAGATGGCACAACAATCTGTCTTGCCGAATATCTGTTCAAAGCCCGACGGACACGGAACGAGTCATTCTTGAGAAACTCCAAGAGGAACGGAGCTTCACAGTGGAAGAGCTGTGTGATGAATTACCCGAACTCAGTTGGTCTCAGGTGTTTCTGGCAATCGACGTGCTCAGTCGCCGCGGAGACATTCATCTGCGCCGCGAGGCGTTCATCTACACGGCAAGAACGGCAACCCTTCCCTTCACTGGAACGGAGGGCCGTACATGGAGCGACGCATCATGATCATCGACGATGATCGATCGATCTGTAACGTCCTGAGCGAGCTGGTTCGTGTCCTCGGTCATGAAGCCCTCGCCTTCACGGATGGCTGTTCGGCACTCGCCACCATGGCACTGGAAGCGGGACGCTCGCGACTCGATCTCGTCTTACTGGACCTGAACATGCCTGGGATGAATGGCATGGCAGTGCTCCGAGAAATGAGAACACGGCACCCGGGCATTCCCGTCATCATGATGTCCGAGACCTCGGATCAGGAAAGTTTTTCGGAGTCGATGGCACAAGGTGTTAAAGGGTGGATACGAAAGCCGATCGACGTGGAGATGCTCAAGGATAAGCTGGCAAGGACATTTCCATTAGATCCTTCTTGAAACGATCCTACCGGCCAAGGAGGGCCTGTGGGTCACGATGTCCACCACACGATCACCGTCCAAGGAATCGTACAGGGAGTGGGATTCCGCCCCTATGTCTATGGGCTGGCGTCTCGATTAGGACTCAAGGGTATTGTTCGGAATGACTCCAAGGGAGCGGTGATCGACGTTGAAGGAGATCCTCTCATCCTGGACCAATTTGTCAATCAACTCGTCAAAGAAGCGCCGCCGCTCTCCAGCATCGAACAGATCGAAGTCGGATCTGCCCCCATTGCGGGATATCGTGGATTCTCCATTGAACGTAGCGTGGTCCATGAGGAAGCAGCCGTATTTATCGCCCCGGATACGGCAATGTGCCAGGATTGCCTTAGTGAACTCACGAATCCGAGAGACCGCCGCTACGGCTATCCGTTTCTGAACTGCACAAATTGCGGGCCGCGCTTCACGATCGTCACCGATGTGCCATACGACCGGGAACGGATCACGATGGCCGGATTCACGATGTGTCCCGCCTGCAAGTCAGAATACGACAATCCTCTGGATCGCCGATTCCACGCCCAACCGACGGCCTGCCCCGTCTGTGGTCCTCAGCTCCAGGTGACCGATTCATCTGGAACCGTTGTCCCCATCAATGATCCAGTAGCCTTTACCGCGATCTGCCTGAAAGCCGGTCTGATTTTCGCCATCAAGGGACTTGGTGGCTACCACCTCGCCTGTGATGCGCAGCGCAACGACATCGTGATGGAGTTGCGGAAACGGAAACATCGCGAAGCCAAGCCTCTGGCCGTGATGGTGCCATCACTTGAGGCAGCCAACCGACTGTGCTGGATCAGTGCACATGAAGCACAAGTGCTGACGTCTACGGCCCGTCCGATCGTCCTACTGCAGAAACGAGACGACTGCTACGGAACTGAAGCTGTGGCTCCAGGCCATAGATACCTCGGTGTGATGCTTCCCTACACGCCGCTACACCATCTGCTCATGCAAGCCTTGCGTAGTCCGTTGGTGATGACGAGCGGAAATCTTACCGACGAGCCGATTGCCTACAAGGATCAGGAGGCCATCGAGCATCTGTCCAGCATCGCCGATTATTTCCTGGTTCACAATCGTCCCATTCACATGCGCTGTGACGATTCCGTCATTCGAGTCGTCAAAGGAACAGAGCAGTTCGTGCGCCGTTCGCGAGGCTATGCCCCACTCCCCATTTCCCTGAAACAACCCGTCCCGGTTCCGCTGCTCGCTTGCGGCGGCCAGATGAAGAATGCCTTCTCACTGGCAAGAGGTCGCTACGCCTTCCTCAGTCACCACATCGGCGACCTCGACGACTACCGGACCTATAAGTCGTTCCAAGCCGGCGTGGAGCATTTAAAAAATCTCTTCAGCGTCGATCCCGAGGCCGTCGCTCATGATCTCCATCCCGGCTATCTGTCGACACAGTATGCCCGCTCGTTGAGAGGGCTGCCGCAGATCCCGGTACAGCATCACCATGCGCATATCGCCGCCTGCATGGCGGAAAACAGTCACGACGGTCCGGTTATTGGCGTGGCGTTCGATGGAACCGGCTATGGGACGGACGGGCACATCTGGGGCGGGGAGTTCTTGCTCACGGAGTATCACCGCTTCGACCGATTGGCCTATCTGGGCGAACTACCGCTCCCTGGCGGAGAACAGGCCATCCACCAGCCATGGCGCATGGCTGCCGCATGTCTCTATCACGCCTACGGGGATGCGATGGCCCGGCTCGACCTCCCGTTCCTTCATCGCATGAAGGACCGGGTATCGCCGGTGGTCAAGTGGATGATCGCCAAACAGATCAATACGCCGCTCACCTCCAGCGCCGGCCGCTTGTTCGACGGTATCGCATCCTTAGTGGGAGTGCGAGACGAGGTCCAGTATGACGCGCAAGCGGCGATCGAATTGGAGCTGCTGGCAGAGGAGAGAACCGAGAAGGATCTCTATCCCATCTGCTTCCACGATCAAGGGAACGGGTTTATCGCCGGGACGCGTGGGATCATCAGGGGCGTGGTGGACGACCTCGTGATCCACACGCCTGCTCCTGTGATCGCCAGCCGCTTCCATAGCACGATGGCGGCGCTCATCCACCAGACCTGCCGCCGTATCCGCCGGACGACAGGGCTCCGTGACGTCGCGCTGAGCGGAGGCTGTTTCCAGAACGTGCGCCTGCTCACCGAGACCGTCGAACGGCTTTCGGCCGACGGATTCAAGGTTCTGACACATCATAAGGTTCCGCCGAACGACGGAGGGCTCGCGCTCGGACAAGTGGCGGTAGCCGCCGCAGTGTTGGAAAAGGGGAGGAGAAAGGAATGGCTGCCATGTGCCTAGCGGTTCCAGGAAAAATCGTCGATATCTACGAAGAAGACGGATTACTGATGGGCAAACTCGACTTCGGCGGGACGATCCGAAAGGCCTGTCTGCAATACGTCCCTACCGCTACCGTCGGCCAATACGCTTTGATCCACGTCGGGTTCGCGCTGGCGACGATCGATGAGGATGAGGCCTCGAAAACCTTGGCGCTACTCGAATCCTTGGGTGAAATGGACGGGGCGTTCAGCGGGTCCGAGCCGGTCACCGCATTTGATCAGCGAGGGACATCATGAAATATGTCGATGAGTTTCGGGACAAGCAGGTTGCCGAGAAGATCGTGCGGGAGATCACCAGGCTGGCGACGAAAGACTGGACCATCATGGAAGTCTGCGGGGGACAGACCCACTCGATCGTCAAGCACGGCATCGATTACCTTCTGCCGAAGTCGATCGAACTCGTGCATGGGCCCGGCTGCCCGGTCTGTGTCACCTCGCTGGAGATGATCGATAAGGCTCATGCGATCGCGGCCCGTCCCGACGTCATCTTCTGCACCTTTGGCGACATGTTGCGGGTGCCGGGCTCACGTGTGGATCTCTTCCGTATCAAATCCCATGGAGCCGATGTACGCACCGTCTATTCACCGCTCGATTGTCTGCCGATCGCGCAGAACCATCCCGATAAGCAGATCGTGTTTTTCGCGATCGGGTTCGAAACGACGGCACCGGCCAATGCGATGGCAGTCTGGCATGCCAACCGCCTAGGTTTGGAGAATTTGTCGGTCCTGGTGTCCCATGTGCTCGTGCCTCCGGCCATGACCGCCATTCTGGAATCCCCGGAAAATCGCGTGCAGGCCTTCCTCGGTCCAGGCCATGTCTGCACCGTGATGGGCTACCACGAATACGAAGCCATCAGCCGACACTATAAGGTTCCCATCGTCATCACAGGATTCGAGCCGATGGACATCTTAGAGGGCGTATTGATGGCCGTTCGGCAATTGGAAAGCGGACGGGCAGAGGTTGAAAACCAATATGCCCGCGTAGTCTCCCAGCTTGGCAACACATTCATGCAGGAACTGGTCGAGGCCGTGTTCGAGATCTGTGATCAGAAATGGCGCGGCGTCGGCGCGATCCCGCACAGCGGCTATCGACTCACGAACGGCTTCGCGTCGTTCGATGCGACGCAGCGGTTCCACGTGGAGCAGATCGACACGCAGGAACCGTCCGTCTGCATCAGTGGAGAAATTCTCAAGGGATGGAAGAAGCCAGGGGACTGTGAGGCCTTCGGCAAGGCCTGTACACCGCACACTCCGCTCGGGGCGACGATGGTCTCGGCCGAAGGGGCCTGCGCGGCCTATTACAACTATGGCCGGCACTTGGTAACGGTCGGTGCCGGAACCACCGAGACGAACTGAAGAAGAGCCGGTCGCACGGAGGACTCGCCGAAGGGAGAACATCATGGACAAGCACAACGATATCGCGAGCCTCTTGGGAAGTTGCCCTCGTCCGTTACTCGAATCCGATGAGATTTTGCTCGGCCACGGCAGTGGGGGGAAGCTGACCGCTGACTTGCTCGACAAACTCTTCATACCTGCCTTCCACAATCCCTACTTGGACAAACTCAACGATCAGGCTGTCCTGGATATCAACGGCGTGCGTCTCGCATTTACCACTGATTCATTCGTGGTGACGCCGATGTTTTTCCCGGGCGGCGATATCGGCAGGCTCGCCGTCAACGGGACGGTCAACGATTTGGCCATGAGCGGGGCGCGACCGTTGTTCCTCAGCGCCGGCTTCATCTTAGAAGAGGGCTGTCTCATTACCGATCTCGAACGCATCGTGACCTCCGTACGTAAAGCCTGCGAGGGGGCCGGTGTGCTCTTGGTGACCGGCGACACCAAAGTGGTCAATCGTGGAAGCGGTGACAAGGTCTTCATCAACACGTCTGGAATCGGTGTGGTTGAGCGGGACATCACCATCTCCGCTGATCGAGCACAAGTTGGAGACCGAATTCTCCTGAGCGGCACGATCGCCGACCACGGCATGGCGGTCATGTCCACCAGAGAGGGATTGGAATTGGAGAGTACGATCGTAAGCGATACGGCGCCGCTCCATGAACTGGTGGCTTCGATGCTGGGCGTGAGCCGTGAGGTTCATTGTCTGCGCGATCCGACCAGAGGCGGCGTGGCCGGAACCCTTAACGAGCTGGCGAAACAATCCAAGGTCGGCATGGTCATCGACGAAACGGCCATCCCGATCAAGGAAGCGGTGAAAGGGCTCTGTGAGATATTGGGCATCGATCCTCTCTATGTGGCGAACGAAGGGAAACTGATCGCGATCGTTCAGCGGGACGTAGCGGACGCCGTCCTCGCTCGTATGAAAAGTCTGGCAAGCGGCCGGGATGCGTGCATCCTCGGCGAGGTCGTCGCAGACCATCCAGGCATGGTGGTGATGAAGACGAAGATCGGCGGCACACGCATCGTGGATCTCATGATGGGTGAACAATTGCCTCGGATCTGCTGAGGCTGGCGAATACCGGGACAGGACATCCACGTCGGAGCAAAGGAGGTACGACTATGGCGGAAGCAACGATCCCCTACGGGCGGAAGACACAAAAGGCTCCCGCCGTGAAAGAGGTACACATCGTGTGGATGACGGCAGGTCTCGGTTGTGACGGAGACTCCGTCGCAATCACCGGGGCAACCCAGCCGAGCATCGAAGATGTTCTACTCGGAGCCATTCCTGGCCTCCCTAAAGTCCATCTGCATAACCCTGTCCTGGCCTACGAAAACGGAGACGACTTCATGAAGTACTGGTACCTCGCCGAAGCGGGACAGTTGGATCCCTTTGTGCTGGTGGTGGAAGGATCGATTCCCAACGAGAAGATCAAGGCGGAAGGCTATTGGGCGGCGCTCGGCACCAACAAGAAGACCGGCCAGCCCATTACGACCTGCGAATGGATCGATCGGCTCTCGCCCAGGGCGCTCGCGGTCGTAGCGATCGGCACCTGCGCGACCTACGGCGGGATCCATGCGATGGCCGGCAATCCGACCGGCTGCATGGGCCTGGCCGATTACCTCGGATGGAAGTGGAAATCCAACGCAGGCATTCCGATCGTCTGCGTGCCTGGCTGTCCGGTCCAGCCCGATAATTTCATGGAAACCCTGCTGTACCTCCTATATCAGGCGGCGGGGTTGGCTCCGATGATTCCACTCGACGAGGCGTTGAGACCGACCTGGTTGTTCGGCAAGACGACACACGTCGGCTGCGATCGCGGCAGCTACTTCGAACAGGGTGATTTTGCCAAGGAGTATGGCTCGCCCAAATGTCTGGTCCAACTCGGCTGCAAAGGCCCGGTCGTGCAGTGCAACGTGCCGAAGCGCGGCTGGATGGCCGGCATCGGCGGCTGTCCGAATGTCGGCGGGATCTGCATCGGCTGCACCATGCCGGGATTCCCGGACAAGTTTATGCCTTTCATGGACCCCCAACCCGGGGTGAGATTCTACACCTCCATGATGGGGCTGCTCTACGGGAAGGCGATCCGTGCGCTCAGACGTGTGGCGATCAATCATAACGACCAAGAGCCGAAGTGGCGCCATCCGCGGCCTGAGCTCACGACCGGCTATCAACCAACATTCGGGCCCAGGTAATCAGGCAATAAGGAGGAATGCTCATGAGTACGCTGACCAAGCCAGTCGAAACGACGCCGGCCGGCCGGAAAAATCTCGTCGAGATGTCCTGGGATCCGATTACCCGCATCGTCGGAAGTCTGGGGATCTACACCAAGATCGACTTCGACAACCGGCAGGTGGTGGAATGTCACAGCACCTCGTCGATCTTTCGCGGCTACAGCATCTTCATGAAGGGCAAAGACCCGCGCGACGCTCATTTCATCACGAGTCGCATCTGCGGGATTTGCGGGGACAACCACGCCACCTGCGCCGTCTATGCACAGAACATGGCGTTCGGCGTGAAACCGCCGCCGCTCGCCGAATGGATCATCAACCTGGGCGAAGCCGCCGAATACATGTTCGACCACTGTCTCTATCAAGACAACCTGGTCGGCGTGGACTTCTGCGAACAGATGGTCAAGGAGACGAATCCGGGCGTGCTCGCCAAGGCCGAGACGACGTTGGCGCCCCGCTCCTCCATCCACGGCTACCGCACGATTGCCGACATCATGCGGGCGCTGAATCCCTTCACCGGCGCCTTCTACAAGGAAGCGCTGCATACCAGCCGGTACACCCGCGAAATGTTCTGCCTCATGGAAGGCCGGCACGTCCATCCCTCGACGCTCTATCCGGGCGGAGTCGGGACCGTGCCGACTGTCCAGCTGTTTACGGACTATCTGGTCCGATTGATGAAGTATGTGGAGTTTATGAAGAAGGTGGTGCCGATGCACGACGATCTTTTCGATTTCTTCTATGAGGCGCTGCCGGGCTACGAAGAGGTCGGCAAGCGACGGATTCTGCTCGGCTGCTGGGGCTCGTACCAAGACCCAAACGTCTGCGACTATAACTATAAGACCATGGACCGGTGGGGCGAGGCCATGTATGTCACACCCGGTGTCGTCGTCGACGGCCAATTGCTCACGACCAATCTCGTGGACATCAACTTGGGCATCCGCATTCTGCTCGGCAGCTCCTTTTACGACAACTGGGATGATGCCGAAACCTTCGTCAAGACCGATCCGCTCGGTAATCCGGTCGACAAACGCCATCCATGGAATCAGACCACATTGCCGAAACCGCAGAAACGGGATTTCAACGGCAAATACACCTGGGTCATGTCGCCGCGCTGGTATGACAAGCGGACGGGCGATCACCTGGCGCTGGACACGGGCGGCGGTGCAATTGCGCGGCTCTGGTCGACCGCCTTGGCGGGCCTCGTCGACATCGGTTACGTCAAATCGACCGGGCACAGCGTGAAGATCTACTTGCCGAAGACCGTCTCGATGCCGGAGACGGAATTGGAATGGAAGATCCCGCGCTGGAGCAACGCCATTGAACGTGACCGTGCGCGGACCTACTTCCAAGCCTACTCAGCTGCGGCGGCCCTCTACTTCGTCGACCAGGCACTGAAAGAATTGCACGCCGGCCATACGGCGGTCTGGTCCGACTTCAAAGTACCGGATGAAGCGATCGGCTGCGGGTTCCACGAGGCGGTGCGTGGTGTGCTCTCGCACCATGTCGCGATCCGTAACGGCAAGATCGCCAATTATCATCCCTATCCACCGACGCCTTGGAATGCGAATCCTCGGGACATCTACGGGACACCGGGTCCCTACGAGGACGCGGTGCAGAACACACCGATCTTCGAGGAGAACGGGCCGAGCAAGTTCAAAGGCATCGACATCATGCGAACGGTGCGGAGTTTCGATCCCTGTCTGCCCTGCGGCGTGCACATGTACGTCGGCGAGGGAAAAGTGTTGCAAGTGAAACATTCACCCATGTTCGGACTCACTATGTAACGCGGCGTGGGGCACAACATGCAGAACCCCAACGACCGACAGTTTCAGGACAACCTGGCGCGGATCGAGCAGCTGATCATCGACAGTGAACAGGCTGCCGATCCGCTGGTCCGTGAGAAGACGAAGGACCTCTTACAGACGCTCCTGGATCTCCATTCGGCCGGACTGGCTCGCCTGATCGAGATCGTCTCGCAAGGGGGCGAGCCCGGCCAGGCCATGGCCCATGCGTTCGTCCAGGACGAACTCGTGAAACCGCTCTTGCTCTTGTATGGGTTGCATCCCTTGCCGGTGGAGGAGCGGGTCAAGCAGGCGCTGGACAAGATCACACCATCATTAGGTGTGCACGGAGTGACGGCGGAGATTCTTTCGATCGAAACAGACCGAGTCATTCTGAGCGTCCATCACAATGGGAATGGCAAAAGCCATGGTGGGTTCGCAACGACCGTGAAGCAGGCGATAGAAGAAGCCTTTTGTGAAGCGGCGCCCGAGCTCGCCGATGTGCAGATCCTGGGACTTGAAGAGGATAGGGACGTTGCAGGGTCCTCATTCATTCCGTTGGATCAGGTCAAGAGTGCGACACGAGATCTGCCGGTGAGTGGCTAAATCATGCGCGAAGGTGCTCAAACTGTTTCCTCTGCGGAACCGACGGGATCCTTTCGGTTTCTTCAGCGTTTCATCGGCCGACCGAATGGCGATGAGCCGTGCGAACTCTGCGGCACCGGTCTGTTCGCCGGACATGACCACGTGCTTGAATTGCCGAATCGCCGACTCCATTGTGTCTGCCGACCCTGCGCTATTCTGTCGCCGATTGCTCGTGGGGACACCTATCGTTGCATTCCCAGGACGATTCGTTTCCTGCCGGACCTGCGGATGTCTGAGTGGCAGTGGGACCGATTCAAGATTCCCGTCAACCTTGCCTTCTTCTACGCCAACAGCACGATCGGAAAAATCACGGCCGGCTATCCAAGCCCCGCCGGCCCGATCGAAACGGTCATCGACCAGGACGCCTGGCAATCGCTGGTCGCCGACAATCCCATACTCACTAACGTGATGCCGGATGTGGAAGCGCTGCTCGTCAACCGGATCGAAAATCGGAGCGAATACTTCACAGTGCCGATGGACCACTGCTTTCGCTTGATCGGGTTGATGCGGACCAGTTGGCACGGATTGTCGGGCGGGTCTGAGGCGAAACGGGAACTCGATGCCTTCTTTGAATGGGTGAAGGAACAGGCCCATGCCGGAACTTCGTTTTGAAATCGATCACGCGGAGCCGTTGCGTTACGCGCTGGCTCCGATGCTCGCACTGACGCTGAAGCTGTCGAACCAGCCAGCTTCGGAGCAGATCCAATCCATCATGCTGCAGTATCAAGTCTGGATCGAACCAGGGGGGCGGCAGTACGACCATGAGGCACAAGCACTCCTGCTCGACTTGTTCGGAGAACCGGAGCGGTGGAGTCGGACGGTCCGTAGCCTCCTGTGGGTGAGAGGAACCGTCCTCATCCCGCCGTTTGCCGGTCACGGATCCGTCTACCTCGACGTACCCTGTACCTATGACATGAACGTGGCGGTCGCGAAGTACTTTCACGCCGTAAAGGAGGGCACCGTCCCACTGCGTGTGATGTTCAGCGGCTCGGTCTTCTATGAGCCTGAAGAAGGAGAAGAGGGCTCGATTCAGGTCAGCCAGATCCCCCTGGAGACGGAAGTCACCTATGGTCTGTCCGTGCGAACGTGGAAAGAGATGATGGATCTCTACTATCCGAACACCTATTGGCTGTGTCTGGAGAAAGACCTGTTTGCTCAGCTGTATCGGTACAAGGTGCAGCATGGGCTGGCGACATGGGAGCGGGTGTTCGAGCGGTTGCTGCCGACAGAGGCGAGGGAGGGAGTCGGATGAACATGGATGCGGTGCGGAAGATCGCCGATGCGGTGCTCTATGAAGGGTACTTGCTCTATCCCTATCGGGCGTCGGCCCTGAAGAACCGTAAACGGTGGAACTTTGGCGTCTTGGTGCCGGACAGTTACCATCGGATCTATCCTGAGTCAGACCCTTCTACGATGCGGACGGAATGTTTGCTTGAAGGAACACCGGAAACGAGGATTGAACTCAAGGGACGGTTCCTCCGCGTCGTGAGGAGAAGAGTCGGACAGTTACTCGAACCGCTCGGCAGCCAGCGATCCGGTCCAGCATTCCACTTCGTCCACTCGCTGCAGGTGGGAACAGACTTCCATCAGTCGTTCGATGAGACGGTAGAGCGGGAGATGGACATAGCCCCCCATACGTTCAACGAGCTGTTCTTCGATGCCCAAACCTACGCCTTTCCATTTTCTCGAACGTGTGGGTGGCAACCACTGCGCGGTTCGGGCGGGCAAGTGGCGGGGCTTCTGGCGAGGGAACAGGAAGCGATCACCGCGCTTCTCGATCTGGCAGTCACACAGTTGGCAGAGGGCCTCTTCCGACTCCATGTCACTCTTCGCAATGGCACGTCCGTCCGGCAGCCCTGGGAGAAATCCCGCGAAGAGATCTTGCCGTTTTCTATGATCGCGACCCATCTGATTCTCTCGGTCGAAGGGGGAGCGTTCCTGTCGCTCACTGATCCGCCGGACTATGCCCGCGCCGAGGCTCGAGGATGTCGGAACCTCGGAGTCTGGCCGGTCCTTGCGGGAGCGGAAGGAGACCGGTCCTTGATGCTGGCGGCACCGATCATCCTCTACGACTACCCGCAGGTCGCCCCGGAGAGTCCGGGCGACTTCTTTGACGGAACCGAGATCGACGAGATGCTGACGCTCAGAGTGCAGACATTGACGGACCAGGAGAAACAAGAGGTCCGGCTGACCGATGCGCCGGCTGAATCGATACTGACACGTTCGGACGGCCTTCCGGCGGAGCATCTGTGGAAACTGCACGGAGCGCTGAAGAGTCTTCACACGACGGAGCATACCGGATGAACGGGTGGGAAATTCGTGAGCCGGAGCAACGATTGGAAGCCGTACGTATCGGAGCCTGCCTTGTGCGTGCTGGTGATCGGATTCGCCTCCGACCGAGGTTTCGCGCGGACATCATGGATCTCGTCCTGGCCGGCAAGATCGCGACCGTCGCATCCATCGAACAAGACTTTGAGGGCCACGCCTATCTTGCGGTCATCGTCGATGATGATCCAGGAAGGGATCTCGGCGAGCTACGACACATCGGTCATCGGTTTTTCTTCTCTCCCGATGAGGTCGATCCGGTTGACCGGAGCGAGGAGAACGCATGAGCGGTGCTCACAGCATCCTCATCGCCGGCATCGGCAACATCTTTCTCGGCGATGATGCCTTCGGTGTGGAGGTCGTCAAGCGGCTCTTACAACGGCCGATTCCGGACAGCGTGCATGTCGAGGACTTCGGTATCAGAGGGTTCGATCTGACTTATGCGCTGATGGAAGAACATTATGCCGTCGTGCTCATCGATGCCATGCCGCGTGGTGGCGAACCAGGGACTCTCTACGTCGTCGAGCCGGACACCTCCGAATCGATCGGACAAGAGATGGCCCTTGAGCCTCACGGGATGAATCCGATGAACGTGCTTCAGATGGCCACAGCGATGGGTGGGCAGCCGCGCAGAGTCCTCATCGTCGGCTGCGAGCCGGCGACCTTCGGACCGGAAGAGGGAGCCATGGGCCTGAGCGAACCGGTGCAAAGGGCCGTCGGAGAGGCCGTCACCCTCGTCGAGAATCTTATCGGTCGAATCCGGAGTAATCTCTCATCTCTTGCAGAGGCTCAGCTCTAACTCGTTGTCACTCGAGCAGAAGAGGGATGCATTGAATGTCTGGATGGAAACAACCGTCAATCCAACAACGTATGCGTCATGCCGAGTCCAAGCCTACACGTTCCTCCCACGAGCTGATGAAAGGAGCTACGCGATGGGTAAATCTGGGGACCTGAAGAGCTTTCTCGAGATCCCATATGACGAGCTTGAAGAGATGAACCTGAAAGCGGCGCAGCGTGCCGAGAAGGCCAATGCAGACGAACTGGAGCTGGAATATACGACCTGGCTGAAAAAAGAGAGGCACATCAAGGCCGTCACGTTGTGTTTTTCGGATATTGAAGGACGGCTTCACATGCTCGATTACGACAAGAAGTTCCTGCTCGGGTCGCTGAACAATCTGACCTTTGACGGGTCATCCATCCGTGGGTTTACGCCGCAACATGAATCGGACTTGCGTTTGGAAGTCGATTGGTCGTCCATCCGGTACTTTCCAGCCGACGTGATCGGGGCGGGGAAGGTGATTTTCTTTGCATCTGTGTTAACCGGTGATCGCACACCGTATCAGAGCGACTTCCGCAGCATGCTGAAATCGTATTCGGAGGATCTAAAAAAAAGGAAAGATCTGATTGCATATGCCGCCAGCGAAATAGAAGGCTTCCTCGTGGAAGGGCAGAACGCCGAGCAACGCTATCGTGAGCATGGATTCAAGCTCATTTCATCGGGCGGATATTATCACTCACTCCCGATGGACACGCTCCGCCAGTTTATCGATAAGTGCGCGGAAGCCCAGCGTGCACTGGGCTTTAAGAACGAAAAGGATCATCCGGAGGTCGCGCCCTCGCAGTTCGAAATGAACTTTTCCTATGCCGATGTCGTGCGTGCGGCAGACCAGGTGCAGCTGTACAAGCTGATCTGCCGCCAGGTGGCTCGATCGATGGGGCACACGGCCACGTTTCTTCCGAAGCCATTCGTCGGAATCAATGGGTCCGGTATGCACACCAACCTGTCTCTGAGCAAGAACGGCAAGAATATTTTCTATGACGCGAAGGGGAAAGATGGTTTGTCTGATGTGGCGTGGGACTTCATTCTCAAACTCTTGAACCATGCACCGGAGATGTGCCTGGTGTTTAGTTCATCGGTGAACGCCTATCGCCGGCTGGATCCACATTTTGAGGCTCCGAACCAGATCAAGGTTTCGGCGATCGATCGTGGTTCGATGATCCGCATTCCGATGGCCAACGAAAAGACGGCGCGTATCGAGGTGCGTTCAGTCGCTCCCGATGCGAACCCCTACCTCGTGCTGTACGCCATACTCAAGACCGGCTTTGAGGGGGACCGTCTGGAACAGGAGGGGTTGGGACACGATCCCGTGCGATTCCTGCCGAGCAATATCAACGACGCGATCGCGCTCTTTCAGGAATCGACGTTTATCGCCAAGATCCTCGGCGACGAGAGTAGGCAGAAGTATATGACCTTTAAACGATCGGCGGCCGATCGTTCTCCGAAAGCGCTTGGGACGACCGTGAAAGTCTCAGAAGTGCTCTTTCACCATGAGGTCACCAATCAAATGCTCTGGAATCAGTTCTAGCAGGCCGCCCAAAGAGGGCGTGCGCGTTTTCTCATACAGCCAATCATTGCGCAACACCCCTCTCATGGAGAAGGAGGCCGTCATGCATGAAATGGCGCTCGCAGAAGGCATTCTCGAGGTCGTGCTTGATGTCGCGCAGGACCGGCCGGTCAAAGGGGTCCATCTTCAAGTGGGCACCTTGCATGCGGTGATGCCGGAGAGCCTTCAGTTCTCGTTCCAATTGGCGTCCCAGGATACCTGCGCCGCTGGGGCGATGCTCTCTATCGATCAGATTCATGCGGTGCTTCAGTGCAACCAGTGTGGTGAGATGACGGATATTGCGGCACCGCCCTTCAACTGCCGGTCCTGCGGTTCTTCCGATGTGACCATCGGCGCTGGCGATGAACTGCTGGTAGATGCAGTCGAATTGGAAGACGGGAGTATGATCAAACATGCCATCCCAGCAGACCTCGGCCTGGTCGAAGGACATCTGAAAGAGCATCTAGTTGAAGACCTGCGGGAAGCGGAATAAGAGCGATGGAACCTTCCATAATAAAATAGCTTTCTCCTCAATGGCTTGTCGATCTGTGTTGTCAGCTCTTGTATCGTTAAAAATCTATAGCTTTTGGCGGAGGCGCGGGTTTAGCATTATTTACTCCAAAGCGGAACGTCGACTCATCCATTACTGAGCGCTCAAAGGAGGAGTCTGGTGTTGAAGTCCGCTGAAGACATTTGCTCGCCACGCTATGAGGCGCTCCTTCAGGTCTCGGAAGCCATCAGCCTGCATCGCGACCTCTCCGTCCTCCTCCATGACCTTGCGCAACGGCTCCATGCCGTCGTGGATTTCGATTTCATCAAGCTCGTGCTCCATGATGACGTCAAAGCCGTCATGCGCCTGCACATCCTGGAAACGCGGCATGGCGGCGCCAATACCACGGAGATCGAGTGTTCCATCGATGAATCGCCCGGTGGGATGGCGTGGAAGATCCAGCAACCTGTGTTGGTTCAACACCTTGATCAGGAGACCAGGTTCCCCAAAGTGATGGAACTCCTGCGTCGGGAGGGGATTCAATCATTCTGTGCCGTTCCCCTCACAACCAGCCATCGCCGCCTGGGAGCGCTGGGATTTGGAAGTCAGAGCCGGGAGGCCTACTCGGAATGCGACCTCGATTTTCTGATGCAGGTCTCGAAGCAGGTAGCCGTGGCCGTGGACAACGCGCTAAACTTTTCGCGGGCGGAATCTTCGCAGGAACAACTCATTCGAGAGCGTGATCGGCTCCGGTTGATCTTGGACATCAACAACGCGGTCGCATCCATTCTCGATGTGCGGGAGTTGTTCGTGGCGATCAGCAAGAGTCTGCAGCACGTGGTCAAGCATGACTACTGCAGTCTCGGGCTCTATCACCGTGAGAACAACCAACTGCGGTTGTACGCGTTGGATTTTCCGGAGGGTAAGGGGTGGATTCACGAAGGGATGATCCGCCAAGCCGATGAGGTTCCCGCCGGCGTTGCCATCACAACGAAGCAGCCCGTCCTCTTCACCGCATCGGATTATGAAGGATACCACTCCGACTTTGTCTGTCGTTTGAAGGCAGAGGGTGTGCAGTCGGGATGTTGCGTGCCGTTGATCGCCCACGGGCAAGTGTTGGGTGTGCTGAATGTGGCGAGCTTTCAGGAGGCTGCCTTCGCGCAGGTGGATGCGGATCTCCTCCAACAAGTGGCGAACCAGATCAGCATCGCGGTGGAAAATGCCCTCGCCTATCTGGCCATCGAGGAATTAAAAAACAAGCTGGCCGAGGAGAAGCTGTACCTCGAAGAAGAAATCAAAACCTCGTACAACTTCAAAGAGTTTGTGGCGGAGAGCAACGCGCTCAAGCGGGTCCTTAAGCAAGTGGAGCACGTAGCACCAACCGACTCGACCGTCTTGATCATGGGTGAAACCGGAACCGGCAAGGAACTCATCGCTCGGGCGCTCCATGGTCTGAGCTCACGCCGAGAACGCGCGTTCGTGAGGATGAATTGTGCAGCCATCGCCACCGGGCTGGTGGAAAGCGAGCTATTCGGTCACGAGCGGGGAGCCTTTACAGGCGCAATTGCACAAAAGGTGGGGCGATTCGAGTTGGCTCATCGGGGGACCCTGTTTCTGGACGAAATCGGCGACCTTCCGCTGGAGTTGCAATCCAAATTGTTGCGCGTGCTGCAAGAACAGGAATTCGAACGGCTGGGTGGCACACGGACGATCCGCGTGGAGGTCCGACTGATTGCCGCGACGAATCGAGTTCTTAAGAAAATGGTGGAGCAGGGGCAATTTCGCAGCGATCTCTATTATCGACTCAATGTGTTTCCCATCATCGTACCCCCGCTTCGTGAGCGTCCGGAAGACATTCCGCTCCTCGTTCGATACTTTGCCCAGAAGTATGCGCGGCAGATGAACAGGGAAATCGTAACGATCCCGACAGAGACCATGGCCAGGCTTTCAGCTTACCAGTGGCCCGGAAATATTCGCGAGCTTCAAAACCTCATCGAACGGGCGGTCATCCTCTCACCCGGTCCGGTCTTGCTGGTTCCATTGACCGAACTGGAACCGGGTAAGTCGATCATGTCTTCAAATGGGACGGCGCATCTGAACGAGATCGAACGGACCCACATCCTCCGTATTTTGAACGAAACGAAGTGGGTAATCAGCGGTCCGTCCGGCGCAGCGGCTCGTTTGGGCATGAAACGCACAACCCTCATTTCCCGTATGCAAAAACTTGCCATCTCCCGTCCTTAGTAATGTCGAGATGTCGACATCTGTCGGCATCTCGACAGTCAGCTGCTCTCAAGTGATCTTCCAGATCGACTAGTTTCTTCAACCCTTTCACATAGATTTGTTTTCTCCGCCGTAGGCTGTGGGGGAGGAATATCTTTTGCCCTGTGGGGGAAAAGGAGCAAGCGGATCGTGCTCAGAATTACAAGACTCGATGGACCGGAACGTACGGTACTGAAGCTCGAAGGTCGACTCATGGGTACGTGGGTACACGAATTGGCTCGGTATCGAGAGAGCGTCGAGTGTCAGGAGGCCGGACACCTCATCGTGGATTTAGAAGGTGTGACTTTTATCGATGAAGAGGGCAAGAAGCTCTTGCAACAACTGTGGAAGCAAGGGGCTCAGCTCGCGGCCACCAGCTGTTGGATTGAATCGATTGTGGAGGCCATCACCAAACGAGCTGAGTCATAAATCGATGTCGATCGGGGATATGAGATGAGGAATTTCATTCGAGCATCATTGACGGTTGTATTCGCCGGCTTGTCGGTCGCGGCATTTTCCTCCTGCAAAAAGGAGGCGGCTTCCTCCGTCATCGTGCCCCTTCCAGAAGTGAAAGTCGTCACCGTGTCGCCACAGATCGTCGCGGACGAGCCGGAGTTTCTTGGCGAGACGGAAGCCTCGAGAGTGGTGGAAATCCGCGCGCAGGTAACCGGTCTCCTCAAAGAGCGGTTCTATAAGGAAGGGCGCGATGTGAAGAAAGGGGACCGTCTCTATCAGATCGATCCGGTTCCCTTCCAGGCGGCGGCCCAGAGCGCCGAGGCCAATATTGCGCAAGCCAAGGCGCGCGTGGTTCAAGCGGTACAAAACTTGGAACGGCTGGAGCCGCTGTTAAAAGAAAACGCGGTGAGCAAAAAGGACGTCGACGACGCCATCGCCGAAGAGTTGGCTGCCAAGGCGTTCTTGAATCGGGCGAAGGCGGAACTCGTGAAAGCGAAATTCGATCTGGACAATACCCAGATCGTCGCACCGATTGACGGGCGTATCGAGCGGAGCCGCGTCCATGAAGGGCGCCTCATCACGGCCCAGAGCGACCTGCTTACCGTGTTGCACCGACTGGATCCCATGTATGTCAACGGCAGTGTGCCGGAAGTCTTCATCCTGAAACGACTCCAAGACATCGCTGCCAAGAAGATTGTGTACTTCGACACCCCCGATCCCTACCAGTTGAAAGCCATCCTGACGCTGGCCGACGGCTCGACCTATGCGCACCAAGGGCAGCTGGACGTATTGGAAGTCGGGATGCGGGCCGCAACCGGTGGACGAGATTTTCGAGTCAGCTTCCCCAATCCTGACAAGCGACTACTTCCGGGATTGTTTGTGAAGGTGCACATGGTAGGCGCCAAGCGTCCCAATGTGATGCTGGTCCCACAACAAGCAGTCCAACAAGGGGTGAACGGATCCTTCGTGTACATCGTGGGAACGGACAGTAAAGTGGAGCCTCGAAACATTCGCACCATGAGATGGCAACGAGATCAGTGGATGGTGGAGAGCGGGCTTGATCCAGGAGATCGCGTGGTGGTGGAGGGGATGCAACGAATCCAGCCGGGGGTACAGGTGCGAACCGAGGACTGGCCCACCAGCGCCCGTCCGGACGGCCCTTCTGTCTCGCGGACCGATACGGAGGTGCGGGAATGAGTCCGCGCTTCTTTATCGAGCGGCCGATCTTTGCGTCGGTCCTGTCGATCGTGATTGTGTTGATCGGGTTGCTCGCCCTGCGAACCCTCCCCATCGCGCAGTTTCCTCCGATTACGCCTCCGACTGTGCAAATCGAAGCCGACTATCCTGGGGCGACCGCGGAAGTCGTGGCGACATCCGTGGCTCGCCCAATCGAGGTGCAGTTGCCTGGCATCGACCATCTGCTCTACTTCGACTCGACCAGCACCGGCGATGGGCATATGGTGCTGCGCCTGACCTTTGAGGTCGGGACGGATATCGATATCGCAACCGTGCAGGCGCAGAACCGGGAAAAATTAGCGGAACCACAGCTTCCTCAGGAAGTCATCCGGCAAGGCATCTCGGTCAAGAAGGTGACGCCGGACTTGTTGAACGTCATTTTTCTGCAATCCGACGATCCGAGGTACGACCGGGTTTTCCTGTCGAACTACGCGTTGATCAACGTTATCGACCGCCTGAAGTTACTTCCAGGGGTCGGTGACATCCAGATCTTCGGGCAGCAGAACTACAGTATGCGGATCGTCCTCTATCCCGAGCGCATGACCCGTTTCGGGCTCACGCCTACCGACATCGCCGACATTATTCGAGAGCAAAACCGCGACTTTCCTGCCGGCATTATCGGGCGCGCGCCGGCCCCCAAGGGAACGGTGTTGACTCTGACCATTCTCACGTTGGGCCGGTTGACCGAGGTCGGTGACTTCGAAGATCTGATCGTCCGAGCCTTGCCGGACGGATCCATCGTCCGTCTCCGCGACGTGGCGCGCATTGAGCTGGGCGCCCAGGCCTATGGGCTGGAAGGACGGATTGACGGGCAACCGTCCACCACACTGCTGACGTTTCTCGCACCTGGAGCGAATGCGTTGGAGACGATCGGTCGCATCAATCGTGAAATGGAACAGATCGCCAAAACGTTTCCGCCGGGGATTCGCTATATCATTCCCTACGACACGACAAAATTCATCGAAGTGTCGATCAAGGAGGTAGTAAAAACGCTCGGCGAGGCCCTGGTCCTCGTCGTTCTTGTGGTCTATCTGTTTCTCCAAAGTTGGCGGGCCACGCTCATTCCTGCGATCGCGGTGCCGGTCTCGCTGATCGGGACCTTCGCGGGCATGGCAGCACTGGGGTTTTCGATCAATACATTGACGCTGTTCGGCATGGTGCTGGCCATCGGGATCGTAGTCGACGACGCCATCGTCGTGGTCGAGAACGTGGAACGGCACATGAAAGATGGCCTGGCGCCGAGACCGGCGGCGATCAAGGCCATGGAAGAAGTGTCGGGGCCGGTGATTGCCATCGTCCTCGTCTTGACCGCGGTGTTCGTCCCGGTCGCATTCCTGCCCGGCATTACCGGCCAACTCTACAAACAGTTTGCGCTGACCATCGCGCTCTCAGTGGCGATCTCTGGTCTGGTGGCGCTGACACTCAGCCCGGCTCTGTGCGCGCTGCTCCTCCAGCCGCACCATGGCACCAAGAAAGGATTCTTCGGGCAGTTCAACCGCCTGTTCTCATATCTGACAGAACGATACGGCCGTGGGATCGTCCCCTTGATCAGACGACCACTGACGTCCGTCGCCTTATTCGGCGTGCTTCTTCTAGCCGCGTATGGATTGTTCCGGACCATCCCTGCCGGCTTCCTGCCCGACGAGGATCAGGGCTACATCGTCCTGTCGGTTCAACTGCCGGATGGAGCCTCCAATGAACGGACCGACGCGGTGGTGAAAAAGCTGGAAGAGTTCTACAAGGGGATTCCTGCTGCAACGCATGTGATTAGTTTCACCGGCTTGAACTTTGTGTTCGGATCGCGCGGACCCAATCAGGCCACCATGTTCGTGCCGTTCAAACTGTGGGAAGAGCGGCCTGATCCACGGGATCAAGCCCAGGCCATTCTCGGTCGGTCGTATCAATTCTTTGCCTCCATTCCCGAAGCCTTCATCCTGGCCTTCAATCCTCCGCCGATCCGCGGGATCGGCAACGCCGGGGGATTCACCGCCCAGCTCCAAGATCCGAACGGCCATGATCTGCGGGAGTTTGCCTCCGCAGTGCAATCATTCATCGCCAAAACCAGAGAGGCACCGGAGCTGCAGGCGGCCAATACGATCTTCAGGGTCAGCGTTCCTCACGTCTATGCGCACATCAACCGCGAACGAATCAAGGCTCTGGGTGTTCCGATCTCCGACGTATTCGATACGCTGCAAGCCTACTTTGGCTACCTGTACATCAACGACTTCATCAAATTCGGCCGCGTCTATCGGGTACAAACAGAAGCCCCTCCTGAATACCGGTCAAGCGCCGAAGATTTTGCCAAGATCTATGTGCACCCCGGACAAGGACCTGAACGCACCATGATCCCGCTCGATACGGTCGTTACCCCCCAGTTTGTGAATGCCGCAGATCCGGTCACGCATTTCAACGGTATCAATACAGCTCTGATCATGGGAGGCGCCGCCGCTGGCTACAGTTCCGGCCAAGCGCTCGACGCACTCGAACGGGTGGCGGCGGACGTCTTGACCCCCAACGGCTACGGCATCGATTGGAGCGGCGTGTCTTATCAGGAGCGCAAAGTGGGAGGGCAATCGTTGCTCGCCTTCGTCTTTGGCTTGGTCATGGTGTTCTTAGTCTTGGCCGCTCTGTATGAAAGTTGGTCAGTTCCCTTCTCCGTCGTCTTGGCGGTCCCGTTCGGCATCTTCGGCGCATTGCTGGCCGTCTGGCTGCGAGAGCAGCAGAACGATGTCTACTTCCAGATCGGCTTGGTCACGCTTATTGGATTGGCGGTCAAGAATGCGATTCTGATCGTGGAATTTGCGAATGAGCGAGTGGCGGAGGGCCGTCCAGTTGTCGACGCGGCGATCGAAGCGGCTCGGCTGCGCTTTCGCCCGATTGTCATGACGTCGATGGCGTTCGTGCTCGGCGTACTGCCGCTCGTGCGAGCGACCGGTGCCGGGGCAGCGAGCCGGCATTCCATCGGGACCGGCGTGTTCGGCGGAATGCTCGCAGCTACGTTTCTGGCAATCTTCTTCGTGCCGTTGTTTTTCACGCTGATTCGGCGGTTCTCCTCTCCGGTTGCCGTGCCCGACACGAAACAAACTGCTGCGAAGACCGGCGGTATTCCTACGTCGGGAGAGGAACCCGAATATGGTTAAGCCTATGTTCCTCCTGATCTCAATGTTCGTGGTGTCCTGTGCCATGGGGCCGGATTTCAAGCATCCGAATCCGTTGCTCTCTGAACGGTTCCGGATGCCGGCACCGGCCGGAGAAGCATCGTCGATCGCCTACCTGTCACAGCGGCCAGAGCCCCCCGTGGAGAGGGAATCAACCGCACTCGGCGGACTGCGGGCCGATCATATCCTGATTGGAGTGTCCAACTTTGAAGACAGTGTGCGGTGGTACCAAGACAAGCTCAGCTTCAGGGAAGAGATGAGGTGGACGGTCGAAGGACTGCCGGATTTGCAACTGGCCTACCTCACATTGAACGGGTTTCGCCTTGAGATCATCGGCACGAGCCAACCGCGAGCCGGCTCTCCTGCTCCTTCTGACTTCGCCGACCACCTGCGCACACAAGGGTTCGCTCATGTGTGCTTCATCGTGGACGATGTCGACACGGCGCTGAGTGAGCTGAACCGGCGCGGCGTCCCGACGTTTGTCCCCGCCGAAACATATCCGCTGTCGAACCACCGGCGCCGCGTCGCATTTATCCATGACAACAACGGGAACGTCATCGAACTCGCGGGACCGCTACTCCCAGCCGCTCATACCGGAGTGAAGGACGGTACCGCCAAGGAGTGATCTCTGCGAATTGCGACGAATGGGGGAAGAGCTGAGACACAAAGAATCATCGGATCTGCTCGCCACGCCGATCGGGGACCAGGATCATGTGCAAGGACCGGCCACCGCGCCCGTGACGCTGCTGACCTATGGAGATTTCGAATGTCCGTTCTCCCGACAGGCAGCCGGGCACGCTAAAGTATTGAGGGCTCAGTACGGTGACCGCTTGCGGTTTGTCTTTCGCCATTTCCCGTTGACAGCGAAGCATCCTCACGCGCAGCAAGCAGCGGAAGCAACAGAGGCGGCAGCCAGTCAAGGACGGTTCTGGGAAATGGCGGACCTCCTGTTTGCCAACCAATTCCACCTCGACCATGAGCAGTTGACTCAGTACGCCGCGCGTTTGGGGTTGGATATCCGGAGATTTCAGCATGAGGTGACAGGGCACACGCATGCCGAACGGATAAAGACTGATGTGCTAAGCGGGAAACAAAGCGGCGTGACGGGCACGCCGACCTTCTTCATCAATGGGCGACGTCATGATGGATCGGATGATGTGTCAGGGCTCTCAGCGGCAATCCAACAGGCGCTCGCAAAAGGGTAACACCATGTCGACGGAAACGACCACACGTCCCGAGGGAGGGTTCAATCAATCGTACAGCAGCACTCCGCCCTGGGATATTAACGGACCTCAACCGGCCTTTGTCCGTCTCGCGCAGTCCGGTCACATCGTCAGCAGGGTGCTGGATGTCGGGTGTGGAACCGGGGAGAACGCACTCTACCTCGCCGGCTTAGGCCATGAAGTGTGGGGAATCGATTCCGCCCGTGCGGCCATTGAAAAGGCCAGAACCAAGTCGCTTCAGCGCGGCATCCAGGTGAACTTTCGCCTCGTCGACGCGTTGGCCCTGCCCTCGCTCGGGATGACGTTCGATACGGCCATTGATTCGGGGCTGTTCCACGTGTTTTCGGACGTGGAACGGACAGAATTTGTGCGGAGCCTCGAGGCCGTGCTGGTGCCGGGCGGACGGTACTTCATGCTGTGTTTCAGCGAGCGCGAGACTCGAGAAGGCCCCCGGCGAGTGACGCAAGCAGAGATCCATGACACCTTTCGAAAGGGCTGGACCGTCGACGAGATCCGAGAAGCCACGTTCGAGACGCTCATCCATGAAGGCGGAGCTTACGCATGGTTGGCCTCAATCACACGAACCGATGATTCGTCCGGGTAGAAAGGACCTATTCCCATGAGCCGGCAACAATCAGAAACAGTTGACAGTCTCATCATCAAGGGATGGACGATGCCTGTTGCAATGCCTCATCTGGTCCCGATTGTTTTGATGATGTTTCTGGTGGTCGGCCAGGGGTTTGCCCAGTCATTCGCCGCCGCAAGTTCGATGGGAAGTCCGACCGCTGCCGATTTCCAAAAGCGTATCGACCGGTACGGTGAACTCTGGACGATGACCGATGGCACGCTCGACCTGGAAAAGCTCGATCAGTTCTATGCGCCGGGGGACAACGTGATCATCTTCGATTTTGCGCCACCAGGCGTCAGCACCAGTTGGGCGGCGCACCGGAAGGGTTTGGAACGGGAGCTGTTCAGCAAATTGAAGACCAACCGCTTCGTGCCACGACAGGACGTAACCCTGCGGCTCGTCGGCGATAAAGCCGCCGTCACTACCTTCACGTTCGATTACGAGAACGAAGGGAAAGACGGAACGAAGGTCAAGGTCACCGGGCGGCAGACGAACGTGTGGGAGCGGCGCGGCAAGAACTGGGTGATCGTTCATGAGCATGGATCGCCGGTTCCGCGTTTCGCGAGAAACAATAAGGAGTGAGGTCGTCTCATGAATCGCGAACAGACCGCCCTTGTCACGGGAGCGAGTAAAGGTATCGGTCTGGAAGTGGCTCGGCAATTAGTCGAGAGGGGATGGTACGTCTGTCTGACAGCGAGGAATTTGAAAGCTGACAAGAAGACTGCCTTAACGTTGCGCAGCAGCATACATGTGGTCGAGCTTGATGTGACTAAGCAACCGAGCATCGAACGTGCGGTGAAGGAAGTGTCCGCCGCCATGGACCATCTCGATGTGCTGGTGAATAACGCAGGCATCTTGGAGGACGGCGATGACTCCGTGCCGACCGTGGATGCGGATCTGCTCAGACGAACCCTGGAAACGAACACCCTCGGGCCCTTGATGGTGACACAGGCGTTTCTCCCGCTGCTACGGAAGAGCCGGGGCGCGCGCATCGTCAATGTCTCGAGTACCGGCGGTCAACTCACCGGCATGGGGCATTGGGCGCCGGCCTACAGCATTTCGAAAGCGGCGCTCAACGCGGTCACCGGCCAGTTCGCGGCGGCATTGGCACCAGAGAAGATCGCCGTCAACTCGGTCTGTCCCGGCTGGGTGCGGACCGATATGGGTGGATGCAACGCGCCCCGCTCGGTCACACAAGGTGCGGACAGCATTGTCTGGCTGGCAACTGAGGCGCCGCACGAGCTGACCGGAAAATTCATCCAGGATCGGAAGGTGATTGACTGGTGAGGATCCGTAGAAGAAAGAAAGGCAAACAACAGCGGAAAGGAGCGTCACGATGAAGTACAAACTCTTGGGCAAAAGCGGGCTTCGGGTATCGGAGCTCTGTTTGGGCACGATGACCTTTGGCGAGGATTGGGGGTGGGGGTCAAACAAGGAGGAGAGCCGCAAGATCTTCGACGCTTTCCTGAATGCTGGCGGGAATTTTATCGACACGGCCAATCTGTACACGAACGGAACGAGCGAATCCTATCTAGGCGAGTTCATGGAAGGCAGACGCGAGTGTGTTGCGCTCGCCACAAAGTACACGAACAGCGCCCCCGGAAACGATCCGAATGCCGGCGGCAATCAGCGCAAGAACATGATGCAGTCCGTGGAGGCAAGTCTGAAACGGCTTAAGACCGACTATATTGATCTCTACTGGATGCACATTTGGGACGGCATGACCCCAGTTGAAGAAGTGATGCGGGCATTCGACGACCTCGTACGGCAAGGCAAGGTCCTCTACGTCGGTGTGTCGGACGCACCGGCCTGGTGGGTCGCGCAGGCAAACACGATCGCCAATTTACGAGGCTGGACACCGTTCGTCGGGTTGCAAGTGGAATACAGCCTCATTGAACGGACGCCGGAACGGGAGCTCTTGCCAATGGCGCAGGCGCTGGGTCTGACAGTGACGGCCTGGTCGCCGCTGGCCGGCGGTGTTCTGACGGGCAAATATCTGACTCAGAATGGGCAAGCCGGCAAGTCCGACGGCGCGCGTCTGGATCTTCCGGACATGCAGCAGTTCTTCAGTTATGGCAATCGGACGACGGCAATCGTTCAGGAAGTGATGGCGATCGCTCAGGAGGTGGGTCGGACGCCTGCCCAGGTCGCCTTGGCATGGCTGCGACAAAGGTTTCAGCCGATTATCCCCATCATCGGCGCGAAGAAACTCCACCAATTCAAGGACAATCTGGCTAATCTAGACCTGATACTTGAGCCCAAACTGCTCGATCGTCTCACGTCGACGAGTCAGATCGAGCTGGGGTTCCCCTATGAATTCTATACGAAGGACATGGTCCGCACGTTTGTCTATGGCGGCATGCGCGACTTGATCGAAGCGTAACGGGTGGTTGTGGAACGGAGGATTCTGAGCGAGGGTGAGCGTCAGATATGTGAGGTTCGCCGAGCAGGCGGTATCGAGATGAAAATCGGGACTGTCGGGTCTGGCAATACGGCGTAACACTCGTCTGGTGCTCCTGACCGGGAGGTTTCTATGAATGATGGACCACGCCGACGTGTACTTCTTGTTGGCGCCACCGGCATGCTTGGTAGTGCCATCGCAGAAGCAATCCTTGAGCGATCAGATCTTGTTCTTCGTGTGCTCATCCGTCCAGAGAAGCGCGATGCCGGTGAAGCATTTCGTTCAAGAGGGGTCGACGTCATCGCGGGCGATGCACTGCTCCCTGACACACTCTCATCAGCCATGGCAGGAGTCCATGTGGTTGTCTGTACCCTGCCGAATGACCCAACGACTTTCGTCGTGGGACACAAGAACCTCATCGAGGCCGCCGAACGAGCGGGAGTTCGTCGCCTGATCCCGTCCGATTTCTCGGTCGACTATTTCAAGATCGACGCGAGTGAAAACTTCAATCTGGCGATGCGCAAGCAAGTAGCGCCGTTGTTTGCGAACCGCCGTGTTCGTCCCATCCATGTCCTCATCGGCGCGTTCATAGATACGATGCTCGATCCGCGGGCGCCGTTCATCGATTGGAAGAGCGGCGTTCTCCCTTTCTTTGGCGATGGAGTCCAGCCTTGCGATTTCACCAGTGTCGCTGATGCCGCCCGCTATGTGGCGGCGGCGTGTGCCGACCCGGAGGCTCCCGAAGTGCTGCGCGTCGTCGGAGATGTACGGTCCATGCCGCAGTTCGCCGAATCCATCTCGCATGCCTATGGTCTTCGCATCGAACCCAAGATGCAAGGGAGCGTCGACGATCTCGTGCGGCTTATCGCTGAAAAGCAGACCACGGCTGCCAACCCGTGGGAATGGATTGCGCTCCAATATCACCACAACATGGTCAGCGGCCTGGCGAAGCTGCATCCACTGGACAATGCGCGGTACCCAGACATTCACCCCGAATCGGTGGAGCAATTCGCCAGGCGAACTGGCGTAGGAAACGCGCGCGGGATGAGCGTTTCCGCAGGGTGAGGAGTTTCAATCAGATGTCGGCGAAAGACGACACCACAACCATTTTCGGGAGACATAAAGATGAAAATCGGAATTCTCGGGGCAGGCCATCTCGTGAGGCCTATCAGCAGATGATGAGCGGTAAGGCGTGGTTCTGCGTCATGTTCGCAATGAACGAAACTCAGTTCCGTCTGTCCGTAACCAGGTGATGTCGAACCGACACATTACCTGTAACAGACGATAGAAGAGAGGAGAACACACCATGCGTAACATCATGAAGGTCTGGTGTCATACGTTCATTTGGGCATGCACGCAGATTGTGCTTGTAGCAGGCCTAGGCTTTTGGATGCTGACGACGGCGTCGGCTCAAGATCTTGCTGTCACTGAACAAACCTTCGGGTGCATCCTCGACTGGCCAAAGGTCAGAAATACGCGCTTCAAGCATTCTGATCCTGAAAAGTTGAAAGAAGCGATGCGGATCTTCCGAGACAGCGTACCGGACAAGGAATATCCCATCGGTACCATTCTTCAGCTGGTTCCGTTTGAGGCCATGGTGAAGCATCCGCGCGAGAAGTTTTCCAAGACGAACGGCTGGGAATTTTTCGCCTTAAACGTTTCCAAGGAAGGGACAACAATCAGAGATCGAGGAGACAACGTCGTCAATCTGTCGCAAGGGGCGACATGTTTAAGTTGTCATCAGCCAGCGGTGAGATATGACTTCGTCTGTGAGAAGGGGCACGGCTGTGCTCCCATTCCGTTCGATGATCAGAAGATAGCAGAGCTTCAGAAAGCGGACCTTCGCTGCACAAAGAAGTAGGAAAGGAGGCTATATGGTTAAGTTTGTCTATTGCATCACGAGACATCCCTCCCTTTCGGCGGAGGCATTCAGAGCCTATTGGCGTGACCATCATGGCCCCTACATTCGATCCTTGGCCAATACGCTCAAGGCGGTTCGATATGTGCAATCGCATACGCTCTCGACGCCGTTGAACGATGGTATTGCCTCATCGCGAGGACTCGAAACTCCGGCGTATGACGGTGTCACGGAAATCTGGTGGAGATGCATGGACGATTTTGTCGCCTCGGTATCGACGCCGGAGGGCGTAGAGGCAGCAAAGGCCTATATCGCCGACGAGGCGCGCTTTGTCGATTTCTCACGTTCCCGAGCATTCGTCACGGAAGAAGTCACCATCTTTGATCATGAGAGCGATGGCAATACTTCGACGCACCGGCGTCTCAGCGTAGGAGGTGCCAAGATGAAAATCGGAATTGTAGGTTCCGGCAATATCGGCAGCACAGCGGCTCGTCTGTTTATAGAAGCCGGCCATGACGTGGCGGTCAGTAATTCGAGGGGACCTGACACGTTACGGGCCTTGATCGTTGAACTTGGAGTGCGGGCGCGTGCACTCACGGTAAACGAAGCGGCACGTTTCGGGGACGTCGTGCTGATCGCTATTCCCTTCGGCAAGTATAAGGATCTTCCCGCCGAAGCCTTGACCGGCAAGATCGTCATCGATGCCGGAAATTATTACCCTGAACGCGACGGCCATTTCGCCGCATTGGACCTCGGCAAGACGACGTCGAGTGAGTTGGTAGCTGAGCATCTCCCCGGCACCAGAGTCGTGAAAGCGTTTAACACGATCTACTACAAAGACTTGGCAGAACAAGGCGACACGAACCTGTCGCTCGAAAATCGCCGAGCTATCTTCATGGCCGGGGATGATCCAGCCGCAAAAGCCACTGTCGCTCGGCTGATCGAAGAAATCGGCTTTGCTCCGATTGATTTAGGCGGACTCCACGAAGGTGGCCGTCGGCAACAACCGGGGACACCGGTGTACAACAAGAATTTAAACCAGCGGCAAGCAGAGACTTTCGCTCATGCGTGATCGGCTCTTACGATCCGCTGATTACGGACATGAACCTCGTAAGCGTCGAGATGCGACATGCGCCTTTACTTCCTACCCTGCTGACAACGACATGATGTAGAGAGGAAAGATGGGAATCGAGGCGTCACGAGGCATCGGCAGAGAACTGACTCAACAGGCGCTGGCGGGAGGGGATGTCGTCACTGCGTTGATCCGACAGGCGGCAGCGACGGCCCAGCGCCATGAACGATTGACGGTGAAGACATCGGTGTACTGACCGACTTGAGGGGGGTCATGGCGGGGAAGATCTCGCGCGCCAATGTCGCGGACTCCATGCTGCGCCGGCTGGAGTCTGTTCAGTACCTCTGGCAAACACCCATGGTGACTGTTAATAGCGGCGATACCAGCGCGACGCAAGGTTATAGCAGGAATTTTTTGCCAAGAAGCACGCCCAATCGAATCGAAGGAGGGGATTGCCATGCCGAACCATCCCATCCGCGTGTTAATCGTCTATCACTCCACGCCGGGCCACACCAAGCGCATGGCTGAAGTTGTGGCGGAGGGTGCAGAGTCTGTCGAGGATACGGATGCCGTCGCCAAATCGGTCGATGAAGTCCAGCGGACTGACTTCAAGGACTGCGATGCCATGATCCTAGGCTCGCCGGTTCAGCAGCGAACCATGAGCTGGCAGATGAAGCGCTTTATCGATCAGCTTTGCGAGCCGAGCTGGTTCTTCGACGACCTCGTTGGTCGGGTTGGCGGCGTCTTCACCACCGGCGGCGGCTATGGGGATTGTGGCGGAGGATGCGACTTGGCCCAGATCAGTATGCTGGCCAATCTCGCATCGCTGGGGATGGTGCTCGTTACGTTGCCGAAGACCACGCCAGGCTACGACACTGCCGGCATGCATTGGGGGCCCCACATCCGCACGAACGACGCCAGCTTGCAGCCGATCTTGCCCAGCGGCATGAGTCCGGAAGGCCTCAAAGCCGCTTTCCACCATGGTGCAAACATCGCCCGAACGGCAAAGGCCTTGCGCGGAGCGAGGCTCATGGCCCAGGGCAATATCGTGCCTCCGCCCGCGATACGAGCCAAGCGCGCGCGGCTGGAGAATCTTGAGCCTCAAGGGCTCCCACGCTGAGCCGTGATCTGAGGAGGTCGCTCATGAATGAGCCACGAACAGATCAGCCGGTTCTGGATCATATTCAGGAGTTGGTCGCGGATGAGCGGTGGCTGTACGGACGGCGCGGCGCTGGCCGTGCTTTCCGACGCCGAGCGGCGCGGCTGAACACCATTGAGGTGGAACTGGATCAGTGCTGGGATCTGCTGCGGCAACGCCGCGGCTTGTGCGACGCCGGACAAGATCCTAGCGAAGCGCACGTTCGGCCGTCGGAAGTCGTTGAGGATTATGAGCAGTGACAGGTCACGTGATGAATTCCGCTGAATGGCGAAAACTCCCCTTGTTCGCCGGTCTGTCCGAGGAAGAGAACGGCTGCCTGGAACAAGGTGAAGAGATTCATGTGCCGGCGGGTGAAATGGTGGCGCGTGAAGGGGCGCCTGCCGACTACTTCTACGTCATTCTCGAAGGGGAGATTCGGGTCAGCAAAATATACGGCGGTCAGGAAGTGGTGATGGCCGTCCATACGGCCGGGAAGTTTTTCGGTGAGGTGCCGCTGCTGCTCGATATGCCGTACTTCGTGGACGGCCGGGCCAGGATTGCCTGCAGGCTGTTGCGCTATTCCAAAGAACGGTTTTGGACCATGATGCGGATGTGTCCGTCGGTCGCCACGGAGATTCTCCGCACGATGGCGGCGAGGCTCCGAGGCCTCGAAGGATTTTCGCAGCAGCGGGAAAAACTCGTGTCCTTGGGCACCATGGCAGCCGGCCTAGCCCATGAGCTCAATAACCCGGCCTCCGCCGCTCGCCGCGCTGCGTCTGAATTGCGCGAAGCGGCCGCTCGATTTCCTTCCCTCGCCTGCCATCTGAACAAACGACAGTTGTCGCCGGAACATGCCGACGCGCTGGCTCAAGTCCAACGGGAGATGGCGTCGCATCCTCGGCCATCGGGCTCGTTGGACCCGCTTGCCCGCAGCGATCGTGAGGAGCACATGGCCGATTGGCTGAAGCGGCGTGGGCTGGCGGACGCTTGGACACTCGCCGGAGTGTTCGTGACTGCGGGGCTCGATACGGCCTGGCTCGAACAGGTTGCTGGCCGATTTCCGGCAGACGCCCTGGGAGACGTGCTGGGATGGATCGCCGGCACGCCCACGTTGGAAGACCTCGTCCAGCAGGTGGATCACAGCACCACGCGTATCGCCGAACTGGTGAACGCGGTGAAGGCCTATTCGCAGGAGGGGCGTGCGCCGCTTCAAGAGGTCGACATCCATGAAGGGCTGGACAGTACGTTCACGATGCTCTCGCACAAACTCAAACACGTCACTCTGACCCGTGACTACGATCGGACGCTTCCGCGCATCCGCGCCTATGGGAACGAGCTGAATCAGGTCTGGACCAATTTGATCGACAACGCCATCGACGCCGGCGGCGATCGCGGAGAAGTGCGCGTCCGTACCAGCCGCGAGGATGACCACGTGGTGGTGGAGATTCATGATAATGGAACCGGTATTCCCAAAGACATCCAGCCCCGCCTGTTCGAGCCGTTCTTTACGACGAAAGGCGTCGGCAAGGGCACGGGACTGGGATTGATCATCAGCTACCGAATTGTCACGGACCGCCACGGCGGCGAGATTGAGTTCAGCTCGAAGCCCGGCGACACGACATTCGTCGTCCGCTTGCCGATCAAAATCAACGGCGCGAAGCAGAAATCATAGGAGTCGATCATGAAGCTCGTGCAGGAGTTTACCTATCAGGTGATTGCGACGCAGCCTCGCGTGATCGGACCGGGAACACACGGAACTCGTCAGTACTATGAACTGACAGGCGGAACCGTGAAAGGTCCGCGCTTGAACGGGAAACTGGTCGGGACAGGCGGCGATTATATGCTCGCGGGCCAAGACGGATACCTCAACATGGATGTGCGTGTCCAGATGAAAACGGATGACGGCGCACTTATTTACATCCGTTACCATGGCCCTGTCGAAGCGAATGAGAAATTGCAACAGGCGGCTGCAGCATCGGGACAAACCGCCTTTGAGGACCAACGCATACGTTCGTACTGGGTCCTCGAGACAGGCGACCCGCGGTACCTGTGGGTGAATCGCACGGTCTTTGTCGGTGAAGGTCGCTTGCTGTCCGGCGGTCCAGGGCTGTTGGGCATGGAGCATCGAGTATATCGTCTCGATTGAAAGGTACTACCGGCGCTCCACTCGGCGAAAGGCATTGGGACCCTGTTATATGGGACATCCTCATGAAGCCCGTCCTCTTCACTATTGATGACGACCCCAAGGTGCTGCGTGCCGTGGAGCGCGATCTGCGGCGAAAGTATGCGGAAGACTATCGCGTCCTTCGTGCGGACTCCGGCGCTGCCGCCTTGGAGGCACTGAAGCAGCTCAAGGTGCGCAATGAAGCAGTGGCTCTGTTGCTGGTCGATCAACGCATGCCACAGATGACCGGCGTGGAATTTCTGGAACGCGCGATGGAGTTGTACCCGGAGGCGAAGCGCACCCTCCTCACGGCCTATGCCGATACCGATGCGGCCATTCACGCCATCAACCACGCGCAGGTGGATTACTACCTCATGAAGCCCTGGCATCCGCCGGAGGAGCGGCTGTATCCGGTGTTGGATGATCTCCTCGATGACTGGCGGGCGTCTTTCCGGTCCCCGTTCGAGGGCATTCGCGTCATCGGCCATCGCTGGTCGCCGCAGTCCCATCAGCTCAAAGAATTCCTCGCGCGCAACCAGGTGCCGTATCAATGGCTGGATATCGAACGGGAGCCGGATGTTCCAGTCTTGTTGTCCTCTGCTCGTGTGGGCGAGGAAGACCTGCCGGTCGTGCTCTTTCCGGACGGCTCGTCCCTGGCCAAACCGACGACCGTTCAACTCGCCGAGAAGGTGGGGTTCCGTATGAAAGCGGAGCAGCCCTTCTACGATTTGATCGTCATCGGAGCCGGTCCCGCGGGACTCGCGGCGGCCGTCTATGGCGGGTCCGAGGGGCTCCGTACTGTATTGATCGAACGCGAGGCGCCGGGCGGACAAGCGGGGATGAGTTCCCGGATCGAGAACTACTTGGGATTTCCCTCCGGGCTCAGCGGGCAGGATTTAGCCCGCCGCGCGGTGACGCAGGCGCAGCGTTTCGGGGTCGAGTTCGTGACGTCCCAAGAGGCCGTCGCCCTGCGTGCGGACGGGCCGGCGCGGATCGTGGCGCTGGCCGATCGGAGTGAGGTCAGCGGGAAAACGGTGTTGATTGCCACGGGCGTGTCCTACCGGACGCTGAACGTGCCGGGCATCGAGCGTCTGACGGGAGCCGGAGTGTACTACGGAGCCGGGATGACGGAGGCTCTGGCCTGCGCAGGCGAAGACATCTATATCGTAGGAGGAGCCAATTCTGCCGGACAGGCCGCGATTTATTTTGCCCGGTATGCTCGGCAGGTGACAATGCTGGTGCGAGGCGAGTCGTTAGCCCAAAGCATGTCGCATTATTTGATCGAGCGCATCAAGCAAACGTCCAATATCGTGGTCGAAACTCAGGCGGCGGTGGCCGAAACGATAGGCAATAGTCGCCTGGAGGCGCTCATCATCGAACAGACCAAGACCGGAGAGCGGCGGACGGTTTCGGCGGGATCGCTGTTCATCCTCATCGGCGCGACGCCGCATACGGAGTGGCTGGCCGACGTGGTCCGCCGCGACGAGCATGGGTTTATCCTGTCGGGGCCCGATTTGATGCGTGATGGGTGTCTTCCGCCGGGCTGGCCTCTCGCGAGACCGCCATATTTATTTGAAACCAGCGTCCCGGGAATTTTTGTCGCCGGCGATGCACGGCACGGATCGATCAAGCGCGTCGCCTCCGGTGTCGGTGAAGGCACGATTGCACAGAAAATGATCGAGCGCTACCTGGACGAAGTGTGAAGAGGCGGAGCGGCCTCGACAATCGGATGAACCGCCATGCATGACGTGATTGAATTCCTGATCCGGCACGGACAGGCCGTGCTCTTTGTGACGGTCTTTGCCGAGCAGATCGGTCTGCCGATTCCCGCTGTTCCGGTCCTGCTGGCCGTCGGTGCGCTGGCCGGCGCCGGAAAACTGAACCTCGCGCTCGTCATTTTCATCTCGGTCGCGGCGTGTCTGGCCGGCGATGTTGTGTGGTATGAGCTGGGTCGCCGTCAAGGCCGACAGGCGCTCAATCTCCTCTGCCGCATTTCCTTGGAGCCGGATTCCTGCGTGCGGCGAACCGAGAATCTCTTCACGCGCCACGGCATCCGTGCGCTCATCTTCGCCAAGTTCGTTCCCGCCCTCAGTACGCTGGCGCCGGCGCTGGCGGGCCTGTTCCGGATCGGCGCTCGACAGTTCCTGCTCTACAACGGATTGGGTGCGCTGCTGTGGAGCGGTTCCTTTATCGCGTTCGGCTGGCTCTTCAGCGATCAGATCGAGTTCCTCGCAGAACGGGCCGCGCGCTTCGGTGAGTCGGCGGTCCTGCTGCTCGGCGGGCTCTTCGTCGGCTATCTGACGTACAAATTCCTGCACCGACAGTGGCTCTTGCGCGAGTTGCGGATCGCCCGCATTACTCCGGAGGAGCTCAAGCAACTGATGGACGACGGCCGCAGCGTGCTGGTCGTAGATTTGCGCGGGGCTCTGGACCATGAGGCTGATCCCTATACGATTCCCGGCGCGCTCCGCATTCCGTCGGAACAGTTCGAACATCGCCACCACGACATTCCCAGGAATCAAGACATCATTCTGTTCTGCGCCTGCCCGAACGAGGCTACTGCCGCTCGGATGGCGCTGCTGTTGAAACGAAAGGGCATTGCCAGGGTGCGGCCCCTGGCGGGCGGGATCGACGGATGGCGCGAGCGCGCGTTTCCGCTGGAGTCCCGTCTTCCGGGCGGCGAGCCGGTTGTCACGCTGTGAGAATGGACGGGCAAGACGGATCCGCTCACGTCTCAGCCGAATGCAAGGAGGATGACGATGGCGAGCAAGCTTAAGATCCCTAGCGCCATGAGCACGACGCGACCCACCTGTCCGTTCGGATCGCGTTGCTGCTGAAAGAAAGGGGATTGGACCATGCCGCATCTCTTCGAACCCTTCACGCTTCGCGGGGTGGTGCTGCGCAATCGCGTGGCCGTCTCACCGATGTGTCAGTACTCGAGCGAGCGCGGCTTCGCCACCGACTGGCATCTCGTGCATCTCGGGAGCCGCGCCGTGGGCGGCGCCGGTCTGGTGTTGACGGAAGCGACGGCGGTTCTGCCGGAGGGACGCATCAGTCCGCAGGATTTGGGCCTCTGGAGCAACGACCACGTCGAACCGTTGTCGCGCATTGTGCGCTTCGTTCACGAACAAGGCAGCGTCGCCGGGATGCAGTTGGCTCACGCCGGGCGCAAGGGCAGCACCTATCGTCCTTGGGACGGCCATGGCGCGGTTCCCGAAGCAGAAGGCGGCTGGCCGGTGCTGGCGCCGAGCGCACTGGCCTTTGCCGACGGTTATGCCGTCCCCGAGGTGCTCACCGAGGAGGGTATCAGGGCCGTGGTGGCAGCCTTTGCGGCAGCGTCGCGGCGCGCCTGCGAGGCCGGCTTCCGGGTCGTGGAACTTCACGCTGCGCACGGGTACCTCCTGCATCAGTTTATCTCCCCGCTCAGCAATCGTCGTCATGATCGCTACGGGGGGTCGTTCGAGAACCGGACGCGCCTGGTGCGCGAGGTGGTCGAGGCCGTCCGCAGCGTCTGGCCCGAGCGCTGCCCACTGCTCGTGCGAATTTCCGCGACGGATTGGGTGGACGGCGGGTGGGATCTCGAACAGTCGGTTGAGCTGGCCCGTCAACTCGGGCCGCTCGGCGTGGACCTCATTGACTGTTCCTCCGGCGGCATCGTGCCGCAAGCGAAGATTCCCGTCGGCCCCGGCTACCAGACGCCTTTCGCCGAGAGAATCCGGCGCGAGGCCGGGATGCCGACCGGCACAATCGGCTTGATTACGGCACCAACCCAGGCCGATCACATCATCCGCACCGGACAAGCCGATCTCGTGCTGCTGGCCCGCGAGATGCTGCGTGATCCCTGCTGGCCGCTACGGGCTGCGCGCGAGCTGGGTCATGCCATCCCCTGGCCGGTGCAGTATCTGCGGGCCGCTCCGGAAGGCACCCAGGCCCGTTCGCCGGTGAACCTCTCGCGACTTGAGCGCTGCTTCGCCGAGCACCACGCCGTCGCGGCACAGGGCGCAGGCGACAAATAGAGGGTGCGCAGCGGCTTATTAGGATAAAGGAACAGAACAGATGGCTGATCGCATCGGATTCATCGGGCTGGGGAATATGGGGCGGGCAATCGCCGGCAACCTCCTTAGGGCCGGTTACCAACTTCGGATTTACAATCGCACGGCGGAGAAGGCGACACCGTTGGTCGCACAAGGAGCCACGCTGGTAGATCATCCCGTCCAAACGGCGGAGCGCGGCGGAATCATGCTGACGATGCTGGCAGACGATCAGGCTGTGGAAAGCATCGTGTTCGACGAAGGAGGAATCCTGGAACGCTTGGGTCCCAACGGTATTCACTTGTCCATGAGTACTGTGTCCCCGGCGACCGCGCGCTGTCTCGCTGAACACCACGGCAAGTATCAAGTCGCTTACGTTGCGGCGCCGGTCTTCGGGCGGCCGGAAGCGGCGGCGGAGCGGAAGCTCTGGATCTGTCTCTCGGGTCCGCAAGCCGCCAAGAATCGGGTACAGCCGATCCTGAGCGCGCTGGGGCAAGGCACCTACGACTTCGGGGAAGAACCGGGAGCGGCCAACGTGGTCAAGCTGACCGGGAACTTCCTCCTGGTTGCCGCGATCGAAGCTCTGGCCGAAGCGATGGCGTTGGGAGAGAAGAACGGCATCGATCGGGCTAAATTAGCGGCCCTGTTCGGCGAGACCCTCTTCGCCTGCCCTGCCTACCGGATCTATGGAGACGCGATCGCGCAAAAGCGCTACAAGCCTGCCGGCTTTACAGTCGCGCTGGGCTTGAAGGACGTCAACTTGATCTTGCAGACAGCGGGGGCCAGCACGATGCCCATGCCCTTGACGAGCCTGCTGCACGATCGTTTTCTGTCGACGGTCGCGCGAGGTCGGGCAGACCTCGACTGGGCGGCCGTCGCGCTGGGCGTGGATGAGGAAGCGGGATTGCCGGTGAAGGACACTGCCGAGTTTTGAGAGTTGGTTATGCAATCATGCCGCATGGACGTCCTGTCCACCGTCTTGCGATGTCACAGACCGGACGTGGATGGAGTCATGAAGGGTCGGACTGCCTTCTCCGAGCGTTCAATCCCCCCAGCGGTGCATGGCCTCGACGATCGGTTCGAGGCTGCGACCCAATGGGGTCAGCGAGTATTCAACTTTGGGAGGGACTTGAGGATACACGGTCCGGTGCACGATTCGGTCGCGCTCCAGTTCCTTAAGTTGCTGCGTCAGCATTTTTTGCGTGATGCCGTTCATGGAGTGCAAGAGATCGGAAAACCGCATGGTCTTTTGAAGCAGGAACCAGGGGATGACCACCTTCCACCGCTCTCCGATGACGTGTAGGGTGATTTCAGCGGGACAGGACGTCGGCATCCGTTTCATAGGGCAGCTCCACGGAGAAGATCCATAGTTACCAAATGGTGCGTTCTTCCCATCTCGCGGATCGATGTTATCTCAGCCTGGAAGCCGAGACAATGCCGATCGGCAACGGCAAGCATCTTTTAAGGGAGGAAGCCATGACGCCAACGAAATTGCAACCACACGTCGATATCAGGCGAAGCAGCCAACGGTTCCACACCCGCATCAGTTGGCTCGATTCTCATCATAGCTTCAGCTTTTCTAACCATTACGATCCCCGCAACACGCATCATGGGCTGCTCCTCGTGAGCAACGATGACGTGGTGCGGCCCAATACGGGGTTCCGCACCCATCCTCATCAGGACATGGAAATTGTCACGTGGGTGCTCGACGGTGAGCTGGAGCACAAAGATTCGGAAGGCAACAGCGGGATCATCTATCCGGGGTTGGCTCAGCGCATGAGCGCCGGTACGGGCATCTGGCACTCGGAGATGAACCCCCAGAGCGACAAAGAGGTCCACTTCATTCAGATGTGGGTGCCGCCGGATACGGAACGTCTCAATCCTGGTTATGAGCAGTTGGACATCAACCAAGAATTGGAGCGAGGAGGATTGATCCCTATTGCCTCGGGTCGTGACCATAAGGCCGCGATCTCTATCAAGCAACAGGGGGCCGTGCTCTGGGGCGGGCGGCTGAAACCGGGAGAATCGGTGCAGGTGCCCGATGCGCCCTATGTGCACCTGTTCATTGCCAAGGGCAAGGCGGACCTCGAAGGAGCCGGTCCGTTGGAGACAGGCGATGCCGTTCGTCTCACCGCAGCCGGTGCTCGACGCCTGACGGCGGACGCCGGTATGGGAGCGGAGGTGTTGATTTGGGAAACCAATCAGGACCTAGAGGCTTGAGAGCGGTAGACGCCCAGAAACGAGCGGCTGACAACCATGAATAAGGGAGAGACTCATCATGAAAGCCGTAGCCGTCGTACCACGAACGCGGGACATTCGGATTGTCGACCATCCCGAGCCCAAAATCGTTACTCCCGTTGACGTCAAACTCCGTGTGTTGGAAGTGGGCGTGTGCGGGACGGATAAGGAGATCAGCTCGTTCGAGTATGGCACCCCTCCACAAGGGTCCGACTATCTTGTCCTCGGACATGAATCACTCGCGGAGGTGGTCGAGGTCGGCCCCGAGGTTGCGCACTATCGGCCTGGCGATCTCGCCGTCGCGATGGTGCGACGCCCATGCCGAGAGGCCCACTGTCTTCCGTGCCGTGCGGGGCGCCAGGACTTCTGCTCGACCGGAGGATTCACCGAACGGGGCATCAAAGAGACACACGGGTTCATGACCGAATTCGTCGTCGAGCAGGAGCCATATCTCATCCCCGTGCCCCGCGCCCTCCGGGAAGTCGCGGTGCTGGTCGAACCGCTCACTATCGCCGAAAAGGCGATCGCCCAATTGAAGCTCGTACAGCAACGGCTCCCCTGGACCTGGCCCCCGCCGCACGAGAGGCCGGTGGGTTCGGCGCCGAATGCGGTCGTCCTGGGGGCGGGCCCGGTCGGGCTGCTCGGTGCGATGGCGCTGGTGGCCGCCGGATTCAACACCTATGTCTACTCTCGTTCACAGCTCCCGAATCCGAAGGCCGAGGTGGCGGCGGCGATCGGCGCGACCTATGTCTCCTCCGAGGCCGAATCGGTGGACCAACTGGCGAACCGGATCGGAAACATCGATGTCGTCTTCGAGGCGGTGGGCTCCTCCGAGCTCGCCTTTGAGCTGATCACGGTCTTGGGGACAAACGGCATCTTCATCCTGACCGGAGTGCCACGCCTCCGGGCCCCCGCTCCCGTGGAGACGGATCGCATCATGAAAAACCTGGTACTGAAGAATCAGCTCCTCCTGGGCACGGTGAACGCGGGGCGCGACACGTTCGCGGCGGCGGTTCAAGACCTTGGAGCGTTCATGAGACGGTGGCCCCAGGCCCTCCGGTCGCTCATCACCGGGCGATATCCGGCCGAAGCCTTTCGGGACGTCGTATCAGGACGCACCGGAGGAATCAAAGAAGTGATCACGATGGCCTAGGTGTGATGAGCGGGACAGTTGTAGAGGAGATCGACGATGCGCAAAGCCAAGATCGACAACCATGAGGCGCACCGTCTCGCGGAAGACGCCCGCCTCGAGCGAATGGCCGGCGAGCCGGCTCTCCGGCTCGCCTCCCTCAAGAGGTGATAGATGAAAGCCCTTTCTTCAGATTGGATCGATGTCTCCATCCCCTTGCGAACCGGCATGGTGCACTGGCCGGACAACCCTCCGGTACGGATCGAGCGCACACAGGATATGGAGCGGGGAGATCACGCGAATGTCTCGGTTCTTTCACTGGGGTCACATACGGGGACCCATATGGATGCCCCGCTTCATTTTGTCCGCGCCGGACTCAGTCTCGATGAAATGCCGCTCTCGGCGGTGATGGGTCCCGCTCGGGTCATCGAGATTCAAGATGTTGAATCCGTTAAGTCGGACGAACTCGTGGCTCATCACATTCATCACGATGAACGCATTCTGTTCAAGACCCGAAACTCCTCACGTTGTTGGGAGACCGACAATTTTCTGGAAGATTTTGTCTACATTTCGCAGGAGGCGGCACGCTACCTCGTCGCTTGTGGTATCCGAACGGTTGGAGTCGATTACCTTTCGGTCGGTGGATTTAAAAAAGACGGGCCGGAAACTCACCACGTCCTACTGGAATCTGGTGTGTGGATTATCGAGGGGCTCGATCTCAGGGGTTTAGAGCCGGGGCCATACGACTTGATCTGCCTCCCGCTCCGTGTGGAACGCAGTGACGGTGCTCCGGCCCGCGCGATCCTGCGCCCACGTGCGTCCAATGAGGGAGAGCCTTCACAGCCATGAAACAGGGAGATTCATCATGAACATCGCGTTGATCGGTGCCACTGGTTTTGTCGGCTCGGGAATCTTGCGGGAAGCCTTGACTCGCGGACATGAGATCACAGCACTTGTGCGAGATCCGGAGGGGCTCACGCCGCATCCGAGGCTCCGTGCCCAAAAAGCCGATGTCTATGATGTTGCCGACGTGGCACGTTTGGTGGCAGGTCATGATGCCGTCATCAGCGCCTTCAATCCGGGATGGAGCAATCCGGACATCTACAATCTCCAGCTCAAGGGGACACGAGCCATTATCGACGGCGTGAAGAAAGCCGGAGTGAAGCGACTGTTATTTGTGGGGGGCTCGGGCAGTCTTGAAGTCAAACCAGGAGTGCAGGGCGTGGACCTTCCCGGTTTTCCTGAACAGTACAAACAAGGGGCGCTTGCCACCCGTGAAGCTCTGACCATGCTTCGTGAAGAAACAAGTCTGGAATGGTCGGTTCTGTCCCCTTCCGCCGATCTCTTCCCCGGTGAACGGACCGGTCAGTTTCGGCTTGGAACGGATCAGTTACTGAGAGATGCGAACGGCGAGAGCCGGATCTCGATCGAGGATTTTGCCGTGGCGATGCTCGACGAAGCGGAGCGTCCGGCTCACGTCCGGCGGCGCTTTACTGTGGGCTATTGATGAATGGAGAAGATGGACGATGGCAGTGGATGGTTGACGCAGGACGGCGGCCGGTGATCACGCCTACCACGAAACCTGTCGATGGTCGACGTGGCGGGACCAACGCGAGCATCCTTGCGAAGAACGATCGGCGTCACTGATGGCGGTGCGAATGAGCGCCGTGATCCGTCTTGATGCGTATGGGTGTGGGCATTCTTCATACCGGCATGAGAATCGGCATGGGTGTGCTGATGTTCATGCTCATGGCTGTAGGTGAATAGACTTGCCGTGCATCACCTCCAGCAGGAGGTTCATCAATCGGGGATAGAGGGGATGCGCGTTCATGAGAACGCCCATCCCCTGGCAGAAGGAGAATTCAGTAGGCCTTGCTGAAACCGGCCTCACCGTCGTAGTTCCACAGCTTTTGCGCCGCAGACCATTCCCATTTCTTGCTGAGCTGGACCAGGAACTCGCTGACATCGGCGTCTTTGATATCCTTCGTGGCCGTAAAACGGCACCGGTACCAATTGACCATCAAGAGATCCGGGCTGACGAAGCCCGGCCAGACCTTGGTGCCCCTATTTGAGATGAATTCACATTTAAAAGGTCCGAATTCGCCGTCGGTGAACTTAGGAATCCCTTTATCCGTGATGATGTAGAGATCGGCGCCCACCAACTTGATGTCCTTCTTTTTCTTGGTCGCAATCGCGGTTTCCGTATATGTCGGCATCGGATCCTCCCTTACTTCCTCGCGGCGTTCATCTTGTCGATGATCGCTTGCGCATATTCGTCGGTCTTGGCGGTTCCTCCTACGTCGTAGGTCACTTTCTTTCCCTCCGTCAGCACTTCATACATCGCCTTCTCGATGCGGTCGGCTGCGTCCTTCTCCTTCAGCCAGCGCAGCATCATCACGCCGGAGATCAGGACAGCGGACGGATTGACCTTCTTCATGCCGGCATACTTCGGCGCCGATCCGTGCACGGCCTCGAAGATGGCACAGTTGTCGCCGACATTGGCGCCGGGGGCAAATCCAAGGCCGCCCATCAGACCGGCGCAAAGGTCCGTGAGGATGTCGCCGTAGAGATTCGGCAGCACCAAGCAGTCGAACTGGCCGGGGTTGCGCACGAGCTGCATGGAACAGTTGTCCACGATAATGTCGCCGGTCTCGATGTCCGGATACTTTTTGGCCGCTTCTCGGAAAGCTTCCAGGAACAGACCGTCCGTCATCTTCATGATGTTGGCCTTATGGACACAAAAGACCTTCTTCCGCCCATTCTCGCGGGCCCAGCTCAAGGCGAAGTCAGCGATCCGATACGAACCAGGCCACGTGATGACTTTCAAGCACTGCGCGACTTCATCCGACACCATGTGTTCGATGGCGGCGTACGAGTCTTCGGTGTTCTCGCGGAAATTGATAATGTCGAGTTTGTCCCATGGACGCTTCAAAGCTGGAATCAGACGTACGGGACGCACGTTCGCGTAGAGGTCGAACACCTTTCGCAACGTGACATTGGCGCTTTTGTGCCCGGTTCCGATCGGTGTCGTCGTCGGACCTTTGAGCGCCACTTTGTTCTTGGCAATGTTCTGAATGGTCTTATCCGGCAGCAACGTGCCGTGTTTCTCCAAACAATCCAGGCCGATGTCTTCGTATTCCCACGTGATATCGACGCCGCTGGCGTCGATCACCATCCGCACCGCTTCGCAGATCTCCGGGCCGGTGCCTTCGCCCGGAATCATCGTCACGACATGCTGTGCCATCCTGAACCTCCCTTAAGCAGCAAGGGCGATCGGACCATCCGCTCCCCTCTTGTCGGGAAGGGTTGTGCAAATCAGATTCCACTCCACATGGGATGGAATGCGGAACATATAGATCCATAAATGAAAGTAATAAGAGGCATTGACAGCGCTGGTGTATATCATCCACATCCACACGCTGTGCGCCCACACTCTCTCCGCACAGGAGACCGTGCATGGGCGCTCATGACGTGGAACACATGCAAAGTCTTCCGGTTCGGGCTAGGAAGGAATGGGACTCATGGACCAAAGAGTTCCTACATGTGTCCAAGTTTGCGGAGCGTTTCCATGCCTCGTCCTTCATCCTGTGCACGGCCGCTCCGCTCCGCGATCGTCGTGATTCGGAGTTCCGAGATGATGTGAGGGATCGTGGAGGCGCATGACGGGACGGTGCCGGTACAAGGTACGCAGCCGAGGCTCCGATACCGCAGGCCGTTGCCTCGATCGAAATAGAGCTTGGGCAAGGGGATTTGTTCAAGGTCGAGATACTCCCAGATATTCAGCTCCGTCCAATCCAGTAATGGATGGACGCGGATATGGGAGCCGACAGGGAATATGGTATTGAATTGATCCCACAGTTCGGGGGGTTGGTCTCGAAAATCCCACTCCCCATGCTTGTCGCGGAGGGAAAAGTATCGTTCTTTCGCGCGGGTGCCCTCTTCATCGGCCCGAATGCCCAGAATGATCGCGGTCCATTTATGTTTCGCGATGGTTTGCTTGAGAGCGTCGATTTTCATCGCGGTGCAGCAGGTGACGCGTCCTTGTTGGGGTCCCATCCCTGCTGCGAGTGCCTCGGTATTCTGCCCCACGACCAGGTCGAGCCGCCATTCTCGGCACAACCGATCGCGATACTCGATCAGTTCGGGCATTTCATACCCGGTGTCGATATGGACCAACGGGAACGGCACATGTCCGAAGAAGGCTTTTCTCGCCAACCACAGCAGGACGGTCGAGTCCTTCCCCATCGACCAGAGCATCGCAAGGTCATCGAAATGCTTGTACGCCTCGCGCAGGATGTACACGCTTTGATCTTCGAGCGCGCGCAGATGTTTCATGGTCCTTCGTCAGGGCCCATTCAGTAGGCGGCCGGTTTCGAGAAGGTCTGGTTCGACACGAGATCCAATATATGAAGGTTGTCGAATTCCGCTGCCGCCGAACCGAGTGCAATCAGTCCGACCCGACCTTCCCGTGGAAGGACGGCGTCATCGACGGCGGCGACTTGGGCACCGTCGATGTAGACCGCCAGCCGACCCTTGTCGAGATGGAGAAAATTGATTCGTTGAACCCGCATCGTATGCCAGGGTTTGGGCGTGAGCTTAACCGTGACTTGTCCCAAGATGGTCGCCACGCCGTCCGTGACGCGACGTGTCGTGACAAGGCCGGTCATCGTCTGCAGCGCAATCGCGTAATAGTTGTTGCCATCTGTCACGGCAATGGCAATGCCGGCTTCAGTGTGGTCCTTCATGCCGGGCGGACGCACTTGGACGGTGACGTCGGGATAGGTGGTTCTGATCCCATCTGCGACGAGGAGTCGCACACAGTCTGGTGTCGGGCAAGCAGAAGAGCGGACCAGCCGTTGCCTCCCACTTGCTACCTCCGGATCGACCTGGACTTGCCAGAGTGCCGATTCCTTATCGCTCCGGATCGGCCGTACGAAACCCGTGGGGACCTGCCCTGGCTCGTCTTGATCGAAATTCCATCGCCAGAGGATGTCTTGCTTGGGTGGCGTGGCGTGCACCGATACGTCGAGCACTTCGAACGACCGCGGTGGGCTTGGCAGGACAATGGCGGTGGCCTCCGGAGTCAAGGCCTTGACGAGATCGTTGGCGACGAGCTGTTCCTGCAACCCCTTCGCCCCAGGAATCCGATCCAAGTCTTGTTTGACCTGCTGCATTCGTTGCTGAAACAGGTCCAAATTGCGCGGTATCGAGAGCGATTCGACCGCGACCTGTGCATAGTGCGCATGGAGTCTATCGTATGATTGAGTCAACAGCTCGGTAGCCTGTTCCGCTTCAGCGTTCGCCTGCTGCAGCCAGGGATGGTCATAGCGCCGTTCCCACGACACCCATTGGATGCGATCCCAGGCGATTTCAGTCAAGACCCTCCCGTACTCGGCCGTGCCTGCGGCGGTGTCGCGCAGCAACGCCTCATGAATACCGAGGGCACCGATCGGGTCGTTGTTCCATCTGGTCAACGTCCCAAGACGCCGGCGCTGCTCGGATGTCGCACGTTCCTGTTGCCCTAACGCCTCGTAAGAGGCCAGGGATCGATAGAGAGCGTCTGCCGCCGGCTCATACCCTTCCGAAACAGCGGTCAATTCCTGCCGCCAAGTTTGTGCTTGAATGGTCCAGTACAACTCTGCGATTCGCCGGAGCGACGCCTCGTCTTCCGCCGCTAGACCGCCTTTGGCAATGCCTTGTCTCACGAAGGTCTGGTAGGAGTCTTCACCGCGTAGCACGTGGGTAGCCACATGGTTGGGATCGATCAACAGCAGTCGGGTCAGCAATTCCGCTCGATCGGCCTCCGAGAGATGAGTGGCTCGGTTCAAGGCTGCCTGCATGACAGGCTCTGCTTCAGTGCGTTCCCACCACCGGACCGATCCGACGACGAGTTCACCCTTTAAGATCGACTGTTTGGGGTCGGCCTGGTCGAACTTCCGCCCGTTGTCCGGCCGTAGACCGTAGTGCGTCGTGGCAATCAGCGGGACGTCGGGCAGCACTTCGTTCATCACGGCCCGATCGGCGCTAAAACCGAACTTGCGCAAGCCAGTCACGACGATAAATCGAGCCACCACTTCACGGACGGGCCCGAAGCGGCGCGGGGCTCCGTTCACCCACCAGATTTCTTCCGGTCGAAGGGCGAGTGGCGCTGTGAGGGGATCAGGGTAGACGATCTTAATATCCACGGCCTGACCAGGGACCGACACGAGCGAGCCTTTCTTGATGTTCGACAGGGCCAATGGTTGCAACGGACTGGTCCGCACGACGGTCGTCTGAGGAACCGGAGCGTGGTCCTTCAGAATGACGGGTGGGGAAACGAAGACCGCCGGCGGATATTCCTTCCAATTCTCGGTGACTCGGTGCCGATCGTGTAAGAGGCCGAGCCCGACTCCGCGTCCGATGGCATCGAAGACGCCGGATTCACTCTGTTGAGTCACCATGTCGGAATGGCCGCGCACCGTATCATCCCAGCAACGTCGAGCCATCTCAGGGGTAAGGTTAGGTGAGACGCCTCTCGTCGATGTCCGCGCACGGCTTAGACAACCTAGGTCTGCCGCAGCCCACGTCTCGGTCTGGGACTGGGCGAATGCCTGGACATACTGCAGCACGAAGCGGGCCGCCTCATCGCTCGACTTCATCCGCGCTGATGCCGCGGAGCCCATGAGTGGACTGAAAACTCCGACTATTCCCGCTATAAGAAGTGCAAGTTGGGAAGTTTGCAATAACATGGTCCTTGGTTCTGTGCGGAACAACATTCTGACTCTGGAGACCAAACACCGAGAAATCTTGAAACCAGCATCGATGCAATCGGCAGTCCCAAGGTGAATTTTTGGAATTGCCTGGGATCAGATGAGACCTTTGAAGAAAATCAAGACGATCTTGATGTCAACTCTGGCAGGGGTCGGGAATCGTGAGACCAAGCGTGTATCGGCGCACCAATTGCGGTGCGAAGGTGCATCGGCGCTCAGTTATGGTTTGGGCCGCCGCCGCCGGTCGAGCATCCATCGGGTAATACCGAGATGCTTGGCGGCCAAGGATTTGTTTCCGTCCGAGCGCTGCAGGACTTCGCTGATGATGCGGTCCTCGAGATCGGCCAGAGATTCGCCGAGGTGGAATGACAGATGGATCCGAGAGGGATCCGCTGTATCGGAAAAAACGGATGGAACATGGACGGTCTCTCCCGTCGGTGTTGATGGGTTGCCTTGCACATCTGATGGAAAATGTATCGATTCAAGCGTATCTCCCGGGCAGAAGAGGACCGCGCGCTCCATGAGGTTACTGAGCTCCCGTACATTGCCGGGAAAGGTGTAGCGGCGCAGGAGAGCCTGTGCACTGTTCCCCAATCGACGGACCGGTTTTCTCAGTGATAGAGCCGACCGGGTGAGAAATTGTTGAGCCAGCGGAATGATGTCTTCGTGCCGTTCCCGCAACGGAGGTACGGTCAAGGAGACGACGTTCAACCGAAAATAGAGATCTTCACGAAACTCCCCTTTGGTCACCGCGTTCTTCAGATTGCGGTTCGTGGCGGCCATGAATCGAACATCGAAGGGAATCGTGGCTGATCCTCCGACCCGGCGCAACGTTCGTTCTTCGATCACCCGGAGGAGTTTCGCTTGGAGGGCCAGCGGAAGATCGCCGATCTCGTCGAACAGCACGGTCCCACCGTCCGCCATTTCGATCAAGCCGGTTTTTCTGCCCGTTGCGCCGGTAAACGACCCTTTTTCGTGGCCAAACAGCTCGCTTTCGAACAGTTCACGGGGAATCGAGGGGCAGTCGACTTCGATGCAGGGTTTATCGAGGCGCACCCCGTTAAAATGAATCACGCGGCCGGTGTATTGTTTTCCGGTTCCGGTTTCGCCCTGCAACAGCACCGTGACACGGTCGTTTTTCGCCAGTTCACGGACCTGCGCGAGGAACGCCTGAGTGACAGGGCTTTCCGCGATGACACGATCGAGGGCATAACGGTCGGTGTCTTGGCCGGTTTGCAAGCGAACTTGGCGTTGGAGCGTCAAGAATTCCACGGCACGTCTGAGCGCATGGTGCAGATCTTCCATGTCGATGGACTTGGCGACAAAGTCGAACGCCCCGAGCCGCGTCGCTTCCACCGCATCCTTCACGGTGCCCCTGGCGGTCAAGAGAATCACGAGCAAGTTGGGGGAGGTCTGCTTGACACGCTCGAGCACGTCCAAGCCCGACAGATTCGGCATCACGAGATCCAACACTAAAATATCCGGCTCGAAAGACTTCAGAAGGCTCAAACATTCCTCTCCGGACCCCGCCGTTTGGACGGCATATCCTTGGTCGGCAAGGCGCAGAGCGAAGGCTTCACGGACAGAGGCTTCGTCTTCCACCAACAGCAGTTGCCAGGTCATGCTACGGATCCCGTTTCAGGGGCAGCCACACCTCAACGATCGCTCCACTGTCTGGGGGGCTGCTGATCGTCAATTGTCCGCCGTGCCGTTCGACGATGTCATGCGTGATGGTCAGGCCGAGGCCGACGCCCTTGGCCTTCCCGTTCGTGAAAAACGGTTCGAAAATCCGTTGCAGGTCTTCCGGCTGGATGCCTTTGCCGGTATCGGAAAAGGTGACCGAGATGCCGGGACCTTGTTTGGCCGCGAGTGTCGCCGTGATCGCCAACTCTCCGCCGGTCGGCATGGCATCGATCGCGTTCATCGAGATATTGAGAAACGCCTGTTGCAAGTGGGCACGGGAGGCTTCCACCGCCGGGACCTCGTGGATGCTTTTCTTTACGAAGATCCGCTGTTTTCGAAGGTTCGGTCTCAACAGCGTCAACATATCGTCGATGAGGGATGGGAGGTCGCAGGGCTGAAGATCGAACGGTCGGGGGCGCAGTTGGCCTAAATGCGATTCCAACAATTCGTCGATGCGGGCCGCTTCACGTGCAATCAGCGCGCAGCGGTCTCTGGCGGAGCGGGGTAATTGTTCCTGTTCCGCGAGGTGAGTGGCCAGGCTTCCCAGTCCGATCAAGGGATTGCGGACTTCATGGAGAATGCCGCCGGCCAGTTGTCCCACCAATTTGACTTGCTCCGCGTGGCGCAACGCTTCGAGCATCTGCTCCCGCTCGCTGAGATCCGTCAGAATCGCCAAATAGAATTGCGTGGTCCCGTCGCGATCTTTGACGGGGCTGACACTTTCCCACACCAAGAACTCCGATCCATCCTTTCGGCGATTGACGAAACGATCCACAAACGACAGTCCCGAACGGATCGCCTGCCAGAGTCGTTCGTAGAATTCCGGTGGATGTTTGCCCGACCGCAAGATCGACGGACGTTGGCCGAGGGCTTCGTCGCGGGTCCAACCCGTCATCCGTTCCAATGCGGGATTCCACTCCAGAATACCGCCCTCGGTGTCGGTCAGCATGATGCCATCTTGCGCGTACCTGAACAATCGGTGGTAGAGATCTCGCTGGGTATCGGCGCGTCGTCGCCGTTCCAGGACGGTCGCCACGGTGTTGGCCACCGTACAGAGAAACTCAAGTTCCTTGACCGTGAAGTCGCGAACCGACTTGGAGTGGGCCGTCATGGCTCCGTACACCCGGTCTTCGACCAGCATGGGGACGCACATGCCGGCAATGCCGCCATGCTCCGTCAAAAGCTTGGACGGCGTGAACCGCGTTTCTTTTCGTAAGTCGCGTACGACGACCGGCAGTCGTTCGCGGATCGCGTAACCGGCTTGTGAATGGGTGCCGCCCTCGATCGTCAGTCTGCCGATGAGTTCCGGTTCAAGGCCGATTCCGGCCACCACCGCCAGGTGATCGTCGGATTCTCGCGGAACAAGGATCTTGCATAGCTCAAGCTCGAGGGCCTCCGCGGTATGTTTGACGGCTTCGCTCATCAGTTCCTGTGCCGGGGCGTCGCTGACAGCCAGGGTGCCGATGCGGGCCAGCACCGATTGGAAACGGGCGATCTGTGAAGCTTCCTGGGCAAGTTCCGTATGTTCGGTGACGTCTTGCAAGATCAAGAGCACGCCGGCTTCCCCATGGTAAGGAACGACGTTGAAGCGGCACTCATAGACGAGCGCTTGGCCCTGTCGATCGACGAGACGATAGTTCTTGCCGCCTTTGGTGCCGAGGGACTCCCGGTTCCAGGACATTGCATCGGTGAAAAGTTGGGTTCGTAACGCCGGGGTATCAGGGCCAGTCGGTGCGCCCGGCGCTTCAACCAGTTCGCCGAACTGCGCGTTTTCGAAGACCAGGATCCCCTTCGCGATGAAACAGAGGCCACCGTCCAAACAGTCGCTGACCCAGGCCAATATTTCCGCCGCCGCGATTTCGGGTTTGGCGTGAATCGAATTCTTGGAGTGAGAAGAGGACGTCGAGCGGTTTTTCACACGCGGCCTCCCTTGGGAGACAGACTCATATGTTATGGGTGCCTAGTATACCGGGGCCTTCGTGCATCGTCGAGTAAGCCAGGGCGATGCGAAATAGCGACCGGCACCATGACGAGAGAGAGCCGAACCCTCGGACGAACGTGGAGTTGGAGCCAGACTTAATGAATGGTAAAAGTCGAGACACTCATGGTAGAGAGAGCTATGGCTCGGCGTACGCTGGAAACCCTCTGGTTCGACAATACCTATGCCCGTCTTCCCTCGGCCTTCTATGCCCGATTGAACCCGACCCCGTTTAGTGCCCCGCCCTACCTCATCCATGCAAATCCATCCGCCGCCCAGCTGATTGATCTGGATCCGGAGCAATGTGCCAGGCCGGAGTTCGCGGCGCTGTTCGGAGGGAGTGCATTGGCGAAGGGGATGGAGCCGCTCGCGATGCTGTACTCCGGGCATCAGTTCGGCGTTTATGTCCCGCAACTCGGGGACGGGCGTGCGATCCTCCTCGGTGAGGTGAAAAACGATCGGGGAGAGCGATGGGACCTGCATCTGAAGGGTGGGGGAATGACGCCGTTCTCACGCGACGGAGACGGGAGGGCCGTGTTGCGGTCAACGATCCGGGAGTATCTGTGTTGCACGGCGATGCAGGGTCTCGGCATCCCGACCACACAGGCACTGTGCCTCGTCGGCAGTGACGATAAGGTATACCGGGAACAGATCGAAACCGGCGCGATGCTGGTCCGCATGGCGCCGTCCCACGTCCGCTTCGGTACGTTCGAAGTCTTCCACTATCGGAAACAGCATGAGCACCTGAAAACTCTGGCGGACTATGTGATCGACCGACACTTCCCGCATCTTCGGAGTATCGACGACAAGTATGCGCGCTTCTTTGCCGAGGTCGTGGAACGCACCGCGAAGATGATCGCCCAATGGCAGGCTGTCGGTTGGGCGCACGGAGTCATGAATACCGACAACATGTCGATCTTGGGCCTGACCCTCGACTATGGCCCATATGGCTTCATGGACGACTACGACGCAGGCTTCATCTGCAACCATTCGGACTACAACGGCCGCTATGCCTTCAATCAGCAGCCCTACATCGGGCTTTGGAACCTGAGCTGTTTGGCGCAAGCGCTGTTGCCGTTGTCGGACAAAGAGGCGTTGAAGGCAGGCCTGGAAACCTATCAGCCGTTGTTCGAGAGGGAGTATTTGGAACGAATGCGCGGCAAATTCGGATTGGTAGAAAAGCGAGCAGAAGACGATGACCTCATTCGAGACTTCTTGGGCCTCCTCCAGGACAGCCATGCCGACTATACGATTGTGTTCAGGGGATTGAGTCGGTTTTCTACGGCGGAAAGTTCGACGAACGACCAGCTGCGGGAGCATTTTCTTGACCGCGACCGTTTCGACGAGTGGGCGGCACGCTACCGGGATCGACTGCGGAATGAGGGCCGCCTGGACGACGAACGGCGTGACCGGATGAATCGTGTGAATCCCAAATATGTGCTGCGCAACTATCTTGCCCAAGTAGCAATCGAGAAGGCACAAAACAAGGACTTCTCCGAAATCGATCGTATTTTTTCCCTGCTGCAAAATCCCTACAGCGACCAGCCTGGTATGGAGGCGTACGCAGCTCCACCTCCTAACTGGGGCAAGCATGTAGCGGTCAGTTGCTCGTCATAATGAGAGCCGCTGCGGGAGGTACTCGACTCACTGTTTTGGTGGGTTCATAGAGTGCCTCCCGCTTTTTTAGCGGTGGTTCATCTTCCTCGTTCCGCGCTCCTCGGTGTCGTTCTCCAGCCATGCCGCTCTTCTCCATGTTCACCTTCGTCGTGATGCCATGATACCGTCATTTGAGCAAACGGCTTCACTCCCTGGCCTCTCTATTGTAAAGTGTCGGCGCTCAGCGAGTGTCATGAATCTTTGTTCAACAACCAGTTAGGAAGCCCCTGATGCGAGAAAGCCTATTGGGTGGGTTGAAGGTCAGACTCAGCGGTGGCTCCGATGGCCATGGCGGGGGCGATGGTCCGGTCGTCATGCTGCTCCATGGCTTCGGTGCACCGGGGGACGATCTCGTGCCGCTGGCCGATGTGATCGACGTTCCTGCGAATACCCGTTGGCTCTTTCCGGAAGCCCCGCTCTCGCTCAACATGGGATTTGGTGATTCTCGTGCCTGGTGGATCATCGACTTCGCACGCATCCAGCAAGATCGCGCCGCAGGTCGCGTTCGTGATCTGTCGGTGGAAATTCCTCAAGGTCTGGCTCTGGCGCGAGAGCGCTTCCTGGCTTTCCTCAGAGAGCTTCCGCAGCAGTTCCCGATCGACTACAAAAAAACGGTGATCGGCGGATTTTCACAAGGGGCGATGCTCACCTGCGATGCACTGGTCCACACTGACCATCCCTTCGCCGGCCTGGTGCAACTATCCGGTAACCTCCTGGCTCAATCCGTGTGGGCTCCTCTTATGCCGAGACGTAAAGGCCTGCCGGTCTTTCAAAGCCACGGGACGCAAGATGATATCCTCCCACATATCGGAGCTGAGCGACTCCGCGATGCGCTCACACAATCAGGGCTCGACGTGGAGTGGCACAGTTTTCGAGGCGGGCATGAGATCCCAGGGGAGGTGCTACGAACCCTTTCTACGTTTCTGAAACAAACCCTATCGTAACGCCAAGAGCAGGATTCGGCTCGGCTCATGCACAGAAAAAGGACAATTATCTCACAGTCTGTCACCTTGCTCGTGCTGGTATTGATGTTGGCCCCGCTCTTTGGGTGTTTCACGATACCAGAGGTAAGGAAAGTCTCGCCTCAAATCGTCACCAACGGATCTCCACTTTCTCAGAGGCTGGGAAAAGTTGGCATCAATCTCGCTGCTACAGAGATCACACTTCAGACGCCAACTTCCGAGGCCCTTCTGAAAAAGCAGTTTTGGAACCATTTTGCTCAAGGAAACACAGACGCTACGGACCTGTATTGGAAAATAGTCAGCCCCTTCGTGATTTTATTAAGCGGCTGTGCTGGTTCAGGCGCGCACTGTAGCAGCGGGACTGCAATCGTGAGTGCTCTTGGGATCTTGGCGGCCTCATCGGGTGGATTAGCTGTTGGGACCGTCAATGGAATTATTGAAACCTGGAAGGGCGACTATTCTGCGTCAGCTGCCAATGAGCTAGAAGATATGTTGCTCCACACCGTGGGGAAATCTAACGATGAGCTGAAGTCGGCAATTATGGCATCTTCACGGGACATGCTTTCTGAATATATAGGGAGGCAGGGTGAAGCAAGGGCTATCGAAGACTTAGAGAGGACCGCTCTTGTGCGAGTCATTCCCCCACCGCAGATGGATCAGGATAAAGAATTGGGGCCGTCAGGCTCACAGCCATGGTTGGAGGGCAGTGATTCACTCTTAGATGTGAGAATCCGGGAAGTGACATTTGCCGACAATAAGGGGTGGTTCAACTCAAAACTACGACTTCGAGTCCGCGTAGAAACGAGCATGTATCGAACGGGTGATGCGACGTTGATCGACAAAAGAGAGTACACCTGTGTCAGTATTCCGAGAACATATCAGCACTGGTCGCTGGATTCGTACAAGAATATCCGGGAAGAATTGGTCGAGTGTAACCAGTTGTTGGGGCAGCACATCGCCAACGATCTACTAGGAGCCGGTATGCGAAATGATCCCGGCCGAAAGGACCCGTTAATCCCATGACCAATTCCTTTGAGCTGAACGGGGCGGACGGCAAGCGCATCAAAGGCGATCGACGCGATGGGACAGACCGGCAGATTCTCTTCATCAACGGCTTTCTCTCGAAGCGCTGGGGGAACAAGAGCAAGGCGTTGGCACAATGGTGTCGGGAGAAGGGTTGGGGGTTCTGTTGTTACGACGTACGCGGGTTCGGCGACTCGGAAGGCCGGTTCACGGACTACACCCTCTCCGATTGGATCGCCGACGCGCGGACCGTCCTCACGATGCTGACCGGTGGCGACCATCTCACCCGCCCACCCCAGGCGAGTGTTTATCACCCACCCGCCCCACCGATGGCTTCGCCATCGATCACCCGCGACGCGCCTCCTCCCTCAGTTACCATCGTCGGCAACTCGCTCGGCGGCTGGATTGCCTGGCTGATAGCGCAGGAGTTCCTAATCGTGGAAGAACTCATCCTGATCGCGCCGGCGTTCAATATGATGGGCGAGCGAGCCAAGACCATTTCCCAAGACCGGCTGCATGACTGGCATACGGCGGGATGGATGCCATGGGACGATGACTCGCTGCACAAAGATTGGCCCTTGTCGTGGAGGTGGGTGGAGGAAAGCGAAGCCTATTGGACCAAGACGTTCGACAAGCTGCGTCCTGTGAAGACGGCGGTTCTTCACGGACTACAAGACGTCGTCATCTCCGTGGACGGCACCCGGCGATTCGCCAATGAACTGCTTCGTCGCGCTCCAAATTTTCCACTTGATCTCCGACTGATTCCCGGCGACCATCGACTGAGTAGCCCCGAACACTTGGAGCTGTTTCGCCGACTCGTGATGAGGGAGGTCTGATGCTGCTCGTGATTCATAAAGAATGCGGTGGCCCGGCGCTGGAAGAATCGCCGGTGGGCGAAGTCTGCGCCATTCCCGTGGATCGCTTCCCTTTTCCCTGCTTTACCTGCCTGGAAGAGATTGTTGATGAATCAGAGGTGCGCATATCCGAAGAGTTGGGGATCTAGCCGCACACGTCCGGCCTGTTATCGCGCAGCCTGCGGTAAAAACCTCGACCTTCACGGCTTCAAACGGAGATTCGATATCACCGCTTTGTGCACGGACGAGCAGCCCGGCCGGGAGAGCAGGGCGGTGATATCGCCATGTACGGCTTTCACATCTCGATGCACTCGACGGACCGCTTTGCGGATCGATACCACCCGGTTCCGCACAGCGCCTTGAGCAGTTCCCGACGCTTGCCATCAGTACCTGCCACAGCAGTTTATGAAAGGAAAAGTTGATCCTGGCCGCCCCTCGACCGGCAATACAGCATTGACCCGCGCGGTCGCTGCTGGAAATCCTAGTTGTCGGCTCCATCCTGGTATGGTTTCTTGATGAGTAAGAGGAGGAAGTGAAGAGAGGGGCTGACGCTGCCACGAGACCAAGCCGTGTCTACCGTGTAGCTTCCCGGTAACGCCCTCCACAACATCGCTCATGTGGCAGCTGATTCGACGACTGCAAGCCTTATTGACCACCAAGGAACGGCGGCTCTTCTATGCGCTGCTCGGCCTTATCGTTCTTGCCGGTCTAATCGATGCGTTGGGAGTGTCTTCCATATTGCCGTTCATGGCAGTCGTGGGAAACCCCGATCTGATTCAGACGAATCCCTGGCTGCACAATGTCTTCACACTGTTGGAGTTCAAGTCCGTCGACACGTTTCTTGTCGGACTCGGCTTAGCGGCGCTTGCGATCATGATCTTTAGCAACGCTCTGTCGCTCGCCAGCTCGTCCGCTATCTTATGGTTTACACACAATCTCGGGCGTAGACTTTCCGTGCAGATCCTCTCGAACTATGTGCGGCAACCATACGCGTATTTTTTGGAACACAATAGCTCGAGGCTGGTTTTGAATTGCACGGATGATGTGGTTCGGATGATCCATGGCATTGCTGTGCCCATCCTGCAGGCGATTGCGAAGGCATTCATCGCCTTGAGCATTCTCTTTCTTGTCATGTGGGTCGATCCGTGGTTGGCCGTCTTGTTTGGAACGGTGATCGGGACCGTCTACGGCGTCGTGTTTCTGACCATTCGTCATAAGGTCAGTGACCTGGGACGATCCAGTCGAGAGGCGAACGCAGAGCGCGTTCGCCTTTCGACCGAGATATTGAATGGGATCAAGGAACTCAAGATCCTGGGGCAAGACGAAGCGTATCAGCAGCGGTTTGCCAAATGCTCGGCGTTGTATGCCAAGAATCAATGGACGAGCGCCACGCTGAGCGCGGTGCCTAGATACGTGATTGAAAGCATTGCGTTTGGTTCGGTTATCCTGTTGGTAATTTATCTGCTTGCGACTCACCAGGATTTCAAAGATGCGCTTCCATTGATGGCGTTGTATGCCTTTACAGGATATCGTCTGCTTCCGGCATTTCAGCAGATCTTCGGGAGCGCCAATACGATACGGTACAACATGGGCCACCTTGAGGCCGTGGAGGAAAAGCTGAAGACGGTTGCCAAAGCGCCAGCCCCTGAGGTCCCGCCTCAGTCGCCGGCGAACGGGATTATAGGTCCCCTGCGGCAAGAAATCGCATTAAGGAACCTGGTCTTCCGATACTCCAATGCCACCACCCCTCTTCTCAACAACCTGAATCTCACCATCCGGCGGAATACGATGGCGGCCATCGTGGGGTGCTCCGGGGGAGGGAAGACCACGATCGTGGATGTGATTTTGGGCTTGCTTGAACCGCAAGGCGGTTCCTTGTCGGTGGATGGGATTCCGATCACCCCGCGCAATGTGGCGTCTTGGCAGAAACAGCTCGGCTATGTGCCCCAACACATCTATTTAGCCGATGACACGCTGGCGGCGAACATCGCCTTCGGGGTCGCTCACAGAGATCTGGATCTCGATCGTGTGGAACGTGCCGCACAGATCGCCAATCTTCATGAATTTGTCGTTGACGAACTCCCAAACGGGTATCAGACAATGGTCGGGGAGCGTGGTGTGAAGCTTAGCGGGGGACAGCGGCAACGTGTGGGCATCGCGCGGGCGCTATATAGTGACCCGAAAGTCCTGATTCTGGACGAAGCGACGAGTGCGTTGGACAGCCTCACCGAAGACGCCGTGACGGACGCGATCCGAAATATCTTCCATGAGAAAACGATCATCATGATCGCCCATCGCCTGCGGACGGTTCGAGAGGCCGATGTCATTTATCTGGTGGAAAGCGGTTCCATCGCGGACCAGGGGACTTACGCCGAACTTATCGATAAAAACGAGACATTTCGTCGTATGGCGAAAGAAGGAACCCGGTACACCGCTGATCAGTACTCCCACGTGGAGCAGTCGAAAAGGCTCAGGGGGTCACGGCCCATTGCGTTCGGCGGTAGGAAACAATAAAGGTGGAGACCGTTGACGTAGGCGAGCAGGGAACAGGGGCGGGCTATGATCGCTGGGCCGCTTATTATGATGACCGCGACCCGTCGACGCGGCTTGATGAGCCGTTCCTTCTGGATCGGCTCAAGCCGTTCCCCGGCTGCCGAATCTTAGATGTTGGCAGTGGCACCGGTCGCTATCTTCGACTGTTGGATTCAAGATTGTATCGCATCACGGCGGTCGACTTGTCTTACGGCATGCTTTGTCGGGCGCGTCGGGACACCGAAACACGAGAGGAGATTGCGTGGGTCCAAGCGTCGGTCACCCGGTTGCCCTTTCAGTCGGGTCTCTTTGATCGTGTCTTGTCCGGCCTCGTGCTGGATCACATCGAGACGCCGGCACAGCTGTTTGCACAGATCGCCGCTGTTTTGAAGCCGAGAGGCCGGGCGGTGGTGACAGCAGTCCACCCTGACATGCAGCGTCTGACCGGTGCCGATATCGAATTGGCCGACACCGAGGGGGCCGTACGCATCACCGGACACCTTCACGAAGTGAGGGCACTCATCGCCGCGGCGCAAGCCGCAAAGCTGGTGATTGAACGCCTTGAGGAACCCGTTGTCACTGACGCCATGGTCGTCCAGCGTCCCGACTGGCGGCATAAGCTTGGCTGTCCCGCCTTAGCGCTCCTTGCTCTCAGCAAATGAGTAAGGAAATGGTGCTCGCCATCACCCCCTTGGGTGAATGTCGCGTTCTGAAACGTTTACCCTCTGGTTGTGATCGAAAAGGATTGTCTGATATGGTGCGCACTTTACTGAAAACAACCAGACGGTTCAGCAGGGAGGATGAAAGGGCTCATGGCAACGAACGATAAGCAGGTTATTTTTTCGCTCGTCAATGTCGGGAAGGTCTATCCGCCGAAGAAGCAGGTGCTGCGGGAAATCTATCTCGGCTTCTACTACGGCGCGAAGATCGGCGTGCTGGGCTTGAACGGCTCGGGCAAGAGTTCGCTGCTCAAGATCATAGCGGGGGTGGATCCGAACTACACGGGCGAAATCACGAGGTCCAAAGGCTACAGCGTCGGTTTGTTGGAACAGGAACCGCAGCTCGATCCGAACAAGACAGTGAAAGAAGTCGTTGAAGAGGGCAAAGCCGAACTGGTTGCACTGATTCATGAATACGAAGCCGTCAGCAACAAGATCGGTGAAGTGGGCCCCGATGAAATGGAGAAGCTGCTCGACAAGCAGGCGCAGCTGCAAGAAATGATCGAAGCGGCCAATGGCTGGGAACTGGAGAATCAGCTCGACATCGCGATGGATGCTTTGCGCTGTCCGCCCGCTGATCAAAAAGTGGGAACGCTCTCGGGGGGAGAAAAGCGTCGAGTCGCGCTCTGTCGCCTGATGATCCAAGAACCGGATATTCTCCTGCTCGACGAGCCGACAAACCATCTCGATGCCGAATCTGTGCAATGGCTGGAGCAGCATCTGCAACAGTACAAGGGGACGGTCATCGCCGTGACTCACGACCGGTACTTTCTGGACAATGTCGCCGGTTGGATTTTGGAGCTGGATCGAGGCCATGGGATTCCGTTTCAAGGCAACTACAGTTCATGGCTGGAGCAAAAGAAGGACCGACTGGAAAAAGAGGAAAAGGCCGAGTCGAAACGGAAGAAGACATTGGAGCATGAATTGGAATGGATTCGCATGTCGCCGAAGGCGCGACAATCGAAGGGCAAGGCGCGCTTGAATCGGTACGAGGAATTGGTCAACCAAAAGCAGGACCAGGTGGCGGAAGACTTGGAAATTTACATTCCGCCCGGGCCCAGGTTAGGTGATGTCGTGGTCGAGGCCAACGGCATCAGCAAAGCCTTCGGCGACAACGTGCTGTATGAGAACGTGAATTTTAATCTGCCGAAGGGCGGCATTGTCGGCGTGATCGGTCCCAATGGCGCCGGCAAGACGACGATGTTCAAAATGATCATCGGCAAGGAAAAGCCCGATGCTGGATCGATCAAGGTCGGGGAGACGGTCAAGCTCGGTTATGTTGATCAGGATCGCAGCTTGGACGGCAACAAGACCGTGTACGAAGTCATTTCGGACGGCCAAGATACCGTCAAGCTCGGCAAGACCGAAGTGAATGCCCGCAGCTACTGTGCCCGCTTCAACTTTGCAGGAACGGATCAACAGAAAAAGGTGAAAGACCTGTCGGGGGGCGAACGGAATCGCGTGCATCTCGCACGCATGCTGAAAGAAGGGGCAAACTTGATCATTCTGGACGAGCCGACGAACGATCTCGACGTGAATACCTTGCGGGCGCTGGAAGAAGGATTGGAGAGTTTCGCCGGGTGCGCCGTGATCAGCAGTCACGATCGATGGTTCCTCGACCGCATCGCCACGCACATTCTTGCTTTTGAAGGAGACAGCAAGGTGGTTTGGTTCGAAGGGAACTATAGCGAGTACGAAGCGGATCGAAAGAAGCGCTTGGGCAAAGAGGCGGATCAGCCGCACCGCATCCGCTATCGCAAGCTCACACGCAACTAAGGAGGGTAAGTGACCGCCGAGTCCGCGCATTCATGCCAATGATCGCTGCAGGGCTGCTCACACGACTATGGGTGTGCGGGAGTTGCGGAACCCGCTCGATGGTCTCCGCTTTTGAAATGAACCGATTGGTCTTCGAACCTGTGCCTCAGTCGTGCGACCTTCCACTCGATTGGTTCCTCAGGACTCATTCTCCATCCCGGGATGACGGGCAGACTAAGGCCCTGATAAATGAATGAAAAACGTGCTGTCTCGCCTCCATTCCGCTTAAGATATTAGTTAGTAAACCGATATACATGGAGAGCAGAGAAGAGCACCATCGAGTCTTCACTGACAGGCGATGGTATGCCCGAGTGGTTTCGTGCAGCTCAGGTCTCTGTCGGTCGATGTGGGCTGAAAGGCTCAGCACCGCGAGGCAGGTTATCCACGAGACAGACGCATGGAATCAGACCCTTTCTGCTATCGATTCCTTTTCTACTTTCTCGGGTGGGTAGCTTCACTAACCCCTCGTCTAGCCTCTTACGCGGATCAAGGTAAAAGCGGGCATCCCTGCACAGATAATGGCATTCTCCATCGTTTTTCGCCCGCGAATAGCCCAGCGGAAGGGTTGTGCGCATGAAACCGATCTCACTCCCGGAGCATAGCCCCACAGGCGAAGCCCATGGGTCACATATGGGCTTCATCCTGCCTAGGGGACTCGTGCTGTCCGATGCCGCATGGTCAGGGCGACACCAGTTGCTTCTCTATCTACTGGTGCTGCATGTCGTCGGGGTAACGTGCTTCGGCCTGATCATCCAGCGCAGCCCATCGGTGGTCTTCTCGGAGAGTGCCATCGTAGCCGGATTCGCTGCTCTGGCCGCCATCAAGCAACTCGGTCGGCGTATGCGCGCCTCGCTGGTCACGATGGGCCTGGTCAGCGCTTCATCGGGACTGGTCCATCTATCAGGTGGATACATAGAGGCGCATTTTCACTTTTTTATCATTCTTGTCTTTATCATTCTTTATCACGACTGGTTGCCGTTCTTGCTGGCGTTGGGTGTGACCGCGCTCCACCATGGAATCGTGGGCACACTCGCTCCGACCATGGTCTATAATCATCCGGCGGCAATCGCCCATCCCTGGCTTTGGGCCGGTATTCACGCGGGCGCAGTCCTGACCGAGAGCGTAGGGATCTTGATCTATTGGCGACTACATGAAGCAGATGCTCTGGAGTTGCGGCGATCGGAAGCCCTCGTGACGTCGATCGTGGCACATCTACCCGACATGCTTTTCGTGAAAGATGCGAAGGACCTCAGCTTTGTGCGGCTGAACAAAGCGGGAGAAGAGCTGCTCGGCTTATCTCAATCTGAAATCCTGTGCAAGACCGACTACGACCTCTTCACCAAAGATGAAGCCGACCGTTTTACCGCCAAGGATCGCGAAGTCATGGCGGGCAGATGCCTGCTGGATATTCCGGAAGAGGCGATTCACATCAAAAACAAGGGTGTGCGGATACTGCACACGAAAAAGATCCCGATCTTGGACGACGTCGGCCAACCACAATATCTGCTGAGTATCTCCGAAGACATTACGGAGCACAAGCAAGCCGCGTCGATCTTGCGCGAAAGTGAGGAGCGCTGGCAATTTGCCTTGGAAGGCAGCGGCGACGGGGTGTGGGATTGGAACGTGTGCACCGATCAGGTCTTTCTTTCGGCCCAATGGAAACGCATGCTGGGCTATGAGCCGGATGAGATCAAAGACACCAGGGAGGCATGGTGGGCCGCCGTGCATCCGGACGACCGGGAACGGGTGAATAAGGCAATCACCCACCACTTTCGGCGGGAATCTCCGGTCTATGTCTCGGAGCATCGGGTTCGCTGCAAGGACGGCCGGTACAAATGGATTCTGGGTCGAGGCAAAGTATTATCCTGGACACCGGAGGGCAAGCCTTTGCGCATGGTCGGCACCCAGACCGACATCACGGAACGCAAGCAGCTTGAGCAGCGGTTGACTCTTCAGCACCAGGTCGCCGACTTGTTGGTCGGCGCATCCGAACTAGACAATGCGATCTCGGCGATTCTCCAACCAGTGTGTCAAACCTTAGGATGGGAAGAGGGACTCTTGTGGGTTGTGGATCAGTCGGTCCAGAAACTACGATGCCATTCGATGTGGAGTGTGTCGGGCACTGCCTTTGACCACTACGGCACTGCAAGCCGAGAGATGATGTTTACCATGGGTGTTGGGCTGCCAGGTCGGGTGTGGGCCAGCGCAAAACCGGAGTGGATTTCAGATGTAACTCGTGACCGAAATTTCCCTCGGGCGGCATTGGCTGAACAGGCTGGACTCCATGCGGCTGCAGCCTTTCCCGTCAAACTGGCCGGTCGGATCTATGCCGTGCTGGAATTTTTCCATCACGAGATCCTACCAGCGGATCCGTCCCTCTTGACCACCTTCCAAGCCGTGGCCGACCAGCTAAGCCAGTTCTGTGCGCGCGAGCGAGCGGAGGCCGCGCTGGCTCGAAGCCACGACTTACTCAAATCCTTTGTCGAGCACACGCCCGCAGCCGTGGCCATGCTGGACAAGGATCTCCGCTACCTTGCTGTCAGCCGTCGTTGGTTGCAGGACTACAAACTTGGCGATCAGGATCTTACCGGCAGACACCACTACGAGCTGTTTCCGGAAATTCGAGGGATGGAAGAGTGGCAAGCGATCCATCGGCGCTGTCTGGGTGGGGCTGTGGAATGTCGTGACGAAGATCGGTTCGTTCGCGCGGACGGATCCGAAGACTGGCTCCGATGGGAGGTACGACCCTGGCGGGAGGCCACGGGCGACATCGGCGGCATCATCATGTTTACGGAGGTCATCACCGAACGTAAGCAGGCGGAACAAGCCGTCGAGCAACTGATGCACCGTTACAAAGACCTTGTCGATTCGATCAACGGGATTGTGTGGGAAGCCGATGCCTCGACGACACGGTTTACCTTCGTAAGCCAGCAAGCCGAGGCCTTCCTCGGCTATCCGGTCGAACAATGGCTCTCCTCACCGACCTTCTGGGTGGATCACATGCATCCTGAGGATCAGAACTGGGCGCCGCAGTATTGTCTTAGCGAGGTCGGCAAGCGTCGGGCGCACACTTTCGAATACCGCATGCTGGCCGCCGACGGCCGCACTGTCTGGATTCGAGATCTCGTATCCCTGCTTGTTGAGAATGGACAGGTGACCAAGCTGCGCGGCATTATGGAGGATGTCACTGAGCGCAAGCTTTCCGAGACCAAGCTGGCCAAGGCTGCACAGGACCTGGAACGCAAAAACAGAGAACTCGAGGAGGCTCGGGACAAAGCGCTGGAGGCGGTGAAGATCAAGGCGGAGTTCCTAGCCACGATGAGCCATGAGATTCGGACACCGATGAACGGCGTCATCGGCATGGCCGGACTCCTGCTCGACACCCCATTGACCCCGGAGCAGCGGGACTATGCGGAGACGGTTCGGCTTTCCGGCGAACATCTCTTGGACATCATCAACGAGATCCTCGACTTCTCCAAAATCGAAGCCGGCAAGCTGGATCTGGAGGAAGTCAATTTCGACCTTCACACTGCGGTGGAGGACGCCCTCGGCCTACTCGGAGCACGAGCCTATGCCAAAGGTCTTGAGCTCACCTGCCTTGTGCAAGCTGGCATCCCCTCTTTACTGCGAGGAGATCCCGGCCGCCTCCGTCAGATTTTGGTGAATTTGATCGGCAATGCCATCAAATTCACGGAAGAGGGCGAAATTGTCGTGACCGTCAGTGCTCCGGAAGAACACGGGAGCACGACACGTGGAAGCCTGAATACATCTTGCCGATGGTTTCGAATTGAAGTCTCAGATACCGGAATCGGCATTACACCAGAACAACAGGCCAAACTTTTTCAGTCCTTCACGCAAGTAGACGGTTCCATGACAAGGAGATATGGCGGCACCGGTCTCGGACTTGCCATTTGCAAAAAGCTCGTGGAGCTGATCGGCGGGCGTATCGGTGTGGACAGCACAATCGGCGTGGGCAGTGTCTTTTGGTTTACCGTGCCCTTTCATCTCCAGCCGGAGGGAACTCAACCGGCCTCGCTGCCTACCGTGGCGTTACAAGGCCGGAGAATTTTGATCGTCGACGATCATGCCACGAACCGGCTGGTGCTTGAGCATTATCTCCATGGAAGAGGTGTCACGTATAAGAGTGCCGAGAATGGGGCGCAAGCGTTGCAGTACCTTCGGGATGCGGCGATTCGTCATATCCCGTTCGACGTGGCCATTTTGGATATGCAAATGCCCGGCATGGACGGTCTGGAGCTGGCCCGTCGTATCAAGGCGGAACCGGCGATCGGCGGGACGCGTCTGGTACTCCTGACATCGGTTGGTCAGCGCGGCGATGCCAAAGCCGCTCAAAACGCCGGTATCGATGCCTACCTGACGAAACCGATTCGCCAGTCGTTGGTATTCGAGTGCCTCGGCCTCGTCCTAGGACAGCTGCCTGGTATTGCTGGTTCAGCCGATCAGCCCTCGGCTTCGATTATTACTCAGCATACTGTGGCGGAAACCATGATGCGCTCTCGACCGATTATCCTGGTGGCGGAGGACAATCCGGTGAATCAAAAGATCGCGGCGAACATGATCGAGAAATTGGGCTATCGAGTCAATGTGGCTGCGAACGGGCGGGAAGCCGTCGAATCGCTCTCGCGCATTCCATACGCGCTGGTCTTCATGGATTGTCAGATGCCGGAAATGGATGGCTTTGAAGCGACAAGGGTCATTCGGAATCGCGAAGAAGACCTGCGGCAAGCCGGCAGGAATCCATCGCGCTTACCGATCGTCGCCATGACGGCCAATGTTTTGCAGGAGGATCGTGAACGATGTCAGGCGGCCGGGATGGATGACTTCCTCAGCAAGCCTGTCACGAGCAAATCCTTGGCCGCAGTCTTGAATCGCTGGCTCCCGCACGAGCAAGCCCAGACCGAGGCGGAACAGAAAGCCGCCTAGTGGTACCTTCATCACCGCGGATGACTATCTCGATTCTCCCGATCGTTCATCCAAATACTGCACATACCGACGGTTAATCTTGACGCTTACTGTTTCATGCATCCGCATTCAGAACATCTTCCAACCAACCAGCTGAAGTCGTACAATCCACTCTCAATTTTGGTCTGTGCGATCGGTGTGATGATGAACTGAGCTGGCCACAGCCTCCGCCGACTCGCCGGCACAGGCGCCATGTCGGTTCGAGGAGAACGAAGATCCTTCATTGGAGCGCTATGAAACCACGTGTCATCATCACCGGGTCGACTGGATTGATTGGGCGGTATTTCGTGACGTCCGCCTCTCGGTGGGCATTCGGCTGCGAGGTACATCCCCTCGGACGCGTCGAGGTGGATCTCACGGACCCGGCGGCTGTTGAACAGATTTGGCATCATCTCAAACCCAGCGCCGTCATTCACTGCGCGGCGTTGAGCCGAACGAAAGAGTGCGAGGACAATCAGCAACTCGCGCGTCGCCTCAACGTGGATGTCACGGCCCATCTGGCGAAACTGTCCGGGGACATTCCTTTTATCTTCTTATCGAGCGGGGAAGTCTTCGACGGCAAGGCCGGTTGGTACCGCGAAACGGATGAACCCCATCCGATCAACTTCTATGGTAAAACCAAGCTTGAAGCGGAACAGCTGGTGTTGCAGAATCCGCGCCACACCGTCGTTCGAATCGTCCTGACGGCCGGGACGTCGCAGCTTGGCGATCGAAGTTTTGTCGAAGATATGTGTCGAACCGCCAGAAGCGGCAAAAATATGACGCTCTTTGCCGATGAATATCGTTGTCCACTGCCGGCGGGAGCCATCGCGCGCGCAATCTGGGAATTAGCCAATGCGAAGGCGTCGGGACTCTATCACCTCGGCGGGCGTGAACGGTTGTCGCGTTGGGAAATAGGCCAAGCCCTGTTGCCATGGTATCCGGAACTGCAAGATCATCTGATAAAAGGGTGGGCCCGTGATCATACCGGTGCGCCGCGACCGGCCGATCTCTCACTGAGCTGTGAGAAAATTCAGGCGCTTTTGTCATTTCCCCTTCCAGGTTTGCGGAGTTGGCTCAAGGATCGAGCCCATCGAGGCGTCGATTTGTGGGACTATGAATCCACCGTGTGAAAGGTGTACGGCATCATGGAATCAGAGAATGGGATGTTTGCATCGGATCCGCTCCCCCTTGTCTTGGCGGCCTACCTCTTCATGACGGTGGTCATGGGAGCCTTGTGGGTTGTGCAGCGGAGGACCAAGAACGCCGCCATTGGAGATGTGGGATGGTGTTTTGGACTGATTCTCGTCGTGCTGTGGTATGCCTCGCAGGCGAACGTCGGTATCGAACGAGTCTTTCTGACCGTGATGCTGGTGACGCTTTATGCGGGACGGCTGGGGTTCCACATCCTTTTCAATCGCGTGATCGGCAAAGAGGAGGATGCCCGGTATCGCACGCTCCGCCAGGAATGGGGCGAGTCGGAGCCGGCCAAAATGCTCGCGTACTTTCTCCTGCAGGCACTCGCCGTGGCGGCCTTTTCACTCCCGTTTCTGGTGCTGTTGTGGAATCCACGCCCTCCCTCCGCATTTGTAGAGCTCGTTGGGTTGATCATCTGGGGGATCGCGGTCTCAGGGGAGGCCAGGGCCGACAGGCAGCTTGCCCATTTTCGCGCGGACCCCAGGAATCAGGGTCGGGTCTGTCGCGAGGGTCTGTGGGCCTATTCACGCCATCCCAACTATTTTTTTGAATGGCTGCATTGGTGTTCGTACGTGGTGATGACGTTGGGGGCGCCCGGTTGGATTTTTACTTGGATCGGGCCGATCGGGATGGGCCTGGCCCTGCTCAAGTTGACAGGAATACCACGGGCAGAAGCACAAGCCCTTTCAAGCCGAGGGGAGGAGTATAAGGCATATCAAGCGACGACCAACGCGTTTTTCCCATGGTTTCCCAAACCGACGCCGGATCTCTCTGCCCATTCTTAGCGTGTCAAAATGTCTTGATTCAGCAATGTGATCCGGTCATTACTTCCGAAGGACGCACGGCCGATTTGAGTTGTTCGAGGAAGTCCATCAGGCGTGCCCGACTTGCTTCATCCATTCGGGTGATTTCCCAGCCGGCGACGTGGCCATCAGACCAACGTACCACGGCCGTGTCAACGATGATGTTGTGCGACTGGTTCCCGTCATGGAGCGTGATGTAGACGGTCGACTCAGTCCCAACGCAAACGGGGCGTTCTCCCGCCGCGCGCCAACCGGTTTCCGACAGATCCCACACGATTCCGGTGGCAAGGGTGCCGTTACAAAAATAACAAAATTGACAACGAGCTGGAGTTCGCAACCTCTTGCGCATCGCGTATGTTTTCATGGCGCCTCCTCCTGAATCATCCTCTCCGATTCAAGCCCTCGTTCTCATTCAAAGCTAGTGGAACCGGGCGGATTCGCCATGCATCGGAAGAGGGGTAAAAAGGGGACAGAAGTAGGGCACCGAGCCGTCGTGATGGAAATAGCGTGTGGGCATGGCTCCCGACTTGCGTGAACTCTACGGCGTCTATTTCCGGCTCTCCAGATCCGCAAGCCGAGATCGAGCCATCTCGGCGACTTTGGTCGAGGGATAGAGGTTCACCAATTCTTGGTAGAGTTGCTTGGCATGGGGAATGTTCCCTTGGTTTTCTTCGAACGCGGCCGTTTCAAATAGCTCTTTGGCTTTGTCGGAGCAGCCAATCAAGAGCGAACAGAGGGCACAGAGGACAAGTCGTGCTGCTATCATGGTGATCCTTTCCAGGCGTCTCTCCGCCGTGACACCTTCGTATTGGCGTGAGTCGATCTCGATCCGAGCGAATCGATTCCATAGCGAGGGGTAGAAATCCCCTCACTACGACAGTGAGGGCAGCGGCTCGGTCGGGTCAACCGTGTGCGGTCACGAAACATAAAACTACAATCCAAACAGATGGACGGCTCAAGGATGAACCGTCGTGAACGGTCCCGAGACACCGTTTTTATCACATGAGCCAAGTGCTCCTCCACCTGCCGTTCTGGAATCCCGAGCATGCGAGCCAGTCGATCGGTTGTCATCCGAGTATCCGTCAGGAGATCGATGATGCGTTGACGCAGGGTCCGTTCGAGCGGCAACATGTCCGTATGGTAAGGACTGAGATTCGGAAAATCCAGACGGTCTTGGCGGATCCTCCATGAATCATCTTAAGTCTTGCGTACTTAACGGTTGCACCGTCGCCTCCATTCTGTCAGAATCCCTTCCCGCATCCATTGCCACATCACGAACAATTCACTGGCCGGGCCTCTCGTTCGTCTTCGGAACAATGGATATCCCGGCCGGCGTGTCATAGACCAGGAGGTTTGGGACAATGAAGTTCCTTGCAGTCCATCCCGGTCCGCTCATGTACACCAAGATCTATCTGCGTCTGGAGCCGCTGGGGCTTGAGATGGTGGCGCAGGCCTGCCGCCAAGCGGGTCACGAAGTCCGCTTGATCGACCTCCAGGCTGATACCTGGAAAGACTATGAAGCGCTCATCCGTTCCTGGAAGCCTGACGCGGTCGCATTTGGCTGTAACTATTTGGCCAATGTTCCCGAGGTCGTGGATCTTGCGAAATTGACGAAGAAAGAGTTGCCGCATGCCTTCGTTTTTGTCGGAGGCCATAGCGCGTCCTTTGTGGCCAAGGAATTTTTGGAGCACGGCGACGGCGCGATTGATTGCGTCCTCAAGGGCGAAGGTGAAGTCGCTGCCCCTAAACTATTGGAAGCCGTAGAACAAGACCGTAAAGCGATTACAAAGGTTCCTGGTGTTGTCACGCTCGATGGTGAAGGACCTCCGGCTCAGTTCATCGAGAATTTGGATAACGTCCGCCCGGCGCGCGATCTGCTGCGCAACCGGCACAAGTACTTCATTGGCGTGCTGGATCCTTGTGCTTCCGTCGAGTTTGCACGGGGCTGTCCTTGGGATTGTTCCTTCTGCAGTGCCTGGACGTTCTACGGCCGCAGCTATCGTATGGTCAGCACGGAGAAAGCGGTCGAGGAACTGGAACAGGTTCAAGAACCGGGCATCTTCCTGGTTGACGACGTGGCCTTCATTCAAGGCAAGCAGGGCATGGAGATCGGCGAAGCGGTCGCACGGCGCGGCATCAAAAAACAGTACTACATGGAGACACGCGGGGACGTTCTCCTGCGTAACAAGGAAGTCTTCCAATTCTGGAAGACGCTTGGACTCCAGTACATGTTTCTGGGTGTGGAGGCCATCGATGCGGAAGGCCTCAAGATGCATCGCAAGCGCATCTCGTTAGGGAAGAATTTCGAAGCACTCGAATTTGCTCGGTCCCTTGGGATCACCGTCGCCATCAATCTCATCGCCGATCCGGATTGGGACCGGCAGCGGTTCGAGGTTATTCGCCAGTGGTGTCTGGAAATTCCCGAGATCGTCAATATCAGCGTCAATACTCCGTACCCGGGCACCGAAAGTTGGCATACGGAATCCCGCAAGTTCCACACACGGGACTACCGCCTGTTCGACATACAACATGCCGTGATGCCGACCAAGATGCCGCTCCCGGAGTTTTACGCAGAACTCGTTAAGACGCAGCAGGTCCTCAACAAGAAGCATCTCGGCTGGGCTGCTCTCAAGGGCACGGCCAAGATCGCGGCAGGGCATTTGATGCGGGGCCAAACGAATTTCATCAAGATGCTCTGGAAGTTCAACAGCGTCTACAATCCGGAGTTGCAACTGGCGGATCACCGCCGTCCCGTGACGTATGAGATGGCGATGCCGCCGGAGAAGAAAGACAAGATCGACGCGAAACAGTTGTTTATCTTGCCTCCGAAAGGCCGCCACAGCCGGGCGATCGACGATGCAACCGAGACCTTTGTCGATGAGACTCGTATGGGGACGGTGGTCTGAGGTCGGTGTGGGAATGCCACGGCGGACGATGAAGCGCTCAGATTAGGCGTAGGGTTCGCCGAAGCGTCCCACGCGCGCGAGATCTCCTGAAGTCCGCACAACATTTATTTCGGCGGGGACGCCCGATCATCCGCTTCTTTTAACATAAACACGGTTTCGTCCTGGCAGTAGTCGCCGCAATTGCCTCTGAGCACTTTCTTCGCCACAACACCATCTCTGCCGACGTAGGTCCAGCCTTTCAGGAGATTTACTTCTTCGGCGCCGCGAGCGACGGCGTACATTGGATGAAAAAATGGAATGGGGAATTCTTTTCCCGGAACGCATTGGAAGTCCACCATGGCCCAGTGTCGTACCGTTTCATTCGTCGGATGGATTAGGTAGTGCAACTCAATGTCGGCGGAGCCAACCTGGCGACCCGTTGCACCGGTTCTCTCAGAGAGCTTGATAGACATTCCCGCCACATCGAAACGCGTGGTCCCATGACCCATGACGAGATTGGAGCAAGGGTCGCGGTTTGGTGGTGGACCGGTCTGATAGCCCAGCATGCCGCTTCCACGGTACCAACCTTCTTTCCCTTCGACAGAAGTTAAGACGACTTTCCCGGCGGCGACCGACTCAACCGGCTCGGTGGGCTCAGTCGAGACAATCCTCGATTGGAATTCCAAGACATACGACCCTTCCGCCAGTTCCCATTCACCGTCCTTCTCTTCCGCGACACCCGCGCGTGAGACCGCCGACAGTCTGAATCCACTGTGTTGAATTTTAGTCGCTGGAGCCTGGTAGGTGAACGTCGCCGGCCTGCTGATTTCCGATTTGTCCTCCCTCGGCGACACACGGCCATTGCCCTCCCTGGGCCGCTCCTTCGCTTCCTTGAATTTCGCCGGAACGTGCCGTTGATCATTTTTCGTCCGTAGTTCCGTCTTTACCGGCGTCGATTCGCTGGGAACAAACTTTTTTGTCTTGGTCGGCGGTGTGAAAGTGATCTCCACGCAGGTATTGGGGTTGTTCCATATAGTTTGGGCATTACGATATTCTGGACCCGAAAAAACCCCTATGAGGGGTGTAAGCGTTCCAATGAGTTGCGCGTCTTTTGCCTGAGCCTCCCCTTCGGAAAAGCCGGAGACCGTGATGACCTTGAAATCTTCGGGTATCCCCGTTTGCTGATCAATGCTGAATTCACCCTGGACAGGAAATGTCCGAGAATAGGGCGGAAGCTCCGTGCCGATATGCTGAATTGTGACTGTGGCATCAAATTTCACGACCTTTTTCAACTTGGCATCATCATCGACCTCCCCTTTGAGGTCGGCTTTGACGTGTCGGCGATAGAGCACACTCTGCGGTCCCGGTGTCGCCCGAAACATCATGAAGGACCACTCAAATTTCCCGTCTACAATCCCCTCCAGTTCAGGACCCAGACGGGGACATTGCTTCGTCTTGGGAGCAATGACCATCTCATAATCTTCTCGAATGCCTTTCGTGGGCCTGTCCTCCTTGCCGGTCCGCGTCATGGTATCCGTCATCTTCCAGCCCACCCACTCGGGAGGCGCATTTTCCCGTTGTGGCTTATGGGGAGGCACGTCGTAGTCATCCTGTGATGCATGAGGGATCGTGGTCTGTGCCAAGAGGAGCGGTTGGTTGAGAGTGGTGTGAGTCAACACGAGTCGAGGCGATGGAGACCGATCGATGAACCCGCTGCTCTTGTGCGGCCGTACCGAGATCGGACAATCGGCTGCACCGGCGCCGAGCGACTGTTTCAGGCCCTCCGCCACTTGCTCATCCATTCGACGCGCGATCCCGTCCGCATCGGTGCCTAAGGCTTTTTTCAACGCTGCCCCCTCGGTCCCTGTAAAGAGCTGCGTGCTGCTAAGACCTGGCGCCAGCCTCGACAGGGCTTCACAAGGGTTAGTGACTCCCTTGAACTGTGGGAGCAAGTTTTGATCGAACGGGATTCTTTTCCCTTCACCCTTGGCTGTCTGGCCGGCTTCGAGCGACTCAAGCTGGGACTTGAGCCATTCGAATTCGGTCGGTTGAGACGACGTGATCGGTGCTGATCCAACACTGGGAGGGGGCGAGGGTGGCGTATAGACTTTCTTCGGATCGTACTCCGGCGGATTCGAGGACGGCAGGTGCTTGTCGCTGCCACATCCTTGGGCCAGGAGAAAAAGAATGGAAATGTAGGTAAGTGTCGTCTTCATGGCTGTGAGGATGCACCGCTGCCAGACTCTGAGTCTTCCGCTAGCCTCAAAATCAGCGTCGTCTCTTCCTGGCATCTGCTCATTGCCGTGCTGCAGTTGGCTCGCATCGTCTTTTTGGCCACGACATCGGAATT